>Ga0209935_1000035_pt1 | contig 724311 bp, 681 predicted proteins | sample ThiBio_1000_plan_2_FD_183958 | JGI IMG/M metagenome (GOLD analysis project Ga0209935, IMG submission 183958) | Wastewater bioreactor microbial communities from Cape Town, South Africa - Thiocy_cont_1000_plan (SPAdes) | ecosystem: Engineered > Bioreactor > Thiocyanate-remediating >... | reverse complement strand
AAAACAGCACGACAGGTAAAGCGGACAGGGTACAGTCGGATAATTATTATGCTTTCGGTTTGAGAAAGTCAATCAGTCCTATACCTTCATCGCCAAATAAGTATCTTTATAACGGGAAAGAGTTACAGGAAGAGACCGGTGACTATGATTATGGCGCGAGGCACTATGATCCGGTAATTGCCAAGTGGACAGCTATCGATCCGATGGCGGAGACATTTGAACATACGTCGGCTTATGCCTACGTTCTAAATAATCCAATAAATCTAGGAGATTACGACGGTAGAGATACAATAAAAATGTTGCAAGAGGTTACCGTCACTGCTAAACGTAGTCTTGTTAATCCACCTATACCTGTTTATATTCCATATCATAAAATTGAACCAATACAGACATTAAAACCAGGTGCCCCTCCTTTACCAAATCCGCTTTTAGCGTTTCTTTCTTTGGTGTTGACACCACAAAATTCTTTGGACGATCATTCTGAAAAAGATGCCCTCGAAAAAATGCATAAGGCAAAAAAGGAAGGAGATCTAATTGAAGAAGTATTAACAGATGCTAAACCTGGACGAAAGACCAAAGGTAGAGTTAAACAATATGATAAAGAAGGAGGATTGGATAAGGCCAACGAAGATTTTGATAAATTGGTTGACCCGAAAACAGTAAGACCTATTCCCGCAGGAAGGCAAGGCCAAACGCCGAATGGTACGATGATAAATGTTAGGAGTGTTAGTAGTGATGGACGTCCTACTTTTGAAATTCAAACTAAAAATCCAATTAAAATAAGGTATGACAATTAATATGAAAAATTTCAAAATAACTAAATGGGATCCTATTGATGGTTTACCTCCGATGTTATATTTAGAAGGTTTATATGACGATTACGAAGGTTTCAGGCTCCTATTGAAAGGTAAAAACACGGCAGATAGATTGGTAAAAATAAAGTTCGAGTCACACATTGGTTATAGAAATACCGATGAATCAAATAGACTGAAAATGTTATGTGAAAATCCGATACTGACATCACAATGGACTTTATTTACATCAAATAATAGTGACTTTTTAGAATGGATTATTGCACAAAGTTCAGACACGCTAGATACATCTAAAATTTATATAAATTATATAATCTGTACTCCAAATGATATAGTTGAAGTTCTCAGTGCCGAAGAACCAAGCATAGAATGGTTGTAGTTTTATTTCTGGGTAACAGTCGGCAATTACACTAAAGTAAATTCTAATCTTACGCTGGTTTCTCAAAAAGGAAGATTATTTAGCATGCTTGATTAGTTATACTTACTTAGTATTACATATAATTTTTCCTAATTTAAACCTCATCCTACAATACATATTGAAAATAGACTTATCTCATAGAAGTTGTATGAAAGAATTTGTTACGCAAATCTTTATCGGCTTACTTTTATTTCTATTTCTTTCTTGTGGCGGCAGAAACGAAAAACAGCAAACTAAAGCACGGGGCGAGAAATTTGCTGGCGAAGTTCCCTTTTACAAAAAAATAGCCGATGATAAACAAGAGAGAACGCGTCTTTGGAAAGCAGCAATTGATAGTGGCGATTGTTCTTCATATAGTAAAGTGGCATTTGCATACATCATGACATACCGTGAAGTAGACCTTTATTATTATTCTTTGATCATGGCGAATAAGTACCACTGTCCTGACGCATACTTAACACTATATACTATTTTAACACATGAAGCCGACCCAGGCGAAATAACAATACTGAGTGATGACCAAGACACGCAAAACTTAGCTCGTTATTATCTTTTCAAGGCTAAAGAATTGGGTTCGACAGAGGCTAAACACTTAATTGAACTTGAATACACTAAGAGCAAAGCTTCAGTCAATTCTACATATTTTCTTAAAAAGTTAATCCACTAATTTCTAAATGTAAATACAATGAAAACGGCTGACACGGCAGCGACGCTATCCTTCTATTTTTCAGTTATTATCAGATGACGCCAGATAAAACATCAAAAAAATTAGGGAAACTCGTTGAGATGACTCGCATGGATAAAGGAATGAGCGAGTATGAATTTGCCCAGGCATTAGATAAAAACGTATGCTACGTTCGCAAATTAGAGGGGGGCGTACTTAATCCGTATTTGGTTGAATTGGTCAATATTGTCGAGGCATTTGATATGACATTTTGTGAGTTCTTTTCGCGTTTTGAGGATTGACAATAATTAAAAAAAGGAATATAATCCTATCCCATTTTCTTAGGAGTTGATCTTTGACAAGTACATTCTTAAACGAAATCCAGCTCAGCTATAAACGAAGTCAGCCTATTCAAAGCATGCCAAAGGTGCATGATTCCCAAAGTGCTTATCAGCTTTTTATATCCGTATGGAATCAGAACCGTATCGACCTTGTAGAAGAATTTAAAGTGCTATTATTAAACCGCGCTATGCATGTAATCGGCGTTTATCATGCTGCAAGTGGATCAACGTCAGGTGTAGTGGTAGACACAAAACTGATACTTGTTTCAGCGTTGAAAACGAATGCGCACAGCATTATCATGGCGCATAATCATCCATCGGGAAACTTAAAACCAAGCCCTCAAGATTGCGACCAGACGCAGAAAATGAAAATTGCCTGTAAGGCATTAGATATAGAAATGGCAGACCACCTCATTATAACTAATGATGGCTATTATTCTTTCGGAGATGGGTTAAGCCATGAAAAGAAAAAAATTAATGGCTCTGTCTATTTTGAATGCCAGCAGCCTTTTTAAAGCAAATAACTGCTTGGAAAGCCATAATCTCTCAAGGAAAATATTCCTGCGATATAGGATTATATTGAAAATGGGATGGAATCGGCATATAAGGAATTATGCATGGCTTTAAACCAAATTTTGATCCACCGCAACGCGCAGGCCACAAGCAGGGGCGTTTTGTTAAAGTGGTTAACCCGCTTGGATGTCTGGAATATGCAGATGGGGCTAAGATTGACCTGCATAAAGAATTAACGGGCAATAAGCATACAGTAGAATTAATGCCCATACACACCAATATCATGCGCCACTCTGACTTGCATCACGGTGGTATGATTATAGTCGATAAATCTTTAAAGCCCCAGCGCGGAAATATCGTTGTTGTCAGATATAACGATGCGATAGTTATTCGGAGAATAGAGAAGTCGCTCACCCATTGGGCGCTTGTGGCAGACGACCCGAGGGAAGAAAAACTTTTACTTGGTGAGTTTGCTGACTACCAATTAATAGGCGTTGTAACCCACGCCATCAATCCATGTAGATAAACATGAGGCCGCCTCATAATAGACTTTATGAGACGGCCTTCTGACTATTTAAAAATCAATCACTGCTTCCAAAGCTTCATCTGCTTTTTTGTGGGAAAAGTTAGATTGATATTGCATCGTTGTGAGGATGCTTTCATGACGATACATCTTTTGCAGCACTTTTGGATGAATGTCTTTTTCTTCAGCGCGTTGCGCAAAGGCATGACGCGCTTTATGCGGTGAGGCATTTTTATTAATTCCAAGTAACGCCATTGTGTCAGCCATGTGGTGGCCGATTAGACGGGTTACAGAGTTTATTCTTCTTCGCAATGCATAGCGGTTATTAAGATTATCCAGCTTTTTTAAGAACGGAAACACAAGATCATGCGCTTGCTCATCATTGGTGTATTCTTCAATAATAGCGGCTATAGGTGCAGGAACAGGCAATGATCCAGGTTCACCATTTTTCGACATCATGTAGTAAAATCGGCCATTTTGAAAATCAGACCATTTTAGTAACAGGGCATCGGTAATGCGCATCCCTGCAAAGTAAAAGCAAGTCAGCCAAATGTTACGGCTATGGTGCAAGTGCTTTTGATGCGCCGGAAATTCATATTGTTTAAGCAGGTTTATTTCGTCGCCAGTAAGACCAATTTTCTCAGTCTTACCGAACTTAATCATGATTTTCTCCCTGCCGCCAAATGGGTAACTGTCCTTTGCTGCCAAGCCCGCAGTGATAGCGCGGTTGTACAGGGTGCGAATTGCCAGCAAGTGGTTGGTAACAGTACGGTCACTTAATGGCTTTTGCTCTTTTGTGTTATTGTTCGTTTGTGTTTTTAGGAACACGGTGTATTGGCGCAGGAATTCAACCGTAATTTGCGGAAAGGTTACATCCTCCCCTGCAAACGCATAAAAGCGTTTCAGGCGGCTTTCATCAGTTTTACGAACATCGTAATTGCCGAGTGCAAATTGTTCGCGCAGGTGGTTATCTGCGACATCCTTGAACAATGGCAGTTTGGGCGCTGGTGTCGGTACCTGTAAAGGCTTTGGCTTGATGGCGTTTACGACATCTTCCGCCGAATAGGTTTTTTTGTCGGTTTCAAATTCGAGGATTTTCTCGTTTACTTCAGCAAGTTTTTTCGTGAGGAAATTTGTCAAGCGCATATGGTGCGGGTGCGCCTTTTTTACTTGCTGCTTTGATGCATCCCAATGGTCGCGGGAAGCAAGCGCATTGCCCTCAAACAAATAAGCAGGAATGCCATTTTGAGAAACTTTGATGCCGATTGGGAATTGTTTGTTTTTGTCGGGACGACTCCAAGTGACGATTTTTGCGGTAGCCATGATGGAAAACTTTTTAAATGAATAAAATTGTTCTCCATGCCCCCTTTCAAAGGTCGCGATTTGTTAACGGTTTTGTTAACGGTTCGGCTGGATTAACCTGTGGTTTGATGGTGTTTTGTGGTTGTTGTCCATAGCAAGAATTGCCATTTTCAACCATTTCAGACCATTTTATTTCAAAGCTTGCAAGATTATGAATCCTACGCTCTAACCATCTGAGCTACCCCGCCGGATAAAAATAAATCGGTTCTAAATTTACTTTAGCTTGCCTTTGCAGTCTAACCATTAAAGATAGGGGCCGAAAAGGTTTGCAAATATAGTAGATTTTAGTTTTCTTTAGAAAAAATGTTTAACATTTAGCCCCCGATTGATTTGTAACGGTACGAACCCTATGTCTGAAAAAAAGAAGTTCAACCTGGAATATGAGATAAAGTCTTCTCCCAGAATATTATACAGTTTCCTAAACGAGGCCAATGGCCTTACCCAGTGGTTTGCCGATGATGTTACCGTGCGCGATCAGGTGTATACTTTTACCTGGGATGATGAAATGCAGCGCGCCAAGCTGATCACCAACAAGGAGAATAAGCTGGTACGTTTCAAATGGCTGGACGATGAACCGCAGTGCTACCTGGAAATGGAAATTATACAGGATGAGCTGACTAATGATGTGGCGCTTGCTATAACCGATTTTGCTACAGAAGAAACCATTGCCGAACGTAAACTCATCTGGGATAACCAGATCGATTACCTCATTAGCACCCTGGGCGCATAAAACTTAATTTCCGTATTTTTGCCGACCGGATATGCCGTATGCAATTATTTGTATGCATAGGCGTTTCATTGCATACTGTTAACGCTTAATGAAGAAAATACACCTGTTACTGCTCAAATCATTCATCAGGCCATTTGTGGTAACGCTGGTTATTGTAATGTTTGTGCTGCTCATGCTGTTCCTGTTCAAGTACATTGATGACCTGATAGGGAAAGGCTTTCAGTGGTATATCATTCTCGAGCTGATGATGTATAACTCGGCCACCAATGTAGCCATGGCGCTGCCGCTTTCGGTGCTGTTATCATCTATCATGACGTATGGCAGCCTGGGCGAAAACTATGAACTGGTTGCCATAAAATCTGCCGGTATATCATTAAGGCGAGCCATGTACCCCATGATGGTGGTGGTTGTGCTGCTGAGCATTGCCGCTTTCGCTTTTTCTGATTACATGCTGCCGGTAGCTAACCTTAAATATTACTCATTATTATATGATGCCCGTCAGCAAAAGTCAGCCGATCTGATCCCCGAAAATGTATTCAGTAACCGCTTCCCGGGATATACCATACGTGTAAAGCGTAAAGACCCTGATGGGCAAACCCTTTACGATATCATGATCTACCAGGGTTCGCCGGATAACAGCGGGGTGCAGAACGTTACCTTCGCCAAATCGGGTTTAATGTACCGTACAAAGGATAACCTTTACCTGGTACTGAAACTTAAAGACGGCATACGCTACCAGGAGGATAAAAGCGATGTAAGCTTTAATCCGCGCCAGCGTTTTACGCGTTTCAGGTTTAAAGAAACGGAACAAAAATTTGATCTCTCCGGGCTAAAAATGAAACGCACAGATGAGGGCGAGTTTCGTAACGCTGCCCAAATGATGAATTTGAGGCAATTAAAGCACTTTGTCGACTCAGCAGGGCGTGGAATTGACAGTACCCGTATTTCCAATTATAATCTGTTATCGGCGTATTTAAAATACACTACGGTGCCGGTATCCTCAAAAACGGTAAAGAAACCTTTACCTGCCGATAGTACCCGTGCAAAAGAAACCAGCGCAAAAATAAATGCCCTTAATAATGCCATAAGCGAGGTAAACCAGATACAGGATGCTTTGCGCAGCCGTGTAAATACCCATGAAGAGGCATCGCGCAATATACGCCGGTATATGCTGGAGTATCAGAAAAAATTTACCCTTGGGGCGGCCTGTATCGTGTTGTTCCTGATAGGGGCACCATTGGGTGCTATTATTCGTAAAGGTGGCCTGGGGCTGCCCGTGGTGGTATCGGTTATCTTTTTCCTTATTTATTACATCATCGGCACCATTGGCGAAAAATCAGCCAAGGAGGGCGATTGGTCGCCTGTTACCGGTGCCTGGGTCGCTATCGCGATCTTATTACCTATCGGGCTATTCTTGTCATATAAAGCGGCTACCGATTCCACTTTGTTTGATATTGAGGCTTATAAGCGTTTTTTCGGCCGCCTCAAATTAAAGCTAACTAAACGCGCCTAAGTAACTTTTACACAATCCCGACGCTATTCATTCAAATATCAACTACATTTGTTAGCCATGAATCAGAGGCTTTGGCCTGGTTCAAATCTTAAAATAAATGCTTAATACAATACCCGAAGCCATTGAGGCCATAAAAGCAGGTAAAACCATTATAGTGGTTGATGACGAGGACCGTGAAAACGAAGGCGATTTCTTAACAGCGGCCCGCAATGCCACTCCCGAGACCATTAACTTTATGGTTAAATACGGCCGTGGCCTGGTTTGCGCGCCAATTACCGTTGAGCGCGCCCGTCAGTTAGAACTTGAGCCCATGGTGAGCCATAATACCACCTCGCACGAAACCAACTTTACGGTATCGGTTGATCTGCTGGGGCATGGCTGTACTACCGGCATCTCAGCTTCGGATCGTTCTAAAACTACACTGGCCCTAATTGACCCGGCAACCAAACCTGCCGATCTGGGCAGGCCCGGTCACATCTTCCCGCTTATAGCTAAGGATGGTGGCGTTCTGCGCCGGTCTGGCCATACCGAAGCAGCAGTAGACCTTTCTGTTTTAGCCGGTTTTGAACCTGCGGGCGTTATTTGCGAAATTATGCGTGAAGATGGCGAAATGGCCCGCCTGCCTGAACTGCTGCTAATGGCTAAGGAATTTGACCTTAAGATAGTTTCAATAAAGGACCTGATCGCTTACCGCCTTAATACCGAATCATTGGTGCGGAAAGAGGTTTCTGTAAAGATGCCAACCGAATGGGGCGATTTTGATATGGTTGCCTACACCCAATTGGATACCGGTGAGAACCACCTTGCGCTCATTAAAGGTGAGTGGGAGCCCGGCGAGGCGGTAATGGTACGTGTACACAGCTCATGTGTAACCGGCGATATATTTGGCTCATGCCGTTGCGATTGCGGCCCGCAGCTACACAAGGCTATGGAGATGATCAGTAAAGAGGGGAAAGGCGTAATTGTATACATGAACCAGGAAGGCCGCGGCATAGGCCTGGTAAATAAATTAAAGGCCTACCATTTGCAGGAAAACGGCTTAGACACCGTTGAAGCGAATATTAAACTGGGCTTTAAAATGGACCAGCGCGACTACGGCGTTGGAGCGCAAATACTACGTAACCTGGGCATCTCCAAAATGCGCCTGCTTACCAATAACCCTAAAAAGCGCGCAGGGCTAATTGGCTATGGCCTTGAAGTAATAGAAAATATTCCTATCGAGATTGCCGCTAACCCGCATAATGAAGCCTACCTGCGCACCAAGCGGGATAAAATGGATCACGCTATTATGCGCGAGAATTAATCGTTATCGTTATTGTCGTTGTTATCTTCGGCTGGTTTTGTTGGTACCGGGTTAGTTACATTAGGCTTTTGTACCGGGGCCGGTGATACCGGAGCCCTGTTTCGGCGGCTTTGCCTGAAAATGTTACGGAAAAACTCTCCAAACGTGTCAAAGTCCCGCTGGTAAATTAAGCCTATACCATTTACATACTGCGGTAGTAGCTGGTCGTTTAGTGTATTTAGCGTAGTGGTGTTTAGTGCCCTGTAAGAATATTTAGCGCGCAGGTTACCATCCTTACGAATGAGGTATTGTATCTCAAAGTCTTTAGTAAGCGTCCTGAAATCAGTATTCAGCAAGCTTTGGCGGGTGTTGAAAAGGTCGCTGGTACCGGTAGTTGAGTATAAGTTACCATTTATCACCAGCCTGTCGTTCCAAAACCTTAACGATGCGCTGGCATCATTCAGCGATCGTATATTCAAATCAAAGTATTTGATGTTTGATTGTGATATAAAGCTGTTCAGTTTATTAAACGCGAATTCACTTACCGCTTCACCCGCTGTACCTAAGACCTGGTTGGTTAAATTAGTGCCCGTGCCCGATGCAAAGCTCCGCCTTACGATAATGCTTAACGCCTGCTGGCTGCGGTTGTTATTATCGGCCAGGTAGGTGTTCAGGTCATCATTAATGGCCGGGTCAACAGGGAAGGTGAAGTTAAAATCGATATTAGGTTGCAGGAGCGATTTGGTTAATATCAGTTCGGCCTGTACCAATACCTGTTTTGATCCGTAAGGCGATTGCAGGCCCGCAGCCGTGTAAAGCGGCGCTATATTGGTACGTACCTCATAAATAGCCTTCAGGTTAATCTCGGCATTATTAGGGTTGCCCGTCCAATGTATGGTGCCACCCTGGTTTACGGTAAAGTTTTTACTGATAAAGTCCTTGGCGGTAAACTCAAATTTACCGGTAGTGATGAGGAAGTCACCAAACATTTCAAAATCGCCCAGGCTGTTGATATTAAGTTTTAGATTTCGCGCCTGCCCAGATCCTTCCAGCACCCCATAATCAGTACTGATGCGCACAATGGTCGACTCATTAACCGTAAGGTCAAAATTAAGCGTAACACCATTGAAAGGGTTTTTCTTTTCAACCGGTTTCTGCAGCGTGTCATTATGGTTAACATACCTGATAAAGTCATATTCGCTGGCAGTGGCAGAGGTATTCAATGGAATGTTGAAAACCGTTCCGTCCTGTGTACTGGCCGTGATATCAATTTTCATGTTATCAATAGGCCCTGCAAATTTAAACGTACCGGTACCATATGCTGTTCCATAATACAGGTGGTTGTCTTTAAAGGTAGTATTTAACGCTTGCAGATTAGTAGCTTTAATGGTAACATCGAGTGTCGGGTTTGACAGGTTATTCAGGTCTACCTTGCCGTTCACTTCTCCCTTGCCACCTTTTATGTCTTTTAACACCATGCCGTCAATGGTGATAATGCTATTATTTACCGTCAGCCTATCATTAATGGTGTAGGGAGTCTTAAGGTAATTTACCGTTAGCCCGGTATTATTAAGTGTTATATCTCCGTTAAGCTGCGGTTTAGACGGCACTCCTGTCATTTTAACGTTTGCCGATATGGACCCTTTTACATCAGAAACCAGATTTTTTATAAAAGGCTCAAAAATAATGGCTTCGGTATGGTCCATTTTAATATCAAAGTCGAGCTGGTCATCTTCGCCCTTTTGGCCAATGAGGTAAGCGCCATCAACATTCATGGTTTCCATACCACGGTTGGTAATGTTAAGCTTCACATTGGCGCGGCTGTTCTCATTATCCAAAACGGATTGCAGCTTTACATCACCTACCAGTGTTTTGTTCATGGTAAGCGAGTCTATCCCCAGCTTTGCGTCTACCCCCGGTTTTTTGGTAAGCGAGTTAAGAACAACATCTCCGTTTAACGCGCCTTTAAGCAGCACCCCGGATGGTTTGGTAAGTTGGTTAAGGGTAGCCATACTAAACTCATCAAAGGTGACCTTTAGTTTATCAGCCGGATTATCAGATATAAAGCCATTTATTAATACTTTCTGCTTGCCATTTGATAACTCAAAATTTTGCACCTGCGTTTTTCCGTCAAGCAAGCGTATACGTACCTGCTCCTGTATCTTCCAGTTCTCGTGCTCGAGTATAATATCTGATGGTAGCAGCTTAAGTTTAGCCGTGGTGTCGCGCCCAAACTCAACCAGGCCATAAAGGTCCAGCTGGTTAATGGCCGATTTATCCGATAGTTTCACGTTAAAATTAAGGCTGTCCTTCTTCAGGAAGTTGGTTATCGTGATGTTTTTGATATACAAACTATCAGTAAGATCTATCCGGTTGAGCGATAAGTTGAGCCCGAGGAAATCATCGGTTGTGCTTTCGTCAATAATGAAGTCATGGAAAACTATCTTACCCAATTTTATGGTTTTTATGTAACCGTTGAGTGTGGCCGTTTTATCATTAGAATTAAACTTGCCTACAAATGTGCCCTGATCGGGAATCTGCAGGGTGGGCATAAACATAGCGGTAACCGGCTCAATATTTTTGAGCGTAAGGTTAAAATCAAAGTTCTGCGGCTTTGGTGGCGTTATTTCTGTCTTTAAAGATGGAATGTATTTTTTAGCGATGGTTTTATAGTAGGAGGGCAGGGTGGCCAGGTCATAGCTTCCTTTAATACTACCGTCGGCAATGTCTGAACGGAGCGATATTATCCTGTCGGCGCCTTTACCACTTGCAGATAGGTTTACGGTATCTACTACATAACTCTTTCTTGGGTCGTCGAGCCTTATTTTAGTTAACAGTATGCTGCCATCCAGGTTGTCCAGATTATTACCTGAGAAATCGGTATTAATGTCAGTAGTGAAGGTAATGGTATCTTTCAATAGCTTCAGCTGCTGCAAACGTGCATTGGTAATATTTCCTGCTATATTGTAAACAGGCAGCTTAGGTTTAAGATCGACGCTGCCATTAAGGTTGAGCTTTACGTTTCGGTCATTTATACTTAGCTTACCGTTAGCTTTTCTGTTTACAAACCTGCCGCTTGATACGAGGTTATTATATGTATACCCTTTAAATTGCAGATAGGCGATACGTGCATCACCACGAACATTAAGATTTTTTAGGTCATCGCCACGCCCGCTCACATTGCCGGAAAAAGAAGTGCGCCCAAGCGACTGCTCATTAATCAGTTCGCCAAGGTTAAAGTTGCTGGCTACAATTTTGCCGCTGTAGCTCGGTATGCCTGCCTTGTTTATCTTCAGGTTGATATCCGGGTCAAAGCGGCCCAGTTTAGTTTTAAAGGTACCAAAAGCCACAAAATCGTTTTGTAAGCCTGTAAATCTACCCGTAAAATTCACATTGCCAAACTTGCCCACAACATCAGGTACTTTGGCGTTCGGTTTACCTGTGAAATGGCTGTACAGGTAATCCATATCCTTTTTATTAGTAGCAATCTGGTCAAAACGCAGCTGTAAAAAGGTATTGTCCCAGTCGGGTAAGCCGGTTAAGTGAAAATCACCTTTAATAAAAGTAGATTGTGCCGCGGTAACCGTAAGGCCGGTAGCGCGCAGGTTATTTACCAGGCCGCGTACCCGGCCATCAACGCCCAGTTCAAAACTGGTTCCGGTTTTGCTGAGCGCATCGGTGAAGTAGGCAATATCTTTTGATGACAAGTGCGAGGAGCGAAACTCGGCATCCATATTTACTTTGTTCTCAAAATCGTCCAGGTCGCTAAAGGTTTTGAACCGCATCCTGAAATAGTTTTTCAGCGTAGAGTTACCGGTTAAAATGTTCAGGTTTTGGAGTAATATCTGGTTGGTATCAACTGTGGCGTTGGTGTTAAAGTTTTTTACAAAGAAACCGCTTTTCTCTTTAAGCGTGAGCCCCGTAACTCTTGCCTTAAAAAGGTGGTTACGCAGATCCATGTTGCGCACTATGGTAGAAAAGTGGCTAACATCAATATCATTAAAATTAACACCCTTTACAAAAGCCGTACGTAAACTGTTTTTGTACCTGAAATGGAAGTTATTTACCGTAATTTTTTCAAAGTTGAGTGTCCAGGGTTTGCTCTTGGTTTTTGTAGTATCTCCGGAATTAAAGTAATCAATAACAAACTGCAGGTTGGTGGTGCTGTCCTTTAATTTTTTTAAGTAGAACGAGCCATTATCAAGCTGGATGGTCTTAAAGTCAAGACGTTTCTGTTTAATGCTGTTGAATACAGAAAAACCGGTAAGCTCAACAGCAAGTTTGGGCGTACTAAGCAAGGTATCGCGCTGTTTATCCAGAATATATAAGCCCTCAAGCACTACCGACGAGAAGGGTTTAATATAAAGGCTTTTTACATCAACCGTGGTGTTAAGCTCTTTTGAAAGATACTTTGTAGCCTTTTTTGCCGCCCAGGTTTGTACAGGCTTATATTGAAAAAGCATTAACACTATGCTAACCAGCAATAGGATGATGAGCACGATGCTTAACGCTATTTTAAGTACTTTTTTAATAACTTTGCAATTAGATAGAATACAAAAAAGTAAAATTCAAAAACACGATAAGTGTTTTAATTTTTGAATTTATTTATAACTCTGCTCAAAAGCTGGACGCCAATTATTTTTTTGACTTTCGACTTTTGACTTTATACTTTACAAAACGTGCCTGCAATTTTAGCTATAGAATCATCATGCGACGAAACCTCAGCTGCTGTTTGTGTTGATGGTGCAATATTAAGCAATGTTATTGCTAATCAAACCATTCACGAAGCTTATGGCGGCGTTGTTCCCGAACTGGCCTCAAGGGTTCATCAGCAGAACATCGTGCCGGCCGTGCAGCAAGCATTATTTAACGCAAAAGTAAGTAAAAATGATATTGATGCGGTAGCTTTTACACGCGGCCCCGGTCTTTTAGGTTCATTATTGGTAGGTGTATCTTTTGCTAAAGCTTTTGCGTTGGCCAGGCATATACCGCTTATTGAGGTTAACCATATGCAGGCACACATACTGGCGCATTTTATTGCTAAAAAAAAACCGGCTTTTCCTTTTATATGCTTAACTGTATCTGGCGGGCATACACAAATAGTACTGGTTAAGGATTATTTTGATATGGAAATAATTGGCCAGACACTTGATGACGCGGCCGGCGAAGCTATGGACAAGACGAGCAAGATACTTGGCCTGCCATATCCGGGCGGCCCGCTCATTGATAAAAATGCCCGGAATGGTAACCCCGATGCCTACCAGTTCCCTGAGCCACAAATACCAGGCTTCGATTTTAGCTTTAGCGGGCTTAAAACTTCTATCCTCTACTTTATAAGAGATAACGTAGCTGCTAATCCTAATTTTATACAGGAGCATATGAATGATATTTGCGCATCTGTTGAAAAACGCATTGCAACTATATTGCTCAATAAATTAAAGCGGGCCGCGCAACAGTACGGTATTAAGCATGTTGCGCTTGCCGGAGGTGTATCGGCCAATACAGGTTTACGTAACCTTTTACAGCAAATGGGCGAGCAGAATGGCTGGGAAGTTTTTATACCTAAGTTTGAATATTGTACCGATAATGCCGCCATGATAGCTATAGCTGGCTACCATAAGTATTTAAAAGGTGAATTTATTGGGCAGGACGTAGCTCCTTTAGCCAGAATGCCATTTTGAGCAGTCTATATACTGTGAAGCAGAAATTTTAAAGATCACAATGGTCTATTGACCATTGACTATTAACTAATATATGAACGCTCCTTCTCTTATTTTCTGGATCATATTTGTAGCACCATTAGTGGCCTTTTTAATCTGGCTGATGCGGCAGGATAAACGCAAGGGTAAAACCGGGCTGGTGGTGTTAGTTATTACCGTAGTGCTTTGCATAGCTTATATGTACTGGAAAACAGGGGGTAAATAAAAAAGCCTCCCGGTAAAGAGAGGCCTCATCTATTAAGGACTAAAAGTAATGGCTTGGCTTGTATAGGCGGATAAACTCGTATGAGCTAATTAGGAAATCTGGTTTATTCCTCAACCAATGCATCGCCGGTAACGGTAGCTTTTATTTTTGCTTCCAATTCATCAGCAAGTTCGGGGTTGTCCATTATTAACTGTTTTACAGCGTCGCGGCCCTGTCCAAGGCGGGTATCACCGTAGCTAAACCATGAGCCTGCTTTTTTGATGATGTTGTACTCCACGCCCAGGTCAATGATCTCGCCTGCTTTAGAAATACCTTCGCCAAACATAATATCAAACTCGGCCACGCGGAACGGGGGAGCCACCTTGTTTTTGACGATCTTTACTTTAACACGGTTACCTGATACTTCATCCGTATCTTTAATTTGCGATATACGACGAACGTCTAAACGTACTGACGCGTAGAACTTTAAGGCGTTACCACCTGTAGTGGTTTCAGGGTTACCAAACATTACACCTATCTTATCGCGCAGCTGGTTAATAAAGATACAGCAGCATCCGGTTTTGCTGATGGTACCGGTAAGCTTACGTAATGCCTGTGACATGAGGCGTGCATGTAAACCCATTTTAGAATCACCCATTTCGCCTTCTATCTCTGCCTTGGGTACAAGGGCGGCAACCGAGTCGATCACCAGGATATCAATAGCTCCCGAGCGGATCAGGTTATCAGCAATTTCCAATGCCTGCTCGCCATTGTCTGGCTGAGAGATTAGCAGGTTCTCTACATCAACACCTAATTTTTTTGCGTAGAAACGATCAAACGCATGCTCTGCATCTATAAAAGCGGCAATACCGCCTTTTTTCTGTGATTCTGCTATCGCATGAATGGCCAGGGTAGTTTTACCAGATGATTCAGGCCCGTATATTTCAATAATACGGCCTTTAGGCAAGCCATTAACACCTAATGCTATATCAAGGCCCAATGAACCGGTTGAGATGGTTTCAGTTTGTTCAACTACCGATTCCCCCAGCTTCATGATGGTACCTTTTCCATATGATTTTTCCAGCTTATCCAATGTAAGCTGTAGTGCTTTCAATTTATCTGTGTTGCTCATCTTAAATTAATGTGAAACAAATATAATAAAGTTTTATTAAATGCTAAATTTTTTAGTAAAATATTTTTCAGCAGAATTTTGTCATTCTGAGCGATAGCGAAGAATCTAACACACGCTATTACAATGCGACAATTAGATGCTTCACTATGTTCAGCATGACAAAGGCTACACCGTAAACTTACCCAACCATCCTTAATCCATCAATTATTGTTATCAACACTGCGCTTCTTCAATTCTTTGCTGATGTTGTTTAGCGTGCGTTTCTTTTTGGCAGCTTCTGCTTTCTTGAGTCGGTCGTTCTCGGCTTTAAGTAAGGCTTTTTCGGTATTGTGCTGTTGGTAATATTTACAGAACCAGGTAAGGGGGCATATTTCACATTTAGGCGTACGGGCTACACATATATATCTGCCATGCAATATAAGCCAATGGTGTGCTATGGATAAGGTATTCTGTGGCAGGTTCTCCACCAATTGCTTTTCAACCGCCAGCGGGGTAGTAGCCCTGTTGGTTAAGCCAATGCGGTTGGCTACCCTGAAAACATGCGTATCTACGGCGATAGCGGGCGCATCAAATACAACCGAAGTGATCACGTTCGCCGTTTTGCGGCCAACTCCGGGCAACTGCTGCAATTCATCCATACCCGATGGTACTTCGCCATTGAATTTTTCAACCAGCATCTTTCCCAATCCGGCCAAATGTTTAGCCTTATTATTCGGATAACTTACACTGCGGATATAATTAAATATTTCATCGGCATCAGATGAGGCCAGTGCAAAAGCGTCGGGGAAGCGCTCAAATAAGGCCGGTGTGATCTGGTTGATACGTTTATCGGTACACTGGGCCGATAATACCACGGCAACGAGCAATTGATAGGGGTTATTATAATGCAGTTCGGTAACGGCATTGGGTTGGTTTTTAGAGAAATATTCTACAAAGTGTTTGTAGCGTTCTTTTTTGAGCATGTGGTTAATGGTTCATTAATAATTATAGAACCCTTGCAAAAATCTTTAATTGCGGGGAGAAGGGCAAGAAAGGATGGAGATTTAATTGCATAGAAGCCTCTCCTCAACCCCTCTCCAAAGGAGAGGGGCCTATTGAAAAGTTTTTATGAAAGTCTCCCCTGGTGGGGGCAGGTATAGAGGGTGCTAAATAGAAAGGTTCATAGCTCAAAACCGGGTAATACTACCACTGAGATTTGAACCATGAACCAGTAACGTGTTTGCGTACTAATTAACGCAGGCTTTTTGAATAATCCAGAATACGATGAATTGTTTGCGGTTTCGGCTCTTTCTTCAAAAGATCGAGCTCCGCCCGGATAGAGTGATAAAAAATCACATCATCCGCTTCTAAATTTTCATGTAAATCAGATTCTTTCACCTGTGCTTTATTTGTGAACGCATTAAATGTTGATGTAAAGGTTTCACCCATAAGCTGTTTGTTTGTAATTATAAAGTTAACGATAGTTTTTGATGAATATTTTAGAAAGATGAAAATTAAATGAAATTTTTTCAGGTTCAGTTTTCGCCTCTGCAGCAGTCATTAAAACTAACATCCATTAAACTAAAAAGCCCCGGATATATTATACATCCGGGGCTTTTATTTGTAAATAATTTTAGTTTAACGAAAAGTGAGCAACCAACCGTTAGCAACTAATTTTTTAAACTCAGTTCTTTGTTCTGCATCATCTTACGCAGATTATTTAAGGCGTAACGCATACGGCCAAGAGCGGTATTAATACTTACGTCAGTAACGTCAGCTATTTCTTTGAAGCTCATATCGCCAAAGTGGCGCATAATTAAAACCTCTTTTTGCTCTGCGGGTAAAAGTTGTATAAGCGCTTTAAGGTCTTTATGTGTTTGCTCGCGTACCATGCGGTCTTCGGCGCTTTCGTCGTAGTGGCCAAGTACCTCGAAAATGTCAAAGTCGTCACCGCCACTAACCATTGGGGCGCGTTTCTCGCGGCGAAAATGGTCTATCACCAGGTTATGCCCAATACGGGTAACCCACGGCAAAAACTTACCTTCCTCGTTATACTTTCCGGCTTTTAGGGTATTTATTACCTTAATAAACGTATCCTGGAAAATATCTTCGGCAAGGGCCTCGTCTTTAACCAATAAATAAATGGAAGTGTAAATTCTGGTTTGATAGCGTCTTATTAATTCAACAAGCCCGGCTTCTTCACCTGCAATATAGAGATGGATTAGATCCTGATCACTTTTCAATTGAAAATCCATAGAAAGCTACTTATAAACTAAATTAAAATTTTTGTCGTTATTAAAAGTAGAGTTCTATCTATAGCGTTTTCGTTTTAGGGTGAAATATCTTATCCTCAAATGTAATCAACTTAAAAAATAAAAACAAATATTTTTTAGCGGGGATAGTTATGTTTCGCCAGGTATTGTTTGGTTGCCAATAATTAAGCTTTACAATAACTGCTTAATTATCATATTCAAAAACTGAAACCTATTTGCAAAAGGCTAAAAATTTTAGGATTTTTGCAGTTCAAAAGTTCAGGGTTAAAAGAACAATGGTTTAATGTACAAACCCAACGTTTAGACTATTTGTTATACCTGTGGTTTAACCGGATTGAAAATAATCTGCTACCCATCTATGAACAATGAACTATATACCGAAACAATGATCAAAGAAGCAGATAAAGATCCGCAGAAACATATTATTATAAAGGGCGCAAGAGTACACAATCTCAAGAATCTTGATGTAGCCATACCTAAGAATAAATTGGTGGTAGTTACCGGCATGTCGGGTTCGGGTAAATCGTCATTAGCGTTTGATACGCTGTATGCCGAGGGGCAGCGCCGTTATGTGGAGAGCCTATCATCATACGCCCGCCAGTTTTTGGGCCGAATGAACAAGCCCGATGTGGACTACATTAAAGGTATAGCGCCGGCCATTGCTATAGAGCAAAAGGTAATTACCAGTAACCCGCGCTCAACTGTGGGTACCTCAACTGAAATATACGATTACCTCAAGCTGCTTTTTTCAAGGATCGGTAAAACCATATCTCCTGTTTCGGGCGGAGTGGTTAAGAAAGATACCGTTACCGATGTGGTAAATTTTATTTCGGCTTTGCCGGATGAAACGCAGGTAACTGTTTTATGCCCGCTGCACCCGCATAATAACCGCAGCCTTAAAGAGGAGTTGGCCGTACTGATGCAAAAAGGTTTTGTGCGCGTGGAATTAGACGGGCAGTTAGCCCGTATTGAAAGCTTGCTGGAAGATGAAAGTATTGCTGCTGATACAGAAGTTAAGGGCAAGAAAAAGAAAAAAGCAGGTGCCGATCAAGAACAGTCTGACGGTTACGATGAGCACGTGCGCATTGTAATTGACCGTGTTACCAAAAACATGGAAGACGAAACCATTAGTCGCCTGGCAGATTCAGTACAGACCGCCTTTTTTGAAGGAAAGGGTGATTGTTACGTACGATATAAAGAACCTGAAGCTGAAAATGAAACGGAGCATTTTTTTTGCGACCGCTTTGAGTTGGATGGAATGCGCTTTGAAGAACCTACGCCAAATTTCTTTAGCTTTAATAATCCATACGGCGCCTGTAAACGCTGTGAGGGTTACGGTAAAGTGATAGGAATAGATGAAGACCTGGTTATCCCTGATAAGAGTAAAACTGTTTACGAAGGAGCGATAGCCCCGTGGCGCGGCGAAAAAATGCGTGAATGGAATGATGTGCTGGTGAAAAATGCCATTAAGTTTGATTTTCCTATCCATCGCCAGTATAACCAGCTTACCGAAGATCAGCAACGTTTGTTGTGGACAGGTAACCAATATTTCCGTGGGTTAGATGCTTTCTTCAAAGAAATGGAGGAGCAGACCTACAAGATACAGTACCGAGTGCTGCTTTCGCGCTACCGCGGTAAAACTACCTGCCCTGATTGTAAGGGCAGTAGGTTACGTAAGGATGCTTCGTATGTAAAAATTGAGGGCATGTCCATCACCGATGTGGTGTTAATGCCGTTGGACAGGGCCCTTGAGTTTTTTGACGGACTAAATTTAAGTGAGAACGATGAAAAAATAGGCAAGCGCCTATTGATGGAAATTACCAGTCGCCTGCGTTTTTTAAATGATGTTGGGTTAAGTTATTTGACGCTGAACCGGTTGTCCAACACGCTTTCGGGTGGTGAATCGCAGCGTATTAACCTGGCAACTTCATTGGGTAGCAGCCTGGTGGGGTCGGTTTACGTATTGGATGAGCCGAGTATAGGCTTGCATCCGCGTGATACCGAAAGGCTGATCTCTGTTTTACGTTCGCTGCGTGATGTGGGTAACACCGTTTTAGTGGTAGAGCACGAGGAGGAAATTATGAAAGCCGCCGACCACATTATTGATATTGGCCCGGAGGCCGGCACACATGGCGGTAATCTTATTTTTACCGGCACTTATGACCAGATCATTACCGACGACGACAGCCTCACCGGCAAATACCTTAGTGGTAGAGAAGAAATCGCTATTCCTAAAAATCGCCGTAAGTGGCATGATTATATTGAGATAAAAGGTGCACGCGAGAACAACTTAAAGCATGCTTCGGCCAAGTTCCCGTTAGGGGTGCTTACAGTGGTTACAGGGGTATCCGGTTCTGGTAAAACCAGTTTGGTGAAACGTATTCTGGCACCTGCACTGCAAAAAACTTTAGGTAATTATACCGGCGACCAAAGCGGCGCCTTTGATAGCATAGAGGGCGATTACAATAAAATTGAACAGGTAGAGCTGGTAGACCAAAATCCTATTGGCCGTTCTTCACGCTCAAACCCGGTTACTTATGTGAAAGCATGGGATGAGATACGTAACCTTTACGCCGCACAACCGGCTTCCAAAGCAGGCGGGTTAAAGCCCTCTGCATTCTCGTTTAACGTTGAAGGCGGGCGTTGTGATGTTTGCCAGGGCGAGGGTGAGGTGAAGATAGAAATGCAGTTTATGGCCGATATCTTCCTGACCTGCGAGGCCTGCGGCGGTAAGCGCTTTAAGCAACACATCCTGGATATCACTTATAATGATAAGAATGTATCTGAAGTGCTGGACATGACCATTGATGAAGCGGTTGAGTTTTTTGCCAAAGAGCCTAAAATAATCGCTAAAATTAAACCATTGGTTGATGTTGGTTTGGGTTATGTGCAGTTGGGCCAATCGTCCAATACATTATCAGGCGGAGAGGCGCAGCGTATCAAGTTGGCAAGCTTCCTGGTGAAGGGTAACAACACGCATAAAACCATGTTCATTTTTGATGAACCAACTACCGGGCTGCACTTTGCCGACATCAAAAAGCTTCTTAAATCATTTGATGCTTTAATAGAAAACGGTAACACTATCCTGGTAATTGAGCATAACATGGACGTGATCAAATGTGCCGACTGGGTAATAGACATAGGTCCCGAAGGCGGCGAGCGTGGTGGCAACGTCGTGTTCGAGGGTGTACCCGAAGATCTGATCAGGAAAGAAGATAGTTATACAGGGAAATTTTTAAAGGAACGGTTTTAAGCCTCCTAACTCCCCCTTAAGTGATAATAGAAATAATAAAGGCGATGAGTGATCATCGCCTTTGTTATTTCTGCTATTTCTTTGAATACGGAAACGGTACCCTCATCCTGATCTCGCTGTCCTCGCCGGCTTTGTTGGTGAATTTGGCTTCTTTAAGTACACGCACAGCTTCTTCATCGCAGCCGTAGCCCAGGCCTTTTATAACGGTAATATCTTTGGTACTACCGGAGCCGCTTACGGTAAGTTGCACGGTCACAAAGCCGTTTACATTGGCGGCTTTGGCCTGCTCGGGGTAAACAAGCTTACTGAAAATAGCTTCATTGCCACCTATGGGTTCAATAGCCGGTAGTTCTTCCTCAGTTACTTTGTAGTAAAGGCCCGGCGGGTTTGGGTTGGCGGTACTGCTTACAGGTTTATAGTCAATTCCCCATTTTTTGAGATAGGATTGTAAAGGTGGTAAGCCTGCTTTTTTGCGCCTGTCGTTCACAAAAGCCTCGTCGCCGATAGGAAATAACTGAAAAATGCCTTTTTTTGACTCGTGCACTTGTGTGCCGTAAACCTGCGGCTGGTTCTGCGCTATCCGCACCCTATCAACCATTAGTGGTATCAATGATGGCGAAAGCTCTCCCTTGTCAGCTGCCTCAATAATTACAGGCAGGTATTTTTTCTGTGCTTCCAGATCGTTATGCTGTATCACATTAAAAGCGACGTCGCTTAGGTTTAGCCCGACCAGTGTTTTGCCGGGGTAGCCATAATCGGTTATAATACGCTCTATTTTGGCCAGGTTAGCAACATCCGCCGCCGACTGCTTCGCCATTAAAGCTTTGTCCTCGGCCGACCCTGTGCCATGCTTTTTAGCTTCGGCAATCGCCGCAACACGGTACTGCTGATCGGCTTTACCAATGGCGGCTATGTCTCTCAACAGTTTTTTGTTGGTTTGGGCGAAGAGGGTTGATGAAGCAAATGTAAGGATGATAAGAGCTTTTAAGGATTTCATGGGTAAAGATTGGTTGGACTAATATACTATAATAAAGTGCGTCATCGCAAGGAACGAGGCAATCTCTTTAGTATGGGCAGGTGCCAAATTTAGTAATAGGCCGCTCAATTGCCGCAAAGGGCTGTTACTTTGTCTTGATACAAAGTAACCAAAGATCAAGTCAGCAAACAGGCTTCTTTGCCGCACAAGGCCTTTGCCCTGCAAGCTGGCAGAACCACGGGCTGCAAAATCTTGCCGCTACTTCGTTCGCTCATGGCTCTCGCTTCAGGCAAGTATTGCTATGCCCTTCCGCCGCACTGCCCATCATTGTTCTGCCCGCCTTCGCCCAAAGCTTTTTTGCTGACAGGAGAGGAAAAGAGGAGTACAGACAGACCGCCACCAACAAATGCGACATAGCGTAACGTGCGGATAGCACAGGCATTGCTTAAGTACAACCCAATGTAGCACGTTACCAAGTCGCGACTTTTCTTTGGTAACTTTCTTTTGAGAGAAAAGAAAGTTACTTCCACTGACAATTTAATGCCTACTGCTATTCCTAACGAAGAACCGATTCTGCAGATTTGCCTTGGAGGTATTTAGTTTTTTAACACAAAAAAAGCCTCTCCAAACGGAAAGGCTTTTTGAATTTTTAATTTTAACTTTTAACTTATTAAGAAGCCATTTGTCTGCGGATGATGTTTAACGCACCACCTGCTTTAAACCACTCAATTTGCTGTGCATTGTAAGTGTGGTTTACTGCAAAGCTTTCGGTTGAGCCGTTTGCATGGTGTAAAACAACGGTAAGTTGTTTACCAGGTGCAAACTCGGTTAAGCCGGTGATATCGATGATATCATCTTCCTGTATTTTATCGTAATCGTTGCTATCAGCAAAGGTGATAGCCAGCATACCTTGTTTTTTAAGATTAGTTTCGTGGATACGGGCGAATGATTTTACCAGTATGGCACGTACACCTAAGTGGCGTGGTTCCATCGCGGCGTGCTCACGTGATGAGCCCTCGCCGTAGTTCTCATCGCCAACTACAACAGTACCTATGCCGGCAGCTTTGTAATCGCGCTGGGTAGCAGGTACCGGGCCGTATTCACCGGTCAGCTGGTTTTTAACGCTATCAGCATTATTATTAAAGTAATTGATAGCACCGATCAACATGTTGTTTGAAATGTTATCCAGGTGACCACGGAACTTTAACCACGGGCCTGCCATAGAAATATGGTCGGTAGTACATTTGCCTTTAGCTTTTATCAGCAGTTTCAGGCCGGTAAGGTCAGTGCCTTCCCATGCGTTAAACGGCTCCAGTAATTGCAGGCGAGCCGATGTAGGGCTAACAATTACCTGCACATGGCTGCCATCTTCGGCGGGGGCCTGGTAACCGGCATCTTCAACCGCGTAACCGCGTACCGGCATTTCAATACCTTGTGGCTCGTCCAGTTTCACCTGTTCGCCATTTTTGTTGGTTAAAGTATCAGTAAGCGGGTTAAAAGTTAAGTCGCCCGCAATAGCAAACGCTGTAACAATCTCCGGTGATGCCACGAATGCGTGGGTATTAGGGTTACCATCCTGGCGTTTAGCGAAGTTACGGTTAAACGAAGTGATGATAGAGTTTTTGCGTGTAGGGTCATCGGTATGGCGAGCCCACTGGCCAATACAAGGGCCGCAGGCGTTAGCCAATACCACACCACCCATTTGAGCGAAGGTATCTAAGTAACCATCGCGCTCAACAGTATAACGTACCTGCTCGGAGCCCGGTGTAATGGTAAATTCAGCTTTAGTAGCCAGCCCTTTATCAATAGCCTGTTGTGCAATGGATGCAGAACGGGTAATGTCTTCGTATGATGAGTTGGTACATGAACCGATCAAACCAACCTCAAGGGTTGCAGGCCAGTTGTTCTCTTTAACGGCTTGCGCAAATTTAGAGATAGGCCACGCCAAATCCGGTGTGAACGGACCGTTTACGTGTGGTTCAAGCTCATCAAGGTTAATTTCAATTACCTGGTCAAAGTATTGTTCAGGGTTAGCGTAAACTGCATCGTCGCCGGTTAAGTGCTCAGCAATAGCATCAGCCATATCGGCAATGTCACCACGTTTGGTACCACGCAGGTAATCAGCCGCTTTTTCATCGTAACCGAAAATAGAGGTGGTAGCACCTATTTCGGCACCCATGTTACAGATAGTAGCTTTACCGGTGGCCGACATTGAACGTGCGCCTTCGCCAAAGTACTCCACTATGAAACCGGTACCACCTTTTACGGTAAGTATACCGGCAACACGCAGAATAACGTCCTTGGCAGATGTCCAACCAGATAGCTTACCGGTTAGTTTAACACCTAATAGCTTAGGGAATTTTAGCTCCCATGGCAAACCTGCCATTACGTCGCAGGCATCGGCACCACCAACACCAATAGCCACCATACCCAAACCACCTGCATTAGGTGTGTGTGAGTCGGTACCGATCATCATGCCGCCAGGGAACGCATAGTTCTCTAACACTACCTGGTGAATAATGCCAGCACCGGCTTTCCAGAAACCGATACCGTATTTGTCTGATACGGATGAAAGGAAATCGTAAACTTCGCGGTTGGTATCAACAGCGGTATTTAAGTCGGCAACGGCGCCTACTTTTGCTTGTATCAAGTGGTCGCAATGTACGGTTGAAGGTACGGCAACCTGCGGGCGGCCGGCCTGCATAAATTGCAACAGGGCCATTTGAGCGGTAGCATCCTGCATGGCAACGCGGTCTGGTGCAAAGTCCACGTAGTCGTTACCACGCTCAAAAGCTTTTGAAGCATCACCTTCAGAAAGGTGGGCATATAATATTTTCTCTGTTAATGTAAGAGGTTTACCGGTCGCTTTGCGGGCAGCATCCACACGGGTGCTGTAGCGATCATAAACCTTTTTGATCATGTCTATATCAAAGGCCATAATAAATTGATCTTTATGAGGTAAAAGAATGTTGTAACCCGTTATGGGCCAACAGCCGCGAATTTACAAATTATAACAGTTAATACCGCCAGGGGCTTTAGGCAATTGTTATTTGGATATGTTCTAAATAAGGCCGGGCCAAAAAACCGGAAACAAATAAAACCCTGGTGATCGCAGCTTGTTAAACTTACCATGTCTATAACCATCCGCCAACCCCAGCTATCAGAATATCCTTTGCTTGTTGACCTTTGGGAGGCATCCGTAAGGCAGTCACATGAATTTCTCACTAATGATGATATTGCCTTCTACCGGCCTTTGCTGGTCACTTACATGCCTATGATGGAAATTTATTGCACCGATGATGAGAACGGTATAGCCGGTTTTATAGGCATTAGCGATGGCCTGGTGCAGGCGCTTTTTATAAAGCCTGATGCCATTGGAAAGGGGCACGGCAAGCGTTTAATAGGATTTGCTATCGAAGACAAACAGATAAGCAGGGTGGATGTTAACGAACAGAATATTAAAGCGTGTGAATTTTACGAACGGTTGGGCTTCCGCGTTATCGGGCGCAGCGAGGCTGACGGTGCCGGCAAACCATACCCTATCTTAAATATGGCGTTAAATTATGAGCTATCCGCTTATCCTCGGCCAGTGGCCAAATAATATTCCTTATTGCATTATCCACCACGCATAAAACACTGCAAAGGCTTTACGCCATTGGGCTTCGTTATGCCTGGCATCTTTCATAATCAATGGAGCAGGCACATGTTTCCTGTCGAAACCTTTTGTTAATAGCAGGCTATCCATCCGGGCTACATATGCTGTTTCGTCGCCTTCCTGGTCGCCGCAGGCTAAAAAGAAACGGCTTTTGATATCAGGCTGGCCGGTTGCAATTAATTCATACATCTTTGGCGCTATCCAGAACGAAGGGGAAAATACCCCTGCAGTACCAAATATCCGCGGATATTTTACGGCCGCGTACATAGATATCAAGCCACCCATTGAGCTGCCGGCAATTACGGTGTGTTTAGCGTCTTTAAGTGTACGGTATGCGCTATCGATGTGAGGTTTAAGGGTGTTTACAATGAAATCTGTATAGGCAACACCCTCTTGTGTGCCATATTTACTGTCCCAGGCATTATACTCCATGATACGGTTTGGCCCATTATTAATGCCAACAATAATTACCTGTTTCTTGGGCGGATAAGTCTTGAGTAACGAGTCGATATACCAGCTAAATGCAGGGTCTTTTGTTCCGCTGAAAAGGTTTTGGCCATCGTGCATGTAAATTACAGGATATGCACGTTTGGAAGAAGTATATCCGGCAGGTAAAAAGATCCGTATAGCGCGGTCGCGGTTAAGTTGTGGAATATGGATATTTTCATTTATAATTCTGGCCGTATCTTGCGCGAACGATGGGGCGCAAGCCAGGGAAGTTAAAAAGATGATGAAGTAAAAAATAGATTTTGGCATATAGTTAATATAGGTATTTATATGTTGCCTATAAAGCTTTAAAGGTAAACCCAAGCCTGGTAAAATGTTCTAACACCAACGGTAACGCATACTCCATTTTATGGAAAGCCTTTATGCTGTCATGAAAAAGCACAATGGAGCCATCGCCGGCGTTTTTGGTCACATTTTTCAGGGCTTCCTCCCGCTTAAGGCTCATGTCAAAGTCGCCGCTAAGCACATCCCACATAATTATCTGTATATCCGGCCGGGCCTGCTGCAATAGTTTTATCTGCGAACGTTTAATTCGGCCGTAAGGAGGGCGAAATAAGGGTGTATTTAACAACTCATTGGCCTTGAGGTAATTTTGCAGGTAAACCTGGTCATCAGTATCCCAGCCGCGCAGGTGGTTATAGGTGTGGTTGCCAATGCTGTGGCCTGCCTGTTTCACCTCTTCAAATACATCCGGATGTTTACTCACATTATCGCCTATGCAAAAAAACGTAGCCCTGGCATCGTACTTTTTTAAAATATTTAGAACAAAAGGTGTAACAATGGGTATAGGGCCGTCGTCAAAAGTCAAAAAAATAGAACGGTTACCCGGTTCGGCGTTCCAGATGAGTTGCGGATAAAGTTTTTTAAGCCACCAAGGGGTCTTAACCAGGTACATGATTAAAATAAGGAGTTAATGCTTAGTTGTTTTTATTACCCTACTGTATAGGCAAGGTAATATAAGTTACTTACAATTGTACATATTTAATATGAAACTAAACTTACCGGTCACAAAAGTAACTATTGCCTGCCTCATATCACTAATGGGTTTAAGCATGCGCGTTAAGGCCCAGGAAGTGGTTACCCTGCAACGTGCCATTGACCTTGCGCTGGAGCGCAACCTTACCATTAAGCAGGCGCAATTCAGCGAGGCTTTATCTGAGGAGAATCTTAAACAATCCAAATATAACCTGCTGCCTAATTTAACTGCAGGTCCCCAGGCTTCTTTGAACTTTGGCCGTAATATCGACCCTTCAACCAACCAGTTCATTAATCAGCGCATTTCGGCGTTAAGCGGCAATATGTCCTCACAAGTTACCCTTTTTCAGGGCGGGCAGTTACGCAACCAGATCATCGAAAACAGGTTATTACTTAATGCCGACCGCAGCTATACTGCAAAGATCAAAAATGATCTGGTCCTTAACGTTGTAACTCAATATTTGCTGGTGTTAACCAATCAGGATTTGGTTACCGCTGCAAAGCAGCAAATAGATGTAGCCAAAATTACGGTTGACCGTGCGCAGAAAAACTTCGATGTAGGTAACCAAACCCTTGCTGATCTGGCACAGGCCAAGGCCCAGCAATCAACCGCCGAACTCAACTATACCACTGCCGAAAACCAGTTGGAGTTATCTGTTCTTACGCTGAAGCAGTATATGGAGATGCCCCCGGCCACCAATATTGTTTTTGAAAAGCCGGATATTAGTAAATTTAAAAACCTGTCTACCGTGTTTAACCCGGAGGATGTGTTAAAAACAGCCCTGGCCGTAAACCCGGATGTAAGCCTGGCCGAAGCAAGGCAAAAAGCCGCCGCGCAGGATATTAAAGTGGCACGCGGCAATTACTACCCCAGCATTGTACTGTTTGGCCAGTTGGGTACCAACTATTCAGACGCGCGCAAGCTGGTTTCAGGCGTTACGCCCAGTGGCCGTATGGATACTGTGGGTTTTGTAGGTGGTAACATGGCTACCCCGGTTACGGTGCCGGGCTTTAATCCCGTTTATTCCAATTATCCGTTTTTCAGGCAAATAGGCGATAACTTTAATCAATCGGTAGGTATTAGCTTACAGATACCCATTTTTAACCGCTTTAGTGCCCGTACATCAGTGCGCAAAGCCAAAATCACTAATGAGAATGCTTTGGTAACCGCTCAATTGGCGCGTAATAACCTAAGCAAGATCATCTATCAGGCGGTATGGGACGTACAGGCCGCTAATAAAAAATACCAAAGTTCGCTGCAAACGTATACGGCCAATAAAGAGGCGTTTAATGTGATACAGCAGCGCTATAATGTGGGGCTTGTTAACTCGCTTGATTATAATACCTCACTTACTAACTTAAACAAATCGCAGTTTGATCTCATCCAGGCACAGTATGAACTGGTTTTCAGGAGCAAGGTCATCGATTATTATCTCGGAAACCCTATAACACTGTAAATAAAAACCCGCACCATCATGGGAAAAACTACTAAATATATTCTGATAGGCCTTGTAGCGCTTGTTGCCCTGTTGTTTATTCTTAAGGCAGCCGGTATCATCGGGAAGCCGCAATTAACACAGGTTGCTGTTGAAAAGGCCGAAACGCGTGATATTAACGAAACTGTATCAGCCAGTGGTAAAATAAAGCCGCATGTTGCCGTAAAGATAAGCCCCGAAGTATCCGGCGAGGTGGTAGAACTGCCTATCAAGGAAGGCGATGTGGTTAAAAAAGGCCAGTTGCTATGCCGCATCCGCCCGGATATTTTAAAATCAGGTTTTGAGCGTGCCGTGGCTTCATATAATACTCAAAAAGCGAGTGTGGGTAACTCTATGCAAATGCTCAAACAATCTGAAGCTACGTTTGCCAATCAGGAATCGATTTATAAGCGTAGTAAAGAATTGTTTGATAAAAAGGTATTAACCATTGCCGAATTTGATAAAGCCAAAGCCGACTATGCCGGCGCAAGAGCCGCGTTAGAGGCAGCCCGCCAAAATGTAGTAGGTTCAAAATATGGTTTGGAGCAATCACAAGCTTCAGTTAAAGAGGCTTCTGATAACCTGGCCAAAACCACCATATATGCCCCTGTTGATGGTGTAGTATCTAAACTTTCTATTGAAAAGGGCGAGCGCGTATTGGGTACTCAACAATTTGCCGGTACTGAGATCATGACGATCTCTGACCTCAGCAAAATGGATGTAAATGTTGATGTGAACGAGAATGATATTAACAGGATAACTGTAGGCAATAAGGCACAAATTGAGATTGACGCTTTCCAGGGAAAGAAATTTTCTGGTGAGGTGATTGAAATAGGCAGCTCGGCCAATGTGGTAGGCACCAACGCCGACCAGGTGACCAACTTTACCGTTAAGGTACGTATCACCGCGCAGTCGTACATGGATCTGCTTAGGAAGAACGCCGAAAATCATTCGCCTTTCCGCCCGGGGCTTACCGCTACCGTAGATATCAATACCAATCATGTAAAAGCGCTATCGGTACCTATACAATCTGTTACCACCCGTGAGGAGAAGAAGGCCGATGACAAAAAGAAAAATGACGACGATAAAAAGACCGCTAACGATGCGCCTGCAAAAGAGTATGTGTATGTGTTGCAAGGTAACAAAGTAAAGCAGGTGGAAGTGAAGACGGGTATACAAGACGATACTTATATACAGATATTATCCGGCCTTAAAGGCGGCGAAGAAGTAGTTTCGGCTCCATTCGCGGCTATCTCAAAAACGTTGAATGACGGTATGATGGTAGAAAAAGTAGACAAGGCAAAGCTGTTTACAGATACTAAGAAATAATTATTTAAGGGATTTAAAGGTGAAAGGACAAAGCATCAAAGCTTTGTCCTTTTTGTTTTTGAGCCAGTGTTAAGGAATAATTCTCAGGATCGCGATTAATACTCTAAAAGTTGTCATGCTGAGGTACGAAGCATCTATCTACGAGACGATCACTGCTTGACAGATTCTTCGCTGTCGCTCAGAATGACAGTAACTTTTTTCCTTGTCGGTAAAAGCTTCCGACGAAACAGGCATCCCTCCACGGCAATGAACGGACGAACGTTAATTATAGCATTATCTTATGGCTCAACTTGCTTAATGACTAACAACCTCGTATAATTTCACTAATTTGCGGCACCGGTAGAACCAACAGCCGGAAGGGACATTAATTGCATCAATGCTAAAGCAACTCAACAAAATTGCTGTAATTGGCGGTGGCAGCTGGGCCACGGCTAATATTAAAATGCTTACGGATAATACCATGCCTAAGGAGATTTCCTGGTGGATGCGTAATGCCGAGGCAGTAAACTATATCAAGAATTTTCGTCATAACCCGCATTATTTAAGTTCTGTAGAGATAAAAATACCGGCAGAGAATATCAGCACCGATCTTAAGACAATTATCAGCCATGCCAATTTTGTTTTATTGAACGTACCTGCCGCCTTTTTAAAGGAGGCGCTAAAGGATATTACTCCTGATGATCTTAAAGGAAAATATATCGTGTCGGCCATTAAGGGTATCGTACCCGATGAGAACAAGATCATCGGTGAGTTTTTGCACGAAAAGTACCAGGTGCCTTTCCATCATATACTGGTTTTAAGCGGCCCCTGCCATGCCGAGGAAGTGGCGCTCGAAAAGCTGTCATACCTTACCATTGCCTGTAAGGATACCGCGCTGGCAGCGGCATTTGCCGGTATGTTAAGCACAAGATATATAAAAACAGTAGTGTCTGACGATATTTACGGCACCGAGTACGGCGCTGTACTAAAAAATATCTACGCTATAGCCAGCGGCATATGCCACGGCGTAGGTTATGGCGATAACTTCCAGTCGGTGCTTATTTCCAACGCTATTCGCGAGTTGGAGCGTTTTGTAGACGTGGTACATCCTATTGACCGCGATATTAAGGAATCGGCCTACCTGGGCGACCTTTTGGTAACCGCTTATTCGCAATTTAGCCGTAACCGCACCTTTGGTAACATGGTAGGGAAGGGCTACACCGTAAAATCGGCGCAACTGGAAATGAATATGATAGCTGAAGGTTATTATGCAGTAAATTGCCTACATGAGGTAAATAAACAGTACAAGGTAGAAATGCCTATATGTGAGGCTGTTTATGCTATTTTGTATAAGAAAAGCCCACCCGCGCTCGAAATGCAAAAATTGGCAGAGAAATTGAGTTAGTATATACAATTAATTAATATGCTACCATATCATGAAGAAACTATTTAAATCAGCCTTGTTTGCTGCCGCAGTATTTGCAGCATCATCGGCAATGGCGCAAACACACAAGGATACTACTTTAGGGCAAAAAATTGGTCACACAGCAAAAAAAGGCTGGAGTGCTACCAAAAAAGCCGGTAAAGCTGTAGGTAATAAAACTGCTGAACTGGCTTCAAAAGGCGCATCAGCTGTGGCCGATAAAAAGTATGATGATAAAGTGGGCCCGCAAGGACAAACCATTTATATCGATAAGGATTCTAAATATTACTACGTAAATAAAAAAGGACATCATGTTTACGTATCTAAAGCAAGGTTGAAAAACAAACCTGCCGAAATGAAATAAGAACTCAAAAAAGCATCCGCTACCAGGCGGGTGCTTTTTAATTACCTAATACCATATTGAAAAAGTTCGCGCTCATATTTGTACACGTGGCCGGTGCCTATATATTAGGCATGAGTGCCTGCCACACCAATACTTCCAATAAAAAAGTACAAGGTACATGGAAATCCAAAGACGGATCTATCCTTCTTAAAATAACAGACAAGCAGTTTGTGATGGAAAATGATTCGCCGGTGCCTGAGGATTACTTTGTAAAAGGCGATACCATTTTTACTTCATTTGAAGGTAACCAACCTTATACCAAGTTTGTGATCAAAAAACTTGCCGACCATGAAATGAGCCTGATCATGCCTGATGATTCGGTTGCGGTTGATTTCTCGAAATAAAAAAACCTCCCGATGTATTACATACAGGAGGTTCAAAAACAAAACTAAAACAATACCTTACGGCTTTTAAACCGCAGGCACACTAAAACTAAAATCTTCTGCGGCGCTCAGGGCGTTCTTCGCGGCGTTTACCACTAAAATCGCGGAAACCGCCTCCGTTGCTATTGGCACCGGCACCTGCAAAGCTTTTCTCGCGGCGTTCGCCACCTTCACGGCGTTCGCCACGGTAACCGCCTTCGCGTTTCTGGTAGCCACCTTCTCTGCGACCACCGCCACCACTACGGTTGCTGCTTACGCCTTCGCCTGAAATTTCTATACGAACCGGACGGCCTTTAAAGTCAATGCCTTTAAAGTTGTTCATCACGTTGTCAACATCAGCGTTCACTACTTCGAAGAAAGAGTAAACACCTTTAACATCAATCTTACCAACGTTACGGCCGCTTATTTTGGCATTGTTGCAAATGTAACCCAGCAATTCGCCTCGGCTAAACTCATCTACACTGCCCAGGTTAATAAACAGACGGGTGTATTCCGAACGCATGCCATCGCGGTTAAAGCGATCGCCTTGCGCGCCTTCTCTGCTGCGGAAATCATCAGCAGGGGCGTTCAAGTCTGGTGCATTCTGGTAATACTCCAGGAAGCGGTTAAACTCAAGCGATGCAAAGCGTTTGATCACTTCTTCCTTGCTCAGTTCAGCAAATTCATCCATAATACGCGGGATGTATTGCTCGATCTGCGATTCGTTAACCTCAACGTTGTGTACTTTGTGTACCAATGCAAAAAGTTGTTTTTCGCAAACATCAAAGCCGGTAGGTATTTCAGCTTTAACAAACTTTTTACCTATCACACGCTCTATCTGGCGTATTTTACCTAATTCTTTACTGTTAATTATAGAAATAGAAACACCGGTTTTACCTGCACGTGCCGTACGGCCGCTGCGGTGGGTGTAGTTCTCAATTTCGTCAGGTAAAGAATAGTTGATAACGTGTGTAACATCGTTAACATCAATACCACGTGCGGCAACGTCAGTAGCAATTAACAATTGCAGGCTGCGCTCGCGGTAGCGTTTCATTACCTTATCGCGTTGTTGCTGTGAAAGGTCGCCGTGTAAAGAGTCGGCATTGTAACCATCTTTTATCAGCGCCTCTGCAATTTCCTGGGTTTCAATTTTGGTACGGCAGAAAACGATACCAAAGATCTCAGGGTTATTGTCAACAATGCGTTTAAAGGCAGCGTATTTATCACGTGCACGTACTACATAGTACTCATGCTCGATATTTTGGTTGCCAGTGTTTTTAGTACCCATGGTTAACTCAAAAGGGTTATCCATGTATTTTTTAGCAATTCTTCTTACCTCTGCAGGCATAGTGGCCGAAAACAGCCAGGTCTTTTTCTCGTCGGGAGTGGTTGATAAAATATTGTCAATATCTTCCTGGAAGCCCATGTTGAGCATCTCATCAGCCTCGTCTAAAACAACATACTTAACCTGCGAAAAGTCTATCGCCTTACGGTTAATAATGTCCAGCATACGGCCAGGTGTAGCCACAACGATCTGCACACCGCGGCGAATTTGACGCAGTTGATCGCTGATGCTTGCACCGCCATAAACGGCAACAACATGTACGTTGTTCATTTTTTTGGCGTAGTTATTAATGTCGTTCGTGATCTGTAAACAAAGTTCACGAGTTGGGCATAAAACAAGCGCCTGCGGATGATTTTCTTCGAAATCTAATAGTTCTAATAACGGCAGTCCAAAAGCAGCTGTTTTACCGGTCCCGGTTTGGGCTAATCCGACAAAATCGTTGCTGCCTGTTAACAATACCGGGATTGACTGTTCCTGGATTGGAGTAGGATTTTCAAATCCTAATTCAGAGATGGCATTAACAATATCATGACGGATTCCCAGTTCAATAAATGGGTTGTTCATGAATTAAAATAACGAATTTGGCAACATCGCCAAATCGGGGGCAAAGGTACGTTTAATATTTGGTAATGCAAATATTGCCCTTGTTTTTGGTAATGATGACTTTGCTGTGGCAGTATCCGCTAATAAAATTCAGAAAATCAGTCAGATATAACCTGTTTTGATTAGATGACCTGTAGATTATGCCCGGTCATATAAAGAATGATGATGATACCACCTACCAGAATACGGTACCAGCCAAATAACTTAAAGCCCCGTTTTTCTAAGAAAGTGATGAATGATTTTATGGCTAATAACGCCACTATAAAGGCTATGGCATTACCTACGGCTAAAAGCTTAATTTCTTCGCCTGTAAAGCGGTGCCCTTCTTTGTAAAAGTCGTAAAGCTTTTTGCCGGTAGCGGCAAACATGGTGGGTACCGCCAGGAAGAAGGAAAATTCCGCAGCGGCTTTACGGCTAAGTTTTTGGGCCATGCCGCCAACAATAGTAGCTGCCGAACGCGATGTACCCGGAATCATGGCCAGGCACTGGAACAAACCTATTTTAAAGGCCGTTGGGTAGTTAATAGCTTTCTCTTCCTTAACATCGGCATGGTTAAACCATTTGTCTACAAATAATAAAATAATACCGCCAATAAATAAGGTGATGCCTACAGTAAGCGCGCTTTCTAACAAAGCATCTATCTTTTTACTGAAAAGTAAACCGAAAATGGCTGCCGGTATAAATGCTACAATAAGTTTAAAGTAAAAATCAAGCGATTGGAAAAAACGTTTCCAGTATAATATGATGACCGATAGGATAGCGCCTAATTGTATAGCAACAGTAAACAGTTTAACGAAATCATCGGCAGCTATGCCCATTACAGATGATGCGATGATCATGTGCCCGGTAGAGGAAACGGGCAAAAATTCGGTTAGCCCCTCAATAATGGCAAGGACTATTACGTGTATAATATTCATTACTTAGCGGCTGGCTTTTTCAATATAGCATAAAAACCAATGCCGAAGCCGGTTAAAACTACAATAGGTGCTATCACAATTTTGGTAGTGCTGTAGATGTCGGTTGTGCCACTCATCAATACAAAACCAAATGCAACCACCGCGATGGCAATGATCAGCCACATATAATTGTCTTTACTAAATACAAATTGCGCTGGTATAGTATTCACAGGTGCTTCGGTGTTTTTAGCAGCAGGTGTTGCCGCTTTGCCTGTTGTTTTTGTTTCTCTTAATGCCATTGATTAAATTATTGAAAAGGGTGAGTTAATGAATTATTGAATACTTGTTTAATGACTCAATGACCCAATGATTATCTGTATAGATCGTATATTTTTAAACGTAAAAACTTATTAACTGCCAGAAATGTACTGAAGCCTGATATAAAGATACCGATAGCTACTACCGCTAAAAACACAAAACCAAATTCGGCAGGGCTTTGGAGTATCACCAGGTCAGGTATTTGCTGATTGGCAAAATACAGCGTACCGATGAGTATAATAATGGCAATAAGCGCCCCTAACAGGCCATGCCATATGCCATACAATAGAAAAGGCTTACGTATAAAGCCCTTTGTAGCCCCTACCAACTGCATTGATTTAATGAGGAAACGCTGCGAATAAATAGCCAGCCTTATGGTGTTATTGATGAGCGCTACAGATAGTATTACGAATATACCGGCAAATACGATGATAATTAAACTGATAGAAGTGATGTTAGCGTTCATTTGGTCAACTAACGACTGCTGGTATTTCACTTCCTTCACCAGCGGGTTTTTCATCAGCTCGGCCTTAAATTTATCTATACCTGCATTGTTCGCATAATCAGCTTTCAAATAAATATCCAGCGATTGCGATAATGGGTTGTAACCCAAAAACTTTACAAAATCCTCACCAAGGTCTTTTTGCAGGTTACGTGCGGCAAGTTCTTTGCTCACGTACTGGGTTTGTTTAACCATAGGGTTGGCGTCCAGTTGTTTTTGCAGTTGCAGTACATCGGTTTCATGGGCAGAATCGTCCATAAAGATGTTGAGCACAATGTTTTCCTTTACATAGCGCGACAGGTTGTTGGCGTGTACCAGTATCAGCCCCAGCAAGCCTATCATCAATAGAACCATAGCTATACCAAAAACGGTAGATATATATATCGTTTTGGTTTTCTTTGCCGACGCGCTTGCTTCAAATTCTTCCATGTGCCCTTGTAGATATGAGTTTAGATGCATGCCATGAGCAGCGCTCTTTTAGCTTACACCAGGTTCTATAGTTTGCGAAATTAACAAACCAGCCATAAAGGTAAAAGTTTCCGCTTCAATATTAACAATAATTAACTAAGTGCGGTTAGGTTACGGGTATTTGATGGTTCATATCCGCAAACTGGCGCCAAAAAAATAGTTGCGTGGAGGTGCGGGATTAAAATAGCGGTTGCCTACCGCGTTCAGGTCGTTCCCCAAACTGTAGCGTTGGTTCAGCAGGTTATCGGCACCGGTATAGAGTTCCAAACCTATAGTAGGACTAAGCCGGGTTTGCCAGGATACCCTTGCCTGCAGCAAATGGTATTTTTGGGCATATACCGAATTGGCATCATTAAGAGGGATACCCGACGTATAATTATGCTGCACAAAAGCAGCTAACTGGTAAGGTAGCAATGCCTGTACGGATGATACGATCGCCTCCCGTGGCACACCTGTTAGGCGGTTCCCTGAATAATTATTACCCGCCGCCTGGTAATTGCCGAACGTAAACCGGCTTATAGTGACAGCTGTATTTACCTGGAGCCCGCGCAAAAAGCCGTTGTTTTTCCTCCTGATGAGCCAGTCGGTAAAGGCCAGCTCGAAGCCCGGCTGGTTGGTGCCTCCGGCGTTGATGTAATATTCAGTTTCGTTGGGGTTGAGTTGCCGTACAATAGCATTATGCAGTTTGTAATAAAAAACAGAAGCATCAAGTATCATGCTTTCATCAAAGTTGCGCAGCCTGAATCCTGTTTCGTAATTCCAACCGGTTTGTGCCTGCAAAGCGGTGTTGATGATATTATCTGTAGGGCGAACCTCGGCGGTGGTGGGCGTTGAGTAACCACGGCTAACAGAAGCTCTCCATATGAAATTATTGGTAAGTTCATATGACAGTGCTATCCTGGGCATCAATACCGCGTTAAAATTGCGGTTGGTAAAGTCTGTTTCGTTAAGCGGTTGCAGGTTACGGAATTTGTAACCGTAATAATTTATACTGGCCGTGGCTTCGGCGTGTAAGCGTTTAAATATATCGGCAGCGTAGCGCGCGAAAAAAAAATGCTGGCCGGTATTGATCTTATCTATTTTCTGAACTGCGCCTTTTTCGCCTCCGTTGTTATCGTAGTTACTGATCTGCGAATTAGTTTGCTGCCATTCCAGCCCCAGGTTTAGTTTCCAGTCGAAGTTTTCCTTCGCGATGGCTGATAGGGTAAAGTAACTGCGTACACCTAAGGTGTTTTCTGCCCGTTGTTCATAATTGGTAATAAAGGGGTTGGCAAAATCTACATGGTTACCATAAACGGCTAATACATTGCGTATCCTGTTGCTTAACGCGGCGTCGTTCACCAACCCACCCCATAGTAACTTGGTATTGATGCCAATATGCTGATCAACGGCACCGGGCAGGGTTGCCGTAGGCAGGCGTGCCGAGCGGGGATCAGCCATCATTTGGTTGTATGTTAGCCCGCCGGGTGTTTGGTAATCCAGATCGGCATACAAGGCTGTGGCCTTTAATTCGCTGTTACTGGCATAGCGGTAGGTATCCGAGGCTTGCAGATAGAGGCGGTGCATGCGGCTGTTTTGCCTGTACCCATCATAATTTTGGTAGGATTGATTAAAACTAAACCGGTTATTACCGGCTACCTTTTGTAATGATACTTTTTGATGAAACAATCCGTAAGAGCCACCATTCATACCGGCGTTTAAAAAGCTGCTGTCAGCACGGTTAACAGTATTTAATAAAACTACTCCTCCCGAGTTTGCCCCGAACAAGCTGCCGTCGGGCCCTTTAAGTATCTCGATATGCCTGATGTTTGCGATATCTATGGCATTAAGATAAGTGTTCCCGCCGGCATCGGTAAGCGGGATGTCATCAAAATATATTTTTACGTCGCGTATGCCGAAGGGAGAGCGGAGCAGACTACCTCTTATGCTAAGCCGGTAGCTGCCCGGCGAGCGTTCCTCTGCCCTAAGGCCTGGCAGAGTGTTGAGGGCGGTAACAAATGAATTATCAGGCTGAAGCCTAAGCTGCGGTGTGCCCAACACGCTAACAGACGCAGGTATAATAATAGCCGGACGCTGGCTCAAATAACCATGCACAGTAACCGGCGCTAACCGGCGTGTGGTGTCAGGCTCAGGCGATTTTACCGTTTGTGCCGATAACGTTAGATGGGCGGCCAGAAAAAATAATATAGCCTGAACATGTTTTTTCATGTGCCGCTAAGCTAACTAAAAAGTTCTTGTTGGCAGGGATTTAATTAGAGCTGATACGCCAGATGCGGTTGCTGGTATCATCTGCAACCAGCAATGCGCCGTCTTTAGTAACCGCTACGCCTACTGGCCTGCCAAAAACCTCTTTCTTATCCAGGTTGGCTATAAAGCCGGTTAAAAAATCTTCAGGCGGGCCGCTTATTTTGCCATTGTCAAAAGGTACAAATACTACCTTGTAACCTGACAATACCGAACGGTTCCAGGAGCCGTGCTGACCTATAAAAGCGCCGTTTATGTAGCGGGCGGGGAATTTGTTGCCATTATAAAATTTTAGACCCAGCGAAGCCGTATGCGCTCCAAGCGAAATATCGGGGGTGATGGTCTTTTTTACCATATCAGGGCGCTTTACTTTTAGTCGCGGATCTTCGTGCTGACCAAAATAGGCCCAGGGCCATCCGTAAAAGCCGCCCGGCTTCACGCTGGTAAAATAATCGGGCACCAGTTCATCACCCAGGTTATCCCTTTCATTCACTACGGTATAAAGTGTACGTGTTTCCGGCTGGAGGTCCATTCCGGCAGGGTTGCGCAGGCCCGACGCATAAATACGCTCGCCGCTGCCATCGGTATTGATCTCTAAGATGTTGGCACGCCTTTTCTCCACCTCCAGGCCATGTTCAGCAACGTTTGTACCCGAACCTACGGCTATGAAAATTTTGCTCCCATCAGCATTGGCAATAATATTTCTGGTCCAATGGTTGTTGTAACCACCAGCGGGTAAAGATACTATCATCTTTCCCGGCGAAGTAATTTTAACCTGCCCGGGCTGGTAATAGTATCTCCATAAGCCATCCGTATTGGCTACATAAAAGTGATTGCCTATTATCAGCATTCCATATGGCTGGTTAAGGTTTTCCAAGAATACACTGCGGTGGTCTATTTTACCATCTCCATTAGTATCGCGCAGCAAAGTAATGCGGTTGGCACTTTTCCCCAGGTTCTGCGATTTGGATATGCCCAGTATTTTAGCACCCAACTTTTTAACACCGCGTGCCTCGGTGTTAGCTTCGGCAACAAAAATATCGCCGTTGGCGGCTACATATATATTACGCGGGTTTTTCAACGTGTCTGCCAGCAGGCTTACTTTAAAGCCAGCAGGGGCCATGGGCGTTTTGCCAGCCGGCCAGCCAATTACCTTGCAATAATTTTTAACGGCCTCGGTAGCATAGGGTGAAGGCAATTGTACATGCTGCTCCCGGGTTTTTACTGTATCGGCTTTAGCCGGATCAGGCTTTTTCTGCTGGCAGCCAAAGGCAAGAAAAGCTATAGTTATAATGGTTGAAGATAGTTTCACTTTAGACGGGTTAATTAAATAACTAACCTGAACGTTAGGCTATTGTTTGGTTATCAACCTACTTCAAATATTAAAAAAGTACTCAATTGTTTTATATTTGAGCATCTCCATGCAATTTAAACTTAGGCTGTTAGTTTTCTTGATTGTCGCGTTCAGCTGCAAAGCGTATGCGCAGGTATGTACAGGCAGCCTGGGCGACCCGGTTTTTATCTTTGATTTCGGATCGGGCAATACGCCTAAATTTCCCACTACCGATTATAAATATGTTACGGCTGTTTGCCCGCAGGATGGAGAGTACGGCGTAGCGAAATCAGTAATAGGCTGTTATGGTAATACCTGGAATAGCATAATGAAAGACCATACCGGTAATGATGGTTATATGATGGTAGTAAATGCCGATAATATTGCTAACAAGGAATTTTTTTCAAAAGCAACCACCGCTGATGGTACCAATGTTGGCGTATTGTGTGAAAATACTACCTATGAATTCTCGGCCTATATACTCAACGTGGTAAGGCCGGACTTAATTGATTATATAAAGCCTAAAATCACGTTTGTAATTACTACACTTACCGGTGATATTATCAAGCAATCGCCTCCTATAGAAATTCCTGAAACCACTGATCCTGCCGGATGGCAGAAATATGGCGTGTTTTTTACCACTCGGGCAGGAGTAAATGCTGTAATAGTAAAAATGATCAATAATGCACCAGGCGGCAAGGGTAATGATTTCGTGATGGATGATATCGCTTTCAGGCCTTGTATACCTGATGTTGTACCGATAGGCTTTTCAACAGATGCATCAGGCGCGCCCAAAAACCAGTGTGCCGATGTAGATGGAAGCTATACCATTAAGGCAGTGCCACCATCCGGCTATGATTTTGTGTGGCAACAAAATATTAACGGCGCGGGTTGGGTAGATATCAGTGAACCAACGCCTGCTCTTACCAGGAAATTCCCGGCAGGCTCAGCTGCAGGGGTATATCAATACAGATTAGGTGTTGCGAAAGCCGGAAACCTGTCCACACAAAATTGCAGGGTATATTCAAACGCTGTCAGCATTAATATCAATGCTGTGCCCAGCCCTGCAGCTTTACAGCCGCAAACTGTTTGCCAGGGAGATGTATTAACCTTATCTGCCAGTGGTGGTACTACTTATGAATGGACGGGCCCCAACTTACCACCAACTTCTCAAAACCCAGTGGTTATACCGAATATAGATATGGCCAACGCTGGTTTGTATCATGTAAAGGTGATATCGGCGGCAGGGTGTTCCACTATATTGCCGGTTACTGTAAACGTTAATGCCCGGCCGGTGGTAACCGCCAGTACTGCTATGAGTGCAGTTTGCAAAGGCAGCAGCACACAACTAACGGCCACTTCGGTTACGGCAAACAGTTACAAATGGGAGCCGTCTACAGGCCTTTCCGATCCGGATATTGCCAACCCTGTGGCAACGCCTCTGGTAAATACGCATTATACTGTTACGGTTACAAACGCGCAGGGCTGTAAGGGTACCGCGGGCGTGGATATTGTTGTAAAGCCTCTGCCCGAGGCTGACGCTGGCAGCGATAAAGTAATTTTTGAAGGGCAATCGGTAAGGCTCAATGGTGCTGCCGGCGGCAGCGTTGGTAACTATAGCTGGAGCCCGGCTTCTTCGTTAGATGACCCGTATAGCCTTACACCATTGGCAAGCCCCACGGATGATGTTACCTATACACTTACCGTAAACTCCGCCAATAATTGCGATTTGGCTACCAGCCAGGTATTTGTGCGGGTGTACAAAAAGATAGTTGTATCTAACAGCTTCTCGCCCAATAATGATGGTATAAATGACCTTTGGAATATAGAGGCACTGATCACCTATCCGGAAAGTGAACTTTCGGTATATGACCGTAACGGGCAGCAGGTATTCTTTAGCCGTGGTTATAGTAAGCCATGGGATGGCAGGCGTAACGGTGCCGATCTGCCAACCGGAACTTATTATTACGTGATCGATCTGAAAAACGGAACCTCTAAGTTAAAAGGTTGGGTGCTTGTCATTCGTTAATGGCTATTCAAAATGATAGTTGATGCCTATCTGTACACCTGTAGCTGTTATACGGTAATAAGGGTCTTTACAAATATCACTTTCGGTAAGATAGCCTGCGTTTAATTCGATTTTATTTCTGATGAGTATGCCCGCTTTAAAAAGGCTGGCAGTAGCGGTTTTTATAAACAACCCAAAGGGCTGGTAACTCAATGTACTGGGTGAGCCATCAGCGTTACGGAACGCTTTATTAGTGTAATTAATAAGGCTTGCCTGCAAGCCTGCACCTATAAAAAATTTAAAATTGTTTTGGTTATAAACATTGTAGAGTATCTGCGGGGCAAGAAAAAAGTTAACCTCGGTGAAGTTAAAAACCGCATCGTTGTAGGGTGATACCTTACTTGTATAGGCTGCGGAATAGCGGCCTATACCTACTCCCGTTTCTACCCTAAGCGCTAACTGGCGGGTATGTGGGTTTGGATACACGTTTAATCCGCCTGTAATGACCGGAAGCACAGAGGTCTTATTAGGTGCTCCCGCGGTTGTTACTCCACCATCCGTGCGGAACATAATTATATTGACGCCGGTGCCTGCAAAAAAATAAGCAGATTTCCGGCCGGTATTGATGTTAGCGGATAGGCTGATGTTATTAGTATTTATTTCTTTAACCAATCTTGTCAAAGCATCTGCGTTATATTCTGTTCTTTGTATATGGTTATTTACCTCGCTGTTTAGTTTGTTGTTATTAGCGGCAATGATACTCAACTGTTTGCGATAGGTGCGCTCGTCAATGCTTTGGTCGTTTAACTGGTATGAACGATAAATGAGTTCAGTTATTTCCTGGCCGTTTGCCGCGACGAAATACCTCGTTTTATCCGCGTCGCGGTATTCATAAAGGTTGAGTTTATCGCCGTTTATGATGCTTTTCAGAAAAATACTTTTTGTGGTAAAAGAAGTATCCCTGCCATTGGTATTACCCAATACATCGGCGCTAACGTTACCGCTGTAACTTTGATAATAATCTATATTTTTTATGCATATCGAACGTACTGATGCAGGTAACAGGCGTTGTGTGGCGGCATTATTGCCGGCCCCTTTAAAATTTATGCTTTCAGGGTTTGTGCTCCACTCCCTGTAATCAACAGAGCCACGTACGGTGTCGCCTTTTAGGGAAATATAATATCCCGGTTGATAATTACTTTGTGCAAAAGCCGAAAAAGAAATAAAGAGTAATGCGGTTAAAAAAAATAATAGGTGTTTCATTGTGATAATTGGCGGCTACAATATAATTAACCATCCGTATAAACACAATAAATTTTATTATCAGAACCTGATAAACTTATCCATTTGTTCGTTGGTGTACTTAATAGTGTCCTCTTTTATCAGGTCGCCTTCAGTATTCATCTCGCCGCGTATACCGGCAATATGTATTTTCAAGGGCATAACGTGCAGGTTCAAATAATGGCACACACCCGTAAAATGGTCAATTCCGCGGATGTTACCATACTTGCCTGATGATAGGCCCACAAGCGCCGCCTTTTTATCGTAAAAGCTTTCGGGGAAGCTACAAGCATCCACAAAAACCTTTAGTACACCGGGGAAACTGCCATTATATTCGGGTATCACAAACAAGAACTTTTCTGTCGCGCTAACCATTTGCTGTATGGTGGCAAATTCCTCGCTGCGCTTGCCGTACAGGTCGGTTTGTATCAGGTTGGCCGGGAGGTCCATCAACGAGAACAGGTTAGTTTCAAGTCCCTTGCCGGCCAGTTGCCGCTGGTAATATTCGGACAATTTAAGCGTGGAGCTTCCGGGGCGGTTGGTTGATGCTATGATGGTGACCATGATATGTTAGAGAATAGAGGTTTGTGATTGGAGATTAGTTTGTGTGAGTATTAAAAATAGGCTTAAGTCTTGTAAATCAATTAGATGAAGTCCTAATCTCTGTTCTTAATCTTTAATCTCTCAACCTCACTAAATGTTTGTAAGTTGGCAAAACTGTTAATTTCTCAATTGTTTAAATCCGTATCTTTAGCGGCGGATAAAAAAACAGTACAAACATAGAAATTTCTGTTTCTGTTTTGCGTTGATAATAAACCGCAGTTACAATTTTTTGGGAGATATAGAATGAGTAAAATTATTGCTTTAGCCAATCAGAAAGGTGGCGTGGGGAAAACTACATCGTCAATTAACCTTGCAGCGAGTTTAGCCGTATTGGAATTTAAGACCCTGCTTGTTGATGCCGACCCACAAGCTAACTCCACATCGGGTATTGGTTTTGATCCACGCAATATTAAGAACAGTATATACGAGTGCATCATCAATGATATTAACCCGCATGATGCTATACAGAAGACAGATACGCCGAACCTTGACCTTTTACCCGCGCATATTGACCTGGTAGGGGCCGAGATAGAGATGATCAATCTGGAAAGCCGGGAGTATAAAATGAAAGCCGTGTTGGATAGTGTACGCGACGAGTATGATTTTATCATCATCGATTGCTCGCCATCATTGGGCCTCATCACTATTAATGCCCTTACGGCTGCGGATTCGGTGATCATACCGGTACAATGCGAGTACTTCGCATTGGAAGGTTTGGGTAAGCTGTTAAATACGATCAAGATTGTACAGTCGCGCCTTAATACCCAGTTGGCTATAGAAGGTATACTGCTTACGATGTATGATGTAAGGCTTCGCCTGTCAAACCAGGTGGTTGATGAGGTGCGTACGCACTTTGAAGATATGGTGTTTGATACCATTATACAGCGCAATACCCGCCTAAGTGAGGCGCCAAGCTTTGGTGTATCCGTAATTATGCATGATGCCAACTGCAAGGGCGCTGTAAACTACCTTAACCTGGCACGCGAAATTATCCGCAAAAACGGTTTGGTTAAGGACGAGGAAATGGCTAACACCGTAACCGCTTAATTTAATTTATGAGTACAGAAAAAAGAAACGCTTTGGGTAAAGGCTTAAGCGCCTTATTGAACGATACCCCGAGCGTACTTCCTAATAAAAATAATGAAAACAGGCCGAGCGTTTCGCGCCCGGTATCTGAGGTGGATAGCCTGGGCTCTATCAGCGAAATCAAGATCAGCGAGATAGAGGTTAACCCTTTTCAGCCACGTACTGAGTTTGATGAGCAGGCCCTGGCCGACCTGTCAGCATCTATAAAATTACAGGGACTTATACAGCCCATCACTGTACGCAAAGTAAGCGCGCATGCTTACCAGCTCATATCAGGCGAGCGCAGGTTGCGTGCATCTAAACTGGCAGGTTTAAGCCAGATACCTGCTTACGTACGCACCGCCAACGACCAGCAAATGCTGGAGATGGCGCTGATAGAGAACATCCAGCGCGAAAACCTGAATGCCATAGAGGTAGCGCTAAGCTTTCAGCGGATGATAGATGAGTGTAGCCTGAAGCAGGAAGAATTGGGCGACCGCGTGAGCAAAAACCGGTCTACCGTAACCAACTACCTGCGCTTGTTAAAACTACCTCCAAGCATACAGGCATCGCTGCGCGATAACGAGATCAGCATGGGCCATGCAAAAGCTTTATTGGCTGTTGAAGACCCTGCCGCGCAATTGTACATCCACCAGCAGATCATCAAGAATGAGTTGTCCGTACGCAAGGCGGAAGAACTGGTACGCGAGATACAAAAGGCCCCTGTTAAGAAGGAAGGTAAACAGCCCGAAGAGTTATCTTACCAGCTGAAAAAGATAGAGGACGACCTGGCATCAAAGTTTAGTACCAAGGTGCGCCTTAAAGTTAACGCGCAGGGCAATGGAAGTATAGAAATCCCGTTCTTATCCGAAGACGATCTGGGCCGAATACTGGAAATGCTGGATTGGTAAACCAACATCATGATTAAAAGACTCTTAGCTGCTGTATTTTTCCTGGGTTGGGTAACCCTGGCCATGGCGCAAACACCCGATACTGTATCTGCAAAAGTTAATGCTGATACGGTAAAGAAAACGGCCGAGGCTCCAAAGGTATTTATCCCTAAAATAAAAAAGCAACCTACTTACCATCCGGATAGTACGCACAGCCCCAGTTTGGCTGTAAAACGGTCGCTTATTATTCCCGGCTGGGGCCAGTTGTATAACAAAAAAGGCGCCTGGTGGAAAGTGCCTGCCATATACGCGGGCCTTGGCGCTTTAGGTTATTCCATAGTAGATAACCAGAAAAAATACAAGATGTTCCTGGCGCTTACCCGCATTAAAAATACAGGCGGCATACCCCAGCCCGGGCAGTTATATTACAGCGACTATATTAAATATCAGAAGGAATATAACCTATATATTAACGCCAACGCCACCCAAACGCAGGAAGCCTCAAGCAACTACCAGCGTAACTTCCAGATCAGTATACTGAGCGTGTTACTGGTATGGGGTGTACAAACCATTGAGGCTTATATTGAGGCTAAGTTTATTCAGTCTTACACGGTTGATGATAACTTGTCATTTAAAATGATGCCGGCGTTGATTAATCAGCCGGTTTTCGCTTCGTCTGGAGTGGGTTCTTATATTCCAGGGATAAAAGTTACATTTGCCCTTTAAACACACCGTAAACCGATGAAAATAGCACTTTTAGGCTACGGCAAAATGGGTAATATGATCGAACAGATCGCCCTTGACCGCAAGCACGATATTGTCCTGAAGATTGATAAGGATAACCTGCATGAGCTTACTGCTGATAACCTGCAGCAGGCCGATGTAGCTATTGAGTTCAGCACGCCATCAACCGTGTTAAGCAATATTGAGCTTTCTTTTAAAGCAGGTGTCCCTATTGTAGTAGGCACCACAGGCTGGCACAACGAGATGGGGCAGATAAAGGAACAATGCGCTGAGCACAACGCATCCATGATATATGGTACCAATTTTAGTGTGGGTGTAAACATATTCTTTCATGTGAACCGGTTACTGGCCCGTATCATGAACAATTACCCATATTATGAAGTACAGGTAGAGGAGATACACCATACGCAAAAGCTTGATTCGCCAAGTGGTACAGCCATTACTATAGCCGAAGGCATTATTGATAGTCTGGATGCCAAAAACCAATGGAAAAACGTTTTGATAAGCGATAGCCAGCCCGATAACGAAACTGTTGCCCCGGAAGAAGTGCTGATCGAATCCTTGCGGATCGAGAACGTACCCGGTACACACACCGTAATTTACGATTCTGAAGTAGATACCCTTGAGTTTAAGCATACTGCCCATAACCGCAACGGTTTTGCCCTGGGCGCCGTATTGGCCGCCGAATGGATAAAAGACAAAAAGGGCTTCCACGCTATTGAGGAAATGTTTGATTTTAATAAATAGAAGCTTTACCGCACAACCTATATATACATGAACTGGAAATTCTGGAAAAGAAATAAGGATAAAACCAAAAAGAAAAGCACCCGCAGGGAGTGGACCGAAGCCATCATTTTCGCGGTGGTGGCCGCTACATTGATCCGTACGCTTTTTATAGAGGCCTATACCATACCCACCCCCTCAATGGAGCGCTCGCTGCTGGTTGGCGATTTCCTGTTTGTGAGCAAGGTGAACTATGGCGCACGTACGCCAATGACGCCCATTGCTTTCCCGTTTGCGCACCATACCATGCCCATTATTGGTACCAAAGCCTACTGGGATGGCATAAAACTACCTTACTACCGCCTGCCAGGTTTAAGTGAGGTAAAAAAAGGCGATGTAGTGGTATTTAACTACCCTATGGAGGCCGATTCGCCTTATTATAGGCCGGTTGATAAACGGGAGAACTACATTAAACGCTGCCAGGGCGCCCCGGGCGATACCCTGCGCATCATTAACGCGCAGGTATATGTGAATGGCAAGGCCGCGCCAAACCCTCCGGGTGAACAAACCGATTATACGGTTACCACCACAGGAGTAGACCTTAACCCCGATGTACTGGCCGATCTGCAGGTATCTATCTACGACCCCTCGAACCCGGTACCTACCATGACCAAGGCCGCCGCCGCCGCTTTGAAGGGATATTCAAACGTAAAGTCTATTACGCCTAATATTAAACAACCCGGCAAAGCCGATCCCTTTAACCCGGTATTCCCTGCGGCATATCCAAAATATAAGTTAAGCCCTAAGTATAAGGACTTTGACTGGAATGTTGACAACTACGGACCAATCATCATTCCCAAAAAAGGTTGGACGGTTAAGCTCGACAGCCTTACCCTGCCTGTTTATGGCCGCGCTATTGAGGTGTACGAGGGCAACAAGCTGCGTATAGAGAATGGCAAGGTGTTTATCAACGATAAGGAAGCCACTACCTATACCTTTAAAATGAACTATTACTGGATGATGGGTGATAACCGCCACGACTCCCTGGACTCTCGCTATTGGGGTTTTGTACCAGAAGACCATATTGTAGGCAAGGCCTTATTCGTATGGATGAGCTGGGACGATAACGCGTCATTCTTCCATAAGATACGCTGGAGCCGCCTGTTTATGGGGATCCATTAAGCAAGCTTAAGCGTTAAATAAAAAGGGTTGTCCGCACATAGGGCAACCCTTTTTATTTAGTTAAAAAACTGCCTCGCCGTGTATAGCTGATAGCCTACCGGTTGGCGGTTACAAACGCGGATAAGCCATGGAGTTTAGCTCCTATAAAATGCTTCTCAAAAATGATGGGTAATTCCGTTCCGTATAAGTAATATAGTAATATAAGACAAGCGGAAAAATTTAATAATCAATTACTTGCGACTGACATAATTGCGCCACCTTACTTTAATTAAAAATTGTAAGTACCCGGTTATCAGGCGTTGTTGATTTACCCAAAAGCGTTCCGGGTGGAACGCTTTTGGAACAGCATAAACCAGCTTTATAGTACCAAAAAGCTATATGTTGTTCCGCTGCGGAACAAATAGCCAACAATAACTTTTTCGCATATTTGTTATTGCCTAAACAATTCGTTTTACCAGTGGTATCCATAAAACAATTGTCGCTATCAGGTAACTCAAAAAGACGGCTGCCGGGGCTACTACCAATAATTTTATGGCCGGATCAACATTCCAGGAGCGGAATATGATAGCCAGGGCAACCAGCGCCAGTGGATGTAGAATGTAAACAGCAAACGCCCGGCGGGATAGAAATACGGATGTGACTGTTGTTTTGTTCCAACGCTGCTTGCCAATACCTAAAAACGCGGTGATAATACAAAACCCAATGCATTGTTCCCATAAAGAATAGAGCAAAGACAGGCCATTGAACCCGCCGGAATACCAGGTGATCGGAAACCCAAACTTTACCCTAATAACATAAAATACAGGGAAGAACAACAATAATATTAATGCGGTGCCGCGCATACGTTTTCCTGTACGGTAGGAGAGCTGCGCCAGCCAGTTGTTTTTTGCTGCCAGCAAGCCAATAATAAACAGCATGATATACTGGGTAAAATGCCCCGGTTGAAAGCCCAAAGGCTTAAGCACCCAGCCCACCGGGAACAGGATGCGAACTAAAAAGCTGATCAATCCCGTACCTAATGCCACAAGTATAATGGCCCATGGGCCGGGGATGGCTGTTTGGCTGCTTATCTGTTTAGCAAAAAGCTTTTGGTAAGCTATATAAACGAGGGTAAATATCAGCAATGCAGCTACAAACCATAGTACACCAAAATCTATCCAGTCGTCATACAAACTCAGGTATTTTAGGTAGCTGACATGATGCCCGCGTACAAACCTGTGTATAAGGAAAGATACAAAAGGCGAGAAAATGAACGAATAAAAAAGCAATGGTAGCCCCAGCCGCAGCAAGCGGTCGGTCAGGAACTTTTTAGCGCCTTTTCGCTGGTAGGAAGAGTAGCTGAAAAAAGCTGCCAACAAAAAGAAAAAGCCCATGAAAAAAGATTGATTGGTACTGACGAATACCGTGAGCGGTATTAATGCCCCTGCGATAGCAGTAGGCTCTTTATAATACCATCCGCCCGAAGCGCCATACATTACACAGGCATGGTGCAGTATCACGAGAATAGTGAGTATTACCCTGATATGGTCAATATAATAAAGCTTTTCAGTAGCGTTCCTGGAAACTGTAGGGGATGGATGAAGTGCAGTCATGGTATAAGTTTAAGCGATCTTATTTCCGCGGCATCCAGGCCTGTTATAGCACCTTGATGTGTGGAAGAGATGGCAAACCTACGGCAGCAATACGTGCAAAAAAAGCCCATTGTGACCAATAGCAAGCTATTGTGACGAGTAACAACCTAAGCAAGGGCAATACCTGCCAGTTGCTCGTATTGATGATTAAATAACGGTAATTGCGTTCTTGATACAGGTACGCTTTGCGCTGTCATGTGCAGCAAAACAGTATACCCCTGAGCGTTGCCTGATACCTTTCTGATCTGGTGCAGGTTCACGAGGTATGCCCGGTGGCATCTGAATAAAAAGGGATATGGGGTTAATTGCGCTTCAAACTGTTTAAGTGATATCCTTTTCAGTTCTGTATGTACCTGTTCGCCGGATAGCATTGTGAGTTCAATATAATTACCGTCGGCCCTGGCGAACAGCAGCTGCGCCGGATCCATGTAAAAGTCGTCTTGCTGTACCTGGGTTTTAATATGCAGCCTGGTTGTGGTGGTATCTGTACCCGACGGCAAGGGAATGATAGCAGGTATATCCGTATCATTCGCTTTGATTGACCTGGACGAGCGGAAATGCGAGCCGGCAAACAGCAGCAAAAAATATAAGAGTACGCCGGCAAGGTAACAGTTCCGTATTTCTTCCCACAAGTACCGCCATGACCAGTTATCCGCGTTATTGTAAATGATGCTCCTCAAAAAAAAGCTCATGATACCGGTAATCAGAAAAATAACCGCCAGGTGCATATATTCCTGCCCCGAACTCCACAAAGCTGACTTTACGGCTCTCGACCTCACATGGCCTAAGCCGGCAAAATAAACATATACGATCAGCGCGGGCGATAGCGCATGCAGGCCGCAGATGAACAGGTAATTAAATTTATGCTCAGGCTCATACACACCGAATGGCCTAAACAGGAGCAGAAAGATAAATATCAGTAAAAATTGTACGCTTACGGTTTTAAGCAAACGATCATGGTGATACCTGCATGGATAAGCTACCTCTTTACGCAGGTGTTGCTTTAAAGACACAAGTTGCATAAATAGCGCTTAGGAGGATCGGGAAATTTTAACATACAGGTATTAATGCAACAAATATAATGCATTAAAGTACTTTAATTGTTCATCTGAAAAATGGTTACACCATTGATTTTGGAGTGCTCTGAGCGTAATGCTCATTTTATCAGAATGAAATAAAGCAATAAGCTGATGCTGGTTATTTCGATACCACATCCGACGATAATGAGTGATCGCATTGGTCAACCCCTACCACCTTACCCGCTTTGGCTTTGAGCTTGCTGTAATACTGGCGCTCAAAAAGGGCCATTTTTATCTTCATGTCTTCCAGCAATTCCAATGCTTCGCACAGGAGTTGCAGGCGCTCGTTGCTTAGTTGCTCGGTAGTGGTCATGGGCGTTACATTTATTAGGCAAATATAAAACACCCCAAAACAATTTACTAATATTTTTAGCAAATTAATTAATCATCCCCATCAATATAAAATCTAAAATCGTCAATCTAAAATCAAATATCTAACCGGTCTTTAACCATCAGGGTGTCGGCCATCATATCGTGCAGGCATTGTTGTTTTTTGTTAAAGAAGCATAGCAGGTAGCCGGTAAACAGGATAGCCACTGAGGCCAGTTTGGCCGCGTTGCGGGTGAGGGAGCGGTTGGTAGTAACAGGGTCGCCGTACATATCGCATACCTTTATGCGCATGAGCTGTTTGCCCAGCGTACCCTGTTTTGGGCCGCTTTCGGCTTTTACACTGTAGATGAATTTAGCGATGGGGGTTAGGGCCACAATCCCAATAGTAATGGCCAGGCGGGTTTCGCGGTGCTCATCGCCGGGAATGATCAAATAGAGCAGCAGCATCACCGCGAAGGCTGCGAAAACGAAAATCCCGAATACGAGCAGCCAGTCGATAGCGGCTGCAATGGCGCGCTGGTCAAAACTGCCAAAATATTGCAGCGGCAGCGGCCTGCGCGCAAAGCCGAACAACGCTCTTAGCGATGGCAGCTCATGCGCCTCCTTATAATCAATCATGCCGGGCGTTTTAACAAAGTCGGTAGGTTTTATCTGATGCCGCCGCAATTCGGCAATGGTAAAAGGGCCCTGTGGCTTGCCGTCAATCACCAGGATGTAGCTATCGCTTTCGGACGGATCGGAAGAGTTGCCGGTTTGCATGGTATCAAAATTACGTAAAAAAAGCTTCGCCGTTGACTCACCCCGACGTCGCATTCGCTCGTCGACCCTCTCTGCTGCAAGCAGCAAAGAGGGTGAAAAACTTCTTCATTATCCTCTCTGTTGCCTGCAGCAGAGAGGATGGTCCAGCGTAGCGCAGACCGGGTGAGTCGGCCATAAACAAAAGCGTCCCCGCCAAACCGGCGGGGACGCTTTTGGAAAAAACTGTAATTAGTAACGGCTAACTTTAAAGTCTGACAGGCCGCCTTTCATAACAATGTACATTTTGTTAGGGGCGTTTTCAAAACCGGGGGTTTCATAACGGCTGTTGCCTTTATCGGTAAAGCCTGGGAAACTGTCTGATGACAGGCCGGTGCTGGTAGTGATCTGTACTGCCGCGGCATTGGGTACTTTAATATCTACCTCAGATACGCCGGTTGATACCTCTACACGGGTAGCACTAACCGGCATGCCCATTTTTACTTCAAAAGAGCCTGCACCACCATTTACGGTAAGGTTGCGTACCCTAAAGGCTGATAGGTCAAAATCAACCTTGGTAGCGCCTGCTTTTACGTTAATGTTCCACACCGGTTTGGTGTTCAGCTTAATGGTAGCAGAGTTGGTGTTATCGCTATCCCACTGTATATGGCCTTTTTTATCTTTCATACGCAGTTCCAGCACCGGGGTATTACCTTCCATGTGGTTGGTATATAAAAAGCGGTTTAAAAACTCTTTAGTGCTGGCTTCAAACAACTGCGCGGTGGTATCTTTAAGGATATACTCGGTACCGCCTCCGTTTATCTCCAGGCGTGCTTCGGCAGTGCCGGGTTTAAAGGCTTCGGTATAATTGCTGCTGCCCTGCACTTTTCTAATGGTGGTACTGTCGCTGTCGTTATCGTCGTCGTCATTATCATCATCTTTATCAAAGTTATCGTTACGGTGCCAGCCTCTATCATTAAAGCTCCAGTGGCGGTTAAAGGGCGAGAACCAGTTGTTTTCAAAGTGGCCGAAGATGAGCAGCCCGAAACCTAATACTACCACACCTATTTTAAGGGCGCTGGCCCAAGGCGTTTTGTTATTGGCAAATACAAGGTTTACCCCTATCATGATGAGGAATATGGGCCACAGGTGCCACAGGTTACCCCAGTGAAAATCAATTACATTATAATTATCTAACAGGAATATTACTCCTATGCCTACCAGGATAAGGCCCGGTACCAGTTTATCGCTTCTCATGGCTTATAGTGTTGAGGTGTTGTTATCATTGTGTTGTTTATCTTCAGTGCTTTCAGGCTGTGCCGGGGCGGTAAAGTCCGCTTCCTTTTTATCCTGCTGATAAGCGTCGGGCTGTGTCCAGGGTTTCTTTTTACCGCTAAAGATAATGGTGATACCCAACAATACCAGTATAACCGGCCAAACTCTTTCAAAATCAATATCAGGGAACCAGTTGAGGTTATCGATCAGGAAAATGGAGCCTAAGGCTATAAGTACCACACCGAAGATAGCGCCCGCGTTTGAGCGTTTAGGGGTAGGGTACATAAAAGGCTGGCCGGGCTGGTTTACCGGGGGTACGGTATAATCAACCTTTATATCGCCATAGGGTTGGTGGTAGCGGTTATCATAACCGGGCATTGGGTTTACGCCGGGCTTAAACGGATCGCGGTAGCCAAAGGGTTTTTTAGGTAAAACGATCCATAAGATAATGTAGGGCACAACACCTACACCTTTTAATACCAGGGCCAAAACAAATACTAATCTTATAATAGATACATCTACATTAAAGTACTCTGCCAGGCCTGCGCAAACCCCACCAATGGCTTTGTGTTGTTCGTCGCGATAAAGTTTCTTTTCCATTTTATTTAGTTGTTAAGTGGGCCCCCTCTAAATCTCCCCCAATAGGGGAGACTTCTTACAGGGAATATATTTTTTTATAGCTGGCCCGGTGCAGGTTTAATCATCACTTCGTCAACATTGGCACCGGCGCTCATACTGAGTATGTTGGTTATTACTGATGCCACATCTTCGGGGAGTACCATGTTATCGGGGTTAACCGTTATGCCTTTCCACGAATCTGTTAATGTTGAGCCCGGGATGATAGCGGTGACTTTTACACCGTGCTGCTGCATTTCGAGCCTCATTACCTTATTAAGACCCAGCAAAGCGTATTTGGTTACACTGTACATACCGGCCTCTGCTATGGGGTTAATACCTGCTACAGAGCATATATTGAAAATATGCCCTTTACCGACGGAAACCATCCGTTTACCGAAGAAACGGTATAGTTCATAGGCAGGCATCAGGTTGGTAGCTATCTGTTTTTCGAAGCTGTCGTCGTTGTCATTAAGTATGGAAACATGCCTGTACATCCCCACATTATTCACTATAATGTCGACGAAACCCATATTTTTCTCGGTGAAAACGGCAAAATTTTTCAGTTCATCGGGCTTGCTGCAGTCGGCAACGGTGCCGTAAACCTTTATCTGTGGGTTCAGTTGTTGTAACTCAGCGGTAAAATCTGATAATTCTTGCTGGTTGCGAGAACAAATTGAGAGGTTTATTCCTTGTTTAGCAAATGCGATGGAAACGGCCCGGCCTATGCCTTTGGTGGCACCGGTAATAAGTGCGTTTTTCATACAATAATATTTAGCGATCAAGGTAAAGCAATTACCCATAAGCTGTAAAGCTTAAATTAAAAAATGTATTTTTAGCAGAATTTTACACTATTTATGTTCACAAGTTTCGGAAAATATATCCTGCTGCTGCGCTTAAGCTTTAAACGGCCGGAAAAATTTAAGGTGTACTGGGCCGAAGTGATGCGAGAAATGGTATCGGTAGGGATAGGTTCATTAGGGATTATCGCCATTATCTCTGTATTTATTGGCGCGGCTACTACCATACAGGTAGCCTTTCAGCTGGCCAGCCCGCTGGTGCCGCTGAGTATTGCCGGTAAAATATCCCGCGACTCCAATATCCTGGAGTTTAGCCCCACCATATCCTCATTGGTACTGGCGGGCAGGGTAGGTTCAAACTTCGCTTCGCAGATAGGTACCATGCGCGTGACCGAACAGATAGACGCCCTGGAAATTATGGGGGTTAACGCTCCCGGTTATTTAATTTCGCCCAAGATTATCGCGGGCGTAAGTATGGTTCCGGTGCTGGTGATCATGTCTATCTGCCTGGGTATTACCGGTGGTTATATTGCCTGCCTTGCCGGAAGTGAAATTACCCCTGCCGATTATGTTGCCGGTGTGGTTGATGGCTTCGACGGGCTTACCATACGCGTGGCGCTGGTAAAAGCGGTAGTATTTGGGTTCCTTATTGCTTCTATATGTTCTTACCAGGGCTTTTATACCTCGGGCGGCGCGCTTGAGGTAGGCCAGTCGGCCACACGTGGTGTGGTGTACAGCTGCGTAATGATCTTATTTGCCGACCTCGTTATTACCCGTTTAATGCTATGATTGAAGTTAAGGACATTTACAAGACCTTTGGCGAGAACGAGGTATTAAAAGGTATATCGGCCACCTTTCAAACCGGGAAGAACAACCTGATCATCGGTGGTTCGGGCTCGGGTAAAACCACCATGCTTAAATGTATCGTGGGTTTGCATGAACCCACCAAAGGCCAGGTGTTTTTTGAAGGGGAGAACTTTACTGAAATGGATTTTGAGCAGCGTGTACCCATACGTACCCAAATAGGGATGCTTTTCCAGAACTCGGCTTTGTTTGACAGCATGACGGTTGAGGAGAACATTATGTTCCCGCTTAACCTGTTCACCACCCAGTCTATCAGCGAGAAACGCGACCGCGCCAACTTTTGCCTGGAACGTGTTAACCTTAAAGGGCGTAACAAACTTTACCCTTCAGAACTATCAGGCGGTATGAAAAAGCGTGTGGGTATTGCCCGCGCTATTTCTATGGAGCCTAAGTTTTTGTTTGTGGATGAGCCTAACTCGGGCCTCGACCCTAAAACATCCATCCTGATAGATGAACTGATAGCCGACCTTACCATTGAGTATAACATGACCACCGTTGTGGTAACCCACGATATGAACTCCGTAATGGGCATAGGCGACCATATTATTTTCCTGCACCAGGGCCAGAAATGGTGGGAAGGCTCCAATAAAGAAATAGCCCATACCGATAACCAGGAACTTAACGACTTTGTATTCGCCAGCAAATTTATGCAGGCGGCGAAGGGGAAGTTGTAGGTTAGAGATTAGTTAATTAGTGATTGGAGATTAGTTTTCTTTTTGCGAAGAAAGGGGTTCTTAACTGATTTAGTCCCATTCTCTAATTAACTAACTCCTAATCTCCCACAACTAACTATATTTGCATTTTTATTGAATGTTAATACTGATCACTGATTAACAAATCTCTGATCACTAAATAATAAACGGTTAGGCCTAATCTCTAATTAACTAACCTCTAATCACTAAGAATGATCAACCTCCTCACCCCAACGCACTGGAAAGATTACGAGCTGATAGATTGCGGCGATTTTGAAAAGCTGGAACGTTTTGGTAACCTCATACTGATACGTCCCGAACCGCAGGCGGTTTGGGGCAAAGCGCTTAACCAAAGCGAATGGCAGCGGCTGCACCATATCAGGTTTAAGGGCCGTTCAGCTACCGCTGGCGACTGGGTAAAGAAATCGCCCCAGATACCCGACCGCTGGCACATCGAATATCAAAACGACGATGTAGCCATTAAATTCCGCCTGGGTTTAACCTCTTTTAAACACGTAGGTATTTTCCCCGAGCAGGCCGTAAACTGGGATTACATATCCGGCAACATCAAAAAATTTACCACGCCTAACCCTAAGGTGCTTAACCTGTTTGCTTATACAGGTGGCGCGTCGCTGATAGCGCGGGCCGCGGGTGCAGATACCACACATGTGGACTCTATAAAGCAGGTGGTTACCTGGGCCAACGAAAACCAGGAACTATCGGGCATTAAGGATATCCGCTGGATGGTGGAGGACGCCCTGAAGTTTGTTAAGCGCGAGGTAAAGCGGGGCAAAACCTACAACGGCATTATCCTCGACCCGCCCGCTTATGGTAATGGCCCCAACGGCGAGAAATGGAAGCTGGAGGATAACATCAACGAGATGATCCATGATGTGATCAAATTGCTCGACCCGGAGGAGCATTTCCTCATCCTCAATACTTACTCGCTCGGGTTTTCATCGGTGATCATTGAGAACCTGATAAAAAGCGCCTTCCCCAAAGTACAGAACCTGGAAATAGGCGAACTATATTTACAGGCTACAGCGGGCCCTAAACTGCCTTTGGGTGTTTTTGGAAAATTTTTTAAAAACAGAGGTTGTTAAACCTGCTATTTTTATCTTTACATTGGTAAACTCAAACAATACTAAACACTAAACGAACGCACGTTCGCAATTACCTTTATGAAATTCAAAAACGTTCTATTTTCGGGCCTTGTACTCGCTCTTTCATTGGTCATTTTAAGCAGTTGCGGCAATAGCGGCGGTGCAAAAGGCGGTAAAAATTCCGATACTTCAAAAAAAGCAAAGGCAGCGGGCGATGCGCCGGACACGCTAAGCGTGGTTAAATCGAGCTACCCGCCGGTTGACAAGGCCAAATACGATTCGCTGCTTAAGTTTAACGCGCATAACGATACTACCGGCCGCTGGCCTGTAAAAGGTGCGCCATATCCGTTGGGTGGCGCTATACTGCCTTTTTACCGTGTAGTAGCATTTTACGGTAACCTGTACTCTAAAAAAATGGGTATACTGGGCGAATTGCCGCCAAACCAAATGCTGGCTAAGTTAAAAACCGAAGTTAAAGCCTGGGAAAAAGCCGATCCTAAAACACCGGTAATGCCGGCACTGCACTATATTGCGGTAGTGGCCCAGGGAGATGGCGGTAAAGATGGCAAATACCGTTACCGCATGCCTTTTAAACAGATTGACAGCGTGCTGGTACTGGCTAAAAAAGCCCATGCGCTGGTGTTCCTGGATGTGCAGGTAGCGTTAAGCACCATCCATGCCGAATTACCTTTGCTGGAGAAATATCTTAAAATGCCACAAGTGCATTTTGGTATGGACCCTGAATTTTCTATGAAAGATGGCACCAAGCCAGGCAAAAAGATAGGTACTTATGACGCGGCCGATGTAAACTATGTATCGGGCTACCTGGCTGATCTGGTAAAGAAGAATGGCCTGCCACCAAAAATATTAATTGTACACCGCTTTACCCGTAAAATGGTTACCAACTATAAAAACATTAAGCTGCGCCCCGAAGTGCAGGTGGTAATGGATATGGATGGCTGGGGCGAACCCGACCTGAAAACCGGTACTTACCGCTACTTTATTAACCAGGAGCCGGTACAGTTCACGGGCTTTAAATTGTTCTACAAAAACGATATCAAGAAAGCGCCGCACCATATGCTAACTCCGCAGGAAGTATTGTCGCGCTATAGCCCGTACCCGCTGTACATACAATATCAATAAGGTCCCGCTAAAAAATTAAAGTGGTGAGTAATTCGGTTGCTGTAACGTGACTGAATGGCTCACCACTTTTTTTATGGAATATTATTTTTAAGCCCGTTACCTGTTTTTAACCAGTACGTAGGTTTTGGCCCATTTATCATGCCAGGCCTGGTTGCGGCTGTCCCACAGTACGGCAAGGTAGCCTACCCATAGTACCAGCCCCGAAACAAATTTACCCAGGTTGCGCAGTAGCGCTCTCCCTATGGTCAGTTTCCGCCCATCCTCATCACTTACTGCCAGGCGGCAAAGTATTTTACCTAAACTGCCCCGCATGGATGATGCCTCCCACAAGGTGTTATAAATAGTGGAGAAAATAAAGACCACTGCGTTAAATTTAAGGCGTATCAGCAAGGCTTCGGTAGTGATGGCGTCGCTTTTTGTCACTTCCAGGGTTTGCATAATAAGCCCCGGCAGCAGTGCCGATATCATGAGCGATATAATGATCGCGTCGATCAAATAAGCCAGCAGCCTTATCCAGAACGAAGCCAGGTTATCTTCGGTAGGGAAGTAAAAACCACGGCTTTCAAAATATTGGAACAGCTCCGGCAGGTCTGATGCGCGCTGCCAGTCGGCAGCGTTTGGTGCCATTATCATGGTATCCACATCGGGGTTCATTTGCATGATCTGCTGCAGCGTGTAGGGGCCTTCTTCCTGTTCGTTATATGATATGTAGTACTGCTCTTCCATGTTGTTAGTATAAAGCCGCCGCCAGTAAATTGTTTGCGTGTTCAAATTTACTATTCCTGCAGGTATTTGTTTTGGTAATGGGTTTATTAAGCAAAATATTACAAAGCCGCTATCACTCAGCCAACCCCGCAGCACTATCCATCGTATTGTTAAAGAGTAAGCATGCGAATATATTATACAAAGTTCCTAATGGTTGCGTTGCCGGTAATGATATTGCTGGGCACAGTGGTATACCTCTACTTGAATAAGGGAAACGCCGCTGCTTTATCCGGCAATAATGCCGTTACTCATGACGTGGCTTTTTGCGCGGTAGAAAAACCCGAACAATGGTTGCCTGGTATACGATCGCTCAGTTTAGCCATTAAACCACCGCTATACATCAGCACTGATGAGCGCCGGTGGAACAAGTTTAACCTCTCTGTAGATGCCGGTACGCAGCTCGCCTGGCATATATTTACCCGGCAGCCTGTAAAAGGCGTGGCCCTTGTATTTGACGACGGCAGCAACGTAAAGCTCAACGGCTCCCCCGATGGCAAATACTGGAATGGCGGCAAAACCATCAACTCGCCGGTAACCTACCGGGTACGGGTAGGCCGTCAACTATCCGCGGCTTATGCGATAAAAGTAATTAGGGATATGCCGCCCGTTATCCACCTTAAAAATGTAGCCATCATCCGTAACCGTAAAAAGAGTGATTCGCTAAGTATTAAGATCAATGGCGTAGCCGCTGATGATTATGGCCTAACCAACGCCCGTGTGGTGCTTTTGACACTGAACAATGTTAAAGATTCACCGGTGAGCGGCGATAGTTCTGTTGCGCCTGATAAAAGCTTAGGGCGTGGGGTAACACGCCACTCATTGCAAAGAGTGGTTATGTTACCGGCCAATGCTGTCCAACCAGACAGTAAGCTGAGCTTTTACCTGCTGGCGCGTGATACTTACGGGCACTACAGTCGCTCCGCTACTTACACCATTCATCCCTAAACCCGCACAAGTTTTTTACACGGATAATTGAAAAAATTAGTCTGTGGCAAAAATAGAAATCATACATTAGGCTTACCGGCCTTCGGGCACCTGTTATAAAGCTTAAAACTATGCTGGTTATTTTTTTATGTATCGTGCTGCTCGTGCTGCTGGTAAGCTGGGGCAAGATAAACCCTTTTGTGGCTTTCCTGCTGGTATCAATAGCCGCCGGGTTGTTATTGGGTATACCGGTCAACAAAATAACGGCCTCTATCCAAAAGGGCATTGGTGATATTTTAGGCGGACTGGTGATTGTCATTTGTCTTGGGGCCATGCTGGGCAAACTGGTAGCTACCAGCGGGGCGGCACAGCGAATTGCAGGCGTACTGGTAAGCGCGGTAGGGCAAAAACATATCCAATGGGCGCTGGTCGCCGCGGGGTTCATTATCGGTATTCCGCTTTTTTATGGGATAGGTTTTGTGCTGATGGTGCCGCTCATTTTCTCGGTGGTGGATAAGTATAAGCTGCCTGCCGTATTTATCGGCCTGCCCATGATAGCGTCATTATCGGTTACCCACGGGTTTTTACCCCCGCACCCATCACCATCGGCATTGGTAGTGCTGTTCCATGCCGATATGGGCAAAACCTTTATTTACGGGTTGATGATAGCCATCCCCGCCATTATACTGGCCGGGCCGGTTTTCGCAACATTTCTTAAAAAGATCCCTTCGGCGCCACTGGCCACCTTTAGGGCGGCCGAAATGACCGAAGCGGAAATGCCCGGCGCTTTCATCAGCTTTTTTACCGCTTTGCTCCCTGTATTACTGCTCATGCTTACGGCTTTTTTTCCGTACCTGCATGTGCAAAACCCGTTGATGGTAAAAGTGGTCACCCTGGTGGGCGATCCTTCCATCGTTATGCTGATCGCGTTGCTGGTGGCCATTTACACCCTGGGGATCAGGCAGGGTAAAAGTATGGCCGTTATATCGGGGCAGCTTACTGATGCGGTTAAAGATATTGCGCTCATCCTGTTAATTATAGCAGGTTCGGGCGCGTTTAAGGAAGTACTTACCGCCAGCGGCGTAGATAAGTTGATTGCCGCGCGCCTGGGCGAACTGCATATGCCGCCACTGTTGCTGGGCTGGTTAATCGCCGCTATCATCCGTATTAGCCTGGGTTCGGCCACGGTGGCGGGCTTAACCGCGGCGGGGATAGTTGCCGGGCTGGTAAGCGCTGGCGGCGTAAACCCCAACCTGATGGTGTTGGCCATTGGCGCGGGCAGCCTGGCCTTCTCTCACGTGAATGATTCGGGTTTCTGGTTATTTAAAGAGTATTTTAATTTAAGCATGAAGGATACCTTCCGGTCGTGGTCGGTAATGGAAAGCCTGGTATCGCTGATCGGCCTGGCCGGGGTGCTCATCCTGAATGTTTTTGTAGGATAGTATGAAAAGAATATGGCTATTGATAATGGCGGGCATCATGGTTTGTTTTGCCGCCGGCGCCCACCAAAGCGAGGGCAGCTACTTTACCGACGCCGATGGGGTGAAGATCTATTACGAGGTACAAGGGGAGGGCTCCCCGGTAATACTGGTACACGGCTTTACCAATAACTCGCAAAGCTGGAAAAAAGGTTCCTTATACCCGGCCCTGCTAAAGGCCGGTTACCAGGTGATCATATTAGACCAAAGGGGCAACGGCCGTTCTGATAAACCGCATACCGACGCGGCCTACCGCTATGATGCCGAAGCGAAGGATATTATGGGCCTTGCTACGGCGCTGGGCTTAAAGCAATATGCTATAGTAGGTTATTCGCGCGGGTCTATTATTACCTCAAGGGTAATGGTGCTGGATAAACGTGTGCGGAAGGCGGTGATGGGTGGCATGGGCGCGGCCTATACCAATCCGCAATGGCCACGCCGTGTACATGCTTACCGCGCCTTAATGGGCGATACCACCCTGCACGATGTTGATGAAATGATGGCCTGGATACATAAGAACAACTTTGATAACATCTCGCTGATGTTACAGCAAAAACACCAGCCATCCACCAGCCCGGCCGAGCTTGCCCGTGTAAAAATACCCGTGCTATTAATTGATGGCAACCTTGACCAAACCAATGGCGATGTACATGAGCTGCAGCGGCTCATACCCGGATCGGTATACACCGAAACACCCGGCGACCATAATAGTGCAGGGAATACTGAACAGTTTGCAAACACGATTCTGGCTTTTTTAAGGCAATAAAGGGCTTTTAAGTAAATGGCGTATTATTTGTACAGCATGTATTTATATTAAACTATACACACAATGAAAAAAGTAACCATACTATGCGGCTTAATACTTGCACTATTAACCAGCATAAATTTTAATGCCGCTGCACAAATGAGTAAACAGGGTAAAGGTGCCCTTATAGGCGGCGCGGGTGGTGCCGTAGCAGGCGCGTTAATTGGTAAAAGCGTGGGCGGTGCCGTAATTGGTGGCGCTATTGGCGCAGGTGGAGGTTACATTATAGGTAATGAAGCCCGCAGACGCGAAGAAAAACGCAGACGTGCCGCTTACCTGGAACGCCGCAGAGCTTGGAAAAGAGCTCACCCAGGCAAAGCTTATCCTTATTAATAAATTTGTTATTAATTATATGAAGCCCGCTGTAACAGCGGGCTTTTTTTATGCGTAATATTTCCAGAGGCGTACGTTCTGACGCATAGTATGAATATATAATTACCGGTAAATTTTATTTCTAAGATATATATTGTTTTATGAGTATATTTGTGCCATAGTCCGCTAATTTACAGATCCGTATTTATTTTCAAATTCCTCTCATTTTTAGTGACTATAATACTTAAATACCTTATATATTTATTTAATTTTTTAAAGCACCTGCATGGTAAAGCGTATTTTAGTATTAGATGACAACCAGGACATACTTGAGGTTGTACACGAAACCCTCACTTACGAGAATTTCGAAGTGAAAAGCATAACCGAGGGTGAAGACGTGATGCCGCAGGTTGAAGCATTTAACCCCAATCTTGTGATACTGGATTACCGTGTTGCGGGTGCTAATGGCGGCGAAATATGCCGTACCATTAAATCTCATCCCCAATTTAGCAATGTGCCGGTTATTATATTTTCGGCCTATGTTAACCACTCGGCAGACCTGTTCGCTTATGGCTGCGATGCTATTATTAACAAACCATTTGATTTGAATGAACTGGTGGATAAGGTAAACAACCTGATAAATAATTAACATCACTAAAACATATACAAACCGCCTATAACCGGCGGTTTTTTTATGCGCAAAAAAAAGCCGGAACATTTTTAAAATGTTCCGGCTTTCAATTTATCAGGAGAACCGATTATTTAACTTCTTCAAAGTCAACATCAGTTACGTTGTCGGCGTTGCCGTCCTGTTGGCCACCCTGCGCGCCTGCATCGGCGCCCGGTTGCTGGCCTGCTTCAGCAGAAGCTTTGTACATATCCTCAGAAGCTGCAGTCCATGCGGTGTTCAGCTCTGTTTGCGCTGTTTCAATCTCATCTAAGTTTTTAGCAGAGTAAGCAGCTTTCAGTTTTTCTAAACCGGCTTCGATAGGTGCTTTTTTGTCAGCAGGTATCTTATCACCGTATTCTTTCAGCTGTTTCTCGGTAGAGAAGATCAGGGCATCGGCGCTGTTCAGTTTCTCTACTTCTTCTTTTGCTTTCCTGTCCGCATCAGCGTTAGCTTCCGCCTCGTCCTTCATTTTCTTGATCTCGGCATCGGTTAAGCCTGATGAAGCCTCGATACGGATCTTTTGCTCTTTACCGGTAGCTTTATCTTTTGCAGATACATGTAATATACCGTTGGCATCAATATCAAAGGTTACTTCGATCTGAGGCACACCGCGAGGTGCTGGTGGTATACCATCCAGGTGGAAACGGCCTATGGTGCGGTTTTGTGCAGCCATTGGGCGCTCACCCTGTAATATGTGTATCTCTACTGATGGCTGGCTGTCAGACGCAGTTGAGAACGTTTCAGATTTTTTGGTCGGGATGGTAGTGTTAGATTCGATCAGTTTGGTCATCACACCGCCCATGGTTTCAATACCTAATGAAAGCGGTGTAACGTCTAACAATAACACATCTTTAACTTCACCGGTTAATACACCACCTTGTATGGCAGCACCGATAGCTACTACCTCATCAGGGTTAACACCTTTTGAAGGCGCTTTACCGAAGAATTTTTGTACGGCATCCTGTATAGCAGGGATACGGGTTGAACCACCCACCAGGATGATCTCATCAATATCCGACGCGCTGTAACCTGCGTTTTTCAAAGCGGTTTTACAAGGGTCGATAGTACGTTTGATCAGGCTATCAGCCAATTGCTCAAATTTAGCACGGGTTAAGGTTTTAACCATGTGTTTTGGGCCTTCGGCACCTGCGGTAATGTATGGCAGGTTAATTTCGGTTTGGGTAGAGCTTGATAACTCGATCTTAGCTTTTTCAGCGGCTTCTTTTAAGCGTTGTAAAGCCATAGGGTCTTTGCGGAGGTCAACACCTTCGTCGCTCTTGAACTCGTCGGCCATCCAATCGATAATTACCTGGTCAAAATCGTCACCACCTAAGTGTGTATCACCATCGGTTGATTTTACTTCGAAAACGCCATCACCCAATTCCAGTACAGAAACGTCATGTGTACCACCACCGCAGTCAAACACCACAATTTTCATGTCTTTGTGTGCTTTGTCCAGGCCGTAGGCAAGGGCAGCAGCGGTAGGCTCGTTAATAATACGACGAACTTTTAAACCCGCGATCTCACCGGCTTCTTTAGTAGCCTGGCGTTGCGCGTCGTTAAAATATGCAGGTACGGTAATTACCGCTTCAGTTACTTCAGATCCGATAAAATCTTCTGCTGTTTTCTTCATTTTCTGAAGGATCATGGCAGAAATCTCTTGCGGGGTATATTTACGGTCGCCAATTTCAACACGAGGGGTGTTATTGTCGCCCTTTACCACTTTATATGGCACACGGCCTACTTCGCTGGTAACCTCATTGAATTGGTTACCCATAAAGCGTTTTATAGAGTAGATGGTTTTGGTAGGGTTAGTGATAGCCTGGCGCTTTGCAGGATCGCCTACTTTACGTTCACCATCGTTAACAAAAGCTACAACGGATGGCGTAGTACGTTTACCTTCGCTGTTAGCAATAACTACAGGCTCATTACCTTCCATTACTGCTACGCAGGAGTTGGTTGTTCCTAAGTCAATTCCAATTATTTTAGACATATGTTGATTGATTTTTTTATTTGTTATTAGTTCTGTTTTTCTCCCAGCTATTTAACAATGCTTGTGCCAATATGTATTTGGCAGTAAAACACATTTATGGCAGTCAAAAACAGGAATAAATAGTCAGAAACCACGGCCTGGTAGGTGACAGGTTGGCATATTTATGACGAGGCATGCAGCCGTTTTAGGCTTTTCGCGGTGGAGAATAATAGTTATTACTCCACCGGGTCAATCCAGTTGCCGTCTTCTTTAATAATGTTGATGAGTTCATCCAGCGCGTTATCCGTATTCACGTTCTTTTTCACTACTTCCTTACCGCGGTAAAGGGTAATTTTATCCGGACCGGAACCTACGTAGCCGTAATCGGCATCGGCCATTTCGCCGGGACCGTTCACTATACAGCCCATAATGCCAATTTTTAGCCCTTTAAGGTGGCTGGTGCGACTGCGGATCATTTGTGTGGTGATCATGAGGTCAAACAAGGTACGGCCGCAGCTTGGGCAGGATATGTACTCGGTTTTGGATATCCGCGAGCGGGTAGCCTGCAATATGCCAAACGAGGTGGAGGTAATTACTTTCGCGGGTAGCAGCGGAGCGTCTATCCAGATACCATCGCCAAAGCCATCAACCAGTAAAGCGCCAAGATCGGTAGAGGCGAAGAGTTGTAACTGAGTATCAGGGTCAGTTTGTCCATGGTCCATGGTCGATGGTTGCAAGTCATTTTGACTTTTGACTTTTGAATTTTGACTTAAATCATACGTGCGCTTAATCACAACAGGTACATCAAGCCCAATTTCCAGCATTTTAAGGAAGAAGGAACGTTGGTCGGCCATGCCGTGCAGTTCGGTTGTTTCCAGCACAAATACCAGTGATTGATCCAAAGGTATGGCGCCAAAAGCATCGGTATCCAGGTCGGCATGGGTGATGCGTACCAGGTTAAGTGCCGATGAACGGTCTGTTTCAGATGCAGTATACTCCTCAAGCGTAAACACCGGGTGGCAAAGCGTTTTATTAGCGAGCTTTTGCCAGGTGTTGTAATTGTACAACTGGCGTAAGTTGCCGGGCATATTAAACGATGGCAAACTATTGCCCAGGAAAACAAAATCTACAGACTGTTCGCCCATGTTATATTTATCCAGCAATGGCGAATACAGGTAACCGGCAGCATCAAGCACCGAAGCGTCCTTAAGGTTAGCGTTCTCCAGGTTAAGCACTACGCGTGGCACCATGTGTCCGCCAATAAACGCGTTGGCCTCGTAAGTTTCGCGCTTTTTGTATTCGTAGGGAGAGTATAACGCTACGCTTAGTCCATGGTCTATGGTCGATGGACCATGGTCTTTTTGACTTTTGACTTTTGACTTTTGACTTCTCTCAGCGTAGCGCTGTACCAAAGCTATAGCCACAGGCGCTTCGGCTTCGGGTTCTTCGGTGAGCGATACGCGTACGGTATCGCCGAGGCCGTCTTCCAGTAAGGTGCCTATGCCCACCGCAGATTTGATGCGACCATCCTCGCCGTCGCCGGCTTCGGTAACGCCCAGGTGCAGCGGATAGTTCATACCTTCGGCCACCATACTCTCTACCAGCAAGCGGTAAGCCTGTACCATTACCTGCGGGTTACTGCTTTTCATGGACACTACCAGGTTATAATAGTTCAGTTCCTCACACATGCGGATAAACTCCATGGCACTCTCTACCATGCCCTGCGGGGTATCGCCGTAACGGCTCATGATACGGTCGCTCAGCGAGCCGTGGTTGGTGCCTATGCGCATGGCAGTACCGTATTCCTTGCAAACACCCACCAGGGGTTTAAACTTCTGGAAGATACGCTCCAATTCGGCTTTGTATTCGAGGTCGGTATAATCTATCTGGTCAAATTTCTTTTTATCAGCATAGTTGCCGGGGTTCACACGCACTTTCTCTACTATGCGCGCGGCTACTTCGGCAGCATTGGGGGTAAAGTGAATATCAGCCACCAGCGGCACGTTACAACCCCTCATGCGGAGCTGTTTTTTGATCTCGGCCAGGTTGTTGGCCTCTTTAATGCTTGGCGCGGTAATGCGTACATATTCGCAGCCGGCGTTAACCATGCGGATGGTTTGCTCTACGGTACCAATGGTGTCCATGGTATCGGTAGTGGTCATGCTTTGTATGCGGATAGGGTTGCTGCCGCCCATAGGCACATCGCCAATAAATACCTCGCGCGTAACAAAGCGCGAATAATCTGTTAACGAATTACAATATTTACCGGGAAGCACTTTAACAGCATCAGCATTCATGCAGGCGTGGAATTAGATAAGCACAAATTTACGAAAGAAGTTTAGAAGTTAAACGTTATTAAGTACTATGATGTTCTGGCAACATTTAGTTAAATTTGAATATGGCAATGCAATTTGTAACCGATGATTCTGAACTAACAGATGAATATAAAGAAATGATGGATGCGATGCTGTAGCAGATAGAAAATGGAACAGCAATGTATGTATCTGCGGATTATATCGAGAATAAGTTTATTCCTGAATGAGATACGGTTTAAAGTACAGGCGGCATTACAAGAGGTATTTCAAATAAACAAACAATAGTTGTAACGTTTGTGTGCATTTACACGTTTTTTGGTAGTGTAAAGGCTATATTAGGGCTTTACCAATAAGCGATGATGAAACGTTTTGTACCCCTTATTTTATTCGCCGCCTTATATTGCAGTTGTAATAACGACCAGCAAAGTACTGATAAACCCCTTAACCAGTCGGCTACTTTGATACAGCAGTTTAAACCGATCATACAGGGCGTTTGGGTAAAGAAGGATTATATAAAAAAGGTGAAAAAAAGCAAGTCGCCGCTGGAGGCTGCCGAAAAGAGCAAAGGCATTACCCTGATGCAGATAGATACCCAAAAAATGAGCGGCGAAAATATTGCGGTGCCACTTATACGCGATAACCACGAAGCAGGTAAGGAAACGCTGACCTTTGAGCCGGGACGCAATACCACCACCATTATGTTTGGGAAAGATGAGCTGAGCTATAAACTAAAAAAAGACACCACGCTTATCATCTACCATTACAATGCCGATACCCGCGAAACCGATCTGAACCAGTACATTAAAGTATCAGACAAAGCACCCGCATCCGGCTTTGCAGCCGGCATGGACGTGGCTATTAACCAGGCCATCATCGCCGGCCGTTACGAGGGTACCGATGCAAGCGGAAAAAAAATAGCGGTAACTTTTACCGACGACGGTAAAGTGAGCGGCCTGCCGGGTTTAAGCACCTATTTTGTACAGAACTACTTTGGCGCGCATCCCGAAAGCGGGCACGATCAGTTGATATTTAACCAGGGCGCCCCTGGCCAGAAAGTCTACTCGTTTATATTGCACAAAAAAGCACTGCGCTTGTATAATGATGCCGCGCAGATCAAGTCAAACAAGCCCTCATTTACGCTTAACCGTAAAAGGTAGGTAACTTAGGCCTGGCTATCCAAATATTTGTAAATGGCTATAAGGTCCTCGTCACCATGTTGCTCCGCGGCCGCTTCAAAGGTTTCCAACGCGGTTTTGCCCAGTGGTGTGGTCAAACCAATATCCCGCGATAGTTTCAGGTCTTTCAAAATATTTTTCAGGCTGAAAGCCGGTTTAAAATTATCGTTTACAATGGCCTCGCCTTTTAATTTGGTATAGGGGTTAGCAATAGCGGCATTACCCAAAAGCTCCAGTAATACTTCAGGCGCAATGCCATTGTTTTTTGCCAGGATAACAGCCTCTGCCAGGCCTTGTGTGTAAAAGCTTAATAAGGTATTAATAGCCAGCTTTGCCGCGTTGCCTGCACCGGTATCGCCAACATTTACAGCCAGTTTGCCCATGGTTTCTAAAACCGGTTTAACCTTTTCAAATACGCTTTGTTCGCCACCAGCCATTATTACCAGTTGCGCGGTTTCGGCTTGTTTTACACTGCCTGATACCGGCGCGTCCAGATAGCTTAAGCCATGTTGCTGGCAACGTTGCGCCATTTCTTTACTGATGTCTGGCGATACCGTGCTCATGTTGATGATCACTTTTTCAGAACCTTCAGCGGCTAACAAGCCGTCCTCGCCATCAAAAATATCGCGGATAGCCTTGTCATCTGTCACCATGATCACGACCACATCTGATTGTGGCAATAACTCTTTAGGGCTTGATGCGGTATTCGCGCCCTGCTCTTTTAACCCCGCCTCTTTATCTTTACTGCGGTTATATACGGTAAGCGGGTAACCTGCTTTAAGCAATTGCTTCGACATTGGTGTTCCCATCAGGCCGAGGCCTATCCAGCCGATCTTTGTTGTGTTCATAAATTATGACGTAATTACGTGGTCGTCGAAATATTTCTTAAGTAACAAATTAATAAACCGTTTTAAGTGCGTTTCGTTTAAAAAAACGTTAGACCAATTTTCAAATCTTTCGCATTGCACACCCAGGTAAAAGAAATACATGCTAACGCCAAGCATCGGGATCAGGCGGCGCTCTTCGGCGTTAATAGGCGAGATGCTTTCATATCCTGCTAAAAAGCTATTCAGCTTTTCGTTACGTTCGGCTTCAACCTTTTCCGTGCTGTAAAGTTGCAGAATATAGTAGGCGATATCTAAACACAGCCAGCCGTTACCGCAAAAGTCAAAATCAAATAAGGTAACTCTACCATCTGCGGTGATATTCATGTTATCAAACCAAATATCCATATGCACCGCGCCTTTTCGCAAATGGCTATCATCCGCACCGGCCCACAGATTAAGCAAGGTTTCCTGAGTGGAAAGCATCCATTGCATCTCGTCAGAATTTGCCGGCAGGAAATTCTTTATTTGCTCTATCGATCTTTGCAGCATCAATTCTGCCGTGTAAGTAGGTCGGGCAAGCGGTAAATGCTCCGTCAATTGATGTATCTGGGCCATGGTTCGCCCTATGGAATAGTGTACATCTGCCGGAAAGTTCAATAGTTTCTCACCATCGGCATAAGTGAACAATACACCATAACGCATGCCCTCGGGAGCATGTATTTCCTGAATGTAAACGCCGTTGGTATCGGGCAGGGCATAGCTAACCGGTATATTGTTGTCCTTTAGCAGATCAAGCAACCGCAATTCTTCTTCAATTTCCGGCCTGGTGCGCCAGCCAAAACTATAAACCCTGAATATATATTTCTGCCCGACCTGGTCATTGATCAGATAGCTGTGGTTAACGCCTGCCTTCAGCAGCTTACAAGTGATACCGGTATTAAAACCATAAGCATCCTGTACAAATTGCGCTAAATGGTCGGGCGAAATAATAGAACTGATAACAGGAAAATGATTCATGGCTTTAAATATTGGGGTACAAAGAAACAAAAAACGCCACTGCTTACAGGCAGTGGCGTAAAATATTTTAATAGTGGCCTTTGAGGGAGTAGATACTTATGATGTCATTATCAAAGCTGTAGATTAAACGATGCTCATGATTAATCCTTCTTGACCATTTGCCAACCAGTTGGTGCTTCAATGCTTCCGGCTTTCCTATCCCTTCAAAAGGCGTTTCTTTATAGATGCAATCAGTTCGCTGATTTTCTTTTGCACGCCTATATTCCCACTTTTTTTCCATTCCTGAAGATGAGCTAAAGCTGCAGAAGTAAATATTACTTCCATAAATTATCCGGGTCTACTATTGTCCCTTTTCCTGCCTTAATTTCTTCTTCACCATCAAGAACCATCTTTACAAACTCCGGGTCATACTCATCCTTTTCTGCCTCAAAAGTAATTTTGAAAGCTTTCATAAAAGCCTTTAACGCATCAGATTGCTCCTGATTAGCCGGATGTACAATTAAAGTTTCCATATTCAAATTTAACGCTTTTTCGGATAATTAAGTTGATGCTTGAAGCGCAAAAGAATGATGTAAAAAAGACGCGGAATTGTTTTGGCAGTGAACTGATATCAGCCTTATTCCCGTGCTATTTCTTTTTGCTGGTCTCAGTCACTTTCTGCTCGGCCTGTTTTACCTCGTCCTTTTCACTGAGCGGCATTTCGGTATGTAGTTTTTTCTCCGATTCGGTTAGCGGGTCCGCGCTGTCTTTTCCTGTTTTTTTATCTTTTGATGATGCCATAATATGATACCTCCCTAAAGAAATAACTTTACGGCTTTATAAAAAGTTTATAAAAAAGCGAATTTTAAAGGTGTTTAAACGCGTATTAAGGCTTAAGTTTCCTGAGCTCGGTTTTAATTTCCTGCAGCTGTTGCTGTGCCTGCCTGTTCTCCAGGTAAAAATAAATAGCGAAGGCTAAAAATATCTTTCCTAAGATAAAAACCGCCGCGAATACCCATTTCCATGCTTTATGTATGCGCATGAAACTGGATTCGGCCTCTACCTCAATATATTGCTGCCCGTTGCTACGGTCGTTGCTTCGGTTGTCGGTTTCTTCCTTTTCAATAAAAGGCTGCACATGTTTGTTCCGCAGCATAATTTCATCAATGCTGTCAGATATCTTATCCCATGCACGTGCGGGCGGTTCAACGGCCATATGCCTGGCAAGGTGTTCCATATCGGCTTCCAGCTCCTGTAATGCAATGCTCACTTCAGGATACTCTGTTTTCATACGCATCAACTCCTCTACTTCTGTTTCAGATGCAGAGCCCGTTACGTAAGCCTCCAAAATGCCGCTATTAATGTACTGCTGTATCATTTACGGTTACTCCTGATTATGTTGAACGATTGTTTTAAGATTTGCCTTATGGCTGTTTCGTCCTTCTTCAACTCATAAGCTAACTGCGCTATGCTTTTGCCGTGATAGTGTAAACCGCAAAAAACAAGCTGCTGTTCCTCATTCATTAAACCGGTTACCCTGTTGCTGCTTATTGCAGCCTGCCCGGCACATTCGGCAATGCAGTTATGCACCGTTTGCAACTGTTTACGGGCATAGCTCTGTAACCTGCAATAAACACTGCCATTATCCGGGTTAAATATATCCTGGATATCATTGGCTTGCAGGCTGGTGAAAATATCTATCAGATATTTTTCGGCCACAGTTCTGTCTTTAACTACTTCAACAATATAACCGAGCAGCATGCCGCTGTAGCTGGTGTAGAGCGACTGCTTTGCTTGTTTAATTGAAGGTAAAGAAGTTTCAGTATATGTTAACTGTTCTTTCAAATTAAAACCAAGTTAGTTAGTAAGGGATAGTCAAAAATATTTAATATTATTTAAATAATATCATACATGCTTCCCTAAAAAAAATGACCCTGTTGATTTATCTGGTTGATGCCTGTTTGCTGTACGCGATGTTAAATATAGTTAAATTGGTAGTTAAAATGCAAGGAATAACTTTACTGAAAAGTAAATTTACCTTGATGAGGACCTTACTGGTGGCTTTAGTAGCCTTTTGCGTTTCTTGCGTGGCACAAGCCCAAAACTCTGTGCAGGGTAAAGTAATGGAATACCAAACCCGTATCGCTATAGCCGGGGTTAGTATTGAAAATGTAAACAACCACCATACGGTAGTTAATAATGCCGGCGGCAATTTTTCTATTACTGCCAAATCCGGCGATATACTGATATTTAAGGTGCCGGCCTATCAGCCTGACACAGTATTGGTTACCCGCACAAGTTCCATAGAGGTTTTTCTAATACCTGTAACGCGTATGTTAAAGGCTGTTAACGTTACCACCACCACTACCAGCAATATGAGTACTTATTACGATCCAGAGTTTCACGGGCAACCGGTGGTTTACGCGCGCGATAAGGACTTGAATTTAAAGGGCGGGATTGTATGGCGTATACCGTACTGGAAAAAGGATCAAAAAAAGAAAGATAAAATAGCGGCACTTGAACAGCGCTATGCAGTAATGGAACAGATAGACAGGGTGTTTCAGCAAAAGAACCTATCTCAATACATTACCCTTGGCGAAGCGGATATGAAAAACTTTATAGCCCTTTACACACCTACACCTGAAATGGTGACGTCAAAAAAGTTTGACCTCGTTACTTACCTGAATGATTGTTTAAAGCAATACCGGGCGCTGCCGCCAGAAAAGCGACAGCCGCCACCCGACCTGTTTCCAGGCGCTAACCCTTAAACAGGGCTACGCCGCTGCCAGCTTTAAAAGCTTCGCCGAAAGCGTCTTTTAAAGGAGTGGTAAACTCAGGAAACTTATCTGCATGGTTTTGCATATACCGGCTTGCTACAGAGGTAACCAGCGCGGCGAAGCCTCCTATCAGCATGCCGTTAAGCATACTTTGCCTGTTCTTGCGGAAAACGGCCGCACCGGCGAAAGCGCCCGCGGCCACGTGCATGGCTATCTTGTTTAGGCCGGGAGATGGGGCCTGGTTATGGCTGCGTTCCGCAACTTTAAGCACCTTTACGGCTACGGTAGTAACCGGCGCCTGTACAAATTTAAAAATGGGGTAGGGCAATATGGGCGAAACACCATCATGGTAGTAGTGGCCCGCTATAGCCGGGGCCGCGCTCGCGCGTATGCCTGCCAGTGCTCCTAAGCCTATGGTTTGCCAAATGGGTTTCGTATTGTTAAGCATGGTACATGTATGTTTTGCCTAACAACAACGGCTGTGTAAGTATGGTTTGGCTAAAAACGTAAATGTTGTTACAACTGCGGAGTTGTTGTTTACATTGCCCGCTTCAAGCTGTCCTGCTTGGCCTTTTCGCGTTTTTTGAAGAAGCCACGTAGCAGGAAGTTGTGCTGTACGGCTTCCAGGTCGTCGTTAAGTTTAACTGAGCTTTGCTGTAAATAGTTCAGCGTGCTTTTTACCTGCACGGCCATCTTAGGGTCGTTTAACAGCACACCCAGCGCGTTATCGGTAGTGTTAAGCTTATTGCTGGCCTTGTTCAGGTTATCGGTAAGGGTGGTGGCATTGGCGGCTGCTTCCTGCAGTTTGGTTACTGATGCGCGGATACGGTTAAACGTAACGGTATCGGTTAAAACGTTATCGGCAAAGCCACCTTTGGTATTCATTTTCTGGCTAAAGGTGTTTAGCTGCATAGACATTCTTGTGGCGTTTTGCGTAGCGGCCGCTAAGTTGCTCATGGTTTGTTTAAGCTGGTTGCCCATGGTGCTATCGGCCAGGAGGGCGCCAACGGTACCTTTACCTGCCAGTATCTGGTGGCTTAATGCCTTAAAATCAGTAGTAATGGCCAGCAGGTTCTGGTTGTTCTGCTGCAGGGTTTTCATAATGTCGTCTGTTGATAGTAAACTTTCAGACTGTAATACATCGCCATCCTGCACAATGGGGGCCTGCGGACTACCGCCATCGATCACGATGATCTTGTTACCGATGAAGCCGTCGCTGCTGATGCGCACACCGGCATTGCGGTGTATGTAGGGCTGGGTAGCGGCGTCAACACTCATGATCACATCCACACGGTGCAAACCGGTGAACTTGATCTCTTTAATGGTGCCTACCTTAACACCCGAGAACCAAACGTTATTGCCTTTCTTTAAACCGGCAACATCATTAAATACCGAGCTGATGTGTATGCTTTTAACAAAGGTTTTTTGCGAACCGCCGAGGGTGAGTATGGCCAGCACAAAAACGGCTACGCCTAAAAACACAAACACACCTACTATAATTGATTTTCTATTTTCTGCTGCGTCCATATAATGGGATACTATGTCTTATTCTATAAAATTGTAATCGTAAAAAGGTTTTACACGGGCATCATCTGTAGCAAACACCTCATCAAAAGTGCCTACCCGCTGGAACTGCCCGTCAAGCAGCATAGCCACCCGGTCGCCAACCATTTTGGCGCAGGTAAGGTCATGCGTAATAATAATGGATGAGGTGTTATAGCTTTGCTGCACCTCGTTTATCAATTCGTTTATCTCGATACAGGTGATGGGGTCCAACCCGGCTGTAGGTTCATCGTACAGCATAATTTCGGGGTTGAGGATAAGCGTGCGGGCAATACCGATACGCTTACGCTGCCCGCCCGACAGTTCAGACGGCATCTGGTTAATGGTTTGCGACAGGCTTACGGCATCCAGCACCTTGTGTACGGCGTTATCAATTTCCTTGCGGGTTATGCCCTTGCGGTTACGTACCAGCGGGAACTCCAGGTTCTTGCGCACCGTCATACTATCATACAACGCGCTGTTCTGGAACGAGAAGCCAATGCGGATGCGCAGTGCTTCCATCTCTTTCTCGGTAATGGTGGTGAGCTCGTTGCCCAGCACGTTAATGGTACCGGCATCCGGGTATAACATGCCCGATATGAGCTTGATGAGTACCGATTTACCCGTACCCGAGCGGCCCAGCACCACCAGATTCTCGCCCTGGTACAGGTCCAGATCAATACCCCGCAGCACGTGGTAATCGCCAAACGACTTTTGCAGCCCCCTGATGCGGATCACCTCGTTATTGAAATCGATATTTGCCTTTTGCTTTTCCATTATCTTGTTAGCGGAACCATCCGGCTATCTGTACAATTAAAACTTCTTCAATAAACACCAGGAACATGGCCGTTACCACCGCGCCGTTGGCCGCTTTACCCACGCCCTCGGTACCCTTGGTAGAATTATAACCCTGGTAGCAGCCCACTATACCAATGGTGAAGCCAAACACCACCGCCTTGGCCAACGATGCCCATATATCCACAAAGGTAATAGGCTCAAAAGCCTGCTCTATAAAAGTAGCGTAGCTGGTGCCCTCGTTCTGGTTAATGTTAAGGTAACCGCCCAGCAAGGCTATCAGCGCTGTGTAGGTGGCCAGCAGCGGTATGGTAAAAGTGGTGGCGATAACACGCGTACACACAAGGAATTTAAACGGCTTGGTTCCCGATACTTCCATAGCGTCTATCTGTTCGGTTACGCGCATGGAACCCAGCTCGGCGCCTATGCTGGAGCCTACCTTGCCCGCCGCTATCAGCGCGGTTACCAGTGGGGCCAGCGCTTTGAGCACGGCAATGGAAACAAGCGACGGCAGCCACGAGGTAGCGCCGAAATCTGTTAACGATGGGCGGCTTTGCTTGGTAAAAATGACCCCGATGATAAAACCGGTAAGCGTGATGAGCGTGAACGAACGCACGCCGGTCTCATAACACTGGCGTACCACTTCCCTGAACTCGTAAGGGGGCACAAACACCTCTTTAAAGAACCGGATAATGAAAGCATACACCCGGTATAACATCAGGAAGAAGCTGATAACGCTATTCTTAACTTTTGTTAGCCCCGAGGGCGCTTGTTCTGTATGAGATTCTATGCTTTCCATTAATTGGGCAAAGGTATAACTTAACTGAAATATAGATACCGGTATTGACCGTTTTGTTTTAAAAGTTAATCAGTAAAATGTAATAATTGGGGGGCACTTATAAACGCAAGTAACTTGCTTACGGTTTTTTAGTGAGGAAAGTTTGTTGGAGAGGGGGGGCGTGCTTAGCTATTGAAGAATAAGTGGGTTTTTAATAGTGGTAAAGATGGGATTTATGAAAGCAGAACGCACTGGCTGAGCTGTGTCCATATACAAGCCATCATATTACAATAGGCTTAGTATGTCTCTTCTCTATGCGTCGAAAATATATCAAATATGTATTGGCATTGCCAATTTTTTAATTGATTTCTCGTAATTTATTTGATTTGAAAATATCAAAACTTCATCACCAACTCTGTTTGACGCTGATTGTGAAAGTTGATATAAAATTTTGTTGTTTGGGCGATATAAGTCGAGGATGAATTTTTGATTGTCGTACGATACCATCCAATTTTTTTTTAGCTTTGATACCGATCGCGAAAGTCTTTGATGGTCTTTTGCAGCATAAAAGTTCATGTATAAATCAGCACCTTTTAGATAATACGGAGGATCTAGGTAGATGAAAATTTCTTCTTTCTTTTTATCCATTCTTTTGATAAAATCGAGTCCATCATGGTTAGAAACTATAATTCTATCCTTAAAACTCGCAATTCGCCGAATCCGGGTAGCTAAATCGGTTTTGTTAAATCTAGCATCCAATTTATACTTTCCTGTTTGATGGAACCCACCTATAATTCCGCCTTTAATTACACCAGAGATGTTAGTTCTGTTAAGAAAAAAAGTAGACTGAGCTAATTCAAAAGTTGTTGCTTCGCTTGAATTATTCTGAATTTCTTTATAGATATTCCAGTTTTTAATGTTTACGTCGACACCGGACAACCACAGACAAAACTCCTCGGCTTGATTAATTATAGTCAGCCAAAATGAGTATATAGCTTTATCATAGTCATTGATATAAATTTTATTGACATATTCTTCGAATAAAAGTTTTAAAGCTAGCCCGGCCCCCCCTGCATAAGGTTCAGCATAGTTGTATCCAATCAACGAATTCTCGTAGAACAAGTTAGAAACAAAAGGAAAAATACAACTCTTACCTCCAGGATATCTTAATGGTGATGGGAATCGTATTATTTTATTATTCCTTTCCATGGCTTAGAGATAAGATGGCTCCAATAATGATAGACATTGCCATGGTTTGATCCATGTTAGCTGAAGCCTTGTAAGTATGTGCCCCGGTATGAAGCAATTGAGTAATGCTTCTTTCAGTTACATTTTGGTTTGAAAGTGTTGTTTTCAGATCTTGCGATAAAGTTCTTTTTGCTGTTTCAAAATAAAACATCAAGTAATCTTCCAGTTTACTTTTTCCGACATCTTTTTGTGCGGTTTCACATATTAGACGTAATGACATTCTGATTACTGCAGGGAAAGATTCAGATAATATTTCTTTTTGATCAACATAGAATTTATACAAATCTACAATGTCGCGGTATAAATCACTCACGTCACCATGTTTTAGATAAAGCTTGCTGCCAAATATATCAGTTATTTTCTTTACAGTTCTTCTTGATTGTCGAGGTGTCTTTTCATCATTGTTTGCTGCTAAAAAGCTAAATTGAGTTAAGTGGCTTTGTTTGTTTTTATTTTGGTCTATCGTTTCCTGATTGATCGGATTTAATACTTCAGCCACTTTTCCTCGGTTATGTCGAGTGCTAATAACTTTCTTTAACACTTTGTCAGCTATATCTGAAAGTATTGATTTGGCCTCATGAGTGTTGTGTGAGGTATGTAGTTTACCGTTTTTAACTTCAAAACCGATTTTATGTAAGTTGTCTTCATTAAAGACCTCTTCTTTTACAAATCGCTGATTTAGGTGAGGATACGATGTTATTAATCCGGTATCTTCTTCTAAAATGAGAAAGTTGCTTTTGGGGTCACCCATTTGCTTATGCAGAAAGATGTCTCGCTCAAGCGGATCCCATGAACCATTGTCGATGTGTTTTCGCTTAACGTTTATTAGTGCTACCTTTTTGGAACAAACATTACAGGGGATTTCGTTAGGATAATTAGGAATGTCAAAATATTGATCTGGCTTAATCTGAATCAGCCCGAGTTTGATTTTCCCAAGGATTACGCGTCGATTACCGTCGTAAACCACTGGTTTAGTTCCGTGGTAAACTACTGTTGGCAATTCGCTCAAATCATAATAATCCCCCATCTCTTGAGCCAACTTTGGCAATGACCACTTGGATCTCAAATCTTTGAGGGCAATATCAGCTATTGTTTGGTCTGTTGCATTCTCGTCAATATCATCTCTCGGATTCTCAGTCCAAAGTACCAAATCCTTTATTTGAATAGACTTAATTTCTTGATCTAAGTCTGGAACTTTATTATGTGACAGGGGCATTCTAAATTAGGTTTAATCTAAGTTGCAAACTAAATTTAATATTTCCTACCGTAAAATCACGTGATTTTCAATTAACTTTAACTTAACCAGATCAGCTTTTTACTTAATCGAAAGATTCATTCTTCCCAAAACCCTTATCTTAGTTTAACAATCCATTCACATGCTCCGCCCGCTAACCTTTAATATTTTCTGCTTGTTACTCGTGGCTTTCACCCTACCCGCCACTGCCCAGTTATACAACCCTTCCGACGGGCAGGCCACTAACCAAACGCGGCAGTTGTATTACAGTATGCAGCGCTTGGTAGGGGCGGGCACCATCTTTGGCCATCATGATGATACGGCCTATGGCGTGGGCTGGTGCTTTGTTAAGGAGCAGTCGGACGTGAAGAGTGTTACCGGCAGCTACCCGGCCCTGTACGGCTGGGACCTGGCCAAAATTGAGCACGACAGCATCAGGGATATCAACGGCATCCCCTTCAAATACCAAAAGCAACTGGTTAAGGAAGCCTACAGGCGGGGCGGCATCAATACTTTCTGCTGGCATATGGATAACCCCGCCAACGGTAAAACCGCCTGGGATACCAGTATGCGCACGGTGAAAGAGCTGCTACCCGGCGGCACGGCGCATGCTACATACTTGCAATGGCTGGACAAGGCCGCCGCCTACCTTAACGAACTGCGGGGCGATGATGGCGAGCTGATACCTATCCTCTTCCGTCCGTTTCACGAGCTTACGGGTAACTGGTTCTGGTGGGGCGCCAACACCTGCGCGCCCGATGAGTTTAAGCAACTATGGCGCTTTACTATTGATTACCTGCGGCAAACCAAAAAGCTGCACCAACTGCTCGTGGTATTCTCCGAGGCCGACTTTAACTCCGAGGCCGAGTTTATGCAGCGCTACCCCGGCAGCGCCTATGTAGATTTTTTGGGCTTTGATAATTACTGCTACAAAAATGTGGATGATTATAAACGCAACCTGGATAAAAGGCTGGCCATTATAGATACTATTGCCGCCCGCGAGCATAAGCTGGCCTGCCTGCCGGAAACCGGCTACGAACAAATACCACAGGCCAACTGGTGGACCACCGTTCTGCTGCCCATACTTCAACGGCATAAAGCCTCATACGTAATGGCCTGGCGCAATGGCCGGCCCGATCATTACTATGTGCCCTACCCCGGCCAGGTAAGCGAGGCCGATTTCGTGCGGTTCTTTAACAGTGGTGCCGTTATCTTCGAGAACCGTTTGGCGCCGCTGGGCGTTTACGGGCGGTATGTGTTGCGTAAATAGTTACCTGCCGCCGCCCGCGCCCGGGTCGTGCTGTAGTTGGTCGCCGCCGTTATCGCGGTCTTCCTTGTTTTTATCCTTCGCGAATTCCAGCTTACCAAACTTATAGCTCAGTGTAATACCGAACGACTGGAAAGGCAACTGCCTCAGGCTCGACTGGTTAAACGTTGGCCCCTTGGTGGTAGAGTACTGGTTAATATAATTGCTGAAAGGGTTGGTAGCCGCCAGGCCTATGCTGGCATTCTTGTTCCAGAACTGTTTGCGCACAGCAAAATTGTAAAAGAAAAATTTGGGGCGGTTACCCTGCAAGGTACGGGTAGATGAATTGTAGTTCACAAAAGCCTCGGCCATAAAATTATTACCGAACTGGTAGCTGGTATTCAGGTTAAGCCTGTATTGGAAAGCTTTAACATCCAGGTTGTTCTGGTCGTTATTAGGGTCAACCACGTTGTTCTCGCGGTGTATCAGGAAAATATTGGTACGCAGGTTAAGCTTCTTAGTCACCGGTACCGATGCGAAGATGTTGCTGCCGATGGAGGTTTGCGTGCCCAGGTTACTGCGCTGGGTAAGCAACACGTTGGTATACTCGCGGCCATTTACATCCAGCACGGCGTAAGGCGTGGTGAACTGTGAGAGGTCGTCTATATTGTGGCGGTAAAAGCCGCCGATGTTAAAATTGGCGCCGCTATCAAACGATCGGCTGTAGGCCAGTTCAAAGGCATTGCTTTTCTCCGGTTTAAGGTTGGGGTTACCCGTGCTGATGTTGTTAGGGTCGCTGATGTTAAAGAACGGGTTCACATCCTGGTATTCGGGCCGCTCAATACGGAAAGAGTAGCTCAGCTTAATGGTTTCCAAAGCATTGAGTTTGTGCGAAACCACTGCCGATGGGGCCAGGGTATTATAATCAGGGATAACCGTTCCGGGGAAATCGGCGGAGGTTTTGGTGTACTCGTTGCGCAGGCCCACCTTCACATCCAAAAAGTTCTTGAACAGCGAGGTAGATGCCGCCGCGTACACCGCGTAAATATTGCGTTTATAATTAAACGCGAAGCTTTGGCCTGCATTGTTCACATAGCTGCCATCGGCCAGCAGGCTATCGGTATTGGTTACGTTGGTTAATTTTTCAATGATGGCCTTGGCGCCGGTTTCTATATTAAAAGTTTTGGTTACGGGGTGGGTATAATCAATAGATATGTTGATCTGCCTGTCGTTACCGGGGTTGTTGCCACGCGCGCCGGTAGCGGGGCTGTTCAGGTTAAGGTAATCCAGTTCCTGGGTATAGCTGTTGGTGTTTTTACCGTTACTGCTGGTAAACAATACATCCAATTCCTGCCCCTCCTTGCTAAAACGTTTTTTATAATCTAAACTGTAATCAACCGAGTTAGCGCTAAACTTGCTCGATGAGTTGCGCAGGCTCAAAATATCCGATACGATATTGCCCGTAGCACCGCTCATGAGCGATTGCTCCTGGTTGGTAAGGCCGCTGCTGTTATTGCCAAAATGGTCAAACCCGATGCTGGCGGTCAGATCATCTTTTGGCGTGATGCTCCAGTTAAAGCTCAGGCCCGATTGGTAGCCGCTGCGTTTGGTATCGGCGCTGCCTGTTTGCAGCAGGTGCGTCATGTCGCCGTTGGGCAGGGTAGTGGTACGGTCGTTAGTGTTTAAGGCGGTGGTGTTGAGTTGCGCCCGCCCGCTAAAAAAGGCGTTCACCCCAAAGTTACCCTTGCGGGCATTGAGGTTAAATGAGCCGTTTTCCTGGCGGGTACCTGCGGTAAGGTTTATGCTGCCATTCACGCCCGATACTTTACTGTCTTTTAGAACGATGTTAATGATACCACCTGTTCCCGCGGCATCGTACTTGGCGCCGGGGCTGGTAATTACCTCAATATTTTTGATCTGGTTAGCAGGTATAGCCTGCAGCGCGTCGGCCAGGCTGGCGCCGAAAATACTGCTCGGCTTACCATTAATGAGGAAGCGGATGTTGGCATTGCCCTGTAACTCCACGTTGCCATCAATATCAACCGTTACCTGTGGTACTTTGCGCAGCACATCAATAGCCGCTCCGCTCTGCGAGGTAAGGTCGTTTTGCGCGTTATATACCATCTTATCAATCCGGTTCTCAACAATGGGCGCTTTGGCCACAATGTTTACGCCTTTAAGCTGGTTCTGGTTAGGCTCTAAATTTATGGTGCCTACGTCGGCTGCGCCGCCATCTTTAACTATTACATGTGCTATTACAAACTTTTTGTAGCCTATAAAGTCGGCGGTTACGCGGTAGTCGCCCGGTGCTATGCCGGCAATGCTGAAGTTTCCTTTTTCATCGGTACTCATGCCGTTAAACGGGCTGTCGCTACCTTGTTTAAATATGGATATGGTGGCATAATCAACAGGTTGCTTGGTTACCGCGTCAATTACTTTGCCGGTTATTTTGCCCTTGCCGCCGTTTTGGGCGTAAAGATGTACAGTGGTGAATGAAATAAATATGAACAGTAATATTTTGTACATGGCTGGCTTATAATAGAGGGCGCAATATTCGCAAGAAAAGTCCGTATAACGGTAGAGGTTTCGGAATTGTTACAGACGTTAGAGAAATCTTATTAGAGAAATAATATTAAGCTTGAAAGGGTGTTTGTTTATTTGGTTGTTTAAAAAATTTTCAAATATATCCTCAATAGTTTCGTTAATATTAAAATTAAACCATTCAAAACGAGTTTTTCAACCGCTTTTTTATAAAAAAATTACGTTAAGAAGATATTTATAATAAGTTATTATTATCTTCACAGTTTTATCCCTAATATGAAGAAAACAGATTTTATCTATTCGCAGGAGTCCGAGCCGCATCGCATCCGAACGAAAAAAATATTAAAGCAGTTTCCGCAGCTGCGTACGCTCATCGGTAAAAACCCCAATACCATATGGGCCATTTTAGGCATCGTTTCTTTCCAGATCGTATTAGCCTGGCTACTTCGCGACCAATCATGGTGGCTGGTTTTTGGCGCCGCTTACTTGTTAGGGGCCTTTGCAGACCACGCCCTGTTTGTAATGATACACGAATGTACACACCAGTTACTGTTTAAAAACCGTAACGCCAACAGGTGGGCCGCCATACTTTCTAACCTGCCGCAGGTAGTACCAACGGCCATGTCGTTTGAAAAATATCATATCAAGCACCACTCTTTCCAGGGTATACATGAACTTGATGCTGACCTGCCTAACCGCTGGGAAGCTAAACTCATCAATAACTCATTTTTGGGTAAGGCTGTATGGCTGCTGTTTTTCCCGTTGTTCCAGATATTCCGTTTGTCGCGCCTGCGCGAGATCAATCCGTTCGATAAATGGATCGTGATCAACTTCGTGGTGCAAATGGCCTTTAACGTGGCTATATGGTACTTTATGGGCTGGCATGCTGTAGCTTTTTTGGTAGCCAGTTTCTTTTTCTCAGTGGGCTTGCATCCGCTTGGCGCACGCTGGGTACAGGAGCATTACCTTACACATGGCGAGGAGCAGGAGACATACAGCTATTATGGCGGCCTGAATAAGGTGGCCTTTAATGTAGGTTTCCATAATGAGCACCACGATTTCCCTTCTATTCCATGGAATAAACTTCCGGAGATAAAAAGGACCGCGCCGGAGTATTATGATACACTGCACGCGCACCAATCATGGACAAAGCTTTTCTTCAGATTTTTATTTGATAAAGAAATATCATTATTTAACCGCATACTGCGCAAAGAAAGGGGTAAAGTTACGCTTAAAGATGTATCCAAGCCCGATGCTGAAATGGTAGTTACCGAAAAACAGCATTTTGTAGCAGCTGACTAACTTAACTAAATATGAACGGCCTAAAATAATTTAGGCCGTTTTTTGTTATAGTAGCTTATGGTCAGGAAACGCGCGCTTAAAATAGTGGTGCCATTAGTGGCTTTGTTTTTTGTGGCTGCCTTTGCCAAACACCGTTTTATTGACGGGAAGATACAACAGGTAGGCACGCTTAAAAGCAGGGATATGGACGAAACATCGGGCATTGCGGCATCGGCCGTGAATCCCGGTTTGTACTATGTGCATAACGATAGCGGCGATAGCAGCCGTTTTTTCGCTATTACCGAAAGCGGGGAGCTCAAATCTACAATAAAATTTAAGGGCGACCCGAAAGAGCCGCTCGGCGTGCGCGATTGTGAAGATATCGCTGTTGGCCCCGGTCCTGTAAAAAGGAAAAGCTATGTATATCTTGGTGATATCGGTGATAATTCGGCCAACCGGAAATTCATTACCATTTATCGCTTCGCGGAAAATAAGCATTGGCAAAATGCCGGTAAAACAGAGGCAACACCGGCAGTAATTAATTTGCGCTATCCTGACGGCGCCTGGGATGCCGAATCACTGGCTATAGACCCCCTGGATAAATTGATCTATATTATAACCAAGCGTGGCGATAGCGTGCGGGTTTATACATCGCCGCTGGTACCACCCGCCGGTGATACCGTTACCTTAACTTTTCGGGCCCGGCTATTCTTCGCGGGGCTCAAACCTTTTAAATGGATAACTGCTGCCGATATATCGCCAGGTGGAAAGCAGATCCTGGTGCGCAGCTATGAGAAAGTTTACTACTGGCAGCGCCGTGGAACCGAACCCTTGTGGGTTACCCTGCAACGTGAGCCCGAAGAACTGCCATATAAACTGGAACGCCAGGGCGAGGCCATAGGGTTTACGGCCGATGGCGAGGGCTACCTTACCACCAGTGAAGGCGTATATGCTCCCATCTATTATTATAAACTACCCGCCCAATAATGTAGCTTTACGGTGTTTTAAGGCGATACAGAAAACGTATATGCCTTAACCTCAATAATTAACAATTTTTTTTGTTAACGGGGCAACCTTTGCGCGGTAATAGCCGTGATGTATGCAGATAAGGTAATAATTTAATAGGAAACTGATACCCGCTTATGGGCGAAGCAGATTTACAACAACTGGTTAAAGGCTGTTTAAATAACGACAGGTTGAGTCAAAAACTGTTGTACAAAACTTTCTATGGCTTTACTATGGGGATATGTCTGCGTTATGCCAATAACCGGTACGAGGCTTCGGAGATCATGAACCAGGGTTTCTTTAAAGTGTTTAAAAACCTGGAACGCTATGATAGCGAAAAGCCTTTTAAGGCCTGGCTGGGGCGCATAATGGTGAATACCTGTATTGATTATTACCGCTCTAATTTAAAAGCGGCTTACACCGATGAACTGGAAAAAGCCGAGCATATAAACGATACCGATTTTGCAGATAAAAATATTAAATACAATGAGCTGCTTGACATGATCGGCAGGCTGCCACGCGCGTACCGTACCATATTTAACCTTTTTGCCATTGAGGGCTACACGCATGAAGAAATTGGCGAGATGCTGAACATCAGTATCGGTACCTCCAAATCAAACCTGCATAAGGCACGCGAAAAGTTAAAGGCAATGGTTTTAGAGAGCGAGCGCGTGCCGGGCTACATCAGCAAGCAGGCTAATTATAATATAACACCAACAGACCCTACGCATACCCCTAACCTTTCTATATCCTTTATAAACCAGGCAAGAAAAAAATGAAAGAGGAGAAAGAAGATAGTATTGATAAGTTGTTTAGCCGCGGTTTAAGCGACCCCGGCGATAACGCGCAGTACCGGGAGGATGACTGGGACCAACTGGAAGCTATGTTGGATGGCAAAAAGCCGGGCCGTAAAGCCGGCCGTGGCATTATTTACCTGATAAGCGCTGTAGCAGCTATGTTACTGCTGGTAATTGGCTGGTTGCTGTACAACAATACCCCTGAAACGCAAACTAATAACACTACTACACAGGTGGCTGCCACAAAGGAACACCCAAAAGATAATTCCGGTAATTACGGCACGCCCGCTCAGCAAAGGAAAGATCTCAAAAGTAGTACGCTTTCGGCCGGTAACAGTGCCAGGGGGGCAGTAGAGATGGGCCGTAAAAGTAATTCGTTCTTTACCTTATCTGCAGGGACGGGCGGCCGTACCACTACCGGAGCGCCGCAAATGGTTATACCACATTATACCGCGCCTGCTAACGGTGGAGCTAATACATTGGCAAAAGACACCACCCCGCCAGACACGCAATTGCAGCAAATGGCGGCTACCACCACACCTATTGATACGGTGGTTAACGCGCATATTATTCAAATGGCTGCCGTTAAAACCGCGGATAGTATTATCAATAAGGATAAGAATGGCAGGGAGCTGGTATCTGTAATGGGCGATAATTTAAAGCCCCGTAAAACTGTGGGTAGCGCCGTTAGTTACGCGCCTACCTTCGCGGTAAGCGTACTGGCATCGCCAGATGTAAACGGGGTAGGCGGTTTTAACAATACCCGTGTGGGTACCAACGCGGGGCTGCTGTTTACGCTTAATATGGCAAAATGGAGCATAAGCACAGGCGCTGTGTATGCCGATAAGCCATACACGTCATCTTTTTCGCAATATACATCGTCGTACCAATTCAGCAGTAATCCCACGCAGGTAAGTGCCAGCTGTACGGTTTTAGATATACCGCTTAATGTGGGTTACCTGGTTTACCATAAAAACCGCGATAAGTTCAGCATAGGTACAGGCCTGTCGTCCTACTTTATGCTGCGCGAGGATTACACATTTACTTATGCGCCTAACAGTGTGCAGGGGCCGGCTACTTACAGCATCAGGAACCAGAACCGCCACCTCTTTGGCGTGCTTAATTTAAATGCCACTTACCAGCGGGCGATAAGCCCGAGGTTTGGCATAGGGGTGCAGCCGTATCTTAAACTGCCGTTAACAGGCATAGGGTACGGGCAGGTAAATCTACGGTCGGCAGGAGTGGCCGTGGGCGTCACATGGAATATCTTATCGGGTAAAACACCTTAGTAAAACATGAAATATATCGGTTTAATTTTACTCGCGTGGTTAGGGATTAACCAGGCGGGGCAGGGAATCTATGTCTGTAAAAACGCGGCGGTAAGCCTGTATTCAAAGGCACCTATTGAGGATATCGACGCCCATTCTGATAAAGGCACCTCGGTTTTAAACACCACTACCGGCGACGTAGCGTTTGCTGTTCCCATCCGCTCGTTCAAGTTTGAAAAATCATTAATGCGGGAGCATTTTAATGAGAATTACCTGGAGAGCGACAAGTATCCGCAGGCGTCATTCAAAGGCAAGCTCAATACCATACCCGATGTAAGCAAAGATGGCACCTACCCGGTAACGGCTACCGGCCTATTTGAGGTACATGGGGTAAAGCAAAACCGAACTATTCCGGGTAAAATAATGGTAAGCAAAGGCGCTGTAAGCCTTACCTCCGAATTTATGGTAGCCTGTAAAGACCATAAAGTAGAGATCCCGAAACTCGTGTTCCACAATATCGCCGAAACCATCAGGATAAATGTTTCGGCGGCATATGCGCCTTATAAATAAACTTTAACACACACTTATATGAAAAAACCCCTGATGTTAATGGCCATGCTGCTATCTGCCGCTGTGGCAGCTGCACAAACAACGCGAAAAGACACTACCGGTAAAAGCAGCACCGACTCGTTGATGAACGCGCTTACCGCGCCAGAAAAAGGCGAGCCCGTTATCGCTACCTTTAAAGCAACCCGCCTTATTTTTACCCAAACCACTGAAACGGTTAAAAAGAAAGAGCTGAATTTTATGGTGATACACCGCTTTGGCGATATTGCCGGTTCGGCAGGCGGGGGTAAAACCTTTTTCGGGCTCGATAACTCCTCTGATATTTACATTGGGTTTGAATACGGGTTAACCGATAACCTTAACATAGGGCTGGGCCGCAGCAAGTTTGAGCAGATGATAGACCTGCAATTAAAATATTACCTGCTGCATCAAACTACAGATAACAGCATGCCGGTTGCGGTTAGTGTTATTGGTAAAACGGGGTTTAAGCCTTACCACGTTAACACCAATATTTTTGATAACACGCTCAACCGCTTCTCTTACTTCACACAGGCCATTATCGCGCGTAAATTTTCGAGTGCCCTGTCTGTAGAGGTGGCGCCATCTTATGTGGCCAATAACATTGAGTACCCGTTCCTGGTGGGTAATGAGAAGCGCTATTTCGCAATCTCTGCAGCGGGCAGGCTAAAATTCAGCAAGCGTATGGGTATAGTGCTTGATTACTTTCACCCCTTCTCCAGCTACCGCGATAACAGCGTAAACCCCAAATATTATGATGGTTTGGGCGTAGGGTTGGAAATAGAAACCGGAGGCCACGTGTTCACCATTAATTTCAGTAACGCGCAGGCTATCTCGGAGATCAATTACCTGAATAATACCACTTCGTCATGGGGAAAAGGGCAGTTCAGGCTGGGCTTTACCATCTCCCGCATATTTGATTTTAACAAAAAGCACCAATCATCTTATTAATAAAAACACTATGGACAGACAGGAATTTTTATCAAAACTGGGAATAGGTATGGCCGTCGTTTGCGCGGGCTGCGCTTTGGTGAGTTGCTCAAAAAATACGCCTAAACCAGGCGAAGAACAAACCACAAACCCACCGCCTAACAATACCGGCAACCTATTTACCGCCGACCTTAACAGCGAACTGACGGGCGTAGGAACTTCAAAGGTATCAAACGGCGTTATACTGGTGCGGCTTGCCGCGGCCAATGTGCCTGCTTCATTTACTGCTGTGCAGGTAGCTTGCACGCACCAGGGGGTTGATATTAATTACAGCACCAACCAGGGGCTGTTTGTTTGCCCGGCGCACGGCAGCCAGTTTAATACCTCGGGTGGTGTAGTGCAGGGCCCCGCGGCCACCGCGCTCAAAAAATATAATATCAGTATTAATGGCGCAACACTAACAGTATCCGCATAAGCTTTGCGATATTAAGCTTTATAGCTCCCTGCAAAACAGGGGGCTTTTTGTATGCCCGGACTTTCTGCAAACTTAACTAAACCGCCCCTGTTGTTTAAAAGGAACAACATAAAAGAACAATGAATGCCTATCAGCAAAAATGGTTAACCGTTTTAAAAAACGCGGGTTTAAAGGACTGGAAAATAGAAGCACGTGGCAATGATATTGAAATAGAAATGCCGCACGTAACAGATCTGAAACTGATAAAGGATAACCTGCCTGCTACGCTCGCCGGTATATCATTGGATATTAACCTGCCGCATGAGCGACTGAAGTTTATAGTACACAACGGTTACGAGAATTTTGAGTATGTGCTAAACCCGCATGCCGATGAACTGAACAGGCCTTAATACGTTTAAAGTTTTGCCTTGGTCGAAAAAACTGTTACGCAAAGCCCCATAAGTGCTATAAGCGTAAAGGACGCCCTTAATGAGATGGCGCCCGCTATAAAACCAATTACCGGCGGCCCTACTAAAAAGCCGGTAAAGCTGATGGTTGACACGGCAGCGATAGCCACACCCGGCGACATAGTTTTTGACTTACCGGCTACGCTATAAGCCAGCGGTACAACAGATGATACCCCAAAGCCAACCAGCAGGAAACCGGCTACTGCAGAATAAACATGTGGGAAAATAACAGCTATGGCAAGCCCGGTAGCGGTAAGCAGCCCGCTAACCTGCAGTGTACGCTTAAGCCCGAAGCGATGCGAAAACCAGTCGGCTATGAAACGGCCTGTGGCCATGGTGAACATAAATGCTGTATAGCCTATACCCATAATTTCGCGCGGAGCAAGTACCACTTTTTTGAAGTAGATAACGCTCCAGTCAAACATGGCACCCTCGCATATCATGGAGCAAAAGGCAATAAGCCCCAGTTTAATTAATGATTTATCGGGCATTACAAACGCGGGGCCTGCGCTGGTGGGTTTATCAAATTTAAGGTAACGCGCGGTAATAAGTATGGTTAGCAATACCACCATCATGATCATCACAAAGTGATGTAGCGGCAGCACCTGCCTGCCTATCATGAAAGTGCCGATGGCCGCTCCGGTAAAGCCAGCCAAACTCCACAAACCATGGAAAGAGGCCAGTATAGGTCGGCCGTACATTTCTTCGGCTGCCACTGCCTGGGTATTTACAGATATATTAACCGCGTTACTGGAAAAGCCGAATAGCAACAGGCAAGCGATAAGCTGTACCGTATTTTGTGCCAGGCCTAATGTGGCAAGCGTACAGCAGTACATGATAAGTGATGCAATGAGCAGGTTGCGGCTGCCTATGCGGGTAATGATCCATCCGGAGAATGGCAGTGAGCATACCAGGCCAACAGGTAACGAAAACAACACACCGCCTAAGGCTGCATCGCTCAGTTTAAGGTTTTGCTGTATAGTGGCAATACGTGATGCCCAGCTGGCAAAGCATAGCCCCGCCAAAAAGAACATGATACCTACAACAGCCCGTAAGGTTGTTCTGGTGAAATGATATGGAGGTAGCGCTGTATCCAAACTATAAGTGTGTAAATTTTACACAAATATAAGGATTATAGCTGCTATATGCAGGCAGTTATCATCCTTATAGAAACTCAAGTGTTACTGGCTAATATTAAATGAGCCATTGGCGACACCTGCGGCGTTGCCGTTAGCATCAACCAGGTTAATAGTGAAAGTACCTTTTATGGTTCCCTTAGGCGGCAGGGCCGAGTTCATGGTGTTTGAGATTACGGTTACCTTTCCACCTTTAGAAGAATCTATGCTGTAATTGCCAAAGTTTAACGATAGTATATCAAATGTGCCTGTGTTATCTCCAATATAATTAAATATAAAAGTATCTGTTTGGCTTTGTACTGCAAGGATACCATTCGCACCAAAAGCATTAGAATACGCTAAATTTTTATTGTATGTTTTCTGCGTGCTGCCAATTTGTACAATAATGGTATTTGTAGCTCCTACTGGTACGGTGCTGCCACCCCCTGTGTTTCCTCCGGTATTACCACCCGTACTCCCCCCTGTGTTTCCTCCTGTGTTTCCTCCGGTATTTCCACCGGTATTACCTCCGTTATCGGTACCACCTGTGCTTCCTCCGGTATTTCCACCGGTATTAGAACCCGCTGGTGGTGGTGTAAGAGAAGTGCCCTGAGGGTAAATTGGCGGGTCAAGCTTGCAACTGCTTACAAACAGGGCTATACAGATTACAGCGATAAGGTTATGGTAAAGTTTTTTCATACATCTCAGGAAATTCAGCATTAAAGATAAATAATCTTTCTTTTACTCTAACAGGCTTATACGGTTAACCTTATAATAAGTTAGATTGCTTTGAAAGAAAATGATCAGCAATTGCCGTCAGGCCCGCAGGTAGGGCCGTCCGTCACTTGTATGGCCGGGCGCTGCTGGTTCCATTCATTAAAAGCTTTATCCAGGGTCTGGCTGAAAACTTCGTTAGCCTGCGCTCCCGAAACGCCATACTTTTGGTCCATCACAAAAAAAGGAACGCCACGTATACCTAATTGCTGAGCCTCGGCAATATCATACCTTACTTCATCGGCAAAAGCATCGGTTTCCAATGTTGTTTTTATGGTTTCGGCATCAAGGCCTATACTTACGCCCAGTTCAATAAGTGTGTCGTCGTCGTCCACATTCCTGCTATCGGTAAAGTAAGCTTTAAACAAGGCTTCTTCTGCCGCTTCTCCTAAACCATGTTTTTTGGCCAGGTGTGTAAAGCGGTGCGCCTTAAAGCTATTGGCTACTACAGCTTTGTCCATATTGTACGTTAAGCCCACTGCTGCTGCCATTTGGGTAACATGGTTATTCATTTGCCGGGCGTAGTCGAGTGTCCAGCCCTTTACATCAGCCAGGTATTGGTTAATGCTGATGTTTGGGTCGGTTTGCATGTCGGGGTTCAGCTGAAAACTTTTCCATTCCACTTCAACTTTATCTTTATGCGGAAACTGTTGCAAAGCCGCTTCAAACCTGCGTTTACCAATGTAGCAGAACGGGCACATCACATCAGACCATATCTCAACTTTCATAGCGTTTTATTTTCAAACAAAGTTAAGCGGACAGGAATTGGCAAGGGTAAGGGGAAAGTAAAAATTAACTCACCCAAACTTTGCTACGCTGGTCAACCCTCTCTGCATAAAGAGCAGAGAGGGTGAGTCGGCTATTTTGTGGTATCCCGTTCTACCAGGTCCATGCCGCATTTGCTGCAGGTGCCCGGCTTGTCTGATGTTATTTCGGGATGCATGGTGCAATAGTATTTGCCTTTAGGTTTAGCGGCCTCAGTGGCCTTTGCATCCTTGTGCGTGGATGAATTACAGGCCGAAACACCCCATGTTAATGCTGTTACAGCTACTATCAAAATGTATCTTCTCATGATCATTTGTTTTTTAAAAATCCAATAAAACCCAATACCGACACAGCTAAAACGCCCAATGCCGCTAACATGCTGGCAATATCGCGCACGTTTTTACCGGCCCAGGCCATACCGAAGTACTTGTGTAAAAATATAAACGAAAAGCCTTCGGCGCGATCGATTCCCGCAACTTTGGTGGCCAGTTGCGAAGTGATGGTTTCTATGTACCAGTTTTCGCCATTCGGATAGCTTACCTGCTGCACCGGCAAGCGCTTATTGATAAAACCGTACTCGTTGGTAAATTCCCTTATCTGATTAATTTTCATCTGGCCTATTTGCGGTTTGCCGCCGTAGTAGGAGGCAAGATAATTGGCGTATATAGCATCTCCGTTATTCAATTCGACGCCATTGCCTACATCAAAATAGCTAACATGCTTTTTGGTGTCATTCAACTGGTAATAGGTTCGTCCATTAAATTGCGCCAGGGACACGTTTTTAACCAGGCTATCCGCTACAGGTAACGACAAGTTTGATGCTGTCAACTGCGCGGTTTTTACCATTTGCCTGATGCCGCTTTTGGCAGTATGTTTATCATTAGCCAATTTAACATACAGGTGAAATGCCCCGCTGATAGTAAACGTGAACATCACCAGCGATACCGCCAAGCCCAACTGCCTGTGAAAGCGGTGTACAAACCGGGTATCTTTTCGCTTGTCGCGGCGGCGGTTCTCGGTGGCTGTTTTAAACTTCTTCCAGAATAACCCATAAACGGTTAACCCTGATAGCAGCGATAGCAGCATGATCCCGACAATAATTAACAATACGACTACCCTGAATTGCTCGCTGCCAATAGCCGCCAGGAATTGCCAGGTATGCAGCTGCTCAAAAAATACCAGCATGATCTTACGGGTGTTATTGTTGAAAGTGCCCATGCGGCTTTGGCCCGTTTCCACGTACACATCCATCCCATCGGGGCGATCAAAGGAGATTTTCCAGACAGGCAGCAGGTGGTTGATCGGCTGATACTCGGCATCAAAAGTTTTTTGAACGCTGATGCTTTTGATCTTCGAGGTGCTGTCCTGCGTAAAGTATCGTGCAAGATAGGTGGCATAGCGCCTGTCGCCATCAGCAAGTACTTCACTTGTATTGGCCGAGTAATATCGGTAAGTACTATCCATACCCATTACCTGATAATAGGGTTGCCCTTGATAAGCGATCGTACCAAAGTTAATGAACTCCGCCACCTTGTTTTTATCCAGCACCTGTTTGAGCGATAGGGCCGGCTTCTCTTTCACCGGCTGCGCTTTGTACACCTCCTTCGCAATAGCAGGCCTGAACCAGTTAGACATGAATGGGTGCGAAAGCCCGCTCAATGTCCACATCATGACAGGGATAAGGGCTGTTAAGCCCAATATCCTATGCCATTTATAAAAATTTTGTTTTGCGGTTGCCATCTGTTAATATTTTGCAAATGAATAGCTAATGCCTAATGAATAAACCCTTGGCGGAGCAGCGTTGTAGGTATCGCCGTATTGGTTGCTCACTACGGTAGTGGCGTACAACTTATTAGTGAGGTTGAGCACGTTAAACCAAATACCGAAACCTTTTAGTGCGCCATCCTTTACATCGTAACCTGTACGGGCATTAAACAGATCATACCCGGCGTATGATTTGGTATTGGCCGGATTGGTAAAGTACGACCCAATGTGCTGCCACTCACCCGAAATACGGAAGCCATTAAGATAAGCCGGCTTGTAAGTCAGTTCGCTGTTGGCTATCCAGTTTGGCGCGTTGGCCATGCGGTTGCCATTGTACACCAGCACGGTGTTGGTGCCGGTAGCGTAGTTGGCGCGTACTTCGCTATAATCGCGGTAGGTGTGCCAGGCATTGGTACCGCTGAAACGGAAAGCCAGTTCTTTAACCGGGGCAAAAGCTACCGAATACTCTACACCACGATGGCGGGTAGCCCCGGCATTTTGGTTTTGTGTAGTATTATCGGGCAGTAGCTGGTTAATGATCTCGTTACGGCCTTCCAGGTCGTAAACGGATAGCTCCAGGTATAACTTTTTATCAAAGGCAGCGAACCATCCGCCGGCCTCATAGTTGTTGAAGGTGGCCTGCTTAAGCGGGGTTAACTGGCGGGCGCTGTACAGGTCGCCTGTTTCAGGCGGTTGGAAACCTACACTGTAATTGGCATACAAACCTTTGTTGTTACCAAAGTTATAGGTTAAGCCCAGTTTAGGTGCAACGATGTTGAAATCATTTGTTTCCTGCTGTTTGTATTTGCTGCCGCTGGTAATGCCATTGTTAAAATTGTAATGGATCCTGTCATAACGCAGGCCCATCACTATACGCAGCGCGTCTGTCGGTTTGATCTCATACTGGGTATAAGCGGCGGTATTGAACAGTTTGATATGGTAATTGTCGATATACCTGCCGGTATTGGTGTAGCCCGTGTAAAAATTGTTAGCCACATCTTTTTGAATATCCAGGTACTTGGCGTAATAAGAGCTTGGGCTGTTATCCAGATAAGCCCCTACGATCAACCGCGAATGCAGGAAATCGAAATCCTGACGGTGCTGGGTCAACAGGCCAATGCTATGGAAGCTTTGGTTGTTTTCCTGCCCGTTCGAGCTCAGGTATTTGCCGGTGTTATCCCTCACATCAGAAATAAAGTAACTTGGCAACTGCCCGGTTGAGTTGTTGCGATAAAAGAGCGTGAAAAAGGTATTGCTTTTATCGTTCCATTTATGGTCTAAACGGGTATTGGCACGCAGGGCTTTCACTTCGCGGTAGGTAAAGCGCTGGTTGGCACCGTACTTTCTGCTGTAAAACTTAGCGCTGTCTAAACTGCCCGGTGTTTGGGTATATAGGTAGTTGTAAGCCAAAGAGGTAGTTAAGCGGGTGTTGGCATCAAAGTCATAAGTGGTTTTAAAGTTACCGCTGCGTTTATCAAAGTCGGTATAATCCTGCCAGCCGTTACGCTGGCGGGCCAGGTAACCACCTACATACAGGCCAAACTTACCGCTGCTGAAGCCCCCATCGGCATCCACCCTGCGGTAATGGTAGTTATCGCCTTGTAAGGAAACATTGCCGGCGTAACCTGCCGGAGGGCCCTGTGTAATAAAATTAACGGCGCCGCCAATGGCGTTACTGCCATATAATGATGAAGCCGGGCCTTTAATTACTTCAATATCGCGCACGCCGCTCATGTTGATCTCGTAAAGCGAGTTATGGTTAAAAATACCTGTAGGGCGTATGGGCAGTCCATCCTCCATATACAGGTAAAGCGCGTTATAGGTAATGGGCTGGCGTATGGCCATGGTATGCTGCTCGTTTCCCAGGTCAACCATGTAAACACCGGTAACTTTATTTAACAGCTGGTAAAGCGCGGTAGCTTTGGTGTCATGTATCTGTGTAGCGTTTATTTTGCTGATGGCAATGGGCGCATCCTGCCTGGCCTGCCTTTCGCGACTGGCCGATACTACCACCTGCTGCAGATCAACCGTAGAGGGTTCCATCATCACCTCAATGGCTTTATCATTGGTGATGTTGATGATCTGCGGAGTAAAGCCGATCATGGTAAACCTAAGGGTAGTAACATTGTCGGCCTTTATTTCAAATTTGCCCTTAGTGTTTGTAGTGGTTAACACAACGCCTGTTGCGGCATTGCTTATCATTACGCCCTGCAATGGTTCATGCGTGCGGGCGTCGGTAACGGTACCGTGCAGGTTGCCTTGTGCAAAAGAAAATGCACTAACCATACACAGTATTATGGTATATAATAGTGTAGAGAGTTTCATAAAAAAGTGTTAGATAGCCTGCGCGAACAGGCATCAGATAGAAAAATACAGTTACCTGCAAATGCACGTAAGCACACTCCGATTTAGGGGTGTGTAAAAACTGTAACCTGAAAAATGATCTGGACTTTTTTATGCGAGCCGGGGCGGCTGATAGATATCTTGGATCTGCTGCGGCAGAGCAATGCGGTAGTTGGGTACGGGTGTAACCGATAACAGCACCGTGTAAAAAGTAACCCTTTCGGCCTGATTGTAGAAGGCTTCCTGGAAAAGGTTCTTTTGAGCCTGGCGTTCCTCTGTGCTCTTGTTTTCTTCGGCTTGCTTTAATTTCTTCATGAAATAGCATTTGCCGTTACAATGGAGCTGAGGTTTGTTACGGTTTTCGCACAGCTTAGCCGCGATGTAATTACGGTTCAGCTCAAAACCCGCGTAAATGAAAAAACGCGAGAAATTGGCCGATACCAGTGCTACAATCAATAAGTAAGCGGTTATGCGTTGCAACATGGGCGCAAAGATAAAGTTTAATGGCTACATTATGGCACAAAAATGTGCTTTTGCTACATACATTACGCACAAAAGCCCCGCCGGGTTGGCAGGGCTTTAACATTATAATATGGTAAGAGGTTATTGGGCGCGTTTGATCACAAAATGCGAGCTGCTGCCACCAAAATCAATATCCATAGCGCATGAATCAGGGTAGGCCTTGCCTTTGTGCGGGTAATCGGTGCCAGATACGTTTACGCTAAAGGTAAACTCGTCACCTTTTATCTTGCCGTTATCCAGCGCCACCTCGCCCATTGGCGAAACAGCACTACCGGTAAGCTTATCGCCATCCACCTTAAAATTGTACGAAACATCAATAGAGTTGCCATCTGGCGTGGCAATGGTACCCTTCCATCTTCCGTTAAGTTCAGCAAAAATGGCGGCTGCCATGCAAAACACTACTGTGCAACATAATAAAGCAGTAGTAAAGATCTTTCTTTTCATAATTACTTGTTGTTTTATGTTCTAAGATAAGGGTTTAATTATATCAAAACATCAACTACAGGTTAATAAAATAATAAAATGTGCAAGGCTGCATAGCACCACCTTGCAAATGCGGTAAAAATGGCTCATTACAAACTAAATAGCTTAAATAGGAGTTATTAATAAAAGGGCAATTTCGTTATGAATACTGGTGATAAACATTACAAATTCATAAACAGCCGGACTGGGTATGTAATTTTCTATACTTCCTTGAATAAAGATCTCGATAAGGACCAAATACAAGCCGAACTGGAAAAAATTAAAGAGCAGGTGGCCGTTAAGAATGGCCTTTACCACGGTACCGTTTATTGGGAAGAAATAAAGGAAGAAAACTAATTATTTACTGATGAGATAGGCTTTGGATAACACCTGCTCCCTTGTTTTGGCATTGATAAATTTAGGGAGGATGTTTTCCTGCGGATAATCAGTAAAGGTCTGCACTATTTTAAAGGCCGCTCCCTGCTGCCTCAAATAATCAACCGATGCCTGGCTGGCATAGAACAATGCCCGGCCCTGTGGTACAAATCGCTTAAAATCATCAAGAGAAATATATTGTACCGGCCTGTTACTGTAAAACTGGAACGAGTTATTAGATAATCTTAAACTGTACAGATCTGTTCCCTTGAAATTGCTGTTGGCATAACGGGCAGCGGTTACTTGCGCGTTGTATGATGCCAGGAAGGGGAAAAATACCGTATTCATGTAAAAGTTGGCGAATAGCGCCATGCAGCACGTCAGCATAAATACACGTAAACTTTGTTCTTTTAACCGGGTGATGATCAATATGGCTGTTATCCCGAATATGAGTGTGCCGGTAATGAACAAGAAGTTGCTCCCAGGCGCGGCCAGCAAATGGATAACGATGATCACCAGTGGTAAGGCTACCATAAATAAGCCCAAAACAATAGTACGATATTTACCCGCGGCCTTACCAAGCGGTGCAATAGCATAGTTTGCGGTGATAACCGCAAAAAGCGGAAAAATAATGTTGGTATAAAACGGCAATTGGAAGCGCGACAGTGAGAATAGCAACAGCAACAGTAACCCGCCGCTAAGGGTGTAGTGTTCGGGCAGTTTTATTTTGCGTACCAGGTTTTTAAGGTTGCTGTATATGGCATAGTAAAACAGCAGGCACCATGGCATAAACGTCCAGATCATGGTATGTGCGAAAAAGAATACATCGCCTGATTTTTTTTGCCTGATAGGGCCGTTGTTTACAAACCGCCCGAACTGGCTGTCCCACAAAAACCAGCGTACACCGCTCACACCTGTGCGCCCAAATACCACCTTTTCGGGATGCTGATCAAACTGTATGTACAGGGCATAAAACTCGGGCAGCGTAAACAACAGCGTGAGCAGATAGAGAAGCAGCCATTTCGGCTTTAACACTTCAAGGTATTTCTTTTGGGCTATCATTTGCCCCAGCAGCGCGCCGTAGATAGCCACTATTACAAATATGCCTTTGGTCATGATAGCGCATGCCGTTAACAGGGCGGCCAATAAAAGGTGTTTGGCGGTGCCCTTGGTATTATACCGGGCAATATGGTAAATACTGCCTATTACCAAAGCCATGAGGTAAGGTTCGGCGCGTACATCAATATTAGAGATGATAATATGCTGGGCGGTCATGAGTATCAGCACCGCTAACGCGGCAATCTCTTTGGTATAAAACCGCCTGGCAAAAAGCCAGGTATAACCTACCCCAAGCATAAAGAAAAACAAGGCAGGTAACCGATAGGCCCATGCGCTCACTCCAAATAGTTTAAAAGAAAGCGCCGCCATCCAAAAAGGGAAGTGGGGCTTATCCAGCCAGTCGGTTTGGTAAGTGTATAGTTGCAGCCAGTCGTTCTTTTGGGCGATCAATTTGGCTATAGAGGCGTACAAGCCGGGGTCGTCAGCAAAAAAGTCGGCGTTGATGCCGGCAAAGTTAACCACCAATGCCAACACAAAAAGCAGTAGATAAATAGGCCTGCGCTTATCCGTCATGTGGTGCAAATATAGCTACTTGCCTTATTACAAACGGTGGCGTGTAAACAAAAAACCCCTGGCGCGTAGTTACACGCCAAGGGCAAAAACTCACAACAATTGTTTTAACCTTTCGGTCTATTCCTAACTGCAATGTGAATTCATAAACTTCAGTGCATGTTTCGTGCCAAAATATAGTGCTTAAATGCAAATGGAATAAATTTACCGGCATTGATTTTAAGTCATATCTTTACCCGAAAACTTATTATACCAACATGAAAAGTAAAAACTTATTTAGAGCGGCAACCCTGTGTGTAGTTGCCATGCTGTTTTCGGCATTCGCCTTTGCTCAGGATAAACCCGTACCCAGCCCACGCGACAGCGTAAGCGCAAAAGTAAACGGCGCAACCATCACTATTAATTATGGCAGCCCTGCTGTAAAAGGCCGCAGTATCTATGGTGGCCTGGTGCCTTACGGCCAGGTTTGGCGTGCAGGCGCTAACGAGGCTACCGTGTTTACTACCGATAAAGACATTATGGTTGAAGGTAAAAAGCTCCCTGCCGGAACTTACGGCCTGTTTACTATCCCTACCGCCACCACCTGGACCATTATTTTTAACAAAGTGGCTAAACAATGGGGCGCCTATAAGTATGACGAAGCCCAGGATGCCCTGCGCGTTATGGTAAAGCCTGTTAAAGCGCCAATGAGCGAGCGTTTGGTTTACAAAATTTACGGCAAAGGCTTTTCGCTTAACTGGGATAAACTTTCGGTACCAGTGCGTATCAAATAAATATTTCTTAGCTTAATAAGATAACCCCGGCATCACCGGGGTTTTTTGTTATCATCAAAAACACGAATATATTTACCCTACAAATATGGCGCGGCAATTCACCAAACAGGCATACGTAAAAGCAGGTATAACGGTACTTGTACTGTTTATAGTTAACTACATGGTGTTGTTTTTTGCCGACTACCCCCATGCGGTTGAGCGTTATTACGCCAAAGCGTTATACCCGGTTGTTTGCCATATACTTCACCCGTTTTTCAATTTGTTCCCGTTTAGTGTGGGCGATGTATTGTATATAGCGGTGATCGTCTACCTGCTTTTTATCATCATCAGGTTGGTAAAGCAGCTGTTTAAAAAACAGTTCGCGGCTGCGGGGTTATTGGTACTTAAAATAATTGCAGGGGTTGAAGTTGGGATGCTTGTTTTTTACCTGTTCTGGGGATTAAACTACTTCAGGCCCTCTGCAGCCGAGCGCCTACACCTGGCCGATAGCAGCTACAGTGTTACGGAGCTAAAACAGGTAACCGCTGTACTTATTGATAGCGCTAACGCCACGCGCGGGCGTGTAAACGCTGCGGATATACGCCAAACTAACGATACCATTTACCATACCGCGCGTAAAGCCGTTATAGCTTTAGCCAACCGTTCGCCGGAGTTTAACACTTATCGGCCCGGGATAAAGCCATCTCTGCTTACCCCATTGCTCAATTATATCGGTACATCGGGCTATTACAATCCCTTTACCGGCGAAGCGCAGATGAATTATCAGATGCCTTTATGCAACCGCCCCTTTGTTGCCTGCCACGAAATGGCTCACCAAACGGGTTACGGGCCCGAAGACGAGGCCAACTTTGTAGGTTTCCTGGCAGCGCGCTCCGCTGCCGACAGGCTGCTGCGTTACTCGGCCTATAACCTGGCCGTAAATGAGTTTCTGCGTACCGTACGCTATACCGATACCACTGCTTTTAAGGAACTAAAAAAGCGCCTCTCGCCGCAGGTAATTGCCGATCTTAAGGCCGAGAGGGCTTATTGGCTTTCGTATCAAACCCAGCTAAACGCCATCAGCAGCGTGTTTTACGATAACTTCCTGAAAGCGAATAACCAACCACAAGGCCTCGAAACCTACAACCGTATGGTTTTGCTGGTAATGGCCATGTATAAAAAGCAAGGCTTGTAACAGGGACATGCAAAAAAAAATGCGTTCCGTATCTCACCCCGGAACGCACTACAACATCATCTCTCAAATAATGTTGATCAACTAAACCTCAGATAACATGTGTTTACCCAAGCTCTTTATATAAAGCCTCTCGGCTAAAATTATAGGAGTAATCCATCTGCCCGGTTACAAAAAATATTCCGTAGCTGGCCGGGAAATCTGGTAGTGTCAAATATACACATTGACTACAGGCCAATAAAATATATTGAACTAATGACGCTAATAATTGCATAAATGTTACAATACGGCTGGTATTTTAACAAAAATTAAAAGCTGTGCTCCAATAAATAATGCTTTTGTATGCCCTTATTTCACGGTCATCAAAAAGTATTTATTGGTGCTGCAATTTACAGCATGCTGACTGTTTTTATATACAACTATCACATTAGCAATGCGTTATTGTATGTTTTAGCAGAAAGGGGATCGAGAGCTGAAGGTATTTTAACCGCAATTAATTACATTAGCTTAAAATTTAAACTTTTGAAAGCCCTATCCTTTATCCTGTTACTCACGATTTTCTCCATTTTCGCATTTGGCCAGGTCGGTAAATTTGGCGAGGCGGATATTGCCGAATTGCAAATGACCGATTGTAGCTTCGAAAAAAACGCCTCGGCTATGATCCTGTTTGATGTTGCGAAAGTTAGCTACGACAAATGGAAAGGTATCACGATGGAGCGGCACAGGCGTATAAAAATTTTTAATGAGCAGGGCCTGAGTTATGCTAACATCAAGCTACCTTATTCTTCAGACAGCGATGTAAGCATGATAAGGGATATTGAGGCTGTTACCTATAACCTGGTAGGGGGTGCCCCGCAAAAAACGGTAATAGATGCCAAGCAGATCTATTCTCAAAAAATTGATAAAGAGTCAAGAGAATATATTATCCCCTTCGTCAATGTTAAGCCGGGGTCGGTAATTGAACTGCGGTATAAATGGAAAACAAGATACGGTAATAATTACCCAAGCTGGAGTTTTCAAAGCGATTTGCCGACACAGTACAGTGAGTACGACAGGGACTTTAACAGTTATGGCTTTAATACGGTAGCAAATGTTAACCGGCAATTTGAAAAGGATACCATTGTTACCACCAAGGAGGGCAGGCGGCATACCTGGGCTATGAAAAATATCCCGGCCTTTAAGCTGGAACTGTATATGCACTCTCTTGAGGATAATATACAATATATTGCTTTTTACCCGGCAGTTACTTTCAGGCGATGGCCTACGGTAGCTAATAAACTCATGGAAGATGAGGATTTTGGTAAACAACTGGATATAGCTATTGACGGGGAAGCCGATATTATTGGTAAAGCAGGTAAATTAAAAAACGATTTTGATAAGATCGAGTACCTTTTTAATACGGTTAAAACCAATATGCTATGGAATAAAAACGACATGTGGTATACGCGTGACGGTATAAAAAAGGCCTGGCAGAAAAAAACCGGTAACTCCACTGAAATTAACCTGATCTTGTACCACCTGCTTGCAAAAACAGGCTTCAAACCGTCGCTCCTTGTATTTGGTAAACGGGAATATGGCGAAATTAAAGCAGGCGACCCCGGTTATTCCAGGCTCAATAAAACCGTTGTACAATTAGCTGTTGATAGTACAAGCAACCTGGTGCTTGATGCCACATCAAAATACAACTCATATAACAGCACACCTTATGAGCTTTTGGGCTTAAATATGCTTAGTATTAACCCCGAAACAAAAATTAGCGATATTATTAAACTGAACAGTAATCACCAGTCTGAAGAAACTACGGTTCTGAGTGCGGCACTACAGGCAGATGGCAAGCTGAGTGGAACCGTAGAGATAAGCAGTTCATTTTACAAGAAGGTTAACAGGCTGATGCAGTATGATGAAATGGGCAGCCAGAAATATCTTGATGGCATAAAGGGCGACAAAAGCAGCCTTGTTATAAGTAAATATACCAGGGCGAACATGCAAACCGATACATTGCCGTTAAGCGAGCACTTTGATTTTACCATGAAACTTGCTGATGTAGACGATGATTATATTTATTTTAAGCCAACGGTACTCGCCAATATAGGCCAAAACCCGTTTTTGAGCGAAGAGCGCCTGTCTGATATTGATTATGTTTATTTGAATAAATTTACTTTTATTGGTAGGTACACTGTTCCAAAAGGATATAAAATTGATGTGCTGCCTAAGCGTACTACGCTTGCAATGGCAGATAACAGCATTATATTCAGGCGTATTGTAGGGGAGCAGGAAGGCCAAATTGTAAGTAATTATGTAATTAGCTTTAACAAGGCCAGATTTAGCCGCGACGAATATAAAGGCCTGCATGATTTTTATAAGAAGATGTTTGAGCTGCTTAACGAGCAAATCGTATTGAAAAAAGGATGAAATAGAAAATGAAGAAGACTGTTGCTGTGTTTTTATTAATGTGCTTGGCTGCCGGTTTGAAGGCGCAGAGCATCTCTTTTTTCGACTTAACCAACCTTACCAACCTGAGCGAGGGTCAGGCGCACACCTATCTGGTACTGGGAGGGGTTTTTAAGGATGAGTATCAGGAGGAGGTAAACGGTAAAAAGCTGGAGCATTTCCGTTCAAGATCAAATAAAGTGGCCCCGCAAACCATTGTGATTGGGCAAAACGAGGTGCAAGCGAACGGGACAGTATTACGTACGGTTACCTATACCACGCAGGACCCGCAGGATATTGTTAACTTAATAGCGCAGGCTAAGCGCTCAGGGATGGTACTTAAATTTCAGGGGCAGGACCAGGATAACAATATTTACAAGTTCGACAATGAGTTTTACGACATTGTGATGCTCATCAGCACTAATAACAATTAAGGCTCGGTACAGGTTACCCAAAAAGAATTTATCGGGTACCAGTAAATAAAAAAAGGGCGCCGGTTTAGGGCGCCCTGGTTATTTGTAGGGGATTTATTTACCGATCAGCGCGGGGTCAAACACACTTTTATCAATTTGCTGATTGGCTTTAATATCATGGTAAACCTCGGTTTGCAGCAATTTGTCGTTAATATAAAACTTGCATAAAGTTTCGCTCCAGGCACCCTCAACCAGTTTGTGCTCCTCAAACGTGGCTTCGGTTTTTGTACTGCCATCATACTTAAAGTAACGTACAGCCACCAGTTTATCCTTATCAACCCAAAGCTGGTTAACTTTTTCATTCGGCTTTGAAGCGCCTAAAACATACACCTCCCTGCCTTTCCAGGTAGTTTCATAAAACTTGTCCAGGTCAAAATGCAGGTGATCAAAATGATTGAATACCTGCTCTATCGGCCTGAAATACATACCGCCTAAAAAGAATATCAGTTCGTTCTCGTCCTTCGCGGCGCGCACCACCTTATTGTTCCTGAACACGTAAGAAGAGTCGCCCCGGTAAATTACCCCGTTACCGGAGTTGTCGCCGCCAAAATCAATGCGCAGCATATCCGGGTAAACAATACGCTCGTACCAGGTATCGGTTTTTACCAGTGTATCATTGCGGTAACGGCCGGTAGTTTGGGTAAAGGTGAGCGAGCTATGCCATTTGCTATGATAGCGGGTATACATTTTTTTGATCACCTCGGCAGAAGTTAGCTGTTTGGGCGAGGTAAAGCCCCACACAGATAGCAAGGTAATAATAGAGGTAATGATGGATGCAATATGCTTCATGTTCCGGGGGTAAATAGCTTAAGAGGTAAGTTCTTCATAAGCGGCAGTAAGGCCACGTTCAATACCATCGCCCTGCCAGTCGGTTACGCCCGGTATAGCGGTCGAGGCCAGTATCTGTTCTTTTGTTTTGCCGGCTTTAATGCTGCTGTCAACATAAGCTACCAGTCGTTCCATAAAGTTTTGCATGGCTTTAAGGTCGGCCATAGTGCCCACAACTTTGTCAGGGTCAAAGGCGTGGCCAAAAACAAATATGGTATCCTTATCAAATTTCTTTTGCGCGGCCTCAAGCGCCAGCGGCCAGTGTTTGCATGATGCGCCCGCGCTGCGGTCAACATAAGGGTAGCGGCGGTTAAATACCTGGTCGCCGCAGTGTACTATGTTGGCATTCTCAAAGTGGATAAAACTATCGCCATTGGTATGCCCCGCGCCAAAGTAATGGGCGGTAATGTGCTCGTCGCCAACCTTTATTTTCCAGTTGTCGGTATAAGTAGTATCCGGGTACAGCTGTTTATCGTCATTACCCTGTTTAAGGGCCGCGGCCTTCTGGTTGGTTAACGAGTTGGCATGTGCCACCACCTTATTTACCAGCCCCTTGAACGCGATATTGCCGCTGGTGTGGTCGCCGTGGTGGTGGGTGTTAATGAGCCATTGAAACGGCTGTGCCGATTTCTTTTTAAGTTCGGCAATCAGGTGGTTGGCCTGTTCTGGGAACTCGGCATCAACACAAACAATGCCCTCTTTGTTCACCATCCAGATAATGGTGCCGCCCTGTTCCGTAAAAATGCCCACGTTGTTGCGCAAGGGAGTAAGCTTATAAGCAGGAGGAGCAAGTATAGCTCCAAGGCCTTTGCTGCCAATTAATGATAATGAGCCTGCGGTAATAGCGGTATTCAATAAAAATTTTCGCCGTTGCATATTGATAATAAATCAGTTAAAGGTAAATGGAAATTTATTTGGTTAATTGGTTTTTGCATTAAGATTGGATTAGAATTGCTGCCATAAACCTTGTTGAAGGTCTGGCGCTTATTCTTAACCCTGGCATTAAACCGTGCAGGGGCGGCAACGGGTGTATAAATTTAACAGATAAATACGGGCTATGCAACAGGCCTTTGTGAATAGTTAAAACCATGAGTGGTGTTATGCGCCCGTCTTTAATAATTATTAACTTTACCGCCCAATGCAGCAACCGCACCCCGATAGCAAATACCGCTGGCTATACCTGTTTATAGGGTTGGCCGTACTGCTTAATTTTACAGGGCTGTTTATACCCATATTGGCGCCTGATGGTACGCTTTACGCCGTTATTGCCAAAACCATGGCGCAGCGGAATGATTTTGTAAACATCATGGTTGACGGAACCGACTGGCTGGATAAGCCGCACTTCCCGTTTTGGGTGGCTGCCATTTCTTTCAAGCTGTTTGGTATTAGTACCTGGGCCTACAAGTTACCCGGCATATTATTTACGCTCGTTGGCGCGGTGTATACCTACCTCTTTGCCCGCAGGCTTTACTCCAAAGAAATTGCCTTGTGGAGCGTGCTGGTACTGCTTACCGCCCAGCACATTATACTGTCTGATAACGATGTACGTGCCGAGCCTTATTTAACCGCGCTCATTATCGCCTCGGTATATCATTTTTACCGTGCGCACACCGCGAATAGCTTTTGGCAGTTATTATTAGGGGCGATGTTTGCCGGCTGCGCGGTAATGACCAAAGGGATGTTTGCCCTTGTGCCTATTGGCGGGGCCATTGCGGGCCATCTGGCTATTACCCGGCAGTGGAAACAATTATTTCATTGGCGCTGGCTGCTTGCCGTAGTGCTTACCATGTTGTTTATCCTCCCGGAGATCTATTGCTTGTACGTGCAGTTTGATATCCACCCGGAAAAGGTGGTGTTTGGGCATAAGGGCGTATCGGGCATACGGTTTTTCTTTTGGGATAGCCAGTTTGGCAGGTTCTTTAATACCGGCCCCATCAAAGGTAAAGGCGACCCGCTGTTTTTTATCCATACCACGTTATGGGCTTTTCTGCCCTGGTCGCTTTTACTATTCGCGGCGGTTTGGCAGTTCATCAGAACAGGGATAAAGCAGGCCACACAGCGCGAATGGTTTTGCATCAGCGGCAGCTTACTTACTTTCCTGTTATTTTCAGCTTCGAAATTTCAGCTGCCGCATTATCTTAATATCGTTTTCCCGTTCTTTGCTATTATTACCGCGCAGTACTTTATCGGCTTGCGCAACGCGGGTACCCTGGTTACCTGGCGTAACATACAGGCGGGTTTGGTAGTGTTGCTGTTGGCAGCTTTGGGCGTGTTGCATTATTATTTCAGGCCGGACGCTTTTGAGTGGGACGATGTGGTTACGCTTTTGGTATGGCTGGGTCTGCTCGTCTACATCCCGCTTAATTTTGCCGCTGCGGATTACCGGCAAATGGCCTTCCGTACGCTCATCGTTTCCTTTGTGGTAAACCTGTACCTTAACCTGGGTTTTTATCCATCGCTACTAAAATACCAGGCCGGAAGCGAGGCTGCCGTATGGATCAACCACCATAACCCGCAGCATTTGCCGCTGGTGCAAAGCTGGGAATATGCCAATTTCCCAATGGAGTTTTACATTAACCAGCCACTCACCATCATCAGTGAGGATGGCAGCGGCAAGATCCCCCAAACGCCATTTATGTTTTACGGGCCCGCCAGCGTTGTGGCATCTTTACAGAGCAGGGGCTACCGTATAGAAAAGCTACAGTCATTTGAGCGGTATTGGATATCGCGCTTAAAGCCGCAATTCTTAAACCGGGCCAAACGCGGTAGCTTGCTTATCCCGATGGAAGTGGTGATCGTACGTTAAAACTATACCACGCCGGCCATCTGCGGGTCTGATATGCCCGGAGCGCCTGTTTCCACCCGCCCGGCGTAACGCCTTTCAAAATCCGGAAAGCCTTTCACGGTTATCGTAAAATCGTACCAGTGGTGCTGTTTGCTCAGATCCAGTTTAATGTTTTGCGGCGCGAAGCTTTCCTGTTGTACGGTCAATTGCTTCTTGCCGGTTTTATAGGCATTGTCTGTTACCTCCACGGTTAAAGGTGTTGTTGTGCCGTTCAATGAAAAGGTAAGTACCACATTGCCCGTAAGCTTTTTGCCCAATTGTTCGTAAGAGGGACTGATCACAATACCAGGGTCGCCCGCGTGACCCTTAAATTCACGGAAGAAACCGTTGGGGCCATAGGTACGTAGGTGGTAACGCTTGTTCTCAAAATCGGCCAGCGGCCAGGTATCTGCAAGGGTATCGCCTGCTTTTGCGGCGTAGGCCCAGGTACGTACGGCTTCCATTTTTCCGGGTTCGGAAAAGCTCATGTAATTGCCGGGTGCGTATACGTTAAAGGGGGCACCGACGGCTTTTTTACCAAACACTTCATTACCGGCCCTTAAGGTCATTTCAAAAGCGGTTTTATCCTGGTTCAGGCTGCCGTCGGCATAAAGCTCATAGGGCAGGGCGCATGATGGTTTTGTACCGGGCTCCTGTTTAGGCAGGATAGCCGAATGACCGCGGCGCGACTTGATAGCCTCTATATCATCAGTACTCAGTTTTTTAAAGGTAGGCAGCGCTTTAAACTGCGCCTTATGTATGCCCTCCACAAAGGTGTTTTTATCCAGCGATTTAGGCGATGCTATTTTTTCGCCATGGTATGGGCGAAATACCGATGTCAGATCGCCGCAAACCGTTCGGCGCCATTCGGTAATATTGCTTTCGGTAACTTTTTTGCCGGTTTTAGCCGCTATAAATTGTTCCAGGAACTGCAGGTTAGAGGTATGGTCGAATACTTCGGAGTTCACATATCCTCCGCGGCTCCACGGCGAGGCGATGATCATGGGAACCCGGTAGCCCAGGCCAATGGCGCTCTCGCGCTGATAGCTGTTTGGGAATCCTTTGCGGTCCTTTTCCTGTTCGAGGGTTACAAATTCAGCCCGTGTATCAATTCCCCCAGATACCTTGCCTGTGCCGGGTTTGTGAGAGTGCGGGGCTACAAACGGTGGGATATGGTCAAAGTAACCGTCATTCTCGTCATAAGTAACAATAAAGATGGTCTTTTTCCATACCTCGGGGTTTTGCGTCAGGATATCCAGCACTTCAGATACATACCAGGCGCCGTACCAGGGCGCGCCTGGGTGATCCGAAAAATTCTCGGGCGCGGTGATCCATGATACCATTGGCAACTGCCCGCTCTTTACATCCGTACGGAAACTATGCAGCATATCGCCTTTGGGTACCTGCATCTGGCGCTCGGTACCATTGTCATCATAAGTAAGCGTGGTTAAACGGTGGTAATCCGCGTCGCCACGGTTGGTATTAAAGGCTTTAAGGTGCAGGTTCTGTTCGCGTTTGCTCAGCTTTTCAAAAGTGCCCGGTTCTAAAATGGCTTTGTTATCTTCAATGTCCTTAAGTTCTGCTTTCAGCTGTTTTAGTTGCTTGTTCAGGCTTTTTATTGAAACATCACCCGCAGGCAGCGCAGCGATCTTTTTATTTAAAGCCTCAATTTCGGCAGGCAGAACGGCTATGCGCTTTTTTACATATGCTATGTGCTCTTTGTGCAGGCGTACATGGTATTGTTTAAAAAACTCCAGGTTGTTATCGGTAAAGTTGCTCAGCCAGGCATCTTCCTCGCCCTCAAATCCTACGCCTACCGATAGCTCGTTCTGGTAACATTTCCAGGATATGCCCGCGTCTTCCAGTCGCTCGGGAAAGGTGGTCCAGTCGGAGTTCTCGAAATCTGAGTCCTCGTTCCATACATGGGCGCGTGAGTTTTCGTTTTGTTCCTTACGGATGGTGCCCGTCCACAGGTAATTACGGTTGGGGGTAGTGCCGGTTAATGATGAGCAAAAGTGCTGGTCGCAAATAGTAAAAGCATCAGCCAGAGCGTAATTAAACGGAAGGTCCTGCCGGGTATGATAGCCCAGGGTAAGCGGCATATCCTTATACTCCGGGTTGCCCGATTTCTTTTCGATGAGCCATTGGTCAAACTTGCCATCGTTACGGGCGTTCACCTGGTTGCTCCAGCTATGCGGCAGGGAGTTCATCCAGGTGGCTTTGGTATCTTTTATATCCAGATGGAATGGAGCGTAGGTTTCGCCTTTCTCATTGCTTTGCAGCCAAACCGGGTTTTTATTGGGCAGGTCTATCACACGCGGATCGTTAAAGCCGCGTACACCGCGCAGGGTGCCAAAGCAATGGTCGAAAGAGCGGTTCTCCTGCATTAATATCACTACATGCTCCGCGTCTGCCCAGGTGCTGCCGGGTGCGGGGTTTATGGCCAGTGCCTTTTGTATAGATAAAGGCAAAATATTGCTTAAACCTGCCGTACCGGCAAGTAAGGCAGCTTTTTTAATAAAATCTCTGCGCGTATCTGACATGGCTGCTAAGATAAAGAACCGATTTTAAACACCGGTTAAGCTATGATGATGCTTTTGTATCATTTTTATGATAAACGCAGGTAGTAAAGGTTAAGTTGCTCGCCGGTAGGGGTAGTTATTTCACGTAGAAAATTAAAACCACAGCGGCTGAGCAAATTTTGTGATCGGGTATTATCCGCGCTGGTAGTAGCGTATAGTCCGCTAAAAGTTTGGTTAGTTTTTACATTATCCAATGCAGCCAGGCAGCTTTCATAGGCCAGGCCCTTGCCTTCATAGTTGGGCAGTATGGCAAAGCCCAGGTCGGGCGCGTCAAGGTAACTGCGCTGGTACAGGCCGCATATGCCAATGGGTTCTCCGGTTGGTTTTAGCGTAACGCACCAGGGGCCAAAGCCAAGTTCATTAAAAGAGGCTTTAGTTTTTTCGATGTAGCCTTCGGCATCGGCCAGGGTTTTTATATTCCTTTCGCCAATGTATTGTTTCCATGATGGCGTGTTAAGCAGTTGGAAAATAAAAGACGCGTCGTTTAAATCAAGACGGCGCAATACCAGGCTGGCAGTAGTGATCATGCTACTAAACTACATAAAATAACAGCGCTCATTTGTTTTTAAAGCAAACATTTGCTTACTTGTGAACACCAATTACTCCTTATAAATCACCTGATTTGCCCATGAAACGTTACTGCCTTCTGCTTGATCTGAAAAACGACCCGCAACTGATAGCCGAATATGAAGCCTACCATAAGGCTATATGGCCCGAGATACATGAAAGTATCACTTCTGAAGGTATCACTAACATGGAAATTTACCGGCATGGCACCCGCCTGGTGATGCTGATGGAAACCGATGACACTTTTAGCTTTGATAAAAAAGGCGCCGCCGATGCCGCGAACCCAAAAGTGCAGGAGTGGGAAGCCCTGATGTGGAAATATCAGCAGGCTTTACCCGGTGCGCCGGAGGGGGCTAAATGGATATTGGCAGATAAAATATTTCAACTTTAGGCTATGAGAAAGTTCTTACTGACCACCTTTGCAGCCCTATTTGCCTTAACAACCTTTGGGCAAGGCAGCTATACCCCGGCAAAAGAAAACCTGGCGCAGCGGCAAAAATTCCAGGACATGAAGTTTGGTATGTTTATCCACTGGGGTATTTACAGCATACTGGGCGATGGCGAGTGGGTAATGCATAACAAGCACATTAGTTACAACAATTACAAACGGCTGGCCGATTTTTTTAACCCACAGGAGTTTAACGCTAAAGAATGGGTGCAGCTGGCCAAAAAGGCCGGTATGAAGTATATCACTATTACGTCGCGCCACCACGACGGGTTTAGTATGTTTGATACCAAGTTTTCCAATTACAATATAGTGGATGCTACGCCATATCACAAAGACCCTTTGATGGAGTTAGCCAAAGAATGCCAGAAAGAGGGGATAGAGCTGCATTTTTATTACTCGCTGCTGGATTGGGGCAGGGCCGACTATGCCTTTGGCAGCCCTGTTGTAAATGGCAGGCCGGTTAAAGGCGACTGGGAAGGCTACATTAAATTTATGAAAGATCAGCTAACTGAACTGATCACCAGGTACCCCGGTGTAAAAGGGATTTGGTTTGATGGTGGCTGGGACCGTAAGGATGCTAACTGGCATTATGATGAAATATACGGGCTCATACACCGGCTTAACCCTGCCATTATGGTAGGTAATAATCACCACCTGGCACCCAAGGATGGCGAAGACTTCCAGATGTTTGAGAAAGACCTGCCCGGGCAAAACCATACCGGCTTTAGCGGCGAGGCTACCATTGGGCAGCTGCCATTGGAAACCTGCGAAACCATGAATAACAGCTGGGGCTTTAATATTAATGATAACGATTACAAGTCTACCAGGCAGATCGTTAGGTACCTGGTAGGGGCGGCGGGCCGTAATGCCAATTTCCTGCTCAATATAGGGCCTATGCCTAATGGCAAGATACAGCCCGAATTTACCGATACACTGGCCAAAGTGGGCCAATGGGTAAAAGCCAACAGCGAAAGTATTTACGATACAAGGGGCAGCTACATACCACCACAGCCCTGGGGTGTGGTTACCGCCAAGGCCAAAACCCTATACGCGCACGTAATGGATGCACCGACCGAAGCTTACGTGTTTATCCCCGGTGTAAAAGAAAAAGTAACCAAAGCTGCCCTTTTAAGCAATGGCGCTTCGCTTAAGTTTAAACAGCAGGCAGAAGGGGTTTTTATATACACCAGCGGCGTAAAGTGGGATGATGCGGACACGGTGATAAAATTGACCGTGCAGTAAATTTTCGCGTGCAAATATTTAACCATGAAATACCTTGCCATCATACTAATTTTAGCAGGTTACACCAATGCGTTTTCCCAAAGTTCGAACGCGGAGGACAGCCTTATTTTTGACCACCGCTTCACCAAGTGTGAGCGAAGGTGGGTGGCGTTGGAGAAGAAGGAATCGCCCAATAATTTTTTATATGGGTTTATTTATATTGACAGGGACGCGGGTTTCACCTTTGACCTTAAAGGCTCGTTTAAAATTGAGAATGGCAGGTATATTAATGATACTTCAGCTTTTAAAGGTCAATCGCTTAAATATCGTATTGAGCCAAACTGGCGTAATGTAGCGCTTATTCCGCAAAGGCATTTTAAAGATCTTAACTTACCTGCCCAGCCTGCATGGATAAGTAATTACTATAGTTTTAAAGATAGTGCCGCTTACTATGGCCGTATCGGCTGGATCTACAATGATCTTAATGAACCAGATACCGCGCTGCACTATCTTAAAATAGCGCATGCTATTGATCCCGACCAAAAAGGGATAAGTTATGAGATGGCTTATGCCTACAATGTGATAGGTGATTACCCTGACGCGGCGGAAATAATGGAGTTAGCATTGGTTAAGGACCCTGGTAATTTAATGTATTATAAAGAACTTGGGTATGCTTACATGAAACAAAAGGATTACGAAAGGGCTACCGAGGCATATTTAAAAGGCTTTAATTTATTCACTGAAGAAGTTTCTGAGATAAAAGGCGAGTTTGCTTTTAACATAGCCAGTATTTACCATGCCCAGGGCAAAGAGCACGTATACAAGATATGGATGATGAAAGCCAAAAAGTTTACGCCCCCAACATCATCTTTCTATCATCAGATTACAGATGCCGGTTTTTAAATCCAACTCTTTGCCCTGCTCTCCTACAACATATGCTTAATTGTTCACCTTAACAGGGATAGGCGTAATGTAATAAAATGCGTTCCGGTCAACGTCGGTTATTTTAACGTCCATTGGTGCTGCCACTTTATTAATGTTCACGTTAATGCTGCCATCCGGGTTAACCGGCAGTGTAACATATTTCTTTGAATCGGCTATGGCGGGAGTAATGGTAGCTTTAAACAGGTTGGCGGTAAGTACCACCGCGATAATAGTGAGGACAATTTTGGTGTAAAGGTCGGTTTTCATGATGCTTATGATTTATGTTTAAACATAGCTAAACATCATGAAAACAAAAAATCCTCTGCCGGTGATGCAGAGGATTTGGAGCGAAAGACGAGATTCGAACTCGCGACCCCGACCTTGGCAAGGTCGTGCTCTACCAACTGAGCTACTTTCGCGTTGGGGTGGCAAAAGTATAATTTTAGATTTAATAGCAAAAAAATATTTGAATTTTTTTGGAGCATGGGTCGTCATGCCGGATTTATTTCGGCATCCCATAGGCTAAGTAAGTGCTAAGAATTGATGTTAGTCCGCTCAATTGCCGCGGAGGGCTGTTACTTTGTCTTGATACAAAGTAACCAAAGATCAAGTCAGCAAAGAGGCTTCTTGGCGCACAAGGCCTTTACCCTGCAAGCAGCCAGAACCACGGGCTGCAATAGCTTGCCGCTACTTCGTTCGCGCAAGGCCGAGCTTCGGCAAGTAATGCTATGCCCTTGCAAACGCACGGGCCACCATTGTTCTGCCCGCTTTCGCCCGAAGCTTTTTTGCTGCCGGGGAAATTTTATGTCATTGCGGGGAGCGTTAACGACGCGGCAATCTCATAAGCAGGTGAATGTTTGCTTGTCCTCTGCGATTGCCGCGCTTCGCTCGCAATGACGTAGTTTAACCGTAGTGCAATAAGAGAACATTGAGTTTAGTTGATGGAAAGTATTATTTGTCATTCTGAGAGTTAGCGAAGAATCTAAATCTGTGAGAAGCAAATCGTAGATCAGATGCTTCGTTCCTCAGCATGACAATTTGCGAAATAAACCCGATTGCAGCGGATACCGGCCTTGCGCCTAAGGCCGGTGCAGTATGAGCGTAAAGCGGGGCTGGTGGTTGATAGCATCAGTAACTATGCTTTACATATTGCGCTATATCACACATCTGTCTGTCTTCTTGAGGGGAGAATAAACCGGCTCCCGATCCCGCACCGGCAACCCGCTCCACCCCAGCCAAAAACTTTTTTACCCAAGCCCTTGAAAATCAAAAAATAGTATCTACCTTTGCAGTCCTTAAAATAAGGATAAAACTGTAAAAACAAAAAGCAAAGAATGCCTACTATTCAGCAATTAGTTAGAAAAGGTAGAGTAGCTCTGGAAGACAAGAGTAAGTCTCCGGCGTTGGACAGCTGTCCACAGCGAAGAGGAGTGTGCACACGTGTGTATACCACTACCCCTAAAAAACCAAACTCAGCAATGCGTAAAGTTGCACGTGTGCGCCTTACAAATGGTAAAGAAGTTAACGCCTACATCCCTGGTGAAGGCCACAACTTACAGGAACACTCAATTGTTTTAATCCGTGGTGGTCGTGTTAAAGACTTACCGGGTGTACGTTACCACATCATTCGTGGTGCTTTAGATACATCAGGTGTTGCCGGCCGTAACCAGCGTCGTTCTAAATACGGAACCAAACGCCCTAAACCAGGACAGCCAGCAGCTGCTCCAGCAAAAGGTAAAAAGAAATAATAAGGAGGATAGAAAGCAATGAGAAAGTCAAAACCAAAAAAGAGAATTATCCTTCCTGACCCAAGGTTCAACGATACTTTGGTTACAAGGTTTGTGAATAACATGATGTACGATGGTAAAAAATCTACCGCGTACGCTATATTTTATAATGCAGTTGACATTGTTGAGAAAAAAACCAGCGAAAGCGGTTTAGATACCTGGAAAAAGGCGCTTAATAACGTTATGCCAGCTGTAGAGGTTAAAAGCCGCCGTGTAGGTGGTGCTAACTTCCAGGTGCCTACAGAGGTTCGTCCGGAGCGTAAAATTGCTTTGGGTATGAAATGGTTAATTAGCTATGCCCGCAAACGTGGTGAAAAAACCATGATGGAGAAACTGGCAGGCGAGATCATCTCTGCTGCAAAAGGCGAAGGTGCTGCTGTTAAGAAGAAAGAAGATACGCACAAAATGGCTGAGGCTAACAAGGCGTTCTCACACTTCCGTTTCTAAGATTAGAACAAAATTAAAATGTCAAGAGATCTAAAATACACAAGAAATATCGGTATTGCCGCTCACATTGATGCCGGTAAAACCACTACTACAGAGCGTATATTGTACTACGCCGGTGTTAGCCACAAAATTGGCGAGGTACACGAAGGTGCAGCTACAATGGACTGGATGGCGCAGGAGCAGGAACGTGGTATTACCATTACCTCTGCAGCTACCACTGTAAACTGGAAATACCGTAACCAAAACTATCACATGAACATCATTGATACACCGGGCCACGTGGATTTCACCGTAGAGGTGAACCGCTCGCTGCGTGTATTAGATGGTTTGGTGTTCTTATTCAGTGCGGTTGATGGTGTTGAGCCACAGTCAGAAACTAACTGGCGTTTGGCTAACAACTATAACGTACCGCGTATTGGTTTTGTTAACAAAATGGACCGTAGCGGTGCCGATTTCCTTAACGTGGTAAAACAGGTTAAAGAAATGCTGGGTAGTGTTGCTATCCCGTTGCAGTTGCCAATTGGTGCCGAAGACCAGTTCAAAGGCGTGGTTGATCTGATCAACTTCCGCGGTATTGTTTGGAACGAGCACGATAAAGGTATGACCTTTACCGAAGTGCCAATTCCTGATGATATGCTGGATGAAGCAACTGAGTGGAGAGAGAAATTATTAGAAGCGGTAGCTGAGTTTGACGATTCATTAATGGAGAAATTCTTTGATGATCCAACCACTATCACTGAGCGCGAGGTATTAGACGCTTTACGTCAGGCTACATTAGCAGGTAAGATCGTTCCGATGACCTGCGGTTCATCTTTCAAAAACAAAGGTGTACAAACCATGCTTGACTATGTAATGGAGTTGATGCCTTCACCTTTGGATTCTAAAGGTGTTGTGGGTACTAACCCTGATACCGGCGAAGAAGTATTGGTTAAACCGGATGTTAAGGAGCCATTTGCAGCTTTAGCGTTTAAAATTGCTACCGACCCATTCGTAGGTCGCCTTTGCTTTATCCGTGTTTACTCTGGTAACCTGGATGCTGGTTCATACGTTTACAACATGCGTTCCGAGTCAAAAGAGCGTATCTCCCGTATATTCCAAATGCATGCTAACAAGCAAAACCCTATCCCTAACGTAGGTGCAGGTGATATTGCTGCGGTAGTAGGCTTTAAGGACATCAAAACCGGTGATACCCTTTGCGATGAGAAAAACAAACTGGTTCTTGAATCAATGGTATTCCCTGAGCCGGTTATCGGTTTAGCGATTGAGCCAAAAACTCAGGCCGACGTTGATAAATTGGGTATGGCTTTAGGCAAACTGGCCGAAGAGGACCCTACCTTCCGCGTACAAACTGACGAAGATACCGGCCAAACTGTAATTAGCGGTATGGGTGAGCTTCACTTAGATATCCTGATGGACCGTCTTAAACGCGAGTTTAAGGTAGAGGTTAACCAGGGTGCTCCGCAGGTTGCTTATAAAGAGGCTATCACAGGTACCGTACAACACCGCGAAACGTACAAGAAACAAACCGGTGGTCGTGGTAAATTCGCTGACATCCAGGTGATCATTTCTCCTGCCGATGACGAGAAAGAAGGCTTACAATTTGTTAACGAAATTGTAGGTGGTTCAATCCCTCGCGAGTTTATCCCATCTGTTGAGAAAGGCTTTAAAGCCGCAATGGATAACGGTGTGCTTGCAGGTTACCCGCTTACCAGCTTAAAAGTTCGTTTAATTGATGGTTCATTCCACGCGGTCGATTCAGATGCGCTTTCATTCGAGATCGCAGGTCGTTCTGCTTACCGTGAAGCATTGCCAAAATGTAAACCGGTATTACTGGAGCCGATCATGAAGATCGAGATCCTTACCCCTGAAGAAAACATGGGTGATGTTATCGGTGACATGAACCGTCGTCGTGGCCAGCTGCAAGGTATGGACACGCGTAACGGCTCACAGGTAATTAAAGCGATGGTACCACTTTCTGAAATGTTTGGTTATGTAACCCAGTTACGTACTATCACTTCAGGTCGTGCAACTTCAACCATGGAGTTTGACCATTACGAACCAGCACCGCGTAACGTACAGGACGAAGTTGTGGCTAAATCAAAAGGCCGCAAACAAGTATCTGTTGACTAAGTGTAGTATGATTACACCGATTAGTTTGTGATTTCACAGATTATCGGTGTAATTAATAAATAACCGGATCATACCTAATAAATAGCTCTTAGGTTGATTCATTAACAATCGGTGAGATCGTCGGAAAATCGGTGGTATCACAAAAATTTAAAAACAAAATGAGCCAAAGAATCAGGATCAAATTAAAATCGTACGATTACAACTTGGTTGATAAATCAGCTGAGAAGATCGTTAAAACAGTAAAGCCAACAGGCGCTGTAGTTAGCGGACCACTTCCGTTACCAACCGAAAAGAAAATCTTTACTGTATTGCGTTCACCACACGTAAACAAAAAAGCACGTGAGCAATTCCAACTATGTTCTTACAAACGTCTGTTGGATATCTACAGCTCAAACTCAAAAACTGTAGATGCTTTAATGAAGCTTGAATTGCCAAGCGGTGTTGAAGTTGAGATCAAAGTGTGATAGTACCGGAAGATCCGAAAAAAAAGAATCAAGATTTTAGAATCAAGATAGAAGAGCCACCCAATTTGGGTGGCTTTTTGTTTAAATACCATGTCATTGCTAGCGATAGAGTGGCAATCTCATCGTTATACGTATCGGGGCTAACACGTCACTTGATTCCGGTGTAATGACAATGATTTATGCTATATATGCTCGGGCGAACTATTAGGGTCCATCCAAACAATTTCCCAGTGGTGGCCGTCGAGGTCCTCAAAACTGTGCTGGTACATAAACCCATAATCAGAAGCGGGGTTGGGTATGGTGGCACCCGCAGCCTCGGCTTTGGCAACCATTTCGTTAACAGCTTCCCGGCTCTCTGCTGATAATGCTATGGAGCATTCTACCGCTTTGTGCGCGTCAATTATTTCCTTGTTGGTAAAAGTTTGAAAAAAGGGCCTTGTTAAAAGCATTACAAAGATATTGTCGCTGATGATCATGCAGGTTGCCTTTTCGTCGGTAAACTTGGGGTTAAAGCTGTAGCCCAGCTTAGTAAAGAATGCTATGGAACGGTTAAGATCATTAACCGCGAGATTTAAAAAGATTTGAGTAGCCATTTTTTTGAGGTTTTATTTACCTCAAAGTTAGTGTAGCGCGCTATTGCCGCTTATGTGCAAACACGACAACTTGATAGGCATAATGCGACTTGCAGGTTTATATCTTGCCGAAGTGCGGATGTTCGCTCAAAAAACTGAGCCATAGCCCCTCCAGTTCATCTACCAGTTGCGGCCGTATAGATATGCCGGATGCCTGGGGTGTCCAGGTTTGTACGGCAAGGTCGCCTGTTTTAAGAATGTCTAAAGAAAGTATCGGTTCCTTATCAGGGTTGAGTAAGGCATCAAACTCAATATTGATACGATGATGAGTGCGGCCTCTGCGTGTGGCTACATAAGGCTCCGATGATACATACCCCGAAGCAAAGATACCTTTGGGTTCAACACCTACTCGTACCACATAGGCGCGGTCGCCGGGTTTAATGGATTTATGGCTGGCGACACTCCAGTTATCCTCCACCTTTTCGCCAGCGATTAGGCGGGAGATGTCTTTATCAAGATCAGCCCATTCAAACTTATGAGGATTCCATCCAAAGAGGTAGGCATTCATGATTTCAAAAGATGGCGCTTTCTCCAGAGATTGATGCGGTTTATATAGAATATAATGCAGCCGAAAAAAGCAATAGTTATCAATAAGGCAATGCAGTAATATGTAATCTGTCTGGTTTCAGGCGTTAACATCAATATGTTGAAAATGGCTATAACAATAATATACCAAAGGCACACTACAGTCAGGATGCTTAATAATATTGTTTTCGACCAAAACCTTGCTTTTTCGCTCATCACCCTTTGCCGGTCAACTCATCCAGTTTATTACGCTCTGTTTGCAACTCGCGGGCGAGTTTCTTTTCTTTCTCGTTAGCTTTGGCTTTGTAGTTCTTGTATTCTTCTTCCAGTTCGTTATACAGTTTAATGCGATACTTTGCTTCGCGGCTATGGGCGCCGGAGCGGGCAATAACAATAGCGGCAATAGCCCCAAAGCCTATTACCAGCCCCCACATAATTAAATTATAAGTGCCTTTATTAATGGGTATACCCAATAGACTCACTTCGTTCACCTTCGCCTCAGAAGCCGCCAACGACTGGTCTTTGTTGTTAGATGATTTTTTAAGCGTATCAATGGTCTTAGCCTGGGCGGTTACCGTTTCCTGTGCATCCTTTAATTGTTTACGGGTTGCTTTCAGCGTGTCGTTATAATTTTTTACCAGGGCGCCTACCAATGGCTGCTGGTAATTATATATTTTAGTGAGCAGGTAAGCATACTGGCCATGCAAGCTTTTGTCCACCGGTTTTTGTGGTTGAGGTGTAGTTGCAACCGTTGTAGATACCGGTGTTTGCGCAGCAACTGCAGGTCTTTTATAAGGATTAGGCTTTGCAACAGCATTGGCCTTTTTGGTGGTGTCCTGTGCATGCGCGGCAGTGCCAAGGTTAAACATTAGGGTCAATAACAGTAATATACGCAAGTTAGAAAGCTTCATCTTTGAGAATTTGATTTGAGGATATGATCTATTATGTTCAAACGTAAAAATTTAATTTAAAGTTTCTGTTATCTGCTACCAATAAAATGCCTTTAAATGGCAGATGGTGTACAATTTAAGGTAACATAGCCGCAAAGCGCTATATTAGCCCTTTCAAATTTATGCTATGCAGATAGGAATGATAGGTTTGGGCGATATGGGTAAGCTGTACGCCAAAGCTTTTGCCGCAGCCGGTTATAAGGTGGTGGGTTGCGATATGCCTGCCAATCGCCAGAAACTGGAAGATGAACTTAACTCTTTGGGAATAACCCTGATGGATAACGGCAAGGATGTAGCACGCATAAGTGATCTCATCATCTATTCTGTTGAGGCCGACAAACTGGAGCAGGTAGTTGCCGAATATGGCCCTGCCACTAAATACAATGCTATTGTAGCCGGCCAGACCTCTGTTAAACACCCGGAGATAGCTGTTTTTGAGAAATACCTGCCCGCCGATGCCCGCATCGTTACCTTTCATGCTATGCACGGTGCCGGATTTGAACCCAAAGGGCAGAAATTGATCCTGATACCTCACCGTACGGATAAAACCGGCTATGAGGACATGTTGGGCCTTTTTAATGCTGTGGGTAGCGATGTGGTGGAGATGAAAGATTACCACGAGCATGACCAGATCGTAGCCGATACGCAGGCCGTAACGCACGTAGGTTTCGAGAGTATGGGTACGGCATGGAAATCTGCCGGTTTCTTCCCATGGGAGAATGCCTCTTATGTAGGTGGGATAGATAATGTAAAAATTCTAACTACCCTGCGTATATTCAGTTATAAGGCCCACGTTTACGCGGGTTTAGCCCTGCTTAACCCTTATGCTAAACAACAGGTACGGCAGTACGCCATGTCGGAGTCGGAATTGTTTAAGCTCATGATAAAAGAGGAGGCCACGGAATTCAGGCAGCGCCTTTACAAGGCCCGCGATTTTGTTTTCCATGAGAGCCGTAAGCCTATTATGCTGAATGATGCCGTGATGCGCGAGTTTTCGCTATCTGATAACTTGCACAAGCAAAAGCCAAACTCACACTTAAGTATATTAAGTATGGTTGATGCCTGGTACCATTTGGGTGTTAACCCTTATGATAACCTCATCTGCCAGACACCGCCTTTCCGTTTGCGGCTTGGTATAGCCGAATATCTGTTTAAAAACGAAGAGCTGCTGGAAGAGTCGATAGAAACGGCCCTGTATGATAAAACCATCCGGGGCGACGATCTGGAATTTCATTCTGCGGTGCGGGAGTGGAGCTCTATTATTGGTTACGGCGATATGGAAGGTTACAAAAAGCATTTTAACGAGGTGCAATCCTTCTTCACGGGCAGGTTAGAGGAAGGAAACCGCCAAAGCGCGGAACTGATAAAGCGGCTGATGCAAGCTTAATATTCGGTTTGCGAGAGTAAAGATAGGAGAGTTTATTCGGCATCCTCAATTGTTCCCCACTCGCTTCGTAGATCGTTTATCTTATTGGTAGTGCTGTATATCTGTTGCCGGTATTTGGTTTTGTTGTCTTCTTTAAATTCAAGATAAAGCAATCTGTAAACCTGCTGTTCAAGATCAATGATCTTTGATTTGATCAAGGCTATTTTATGCTGCTTCTCCGGCAGCCTGAGCTTACCTATATTCTTACCAATGCGGCCCAGTGTGTCTACTTTTAACATACTTTTTTTGCTGAGCAATTGTAAGCGTTGCTGGCGATTCAGGCTGTCTGTATAGTAAAAATCCTGGTTCAGTTCGTTGGTGAGCCGTTGGGTTTGCGCGCCAAGTTCGCTTAGTTCTTTGAGTTGGTACACGGGTGCTGCAATAATACAAATAGCGGTTGCCAAAACAGTAAAGGCTGTAGCCGAAAGGGTTGCCGTTAGCGTTTTTTGGTGTTTTAAGCCCAGGTAAGCCAACCACCCAAAGGCATAGCCGGATAGGAGCCCTCCAAAGTGAGCGGCATGGTCAACCTGCCTGCCAATAGGGATAATGCTGTAGGCCACAAAAATAGCCGTGCTGATGAGCAAGGCCCGTTTAGCATTGGCTTCATAAAAATTTGTGCTCAGGAGGGCAAGTAATATCCCAAATAAGCCAAATATAGCGCCCGAGGCGCCTGCCATTACACCGCTATGGTTCCATACAACCGATGTAATGCTGGCGCAGATACCCGTGAGCAGGTATAATATTAAATAGTTCCACTTACCCAGTTTGCTCTCCAGTAATGAGCCTATGTAGATAAGCACCAGCATATTACCGGCAATATGCAACAGCGAGAAATGTAAAAAAGTCCCTGTTATTAAACGCCATACCTGGCCGCTAAGTACCTGTGTGCGGTTGTTGAAACCCAGCGAAAGATAAATATCCTCCATATTCAAGTTTTGCAGCGCGTCGGCATGGCCGTTTTGTTTGGATAGCATGGCAATGGCTACCACACGGCCAATCATGATAGCCCATGTTATAAAAAATATGGCAATGTTTAACAGTACCAGTACAGGCGTTACCGTGTAGCCGGGTGCAGGTTTAAATACCGACAGAAAGCCCATAAGCTTTTCTTTGTAACCTAAAGGCGGGTTATCCAGCCTGATAAACTGATTATCGGGTATACTGTCGATCAGCTCCTGTGTGCTCGTTTGCAGACTGTCCTTTAAATGGAATTCCACGTAGCTGATTTCATTATACAGCAGCTCCAGGTTCTTGGCGTTCTTGTCATAATCAGTAAAAAAGAACTGATAACCCACGCATTCACTTTTTATTACCGCGTTGTTGCCTAATATCCTAACCGATATTTCTTCGGCGTATGATTGCCATGAAAGTTTAGTGTAGCCGATAATACCATCACGATCAAAATATCCCACGCGCCAGTTAAGGTTATTAAAAGCGTAATAAAGCAGGGTTAAATAATGGTTAGGGTTGTAATCGTTAAGTGGAATAACAGCGGTTTTACGCGGAGAAATGCCCCATGCCATAGTTTGAAGTTTAGGTATTTTTAGTTATGATATTAGATAAGTGGTATAAAGCAATCAAGTAAATATAATGATCCGCTCGCCGCTATCGCATGTTGATGAGGTAAATTTCTTTTTTGCCGGGCATTACAAATCTCGCGTCATCGCCGGTATTGTAAAAAGGTTCTGCCAGGGCTATATCTGCCGACTTAAATGATTTGCCGAGAAGCTGCTCAGCATCGTTAAGGCTGTAGAGTGTACCTTTGATGTTGAATACAAAGCCATAGTCGGACTGTGCCAGTTCCTTAAACTTAACCTTTTCTTTCGGGGTCAAAAAACTAATCGGAATTTGGTATTGTACACGCACCGGTTTGCCGTCTTGCATGCCCGGTGACCACGTGTCTAAAGACTCTATCACTTTTACCGCTTCAGATTCGCATCCTGCCCCAATACAGTTAACAGGCGTCACCTCCCTTACCACACCCTGTTTATCAATAACAAAACTGATGACGATACGGCCATTAATACCAATGAGTTTGGCGACCTCGGGGTATTTTAAATTCTGAGTGATATGCCTGCCAATGGCTTCTACACCGCCAGGGTAGGCGGGTACTTTTTCAATGGCCTTAAAAATGATAACTTTCTTGTTTTGCGTGCTGTCCTGGGCCTGGCTAAACATAACAGAAAGCGCGAGAAATAGCGCTAAGGATAAGATCGGTTTCATGGTGCTAAAAATAAAAAAAATTCCTCCGTTAACAGCAATTCGCTTTTGCCTGGTGCAGGGCTTTTGGGAGGTTGGGCCGCGAGTGTAGTTTAGCACTGAACATCAATCAAATAAATATGAAAAAATAATTCACTAACTATTTGAGAGTTAATACAAAATTTCTATCTTTGCCGTCCCTTAACAGGGGCAAATATGCCTTGAACGAAGCCCTACTGCTTCGATGGGCACAAATAAAATAAATAAAATGTCAGGAATTATTGGTAAAAAAGTAGGAATGACCAGCATTTTCGACGAAACAGGCAAGAATATTCCTTGTACTGTAATCGAAGCTGGCCCTTGCGTAGTAACCCAGGTAAAATCTGTAGAAACAGACGGTTACGCCGCTGTACAATTAGCGTACGGCGAGAAAAAAGAGAAGAACACCTCTGCTCCCCTTAAAGGCCATTTTGAAAAAGCCGGCACTACTCCAAAACGTAAACTTGTTGAATTTAAAACATTCGAAGACGAGAAGGCTCTTGGTGACACTGTTACCGTTGAGATCTTTTCAGCAGGTGATTTTGTTGATGTAGTTGGTACTTCAAAAGGTAAAGGTTTTCAGGGTGTTGTAAAACGCCACGGTTTTGGTGGTGTAGGTATGCAAACACACGGTCAGCACAACCGTTTACGCGCTCCGGGTTCACTGGGTGCGTCATCATGGCCATCACGCGTATTTAAAGGTATGCGCATGGCCGGCCAAACCGGTAACGCTCGTGTTAAAGTACAAAACTTACAAGTAGTTAAAGTTTTTGCTGAGCAAAACCTAATAGTAGTTAAAGGTTCCGTACCTGGAGCTAAAGGTTCATTCGTAATAGTGGATAAGTAAGATGGAAGTTAACGTATTAAACGTATCAGGTAAAGAAACAGGTGCCAAGGTGCAGCTTCCTGAGTCCGTATTCGGTGTTGAGCCAAACGATCATGCTATTTACTTAGATGTAAAGCAGTTCTTAGCAAACCAGCGCCAGGGTACGCACAAAGCAAAACAACGTAATGAAATTGCCGGTTCAACCCGCAAATTACATAAACAAAAAGGTACAGGTGGTGCACGTGCAGGTAGCATCAAATCACCTCTGTTTAACGGTGGTGGCCGTGTATTTGGCCCGCAACCGCGCGACTATAGCTTTAAATTGAATAAAAAATTAAAAGCTTTAGCACGTAAATCAGCTTTAACTTACAAAGCACAGGATAGCAATATCGTGGTTTTGGAAGATTTTAATTTTGACTCTGTTAAAACTAAAAACTATGTTAAGCTGGTAGAGGACCTTAACCTTACCAATGAGAAAACTTTATTGGTATTGCCTGCCGCAAATAACAATGTGTATTTATCAAGCAGAAACCTGAAAAGAGCAAAGGTTGTTACTGCCGATCAGTTAAACACTTATGACGTGTTAAACGCAGGCAAACTTTTGTTAACAACCGGTTCTGTAAAAACTTTGGAGGAAGCATTCGCTAAGTAATTATGGAAATTTTAAAGAAACCACTACTTACTGAAAAGGTAACTCAATTAACTGAGAAGCTTAACCGTTATGCATTCAAAGTTGATCACAGAGCTAACAAAATTCAGATCAAAAGCGCAATTGAGGCTATGTACGGTGTTAACATCACAGCTGTAAACACCATGAAATACGTAGGTAAACTTAAAACCCGCAACACAAAAGCAGGTGCAGTACAAGGCCGCTCTGCTACTTACAAAAAAGCCATCATTACACTGAAGGATGGTGAAACAATTGATTTTTACAGCAATATATAATAAGACATGGCAGTAAAGAGATTTAGACCGGTTACACCGGGTACCCGCTTCAGGATTGATGTATCTAACTCAGATATTACAACAAACGTTCCTGAAAAGTCTTTAGTTGTTGCTAACAATAAAAGATCAGGCGGCCGTAACCATAGCGGTAAAATGACTATGCGCTACCTTGGTGGTGGCCATAAACAAGCATACAGGTTAATTGATTTCAAACGTAACAAGTTTGATATTCCTGCAAAAGTTGCAACAATTGAGTACGATCCAAACCGTTCAGCACGCATAGCCCTGCTACACTACGCTGATGGTGAAAAACGCTACATGATTGCACCAGAAGGTTTAACAGTTGGTATGACTGTAGTATCTGGCGAAGGTGTTGCTCCGGAGGTTGGTAATACCATGCCTTTGAAAAACATCCCACTGGGTTCTATTATCCACAACATTGAGCTTAACCCTGGTCAGGGTGGTACTATCGCACGTAGTGCAGGTACTTACGCGCAATTATCAGCACGTGATGGCAAATACGCTATCATCAAATTGCCTTCAGGCGAAACACGTATGATCTTGTCAACTTGTTTGGCAACTATCGGTACCGTTTCAAACGGCGAAAAGGCTAACGCGGTGTTAGGTAAAGCCGGCCGTAAACGTTGGTTAGGCCGTCGCCCTCGCGTTCGTGGTGTTGCTATGAACCCGGTAGATCACCCTATGGGTGGTGGTGAAGGCCGTGCATCAGGTGGTCACCCACGTTCACGCAAAGGCTTGTTAGCTAAAGGTTACAAAACCCGCGACAAGAAAAAAGGATCAGATCGTTACATCATTGAAAGAAGGAAGAAATAACAATGGCACGTTCAATTAAAAAAGGACCTTACATTGATCATAACCTCGACAAAAAAGTCCTGGTATTAAATGAATCAAATAAAAAATCAGTTGTAAAAACATGGTCACGTCGTAGCATGATTTCTCCTGATTTCGTTGGTCATACATTCGCAGTACACAATGGTAACAAGTTTATCCCTGTGTATGTAACAGAAAACATGGTGGGTCACAAGCTGGGAGAGTTTGCCCCAACCCGTACATTCCGTGGTCACGCAGAAAAGAAAAAATAACACGCAATGGAAGCAACAACAAAAATTAAAAAGTCTGTACTAATCAGGCAACAAAAAGAAGCTGCAAAAGCTCAAACAGGTGGCGCTTCTGTTGCAAAGTTACAGGACTGCCCAACCTCGCCACGTAAAATGCGCCTGGTTGTTGACCTGGTTCGTGGTGTAGAAGTTAACAAAGCTTTAAGCATCTTAAAATTTACTAACAAGGAAGCAGCGATACGCGTAGAGAAGCTTTTGTTATCAGCTATCAAAAACTGGGAAGCTAAAAACGAAGGTGTACGTTTAGAAGATACTACCCTTTATGTAAAAGAGGTATCAGTAGGCGGTGGCCGTCAGTTAAAAAGACTGCGCCCTGCACCACAAGGTAGAGGTTTCCGTATCCGCAAACGCTCTAACCACGTAACGCTTGTAGTGGATAGTAAAAACGATAACAACTAATTTAAGATGGGACAAAAAGCACATCCAATAGGTAACAGGTTAGGCATTATCCGTGGTTGGGATTCTAATTGGTTCGGTGGAAATAACTACTCCGATAAATTAGTTGAAGACGAAAAAATCCGCAAATACTTATCAGCCCGTATCAATAAAGGCGGCGTTTCTAAAGTAGTTATTGAACGTACTTTAAAACGTATCACTGTAACTATCCACACTGCCCGTCCGGGTATCGTGATCGGTAAAGGTGGCCAGGAGGTTGATAAGATCAAAGAAGAGTTAAAGAAATTAACAAAAAAAGATGTTCAGATCAACATCTTCGAGATCAAACGCCCTGAGCTTGATGCTCAGTTAGTTGCCGAAGGTATTGCTAAACAACTTGAAGCACGTATCTCTTTCCGTCGTGCCATGAAAACTACAATAGCTTCAACCATGAGAATGGGTGCTGAAGGTATTAAAGTAATGACATCAGGCCGCTTAGGTGGTGCTGAGATGGCCCGTACCGAACAATATAAAGAAGGAAGGATTCCGTTACATACCTTCCGGGCTGATATTGATTACGCTTTGGCAGAAGCATTAACTACCTATGGTAAAATAGGTGTTAAAGTATGGATCTGCAAAGGCGAGGTATACGGAAAACGCGACTTGTCTCCGAATATCGGCAGCACAAGCAACCCAAGTGGTAAAGGTGGACGCCCTGAAGGCGCAGCAGGCTTTGGTGGCCGCGACAATGCTCGTGGTGGCGAAAGAGGCGGCGAACGCAGAGGTGGCGACCGTAAACCAGGCGGCGACCGCAGAGGCGGTGGCCAGGGTGGTAACCGTGGTGGACAAGGCGGCAACCGCCCGGGTGGTCCAAGGAGATAATTTCATTAACAGAAGTAGAATGCATATCCGTGAGGATATAAAAGCTTAACAAAATGCTACAGCCAAAAAGAACTAAGTTCAGAAAGATGCAAAAAGGCAGGATGAAAGGTTTAGCCACCCGTGGTGCTGAACTTTCATTCGGATCTTTCGGTATAAAATCACTCGAAGCGGCATGGATCACCAGCCGCCAGATCGAGGCTGCGCGTATTGCTGTTACACGTTACATGAAACGTGAAGGACAGGTTTGGATCAGGATATTCCCTGACAAGCCTGTAACCAAAAAACCAGCAGAGGTACGTATGGGTAAAGGTAAGGGTGCCCCTGAATATTGGGTTGCCGTTGTACGCCCGGGCCGCATGATTTTTGAAGCCGAAGGTGTGCCTTTGGAGATTGCTAAAGAGGCGTTACGCCTTGCAGCACAAAAATTACCGGTGCAAACCAGATTTGTAACACGTAGAGATTACGTAGAAGCGTAAACAGTAGGTTGAAAAGTTGTAAATGTTAAAGGTTGTAAAGAGTTGATTGCAGCCATTAGGTAACACTAAAACATTTGAACTTTTAAACATTACAACAACTAATTAAAGAAAAATGAAGAACTCAGAAATTATAGAGCTTTCAACCGAAGAGTTAGCAGCGAAACTGGGCGAAGAGAAACAAACTCTTACCAAGCTTAAATTCGCTCATGCGGTTTCAGCTATCGAGAACCCTTCACGTATCACTAAAGTACGTAAAGACATTGCTCGTTTAACTACTGAATTAACAAAACGCAAAGCGGCGGCAGCCACTGCTAAAAATTAATTTTAAGCGTCGGAAAAAATGGAAAGAAATTTAAGAAAAACACGTACCGGCCTGGTAGTTAGCAATAAGATGGAGAAATCTATCGTGGTTGCTGTAGAGCGTAAGGTGAAACACCCTATCTACGGTAAATTCGTGAAGAAAACTACCAAATTTATGGCTCATGACGAAGCAAATACCTGTGGTATTGGCGATACCGTATTGATTATGGAAACACGCCCGCTGAGCAAAAACAAAAACTGGAGGTTAGTTCAAATTATAGAGAGGGCTAAATAACATGGTACAACAGGAATCAAGATTAAATGTAGCTGATAACAGCGGTGCTAAAGAAGTTTTAGTGATCCGCGTATTAGGTGGTACCGGTAAAAGATATGCCTCTATTGGTGATAAGATAGTGGTTACCGTAAAAAGCGCTATACCATCAGGTAACGTAAAAAAAGGTACTGTATCTAAAGCCGTAGTAGTTAGAACCAAGAAAGAGATACGCCGTAAAGATGGTTCTTACATCCGCTTTGACGATAACGCAGCAGTTTTGTTAAACAACCAGGATGAGCCAAGAGGCACGCGTATTTTTGGCCCAGTTGCAAGAGAACTGCGTGAGAAACAGTTTATGAAAATTGTATCATTAGCACCGGAGGTATTGTAATATGGAAAGCAAAAAGAACACAAAGCCGGCCAAATTAAAGATCCGTAAAGGCGATTTGGTACAGGTAATAGCCGGTGATGCAAAAGGCTCACAAGGTAAGATAACTGAGGTTATCATTGAAAAGAACAGGGCAGTGGTTGAAGGTGTGAATATGATTTCAAAACACACTAAACCAAATGCAGCCAACCCTAACGGCGGAATTGTAAAGCAGGAAGCTGCTATACACATTTCAAACCTGGCGCTGGTTGAGCCTAAAACAGGTAAACCAACCCGTGTTGGCCGTAAAGTAACCGATGCCGGCAAAATAGTAAGGGTATCAAAAAAATCAGGGGAGGAAATTAAGTAATGACTTACGTACCAAGATTAAAATCAAAGTATAAAGAAGAGATCCGCACTGCGCTGAAAGATAAATTTCAGTACAAAAGCGTAATGCAGGTTCCTAAACTGGAGAAAATTGCCATTAACCAGGGTGTTGGCGGTGCTTCTACCGATAAAAAATTAATCGAGAACACCATTAACGAGCTAACCACCATTACCGGTCAGCAGGCAGTTGCTTCAAAATCAAAAAAGGATATCTCTAACTTTAAATTACGTAAAGGTATGCCAATTGGTGTACGCGTTACTTTACGTGATAACACCATGTATGAGTTCCTTGATCGTTTAATTGCTGTTGCTTTGCCACGTATCCGTGACTTCAAAGGTATTAACGATAAAGGTTTTGATGGCCGCGGTAACTACACTTTAGGTATATCAGAGCAGATCATCTTCCCGGAGATCAACATTGACAAGATCAACAAGATCCAGGGTATGGATATCACCTTTGTAACCTCTGCTACCAACGATGTTGAAGCATTGGAGTTACTTAAACAATTTGGATTACCATTTAAAAATCAAAATAGCAATGGCTAAAGAAGGCGTAAAGGCTCGTGAAGTAAAACGTGCCAAATTAGTAGCAAAATTTGCTGAAAAAAGAGCAGCGTTAAAAGCAGCCGGTGATTACGAAGCATTAGACAAATTGCCTAAAGCAGCTTCTCCGGTAAAACTGCACAACCGTTGCAAATTAACCGGCCGCCCTCGTGGTTATATGCGCCAGTTTGGTATTTCGCGTGTTACATTCCGCGAAATGGCCTTAGCTGGTAAAATACCGGGAGTTAAAAAAGCAAGCTGGTAATAAAACTTAAAGGTGAGAGGTGAAAGGCCAAAGGTTAATAAAAGCCTTTTACCTTTAGCCTTTCACCTTATACCTACAATACGGGTCTTAAAAAGTTATTCAAAACATACCATAATATGTTTTGAATTTTTTTGTATTTTTGCGGCTCGAATTTTTTTAAGAATCAACCGGTAGAAGGTCGGCGGGGATGTTACCCGGAGGAAACCACTACCATAATCAATAATAATGAATACAGATCCAATCGCAGATTATCTTACAAGAGTAAGGAATGCTATTAAAGCCAACCACCGGGTTGTTGAAATTCCTGCATCAAATCTGAAAAAGGAAATCACTAAAGTGCTTTTCGAAAAAGGTTACATTGCTAACTACAAGTTTGAGGAAAATGGCCCGCAAGGAACCATTAAAGTGGCGTTAAAATACCACCCGATAACTAAAGTTCCTGCTATCCGCAGCATTAACCGTATCAGTAAACCAGGTTTGAGGAAATACGCCGGTATGGACACCATGCCACGTGTATTAAATGGTTTAGGTATCGCTATCCTTTCAACTTCTAAAGGTGTAATGACCGATAAAGAAGCACGTCAGCAAAACGTGGGTGGCGAAGTTTTATGCTACGTTTATTAATAGGAGGAAATTAGAAAATGTCAAGAGTAGGAAAAGCACCTATAGCACTTGCCGGCGGCGTAACAGTTAGCGTATCAGCAGATAACGTAGTAACCGTTAAAGGCCCTAAAGGCGAGTTGCATCAGGCAGTTGATAGAGATATCACTATCGAGCAAGAAGGCGACCAGTTATTGGTTAAACGCCCTTCAGACCAAAAGCGCCACAAAGCCTTACACGGTTTATACCGCGCGCTTTTAAATAACATGGTAGTTGGTGTTACCACCGGTTACAAAATTGAGCAGGAGTTAGTAGGTGTGGGTTACCGCGCAACTAACCAGGGCAATACATTAGACTTAGTGTTGGGTTTCTCTCACCACTATGTATTTGAACTACCAAAAGAAATTAAAGTTACAACCACTGCTGAGAAGGGTAAAAACCCAACCATCATCCTGGAATCTAACGATAAACAACTGATTGGCCAGGTAGCTGCGAAAATACGCTCGTTACGTAAGCCAGAGCCTTACAAAGGTAAAGGTATCAAGTTCGTTGGCGAAGTATTAAGAAGAAAAGCAGGTAAATCAGCATCTAAAAAATAATCGTCATGAAATTATCAAGAAGAGACAGAATTAAAAAAGGTATCAGAAAACGCCTTTCTGGTTCAGCAGCACGCCCACGTTTATCTGTATTCAGAAGCAACAAAGGCATCTATGCACAAATTATTGACGATGTAACAGGTAAAACCTTAGTATCGGCTTCATCTTTATCAAAAGAGTTTACAGCCAACGGTACAAAGTCAGACCAATCAGTAGCAGTAGGTAAACTTGTAGCTGAAAAAGCTAAAGCAGCCGGCATCACTGACGTAGTGTTTGACAGGAATGGTTACCTGTACCACGGCCGTATCAAATCACTGGCTGAAGGTGCACGTGAAGGTGGTTTAAACTTTTAATAAGAAAGAGAAATGTCAACAATCAACATAAAAAGAGTAAAATCAAGCGAGATCGAATTAAAAGACCGCTTGGTAAGCATACAGCGTGTTGCCAAAGTAACCAAAGGTGGCCGTACTTTCAGCTTCTCTGCCATTGTGGTAGTAGGTGATGAGAACGGTGTAGTAGGTTACGGCTTGGGTAAAGCTAAAGAGGTAACTGAAGCTATTGCTAAAGGTATTGATGATGCTAAAAAGAACCTGGTAAAGGTTCCTATCATCAACAGCACTATCCCTCATGATCAGATCGGTAAATTCAGCGGTGGTTTCGTTTATATTAAACCAGCTGCTAACGGTACAGGTGTTATTGCCGGTGGTGCGATGCGTGCTGTATTAGAAAGTGCCGGTGTACACAACGTATTGGCAAAATCTAAAGGTTCATCAAACCCGCACAACGTGGTTAAGGCAACCGTATCGGCTTTGGCTCAACTGCGCGACGCGCACACTGTAGCTCAGCAGCGCGGTATTAGTTTAGGTAAAGTATTTAACGGATAATCAGTTATGTCGAAAATTAAAATAACTCAGATCAAGAGCGTTATCGACAGAAGCGAGCGCCAGAAAAAAACCGTTGAGGCCCTGGGCCTTAAGAGAATTAACCACAGTGTGGAAGTTGAGGCTACTGCAGCTATTATAGGTATGGTTAGAAAAGTTAACCACCTTGTAGCGGTAGAAAATATCTAATATCATGAATTTAAGTAATCTGAAACCTGCAGAAGGTTCTACCAAAAATAGGAAAAGAATTGGCCGTGGTACCGGTTCGGGCCGTGGCGGTACATCAACCCGTGGCCATAAAGGTGCCGGTTCACGTTCAGGTACATCTACTAAAGTAGGTTTTGAAGGTGGCCAGATGCCATTACAGCGCCGTGTACCTAAGGTTGGTTTTAAAAACCCTAACCGTGTAGAGTATGTTGGTGTAAATCTTGACGTGCTGCAAGCATTAACTGAAAAATTCTCTTTATCTTCAGTTGATTTTGATACGCTGAAACAACATGGTTTGGTGTCACGTAACGACGTAGTGAAAATCCTGGGTCGTGGTGAGTTAAAAGCCAAATTAGAGGTTAAGGCACATGCATTTACTGCTACTGCTCAAAAAGCAATTGAAGCAGCAGGTGGTACCATCGTTAAGTTGTAATTTCAATGAAGAAATTTTTCACCACATTATCCAACATTTGGAAAATTGAGGACCTAAGAGTGCGTATCATCAACACACTCTTATTTCTTCTGATCTATCGTGTTGGTTCATTTATAGTGTTGCCGGGTGTAAACGCGGCATCGCTTAATACATCACAAGCTAAAGAAGGCCTGGTAGGCTTGCTTAACATGTTTGCTGGAGGTTCGTTTGCACGTTCCTCTATTTTCGCGTTAGGTGTAATGCCATATATCTCGGCCTCTATCGTGGTGCAATTGTTAGGTATTGCGGTACCTTACTTTATTAAATTACAAAAAGAGGGTGAAAGCGGACGTAATAAAATTAACCAGTGGACACGCTACCTAACTATCATTATCACAGCGGCACAGGCTATCGGTTACCTTAAATCACAGGTAAGCGCTGATGCTATGCTCATTTCAAACCCATACTTTACCATATTAAACACCTGCGTTTTAACTGCCGGTACTTTATTTGTAATGTGGTTGGGCGAGAAAATAACTGATAAAGGCATAGGTAACGGTATATCGCTCATCATCATGGTGGGTATCATCGCGCAGTTGCCAAACGCGTTTGTGGTGGAGTTTGATTCGCGTACAACAGGTGCAGGCGGTTTAATTACATTCATTGTTGAGATCGTAGCGCTACTTGGTGTTATTATGTTCACTATCCTGATTGTGCAGGGTACACGTAAAATAGCTGTGCAATATGCAAAACGTATAGTTGGCAATAAACAATATGGCGGCGTTCGCCAGTATATACCTTTAAAGGTAAATGCTGCGGGTGTTATGCCTATCATTTTCGCCCAGGCGTTAATGTTTATACCGGCAACTATTTCACAGTTTTTCCCTAAAGCGAGTTCAAGCGGTATTCTTATCGCTTTATCAAACTACAACTCTTGGGAGCACAACGTGGTATTCGCGATATTGATCATCTTGTTCACTTATTTTTATACCGCTATCACTATCAACCCTAAGCAAATGTCTGATGACATGAAAAAGAATGGTGGCTTTATACCGGGCGTAGCGCCTGGTAACCCAACTACCAGCTTTATTGATGATGTTATCTCTAAGATCACGTTGCCGGGTTCTATCTTCCTTGCTATAGTAGCCATTATACCGGCACTTGCAAGTATGGTAGGTGTAAGCAGTTTATTCGCGAGGTTCTTCGGTGGTACTTCACTTATCATTCTGGTAGGTGTAGTGCTTGATACTCTGCAGCAAGTTGAGAGCCACCTGTTAATGCGCCATTACGATGGTTTAATGAAAACAGGCAGGATCAAAGGTCGCACAAGCGTTCCGGCTGCATCGGGAGCAACCCCGCCAGTTATTTAATATTTTACATGTCAAAGATCCATTATAAGTCTGTCGAAGAGATAGAACTCATAAGAGAAAGTTCTTTACTTGTTTCAAAAACACTCGGGGAGGTAGCCAAGGTTATTGCCCCGGGTGTTACTACTTTAGAGCTGAACACACTGGCCGAAACGTTTATACGTGATAATGGCGGTGTGCCTGCTTTTCTTAATTATAACGGCTTCCCTTATTCATTATGTATTTCGCTTAACGACCAGGTGGTGCATGGTTTCCCGGGAAAGCATGTATTGGTTGATGGTGATATCGTATCGGTTGATTGCGGCGTGATATTGAATAAGTATTACGGCGACTCAGCTTACACCTTTCCCATCGGTGAAATTGATGAAGCTACCAAAACCTTGCTACAGGTTACCAAAGAGTGCCTGGTAAAAGGTATTGAGAAGGCTGTTGTGGGTATGCGCATAGGTGATATTGGATATGCTGTGCAGGAACATGCCGAAAAGCATGGCTTTGGTGTAGTGAAGGAACTGGTAGGCCACGGTGTAGGTTTGCGCCTGCATGAGAAACCAGAGGTGCCAAACTACGGTAAACGCGGTGCTGGCATAAAGCTGGAGGAAGGTATGGTGATAGCTATTGAACCCATGATCAACGGCGGCCGCGCCGGCGTTAAGTTTTGGGATGATGGATGGACGGTATCAACCGTTGATAAAAAACCATCGGCCCACTACGAGCATACCGTTGCGGTAAAAAAGGGCCAGGCAGATGTATTATCGACATTTTCGTATATCGAAAAAGTTTTAGAAGAAAAAAAATAATTAATAAAATATTTTTATTAATTTTGCGTCCCGCTTTGGTGGGCGGATAAACAAGTAATAATCAATAAAATATGGCAAAACAATCTTCGATTGAGCAGGACGGTACAATTCGCGAGGCATTATCTAATGCGATGTTTAGAGTTGAACTGGAAAACGGCCATGAGATTATTGCGCACATATCCGGAAAAATGCGTATGCACTACATCAAGATCTTACCTGGCGACAGGGTAAAGCTGGAGATGAGCCCATACGACTTAACTAAGGGTAGGATAACCTATAGATATAAATAAGCAACGAGATGAAAGTTAGAGCATCCATTAAAAAACGCAGCGCTGATTGCAAGATCATTCGCCGTAACGGGAAACTTTATGTTATCAACAAAAAGAATCCTAAGTTCAAACAGCGTCAGGGATAATTAGAAAAACGAAAAACATTGGAGCGATTCGTACAACGGTAGCCGCCGTTCGGTCGTTCACTTAAAAAGCAATCAAGAAATATGGCAAGGATCTCCGGTATTGATTTACCAAAAAACAAAAGAGGCGAGATAGGCTTAACCTACATTTACGGTATTGGCCGTACAACAGCCCAAAACATTTTAACCCAGGCAGGTATTGATTTCAATACTAAAGTACAAGATTGGTCAGATGATCAGCTTACTGCCATCCGTACTATCATCAACGACCAAATTAAAGTTGAAGGTGCTTTACGTTCAGAAGTTCAATTGAACATCAAACGTTTAATGGATATAGGTTGCTACCGTGGTACCCGCCACCGTAAAGGTTTACCTCTGCGTGGTCAGCGTACTAAAAACAACTCACGTACCCGTAAAGGTAAACGTAAGACAGTTGCTAACAAGAAAAAAGCTACTAAATAGTAAGTGATTAATGATTAGAGAGCAGAGATTAGTTCCTTGCTCTCTGGTCATTAGGAATATAATTAAATAAAAAGACTGGCGGGTCCTGATTATTAAGTAATCAAGTAATTCACCGGATCAATAATTAAGAAAATGGCTAAAACTAAAAAAGTTACCAAAAAACGTATCGTTGTTATCGAGCCAGTTGGCGAAGCGCATATCAACGCTACCTTTAACAACATCATCATCACCCTTACCAACAAAAACGGCCAGGCTATTTCATGGTCATCAGCTGGTAAAATGGGTTTCAAAGGTTCTAAGAAGAACACTCCTTACGCTGCCGGCCAGGCTGCTGCAGATTGCGGTAAAGTGGCTTATGACTTAGGTTTGCGTAAAGTTGAGGTGTTTGTTAAAGGCCCGGGTTCAGGCCGCGAGTCGGCTATCCGTACCCTGCAAACAACAGGTATCGAGGTAACTACCATTAAGGACATCACCCCGCTTCCGCACAACGGTTGCCGTCCATCAAAACGCAGAAGAGTTTAATTCACTAATTTTTAAAGCTAAGATTCAACAGCTGCGGGCTGTCTGATACTTTAAAACACACATACAATGGCAAGATATACAGGCCCAAAATCAAAGATCGCTCGTCGTTTCCGTGAACCAATTTTCGGTCCGGATAAAGCGTTAGAAAGAAAAAACTATGGCCCAGGTATGCATGGCGCTTCTAAAAGAAGAGGTAAGCAATCTGAGTACGCAGTACAGTTAATGGAAAAACAGAAAGTTAAATACACTTACGGTGTATTAGAGCGTCAGTTCGAAAACTTGTTCCACACTGCATCTGCTAAAGAAGGCATCACCGGTGAGAACTTGTTAAAGTTTCTGGAAGCACGTTTGGATAATGCTGTTTACCGTTTAGGTATCGCTACTACCCGTTCGGCAGCACGCCAGTTGGTAGGCCACAAACACATTACAGTAAATGGTAATGTAGTTAATATTGCTTCTTACCAGGTAAAACCAGGCGATGTTATCGCTGTACGTGAGAAATCAAAATCTCTTGAGTCTATCACTAATTCAGTAGCTGGCCGTAAGGTTAACAAATATAGCTGGTTAGAGTGGGATGCTGCCGAGTTATCAGGCAAGTTCCTGAACTACCCTAACCGCGATGAGATCCCTGAGAATATCAAGGAGAACCTAATCGTCGAGTTGTATTCTAAATAAGATATGACATGAAAGATATGAGATTTGGGATTTTTCCCAAGTCTCATTTCTGGTTTCAGGTCAAAATAAAAATATAAAGGGTAAGGAAAGGCGGAAAACGGTATTTTTCATCCAGTTATCTAACTACCCAGCCCATAATCAAGTAACAATTAACCCAAGATATAAATGGCAATTTTAGCATTTCAAAAACCAGATAAGGTTATCATGCAGAAATCGAACGATTTTGACGGCACATTTGAATTTCGTCCGTTAGAACCAGGCTTCGGTGTAACCATTGGTAATGCTCTGCGTCGTATCTTACTTTCTTCGTTAGAAGGTTTTGCCATTACATCTGTACGTATTTCAGGTGTAACGCATGAGTTTTCAACCATTAAAGGTGTTGTTGAAGACGTAACCGAGATTATCCTGAACCTTAAACAGGTTCGTTTCAAAAAAACAGGTGATTCTGGCGATAATGAAAAGATATTTGTGATCATCAATGGTCAGGATGCTTTTACAGCGGGTGATATCACTAAATTCTCAAACAACTTTACTGTACTGAACCCTGAGCTGGTTATCTGCAATATGGATTCATCAGTAACGCTTGAGGTAGAGCTAACTGTTGCTAAAGGCCGCGGTTATATCTCAAACGAAGAAAATAAAAACCCTGACGCTGCCGTAGGTGTGATAGCTATCGACTCTATCTTTACGCCTATTAAAAACGTTAAATACACTTTAGAAAACTATCGTGTAGAGCAAAAAACCGACTACGAGAAACTGATCCTTGATATTTCTACAGATGGTTCAATCCACCCGGAGGATGCATTGAAACAAGCTGCTAAGATCCTTATCCAGCACTTTATGCTGTTCTCTGATGAGAACATGATGCTTGAGGCGCAGGCTAAAGAAGAAACTAAAGAAGTTGATGAGGAAATCCTTCACATGCGTAAGATCCTGAAAACCGAACTGGTTGATCTTGATCTTTCTGTACGTGCGCTTAACTGCTTAAAAGCTGCTGATATCCGCAGCCTGGCAGATTTAGTTTCTTACGACGTTGCTGATATGTTAAAATTCAGGAACTTCGGTAAAAAATCATTAACTGAGATACAGGACCTGGTTAAATCAAAAGGCTTATCTTTTGGTATGAACCTGTCTAAATTCAAGTTAGACGAAGAGTAATAGAGATTGGTGATTAGAGAATAGAGATTAGGTCTCTTCTTTAATCACCAATTTTTTTATAGTAGGTCAGAGATGATACAGTGACTAATCTCTGATCACTAATTAACCAGTCACTAACAACGCGTAATTCCGAGGGCTTGACGATAAACCGCCGCCCAACGGTATGCACGTGCCACAAACAACAAAAAAATGAGACACGGAAAAAAAGTTAACCACTTAGGCCGCACCGACAGCCACCGCAAAGCAATGATGTCTAACATGGCATCATCACTTATCCTGCACAAACGTATCACTACTACTTTAGCTAAAGCGAAAGCTTTACGTGTGTATGTTGAGCCTTTGTTAACAAAATCAAAAGACGATACTACTCACTCTCGCCGTACAGTGTTTAGCTATTTACAAGACAAAGACACTGTGAACATCCTGTTCCGTGAAGTCGCTGAGAAAATTGCTAACCGCCCGGGTGGTTACACTCGTATCGTTAAGTTAGAAAACCGTTTAGGTGACAACGCTGAAATGGCGATCATCGAGCTGGTTGACTACAACACAGTTTACGGTAAAGACGTAGCTGCTAAAACAGAGAAAAAATCACGTCGTCGTGGTGGTTCTGGTAAAGGTAAAGCTGCTGCTGCAACAACTGCCGCTCCTGCTGCAGAAGAAGTAGCTGTTGAAGAAACTGCTCCCGTAGCTGAAGCTACACCGGCAGTGGAAGAAACACCTGCTACCGAAGCTCCTGCTGCTTCTGACAAAGAAGAGAACGCTGAAAAAGGCGAGTAATTGATATTACTTCTTTAAGGTATAAAAGCCCTGGTGAATTTTCATCAGGGCTTTTTTGTTACTGTGCAATATGGTTTTGGCCATAGCTTTTGCTAAATATTTAAAACCCCGCTGTCTTTATCAGGTTTGTAATATATCAAATAGTATAGCATGGCTAAGATTGCAGACCAATTGGTAGAGATGCTGGTGAATGCCGGTATTAAACGTATATATGCCGTAACAGGCGATAGTTTAAATGAAGTGAATGACGCGGTGCGCAGGGAAGGCAGCATCCAGTGGATACATGTGCGCCATGAGGAAGCCGGCGCATATGCCGCCGGGGCTGAAGCGCAACTGACCGGTACACTGGCATGCTGCGCGGGGAGTAGTGGCCCCGGCCACGTACATTTGATAAACGGGCTTTATGACGCGCACCGTTCTGAGGCGCCGGTTATTGCCATTGCTTCAACCATATCCAGCTTTGAGTATGGTACCGAGTATTTCCAGGAAACCAATACCATAAAATTATTTGCAGATTGCAGCCACTATAACCAGGTAGCTACTACTCCTAAGCAGTTCCCGCGCATGATGCAGTCGGCTATACAGGCTGCGCTGCACCGCAAAGGTGTTGCTGTTGTTGGCCTGCCGGGCGATCTCACCAGCATGGATACCGAGGAGATCGCATCATCAACCGTAAACTATCATCCGGTGCCGGTTATACGGCCATCTGATGAGGACATACATAAGTTAGCTAACTTGCTTAATAAGCACCAGAAGATCACCATATTTTGTGGTATTGGGGCCGGAGAGGCGCATGACGAGATCGTAGCACTTTCACAAAAGTTACATGCTCCGGTGGCCTATTCTTTCCGTTCAAAAATGCATATCCAGTACAATAACCCGTACGAGGTAGGGATGACCGGCTTGCTTGGCCTGCCATCGGCCTATCATAGCATGCATGAGAGTGATCTGTTGGTATTATTGGGTACCGATTTCCCTTACACGCCTTTTATGCCTACCGATTGCAAAATTGTGCAGATAGATATTAAGCCGGAACGAATAGGGCGACGCGCTAAAGTAGATGTGGGCCTTAACGGAGATATTAAGGATACGCTAACCGCATTACTGCCTCTGGTTGAGCAACATCAGGACGATAGTTTTGCCAAAGCGCAATTGGAATTTTATGCGCAGGTAAAAGAAAACATGCGTATTTACATTGAAGACAAGGGTAAAAAAGATGACATACATCCCGAATACGTGGCGAGCCTGCTGGATGAATTAGCGGCCGACGACGCCATTTTTACGGTTGATACGGGCATGTCATGCGTTTGGGGCTCCCGTTACATAAATGCGACGGGTAAACGGCGTATGATAGGCTCTTTTAACCACGGCTCTATGGCCAATGCTATGCCGCAAGCTATTGGCGCGGCACTTGCCTTCCCTAACAGACAGGTAGTAGCACTTTGCGGAGATGGCGGGCTATCTATGTTACTGGGGGACCTTGCTACAATTACGCAGTATAACCTTCCTGTTAAAATTGTGGTGTTCAATAACCGCTCATTAGGTATGGTAAAGCTGGAAATGCAGGTAGCCGGTTTACCCGACTGGCAAACCGATATGCAAAACCCCGATTTTGCAATGGTTGCCAAAGCGATGGGGATCAAAGGCATTACCATTAATGATCCCGACGAAGCTAAACACAGCCTGCGCGAAGCATTCCTTTATAATGGGCCTGTGCTGATAAACGTAATGACCGACCCTAACGCGTTGGCTATGCCGCCAAAAGTGGAGCTAAGCCAGGTAAAGGGTATGGCAGTATCTATGACTAAGCTAATGCTTAACGGCCGCATGGACGAGGTTATTGATACCATAAAAGCGAATTATAAACATTTAAAAGACCTTTTATAAACACATGAATAAACGCAGGCAGCGTTTAATGCTGTGGGTTGTATTATTGATTACAGCAGGCTTTGTAGCCCTGTCGGTCTTTGTGCATGTATACCCCGACCTTTCAATAGACCTTCGGTTATCACGCGATGTACAGCGACACCAGAACGCATTTATAGACGGGTTGATGTATGCGATAAGTACACCGGGGTACCTGCCCGAATCTGTTATTATGGTGGGGCTTACCGCTCTGCTGTTCTTCTTGTATAAGTACAAAAAGGCAGCAGGCTTTACGTTGCTTACAGGGGTGAGCGCTTTGGTAAGTACTATAGTTAAGGTGCTGGTTAACCGCCCGCGCCCTTCAGATACCTTGGTGCGTATAGTAAAGAAAACGGCTCAGCAAAGCTTTCCCAGCGGGCATGTGCTATTTTACGTGGTATTTTTTGGTTTTATGATGCTGCTGATGCTGCAACTGGAAGGCATGCCCAAATGGATCAAATATCCGGTGATCATCATTAGCTCGTTTTTGATTTTTACCATTCCGGTATCGCGTATTTATTTGGGTGCGCATTGGTTTACTGATGTAGTTGGCGGATTTTTATTAGGGCTCGTTTGCTTGTATGTATTATCATGGTTTTACCTGCGCAAGCCAGCTAATGCTACGGAGGCCCCTGTTGCCGAAACTAAATAATATTTGTAATTTCAGGCTACCCAAATCCTGAAAGCAATGACTGTCACTACTTTATCCAACAAACAAAGGATAGCCTCTATTGATATACTTCGTGGTGCAATTATGCTGATAATGGCGCTTGACCATGTGCGCGATTTTTTGCATCACGGCGCCATGTTCTCCGATCCAACAGATCTTAAAACAACAACCCCGGCCATATTCTTTACCCGGTTCATTACACATTTTTGCGCGCCAATATTTGTTTTCCTAAGCGGTGTATCAGCCTATCTCGTCAGCACCCGCCGCACTAAAAGCGAATTAAGTGGCTTCCTGATCAAACGCGGAATATGGCTGGTTTTTGTGGAGATCATACTCATATCCTTCGCGTTTTCACTTAACCCGCTTTTTAATAGCATAGCCTTGCAGGTAATATGGGTGATCGGCATCAGCATGATTTTGCTGGGTTTGTTAGTTTGGCTACCTGTTAGGCTTATCGGCGCGATAGGCATACTGCTTATAGCAGGCCATGATCTCATCACTCCGATAGGCGCAACGCCCAACAGCACCGAAGATATTTTGCTAAAGTTATTTTTTACAGCACGAGGAACATTATTCTTCTTAGATAAAACGCACATCGTTTTTGACTTGTATGCAATTTTACCCTGGACAGGTATTATGTTTCTTGGTTATTTATTCGGTACGCTGTATAAAAGCACTTACAAACCAGCAAGCCGCAGGCGGTTCTTATTAATAGGTTCGGCGTCGTTATTCGTATTGTTTGTGGTTTTAAGGGTACTCAACGGGTATGGCGACCCCGCTCCGTGGTCGGTTCAAAGAAGCCCTGTTTTTACGGTAATATCATTCTTAAATATCAGTAAATATCCGCCATCCCTTATGTATTGTTGTTTAACATTATCAGTAGGCCTAATGGTGCTGGCAGTTACGGAGAACGTTTCAGGTAAGTTGGCGGAGTTTTTTAAGACTTATGGCAGCGTGCCATTTTTTTACTACGTGCTGCACTTTTACCTCATACGCATCATAACCGTTATCGTGTTCTTTTTACAGGGCTTTAAAACCTCGCAGATCATTACGCCTAATGACCCATTTCTGTTTACACCACCTCATATGGGTTTCAGCCTTAGGGTAGCATACCTATTTTGGCTGGGTGTAATCCTGATACTATACTACCCTTGCAGATGGTTTTCAAAATACAAGAAAACTCACCGGCAATGGTGGTTAAGCTATTTGTAGTTTATATATACTGCTGCAACACCTGCTGTAACTGCGAGGCCTGTAGCACGCCGCTTTGCCGCCATTTGCTCTGGCCTTTCTGGAAGATCATAAGCGTAGGCACGCTTTGTACATGATAGGCGCTGGCGGCAGATGGGTTTTTGTCAATGTCGATTTTTATGATAGTGACTTTATCGCCCAGCGCGTCTTTTACCTGTTTTAAAATAGGAGGCATCATTTGGCAGGGGCCGCACCATTCGGCAGAAAAGTCGACCAGGACGGGCTTGTCAGAGGCGATTATATCTTTAAAGTTTGCCATAACATCACTTGTTTAATAAGTATAACGATTAAGGCAGCCATACGTTTGAAAAAAATGGCTGGTTACAGGCCTTCGTAAGTTTTATCGATCAGGAAGGCAAGTGCCTCCTCTATTTTTTTCCTGCCGCCTGTTGTTGCCAGGTCGATGCCGCAAAAGGTTGACCCGTTTAATTCTGCGAATAAATTTAAATAATACGTGCCCGCTATGATTACGGCCATTACAGCCCTGTAGGCTTCGGCGTTATCGCCAAAATGCGGGTCGGTAATCCCTTGTAATAATACCTCACCGTTTGCTTCCTGCCTGGCAGTAAGTGTTTTTAAGGCATCGCGCTCTTCCGACAACCGCCAAAGTAAAATTTTCTGAAACTCGGGGTTTTGGTGAACATAATCAAATTGCGCCAGTATCATCTGCTTTACAAAGTTATGGCCGCCATTGGGGAACTCAGTTGGTAGTTTATCGCCTTTAACATTACTCCAGAAATCAAGCGAACTTATATACTCATCCAGCAAGCCATTCAGGCTGCCGAAATAATTGTAGATCATCTTTTTATCCATGCCCGCCACTTCGGCCACGCGGTTTATACCGAGGGTGCTAAAGCCACCGGTTTTAATGATCTTACCAACAGCTCTCAATAATTTTTGCTTGCTACGTTCCCTGTTACGGGTAGCAACAGGAGGCGTTTTTTTAGTTGTAGCCATTGTTAAAGGATGTTTTGCCAAATATGTTGAAAAGTTGAAACAAAAATAAGTCACCAAATAGTGACTTATTTAATTTTTTATGTAATATTTGTATATCCTGTAGGCGTAACGGCTAATGAACACATTTGAAAATACGCAGAATTATTTTAACAAACAATAAAAACAAACCCTCCTAAATCTTGTGCAATTTAAAGGCTATCTCATTACGAGTGGCCTTTTTGCTTTTTAGTTGCCTTCACTCATAAACCGTTGCCACCAGTTAGAATTGTAAGGCCCTGTAACATCGGTAGGCTGCCCTGGTTCTGGTAACAGCAGGTCAATGTTTTTTTGCTGGGCAAATGCCACCAGTTTTTCGCCGGGCTCATACCAGGCGTGGGGTGCCAGGTTAAAAGTAGCCCAGTGTATAGGCATCATCAGTTTTCCTTTTAAGGCCAGGTGGGCGTTGCTGGCATTATCCGGGCCCATGTGTATGTCTGGCCAGTATTTGCCATAAGCACCAATTTCGAGCAGTGTGAGGTCAAAAGGGCCATAGGTTTCGCCGATCTTCTCAAAATCAGGCGACCAGCCCGAATCAGCGCCAAAATAGATGTTATGCTGCGGGCCTTTGATCACGAATGATGCCCAAAGCGTTTCATTTCGGTGGGTAATACCCCTGCCAGAAAAATGCCTGGAAGGGCAGGCGGTAATACTGCAGTTTTTGATCATTACTTTATCGCCCCAGTCAACCTCATGTATCAGGGAGGCCGATATACCCCACTTTATTAAGTATTTTGGCACCCCAAGAGGGGTGATGAAAGGAACATTTTTACCGGCGAAGAAACGTATGGTGGCCTCGTCGAGATGATCGTAATGGTCGTGTGAGCAAATGACCACATCAATAGAGGGGAGTTGTTCAAGCGAAAGCGGCGGCTGAAAAAAGCGTTTAGGACCTATGAGTTGAGAGAAGGAAACCCGCTGGCTCCAAACAGGATCGGTAAGTATACGGATGCCATCTATCTCAATCAAAATGCTGGTGTGGCCTATCCAGGTAATGCGCATACCGTTTGCCGGAGGGTTTTGATAGATACTTATATCTGTCTTAAATGGGCCTAAAGGTTTCTTGGGGCTATTTTCCGCTTTATTATTGATGTATTCTTTCAGGATCGGGATCATCACATCAAGGCCACCCTCCTTTGTTGGGATGGTATTGATAAACTTTGGCCCTTCTTTGCGTGATTGGGGTATACTCATGCCGCAAGTATAAATAGTTTTGACTGTTGTGTAAAAATAGTCAGTGGTTATTTTACTTTGAGATGTTAAAGAAAGCAATCGCCGCATCAGCGCATTGTTGCAATGGCTCTGGTAACGTATCTTGAAGATAGGGGTGGGTAGCGTTAAACACATGGTCGGCATTATGTATTACCACAAATTCTGCGCGGGGCTGAGCTTGTTGTAACTCTCGGCCATGGGCCAATGGTACACTGGTATCCTTATCGCCATGGATGATGAGCCAGGGCTGGGTAATTTCCCCGGCTTTGCGCGGGATATCCAGTCGGGCTGGGTTTTTCTCCAGATCTTCCAGCAAGGTTACACGGTACGGCATGTCCTGCCCGGTACGCGCGTTTTTCATATACATAACACCTTGCAGCCGCCACTGCTCCTCAGCTTGTTTGGGCCATAAGTTATAAAAGCTGCTGATGGCTGCCATCGTCACCAGTTTTTTAACGCGGCTATCTTCGGCGGTTTTAATGATGCTGATACCACCGCCCATACTATGCCCTATCAGGTAAACGCCATCGGCGGCAGGTATGGCCGAGCCGCTGCAGGCAAAGTCGATTACGTTTTTCAGATCATCCAGTTCAACGGAAAATGTGTTGTCGCCAAAAGCTATCAGGTCGGCAAATTCGGTAATATGCTCAGGCGTAGTGCCGTTGTGTGAGAAGTTGAATTTCAGGAACCTAAAACCGTTTTCGGCAAAATAACGCGCTACCAAATGATGTGCGCCCCAGTCTTTAAAACCACGGATGCCATGCGCGAATATCACCAGCGGCGCTGTTGGGGAAAGATCATCATAAGTAAGGTCGGCGGTAATGGGCCTGCCCTTGGCGCCGGGTATGGTATATTGCTCGGTAAGGATCATGTTATAAAACTACACTTTCTTCCCGTTAAAAGTTATCCCGTACAAATCGGTACGGCGGTCTTTCAGGTTCTGTACGCTTCCATATTCATGTAGTTCACCTAATATAGATAAGTCGACATCTGCTATAACGATCATTTCGCTGTTTGGTGTAGCTTCAGACTGGATACCGTTCATAGGGAATCCAAAATCTGAAGGGGTAAACACCGCCGACTGCGCATAGGAGATATCCATGTTGTTCACGTTGGGCAGGTTGCCTACACAGCCGGCAATGGCTACGTAACACTCATTTTCCACCGCGCGTGCCTGCGCGCAAAATTTAACCCTGTTGTAGCCGTTCTGCGTATCAGTAAGGAAAGGTACAAACAATATCTGCATGTCCTGGCTGGCCAATATGCGCGATAGCTCCGGGAACTCCACGTCGTAACATATCAGGATGCCTATCTTACCGGCATCCGTATCAAATACACGCAGATCGTTACCGCCACGCATACCCCATGAGCTTATTTCTGATGGGGTAGGGTGTATCTTCACGCTCTCCTCCATGCTGCCATTGCGCCGAAACAGGTACGATACGTTGTACAGGTGCTCACCCTCTATTTTAGGCATGCTGCCCGCAATGATATTTACATTGTATGATACTGCAAGCTTTGAGAATGCCTCCACAATAGGCTCGGTATATTTAGCCAGTTCGCGCATGGCCTTGGCCGCGTCCATATGGTTGTACTCGGCCATTAAAGGCGTGTTGAACAGCTCGGGAAATAAAATAAAATCAGACTGGTAATCGCTCACCGCGTCAACAAAGTATTCGGCGTGCTTCATTAATTCGCTGATGTTGTTGTACGGGCGCATTTGCCATTGCACCAACCCTATACGCACAACCGTTTTGTGGTTAATAACCGAGCTTACCTCCTCATAGTAAACATTGTTCCACTCTATTAACGTAGCAAATCCTTTAGAGCGGGCGTCTTCGGGCAGGTAGTTACGCAATATCTTACGTACGTGAAAATCATTTGACAACTGGAACGAAAGCGTGGGATCGTATATCTCCTTATACTTTACCTTATCAATGTACTGGCGCGGTGTAAGGTCATTTTGGAATTTTTGGTAGTTGGGTATGCGGCCACCTGCTATGATGCTTTTAAGGTTGAGCTTTTCGCACAAAGCCTTTCGTGCCTCATATAAACGGCGGGCCAGGCGCAGGCCCCGATATTTGGGGTGTACAAATATTTCAATTCCGTAAAGCACATCGCCCTTATCGTCATGTGTTTTAAAAGAACCGCCCGCGGTTATCTGCTTATACGTATGGTTATCGCCGTATTTATCATAGTTAACAATAATACTTAAAGCACAGCCTACTACTTCGCCGTTTACGGTAACACAAATCTGCCCCTCGGGGAAAAGCTTAATGAGTTTTTTGATGGAGCCCGAATCCCAATAATCTTCGTCCATATCCAGGTAGGCCGATTTCATTGATTTTTTAAGCTCCTGGTAGTCCTGCGCTTCCAGGTTGCGTAGTTCTATACTTTGCAGATCCATAGTGCCTTTTTAACCCATTTTTAAGCCGATTGTTTTATTTAGGGTTTGATTGGCTTAACATTGAAACGCTGCTTATTTTCGGTGCCACCAAGCCCAAAGCATAAGTACCGGTTGTAAGAACAGCCTTATCCATGCCAGAGCTGGTGTTACGTGTACCGAGCCAACCTGCATGGGTGCATGCAAAAGCATACTGATATGCACGGGCATAAAAGCGCCTAAAATGATTATTATACACCATGAGGCAACCTTGCGGGTTGCTGGCCGTATCATCAATAATGCCAATATTATTTCCAATATCCCGGCCAGGTAATTGGCAGTAACAGGCGCCGGAATGTAGTGTGGAATAATACTGATATAACCTTGCGGATGTACAAAATGGTTGATACCGGCAAGCAGGTATAATAGCACCAAGATAACGAGGCTGATGTTTTTAAATATTCGCATTTTATGTTGTTCAATCGATTGATTAACGATGATTTTTATAAAAATACGCAATTTTATTGCGGAAAATGCATTATTTATAACCATTCTAAATACGTCTGTTTGACAAATAATTGACATTGCATCCAACAGGGTGTGTTACTTTTGTTGGGTTAAAAAGAAACTGCTTTGGAGTATTTAAAAGTTATCGCTTTTACACATAAACAGATCGAGCTGAAAGAACTGGGGAAGTTGGTGATTTGCCAGGAAAACTTAACTGACAGGCTTCGGGCAGTGAAAGAACGTTTCGCTATCAACGAGATCTTCTACCTGGCTACCTGTAACCGTGTTGAGTTTGTGATGGCCTCCAAACAACCGCTCAGCCGTGAGTTTGCCGAAACTTTTTTAGCTGCTATGCATGTTGGCCTTTGCCCGCATGTAACCAAAACTTTTCTTGATGCCGCTTCTATTTATGAGGGTCGCGAAGCACTTGTTCATCTTTTACGTACTTCATGCTCTCTGGAGAGTTTGGTGGTAGGTGAGAAGGAAATACTGGCCCAGTTACGCAAGGCATATGAAGATTGCCGTGAGGCAGGCCTTACCGGAGATAAGTTACGTTTGGTAATGGAATGTGTAGTTAAAGCCGCTAAAGAGGTTTATACGCACACTAATATATCCCGTAACCCTATCTCGGTGGTATCATTGGCTTACCGTAAGCTAAAGGACCTTAAACTTTGCTCAAACGCGCGCATCCTGATCATTGGCGCGGGCGAAACCAACCGTAATATCTCTAAATACCTGCAAAAACATAAGTTCTCTAATTTCGCGGTATTTAACCGCACGCTGTCTAAAGCACAACAGTTGGCGGCTGATCTTAACGGCGAAGCATTTGAAATTGCCGACCTGGCTAATTATCATAAAGGCTTTGATGCCATTATCACCTGTACATCAGCGGTTGAGCCTATTATTACTCCCGAAATATATACTTCACTGTTAAACGGCGAAACCGGTAAAAAAACCATTGTTGACCTGGCTATCCCTAATGATACCGCGCCCGAAGTACTGGAACAGTTTGATGTAAACTTTATTGAGGTACACTCACTTAACGAGGTGGCCAAAAAGAACCTACAGGAACGTTACCACGAACTGGTGCATGCGGAAGCGATAATTGAACAAAATATTGCCGAATATGGTGTAATGCTTAAACAGCGTAAAATTGAGCTGGCCATGCGCCAGGTTCCTGAAAAGATCAAAGAGATACGCAATAACGCTGTTAACACTGTATTTGCCGATGAGGTACAGGGACTTGACGAAGAATCTCGCGCCGTGCTCGAAAAAGTGATCAACTACATGGAAAAAAAATATATCAGCGTGCCCATGATCATGGCTAAGGATATATTGATCAACAGCTAATCGGCTACATTTTGCCCATTACGTACTAATCCAATATTTCTAATCAGCCGCTCTTAACAGGTTACTAAGGCCGGTCAGGCTTTCTTTACAAATTCTGATTTTAAGGCCATAGCCCCAAAGCCGTCTATTTTGCAGTCGATATTATGGTCGCTATCTACCAGGCGGATGTTTTTAACCTTGGTGCCGGCCTTTATACTTTGTGACGAACCTTTAACAGGCAGGTTTTTAATGGTGATCACGCTGTCGCCATTGTTAAGGATATTACCGTTGGCATCTTTTACTACAAAACCTTCGTCGGGTGTTTGGGCATCGTCCTGGTTCCACTCGTGGCCGCATTCGGGGCAAACCAGCAGATCGTTCATTTCATAGGTAAAGGCAGATGCGCATTGAGGGCAGGGGGCAAGTTCGGTCATGGCGGCAAATTTACTAAAATACCGGCACAACCGTATGCACAGTTATGATCAGCTAATTACACGGCGTGCCTTTAATATCATATTTATGCCGTAGCAGGTAGTAGCCAGGGCCAAACCTACACCTGTAAACACGATCATCGGCATTTTATTTAGCACGTGTTTAAGTGTAAACATAATGGCCAGTACGGCGATAAGGGTGCTCCATGCGCCGATGTAATAATCCATCTTTCTTTCAAATACCTTAGCTAAAGGGAAAAAGTGTAAGCCAACCGCCAGCGCTATGGCGGGCACCTGTAGTTCTGGATGGTGCAGATTAACCACAATGTTAACCGCCAGAAATATTCCGATACCCTCTCCGGCACAAATGATCATGAACCATTTTTCTTTTTTCTTTACTTCAGCCTCATTAACGGGCGCATCAGATACGGGTAAAGTGGGAGCGATTCTCCTGATAAGAAAAATGTAATAAACAAAGCCTATACAGGGTATCACAAAAATACTTAACAGCCATTCATAAGGCAATCCATTAAATCCGTAAAACGCTATGCCAGCCCAAACCAATGTAAACATGGTCATGAGTGTTAAACCGGATATGGTTTGTTTAGCGGTTTCGGTGGTTATGGAGTTCATTTGATATGCCGTTAATTTCTGCACTAAAGCTAATAAAAAAACATTATTAAGCATTAATATCACTGACCTGACAGAGACTTGATTTCATCTGCAGCGTGTTTTTTGGGGATTTAATGACAGCGACTTTTTAGAATTTATCAATGCTTCTTTTTGTTATCAATTATGGCCAGTCTCTGGCCTAAACGATGGTAACGCTTTTGGGTAACTATGAAGCTAATCGGAAACGTTACCCAACATTAGAAAGTTTTATGCCGGAGATCGCTAAGTTTTACGATCAGACCGCTACCGATATATCAGTCATAATTTCAAATTACCAGAAAAGGCAACCGCATGTGGCATCCCTTGCTCCATTTACCAATGGCAGTACAGATGTTGATCCGACTACTACGGAGATAAAAATAACCTTCAATAAGCCTCTTGCAGGGAAAGGTTACTCTATAAACCTCGGGCAATCCGGCAAAGAGCATTATCCCGTTGTTAAGGTGATCGGCTACACCGACAATAACTCAGCTATCGTAATACAGTTAGCGCTAAAGCCTGATTTTGAGTATGAATTCGTGCTCACCGGCCGTGCATTCAAGACTGCCGACGGTTATCCTTTAGAAAATGTGAACATCCATTTCAAGACTAAAAATTAACGCCGGGAACCCAATACAGCAGAAAAACTCAGCAGGGGATGAATAAGTTTACCCGCAGCGAATAAGCAATCACGCTTATTGATTTCTGCATAACTACCGGATTCTCAAATCGGAACATGGTCTTGATCCCGAAAGCGTGCTCATTAAAATGTAAGGCTCGCTTGTATACTTTTCATCGCCAGTAATTTAAAATCAAGTGAAATAGGGATAAAAAAGAAGGGCAAGCGACCGATTTTTCGTGCTTGCCCATTCTGGCTCCTGAGGCTGGGCTCGAACCAGCGACCCTCTGATTAACAGTCAGATGCTCTAACCGGCTGAGCTACTCAGGAGTATTTCTCGGTTTGGAGTGTGCAAAAGTATGATTTCTGATGTAATTTCACAATATTTGCACAAAAAAATTTTAAAAATATTTTACATGAGTTTGTTAGTCATTGGTACTGTGGCGTTTGACGCAATTGAAACACCTTTTGGTAAAACCGATAAAATAGTTGGAGGTGCTGCTACCTACGCGAGTTTAGCCGCTTCTTACTTCTACGATAAAACAAAGATCGTTGCTGTAGTAGGCGACGACTTTCCGCAAGAGGACATTCAGAATTTCAATCAACACCATATTGATACCGAAGGCTTGCAGGTTAAAAAAGGGGAGAAGTCATTTTTTTGGAGTGGTAAGTACCATAATGACATGAACAGCCGCGATACCCTCATAACCGAACTGAACGTGCTGGCCGATTTTGACCCTATCATCCCGGAGAGCTATCAGGATTGTGAATACCTGATGCTGGGTAACCTTACCCCGCAGATACAGCAAACGGTAATTAAACGGCTTAAAAACCGCCCTAAACTGATTGTGATGGACACCATGAACTTCTGGATGGACATTGCCATGGACGACCTGCTGCAGACCATTAAAATGGTGGATGTTTTAACCATTAACGATGCAGAAGCGCGCCAGCTATCAGGCGAGTACTCGCTGGTTAAGGCGGCACGTAAAATATTAACGCTTGGCCCAAAATACCTGATTATAAAAAAAGGGGAGCACGGCGCTTTGCTGTTCCATGAAAACCATATCTTCTCGGCACCGGCATTGCCATTGGCTGAGGTTTTTGACCCTACCGGCGCGGGCGATACCTTCGCGGGCGGTTTCATTGGCTACATGGCTAAGGTCGGTACCATCAATTTCAACAATATGAAGAACGCTATCATCTTCGGGTCGGCGCTGGCTTCGTTCTGTGTAGAAAAATTCGGTACCGAAAAGTTAAAGAACTTAACCCAACAAGAGGTAAATGAACGCGTACAGCAGTTTGTAGAGCTGTCGTCTTTTGAGATATAGCTTTTAGATGTGCAGATCACAGATGTGCAGATATGCAAATTAAGCTGCGTTGTCTGTGATCTGCACTATTTTTTTGTTGAATGAGATTGATTTAACGGTATCTGCACATCTGTAATCTGCATATTTGCACATCTTCTAATATTCCAGCCACTTCTTAACTTTTATGCCTACCACATCGCCTTCCTTGTAGGCATCAGGCTCATTATTTACCGCGCGAAGGATGATACCATTGCTTTCCAATATAACGTCCTCGTAGGCGCCCTTAAACAATACTTCTCTTACCTGCCACTCATTTGTTTTAAGCATTGTAGTGATGCGTATCCATTCCGGGTAAATTATAATGGTTGCTGAATGGGTATTAATGCCGCATACTTTAGCTTCGTCGGCATTGAGGATGTTGCAATTGGTGAGTAACTCAGCGGTGTACAGGTTTTGCGGATGGTTGTAGAGTTCCTTTGGATGGCCTGTTTCCACTATTTCACCTTGCTTCAGCACTACCAGTTCATCAGCCATGGAAAGTACCTCGGCCGGGTCATGCGATACCATAATTACCGTAATGCCGGTTTCTTTAACAATCTGCCTGATATCGTGTTGCAAACCTTCCCTGAAAGAGGTATCAACCTGGTTAAAGGGTTCATCAAGCAATAAAACCTGCGGCCGGGTAATAATGGCACGTGCAATAGCTACACGTTGCTTTTCGCCGCCGCTCAGGTCGGCTACCCGTTTAAGCGAAAGGTGCATCATGTTCAGCTGCCTCAATACCTGTTCCGTCTTTTCTTCTTTGGCTTGTACGTTGGTATTGGGCAGCATAGCCGAAACATTGTCCCAAACGCGGGCAAATAAATTCAGGTCATCGGTATGTTGGGTCACCATTTTCATGGCATCGTGGCCTGGGATCAGTTTTTCTTCGGGGCCCCAAACGCGTTCGCCATTGAAACTGACGATACCGCTATCAGGTGAGAGCAGCCCGTATAAAAGGCGTAGCAGTGTGCTTTTGCCACTTCCGCTTTCGCCAATAATAGCGGTTATTTTACCGGGTGTAATATCCAATGAGATATTGCTCACGCCCGACTGTACTGCCCCGCCATATGATCTGCTTACTGCATCTGCCCGTAAAAAAGTTTCGTTAGCCATTAGAGCCAAAGATACGTATTAGCAGCACTTTGAAGGTTTAGATTTAAGTGCAAGCAAAAAGGGATTCTCATGGTAATGAAAATCCCTCAGGTGTGTATTTTTAACGGCTTGCTTACCAGCCCACGCTCATGCCGAAGTTAAACTGCCTCAGGCCGTCCTGCGCGGGGCTGTTATCAAACATATTATTGAAATAATACTTGGCAAACACGCCTATAGAACCATAACCTACACGCAATGCCGCGCCATACCTTACTTTAGCGAAATGGTAATCGCCGGTAAGTTTGGTATCGCCTTGCTTGCTTTCCTGCTTCAGGCTGCTGCTGATGCGGATACCGAGGTCTGGCCCGGCCACAAAATGGAAGCGGCGTCCATCGGCATCATCATGTGTACGGAAGTCAAACGAGATGGGGATACGGATGTAAGTAGCCGATAGGCGGTTCTTGGTATAGTCAACATCATCCTGTGTGTAAGTAAGCGTTGGCTGCCCGCGCTGTATGGTGATGTTATTGCGCAGACGCAGGTTGGTCCAATCGAAACCGCCGGCAATGTACACCCTGAAAGCGCTGTTAAAGCGATAGCCCATTTGCAGCACATCAAAACCTATGCTGCTGCTGCGCCATGAGCGGTAACTCAAAAAGCTGTTGGCTGGCGAGAGGGTAAAGCTGCCGTTATCATTCAAAGTAGTTAAGCCGATATCAAAACGGGTAAACGTAAGCCCGAAGGAAAAACCCGGTGCTTTTGACGCGGTACGCGTTGTTGTATCATTAATATTTACCTGCGCTACATCGTCACCAAAACCCAGACGGATGCGTGTGCGGCGTGTTTTGGTTGTATCGGTTTTAACGGTATCAGTAGAGTTATTTTGCGCGAACAGCGTAGTGGCTGCCAGGCATATGGTTAAGGTTAATAAAAGGCGTTTCATGTTATAAGGTAATTAAAAATCAACGATCTTGTTTTTTTATTTTAATGAAACCAAGGTTAAGGCCTGTAACGCTTGGTTCATCTTCATCTTTGCTTGAAAATTCTATCAGTTTATCTTTCCGTTTATCTATTTTACTTACTACGGCGTTAAGCAAATCGCCAATACCCCGTATTTTGTGTTTACGTACAGAAGCGGCTGCAACGGTTTTGTTTTCGGCCGACTTGCCCGCTGCCAGATTTTCGGCAGTAGGGGCTGTCAGGCTTGTTTTATCCAACAATGGTGTGCTTTTATCAGGGACGGTAAATTTAATAGCAGGTGTTTTAGGTAAGGTTACCTGTGCCAGCCGTGTTGTTTCAATACCCGCGGTATCCGGTTGCTGTTCGGCAATCATTGGCTTGGACTGGGGCAAGGTTAACTGGTTGTGCATCATGTGTTTGCGCGCAGCCACCGGCCTTGCTTTGGCTATAACCCCATTCTCTGGCATAGTAACCCCGGCTAAAACGGGTTGCTTTGCTTCAGGCTGAGCAGCAGGTGCTTCTTGCGCAGGCTTCCTTTTTATGGGTTGTGTACCTGCAACCTGTTGCATCTTTACCGGTTTATCTGCAATTAAATAAACTCCTATAGTAAGCATCACCAGCACGGCGGCCGCGATGCTTAAATATACGCGTAGGTTGGTTTGGCGCATTGGCACATCCAAGCCGTTAGCTATGCTTCTCCATGCCCCGCGTGATGGCTCAACCGATAACTGGCTAAGCTTATCACTAAATAACTGGTCGAGCTCTTTATCCTGCATAGTCATATCTTTTACTATCTAATTTTAAGATCTGTTCTTTTAATATAGTCCTCGCTCTTGATAATTGCGATTTTGACGCCCCTTCGGTTATGCCCATTATTACGGCAATTTCCTTGTGCGAATAACCATCAATGGCATATAGGTTAAATACCATACGGTAACCCGGCGAGAGTGTTTTTATCAGCTCCAGCAGATCTTTAGCTTCGAGGCTGCTGGCGGCTGCCGCGTTCACAGCAGGTTCCTTATTGCCGGTTTCGTTAATATCTACCACCTGCAGCATTTTATGATGCCTGCGCAGGTATTCAATAGCGCTGTGCACCATAATGCGCCTTACCCAGCCCTCAAAAGAGCCATCGCCGCGGTAATCGGCAATTTTTCCGAATACCTTGATAAAGCCATTTTGCAGCATATCTTCTGCCTCCATACGGTCGGTAGCGTAACGCATGCAAACGCCCAGCATTTTAGGGGCCAGTTGTTTATACAGCTGCTCCTGCGCTTTGCGCTGCCCGGCTATGCATCGGCTTACCAGTTCGTTAATCGTGTGCTTAGGTTCCAAAAACATCATTTATTACTAAGATGTGGGGTTTGATGTTTTGGTTGCATGGGGTAGTGAAAAAAATTAAGGAGTTAAGCTTTATTGCGAATATAGCCTTAAGAGTATGACAATTACTTCCAATGATGCCACCAATTACCGCCCGATTCCCTATCGACGGTTTCCTGGGATTCAAAGCCGATGTACACACTGTCTATACCTTCTGCGGGATAATCATATTCGATCAAAGCAAGACTCAGATCTGAATTAAGAGCAGAATTACAGGTGAGGAATTGTTTAAGCTGATCTGTTTCTACGCAGATCCAGAAGACTAAATGTCTGGGATGTATGTCGTAAGCGCCGTAATGAGTAATAGAAAATTTTTCGGAGCAATAAGATCTCATGATCTCCGTCATGCGTCTTTCAATTAAAGCGACTTCTCTTTTAATGAATGGTCGTTATCCTCACTCATCTTACTTTTTTTCCCTAAACCGTTTATAGATCTTAACGGCCATCATCAGGATGATGCTGAAAGCGATGATACCCATCACTCCAAATATCCAATTTAAAGCGCTTTTAAGCACCACCAGGAAAACGATGGCGAAGAGGATAATGGTAGCCAGTTCGTTCCATAAGCGGAGTTGGGTAGATGTCCAGGTGAAATTACCGCGGGCCATCTCCTTCATTTTGTTCTGACAGATTAAGTGATAAACCAGCAGCCCCAGCACAAACAACAGTTTAATGATCAGCCATCCCGGCCATATCATGTACCAGTTGTGCAGATATAGCATTAAAGCACCGGCAATTACTACCAGGTACATGCTGGGCGTAGTGATTATCCACCATAGTTTGCGTTCCATTACTTCAAACTGTTCGGAAAGGATGGTTCGGGCAGGCTCGGGTTTTTCCTGCGCCTCGGTGTGGTAAATAAACAGGCGTACCATGTAGAACAGCCCTGCCATCCAGCAGACTACAAATATGATATGTATGGCTAAAACGTATTGGTACATAATGCCTGTTACGTAAAAGTGTCATTGCGATACGCCGTATGGCGGAGAAGCAATCTCAGCGGACATACGAAGATGCTGAGATTGCCACGTCGCTAACGCTCCTCGCAATGACAAATTTGTTATTGTTGGGCCTAATATTTAAACTCTTTTATCACCTCAACCGCGTATTTTACGTTATCAAACGGAATATCGGGCATAATGCCGTGGCCGAGGTTGAAGATAAAACCTTCCTGCCCGCGCATACGCTCAAACAGGCGATGGATGCGGTCTTTGATCACCTTTTTATCAGCGTAAAGGATATGCGGGTCAAGGTTGCCTTGTACGGCCATGCCTTTTGGTAACCTGTTCTTCATATCCAGCAGGTCCACATTCCAGTCTATGGAGATCACATCCGGTTTAGCTTCGGCCATCAGCGGCGCGAATACCGAGCTGCCTTTGCAAAAAGATATTACGGGGATATCTTTCCTGTTCAGCTTGCTGATGATCTCCTGGATGTAACGGTGTGAAAATTCGGTATAATCATCCCAAGACAAAGCCTGTGCCCAGCTGTCAAATATCTGTACGGCGTTTACACCGGCTGCAATTTGCAGGTTAAGGTAATCGGCAGTAACGGTGGCTATTTTTGACAGTAACTGATGCGCCAGCTCCGGCTGGTTATGCAGCATCAGTTTGGTTAGTTTAAAATCCTTTGACGATCCGCCCTCAACCAGGTAGCTCATTACCGTAAACGGTGCCCCTGCAAAACCGATCAAAGGGATGCTGCCGTTTAAACGCTGCTGTATAACTTTGATGGCATCAGCAACATATTGTAATCTATCGCCTACGTTGGTTTCCAGGGTGTCCACATCTGCCTGAGTGCGTACCGGGTTGGCAAACTTTGGGCCCACGCCTGCGGTAAAACTCAGGTCGCCGCCCATGGCCTCACCTGTTACCAGTATGTCCGAGAACAATATGGCTGCATCAATCCCTAACAGATCAACCGGCAGCATGGTTACATCGGCAGCTATTTCCGGTGTTTTACACATCTCCAGGAACGAGTATTTGTTTTTAATTTCCCAATACTCGGGCATAAAACGGCCTGCCTGGCGCATCATCCATACGGGTGGGCGTTCTGTTTTTTCTGAAAAGGCGGCTTTTATAAATAACGAATCTTTCATATTGTGCTCAGAGAGGCAGGAAAACAAGAGTCAGGAGTCAAGGCGTTCTCCTGTCCTGTTTCTTGCTTCTTGTTATCTTGCCTCTGTTAAAATCAGTGCTTTTGTATTTCCTGCCTAACTTTCAGGATCACGTCCTTCATTTTGGCAGATATGGTATCTTTATGTTTATCAGTTAATTGCAGGTACGCCTTTGCTTTATCGTAGTTGCCTTTACGCACGTTGATATTGGCAACGAGTACCAAAGCGGCTACGTGGTCATTAGCGTTCCTGAGCGGAAATAACGCGGCCAGTTCGTAATGCTTTTCGGCCTCGTCAAAATCCTGCTTTTGCAGGCATACGCCCCCGTATATAAATTCATAAAAGCCCCGGCGGTTCTTGCTCAGCATTTCAGGTTTATAAACCTGTTGCAGCAAATCCTCGGCTTTAGCATACTCTTTATTATGAAAAGCCTTTGCCGCCAGTACTATGGTACCCTGTTTAAAATAACCCCATATCAGCAGGCCTACAAACATCAGTGCTACGGCTGCCAACTGGTATACCTGGTACCTGATGGCGAAAGCCATCAGTATAATAAACATCCCTACAACTAATATCCTTGCCCTGTTTGTAAACATGCAATGCTATTAGTGGTTATCGGTAAACTTATAACCTACACCACGTATAGAGTGGAAATAAACAGGGTTTTTTGGATCCGGTTCAAAATACTTACGGAAGGTTAGGATAAAGTTATCAATGGTACGGGTTGACGGGTAAACGTCATAGTTCCAAACGGTTTCCAATATCTGCTCGCGCGATACGGCTTCGTTACGGCGCTCAATAAGCAGCTTTAAAAGCATGGTTTCCTTTTTGGTTAAAGGCGTAATGCTTCCGTCATCATTTATCAGCTCAAAGGAATTGAAATGAATGGTTTTGTCGCCAATTTTATAGCTGTTGAACTCTTTAAGGTCTTCACCCTTTAAACTACGTTTAATCAGGTTATTAACACGTAATATCAGTTCTTCCAGGTTAAAGGGCTTGGTGAGGTAATCATCCGCGCCCTTTTTAAGGCCCGATATTTTGTCCTCATTAGTGTTCTTGGCGGTAAGGAACATAATAGGTACCTCAGAGTTTTCCAGCCTGATGGTTTCTGCAACCACAAAACCGTCTATCTCCGGCATCATTACATCGAGTATGATGAGGTTAAATCTTTCCTCTTTAAATATCTGGAGCGCTTTTTTACCATTGTTGGCCGTGGTAACTTTATAACCTTCCAGTTCAAGGTTTAACTTAATGGCTTCTAACAAGTGTTCCTCGTCTTCGGCCAGCAAAATTCTTTTTTTAGTGGGTGTCATATCTTACGAATAGGTTTATGCAAAAACAACTTCAAAAATACTTCCGGCAGGGCGGTTATCTTTAACTTTTATACTGGCCTGGTGCTTATCTAATACCTCTTTAACAATGTATAAACCAAGCCCGGTACCTTTTGTATTACGTGTATCCTCGCTGCCTACACGGTAGAACCTTTCAAATATGCGATTTTTCTCGGTATCTGCTATCCCTATGCCGTGGTCTGCCACCTGAAAGATAATGCGGCCTTCTTTTTCAAACAATTTCACAAAAACGGTTTCGCAGGGGCTTGAGTATTTTACCGCGTTTTCAATGAGATTGGTTACTACTGAAGTGAGGGCAAACTTATCGCCTGTTATTTTAACGTTTGGCTCGATCTCCGCGGAGATGATCTGTTGGTTGCAATCGCATTTGCTTATCTGCAATCGGTTAACAATACTATCTACCAGTACCGATAGGTTAAACTCAGCTTTAGGGAAACTGTACGATCGGTTTTCAATTTTGGCAGCCAGCAGCATGTTTTCTACCATATCGTCCAACCGCTCCACATCTAAAAGCGATTTGTCGATAAAGTTGAGTATCTGCTCCCGGTTGAGGTCACGTTTCTGAATGGTTTGCAGCAATATTTTAATAGATGCCAAAGGCGATTTAAGCTCATGGGTAACAGAAAGCAGGAAGTTTTTTTTCTGCTCGTGGAGTTTGGCCTCCTTGTTAAGCGACTTATGCAGGAAATAGGCCCCTACCAAAAACACCATTATAAACATCATCCCTTCGCCCATGATCATGCCTTTACGGCTCGGGTTAAGGTTTACCAGCATATAACCCCACCAAACCAGTTCGGCAATGGCGTAGATAATGATGGCGTAAAATATTACAAGTGTCTTTTTCATTAGCATGCAGTTTTCAGTTCTTAGTTGGCAGTTATTTGTTGCAGATCGCTTTGGCGCAAACTGCGCACTGCCTGCTACTTACCACTACTTAAAAACAATATCTAAACTATCAAATATAGCGGTTTTTGTTGTTTCCAGATCAGCGGCGGTATGGGCTGATGATATAAAGCCAACTTCGTAACCCGATGGGCCCATGTAAACGCCACGGTTAAGTAGCTCCCGGTGCATTTCTTTGAACTTCACCATGCCGTTAGGGTCAATCTGTTCAGCCGTGCTGATGCTTTCCTGATCTGTAAACGCGAACCAGAAGATAGAGCCGATAGTGAACAGTTTAACCGGATAACCTTTGCCATCAGCGTATTGCCTGATATCGGTTACAAAGGCAGCTGTAGTGGCATTTAAATTTTCATAAAAGCCCGGCTTTAATAATTGCTTTAATTGCGCAATGCCCGCAGCCATAGCAACCGGGTTGCCCGATAGCGTACCTGCCTGGTATACCGAACCTACCGGCGATATATGATCCATTACTTCAGCCGAAGCACCGTAAGCACCAACCGGTAAACCACCACCAATGATCTTACCATAGGTAATAATATCGGGCTGGATACCATAAACACCTGCCGCACCTTCAAAGCCTACACGGAAACCGGAGATCACTTCGTCAAATATCAGTAAGGTGCCGTTTTGGGTACAAATATCCCGCAGGTATTGCAGATACTCCCGGCTTTGTAAAAGCAGGCCATTATTGGCTGGGATAGGCTCGATGATAACGGCAGCGATCTGGTCTTTGAACTCCGCGAATGCGTTGTCTAAAGCGTTGGTATCATCTAACGAAACCACAATGGTTTCATTAGCGAAAGCCACAGGCACACCTGCAGATGAGGTTTCACCAAAGGTAACCAGGCCCGAACCTGCCTTAACCAGCAAGCTGTCTGAATGCCCGTGGTAGCAGCCTTCAAACTTTAAGATCTTATCGCGCTTGGTATAACCGCGCGCCAACCTGATGGCCGACATTACCGCCTCGGTACCTGAACTGGTAAAGCGAATCTTCTTAATGAATTTATTGTTGCTCAGGATCAACTCGGCTAATTCATTCTCTAATGCAGTTGGAGCGCCGAATGACATGCCTTTTTGCATTACTTCGGTAACCTTTTCAATGATCGCGGCATTTGCATGGCCTAAAATAAGCGGCCCCCATGAGCAGCAAAAATCAATAAACTCATTGCCATCCGCATCCCAAATATGGCTGCCATTTCCTTTTTCAATAAACAACGGCGTACCGTAAACAGATTTAAAGGCCCTAACCGGTGAGTTTACCCCACCAGGGAAATAGGTTTTCGCTTTTTCGTACAGTTCCGCAGATTTGGCTCTGCTGATATCTTTTATACTCATCTTATTTGGCCCCCTCTAAATCTCCCCCAAGAGGGGGGAGACTTTTTGGAATAACATTCTAATAATTTTATTAAGCCCTCCCTTTTGGGGAGGGTTTGGGTGGGGCTTCTACAGCCACTTATTTTCCAGCACTTCTTTAGCGTGATAAGTCAGTATCGCGCTTGCGCCGGCACGGCGAAGGCTCATCAATACCTCGGTTATGGCACGCTGCTCATTCAGCCAGCCTTTTTGTATGGCAGCTTTTATCATGGCGTACTCGCCGCTTACATTGTAGGCCGCTATGGGTAGCTGGGTACTATCTTTTAAAAGTTTAATTACATCCAGGTAAGGCAAACCGGGTTTTACCATCAGGAAATCGGCACCTTCTGCTTCGTCCAGACGGGCTTCGATAAGTGCTTCCTGCTGGTTGGCAGGGTTCATCTGGTAAGTTTTCTTATCACCAAACTTAGGCGCTGAGTTCAGTGCATCTCTGAACGGGCCATAAAAAGCACTGGCGTATTTTGCTGAATACGACATGATAGAAACATTAGTAAAACCGTTATCATCCAGCACCTGGCGTATATAGCCTACCCGTCCATCCATCATATCTGATGGGGCGATAATATCGGCACCGCTGCGTGCATGTGCCAAAGCCATTTTGCCTAATACTTCTAACGTGGCGTCATTCAGTATCTCGCCGTTTTCCACAATGCCATCATGACCGTCGCTGCTGTAAGGGTCCATCGCTACGTCGGTAATTACGCAAGCTTCGGGGAACTCCTTTTTAACCGCACGGATGGCGCGCAGGTATAAACTTTCGTCGCGGTGACTTTCAGTAGCATACTTATCTTTTAGCGCTTCCTCAATGTTGGGGAACAAGTCAAAAGAGTTTAAGCCCAGTTTGAGGCAGCTCTCTACCTCGCGCAGCAGGTTATCGATAGAATAACGATAGATGCCCGGCATCGACGATACCTCGGTCTTTTGGTTCTCACCATCAACAATAAACAGCGGAAATATCAAATTGGCCGCGCTTACATGAGTTTCCTGCACCATCTGGCGGATCACTTCACTCTTGCGGTTTCTTCTTGGTCGTTGTAGCATACTAATAGTCAATAGTCCATAGACAATAGTCCATGGTCATAAATCTTTGCAAGGAACCAGTCTATGGACTCCTTTAAATCCCAAACACCGCCTCGGCTAAACCTACTTCGTCTGGCGAAAATGGAAGCACGTATTTAACGCCCATTTCATCAAACTTTTTACCGGTTGATTTGCCTATGGCTATTACTTTTTGGCCAGGCTCAAGCAGGTTGTCGGCAAAATAAGCGTCAACATTGCTTGGGCTGGTAAATATCATCACGTCGGCACCACTGGCCTCTACGTCCTCTTCTAAAACAGTTTCGTAAACCGGCAGATCAATGATCTTTGTATCGGCGGATAGTCCCTGGTGAATACTCCTCATCGGGTTATCGGCACCCGGGAAAAGTACCGTTGCGCCATTTGCCAGCGCGGCAAAATCGGCAGCAACATCAGCGGTATCATTTCCTTCGCCAACAAAATCAGCAAAGTGGCCATTCTTACGCAGCATATCCTCGCTGCCCGCACCCATTACGCCGAACTTTACCTTTTTAGGGAATTGCGGCTGCAGCTTAAAGAAATATTCAACCGCGTTTTTACTGGTAAAGAATACCCAATCAATGTTCTTTAAAATATAAGAATCAAAACGGGTGATCACCGGTACCGTACGTATCAACGAGCGGTCTTCTATTTCGATCTTATATTTCTCCAGTGCCCGGCGGAAGTAGCTGGTTGCCGATATATCTCTTGATATAAATACCTTTGAAGGGAACTTTCTGTCTTTAGCAAACTTGGCCAAAATGCGTTCGGTAACACCTTCAAGTGTTGGCGTTTCTATAAATAAACGATCAGGAAACTCATCCTCATCATCAGATTTTGAGGTGAACACCTGGAACTGCCCGTTTTCTTTACGACAGTAAACACCCAATGGCAGGTGGCAACCACCACCAAACTGTTTTAACACGCCGCGTTCTAATGAAAGCTGCTCGGCCACCTCGGGGTGGTGCAACGCCTGCAGGGCATCAAATAATATTTGGTTGTTATCACGTATCTGTATGGCTAATACCCCTTGCGCAGGTGCGGGAATAAACTCAGTAGGGGTTAGTTCTTCTACATGGAATTCGCTCAGATCAATACCTAAACGGCTAACACCGGCTTTGGCCAGCATAATAGCGTCATATTTCTCGTCGCGTAGTTTACCTATGCGGGTGGGTACGTTGCCGCGCAGGTCTTCTATTTCGAGATCGGGGCGCAAGGCTAATAATTGAGCCTTACGGCGGTTGGATGACGTACCCACAATACCACCATATTTAACGGACAGCTTTTGGCGCACATCAACGCAATCCTTCAATATCAGCAACAGTTCAGCCGGGTCTTCCCGTTCTGAAACTGCTGCGATGATGAGTCCCGGCGGATTTTCTGTAGGCAGGTCTTTATGCGAATGCACGGCAATGTCTATAGTGCCTGCCAGTAGTTCTTCTTCTAATTCTTTGGTAAAAAAACCTTTGCCTTCCAGTTTATCCAGGCTAAGGTTAAGGATACGGTCGCCCTGTGTTTTAATGATCTTAAGTTCTGCAGGGATGTGCAATGCTGCAAGTTGGTCCTTAACAAAGTTTGCCTGCCATAGTGCAAGTTCGCTTCCGCGTGTGCCGATAATTACTGTTCTGTCCAAAAGGTTAAATTTTTTACACTGCAAATTTAAGTTTTTACAGGTAGTAACGTGTTATTAATTGAGGATATGAGAGTATCCTGACTATCTGATGAGTAAAGCACGTTGGCTTCAGGTTATCCTCTTGTTGCCTGCCATATAAACCAGGCGTTTAAAATGGCATAAGTGCATATGAGTATCTGTCCGCAAATAAAATCGAACCGCTGGGCGCGTTCCGCTTCGTTGCGTTTTACCAGTTTTAACGAATAGGCCGTGCAGATAATTACCGTAAGGATAAATACCAGGGTGATACCGTGCAGCATATCTACCAGCGTAAATGAGCTGGACTCCGGCAGCGCGGAGTCAACAATGTATTTATTACCAATTACCGCGAACAAGGCACCAACGCTTAATCCGAAGCGCGAGTCGATACTATCGGCATGGATGTAAAAACACATGTAGGCAATAAGAAAAGCCACATACATTCCCAAGAACATCTTCCAGAATAGCCCCATCGCGTCGCGATCAATAGTAAGCAGTACCTTAAAATTGCTGTACTCGGTATGGGGTTGGGGTATTTTATCGTCGCCAAAGGCGGTTTCATATTTTTTTATACCGGTGCTGATGTCGATACTATCTATGTTCCAGCCTCGCAGGGTAAACCGCGGATCAAAGTGCTTGCCTAAAGTATCTGCCTTAAATACCAGCGCTTTGGAATCAAACTGCGAATTTTCAATAGAGAACCGTAGTTTTTGCTGGTCAAACGGGAAATTGTTGGTAGCCCAGGAGTCTTTCATTACTGCCTGTAGCTTCATCAGCATATATATGCGGTTATTGCTCGAATCGATAGTAGAGAAGGATGTAGTAACTGATTTGGCTTGTGGTACTTCCAGGTTGTGCAAAAAATCAAACTTTTTGTTCTTGTACTTAAGCCACAACCACATGTTAATGTTATATTCTTTATCCTTAAAGTTGATGTCGTGTATACTGGTAATGTATATACCGCATTGTACGGTATCGATAGGGGCATTCTGAGCATTAGCTTTTAAGGCAGATAGAAAGCCGGCGATAAAAATCAGGATCAGGGTTTTAACTGCTTTTAACATCAAAAGCTATTAACGTTCAATTACAGATGTTGTTTGCAGGTTTATTTAATTTAACGAATTGTTTTTTAGGCAATTAAAAAACAATTTAACTAATGTTTGGTTGGGTAATAACATAGCAGATACGTTACCCTGTTATGGGGCTAAAGAGAATATTATACAACAAAGTTGTTTTTTGATCCGCGCATCATAAATCCGCATGTGTTTTATACTCGTTAGTTATTTAAATACGAAAAACAAACACATGAAAACCAATTTTAGAAGCAAGGTAAACGAAATTGTCACCAACATCAGGCGGACCCGCGAAAGGCTTAACTATACACAAGACTACCTGGCGATGCGCATGAACGTTTCACAAAACGCCTACTCAAAAATTGAGCTTGGCTATTCTAAACTCACTCTGGCGAGGCTTATGGAAATATGTGCCATACTGGAAGTGCCGGTATCAGAAATGATAGAGCCGGGCAAACAACAGCAGGTATACCGGTTAGTGTACAACCCGGCGTTGCGCCTGCAAACCGTTTAGTTTACGTTAATATATTTGCAGTAATGGCCCGTTCAACGGGCCATTACTGTAATAAAGCTTTTTTGAATAAAAATTTAAATTAGCGGCTGATAATAATACCCCTTTATTGCATGCCTCATAATAAACTACCTACCGTAAAAGAGATAGCCAAACGGCTAAACGTTTCCACATCAACCGTGTCCAGGGCGCTGCACAACCATCCAAGTATTGGCCTGGTTACTACCATGCGGGTACATAAAGTAGCCCAGGAACTGGGGTACGAAATAAACAAAACGGCTATTTTTTTTAAGGAACGTAAACCTACACAATCGGCGTAATTATTCCTGACCTGGCCGAACCCTTTTTTTCGTCGGCTTTAACCGGGGTAGAAGATGTTGCTGAGGCGTGTAATTATAATGTGATCATAGGGCAATCGTTAAACAGCTTTGAGCGCGAAAAAAGGATAGTGGCCAATATGAAAAACCACAGGGTTGATGGTATACTGGTATCCATTACCAAAGAAACATCAACCTATGAGCATTTCGACCAGTTGCGTAAGTTCAATATCCCCGTAGTTTTTTTTGACCGTGTGCCCAACCGGCAGGATATCAATTATGTAGCCTGTAATCTGGTATCGGGTATGTTGCAGGCAGTAACTAAACTGGTAGCAAAAGGGTATAGGCGTATTGGGCTAATTAATGGCCCGACAAAACTTGCCGCCACACTTCAGCGCCTCCAGATCTATCTTAACTGCCTCAGGCAAAACGGGCTGGAGGTTGACCAGGATATCATTGTTTCTACCACGCTGAGCAAAGCCGATAACTTAGCGGCTATGAACAAGTTGCTTTCGCTTGCAGTGCCGCCGGAAGCGGTAATAACCTTTAATGACCATGTATTGCTGGATTGTATGGCGGCCGTAACAAATGCAGGCCTCGAGGTGAATAAGGATATTAGTTTTGTAAGTTTCGCCAACCTGCCCGTATGGGAGTACATGGATAAAAAGCCATTAGCTTCTATTGAGCAGTTCGCTTACAGGCAGGCTTCAACGGCTGCCGGCTTTCTGTTTAAGCTGATAGGGCACGCGGCGCAACCTGATGCTTCCGAAATGCCGCCATTGCAATGTGTAATTGATTCTGAAATGGTTGAATATCCTCAATAGTTATATTTAAAAAGTAAAATTTACACATACGGTTGCGTAACCTCTTGCAAACGTATGCACAAACTATTCGTATACCCGTTTTTGCCGGCATATTTTCCCAAGCCGGTAATTTATGCCATTTTTACTATGCAATAGCAGGAGTATTCGCGCCTGCCGGTAAACCATACCTAAAAATATATTGCGTAAAAAAGCATGCCGCGTAAGCCGGAGAACATAGCAGAGGTAGTATCAAACTTTAAATGTAATGCTGATAGCAGCTGGTTTAAAACGTTTGGCTCCGGCCATATTAATGATACCTTTTTGTTAAAAAGCTTGTCTGTTGGCGGGCCCCATTATTTATTGCAGCGCATTAACCACCATATTTTTACCCGGGTAGATCAACTGATGCATAATATGCATAGGGTAATAACACATTTAAAGCAAAAAGTTGGGGCTGCGGGTGGCAACCCAGTTACGGAGGCATTAACGCTCATTCCCACGCACACCAACCAATATTATTACCAGGATAGTACAGGCAGCTACTGGCGTATGCTGTATTTTTTGGATGGTGCCCGCAGTTACGATATAGTTACCACCAGTGGGCAGGCTTTTGAAGGGGGCAGGGCCTTTGGTAAATTCCAGGCCATGCTGGCAGATCTCCCGGCAAACGAGTTATTTGAGGTGATACCCGACTTTCACAATGCCCGTCATCGCCTGTCGCAGCTTAACCATGCTATCGCTAAAGGTACGCCGGAAAGGCTAAAGCAGGTGTCGCCAGAGCTGGAATTGGTTAGGCACTACGCTACGGAAATGCAATACTTTCAGCAGCCTGGGCAGGTGGCCGCGTTACCTCAAAGGGTGATACATAACGATACCAAGTTTAATAATGTATTGCTGAACAGCCGCGACGAGGCGCAGTGCGTGATCGACCTGGAAACCGTGATGCCGGGGTACGTAGCTTATGATTTTGGCGACGCGATACGCACCATTATTAATAAAGCAGCCGAAGATGAGGCCGATTTGGAAAATATACAGCTGAATATGCCTTTGTTTGAAGCCTACACCAAAGGTTACCTCAAAGAAGCCGCGGGCTTTTTAACCGAAGCGGAGGTTCTATCGCTTACTAAAGGAGTTTTATTGCTTCCCTTTTTACAGTCGGTAAGGTTTCTTACCGACCACATTAACGGTGATATTTATTACAAAATACATTTTGAGGGGCATAACCTGCAAAGGGCAAGGGCACAATTCAGATTGTTTCAGCTGCTACATGGCAATGCTGATATGTTGCACCAGATCATTTTAAACGAATATACAAAATGCAAGGGCCTGCTACGCTAATAGCCGTTGGTCATTGCAAAAGAGTACGAATCAATAACCGATAAAAATATGTTTTTATGAATAGAAGAGATTTTGTTAAGCAAAGCGCCATAGGCGTTGCAGGGTTAACCGTATTACCGTCAGGAACTTTATTTGCCAGGAATGCCGATAAGGTAAAATTGGGATATATCGGCGTGGGCCTGCGCGGTCGCAGCCATATTAGCGAGGGTTTACTGCGAGATGATGTAGAAATAGTAGCCATTTGCGATATACAAGAAAGCTCACTTAAATATTGCCGCCAGCAATTTGTAAAAGCGAATAAAAAACTGCCTGCCGAATACACCGGCGGTTTGGACGCTTATAAAAAGCTGTTAGAGCGTAAAGATATTGACGCGGTGATTATTGCTACTCCATGGCAGTTTCATAAAAGCCAGGCTATTGATGCCATGCGTGCGGGGAAATATGTAGGTTGCGAGGTAATTGCCGGTATTTCTCTGGAGGACCACTGGGATATCCTGAAGGCTCATGAGGAAACCAAAATGCCCTACATGACGCTGGAGAACGTTTGCTACCGCCGCGATGTAATGGCCGTTTTAAATATGGTGCGCCAAAACCTGTTTGGCGAGTTGGTGCATTGCGAGGGTGGTTACCAGCACGATCTGCGCGGTATTTTGTTTAATGATGGCAAAAGCTTTTACGGCAAGGGTGGCGAATACGGCCCTAACACCATGGGCGAATCGCAATGGCGCACACAATGGAACATTGACCGCGATGGCGACATTTACCCAACTCATGGCGCAGGCCCGGTAATGCACTATCTGGATATTAACCATGGTAACCGTTTTACTAACCTTGTTTCGTTTTCAAGCAAGTCGGTTGGTTTAAACCAATATATTGAGAAAGTATCACCCGGAAATAAGAATGCTAAGATCAAGTTCAGGAACGGCGATGTTACCACCACCATGATCAATTGTGCCAATGGCGAAACGGTAATGTTAAGCCATGATGTGCATTTGCCGCGCCCATACTCACTGGGTTTCCGTGTGCAGGGTACCGGCGGTATCTGGATGGATGTGGCCAACTCTATTTACATTGAAGGAAAATCAGCGCAGGAAGATGTATGGGACAAAGCTGACGCATGGCTGGAAAAATACGATCACCCGCTTTGGAAAAAGAACGAACACCTGGCAGAGGGTGCGGGTCATGGCGGTATGGACTGGTTTGTATTTAACGCGTTTGTAATGGCTGTTAAGGAACGGAGGCAAACCCCGATAGATGTTTACGACTCATTAACGATGAGCGTGATCACCCCGCTTTCAGAAAAATCATTAAAAGAAGGCAACGCGCCGCAACAATTCCCTGATTTTACCCGAGGTAAATGGAAGCAGAGTAAAAATACTTTCGCTTTGGATGATAGCGGGTTTTAAGTAAAGTTGCAGGCATAAGTTATGCCGGTTTAAACATGTTATTACGAGTATTAGATTGATATCGAAAAGCGTGACAATCCCACACCCAGCTTAAGTTTTGCTAACTATGAGATTGCTTCGTTCCTCGCAATGACATGTTTTCTTAGTCTCTTACGCTAATTTCCTTGCGGATATAAGGTGATGCAAATTGTTACATTTGCTTTATCCATGAAAGATATTCCATTACATCAACTTAAAGAAAGAGCCAGTACCGGCCTGGAGATGTGGCGTTATTATGCCGGGGATATGGATGCTGAAAACGAAGCGCCGCTGGCCGCTCATAGGGATGACCACTATATATTTTTTCTGGTTGATGAGGGTTGGGCATCAATGATGATTGACTTCACGAAAGTGGTTTTTCATGCTCAGACACTCTATTATATTTTGCCCGGCCAGGTGCACCAAAGCTTAGATTACAACGAAGCAGCTGGCTGGTTCATCGCAGTAGATACCATGCTGGTCCCGCCCGATTACCGAAAGGTTTTTGAGGGCAGCATGGACTTGCAACAGCCGCATCGGTTGAGTGATGACCAGATGAAGCAATGCACCAGTTTACTCACAGTACTGCTGCAGCGTTTCCAGGAGAAAGATAGTTTACCATTTAATCTGTCGGTGACACACTCTTTGTTGCAGGCATTTGTAGGTATGGTTGCGGGCTGTTACAATTGCGTGGCAAATCCAAGTGTACGGTTAACCCGGCCAATGGAAATTGTACAACAATTTAAACGTTTGTTGGTAGACAACATTTGCGCTGTTAAGAGCCCATCCGCGTATGCCGAAATGTTGCGGGTATCTGAAAGTTACCTTAACGAATCGTTAAAAAAGATTACTGGTATGTCTGTAAGTTACTGGATTTTGAACGAATTGGTGTTAGAAGCCAAACGTTTATTATACTACAGCGAATTAAACGTAAAAGAAATAGCCCATAAATTGGGCTATGACGATCATACCTATTTCTCCCGGATCTTCAAAAAATTGGAAGGCATAACACCTCTATCATTTAGAGCATCTTACCGTAAATAGTCCAATCATTCCCGTGGGTTTGCCATTGATGCCGGCTGCTTTTGACCGTTTCTTTGTCTTAAGCAAAACGCACATTATGGAAACATCTACTTTTCACAAACTAAAACAAAAAGCAGGCAACCTGCTTGAGCCGCGCTTGCTGCAAACCGGCCGTGTGCTGGATGTAAGACCGTGGTCGCCATCAACCATGATAGAGATTGACATGCATCTGCCATTTACCAACATGGAACATTGGGAGCAGGTGCCTTATATAAAATTTAGGGTTGACCCGCTAACTTATCGTGACTACACACCATCGGGATGGGATGCTGAGACAAGCACATGTACCATTTTTGTTGATGCGCTGCACAACGGCCCCGGCGCAAAATGGGCCCGGAGCTTAAAAATTAATGATACAGTTAGCTATCTCAAAAAGATAGGCTATACGCAGCATCAGCCGGACCAAACCTCAGCGATAATTGCCTTGGGCGACGAAAGCAGCGTTGGCCATTTGCTGGCACTGCAAAAAATGGTGTTACCACATACACGTTTTTCAGGCGGTATTGTTATGGGTAACGAATATCACCGCAAACAGTTCCACGAATTTTTGTGGACACCTATAGAACCTGTTGAACGCCGCGATGTTTACGGCCACCATAGCCTGATGCAATGGGTGTTAAAACAAAAGTACAGCCTGGAGAATACCATATTTTACTTAACAGGTAACAGTACCATGGTGGGGCAGTTACGCAAATTACTTAAACAGCAAGGCTATCCTTCATCACAGATCAAGGCACAGGGTTTCTGGTCTTAATTAACCTGCGTTAAGCATTACTTTTGCTTAACGTAGGTTTCAATGATCTCGTGGTTAATGTTGAGGCTGTCTATCTTTTCAATGCCTTTTTGTATAAGGGTATCACCCTTAAATTTTACGGTAAAGTCGAAATCTTTTCCCTCCCAATCGCGGGCGTTCAGGTAGGCTAAGTGCTCGGTGTATTTATCACCCTTAAAATCATAAGTGCCGCCGCCTGCGGTATAAGTAGCGTCCTTACCCTTGCCTTTGCTCAGATCATGGCGCATAAAGGCAAAATGGGTATCATTTAAAATTTTGATCATTTCCTGGTTAGGTACAGGGTAATCTTTAACACTATCGCCTTTTGTAACGGTAATGGCCGATACCAGTTTCCAGGTGCCCACCATAGACGAAGCAGATTTTGATTCAGAATAGGTACTTTCAGTGGGCTTTTGTGTGCATGATGCCAATGCGATGGTCGCAACAAGCAACAGGTTTTTAACTTTCATGAGATGGAGGTTTTTGTTGATTTAATACGAATATAAGTGCAACAATAGTAAATGCAAGCATGTTAACCTTACATGCAGGATAATACGTATAACTTACCGGCAAATTTTTACTCCGGAACCAGCGGATTGGTATTACCGGTACCCAACAAGCAGGCTTACCCACCTGAATACCAGAATAGCTCGCGCTTAACTTTTTACGGCTCATTGTTCAATAGCATCGAGATCAATAGCTCATTTTATAGACTGCCCATGGCATCAACCGTAAAAAAATGGGCGAATGAAGTGCCGGATGCTTTCAGATTTACCTATAAACTGCTGCGCGATGTTACTCATAACAAGGAGTTGCTGTTTGAATCTGATGATGTTTCGCGGTTTTTGCAAGTGGTAGACGCCGCAGGTGATAAAAAGGGTAGTTTATTAATCCAGTTTCCGGGGAAAACGGATATTGGTTCTGTAAAGCAGTTAGAGAAATTGCTGGTCAACATCGGTGATTCAGATTGGGACATCGCGGTCGAGTTCAGAAACAAGAGCTGGTATCACGAAGATGTTTACCGCTTGCTTGATGAATACCAGGCCGCAATAGTGACACAGGACATGCCTAAAGCTATGACACCGATGATAGATTCGCCCGTTGATTTTGTTTACCTGCGCTTTCACGGGCCAAATGGCGGCTATCGGGGTAGTTACAGTGAGGTATTTCTGCAGGAGTATGCCCAATTGATAGCCGAGTGGTTAGGTGATGGTAAAAAGGTTTACTGCTACTTTAACAATACCGCGGGCGAGGCTGTACATAATTTAATAACGCTGAATAGCATGGTTGCAGAAGCTGTCGGATAATAAAACAATTTCCCGATGTAAATGACGGACTTTCGTTACCACTTACACCGGGCAAAGCAATCAACATATCTTATATGATTACCATGGCAATTGTTCGCCTAAGTGGTAGAACCCACCGGTAGGGCCATCTTCGTTGATAAGGGCTAATTCCACACTGGTTTTGGCACCATCAACAATTTCCATAGGCGCAACATCATTACCACCAAGTTCGGTTTTTACCCAACCTGGGTGTGCAGAGTTTACTTTGATATTGGTATCGGCCAGTTCAATAGCCAGGTGGTTAGTAAACATGTTTAAAGCGGCTTTTGATGCGTCATAGGATAGCACTTTGATGGCCTCTATCGGGCTATTGGGTTGTGAGTGCATAGTTAATGATCCTAAAATGCTCGATAGATTCACGATACGGCCTGCATCACTCTTTTTAAGCAATGGCAGCAGCGCATTGGTTAAATAAACCTGGGCGAAAAAGTTAGTCTGGAAAACGTATTCAAATTCTTCTTCGGTTGTTTCGACAGTTGTTTTTTCAAACAACGAACGTTTTGGTGCCACCCCCGCGTTATTTACAAGGATATCCAGCTTGCCGAATTTATCTTCTACATAAGCGGCTAAAGCTTTTCTATCCTCTGCACTGGTCACTTCAAGTTTAGCGCCGTAAGCGTCTATTCCTTGCTGCTTTAATTTCTCGGCTGATTCATTGGCTACATCCAGGTTGCGTGCGGTAAGGATAACGGTTACACCTTTCTCACCAAGTTGTTTTGCGGTTTCAAAGCCTATACCTCTGTTTGCACCGGTAATAAGTGCTACTTTTTGATTTTTCATTGTTGTATGGAGTTATTTGTTTTATCTGTTATAGACCGTTCGGTCTTTTTTATTTCAAAAAAAATTTAAATACAGTTAGCTATTATTTCGTCCTTCAGGATTTTACTGATCTGTTTCATTACATCATTATTGTCGGCAACTCTGGCCATCAGTACTCCTCCTTCAAGCATCGCGAACATCTTAATGGCAAAATCATCTACCTGCCAGTCGTTCCTGAACTCATTGTTCGCTATTCCGCAATCTAAAATGCCTTTTAATAAAGCCTGCGATTCTTTAATGCTTTTGTTTACCCTTTGTTTTATTGCGGGGTTAGTATCATCGGCCTCGGAGCCAAAATTGAGCATCGGGCAACCACCTTCTATAACAGGCTTATCCACTTTGGCAAGGTGATCTATAAAATAGAACAGCTTTTCTTTAGCAGTTTTTTTCCTGTTCAAGCCGGAGCAAACGCTTTCACTAATAGTATTTAAACAATAGTCTACTACCGCTAATGACAGCTCTTCCTTGCTTTCAAAGTGTCCGTACAAGCCGCCTTTGGCCATTTTGGTAGCCTGCATCACGTCACTCATGGCAGTACCTGCAACACCTTTGGTGTTAAATACCGGAGCCGATTGCTCTATAATGAATTGTCTTGTACGTTCTGCTTTTGTCACGGTTCAAATGTAGACCGTTCGGTCTATTTTAGCAAGCATTCTTTTTACAAATGTTAATGTAATGACAATTGTTACAAACACCGGTTTAAACTATTATAGCTTTAGCACCGTCATACCACCAAAAAAAACAGAAAAACAGATGAAAAAGATATTTTTAATGTTAGCGTTTGTTGCCGGCATAGGTGTTGCCGCAAATGCACAAACCAAAGTAACCAAGACCCCGGAACAGCGCGCGCAACATAGGGCTGCGGCTTTAGCTAAAAAGCTTAACCTCAATGCAGATCAATCTACCAAGGTGAATGCCATATTCGCTCAACAGGCTTCACAAATGGATAGCCTTAAAACAAATAAATCCGGCGACCGGAAAGCAAACTTTGCAGCCCGTAAGGCTATATTTACCAACACCGATGCCCGTTTGAACGCGGTGTTAACCCCGGAGCAGCAAACCGCTTATGCCAACCTGAAAACTGAAATGAAAAATAAATTTCATAGCAGGCACCATGGCGCTAAAACCCCCGATGAAAAAGCGCCGCGTTTAACCGGCGTGTTAACTAAAAAGTTATCGCTAAGTGCCGACCAGTCTGCAAAAGTGAATAGCATATTGCTGCAAAGCGCTACGCAAATGGATAGCTTAAAAGCCAACAAACCAGCCGACCGTGCAGCCGTAAAGCAATCACGTAAAGCTATATTGCAGAATGCCGACGCACAGTTGAAAACAGTTTTTACTGCGGAGCAACAAAAAGCCTATGCCGACCTGAAAGCTAAAATGATAGAACGTATGAAGGCACACAGAGGCGCGAAAGTAACCGCGCCAAGTGCAGGATAAATAGTGTGATTGATGAGTAAGTGAGTGGCGGGCAGCGTAATGTTGCCCGCTTTTTTATTTTAAGGCATCGGCAAGGAGCTTGTTTAACTCTTTGTAGCGTTCGCCACGTCCATCGTTGTTAAAATAATACGCAACCAGCATGGCGGCATATTGCCCGTTATTATTTACCACAGGATAGCTGCCAAACAGGCCCGGGCTGCTTATATTACCGCCATCCATCACCCACTCGCCAAACCCATAACCAATACCCCCGGCTTCTTTCGGCGTGTAAGCGATCTTTACATCTGCTGTTAAACGGTTAACCTGCATTTGTTTGATGCTCTGTTCTGATAATACGCGTTTGCCGTCGGCAGCAATACCCTTGTTAAGTATCATCACCAAAAATTTCAGGTAATCATTTGCTGTGCTTACCGCGCCGCCTGCGGGTAGGGCTACCGGTTTGTGGCCAAAATGGGTATTGGTCATGTGTAGTGGCGTGGCAATTCGTTCGTTAAACAGCGTTTCAAAGGTTTTACCGCTTATTTTTTCCAATATGGCCCCGGCAATTTGTAAGCCCACGTTGCTGTAATGGAAAACTTTTCCGGGCGCGCCTTCCATTGGCATAGTGGCTATATCGGCAATAGCGTCGTCCATACTGTTGTTGTCTTTAAGTTCAGCCAGGCTTTCTTTTAATGCCGGGGCCTTAATAGCCGTAGTGTGCGACAGGCATTGCCATACGGTAATGCCACCTTTGCCCGCTTTGCTTAACGCCGGCAGGTATTTACCAATGGTATCTGTTAGTTGGAGTTTGCCCTCATCAACAAACGTCATCACCAGGGCGGCGCTTAGCCATTTGCTGCAGCTGGCAATAGGCTGTCGGCTATCCGCGTTCAGATCGGCCATGTCGGCCTCCTTGCCTGTGCGGCGGGCAACAAAGCGGTTAATCATCTTTTGTCTGCGCGATAGGTTATTTTGCGCCGCGGTATATACTACTTTCCCTTTGCTGTAAACAACCAGTACGGCCCTTCCGCCCATATCGGGCGTGTTTGCCTTAAGCCATTCATCTACCTTACTGAAATCGTTTTGGGCTGATAAGGTGCCAGTAAAGAAAATTAACGCTGATACAAGTAACGCTTTTTTCATGATGGATAAAGTTTTCCGAAATATAATAAACTCAGCGGTATTTAAAATATTCATGACCAAGGCATTTTGTATCTTTGCCACCATGATGCCTGTATATAAAGTATTACGTTTAGTTGTAGCTGTTTTGTTAGTAAGCGCGGTGTTCTCCTGCAGCAGTGAGGATAAAAAAAAGCCGGGTACGGATAGCACCGCTTTGGCTAAATCAAACACGGTAGTTACCATGCATGCCGATACCGGCCATCTGGTGGGTGCCTGGCATGATGAAGCCATTAAATCAGATAAAGGGGAGGAGATAGCTTATGAAGTGATCAGCAAAGGGCACAAGGTATACATACAGGCCATTACCTTCAAGGGTAAAGAATTAACCCTTAATGATGCCCCACCTATAACCGCATCGGCTTCAGAGATACGTAAAGACGGTGACAAATACGTTGGCGTAAATTCGCCTACCGAAGTTTACAAAATAGACAAAAGCGGCAACCTGCTCATCTACGATGGGGAAACATTAGTTGCTATCTGCAAAAGGATATTGTAATATCAGCAGGTAACTATTTATGGTTCTTGTTCCAGCCTATTTTCATTTTGCCATTTTCTTCGTGGGCGCGTATGTGTACCACAATACCTTTAAAGCGTTTCTTTTTACGTTCCTCAAGGTCAGTGATTTTAAAATCGTCTTTAGGGTTGCGCAGGGGGATGTCTAAAGCGATATCCGTACCTCTTTCCAAGCCGTAAACACCGGCAACATCCACATTTAATACGCTCGAACTTACCTCCAGTGGCTTAATGGTGATCATATCGCCGTTCACTACAAAGTGCCCGTCCAGTTTAGGTATCTGGATGTTTTTAAGGTCGCGGAAAGGGAACACAAATTTTCCTACCCCGAGCAGCGGCTGAAAATTAAGCAGCGCCGCATCCCGAAGACTCAGATCGAGATCACCTTTTAGCGAGCGTGGTACCAAATTACCCGCATCGGTAACACTGCCGCTGATATTTGTTTTTGCCGACAGGTAACCTTTTAAATTATCGGCGGTAAAATCTTTAAGAGCAAAATTGTTGAATGCCCTAAAAAAATCAGGCATATTCACATTACTTACCACGGCATTAACTGCGAAGCGGTTAAGTTTATCGCCCTGTATCACCTTACCATTCATTTTTAAAGTACCGCCGGCATGTTTAACACCCACGTTCTGTATCAGGATGCCGTTCTCTGTGGTTAAAAAGTCGGCATGGGCATCGGTAGCCATAAATCTTTTATAGTAAAGTTTGTTAACCTGCATATGCATTTCTGCACGACCACGTTCCAGCACGTTGCCCAATTGGTCAACAAAGTTACCGCTGTTTCCTCTGCTTTTAGTGGCCGGCGCCGCCTTTCGTTCGCTCAGGAAGCCCATAAATTCACCGAGATATAATGCCGGGCTATGAATTTGCCAGGTGAGCAGTATTTTTTCGGGCGAGTCGTAATACAAGTTCAGGAAGTTATTTACACGGCCTTCCATGGTAACTACGCTACGCCCGCTTTGTAAATGAATATTATTAAGTATCAAATCATTCTTTACAAAGTTGAGCGAGAAGGATGTATTTTTTAGCTTGAGGTTACGCGGCAGGTAAAACAGATCTGTATGGCGCAGGTTAATAGAGCCATTTACAAAAGGCTTGTTGATCTTGTAATCTACTACATCCGCTCGGTAACGCAGATTAATATCGGCAGAGCCACCACTAAATTTGGCAATATCATCCTGCAGGAACCAGTTAAGGTCGGCAGCCGGAAAATTGGACCGAAAATTACCTGTAGCGATAGGTTTATCAAGGTTAATAACGCTGCCCGTGTCAATGGTAAACGGCAGGTGGTTATAGGTGCCTTTAAAGGCCGTAAGCTTAATAACAGAATTAGCATCGCTCAAAGGCTGGCTTTTAATATAGCTATTGGTGAAAACACCATTAAATGAACAACTGTCAATAACCCCGCCGGGTGTGGTAAGCTTGTTATTATTCACTTTGGCGGTTACGTATAAAAGTGGATCGCCGGCACCGAAACTACCGGATATAGCAGCTGTAACCGCTATGGGGCGGTCCAGATTAAACATATTAAGCGATTTCTGTATGTTAGCAGCCAGCAGGTTGGAGGCATGTTTCCACAAAATACTATTTGCTGCAAGGTTGATGGTAAACTCGGTGGGTTCCTTTTTGGTGCGGAACAAGGCGTTTACCATAAAAGCATCGCCGCCTATATTTAGTGGTTTCACCTGTACGGCTATTTGTCCCTTGTCCTCATTATAACCCGCGTCAAAATCGCCCTCAAGCTGCTTATTCTTAATAAAACTGCCTTTTAGCGTATTAAAGGCCATGCTTTTTGCCAATACATTCAAGTGGAAATTAGCATGCCAGCCGCTGTCAGGATAGTTCATTTTTCCCTTAAGGTCATCAATGCTGAAGTTGAACAGCTTATGGTCCTTGCGGTTATCAACAGTAAAGTTTACGTTATCAAAGCTGAAGTTTTTTAGCTGCGTCGCCGAACTGCTTTCAGACTTGTTATCTTTTACCTGTTTCTTGTCTTTCTTAAATACTGAGGTGTTACTGTAGCCGGTGCTATCGGTATAGAGGTCTATGCTGGCATCGCTAATGGCAATGTGGTTAATATCAATGGTGCCTTTAAACAGGGCAAGTGTATTGAGCGAGATATTAAAATCGCGAGCATTAAGTAAAGTGTGTTTATGTTGCTCAAACTGCTTATCGCGCACCAGTACGTTTTGCAGGGTTAAGGAAATATCTGGCAGGCCGCGGAAAAAGTTAGGTTTTATATCGCCTATAACCAGGGTGCCATCTACACTTTTAGCCAGTTGCTCATTCACCATTTTAAGCACTTTTGTCTTATTGAATGATATATACATTGTTGCACCTACAATGAGCAACAAGATCAGCAGCGCAACCCCACCGATAATTTTAAGCGATATTTTTAACCATGCCGGCATATAAACATTTTAGTGATAAAGTATAAAGTAATGATTTTGTTTGTGTAAGCGGTTGATGTTTAAGAGCGTTAAGGAGTAAATCTGCTTGAAATAACTGATGTTAAAGGGCAATCTTTAATTTCATATCTTAGCTGCAACATGTCTACAACAGTGTTGCCACCAGCATTACGAACGGTTAACGTTACCCGTTATGTAACCCCTTTACGCGAAGGAGGATCGTTACCGGCTATTGCCGAAGCTGATGATGGATTTTTATATGTGTTAAAATTTCGGGGGGCGGGGCAAGGGCCCAAAGCGCTCATCGCCGAGCTGATTGGCGGCGAAATTGCCCGCAAGTTAGGTTTCCGTATTCCCGAACTGGTTTTTGTGAACTTGGATGAGGCTTTTGGCCGTACCGAAGCGGATGAAGAAATACAAGACCTGCTTAAGTTTAGCGTAGGGTTAAACCTGGCACTGCATTACTTATCAGGCGCTATCACCTTTGACCCCACGGTTACCGAGGTGGACGAATTGCTTGCCTCGCAAATAGTTTGGCTGGATGCTTTACTGACCAATGTTGACCGTACCCCTCGTAATACCAATATGCTTGTTTGGCACCGTGAGCTATGGCTCATTGACCATGGTGCTGCCCTGTATTTTCATCACAGTATGGATAACTGGGAGGAGCAGTCGCTGCGCCCGTTTGTGCAGATAAAAGACCATGTACTGATCAAAAGAGCCACGCAATTGCAAGAGGTAGATAAAGCTTTTAAAGCGATCCTGACTACGGATGTTATAACTGCCATCGTATCTATTATACCCGATGCCTGGCTAACCGACCGTTCATTTGAAACAGAGGATGATCAGCGGCAGGTGTATGCCAAATTCCTCAATAACCGCATAGCCAACTCAGAAATATTTGTAAAGGAAGCCGAAAATGCAAGACAGACATTTATTTGAGTATGCCGTAATCAGGGTGGTACCCAGGGTAGAGCGCGAAGAGTTTATCAATGTGGGCGTGATATTGTATTGTGCCAAACAGAAATTCCTGCAGATGCGCTATCATATTGACCGTAACAGGCTGTATGCTTTTTCAAAAGACCTGGATATTGATGTGGTAGAAAAAAATCTTTTATCCTTTCAAAAAATAGCGCAGGGGGGTAATAACGCCGGGCCGATAGGGGAACTGGATGCTCCGTCGCGTTTTAGGTGGTTAACAGCCACGCGGAGTACCGTGGTGCAAACTTCTAAAGTACACCCGGGTTTTTGTATAGACGGGGAGGATGCCATTGATAAACTTTACCGGCAACTGGTGCTTCAGGAATAAATAGCCCTCACTCACTACGCCTGATCACGGCGTTGTCGCCTTGTACAGGTATTTCGCCTTTTTGTGAGTCGTCTGCATTCGCGGCCGCGTCTTTAAGCTGGTGATACACCGTTTCCAGGCGGGGATCGTTTTTAACTATCTCAAGCAAATGCTGTAGCTCCTCCGGGGTAATTTCAATTTCTATTTTCATGAATATAGCAGATGCAAAGCTTAAGCCAAATACGCCTGGCCTATAAATAAAATCGTGTGTATGTAAAAAGTACACTATATGTTTTTAAATTAGCTTTTCAGAAACCAGTTTAAACCCAACATCATGACCTCTTTAGTAAAAACCGCCTTCCTTGGTCTGTTTTTCCTGTGCTTTTTAAACTGCACATTCGCTCAGAAAAGATTGGCGGTTGAGCCCCGGTTTAAAGTAATAGGCTTTTATACAGGTAAGGAAGACCAGGCACATATCAGCTTTTTACATGAGGCTACCAAATGGTTCCCGGCTATGGCTAAAAAGTATAATTTCAGGTTTGATACAACATCCAACTGGGGCAACCTTAATGATGCATTTCTGAAAAACTACCAGGTGGTTATTTTCCTGGATACCCGGCCTGAAGACCCCGCGCAGCGGGCAGCCTTTGAGCGGTATATGAAAAATGGCGGCGGCTGGATGGGTTTTCACTTCTCGGCATTCGCGCTTAACAATTCCGCGGTGCCTGCCAACTGGGATTGGTACCATAACGAGTTTCTGGGCTCGGGGCAATATGGCAGTAATACCTGGCGGCCAACCTCGGCCATCTTAAAGGTGGAAGACAAAACGCACCCGGTTATACAAGGCCTGCCTGCCACTTTTAAAGCACAACCCAACGAGTGGTACCGTTGGGAGAACGACCTGACTAAAAATCCCAACATCAAAATATTAGCTTCTATTGATCCGGTAAGCTTTCCTTTAGGCACCGGCCCCAAGCCCAATGAAATATGGCACAGCGGCTACTACCCGGTAGTATGGACCAACAAAAATTATAAGATGGTTTACTTTAACATGGGCCATAATGATATTGATTACGAGCACCATACCAATAAGGATCTTTCACATACATTTGGTAACCCTGTTGAAGATCAATTGATACTAAACACGCTATTATGGCTGGGCACAACACGTGTTATAAACGCAACCAATTAATTCACTAAATTATATATTCAGCATGAACAAAAAACTACTCGTGGCTTTGCTGCTCGGTGTGTCGGCTAAGGGCTTTGGCCAGCGTGTATCGCAAAAGCAGGCTTCGTATACTGCTGCCAACCGAACGGTTAAAGTATTTGTAACAGAAAAAGGCTCCGGCAAACGCCTTGCACCGGCAGGCGAAATTAAGTTTGAAACCGAGGCCCAGCCACCTGAAACGGAAACGGTGGTGTTTGTTGACCCGGATAAAAAGTTCCAAACCATGTTGGGCATAGGTGGCGCGCTTACTGATGCCGCCGCAGAAACTTTTTATAAACTGCCGAAAGATAAGCAGGAGGAATTATTATCGGCATACTACAGTAGCAATGGTATAGGTTACAGCTTTGGCCGTACTACCATACAGAGCTGCGATTTTAGCAGCAGCAGCTACAGTTATGTAAGTAACAACGATAAAGGTTTGTCTACATTTAATATAGCTCACGATAAGCAATACCGCATTCCGTTTATTAAAGCGGCTATCAAAGAAGCTGGTGGCAAACTGCCCATTTTTGTTTCGCCGTGGAGCCCGCCTGCGTTCATGAAAACCAACAACGATGTACTGCACGGAGGCCACCTTAAACCGGAGTATGCGCAAAGCTGGGCCAACTTTTATGTGAAGTTTATTAATGCCTATGAAAAAATGGGTATTCCGGTTTGGGGCCTTTCGGTACAAAACGAACCTATGGCAACGCAAACATGGGAATCATGTAATTACACGGCTGAGGAAGAACGCGATTTTGTAAAAAAACACCTGGGCCCGGTATTAGCAAAAAATCGGCTTGGCGGCAAAAAACTTATCATATGGGATCATAACCGCGATCTACTGTATCAGCGCGCCAGCACGGTATTGGAAGACCCCGCCGCCGCAAAATATGTTTGGGGGATAGGCTTCCATTGGTATGAAACCTGGACAGGCGCCGGGCAGAATTTTGAGAGCGTGCGCTTAACGCACCAGGCTTTCCCCGACAAGAACCTCGTTTTTACAGAGGGCTGTGTAGAAAAGTTTGACTTTAGTCGTTTAGACGACTGGGCATTAGGCGAACGCTACGGGCTATCCATGATCAATGATTTTAATGGCGGTACCGTGGCCTGGACAGATTGGAACATCCTGCTTGACGAAAAAGGCGGACCTAACCATGTAGGTAATTTCTGTTTCGCGCCTGTACACGCCGATACCCGCAGCGGCCAGTTACTTTATACTAACGCCTACTATTATATTGGTCACTTTTCTAAATACATTCGCCCCGGCGCTAAACGTATAGCCAGTTCGCCAAGCCGGGATAAACTTTTAAGTACAGCTTATCTTAACCCCGACGGCAAGATCGCGGTGGTGGTAATGAACCGTACCGATGAACGGATCGAATACCGTTTATGGATTAAAGGGCGGTCCGCTAAAACCGTAAGTGAGCCGCACTCCATTGCAACATTGGTAGTTAATTAATAACGATGCCATGTAGTGGCATGATGATTGTAAATGTTGACCATGTGTGTAAGGATAAGTGCTGGGGATAAGGATGAAACAATTGGGATACCAATCCCATTGATGTAAATGCGAGAAACGCCGGGAAGTTCACTTCCCGGCGTTTTTTGTTATGGTTATTCCGGTATCAGATCTGTATTCACAGGTAGTCAACCATGTTGCTCATGTCAAAGGCCGAAACATATTATTGTATATTTGTATCACACCAATTTTCTGCCTATGAGATCTCGCATCCTGACGCTATTTTTAGTGATACTTGCACTGCAGGTATCGGCACAGAAGCGTTTAACCTACTGCAACCCGTTAAATCTTGATTATGGATATACGCCTTTTGCCAACTTCGCGGCATGGGGTAAGCACCGCGCTACCGCCGACCCAACCATGACGCTTTTTAAGGGCAACTACTATCTGTTTAGCACCAACCAGTTTGGTTACTGGTGGAGCCCCGATATGCTGAACTGGAAGTTTGTGTCGCGTAAGTTTGTGAGGCCTTACAACGAAGTGCAGGGCGATGAGCTATGCGCGCCGGGTACCTTGGTTTTGGGAGATACCTTGCTGGTGATCGGCTCAACCTATAACAAAGATTTTACCCTTTGGATGAGCACCGACCCGCGCACCGATACCTGGAAGGCGGCTAAAGATTACTTTAAAGTAGGCGCCTGGGACCCGGGTTTGTTTGCCGATGATGACGGCAGGGTTTACATTTACCATGGCAGCAGCAACACATTGCCAATGTACGGGCAGGAGATAGACCGTAAAACGTTTGACCCCATCGGCCCTAAAAAGGAAATGATCAAGCTCGACTGGCAGCAGCACGGGTGGGAACGTTTCGGCGAAAACAATGATAACGTTTTCCTGACCGGGTTTATGGAAGGTGGCTGGATGAACAAGCATAATGGCAAGTACTATCTGCAATATGCTGCTCCGGGTACCGAAGGCCGTGGCTACGGCGATGGTGTTTATGTGGGCGATAAACCTCTGGGGCCGTTCACTTATCAAAAGCATAACCCGTTCAGTTATAAACCGGGCGGCTTCGCCAAAGGTGCCGGTCATGGTGCAACCTGGGCTGATAAGTTTGGCAATTACTGGCATATCTCCACCATGGTTATTGATGTAAAGAACAACTTTGAGCGCCGCATTGGTTTCTGGCCTGCCGGCTTTGATGCAGATGGCACGCTGTTCACCAATACATCATACGGAGATTACCCGCATTACCTGCCTAATGGTAAAGAAGATCATGTAAAGAACGGCAACTTTACCGGCTGGATGCTGCTGAACTACAATAAGCCAGTACAGGTATCATCAACCTTGGGTGCTTATGTGCCCAACCTGGCAGTTGATGAAGATATCAAAACCTACTGGAGCGCCAAAACAGCCAAACCCGGCGAATGGCTGCAAACCGACCTGGGCGATGTAAGCACCGTACGTGCTATCCAAATTAACTATGCAGATCAGGATGCTACATTTATGGGCAAATCTTTAGGCGTTTATCATCAGTATAAAATAACAGTCTCTAATGATGGTAAAACATGGCGTACCATTGTAGACAAAAGCAAGAATAAAACAGATGTGCCACATGATTATGTGGAGTTGAAAACGCCGGTTAAAGCACGCTTCTTAAAGATAACCAACCTGCATATGCCTACCGGAAAGTTTGCCTTATCAGGGTTCAGGGTGTTTGGAAAAGGAGCGGGGGCAGTGCCCGATACCGTTAAAAACTTTATTGTACTGCGGGGCAAGGCCGAGAACCGGAACTCCTGGCTGCGCTGGCAGCAAACAGATGGTGCGGTGGGTTACACCATTTACATGGGCATAGCGCCGGATAAATTGTACAATAACATTATGGTGTATAATGTAAACGAGTACTACTTTAATGGCATGGAGAAAGATGTGCCCTATTATTTCCAGATAGAGGCCTTTAATGAGAATGGTATAAGCAAGCGAACTAAAGTGATAAAGGTGGAGTAATAGGTGATAAAACCTTATGATTTATTACTGGTTTACACACAGTAAGTGTTTGAAAATTTCATAATTAAATAATATGCCGATTGAATTTTTTAATTTAGCGGCGGGAAAATTGTATGAAGATCACATTTGACTTTGAGAAACCTCTTGCTGAGATAGAGGGACAGATTGAAAAGGTTAAGCAGGTTGAAGAGAAGAACAAGCTTGACATGTCTGCCACCATAGCTGAACTGGAAGCTAAGTTGCATGAGGCACAGAAAGAGATATATCAAAACCTTACCGGTTGGCAAAAGGTGCAGATATCGCGCCATCCTGAGCGCCCATATACCTTACAGTACCTGGAGCTGATGTGCGATGATTTTATTGAATTGCATGGCGACCGTACCGTAGGCGATGATAAAGCTATTATTGGTGGTTGGGGTACCATGAACGGCCAAACAGCTATGTTCATCGGTCATCAAAAAGGCCGTAATACCAAAGAGCGCCAGTACCGCAACTTCGGTATGGCTAACCCTGAAGGTTACCGTAAAGCTTTAAGGCTAATGAAAATGGCCGAGAAATTTAACAAGCCGATCATTACCCTGATAGATACTCCCGGAGCATACCCTGGCCTGGAAGCCGAAGAGCGCGGACAAGGCGAAGCTATTGCCCGCAACTTGTTGGAGATGGCGGTGCTTAAAGTGCCTATCATCTGCGTTATCATTGGCGAAGGTGCTTCTGGTGGTGCATTGGGTATAGGTATAGGCGACAAGGTGATGATGTTGGATAACTCCTGGTATTCGGTTATCTCGCCAGAGAACTGTTCAACCATCCTGTTCAAGACCTGGGAGCAAAAAGAGCGCGCAGCAGAAATGCTTAAGCTTACCTCAACCGAGATGTTAAAGAACAAGTTGATTGACGGTGTGATAAAGGAACCACTTGGAGGCGCGCACCAGGATCCGGTTGCTATGGCAGCCACACTAAAAAAACAATTACTTAAAGACCTTAAATCGCTTAGTGAGCGCAATATTGATGAGCTGGTTACAGAACGTATTGATAAGTTCTGCAACATGGGGGTAGTCGAGGAATAATCTTTTATAATATTACAGGAAAGCGGCTTGTTGCCGCTTTTTTTGTTTTTAACGCAGCTCATTCGGGCTATAGCTAAGAATCTTTCAAGTGCCTAAAAACGCCGGGAAATATATCACTCGGCAAATGTAAGGGCGCCAACTAATAAAAGCTATTTCTTCTCCAACTCCTCAATTATCTTCTTCGCCATTTCATTATTCGGGTCCAACGCAACAGATCGTTTATAGTTAAGCAACGCTTTTTCTTTATCCCCTTTAGCGTTGTAGGCATCGGCAAGGCTATCGTATACATTGCCCGATTTGGGAAACAGTTGCGTGTTGTAATTAAATACCGTAATAGCATCATCAATACGGTTTTTCCCTTTATAATAGTATCCTATCATATTTAATGATGATTCACTGTCAAAACCATATTCAGTTGCATATTTGCTTTTTAGATGATTATACCACGGTATGATCTCGTTGCCGTTCAAACTATCCAATTGCCCGGCGAAGTCATTCAGCACCGATTTTTTAGGCTGCTGATAAGGTTTGCCATCCAATATATCCTCAATCGCTTTATTAACATCGTAAAGCGTGTTTTGCTTATTGTTGGTGAGCAGTATAATAGTTCGGCCCCGGGCCGGGTAAGCCGTCAATAATGCCTGGTAGTTAAGAGCGGTACCATCATGCTGATGATAGGTTAACTTTTCACCATCCATAGTGCCGCCGCCTAAACCGCATTGTTTGCCGGGCGAAAAAGGTGTAAGTATCTCGCGGGTAGACTGTGGGCTAATAAGCTTAAAGCTTTCCAAAGCCTTTTCCCATTTGTAAAAATCATCCAGGGTAACCGCGGTCCAGCCGGTAATTGGATATGCCATAGGCGACTGTAGCCTGGCGTTATTGTATGACCTGGCTACCAGAGGTTCATCGGTAGGGTCTACTATGGAATTGCTCATGCCGCATGGTTTGAGCAATTTATTAGTTACAAACTCTGCGAAACTGCTGCCGGTTATTTCGGCAATGATCTGTCTTTGCAATAAAGTATTACTGTTGTTATAGGCATACTGGGTGCCCGGTTCAAAATCGAGCTTATCAAATTTCTTTAGAGCTGCCATAGCTTCTCCATCAGATTTTAATTCGCCCCATTTAAGGTTAGGCAAACCGCTGGTATACTGCAGCAGATTTTTAATGCTGATCTTGTCTGCCCAGGCCGGAAGCCCGGTGAGGTATTTAGATATTTTATCATCAATGCTGAGCTTGCCCTGTTCCTTCAGCATCATAATGGCTACGGCATTAAACTCTTTGGCTATGGAGCCAATATGAAAACGGTAAGCTATAGTGAGGATTTGCTTTTCTGTAGCATCGGTATAGCCGATAGCGGCTTTGTAAATTACCTTGCCCTTATCCATTACCAGTACATTGCCTTTAAACACCCCAATGCGATTGCTGCGATGTATCAATGAATCTACAATGGTAGTTTTGGTTTGCGCACTTGCAACAAGCGTTGTTGCAAGTAGTATGGCAAGGCAGATAGTTTTCATGCTTGTTAGATAATGCAACGTGTATGAATGTTACAAGCATGATTTGAGCTATATCAATGCAAAAAAAAAGCGGTAACCACATGGTCACCGCTTTTTCATTCCTTTACAAGGAGCTTGGGTAATTATTTACCTCTGCTTTCTTGTTCTGCCTGGCGCAGCGCACGTGAAGTAGTTACCGAAACGATAGTATCTTCCTGTGCGTTGGTGATAGTAAGGTTAGGGATCTTGATATCGCCAACACGTACTGATTTACCAACTTCCAGTTCTTCAATGCTCACTTCAATGTTATCAAGGTGATCTTTCGGAAGAGCTTTAACACGTAGCTTACGTAATTTCTGCACTAATTTACCACCCACTTTAACACCCGGAGAAGTACCGGTTAATTTAACTGGGATCTCAATAGTTACCGGTTTGTTTTGATCTAACTCTAAAAAGTCGATGTGTAACAATTGCTCAGTTAAAGGATGGAATTGTGTATCCTTAATAATAGCCTGAGTTTTTTTACCTGCAACTTCAATGTCGATGAAATGAACAACCGGAGTGTAAATTACGGCTCTCAAATCAGCTGCGGACACTGCAAAGTGGGTCTGGGTAGCACCACCGTAAAGTACTGCAGGCACTAAGCCCTGGTAACGCAGTTCTTTAGCGTCTCTTTTCCCTACGTTCTCTCTTGGAGAACCGCTAATAGCAATTGATTTCATTTGTTTATTTAATTACCGTACCACCATTGGTACGGATGTCTTTAGCCTCTCACGAGGGTTTAATATTCTTCTTAAGACTGCTGACTTCCGACTGCAGACTTTCTTCTATTCTATTTTGAACAGCTGGCTTATTGAGCCATGCTCGTTTACGTTCATGATCGCTTTCGCGAACAGGTCTGCAGTTGATAGTACCTTTATTTTTTTACTTTCCTGTTTAAGTGGGATAGTATCGGTAACGATCAGTTCAGTCAGGGCCGAATTCTCTATGGTTTCGTAAGCCTTACCCGATAATACCGGGTGCGTACAAACCGCCCTTACCGAACGTGCGCCGCGCTCCATGATGAGGCCTGCGGCCTTTGCAAGAGTACCAGCGGTATCGCATATATCATCTATCAATACAATGTCCTGGTCGGTTACATCACCAATTACGGTCATGCTCTCTATCTCGTTAGCACGCTTACGGCGCTTATCGCAAATTACTACCTCTGCATTAAAATACTTGGCAAAGCTACGTGCCCTGTATGACCCGCCCATATCAGGCGAGGCAATAGTGAGGTTTTCTAAACCAAGGCTTTTTATATAAGGTACAAATATGATAGAAGCATCAAGGTGATCTACCGGTACATCAAAAAAAGCCTGTATCTGCGCGGCATGCAGGTCCATCGTCATAATACGGTGTATACCCGCCGCAACCAGTAAGTTAGCTACCAGTTTTGAGCCAATGGCCACTCGTGGCTTGTCTTTCCTGTCCTGCCTTGCCAAACCAAAATAAGGGATAACCGCGGTAATGTAGTGGGCTGATGCACGCCGCGCGGCATCTACCAGCATTAACAGTTCCATTAAATTATCGGTGGGCTGGTTGGTTGACTGGATGAGGAATACGTCGCAGCCTCGGATAGACTCATCAAAATGTGGTTGATATTCGCCGTCGCTGAAACGCGAAACAGCTACTTGTCCAAGCTCTTTACCATAAGATGTGGCAATGGCTTTAGCAATAGCGGTTGAACCCGAACCGGCAAATAGCTTAACTGTATTAAACTGTAAAGGCATTTTTTGATTTTATATTTCTGATAAACGGTTTGCGAAATGTAAACCGGAGATCATCATTAATATCAACCCCGTAAAAAAATTTCGGATTTCATATTTTCAGCGCGTTTAAGCAAATCTGAAAATCCGAAATCCGAAACTTTATTGTTGCCCGACCTGGATTCGAACCAAGACAAACGGTACCAAAAACCGTCGTACTACCATTATACTATCAGGCAATCTCCTTTGGTTTGAATGTCTCCCCGAAAAGGAATGCAAATATAAGACGATTTTTTACAAGTCAAAAGCAAAAAATGAAAAAATATACTGTGTAAGGATAACTGCCTCATAATCCGTTAAAAATTGTTAAGCTTTTAGCTTTTAGGTTAGATATACTGATGTTTTTACTAATTTCGGCTGCTTAAACCTGATGTATAGTAAAATCAGCATGAACTATAAGAAGATAAACAATATCGTGGGCTGGGCGGCCGGTATTATTGCCAGCATCACTTACATTTTAACACTTGAACCTTCAACCAGCTTTTGGGATTGTGGCGAATTTATAGCTTGTATTTATCGCCTGCAGGTGGCCCACCAACCGGGTGCGCCTTTATTTACCATGATAGGTAAGGTTTTCTCGCTCCTTTCTATGGGCGATAACACCAAGGTGGCTTATTTTACTAACCTCGCATCAGCATTAGCAAGCGGCGCTACCATATTGTTCCTGTTCTGGACTATTACTGCGCTGGCCAAAAAGCTATTGGTGAAAGCCAATGAGGAGATAGAAATTACTAAAACCGTCCTGATCATGGGTGCCGGTTTAGTTGGCGCGCTGGCTTATACCTATTCTGATACTTTCTGGTTTTCGGCGGTAGAATCAGAAGTTTACGCCCAATCATCGCTTTGTACGGCCATTGTGTTCTGGGCTATACTTAAATGGGAAGCCCATGCCGATGAACCCCGCGCCGATAAATGGCTCGTTTTTATTGCTTATGTAATGGGTTTATCTATCGGTATACACTTGCTAAACCTGCTGGTTATACCTGCCATTGCGCTGGTGATCTATTTCCGCAGGGCAAAAAGCGTTTCTACAAAAGGAACAATCGGCTATTTTATTTTAGGATGTATTACTGTAGCCGTTATCCTTTGGGGAGTTATTCAGTTTACGGTTAAAGGCGCTGCTTTTTCAGATCTGTTCTTTGTAAATACCCTGGGCATGGGCTTTAATACCGGTGCCATTATATTTTACCTGCTGGTTACGGGCGCGTTGGCATTTGGTATCATATATACCATTAATGCCAGCAAAACTTACCTGTGGTTAGCCATTGCATGCTTTTTATTGTTACTGGGCTTTAGTGCCAGCATTATTGGCCTTATTGCCGGTATAGCTATACTGGCTCTTTTAGAATATGTTTTAAAAGTGCGTACACAGCGCTCCATATTAAACCAGGTGCTTACCTGCGCTGTGTTCATCATGTTCGGTTACAGCTCATTCGTAATGATCGTGATCCGTGCAAAAGCAGGCACTAACCTTAACAATAGCGATCCTGAGGATGCTTTTGCCCTTAACAGCTACCTTAACCGCGACCAGTATGGCGAAACCCCTTTACTTTATGGTAACTTCTTTGACGCGCAACCTATAGACCAAAAAGAAGGCGCGATCATTTATCGCCGCGGTGATACAAAGTATGAAGAGGCCGGTAAAAAGATAACTACCATATACGACCGTAATACCTTATTCCCTCGTATGTTTAGCCAGAAGCCGCAGCATCCTGAGTTTTACAGGATGTGGAGCAACCTGGGCCCGGAAGAACACCCTACCATGGCTACCAACCTGGGCTTTTTTCTCAGCTGGCAGGTTACGCAAATGTACACGCGTTATTTCCTATGGAACTTTGTGGGCCGCGCCAATGATCTGGACGGGCAAATGAACCAGGGGCCCGACGGTAGCTGGTTAAGCGGTTTCAATTTTGGTAAAATACTTCCCAAAACAGTTACTGAAAGCAAATCTTATAACCGCTTGTTTTTCCTGCCGCTCATTATTGGTTTGCTGGGTGTATTCTATCATTTCAAACGCCATCAGCGCGATGCAGGTGTAGTTACCGTGTTGTTCTTCTTTACCGGTTTAGCTATTGTGCTATACCTTAACCAGGACCCGTTGCAGCCACGCGAGCGTGATTACGCTTATGCAGGGTCGTTCTATGCGTTTGCCATATGGATAGGGCTGGGGGTGCTGTTCATAGCTGATCTATTGAGCAAAAAGATCAACGCGAAAACAGGTGCCATTATCGCTACAACGGTTTGCTTGCTTGCCGCGCCGGTATTAATGGCCAGCCAGGAGTGGGATGATCATGACCGTTCTACCAAACTTACCCCGCATGATATGGCTTATGATTACCTTAATTCATGCGCGCCAAACGCCATTTTATTTACTTATGCCGATAACGACACATACCCTCTTTGGTATATACAGGAAGTAGAAGGCGTTAGGCCGGACGTGCGCATTGTTAACCTGAGCTTACTGGGTACCGATTGGTACATCCGCCAGATGAAGACCAAAATGAATGAGTCTGCACCGCTGCCGATAACCATGCCTGATAAGAAATTTGAGGCAGGTGTGCGCGATGTGATCTATTATAACGATAGTAAAATAAGCGGACCAGTTGAGCTGAAGGATGTTTTCGACTTTATTACATCTGATAACGCTAACGCGATGGTGCAATACCAGAGCGGTGAGAATGCCAACTATCTGCCTACAAAAAGCTTTAAATTAACCGTAAATGCCGATGAGGTAGTTAAGGCAGGTAGCGTGCCGGCCGACCAAAAAGGCCGCATTGTACCGGAAATGGACTGGACCTATCCGGGTAAATATGTTACCAAAGATAACCTGGCCATGATGGATATCATCGCTCATAATAACTGGAAAAGACCTATCTATTTTGCTACCACCGTACCAAGCGATAACATGATGGGTTTGGATAAATACCTTTACAGTGAAGGTTTCTCGTACCGCCTGATGCCATATAAGCCGGATACCGCACGTGCCGCGCAGGAGAACAGCAATACGTTGATCATGTACAACAACATGGTGAATAAGTACAGGTACGGCAATTTTAAAAATGCCCGTTACCTGGATCATGAGTCTATTACGCTTTTTTATCCATTGATCAGCCGCCTTTACTCAACACTGGCTGATAACCTGTTAAAGGAAGGGCACCGCGATCTGGCTAAGAACGCGCTTAAAAAGTATGATGATGTGATGCCTTCTACTATCAATTCTTCTGAAATTGCCATACGGAAATATTACATGGTAGAAACGCTTTACAGCCTGGGCGAAAATGATATGGCCGGCAAGCAGGTGAACGCTATAGATGATTATGTGATGAGTACCCTGCAATATAATTATAGCATATACCAAAAAGGAGATAACAGCCTTAATATGCGTGAGATTCAGCTTTCTCTTTCATTGCTGAATAGCCTGGCACAATCAACTAAAGAGTTTAAGCAGAGTACGCTTTCTGCCAAACTGGAAGCACAACTTAAAGAATACAGTAATAAGTTCGGCAGCCTGCTGCAACAACAACAGCAACCCGGGCAATAAATAAAAAAGCGATCTGCAAAGACACCAATGGCCGGAATTTCTTCCGGCCATTTTTTATGCTTTTATTTTTGACTACATGCGTGGTTAATACCCAAATTAAAGGATAAAGCAAGCAAGGCCTAATTTTATTACTTTTGCGCCCTATGGGTACAAGGCCCTATTTTAGTAAATATTTAAAAGCAGCTCCCGTTAACAGGAGCCAGGGGAGTATGAAATACTTAGTAGTTGGTTTGGGCAATATCGGGCCCGAATATGCCGATACCCGGCATAATATTGGTTTTATGGTGCTGGATGAATACGCCAGGCAGGAAAACGCTAAATTTTATAACATGCGCCTGGCTTATTACACAGAAGTAAACCATAAGGGCCGTACACTGCATCTCATAAAACCCACTACATATATGAACCTGAGTGGTAAAGCTCTTAACCATTGGATGAAGGAGCTTAAAGTCCCACTGCAAAATGTACTGGTGATTGTAGATGACCTTGCCTTGCCGCTTGGCACACTGCGCCTCAAACCTAAAGGTAGCGCAGCAGGGCATAATGGTTTAAAAAATATTGAAGCCGTTTTAGGCACCAATGAGTACGCGCGACTGCGTTTCGGCATCAGTGATAACTTCCCGAAAGGCCGGCAGGTAGACTATGTGCTGAGTGGGTTTGATGATGATGAAAAGCCTGAGTTGCCCGCGCTTATTGATCGTTCCATAGAAATGGTAAAGAGTTTTGCCACCATAGGTACCGAGCTTACCATGACCAAGTTTAACAAGTAGCGTTTTTGTTACAATATAAATAGTAGTAATAACAATAGCTTTGGTGCAACAGGCGCATGCCAGTTTGCGTCTTATCACCTAAACTATTAAATGAAAAAGCTCCTGCTGGTTGTGTTAGGCTGTATGTGGTACATGCTGAGCTTCGCGCAATCTTCTCCTCAAAATTTTACGGTAAAGGGTTTGGTAATTGATTCAGCAGCCAACAAGCCTTTAAGCTACGTTACCGTGGCTTTAACCGATGCAGGCAGCAATGCTCCGGTAAAAAGCATGCTTTCTAAAGATGATGGTACTTTTGAATTTGCCGGCCTGCCGCAAAAGCCTTACAAACTGGCGTTGGTTTACATGGGCTACGCAACAAAAGTTATCAGCATAGCAGGCGATAAAAAAATAACGGATGTTGGCAGAATATTGCTTGCGCCAACCCACAACCAGCTAAAGGAGGTTTCGGTGGTAGCAACCAAGCCGCTGATGAAACAGGAAGTTGACCGCCTTAGCTATGATGTGCAGGCCGATCCGGAAGCAAAAACAGTTACCGCGTTGGATATGATCCGTAAGGTGCCGTTACTGTCTGTTGATGGCAGTGATAACATTAAACTGCGCGGAAGCGGCAATTATAAGATACTGTTGAATGGCAAAGAGTCGGCACTGATGGCCCGTAACCCTTCTGATATCTTAAAGGCCATGCCGGGTACCAATATTGTTAAGATAGAAGTAATTACCACGCCGCCGGCCAAATACGATGCGGAAGGTTTAGCCGGTATCATTAATATTATCACCCAGAAAAAGGGAGATGAGGGTTACAATGGCTCGGTAAACTTAAATTATAACAGTATTTGGGGCCCGCGTGCCAACCTTAATCTTACCGTGAAAAAGGGAAAGTTTGGTATAAGCGGTTTTGCCGGTACCGGGCACAGGCCAAAACGCCCTACTGATTTCTACAACCAGACTGATTTCTTGCAGCAACCATCGTCTGTAATGCAAAATGGTAACCGTTTTGGTACGGGTAATAACAATTACGTGAGTACCGAACTAAGTTTTGAAGCCGATAGCTTAAACCTGCTTACCGGTACTTTTAATTATTACCAGGGCTCAAACCAAAGTGGCTCAACCCAATATACCACAGAAACCAACGCGGGTATTGCTAACAGCTATACTACTATCAATAACGGGGAGGGTACCAATCATGGTACCGACTTTGGCCTTAATTACCAGTTGGGCTTTAAGGGCAATAAAGAGCAGCTACTTACGGCTTCGTATAAATACAGCGACAACTCCAGTAATTCACTCAATTTTGTGTCGCCGGGTAATACCACAGATTTCAGACAATCCAATAACGCGGGCGCCAGGGAGCATACCACGCAGTTAGACTACGTGCAGCCACTTAAAAAGCTGAACATTGAAGCCGGCGGAAAAATGATCAACCGGCAAAACTATAGTATGTTCCATACCGATATTAAGGATGCCTTAGGTAATTATACTAATAGCGGGCAAACTAATGATTTTGACTATCATCAGAATATTTATAGCGTCTACAACTCGTATACGCTCAAATTTACCAAATGGACCTTTAAAGCAGGCGCCAGATACGAGCGTACAGCAATTGATGCCAATTTTACATCAACCAGCACCAATCTCGACCAGTCATATAACAATGTAGTGCCATCTTTTTCTATGCAGCGTTCATTAAAGAACAGCAGCGTAACATTTGGCTTTACACAGCGCATACAACGCCCGGGCATATATCAATTAAACCCCTTTGTTGATAGCACCAACACCAAGTTCATCAGTACCGGTAACCCGGCCCTGCGCCCGGCGGTTAACAATAACTTTGAACTTAGCTATGGCAACTTTGCTAAAGGTTCGTTAAATGTGAGCTTAAGTTATTCTTTCGCTAACAATACCATTCAGAACCTTTCCAGCGTAAACGGTACGGTTACCACCACTACATACGCCAATGTGGGTAAAAACAAAAACCTCGGGCTCGATCTGAACTGGAATTACCCTATTACTCCTAAGTTTAACGTAAATGTTAATGCCGAGCTTTTACGTGTTTGGTTAAAGGGAACGTATAACAACGATTTTTTTACCAATAGCGGCTACCAGGGCCATGTGTTTACTAATAGCAGCTACAAATTTGATAATGGATATAGGGTAGGAGTTAACGTAGGCTTTGATAGCCGGTATGTATTGCTGCAGGGTAAAGATAATTACTACCTGGGTTACGGTTTTAGCGCCTCCAAAGAGTTTTTAAATAAAAAGGCTAATATTTGGCTGTATGCAAACGGACCCTTTAGTAAGTATATAAAACTTGATTTTTACACCCGTACAGATGCTTTTAATAACTTTTCTTACAATTACCAAAACTTCAGGGCCATTGCCATTGGCTTCAATTACAAATTTGGTAAGCTAAGCTCTGAAATAAAAAAGAATAAGCGCGGAATAAATAATGACGATACATCAGGCGGCGCTAAAAATTAATATTTTAGCGGCATGAAGGTATACGGAATAACCAATTGCAACACTGTTAAAAAAGCGCTCGACTGGCTAAAGGCCAATCATGTGCCATATGAGTTTCATGATTTTAAAAAGCTGGGCGTTACCCTCGAAAAGTTAGAAGAATGGGATGCAAAAGCCGGGTATGAAAAATTCTTGAACAAGCAGGGCCTCACCTGGAAACAGCTGGATCCGGCGGTGAAAGAAAGCATCAAGACCAAACAAGACGCGCTTAAGTTACTGCAGGAAAAAACAAGCATGATCAAACGGCCGGTAATAGAGAAAAATGGCTTCCTTTTCTTTGGCTTTGATGAGCAGGTGTATGCTGAGCATCTAAAATAATCAAGGCAGGTTAATTCCCCGTAAGCTTGCGAGGTAAATTACTTATTACACTTGTATTTTGGCAGGTTACACAAAGGTATATTGTGTATACTTGCCCTTTGTTTTTACTAAATCACTAAATAATTATGAAATTGAAACTCATTGCCGGTGGGATGCTGGCTGCACTGGCTTTTATCAATATGGCCAACGCTCAGGCACCCGTAAGCAACTACAATTATCACGATGCTTTCGCGCCATTTTTTTACACTAAAAATGGTTCTGAGTTTCGTGCGGCTGATGGGCAGCCGGGGCCTAAATACTGGCAAAACCGTGCTGATTACCAATTAAATGCCAGGCTTAACGATCAAACCAACGAGGTAACAGGCTCAGAGGTATTAAATTATACCAACAACAGCCCCCAAAAGCTGGATTTTTTATGGATGCAGTTGGATCAGAACCTTTTTAAACAAGGTTCTCGCGGTGAGGCTATCATCCCGCCATCGGGCAGCCGCAATGGTGGCCGTGGCGATCTTTCACAAGGTGGTTACACTATTAAATCGGTAAAACTGGTTGGTGGCCCCGAATTGAAATTTACCATCAACGATACCCGCATGCAGGTATTTTTGCCACAGGGTGTAGCGCCAAACGGCGGCCAGATAAAATTGGCTATCGAATATTCTTTCATAGTGCCTCAATACGGTTCAGACCGAACCGGTATACAGGACACCAAGAACGGTAAAATATATACCGTTGCTCAATGGTACCCGCGCATGTATGTTTATGATGATGTACAGGGCTGGAACATGCTGCCTTATACCGGCCCAAGTGAATTTTACCTGGAGTATGGTGATTTTGATATTAATATTACCGCACCGGCTAATCATATCGTATTCGCATCAGGCGAGTTGCTTAACCCGCAGGAAGTATATACTCCCGAGCAATTGAGGCGCTGGGCTGCTGCCGAAAAAAGCGAGCAAACGGTAATCATACGTTCTGCCGATGAAGTAACTAACCCTGCATCACGCCCGGCAGGTAAAAAAGAACTTACCTGGCACTTTAGAATAAAGAACGCCCGTGATGCTTCATGGGCATCATCCGCAGCGTTTATTGTTGACGCGGCTAAGATGGATCTGCCAAGCGGAAAAAAATCTACCGCTATATCTGCTTACCCTGTTGAGAGCAACGGTAACAACGCCTGGGGTCGCTCAACCGAGTATGTAAAGAAATCTATAGAGTTTAATTCAAAAAAATGGTTTGAGTATCCTTACCCTGCCGCGACAGCGGTTGCCGGCGTGGTTGGTGGTATGGAGTACCCTGGTATTGTTTTCTGTAACTGGAAATCAAAATCGAAAGACCTTTGGGGGGTTAATGATCATGAATTTGGCCACACCTGGTTCCCGATGATCGTAGGTTCAAACGAGCGCCTTTACGGCTGGATGGATGAGGGCTTTAATACCTTTATCAATACTTTAAGCACTGCCGATTTTAACAACGGGGAGTATGCCAATAAGAAAATGGATATGCAGAAAGTAGGCGCATACCTTACCCGCCCTGAGCTGGAGCCTGTGATGAGCAACCCCGAGAACTTAAAGGAAATGAACAATGGTATATTATTATACTTTAAGCCGGGCATGGGCTTAACTATGCTGCGCGAAACCATTTTAGGCCCCGAGCGCTTTGATTATGCTTTCCGCACTTATGTCGCGCGCTGGGCTTTCAAACATCCTACACCTGACGACTTTTTCCGTACCATGGAAAACGTAGGTGGCGAAAGCCTGCAGTGGTTCTGGAGAGGCTGGTTTGTAAATAACTGGAGGCTGGATATAGGCGTGCGCGATGTGAAATACATTAATAACGACCCATCAAAAGGCGCATTGATCACGCTGGATAACCTCGACAAAATGCCTTTCCCGGTTACGCTGGAAGTTAAAACCGTTAGCGGCAAAGTACAACGCTTAACCTTGCCGGTTGAGATATGGGAACGTAACAACAGCTTTATGGCTAAATTCCCGTCGTCGGAGGAGATACAGTCAGTAACGGTTGACCCTGACAAAACCTCACCTGATTATAATACAGACAATAACGTTTGGAAGAAATAATATAAGTAAAACACGTAAACCCGGCTTTTAAGCCGGGTTTTTTGTTGCTTTTTGCATAGGCATGCAAACCTTTAATGTAAAACAGCGGTTTTAAATTTACTAATATCTGATGCTATGAAACGTCTGCTACTGCTTGTTTATATACTATCTGTTGCCTCTATTGCCGCTAAGGCGCAAACCACCCTAAAAGGAACAGTTTATGAGGACGGCTCAAGTACCCGTCTTGGTAATGTATTCATCAGGGATAATAATACCCGCAAAGTATCCATTACCGATAAAAAGGGGAATTTTGAAATAGAAACCGCTCCCGGGCATATACTTATATTTAACTCCCCGGGTTATATGGCCGATACACTTTATGTAATTGATATGCGGCCAAAGCGTATTAACATGTCTACGCAGTTTATTAAGCTAAGCGAGGTGAACATCACCGCCAAACGGCCTGATTTTAACCCAAGGGCTGAATACCCGGAGGTTTATGAAAAAAGTAAGGTGTATGTTTTTTCGCCCTCTACCTGGTTTAGCAAAGAGGGTAAACAGGCACGCAGGTTAAAAAAATATTTCCAGACCGAGGCTGAGCAGCGGCAGATAGACCAGGCGTTTAGCCCGGCATACGTAGGTAGTATTGTACCATTAAAGGGCAAGGACCTGGAAAACTTCATGACGATGTACAGGCCCGATTATAAATTTTTGAGAAGTAACAATCGCGAATCAATGGCGGCCTATATTAATGATAGTTATAAAAAGTTTATGGCGCTACCGCCGGATAAGCGTGCTCCGCAACCATTGAAACTGTAGATTTTGAAGCGTATGTATCGCGTGATAAAAAATATAAATTATTGTATTTCAGATTTAAAAGTTTTTCTCTACCTTTGACGTCCCTGAAAGGAGGTATTTGGGATTATGATCATTATCAACGTAAAAGACGGAGAATCATTAGATAAAGCATTAAAACGCTTTAAAAAGAAATTTGAGAAAACTGGTGTCTTAAGAGAGCTACGTAGTCGTCAGGCTTTTGAAAAGAAATCTGTTACTCGCAGGCATGTCGTTAAAAACGCCATCTACAAACAAGGTTTAAACCAGGAAACTGTTTAATTCTTTCTTTCGATAAAGAATTTTACAAATTTCTTGTCAGCATAAAAAAACTATTTGTACATTCAATTACTTGGGTGTTCAAATAGTTTTTATGTTTTTAGAGCTTTTCATTAATCATATCCGGCACGAGAAGCGTTACTCGCAACATACGGTAACCGCTTATGAGCATGATCTGCAACAGTTCTTTCTGTATCTGAACCCTGAAGATGCTCCGCCGGTATTTCTACAGCCTGCGGACATTACCCACCACCAGGTACGTGGTTGGATGGTGAGCCTCATAGACCAACAAATGAGCCCCAGGACGGTTGGGCGCAAAATTGTTACTCTTCGCAAATATTTTAAGTTTTTACTTTCATTGGGCCATGTTACCCAAAACCCTGCGGCCCGTGTGGTTGCGCCCAAGGTGCCTAAAGCGCTCCCGGTTGTTGTAGACAGCGATAGGCTAACAAATTTACTTGACAACAGTAAACACCACTTTACAGATGATTTTAAAGGATTGCGCGATAAGTTGGTGATAGAAATGCTTTTTGGTACCGGTATACGCCTCGCCGAATTGCTGAATATAAAGGAAACTGATATTGATTTTTATCATAAAACCGTTAAGGTGCTGGGCAAGCGCAACAAGCAGCGTATAATGCCCCTCAATGCCGAGCTGATCAGTTTGATAAAGCAGTACGGTGAGGAAAAGAAAAATCAAAATTTTGATAACAATTCTTTAACCTTGGTCGTTACAGATAAAGGAGTCGGTGCTTATCCGAAGCTAATTTATTTAATAGTGCAGAAGTATCTTTCATATATCACCACTCAGGACAAAAGGAGCCCACATATTCTGCGGCATACCTTTGCCACCACTTTATTAAATAATGGCGCCGACCTGAATGCCATAAAGGAATTACTTGGCCATGCCAGCCTTGCAGCAACTCAGGTATACACACACAATTCAGTTGAGCGATTAAAGTCTATTTATAAACAAGCCCATCCAAAGGCATAAAAAGGAGGAAAAATGAAAATCACCGTGCAATCTATTCACTTTACTGCAGACAGAAAATTGCTTGATTTTATTCAGAAGAAAGCTGATAAGCTGGAAACTTTTTTTGACCACATTATTAGTGGAGAAGTATATTTAAAATTGGAAAATGTAGAAGATGAGGCTAATAAGATAACGGAAATTAAACTTTCGCTCCCGGGTGTGCAAATGTTTGCCAAAGAGCAGTGTAAGACCTTTGAAGAAGCTACCGACCTGGCGGTTGAGAGCCTTCGCAAACAAATTGAAAAGTATAAAACAAAAAAATCAATTGCGGCCGAAGCTGCGCGAAAAGCAGCCCTTGTTACGGAAGGCGATGATTTATAAGCATATATGAGGGCTAAAATTGAGCCCGGATCGGCAGGTGAATAGCCTGCCGATTTTTTTTGCAAAAATATTTTGTACAGGTTTATTTTTTTGTAGATTTGCAATCCCTTTCGGAGAGGTCTTAAACACATCTATCAACATAAAAAGGGAATGGTTCTTTAAAAAGAAATACATAGCGCAAAAAATATTTGCATCTCTAATAATGTTACAGCCGGAAACGGTGACGCGTTGTTAAAAACAAATAAGCCTCCTTAGCTCAGCTGGTAGAGCAACTGACTTGTAATCAGTAGGTCATTGGTTCGATCCCGATAGGAGGCTCTGTTTATTTCGGAGATATGTTGCTTAGCTTCCAATTGAGCAGTATAAATCCGAAATATAACAATGGGGAGATACCAGAGCGGTCAAATGGGACGGACTGTAAATCCGTTGCTTCGGCTACGAAGGTTCGAATCCTTCTCTCCCCACAAAATTCAGTATGCAGTTTCCGGTTTACAGTAAGCAGTTTAGCTGCCAACTGTTAGCCGGGAACTGCTAACTGGTTTAAGCGGAAGTAGCTCAGTTGGTAGAGCGATAGCCTTCCAAGCTATAGGTCGCGAGTTCGAACCTCGTCTTCCGCTCTTGTTAAAGTGAGCAGTTGGCAATTAGCAGTTGGCGGTCGTTAATAACAAAACTGCAAACTGTACGTTACAAACTGCAAACCCAGCAAAAAAAGCCGACGTAGCTCAGGGGTAGAGCACTTCCTTGGTAAGGAAGAGGTCATGGGTTCAAATCCCATTGTTGGCTCGAATACTTAACAGTATTATTTTAAAGAATAAATTAACCTACAAACAAAAATAAATCATGGCAAAAGAAAAGTTTGACCGCAGTAAGCCGCACTTAAACATCGGTACAATCGGTCACGTTGACCACGGTAAAACAACCCTTACCGCAGCTATCACCAAAGTATTAGCTGACGCAGGTTTATCAGAAGCTCGTTCATTTGATTCAATTGACTCTGCTCCTGAAGAAAAAGAACGTGGTATTACTATTAATACTGCTCACGTTGAGTACTCAACTGCAAACCGTCACTATGCACACGTTGACTGCCCGGGCCACGCTGACTATGTGAAAAACATGGTTACTGGTGCTGCTCAGATGGATGGTGCTATCATTGTGGTTGCTGCTACTGATGGTCCTATGCCACAAACTCGCGAGCACATCCTTTTGGCTCGTCAGGTAGGTGTACCTGCACTTGTAGTGTTCATGAACAAAGTTGACATGGTTGACGACCCAGAGTTGTTAGAACTTGTTGAAATGGAAGTTCGTGAGTTATTATCATTCTACGAGTTCCCTGGTGATGATATCCCTGTAATTCAAGGTTCAGCTCTTGGTGGCTTGAACGGCGATGCAAAATGGGTTGGTAAAATCATGGAGTTGATGGATGCTGTAGATAGCTACATCCCAATCCCTCCACGTTTGACTGATCTTCCTTTCCTGATGCCAGTTGAGGACGTATTCTCAATCACTGGTCGTGGTACTGTTGCTACCGGCCGTATTGAGCGTGGTGTTATCAACTCTGGTGAGCCGGTAGATATCCTGGGTATGGGTGCTGAGAACTTGAAATCAACCGTAACTGGTGTTGAGATGTTCCGCAAGATCCTTGACCGTGGTGAAGCTGGTGACAACGTAGGTTTATTGTTACGTGGTATTGAGAAAACTGATATCCGTCGTGGTATGGTTATCTGCAAACCAGGTTCAGTAACTCCTCACACTGACTTCAAAGCAGAAGTTTACGTATTATCAAAAGCAGAAGGTGGCCGTCACACTCCATTCTTCAACAAATACCGTCCGCAATTCTATTTCCGTACTACTGACGTAACAGGTGAAATTTCACTTGAACCAGGTGTAGAAATGGTTATGCCAGGTGATAACGTTACCATCACAGTAAAATTGATCAACGCTATCGCAATGGAAAAAGGTCTTCGTTTCGCTATCCGTGAGGGTGGTAGAACCGTAGGTGCTGGTCAGGTAACTGAAATATTAGCATAATCCAATACATACCCTTAAATGGGTATAGCTAACGGTTAATTTTTGTGTAAAGTACCGGGGCAAAGGTCTCGGTACTTTATTCACAATATGCAAAACATATAAATTTCTGGAAGCAGAAATTTACATACACGGGAATAGTTCAATGGTAGAATAGAGGTCTCCAAAACCTTTGATCAGGGTTCGAATCCTTGTTCCCGTGCTTTAAGCGAATAATAAAATGGCAGGCGTAGCTGAATATATTAAAGAATCATACATCGAGTTGACCGAGAAGGTAACCTGGCCAACCTGGAGAGAGTTGCAGAACAGCGCCGTTTTGGTACTGGTTGCAGCCCTGATCATTGCTCTTCTTATTTTCGGTATGGATCAGATAATTGGCTATTTGCTTAAACAGTTTTATACTTCACTAACCTAATTTATACTAACATAGATGAGTGAGCAATTAAAATGGTACGTAGTTAGGGCAATTAGTGGTAAAGAAAAAAAGGTAAAGCAGTATATTGATGCAGAGGTAAACAGGTTAGGCATTAGCCATCTGGTACCACAGGTATTAATACCTACTGAAAAATATTACCAGATGCGCGATGGAAAGAAGATCGCTAAAGAGCGTAACTACTTTCCGGGATATGTATTAATGGAAGCAGCGTTGGATGGTGAGCTTGAGCACGTTATCAAGAACATCAACAGCGTTATTGGCTTTTTAGGCGATAAGGCCGGCAATGCTATCCCGCTTCGCCAGGCAGAAGTTAACCGTATCTTAGGTAAGGTTGACGAAATGACCACCCAGGCCGAAACCATGAACGTACCTTACTATGTAGGCGAGAACGTAAAGGTTATGGATGGCCCATTCAACGGTTTCAGTGGTGTTATTGAAGAGGTGAACGAAGAGAAAAAGAAACTGAAAGTTATGGTAAAGATATTCGGGCGCCGTACGCCGCTTGAATTGAATTACATGCAGGTAGAGAAGGAATAGAGATTAGTTATTAGTGATCAGAGATTAGTTCTCTTCATCATCATTAATTCAAAAATATAAATAAGAGAGTGATTGTACTGATTAACTGATCACTGGTTAACCAATCACTACTCACAAAATCTTAAATGTTACTTAGCTTCCACTTACTAACATTGAGTTATAATAAAGTAAATTAAAAATGGCAAAAGAAGTCGGTGCGTTAGTAAAACTACAAGTAAAAGGCGGCGCTGCAAATCCATCTCCACCAATTGGCCCTGCACTGGGTGCAAAAGGTGTAAACATTATGGAGTTTTGCAAGCAGTTTAATGCACGTACCCAGGATCGTCCTGGTAAAGTGTTACCTGTGGTTATTACTGTGTATGTAGACAAGTCATTCGATTTTATCATCAAAACTCCACCGGTTGCTATTCAACTGTTGGAAGCAACTGGTTTAAAAAGCGGTTCGGCAGAACCTAACCGCAAAAAAGTTGCCAGCGTAAACTGGGAACAGGTTGAAACCATTGCAAAAGATAAAATGACTGATTTAAATGCTTTCACAGTAGAATCAGCCATGAAAATGGTGGCAGGTACTGCCCGCAGTATGGGAATCACCGTTAGCGGTACAGCTCCCTGGAATAATTAATTTATACAAATCAGTTTAAGACAGTGGCAAGATTAACAAAAAATCAAAAAGCGGCACTCTCCAAAATTGAGGCGAACAAAGCTTACACATTACAGGATGCATCTGCTTTGGTAAAGGAACTTACCAATACCAAGTTTGATTCATCAGTAGATATTGATGTACGTTTAGGTGTTGACCCACGTAAAGCCAATCAAATGGTACGTGGTATTGCAACCCTTCCTCATGGAACCGGTAAAACTGTACGCGTATTGGTGCTTTGTACTCCTGATAAGGAACAAGAAGCAAAAGACGCAGGTGCAGATTACGTAGGTTTGGATGATTACATTGCCAAGATTGAAGGCGGTTGGACTGATGTTGATATTATCATCACTATGCCAAGTGTTATGGCTAAAGTAGGACGTTTGGGCCGTATATTAGGTCCGCGTAACTTAATGCCTAACCCTAAATCAGGTACAGTTACTACAGAAGTAGGTAAAGCTGTAACTGACGTAAAAGGTGGTAAGATCGATTTCAAGGTTGATAAAACCGGTATCATCCACACTTCAATAGGAAAAGCATCTTTCTCTGCTGAGAAAATTTACGAGAATGCATTAGAAGTATTGCAAACCATCTCTAAATTAAAACCATCAGCAGCAAAGGGCACATATTTTAAGAGTATACATCTCTCTTCAACAATGTCGCCAGGTATTACAATTGAAACTAAATCAGTAGCGGGGATCTAATCATGAATAAAGAAGAAAAACACGACCTTGTTCTTGCCCTTACTGAGCAGATTAAAGAGTATGGTAATTTCTATATTACCGATACCGCTGATCTTACGGTTGCAAAAGTAAATAATATCCGCCGTCAGTGCTTTGAAAACGAGATCACTATGCAGGTAGCCAAAAACAGCTTGATCAAAAAAGCTATGGAAGCTGCAGGTGGCGAGTTTGACGCGATATATGATGTATTAAAAGGTTCTTCATCAATCCTTTTCTCTAAATCAGCAACAGCTCCGGCTAAGTTGATCAAGAAACTGAGAAAAACAGGTGATAAACCAGTTTTAAAAGCAGCTTATATCGATTCAGCAATTTTCATCGGAGACAATCAGTTAGATACCTTAACTAAGCTTAAATCTAAGGAACAACTGATAGGCGAGATCGTTGGCTTACTGCAATCACCGGCTAAGAACGTTGTTTCTGCTCTACAATCAGGCGGAAGCATTATTGCAGGTGTTGTAAAAACATTACAGGAAAGAGGTTAATCCAAACACCTTTAAAAGTTTGGACATTAAAAAACAAAGTATTTAAAAGTAAAAATTTAAAATAAAATGGCAGATTTAAAAGCCTTTGCTGAACAGTTAGTTAACTTAACAGTAAAAGAAGTAAACGAATTAGCTCAAATCTTAAAAGACGAGTATGGCATTGAGCCAGCTGCTGCAGCTGTTGCTGTTGCTGCTCCTGCAGGTGACGGTGGCGATGCTGCTCCTGCTGCTGCTGAGCAAACTGCATTTGATGTTATCCTGAAAGAAGCAGGTGGCCAGAAATTAGCAGTTGTTAAATTAGTAAAAGACTTAACTGGTCTTGGTCTTAAAGAAGCTAAAGATTTAGTAGACGGTGCTCCAAAAGAATTGAAAGCTGGCGTTTCTAAAGAAGAAGCTGAGTCTCTGAAAAAACAATTAGAGGAAGCCGGAGCAGTAGTTGAGGTTAAATAATTTAACCCTCCGCACACAATAGCATCAGACTCCGACCATTTTTGGTCGGGGTCTATTGCTGTTTATATACGTCCTTATATAAGAGGGTTGTGGTTTGTGGTTCATCCCTTCCCTTAAAATACAGTAAACCAGGCTTCTGGGATACTTAAAAGCCGCATACAAACAGGTTTAATAAATTAAAATTATAACACCTTGGCAAACGATAATAACCAAAGAGTAAACTTTGCAACCAGCAGAAAGGTACTTGATTACCCTGACTTCCTGGATGTTCAGTTACAATCTTTCCAGGAATTTTTTCAATTAGAAACTACTTCAGATAACCGCTACAAAGAAGGGTTATTTAAAGTGTTTGCAGAAAACTTTCCTATTTCAGATTCAAGGAACATCTTTGTTTTAGAGTTTCTTGACTATTTTATTGATCCGCCACGTTACGATATACGCGAGTGTATTGAGCGCGGATTAACTTACAGTGTGCCATTAAAAGCAAAGCTTCGCCTGAGCTGTAACGATGCAGAACACGAAGACTTTGAAACCATTGTACAGGATGTGTACCTGGGTACCATTCCTTACATGACGCCTAAGGGAACATTTGTGATCAATGGCGCCGAGCGTGTAATTGTATCGCAATTACACCGTTCGCCAGGTGTTTTCTTTGGCCAGAGCCGCCACACCAACGGTACCAAATTATACTCGGCACGTGTTATACCTTTCAAAGGTTCATGGATTGAGTTTGCTACAGACGTTAACAACGTAATGTATGCCTACATTGACCGTAAAAAGAAATTCCCGGTTACCACGCTGCTTCGTGCTATTGGCTATGATTCTGATAAAGACATCTTGGAATTATTTGAACTGGCCGACGAAGTGAAAGTAAGCAAATCAGGCCTGAAAAAATATATCGGCCGTAAACTTGCTGCAAGGGTGCTTAAAAAATGGGTTGAAGATTTCGTGGATGAAGACACCGGTGAGGTGGTTTCAATTGACCGTAATGAGATCATCCTTGAGCGCGAAACCGTACTGGAAGACGACCATATTGACATGATCATTGATGCAGGTGTTAAAACCATTATCCTTAACAAGGAAGATGCGGCCACCAGCGGTGATTATACCATTATATATAACACTTTACAGAAAGATACTTCAAACTCTGAGAAGGAAGCGGTTGAGCATATCTACCGCCAGCTGCGTAACGCAGAACCACCTGATGAGGAAACCGCCCGCGGTATCATCGACAGGTTGTTCTTCTCTGATAAACGATATGACCTGGGTGATGTGGGCCGTTACCGCATTAACCGTAAGCTTAAGCTGGATACCTCTGATGAAACTAAGGTATTAACTAAGCAGGATATCATCGCGATTGTTAAATACCTGATCAAACTCATCAACTCAAAAGCTGAGGTGGATGATATTGACCACTTATCAAACCGTCGTGTACGTACCGTTGGTGAGCAGCTTTACGCTCAGTTCGGCGTAGGTTTGGCCCGTATGGCCCGTACCATCCGCGAGCGTATGAACATCCGTGATAACGAGGTGTTCACGCCAACTGACCTGATCAACGCGCGTACACTGTCATCAGTGATCAACTCGTTCTTCGGTACCAACCAGCTATCACAGTTCATGGACCAAACCAATCCACTGGCAGAGATCACGCACAAGCGTCGTCTGTCAGCCCTTGGGCCAGGTGGTCTGTCACGTGAGCGTGCAGGTTTCGAGGTTCGTGACGTTCACTACACTCACTATGGTAGGTTATGTACTATTGAAACACCAGAGGGACCTAACATCGGTTTGATCTCTTCTTTGTGTGTACATGCTAAAATCAACAACTTAGGCTTTATTGAAACCCCGTACAAACGTGTGGTTGATGGTAAGGTACAGGTTGATGAGCCGGTTATTTACCTGTCTGCGGAAGATGAAGACGGTAAAACTATTGGCCAGGCTAATGCAGTATACAATGATAAGGGTGAGTTTGCTACCCCGCGTGTAAAAGCACGTTACGAGGGCGACTTCCCGGTTATTGAGCCGGAAAGACTGGATCTGATGGACATTGCGCCAAACCAGATCACCTCTATCGCGGCATCGTTGATTCCGTTTCTGGAGCATGATGATGCTAACCGTGCCTTGATGGGTTCGAACATGCAACGCCAGGCTGTGCCGCTTTTACGCCCTGAGGCGCCAATTGTAGGTACAGGCTTGGAAGGACGCGTAGCAAAGGATTCACGTACATTGATCAACGCTGAAGGCGATGGTGTGGTAGAATATGTAGATGCTAACCAGATCACCATTAAATATGACCGTAACGACCTTGATCGTTTAACTTCATTTGATGGCGACAGCAAAACATACCTGTTAACCAAGTTTAAAAAGACCAACCAAAGCACTACTATTAACCTTAAGCCTATTGTTAAAAAAGGCCAAAGGGTTGAAAAAGGACAAGTACTTTGCGAAGGTTACGCTACCCAGAATGGTGAGCTTGCACTTGGCCGTAACCTTAAAGTAGCGTTCATGCCTTGGCAGGGATATAACTTTGAGGATGCGATCGTGATCTCTGAGCGTGTGGTATCTCAGGACATCTTCACATCAATACACGTTGAAGAGTTTGAACTGGAAGTACGTGACACTAAACGTGGTGAAGAGGAATTGACACCGGATATTCCTAACGTTTCTGAAGAAGCTACCAAAGACCTTGACGAAGACGGTATCATCCGTGTAGGTGCCGAGGTTAAAGAAGGCGATATATTGATAGGTAAGATCACTCCGAAAGGCGAATCAGACCCATCACCGGAAGAAAAACTGTTGCGCGCTATATTTGGTGATAAAGCAGGCGATGTAAAAGACGCGTCATTAAAAACACCTCCGTCAATTGCAGGTGTGGTTATTGATACCAAACTTTTCAGCCGTGCTAAAAAGACCACCAAGTCTGAAGAGAAAGCACAACTGGAAAAACTGGATGCTAAGCACGAAAAAGCGGTTAGAGAACTTAAAGCTACTTTAGTAGATAAGTTATTTGAAATTGTTAACGGTAAAACCTCACAAGGTGTTTACAACGTTTACAAAGAGCTTTATGTAGCTAAAGGCGTTAAGTTTACCCAAAAAATACTGGCCGAACTTAACTACGAGAACATCAACCCGACTAAGTGGACTACTGATGATGATAAAAATGACCAGATAAAACTTCTGCTGCATAACTACAACATTAAGGTTAACGAAGAACTGGGTGCTTACCGCCGCGATAAGTTCGCGATAAGCGTAGGTGATGAGCTGCCATCAGGCATAGTACAGATGGCTAAAGTTTACATCGCTAAGAAACGTAAGCTTAAGGTAGGTGATAAAATGGCGGGCCGCCACGGTAACAAAGGTATTGTTGCACGTATTGTACGTGACGAGGATATGCCTTTCTTAGAAGACGGAACACCGGTTGATATTGTGTTGAACCCGCTGGGTGTACCTTCACGTATGAACCTTGGCCAGATATACGAAACTGTATTAGGTTGGGCTGGTAAAGAGCTTGGTGTGAAATTCGCTACCCCTATTTTTGATGGTGCAAGCCACGAAGAGGTAGAGGAATGGATCAAGAAAGCAGGCTTACCTGAGTCGGGCCGTACATACCTGTACAACGGCTTAACCGGCGACCGCTTTGACCAGCAAACTACTGTAGGTATTATCTACATGCTTAAACTGGGCCACATGGTTGATGATAAGATGCACGCCCGTTCAATCGGTCCGTACTCACTTATCACACAACAGCCGCTGGGTGGTAAAGCACAGTTCGGTGGTCAGCGTTTTGGTGAGATGGAGGTTTGGGCATTGGAAGCATTCGGTGCAGCAAATATCCTACAGGAGATACTGACCGTTAAGTCGGATGATGTTATCGGCCGTGCCAAAACATACGAAGCTATTGTTAAAGGCGAGAACCTGCCAACACCATCAGTTCCTGAATCATTCAACGTATTGGTTCACGAGCTAAGAGGTTTAGGTTTGGATATCACCTTGGAATAATATTGTTTTAAAGTTGTAAGGTTTGAATGTTGAAAGGTTAACACCACATCATTTGAGCCTTACAACATTTCAACTTTACAACGTTCCAACCTTTCAACAACATTAAAAAAAGAGGAGACTATGTCTTACAAAAAGGATAATAAAATCAAAAGTAACTTCACCACCATTACCATCAGTTTGGCCTCTCCGGAGTCTATCCTGGAGCGTTCAAGCGGTGAGGTTTTAAAGCCGGAGACCATTAACTACCGTACTTACAAACCAGAGCGTGATGGTTTGTTCTGCGAACGTATTTTTGGTCCGGTTAAAGATTATGAGTGCCATTGCGGTAAATACAAACGTATCCGTTACAAGGGTATAGTGTGTGACCGTTGCGGTGTTGAGGTAACCGAGAAAAAAGTACGTCGTGAGCGTATGGGCCATATTAATTTGGTGGTACCGGTTGCGCACATCTGGTATTTCCGCTCGTTGCCAAATAAAATTGGTTACCTGCTGGGCTTGCCAACCAAAAAGCTCGACCTGATCATTTATTATGAAAGATATGTAGTTATACAGCCGGGTGTTAAAGAAGTTGACGGAATCTCTAAAATGGATTTCCTTACTGAAGAAGAATACCTGGATATCCTGGACACTTTACCAAAAGAGAACCAGTACCTGGATGACAAAGACCCACAAAAATTTGTGGCTAAAATGGGTGCCGAAGCGCTTGAGGAGTTATTGAAACGCATTAATTTAGATGAGCTTTCATACAACCTGCGCCACCAGGCAGCTAACGAAACTTCACAACAACGTAAAAACGAAGCGTTAAAACGCTTACAGGTTGTTGAAGCTTTCCGTGGTTCAAAAACACGTATCGAGAATAACCCTGAATGGATGATCGTTAAGATCGTTCCGGTTATACCTCCAGAATTACGCCCGTTAGTACCATTGGAAGGTGGCCGTTTCGCAACTTCAGATTTGAACGACCTTTACCGCCGTGTAATTATCCGTAATAACCGTTTAAAACGTTTGATCGAGATCAAAGCACCTGAGGTAATTTTACGTAACGAAAAACGTATGCTGCAGGAAGCTGTGGATTCGTTATTCGATAACTCACGTAAAGTTAACGCGGTTAAAACTGAAGGTAACCGTGCTTTGAAATCACTTTCAGACATCCTGAAAGGTAAACAAGGCCGTTTCCGTCAGAACCTTTTGGGTAAACGTGTTGACTACTCTGCACGTTCGGTAATTGTTGTAGGCCCTAACCTTAAACTGCATGAGTGTGGTTTACCAAAGGATATGGCTGCCGAACTGTTTAAACCGTTTATCATCCGCAAAATGATTGAGCGTGGTGTGGTTAAAACAGTAAAATCTGCCAAAAAAATAGTTGACCGTAAAGACCCATTAGTTTGGGATATTTTAGAGAACGTACTTAAAGGCCACCCTGTGTTACTAAACCGTGCGCCTACATTGCACCGTTTGGGTATCCAGGCATTCCAGCCTAAACTGGTTGAAGGTAAAGCTATCCAGCTGCACCCGTTAACCTGTACCGCGTTCAACGCCGACTTTGACGGTGACCAGATGGCTGTGCACGTACCACTTGGTAACGCGGCAATTTTGGAAGCCCAGGTATTAATGTTGGCATCGCATAACATCCTTAATCCGGCAAATGGTACGCCAATTACAGTACCATCTCAGGACATGGTACTTGGTTTGTACTACATAACCAAGGGCCGCAAAACTGATGAAACCCGCGTGGTTAAAGGGCAAGGTTTAACTTTCTACTCTGCAGAAGAGGTAATCATCGCTTACAACGAGAAGAAAATTGACCTGCATGCCTTTATTAAAGTAAAAGGCCGTGTTAAAGAGCGCGATGGCAGCATCGTTACTAAATTGATTGAAACTACCGTAGGCCGCGTGTTATTTAACCAGCACGTACCGGAAGAAGTAGGTTATATAAACGAGTTGTTGACCAAGAAATCACTACGTGATATTATTGGTGAGGTAGTGAAAACTACCGGTATGGCACGTGCAGCACAGTTCTTGGATGATATCAAAGAATTAGGCTTCCAGATGGCATTCCGTGGTGGTCTTTCATTTAACCTTAAAGACATCAACATCCCTGAGCAAAAAGTTAAACTGATCGACCAGGCTTCAAAAGAAGTTGAGGAAGTGATGAATAACTATAACATGGGTTTCATTACCAATAACGAGCGTTACAACCAGATCATCGATATCTGGACACGTATCAACAACCGCTTAACGGCGAATGTAATGGATATCCTGAGCAACGATAACCAGGGCTTTAACTCTGTTTACATGATGCTTGACTCAGGTGCCCGTGGTTCTAAAGAGCAGATCCGTCAGCTGGCAGGTATGCGTGGTTTGATGGCTAAGCCGCAGAAATCAGGCTCAGGTGGTGAGATCATCGAGAACCCTATCCTTTCAAACTTTAAAGAAGGTTTGTCGGTATTAGAGTACTTCATTTCTACCCACGGTGCGCGTAAAGGTTTGGCGGATACGGCGTTGAAAACAGCGGATGCTGGTTACCTAACCCGTCGTTTACACGACGTTGCACAGGATATGATCGTAGGTGAGGTTGATTGTGGTACACTACGTGGTATCTATACAACTGCACTGAAGGATAACGAAGATATTGTTGAGCCTTTATATGACCGTATCTTGGGCCGTACAACCCTGCATGATGTCCATGACCCTATTACCAATGAGCTAATAGTAGCTGCGGGTGATGATATTACTGAAGAGATCGCTAAGAAAATAGAGAACTCTCCGCTTGAAGGTGTTGAGATCCGTTCGGTATTAACCTGCGAAAGCAAGCGTGGTGTATGTTCACTGTGCTACGGCCGTAACCTGGCAAGCGGTAAACGCGTGCAAATGGGCGAGGCTGTAGGTGTAATTGCTGCACAGTCTATCGGTGAGCCGGGTACACAGTTAACACTTCGTACCTTCCACGTGGGTGGTACTGCGTCAAACATTGCGGCTGAATCACAGATAAACGCTAAGTTTGATGGTGTTATAGAGTTTGAGAACGTACGTACAGTTACTTATGAAACTGCCGAAGACGGCGCTGTTGATGTGGTATTAGGCCGTTCAGGCGAGTTCCGCATTATTGAGCCGGGTACTAATAAAGTAATTGTTACCAATAACATTCCTTACGGTTCATACCTGTATATCAAAGACGGTGCAACCGTTACCAAAGGCGACCGTATTTGTTCATGGGATCCTTATAACGCGGTTATTATCTCCGAGTTTGCAGGTATCGCTCAGTTCGAGTCGGTATTGGAAGGTGTTACTTTCCGTGAGGAAAGCGACGAGCAAACCGGTCACCGCGAGAAAGTAATTATCGATACCAGGGACAAAACTAAAAACCCGGCTATCCAGATAGTAGATAATAAAGGTAACGTTGTTAAGGGTTATAACATCCCGGTAGGTGCCCACATCTCTGTTGATGAAGGCGACAAACTGCAAACCGGACAAGTTATTGCTAAAATCCCTCGTTCAACCGGTAAAACGCGAGATATTACAGGTGGTCTTCCACGTGTAACCGAGTTATTTGAAGCACGTAACCCATCTAACCCTGCGGTAGTAACCGAGATTGATGGTGTGGTAACTTTAGGTGGTGTAAAACGTGGTAACCGCGAGATCACCATTGAAAGTAAAGACGGACAGGTTAAAAAGTACCTGGTACCACTTTCAAAACACATCCTTGTACAGGATAACGACTTTGTTAAAGCTGGTATGCCATTGTCTGATGGTTCTATCTCTCCGGCAGATATCCTTGCCATTAAAGGCCCTGCTGCCGTGCAAGAGTACCTGGTTAACGGTATACAAGAGGTTTACCGCTTACAGGGTGTGAAGATCAACGATAAACACTTTGAGGTTATCGTTCACCAGATGATGCAGAAAGTAGCTATTGAGGATGCAGGTGATACCCGCTTCCTTGAAAGAGAAGCTGTTGATAGCTGGGATTTCATGATGGAGAACGACGAGATCTACGACAAGAAAGTTGTTGTTGAGCCGGGCGATTCTACCAACCTGAAAGCCGGTCAGATCATTTCATTGCGTAAACTGAGAGATGAAAACTCTATGTTGAAACGCCGTGATATGAAATTGGTTGAGGTAAGGGACGCTATTCCTGCAACTTCAAGCCCAATGCTGCAAGGTATTACAAGGGCGTCGTTAGGTACCAAATCGTTCATTTCTGCGGCATCGTTCCAGGAAACTACCAAAGTACTGAACGAAGCAGCTATCGCCGGTAAACGCGATAATATGCTTGGCCTGAAAGAGAACGTTATCGTTGGTCACTTAATTCCGTCTGGTACTGGTATGCGCGATTATGAAAATATCCGTGTAGGTTCTCAGGAAGAATTTGATCGCCTGATGGCATCAAAAACTGAAGAAGTGGAAGCTTAATCAGGTTTTTTTGAATATTTTTGCAAAGCCTTCTATGAAAATGGAAGGCTTTGCTATTTTTACTACTATGGAAGAACAGAATAATAACCAGCTGAATATTGAGCTTACAGAAGATGTGGCTGAAGGAGTTTACGCTAATTTGGCCATTATAACTCATTCCAGTTCGGAGTTTGTGCTTGATTTTATCAGGGTAATGCCGGGTGTTCCAAAAGCAAGGGTAAAATCACGTGTAGTGCTTACGCCCGAACATGCTAAAAGGCTGCTTTCAGCTCTTGAAGATAATATTGAAAAATATGAGGAAGCGCACGGCCGCATTAAAATACAAAATGACCCACCGGCGTTCCCACTAAATTTTGGTGGTACCATGGGGCAGGCTTAGTTTTAAGTCCATGGTGTATGGTCAATAGTCCATAGTTTTGGCAACGTAATTCTTACTATGGTCTATGGACCATCAACTATCGTCTGATCAAATGAACAAAGATTCAAAAATATATATAGCAGGTCATCGTGGAATGGTGGGTTCGGCTATTATGCGTAAACTGCAGCAGGAGGGCTATACCAACCTGCTTACGCGTACCTCGGGAGAACTTGACCTTCGCGACCAAAATGCTGTTACCAATTTCTTTTCTGCCGAAAAGCCCGAATATGTTTTTTTGGCTGCCGCGAAAGTTGGGGGTATTGTAGCCAATAATACTTACCGTGCCGAATTCCTTTACGATAACTTACAGATACAGAACAATATCATCCATTCATCGCATGTATATGGTGTTAAAAAGCTGATGTTCCTGGGGTCGAGCTGTATCTACCCTAAAATGGCACCCCAGCCATTAAAGGAAGAGGCCTTACTGACGGGTTTACTTGAGCCAACCAATGAACCCTATGCCATTGCCAAAATTGCCGGAATAAAAATGTGCGACGCATACCGTGCGCAGTATGGTTGTAACTATATTTCGGTAATGCCTACCAATTTATACGGCTATAATGATAATTATCACCCTCAAAACTCCCATGTACTGCCGGCGCTCATAAGGCGTTTCCATGAAGCAAAGGAGCAGGGAGCACCAAGTGTAACTATTTGGGGCAGCGGCTCGCCACTAAGGGAGTTTTTATTTGCCGATGACCTGGCCGAAGCTTGTTACTACTTAATGCAGCATTACGATGAAGCTGGTTTCATCAATATTGGTAGCGGAAAGGAAATTTCTATAAAGGATTTGGCGCTGCTAATTAAAGGTATTGTAGGTTATAGTGGCAATATTGAATTTGACGCCTCTAAGCCTGATGGTACACCCCGGAAACTGATGGATGTGTCAAAACTGGCGGAAAAAGGTTGGACTTATAAAACAGAACTAAAAGAGGGTATTCAACTGGCTTATGCCGATTTTTTAAATAAACACAAGGGTTAATTCTGTTTAAAAACCTTATGAATAAAATTTTAGTCTTTGGTGCATCAGGCCAGTTAGGTAATTGTCTGAAAAAGGTGGTTGAAGATAATTCTCTTGAGGGTTATATCTTTCCTGCGGAATCTGAAGCAAATATCCTCGATGTAAATTCAGTAGAAAAACTTTTTGCTAAGCATGATCCTGCACACTGTATTAACTGCGCCGCTTACACCGCAGTTGACAAAGCAGAAAGCGACCAAGAAACCGCTTATGCTGTTAACAAAACCGGCGTGCAAAACCTTGCTGACCTATGCAATTCTTACGATACGGTTCTGATCCATATCTCCACCGACTTTGTATTTGGGGGCGATGGGAACAAGCCGCTTACCGAAGAAGATACCACGGCTCCTGTAAGCGTATATGGCCAGAGTAAGCTCGAAGGCGAAATGGTTATACCGGCTTTGCTCAATAAGTACTTTATATTACGTACGGGCTGGCTATATTCTGAGTATGGTAACAACTTTGTTAAAACCATGCTGCGCATAGGCCGGGAGCGAGGCGAGATAAAAGTAATAAACGACCAGACAGGTACGCCCACCTACGCTATGGACCTGGCATTAACCATTACCGGCATCATATCATCAGGCATTAATAAGTTTGGCTTGTACCATTATGCTAATGAAGGTACCGCAACCTGGTATGATTTTGCCAGAGCGATACATGAATTTGCAGAAACCGGAGTAAAAGTACACCCTATACCAACAACCGAATATCCCACACCGGCAAAACGCCCGGTATATTCTGTAATGGATAAATCAAAAATAAAGCAGACCTTTAATCTGGATATTCCGCAGTGGGAAGATAGTTTGAAGGTTTGTTTAAGTAAGCTGGAGGCTTAGCCAAATGGTAATTAATTATATAACTCATTTTTAACGTATGAAAGGGATCATATTAGCAGGCGGATCGGGTACAAGGCTTTATCCCATTACAAAGGCCATAAGTAAGCAGTTAATGCCTATTTACGATAAGCCGATGATTTACTACCCGCTATCGGTATTGATGCTGGCGGGCATTAATGAGGTATTGATTATTACTACCCCCGAAGATAATGCGGGCTTTAAACGCCTTTTAGGTACCGGTGAAGAACTTGGCTGCAGGTTTGAGTATGCCGTACAGGAGCAGCCCAACGGGCTGGCGCAGGCCTTTGTAATAGGCGCCGATTTTGTAGGAAAAGATAAGGTAGCCCTGGTATTAGGCGATAATATTTTCTACGGATCGGGTTTTAGTAAATTAATACAAAGTTTTAACAACATTGATGGTGCCGCCATATTTGCCTACCCCGTTGCCGATCCCGAGCGGTATGGTGTGGTAGAATTTGATAAGGATAATAAGGCTATATCTATTGAAGAAAAACCATTAAAGCCAAAATCAAAATTCGCGGTACCGGGGTTGTATTTTTATGATAACAGTGTTGTTGAAATAGCCAGGAACATTGCGCCATCTCCAAGAGGGGAATACGAAATAACCGATGTGAACAAAGTTTATTTGGAGCAAGGTAAACTGCATGTAGGTGTAATGGACCGCGGAACAGCATGGCTGGATACCGGTACTTTTGACTCCCTAAGCGATGCTACCGAGTTTGTAAGGGTAATTGAAAAAAGGCAGTCTAAAAAAATTGGGTGTATAGAAGAGGTAGCTTATTTAATGGGCTATATCAATGCATCTCAGTTAGCTATTCTTGCTGATAAATATAGCAAAAGCGGCTATGGCCAATACCTAAAAAACCTGCTTAGCTAAGCAGGTTTTTTTAGATAATATAAAATATTAGTACCTAATATAATTAAGCATGCTGTGGTGTAAACAAACTTTCACCCTGCAACGATTTATCAATCATATTTTTGGTAATACGTATTACTTTTTCTTTGTCGGCTCCGGCCATTCCGCGTTTGCTGCACCAGTCTGTAGTGGCAGTATTTACAACGGTGCCTGAAGTAGGCGTTTTTCTGAACACGATAAATGTACCCAAGCCATTAGTCGCTTTTTCGGGGCCTTCAACACCGCCGTTAACCGCGAAATCGTAACCAAGAAGTTCTATTTTATCAAATTTTAGTTTCGAGTTATCAATTACCGGTATTTCTTTTGAACCCGGCTTGATCATCTTAACTACCGGCGCGCCGTCGTATTCAACTGTGGGTATTTTTAATATATCACCATTCTTTAAACCCGTACCCTCAAATAATGGCGATTTATCGTTTACTATTTTATAACCGTCTTGCCTGTTGGTTAATTTGGAGCCATACCCGCCACCACTGAAATCGGCGCCGATACTTGAGGTGATAGGATATTTAAGAAAATCAGTTTCCCACAAAATGGAGCTGTAAGGCGTATCTTTTAGGGGATCCAGATTATTATCCTTGTAACAGATCATAAGGTTATCCTTCTTGTTATACCTCACCTGCCAGTACATGGTATTGCCGGATAACACCAGCATGTTTTTACCACTGGCAACAAACTTATCCACGTTTTCGCGTGCAGCCCTTGTCCAATACTCGCTGTGGCCAACTATCATCAGCAATTTCGACTTTTCGATGTTCTTATAATCATCCAGGTCGGCGTCTGTAATGTAATTGGCATTATAATTCTGGGTGAGCATCCAAAAGAAAAAGCTCGATGTAAAATCTTTACGACCTACCAAGCCGTCCTGGTATCTTAAATAAGATGAAACAGTTGCCCTGTTTCCCAGATCGGGGTCATATGCGCTTTTGCCACCGCCATAATTATAGGCGTTATCGGTATTGGTAGGATACACAATAGTAATATCATACGGATTTTCGGTATCAGATATCACAAAGTAATTAGTGCCTCTGAAACGATATACACCCGGTTTAAGCGTATCAGGCAATTTAAATTCGCCGGTTTTTTCAAACTTGCAGCCATCCAGCCAGGGCTTTTCGGTATTTACCTTTTGTACTTTTACAGATGTTGTATAAGAGGCATATATCTTACCATTAAAATCGCTTAAATGAATTGCCTGCTTCGGGTTGTCGGGACCTGAATAATACAGGGTTATCATATCCCCGGCTTTGTAAGAAAGCTTATCGGTATAGCCGTAAAGGGTTTTACTAAAATCAGTACCTTTGATAAGGTTAGGACCTAATTCTGTAGTTGAATACAAGCTTTGGTCGTAAACTTTTGGTGGGATGTCGGGATTGGTTGAACCTGTGTTTACAGTATTGCCTGGTTTTGGCGTAGTAGTAATGATCTCGCTTTTTTTGCATCCAACGAGCACAAGCAAAGCAGAGGCAGATCCTATAAAGGACCGTCTATTAATAGTAGGGGGCATTTTATTATTATTTAATAACTGATGCTAAAATAGCAATAAGTCATTAATTTTAAGTCGCGACTATCTTAAATTTATATTAATTTTCAGTTAGTTACAACTTTTTTCTCTGTAAAAGATATTATTTCAGCAGCGTTTAGCCAATGAAGTTCATTATCCTTCCTAAACCAGGTTAGTTGTCGCTTGGCAAAACGCCTTGTATTCTGTTTAATTTTGTCAATTGCATCGTTAAGGCTAACCTTACCATCAAGGTAATCAAACAGTTCTACATAGCCAACCGTATTGAGCGCGCCATAGCGCCTTAGTGAATAAAGCTTTTCCACTTCGGGTAAAAGCCCATCCAGCATCATGGCATCAACCCTCATGTTTATCCTGTTATAAAGTTCCTCGCGCGGCAAATCAATACCTATTTTAATGGTGTCAAAACCACGTTGATTTTTAGTGCCGGTTAAATATCCCGACATAGGCTTACCTGTGGCTTCATATATCTCGAGGGCACGTATAACCCTTTGTGGGTTATTAATATCTACTGTATGGTAATAGTCCGGATCAACCAGTTTAAGCCTTTGCTGTAATTCGGCAATGCCGTTAACCGCCAATTCAGTATTTAACCGGTCGCGTATGTCGGGGTTGGCTGTGGGCAGGTCATCAAAACCCTCAGTTACGGCTTTAATGTACAGCCCCGACCCACCTACCATAATTACAACGTTATAGGTTTTAAACAGTTGTTCTAAAAGCGCCAGGCATTCGCGTTCGTAATCGCCAACCGAGTAAGGCTCGGTAACACTTAGCGTATCTATAAAATAATGAGGAGCGGCGGCAAGCTCGGATGTAGTAGGCTTAGCCGTACCGATGGACATTTCACGGAAAAACTGTCTGGAATCGGCCGACACGATAACCGTATTGTAATGCTGGGCCAATTGTATGGCAGCGGCTGTTTTTCCGGATGCTGTAGGGCCGGCAATTACTATTAAAGTAGGGTTGGTAGCGTTCATAGATAGAAAATGGTTTATAGTTCATGGTTCATAGGTTCTTTTGCCATGAACTATGAACCACCAACTATCTACTAATTAATAATCGTCACTGCGTCCGGAACGACGATCGTCCTCTTCAAAATTATCATCGTCGCCAAAGCCAAACTCATCTTCTTCACTCTCTTCTTCCTCGTGTTCATCATCATTACCGCTAAGGTGTTTAGGAGTACTCTCATCGGCATCAGTTACTTCAGAGAAATCTTCGGCATCTTCAGGGTTAAATTGCATTTCGTTCAAAAAGTCGAAGTCCTCATCAGCAGATGATACCACCGTTGGGTTAAACACGTTGCCAAATTGCTTTGGCGCTTCGCCAACAGAGCGCACTACATTGGGGTAAGTTACAGCCGGATCCTCGTCCAGAATGATTTTCATCAGCTCGACATGAAAGTCAAACGGGCGGTCGAAATTAAAGGTGTAGTAAAATTTCTGATGAGGATCGTCAATATAGTTGCTTAGTTTTGCTTTCTCCATCAATGGAATGTTGCGATCAATCCTTTTTTGGTTGGGCATGTACGTAATCTCATCACCCTTCATCCATTGATCGTTACTTACGTAGAATGATGATGGATATTCGGACTTGTACCCTGTAGACTGATGGATAGCTTTATGAAGATCTTCAAAAGTTTGGTTGGATTTAATATCGATATCCCTCGAAACGTCATCGTAATCTTCAAAAGTAACCCTGAACCTGTATAGTGCCATTGTGTTTATTTAAGTATAATTTTATCAGAAAAATATTTTATTTAATTAAAATTCAGTTTGCCACAACTTTCAAGCCAATTTCTTTTCCTTTTTCGATAGTGTATTTTATCGCTGCTTCGCGGTCGTTAGGAATTTCCCCTTCCAGAATAGCCTCGCGTATCTTGTTTTTGATAATGCCAACTTCGCGGCCCTCACTTATGCCAAATAGTTGCATAATATCCAGGCCGGTTACCGGCGGCTGCCAATTGCGTATGTTATCGCGTTCTTCCACATCTTTGAGCTTTTGTTGTACCAGCTCAAAATTCTGACGGTATTTTTTTACTTTATATTCGTTTTTCGTGGTTACGTCAGCCTTGCATAGCAGCATGAGTGCCTCAATGTCGTCACCTGCCTCAAAAAGCAGGCGGCGTACGGCAGAATCTGTTACCAATGATTGCGATAATACAATAGGGCGCAGGTGCAACTGTACCAGTTTTTGCACAAACTTCATTTTTTCATTCAAAGGAAGTTTGAGTTGTGTGAAAATTTTAGGCACCATGCGGGCGCCTTTGTCCTCGTGCCCGTGAAAAGTCCAGCCGTGGCCTTGTTCAAAGCGTTTAGTGGCGGGTTTAGCAATATCATGCAATATAGCGGCCCAGCGCAGCCAAAGGTCGTCGGTAGTTTCGCAAATATTATCCAGTACCTGCAGGGTATGGTAAAAGTTGTCTTTGTGCCCCTTACCGTTGATCACCTCCACGCCATACAATGCAGCCATTTGCGGGAAGATGATATGCAGCAGGCCGGTATCAAATAAATAGTTAAACCCTACGGAAGGTAGTGGCGACAGGATGATCTTATTCAGTTCATCCGTAATGCGTTCCTGCGAGACGATCTTTATCCGCTGTAAGTTACTTTTTATAGCTGCAACGGCCTCATCATCTATCCTGAAACGCAGCTGTGAGGCAAAACGTATGGCCCGCATCATGCGTAATGGGTCGTCTGAGAATGTTTCTACCGGGTTAAGCGGTGTACGGATCAGTTTATTGTTCAGATCTGTGATGCCCTCAAAAGGATCTATTAATTCCCCATAATTACCAGGATGCAACGATATTGCCAGCGCGTTAATGGTAAAATCGCGGCGTTTCTGGTCGTCCTCGAGTGTGCCGTTCTCTACAATTGGTTTGCGCGAATGGGACCGGTAGCTTTCTTTACGGGCACCAACAAACTCCACCTCTACATCCTGGTAACGCAGCATAGCCGTCCCGAAGTTCTTAAATACCGACACTTTAACGTTGAGATGTGCGGCAACTGCTTCGGCAAATTCAATACCGTTACCCAATACAACTACGTCAATATCTTTTGATGGCCTGTTCAGGAAAATATCGCGCACGTAACCGCCAATTGCGTAAGCCTGTACATTTTTTTCGGCAGCAAGTTTAGAAATAACAGAAAATACCGGATGTTGCAGGTGTTGTTTCATAGTGTAGACTGCGAACAGGCTCGTATTGGCAGAGGCAAATTTAATATTATAATTTTTAACGGCGTATAAATTCAAATGTGCCGTTTGGAGCCAGCCGCATAATGGTCGATGGCTTTTTTATTTCAGTAAGGTGCTGATCAACGTCTACCACGTAATCAACCCCATCTATTATATCCTGAGATATTTTACCAAAATATTCCGGCGAAGGCTCCCCGCTGATATTGGCCGAAGTGCTAACCAGAGGTTTGCGCAAGCGCTGTATCAGTTGCTGGCAAAAGGGGTGGTTGGTTACCCTAATGCCCACGCAGCCATCCTCAGAAATAAGCGTAGCAGGGAGGTTTTTGGCACCCGGCATTACCAGCGTAAGCGGATTTTCCGCGTATTCTATCAATGTGTAAGCAATGTCAGGTACTTCCTGTATGTAGCTTTGCAATTTGTTGTCTACATCAACCAGAATAATCATGCTTTTGCTTTCCTCACGTTGTTTAAGCGCGAAGATCCGTTTAATGGCATCGGTATTGGTAGCATCGCAGCCTATACCCCAGATAGTATCGGTAGGGTAGAGGATGATACCGCCCTCCTGTACTATCTTCAGCGCTTTATTAACTTCGTCTTTAAGCATAATTAAGGCACAAACTTAAGGCTTTTATTATTTTTTTCTCATCAAGCATTTCCATACACTTCGGGATGCCATATAATTTGCAGGTATTACGTACACACGGTTCGCATGGCAATTCACCGTAACGTATGACCTGCAGATTAGTTTTATTGTAAGGCGCCGTATTCCGTTCATTTCCCGCTCCAAAAAGAACAATAGTTGGTGTACCCACCGCGTTAGCTAAATGCGCAGGCCCCGAATCTGTAGTTAGTACCGCTTTAGCGCCGGCCATCAGTTCAGCCAATTCTTTTAAATTAGTTTTACCGGCCCGGTTATGTAAACGATCGGAGTTGTTTATTTCCCTAAGTAGTTCATCAATATAAGGGGCTTCTTTAGGAGAACCAACAAACACGAAGTCCAAATTTGTAAAATGTGCCGTAAGCGCATTAATAATACTCCTGCCTTTATCAACCGGAATACGGCGGGATGAAGCTTCGGAGTTAAAGTTAATAATTACTTTATTACTGGTGTCTTGGGATGCAGCAGCTTTTAAGTCTACATTTCGGTGTAGCACGGGTTTGTTAGTTACCGCTTCCAGTAAACAGATATATTCATCAACCCGGTGCAGGCCAACAGGCTTCTTAACTGATGTAGTCAGTAAGAATACGCCGCCTTCTTTACGGAACCCAACACGTTGTTTGGCGCTGCTTGCCCATGCCATTACAAATGACGAAAGCGAATGCGGCAGGTTAAAGTAAATATCGTAGCGCTCAGGTTTAAGCGATTTACCGAAACGATAAACGCCCTTTAATCCGGGATGATCTTGTTTTGAAAATGAATAGACTTTATTGATGCCTGGGATGAGTTCGGCAATGCCCGTTAACTCTTTTTTGATGATTACATCAATAGTGGCATCACGGTATTCGGCTTTTACTGCATTAACAAAGGCGGTAGCCATTACCACATCGCCAAGCCAGTTAGGAAGCCGAATGAGTATTTTCATGATTAAGTTGATTAAGTGAATAGTTGATTAGGTGAGTCGTTGTAAAAGAAAAACAACTCACCTAATCAACTTAATCAACAAAGTACTTATACAGCAACATTATTATCCCTTAACGCGTCGTTAAGCGATGTTTTTTTGTCGGTTGATTCTTTACGTTTACCAATAATCAGCGCGCATGGCACCTGGTACTCTCCGGCAGGGAAAGTTTTGGTATATGAACCCGGTATAACTACCGAGCGTGCCGGCACGCGGCCTTTGTACTCAACAGGTGTTGAACCGGTAACATCAATTATTTTGGTTGATGCGGTTAAAACCACATTAGCACCTAATACCGCTTCTGACTCAACATGCACACCTTCCACAACTATAGCGCGTGAGCCAAGGAAACAGTTATCCTCAATAATTACAGGTGATGCTTGTACCGGTTCCAGCACGCCGCCTATGCCTACGCCACCGCTCAGGTGAACGTGTTTACCAATTTGCGCGCATGAGCCAACGGTTGCCCAGGTATCTACCATGGTGCCTTCATCCACATAAGCGCCAATGTTTACATATGACGGCATCATGATCACCCCTTTGGCCAGGTAAGCGCCATAACGGGCAATACCATGAGGAACTACACGCACACCGAGCTCTTTGTAGTTTGTTTTGAGCTTCATTTTGTCATAAAAAACAAAAGGGCCTGTTTTGGTTTCTTCCATAGCGCGGGTAGGGAAGTATAAAATAACGGCTTTCTTTATCCAGTCGTTTGTATGCCAGCGAGAGCCAATAAGCTCTGAAACACGTATTTCGCCTTTATCAAGACGGTCAATTACCGCTTCAATGGCATTAATATATTCACCAAAATTTAAAAGGTTGCGGTCTTCCCAGGCATCCTCAATAAGTTTCTTCAGGTTAAGCATCAGTACAAAAATAAATTTCGCCAAATTAAAGGATTTTTAGGGACATTTGTTTGATTATAGTGATAAGATATATGCCTGAGAAAGATAAATTAAGGATAGATAAGTATTTATGGGCCATACGGATATTTAAAACCCGCACGCTTGCTGCCGATGCATGTAAGGCGGGCAGGGTTAAGCTTGATGGTAATAATATGAAGCCATCGCATGAGGTAAAAATAGGTGAGATTTACACCGTATCAAAAGGTATTGAAAAAAAGGTGGTAAAAGTAACCGGTATGCTGGAGAACCGGGTAGAAGCTAAAACCGCTATAAACTTTTATGAGGATGTTACCCCGGAAGAAGATACCATGGCTTTTAAATCCATGTTTCATGCGCCGGTGTTAAAACGCGACCGTGGCACCGGCCGCCCTACCAAGCGCGACAGGAGGGAGATAGATGGCCTAAAGGATGATTTTTTTGACTAATAAAAACAATTAAGTTATTTATTCGTTTAAATCGTTTCTGTGCCCCCAGAATTTTATTAAATTGTAACAATACAAAGGTCAGCAATTGCCAAATTTAAATTTCATGTCGCTAATACATTTGTATTATTATAAAATTAAAAAAGGCTTATGTTAACGTAAGTGCCACATTATCGTTAGTTTATTTAATAAAAAAATCTATTTTTGCTCCCGATTTACCCTCAACCTATGAAAAAAATAACGTCTTACGTTACCATGCTGATGTTTTGCGTATTAGCGTTAACCTCGTGCATTAACCAAAAAGAGATAGCTTATTTTCAGAAAGGTAATCATCAGACTGATACCGTTGCTATAGCCAAAGCTTACACACCTACTATACAACCTGGCGATATATTGGGGATATATGTTACCTCGCTTAACCCTGTTGCCAGTAGTTTCTTTAACCCTTATGCCGGTGCGCAGGCAAGCAGTACGGCCGATAACGCCGCCAATACGGCAGCCGGTATAAGCCCGCAGCCATCTACACAAGCTACATCAACGCCAGGTTACCTGGTTGATGCTTCAGGTGATATTGAACTGCCACTATTGGGCGATATTATGGTAGCTGGTTTAACCACCATACAGGCTAAGGACTTGATTAAGGAAAAACTGAAAGGATACTTAAAGGAGCCAACTGTAAATGTGAGGTTTCTGAATTATAAAATATCCGTAATGGGCGAGGTTGCCCGTCCATCAGTGTATGTAATTCCTAATGAGAGAATTACCCTGCCCGAAGCTTTAAGTCTGGCAGGCGACCTTACCATATACGGCAAGCGCACCAATGTTATGGTGATACGTGATGTTGATGGTAAAAAGGAGTTTGCTACGATTGACCTTACCAAACGTGATGTTTACAGCTCGCCATATTACTACATGCATGCTAATGACATAATATATGTTGAGCCGGGACGCGGAAGGGTAGCGCAAACCGACAAAACCTACCAGATCATACCGATCGTACTCAGCGCGCTGTCTTTTATAGCCATTATACTCAACTACACACGTAAATAGCCACCGCTTCCTGTACAAATACACACAGCCACATGAATGCAAATGATAGTTTGAATGAGTTTATAGACCAGGAAAGAGACGGTACTAACTTTCGTGAAATATTTTTCAGGTACTTCAGGCACTGGCCCTGGATATTATTATCTGTAATTTTCTTCTTTTTTCTGGGTTACGCCTATGTAAAACTTGCTACGCCGCTTTATCAGATAGAAACAGACTTACTCATTAAGGATAATAAGCAGGGAAGCTCTACATCTAACGACTTATTGAAAGATCTGGATATGTTCTCATCCAGCAAGATCATCGATAACGAGATACAGATACTGAAGTCACAAACCATCATGCGTAAAGTGGTAGAAAAGTTAAACCTTCAAACGGCTTACTACTATACCAAAACATTAAGGAAACATGAAGTATACGGCACTATACCTTTCCGTATACAGATTATCGATAAAAGCAAAGAAGCTAATTTAAGTATCCTTACTAAGGTTAGGCTTTTAAACAAAAATCAGATTGAAATAAACCAGGTGAAGTATCCGGTAGGTACACCTGTTAAAACCGACCTCGGTATTGTACTGGTTACCTTAAACAGCGAATGGCAAAAGGCGGTTAATGAAGAGTACGAGGTTAAATTTAACACGGTTGAGAATGTAGCTAAATTCTTAAGCGATATGTTAAAAGTAAGCCCTGTAAGCAAACAGGCTACTGTATTGAATATTTCTCTTGAAGATGCCATACCGCAAAGAGGCAAGGATATTTTAAACCAGTTAATTAGTGAATATAACCAGGCGGCCGTTGAGGATAAAAATAAAATGACATCCAGCACGCTTAAGTTTATTGATGAGCGCTTAAATGTAATAGCAAGGGATCTGAGCTCGGTTGAAAAGAATGTTGAGCAGTATAAATCAGAAAACCGCATTGCTGATATTAGCCAGGAATCAAAAGAGTTTATTACCAGCGCGGGAGAGAATGATGCAGAGCTGAATAAGATAAGCATACGCCTTGGGGTACTCAATAACCTGGAAGTTTATTTGCGAAATGCTGATAAAAATGCTACCGGCCTGCCTTCCATGTTCGGTATTGATGACCCTACATTGTTAGGTTTGGTGCAACAATTAGGCGAGATCCAGTTAAAGCGCCAGAGCCTGTTACAAACCGTTCCCGAAACTAATCCGCTGGTAACTTCGTTTGATGACCAGATCACTTCTTTAAAGCAGCAGATAGGCACTGCAGTCTCGAACCTTAAACGAAACCTGCTTACCACCAAGCGACAGCTGGATATCAAGAACAATAAATTCGAATCGGTAATAAGGCAGGTGCCCGTTAAAGAGCGTGGCTTGCTGGATGTAATGCGCCAGCAGGAGATTAAAAATAACCTGTTCACCTATTTACTTCAAAAGCGTGAGGAAACCGCCATGCAGCTGGCCTCTGGTGTAGCAGATAGCCGTACCATTGACGCGGCTTACAGTAGCTCTGCACCTGTGAAACCCGTTAAAGGGGTTATATACCTGTTGTTTTCTGCAATTGGTTTGGTACTCCCTATCGGTATTATTTATTTACGAGGCTTGCTTAATTTCAAGATCACACGCAGGCAGGATATAGAGCGTATTACCAAGGTGCCGGTTATTGCAGAAGTATCACACTCATCAGATTCGGGGCCTTTGCTGGTAGTTACTAAACCGCGCTCAATGATCGCAGAGCAGATACGTGCCTTGCGAACCAACTTGCAGTTTATTATGCAGGGCCCGGATAAAAAGACCCTCCTATTTACCTCCAGTATGAGTGGCGAAGGTAAATCATTTATTTCGCTCAATCTGGGTGCGAGTTTAGCCATGTCTGGCAAAAAGGTGGTTATCCTGGAGCTCGACTTACGCAAGCCGAAACTGCACCAGGGGCTTGAAATTAATAATGATAATGGTTTATCCAATTACTTAATAGGGCAGGCAGATTATAACAAAATTATTAAGCCCATACCTGCACAGGAAAATTATTACATTATTACCTGCGGCCCAATACCACCTAACCCTGCCGAATTGCTGGTAAACGGTAAAATAGACATACTGATAGAAAAGCTTAAGCAGGATTTTGACTTTGTGGTATTGGATGCTCCTCCGGTAGGCTTGGTTACCGATGCGCAGATATTGGCTAAGTTCGCCGATGCGACGATGTACATTGTAAGGCACGACTATACGGCTAAAAACCAGTTATATGCGCTTAACAATTACTTTACAACTAAGAAATTCAAAAACCTCAATATTGTGATGAATGCTATAAACGTACAAAATTCATATGGATATGGGTACGGGTATAGTTATGGGTACAGCTACGGTTACGGTGGTTATTACCAGGAAGATGAAAAGGAAAGCAAAGGTTTTTTTAAGAGATTATTCAAAAAATAACACAAACTGAACTATAAAGCAATTCAATATGTCTTCTACTTATATCCAGAAATATCTGGCCGATCGTTCATCCGATGATATTCATTTAGCCATCATTGGCTTAGGCTATGTAGGTTTGCCGCTTGCTATAGAATTCGGAAAGAAATTTAAAGTGCTTGGGTTCGATATTAACAATACCCGGGTTGAGGAGCTTACCCGTGGCGAGGACAGTACACTGGAGGCTAATCTCGACGATCTTAAAAAAGTGATTGAATTAGCTAAACAGGGTAACAGCGGGCTTTCTTTCTCGTCAGACAGAGAGGCATTAAAAAAGTGCAATATTTACATTGTAACTGTACCTACACCTATAAATCAGTTCAAATCTCCTGATCTTATGCCGCTTATCAAGGCGTCTGAAATGTTGGGAAAAGTGCTTAGCCAGGGTGATATTGTTATTTACGAATCAACAGTTTATCCGGGTTGCACCGAGGAAGATTGTGTGCCTGTACTGGAAAAATCATCCGGTTTAAAGTTTAACCAGGATTTTTATATCGGTTACTCACCAGAACGTATTAACCCTGGTGATAAGGTAAATACCCTTACCACTATAAAAAAAGTAACATCGGGCTCTACTCCCGAAATAGCTGATATGGTAAATGAGTTATACTCTGCCATTGTTACCGCGGGCACTCATAAAGCACCAAGCATTAAGGTTGCAGAAGCATCAAAAGCGATTGAAAACGCGCAGCGCGATGTAAATATTTCTTTTGTGAACGAGTTGGCACTCATATTTGACAAAATTGGTATTGATACCAATGACGTACTTGACGCCGCCGGTACCAAATGGAACTTTCTGAAATATAAACCGGGCCTGGTAGGCGGGCACTGTATTGGTGTGGATCCTTACTACCTGGCGCATAAGGCCGAATCATTAGGCTATCATCCGGAGGTTATTCTTTCGGGCAGGCGAGTTAATGATAACATGGCCCAGTTCGTAGCCAACAAGGTGATCAAGCTAATGATCAGGAAAGATCATAAGATCAATGGTGAAAGAGCCCTGATCTTGGGTTTTACTTTCAAAGAAAACTGTCCTGATTTTAGAAATACCAAAGTGGTAGATATCTATAAAGAACTTGAGCAGTTTGGCCTTAAGGTAGATATATATGACCCCTGGATTGATACACATGAGGCAAAAAATGAGTATGGGGTAGATGTACTTAACCAATTGCAAAGCGATGAGCCATATGACGCTATTGTAGCCGCTGTATCGCATGATGAGTTTAAGGAGTTTGATTTTAATAAATATACAAAGCAAAACTCGGTCATCTTTGACATTAAGGGCACATTAGACCGTAACATGGTTGACGCCAGGTTATAATAAGCATGGCAGCGATAGCAGTTATACAGGCCCGGATGGGTAGTACAAGGCTGAGGGGCAAATCACTAATGCCTTTGGCTGGTGTACCTTTACTTAAAAGGGTGATTAGCAGTGTGCAGCGTAACGCTTTTATTAATAATGTAATAGTGGCTACCTCAACATTGCCGGAGGATGATCCGATAGAAGCGTATTGCCGATACCTGGATATTGATTGCGTGCGTGGTGACAGTAAAGATGTTTTAAGCCGTTTTGTAAAAGCCGCAGATGGCTTGTCTGACACGGATAACATTATACGGGTTACGGCAGACAATCCCTTCAACAGGTGCGATGTTAGCGCCGCTTTATATGAAACGCATGTGACCGGCGGGTACGATTATACCTATGTTGACGGTTTATCGCACATTGCCTATGAGGTGATCAACGTGGCGGCTTTACGTAAAATATGGGACAGCGCAACGCTTAACGAATACCATAGGGAACATGTAACACCATATTTCAGGGATAACCCTGAGCAATTTAAATTGCACTGTGTTGGTTCTGATTACAAAGGCCTGCGCCCGCAAACAGATAAGCTGCTTACCGTTGACAGCGCTGAAGATCATCAGCGTATAGAAAAAATGATCATTGATATAAATTATGACAAACAGCCTGATATGGATTTTAATGAAATATATCAGTGGCTTAAATTAAATATACACCAATAAAATAGAAGATATTATAATGGATTTAAAAGGAAAATCAATCCTTGTAACAGGTGGTACAGGGTCATTCGGTAAAAAGTTTATCGAAACCATTTTAACTAATTACCCTGAAGTAAAGAGAGTAATAGTTTATTCGCGCGATGAGCTGAAGCAATTTGAAATGGCTCAGCAGTTCAGCCCGGAAAAGTATAAAGCCATCAGATATTTTATTGGTGATGTAAGAGATAAAGAGCGCTTGAAAAGAGCGTGCGAAAACGTTGATATTATTATCCATGCGGCAGCGCTGAAGCAGGTGCCAGCTGCAGAGTATAACCCGATGGAGTGCATCAAGACCAATATCTTCGGTGCTGAAAACGTTATTGACGCTGCTTTAGATTCTAACGTTACGGACGTAGTAGCATTATCAACAGATAAAGCCGCCGCCCCGATAAACCTGTATGGTGCAACTAAACTTTGTTCTGATAAGTTGTTTGTTGCCGCAAACAACATGAAAGGCTCACGCGACCTGAAATTCTCTGTAGTGAGATATGGTAACGTTATGGGTTCAAGAGGTTCGGTTATTCCGTTCTTCCTTTCAAAACGCGATTCGGGTGTATTGCCAATCACTGATGAGAAAATGACCCGTTTTAATATCTCATTAGAAGATGGTGTTAAAATGGTATTGCATGCTTTAGAAAATGCATGGGGTGGCGAAATATTTGTTCCAAAGATCCCTTCTTATCGTATAGGTGATGTAGCCGATGCGGTTGGCCCTAAATGCGAGAAGGTAGTAACCGGTATAAGGCCGGGTGAGAAGATACACGAAGAAATGATCACCGCGTCTGACTCGTATAATACTGTTGATGTAGGTACATACTATGTTATCTTGCCACAAACCTTTAGGTATACTAAAGAAGATTACATGAAAGCCAATAACGCCCATGAAGTACCGGCAGGTTTCGAGTACAACTCTGGCTCAAATGATGAGTGGCTGGATGTTGACGGTATCAGAGGGTTGATCAAAGATCACATCGATCCGGAATTTACTTACTAAGCTAACGTTACTTATGCAGCAGGAAAGGGTTTTAGTATTAGGGGCAGCATCATGGTTGGGCTATTTATTGCTTAACCAGCTTGGCTCTACCAATTCTGCAATAGTTTTAGGCGGTACCCTGCACCATCTCGATGTTGATTTTGAGATGCCGGTAACTAAGTATAAACCCACCGGTTATAATGATTATGTGCAAGCCATAAATGAGTTCGCTCCAACCGTTTTAGTTAATTTTCTAAGAGGTGAGGATGAGCAGGGCTTGCAAATTCATCAACACAGTATTGAGTATGCAGCTGCAAGCGGTGCGTATTATATATACGCCTCGTCGGTTCTGGCGTTGGATGGTTACACTGATATACCCCTTACAGAAGACCTGCCCGCAAATAGTATTTCGGAATATGGCATATTTAAAGGCCGTTGTGAAGATATGCTTAGGGCATCGTCAATCAACTGGTGCGCTTTACGTTTCGCCTCTTTACAGGGATGGGTTCCGCATCGCGTTACCCGTAACGAGAACTTATTAAAGAAACTTCAGTCAGGCCAACAAATAACGGTTGACAGGGGAGTAATACAAAACCGCATGCTGGCCGCCGATATGATCAAAGGCGTAGCCATGCTGATAGCTCAACGGGTAGACGGCATTATCCATTTTGGCAGTACTGATAGCTCGGAAGAATATGATTTTTTACGGGAGCAGGCAGAAGCTTTCGGGTATTCGCCAGATCTGGTAACCAGTGGCAGCCAGCGTAAGGTAAACCTGGTGGCCATACCCGGCCGCGTTTTTGAATTGTTTGGCGATGAATTTAAAACCACTGAGCAGGGTACGCTGAATGGTTTGCTGGCCATACCCCAACTTAAACAATATACTAATTTCAATTAGCCATGAGTGTAAGAATAGACAATAAAACTATTGATGTTAACAGCCCGGTATACTTTATAGCGGATATCGCATCAAATCATGCGGGCGACCTGGCAAAAGCCAAGGAACTGATCTATGCTTGTTCTGAATCGGGCGTTGACGCGGTTAAAATGCAGAATTTTAGCGCCGAAACTATCGTTTCCGACCATGGTTTTAAAAACCTTACCAATGTTACCACGCACCAAAGCAAATGGAAAACATCGGTATTTGAATCATATAAAGCGGCATCCATACCACTGGAGTGGACGCTTGAACTAAAAGAACTCACCGAAAAGCTTAACATGTCGTACTTCACCTCGCCTTATTCGCTTGAGTTGGTTAAGGCGGTTGAACCTTATGTATCGGCATTTAAGCTTGGCTCAGGCGATATTACCTGGCACGAGGAGATCGAATTAATGGCATCATACCCTAAGCCGTTAATTATTGCCACCGGTGCCAGCACGCTTGAGGAAGTAAAGCTTGCTGTAGCAGCCGCTCTCAAAAAAACCGATAACATCCTGTTGCTGCAATGCAACACCAACTATACCGCAAGGCATGGCGAACCGGAGAGCGCTACGCGCGAACGTTTCAGTAACCTGAACCTAAAGGTGCTGGATACTTACAATAAGTTATGGCCGGGTATCCCTGTAGGTCTTTCAGACCATACACATGGTAGTTTGAGTGTGCTGGCGGCAGTAGGCTTATTTGACTGTTGCGCGGTAGAAAAGCACTTTACTTTTGACAGTTCTCTGGAAGGACAGGATCATGCGTTCTCGATGATGCCGGCCGAGTGGAAGAAGATGGTTGATGAAACCAGAGCTTTGAAGGCCGATCTTCGTCCGGGTTTGTCATTTGAGGAGCGCTTTGCCATTACCGCCAAGCATGTGGATAATGTAGAGTATCTAAAGCTATCAATTGGTACAGGTATCAAAGAGGTTGAAGAGAATGAGCAAAATACCGTAATTGTACAAAGGCGTGCCGTACGTGCGGCTAAAGCGTTAAAGGCAGGTACTGTGCTAAGCGCTGATGACCTTATAGTATTGCGCCCTTGCCCTAAAGACGCGCTTCCACCTTATCGTATGAATGAGCTGATAGGCAGAGCGCTGACTACCGATATCGAGAACGGAGATTGTGTTAAACTTTCACAGGTAAACTAATGGAAAGCTGGTACAATAACCCCTATCCCGAAGGTACCACCCAGCATGAAATATGGGAAGTATTGATCAAAAATGATTTTGAAGGCTTTCTTTCCAAAGGCTGGGACTTTGTTAAGGACGACTTTATAGAAGACGGGTTTTTTGGCATAGATATGGCCAAAAGCAACAATCCGCAGGATTGGAAATTAACCTATCCCACCTTAGGCGCCTACAGGGATGCTTGGGTAAAGGATAGCCTCGACTTTGCCGGTAAACAATTTATTTCGGACCCCCGCGAAATATTCTACCGGACTACAAAGCTTGAAAATTTTGATTTTCAGGATAACCAGGTATTGGTACACAAAGTATTTAATGGTGTGCTTGAGTTGGTTAACGGCGAAACAATTGAGCTTAAGTGGCGCAGTTTATTTCTTTTAAGAAATAAACAAGGCTGGAAAATAGCCGGCTTTTGCGGTTACATGCACGAATAAACATTTAAGATACAAATGAGCAGAATGTTATTTCGGGTTGATGCCAATAATGTAATTGGCAGGGGGCATCTTTCGCGCACGATAGCTGTCGCGGAGATGTTTCGCGAAAAATTTGAAATCATATTCGTCGTCATTGCTGATAATAAAAATTACTGTGCACCCCTGCTACAGGATTGGACCGCTGCTTACATCAACAATGATCATAACATCGAGGCTGTACTAAAAGGCGATGATATTATTTGGCTTGATGGCTACCATTTTAACAATGCCTGGGTAAGTGAACTAAAGAAGAAAGTAAAACTGGTTGTTGAGATCAATGACCTGCCCGAAGATGCCTACGGTGCCGATGTGATTGTTAACCATTGCCCCGGAATATCTGAAGACCAGTACAAAGGCATTAACGCCATTAAAATATTAACCGGGCTCAATTATGCCATGCTACGCCCTGCATTTCTTGAAAGTGCGAAGCAAACCGCACAAGCCGCAACCGGAGTCGATGGTGTATTTGTTTGTTTCGGCGGGGCCGACCCTTACCGCATAGGGTACCATTTTGTTGACCTTTTACTAAAACAGGGCTTTCAGGATAGGATATACCTCGTAACACCTGACGCCAGCATACATTTTGGTGATCACGAAACTGGCCGAAATGTAAAGGTTCTCTCTAACCTTAATCAGGAGGAGATGACTTTTTATATGAAAGCTTCGCGAGTGGTGGTGGTACCATCAAGCACCTTAAGCTTTGAAGCCATTGCCTTGCGTAAACCTGTTTATACCGTTTACTACGTAGATAACCAGCAATACATATATGCCGGTTTAGTAGCGGAGCAGTTGGCTTATGGGGCGGGGCATGTACAATCAGCCGGGGATGTTGAACAGATGATACTGCCCTTTGAAGATTTTTACCGCGATGATGCAGCGCAGCATGCGATGACCAATGCGCAGGTAAAAGCGTTGGATGGTTATTCAGGCTTACGGCTCCACGAGGCCGTAAGCCGCTTAAGTAATAATATCAGTTAGTTACAGGGTTTATGAAAGCATTATTTAAAAAGCTCCTAAAGTCTGAAAGTAAGTTGGATGATTCCATTGCTGTTATTAGAGGGTTGCTGTTCGGCAACTCTAAATTTTACCGTTCTTTAAAGGTTTACTATTATAATCAGGGTAGGCTAACCGTTAACGGGAAGCTTTTTTTAGGAACCTTCACCAATCGCAATGCATTAGTACCAAATGCAAAGGGTGTTTTAAGAGTTTATAAAGGCGGAGAGGTTGTCATAACGGGCCAGGTACGTATAGCCAGGGATTGCAAGGTATACGTACCAGGTAAATTAACCATAGGAGATGGTACCTATATTAACCCCGGCTCAATGATATTTGCACGTACAAGTATACATATAGGCCAGGGCTGCGCCATTTCATGGAACTGTGAATTAATTGATGACGATATGCATAGTTTGCTTGAGGGTGATAGCAAACTACCATCGGCAAAACCTATAACTATTGGCGAGCACGTATGGATAGGGGCAAATTCAAAAATATTAAAAGGGGTTAATATTGGTAATGGCGCTATTGTAGCAGCCGGAAGCATAGTAACCAAAGATGTGCCGGATGGCGCGCTTGTTGGCGGTGTGCCGGCAAAAGTGATTAAATACAATGTTAACTGGGCGTAAGCCCGACTCGATAACATCTTATGAAAGACCATAAAACTTCAAATACCTCTGTCTTAACAAAGGCAAAGCGCATTGTTAAGAACCTTTTGCAGGATAAGTATTTGTCAGATACTTTCAAAAATACTACTTACCCGCAGGCAACTAAAGGTAATATCCTCATGTACGTGGCTATAGGTAATATGTACCTTACACCATTAGAGATACTCATGTACCATCTATTGCGTATGGAAGGTTATGACGTAGATTACCTCATATACGATAATGCCGTTCCGTTAAATGAACTGATCACCAAAAAAGTACTGAACGAGGTAGGTAAAGATGCTTTTTGGACTAAAGTAGTTGCTGATGCTGAAAGGATGCTTAAAGCATCAAATGTGAACTACTCATTTATAAAATTCCCTGCTGTAATAGACCAACTGATACAACCTGTAAAGAATAACCTGGATGCTATACTAAAGTTTACCTATGATGGGATCGATTTTGGAGATATCGTTTTAGGGGTAATGTACCGCTTTTATAAATCAACCAATTTCGAAAGCGACGCTGCCGATAGGGCCGCCGAATTCCTGAAAACCGCGCTTGCCAATTATATGCAGGTTAAAGAGCAATGTGAGCATAAAACCTATAAATATGTGATGTTTTCGCATGGTATATACTGTACCTGGCAGCCCGTGGCCGAGTATTGCCGCTTGCACAATATTAACTACGTTTGTTATGACCGTGGTAAACGCAACGCTTCAACAAATTTTAACATTAACCAGCCATCGCCAGATTGGAGCTTTAATACCGCATGGGAACGTTTTGCAGGCCGTAAACTTACCGAACAGGAACATGGTATGGTAAAGCAGTACATGGCCGACAGGGAACTGCAAAAAGGCGACGTTTACTCCTACAACCCTGCGCCAAGACAGGCAGATATACTGGCTGTAAAAAAAGAGTTAGGTATTCATCCATCGGCTAAGGTGATCACTATTTTCACCAACCTGATATGGGATGCCGCTAATGTGGCGCGGGATATCGCTTTTAAATCGGCGCTGGATTGTATTGTGCAAACCATAGAGCACTACAAAAATAACCCGGATGTACATATCGCTATTCGTAGCCATCCTGCTGAAAAAGTGTTGGGTACCAATGAGCGTTATGGCAGCCTGATAAAAGAAAAATTTAATAACAACTTGCCGGCAAACGTAAGCATTATTGAACCGGACATGAATGTGAACTCGTTTACGGTGATTGACATGTCTGACATTGGCGTGGTAAACACTTCAACCGTTGGGCTGGAGTTTGCCATGATGGGTAAGCCTATCATATTGATCTCTGAAACCAACTACCGTAACAAAGGCTTCACCTATGATCCGGTAACCAGCACCGAGTACTTCGAAACCCTTAACAGGTTATTGCAAACTGGTGAACTGTTGAAAGATCAGGTTGAACTGGCCGATAAATACTTTTACATGATGATGTTCCTTTATCAAAAGGACATACCTGTAAACTATAAAAATGGCCTGTTTGATGGGTATAGCTTTAAAAAGCCATCAGCCCTGCCGGCAACAGACAATATCATGCGGATCATTAAAAGCCTGGAGCAGCCCGGTCTTAAGGATTTTATTTTTTGGGATTAATACAAGCCTAAGCGGATACAACACAGTAGCGGGAAGATGGATAAGAAAAAGGTTTTAAAAGATACGTACAGCAACTATGGTATTTTAGCGGTAAAATTATTTTTAGCGTTTTTTACCACGCCTATTTACCTGGCAGTTTATGGTAAAGCTATTTATGGCCTTTTTGTACTATCAACCAGTTTGGCAACATCATTAACCTTTTTAGATTTTGGCGCTGGTAAATCTCTTATCAAATATACCGCCGAATATCTGTATGATAAGGATAAGCTCAAATACCAGTCATCGGTTAATACAGCTATATCACTCAATATTATTTCTATGCTGGCGGTGTTAACCATATGCGCTATTATTTTATTTAAAGTTGATACTTTTTTCAGGATAGATGCTAAAGATGTGGCCGAGGCTCGTGTACTTTTTCTGATAGCCATATTTAGTACGCTATTTGTATTTCTTGATTTTATACCCTCGAATATCCTTCAGGGCGCAGGCATATTTCACCAAAAAAACGTTTACCAGATCATTATTGTAATATTAAATGTATTGATGATCGCATGGGTTTATTTCTTTAAGCCCTCAATTACCGCTTTTGGTATTGCCAGCATGCTGCTGTACGCGTTTACGTATTTTATTGATTTTTACCTGGTTCGAAAGAATGGGTTATTCAAGAACATACGCTTGAAGATCATTATCAACAAGCAATTATTTCAACAATCATCATTTAAGTATACCAAGGAGATATTCCTGCTATCATTGGTAGGCTTCTTTTCCTCGCAGGCTGATAAGTTTATTGTAGGAAGCCTCATCAGTGTATCCGCGGTATCTATCTATACCGTAATTACCCGTCCGTTCTTTTTGCTTAAATCATTAACGGCAAACCTGTATTCAGTTCTACAGCCACATATTGTACAAACCAAATCGTCAGGTAAAGATGTGGGTAGTTTAATCGTACGCATCACCGTAATGGTTTTTGCCGTGTTCCTGTTTGTAATGGTTTGCTTTACTATTTTAGGCCATAAATTCTTTGAAGTGTGGATGCGTACCTCCGAGTACGATAAGTACTTTACCTGGGCGCTTGTGGCTGTATTCAACTGGATGCTTACCGGCTTCTACAGCCTTATATACCGTACCATGTTTGTTACCGGAGACACTAAGGCTATTTTTAAAATAGACTCCATAACAGCCATATTGAATGGCATTTTCTCTATAATTCTAACCTACTATTTTGATTTTTACGGTGTGATTTTGGGTACTACTATCCAAACCGCTTTCTTATGTATATTTATATATAAAGCGGGCAATAGCCTTTATGCCATACAACTGAAGCAGATTTTTACGGTTAATTTTAATTGGTTTATGATATTTTCTGTGGGGCTTATTGCTTTTACAGGTTATTATACACACTGGACGTTTAAATTAAATATAGCTGCAATGTTACTGGAGATGCTGTTATTGCTGCCCGTATTCGGCTTTTTCCTGTATCGCGAAAATATATTAAAAGCATTTAAATTAAAGGCGGCTAAGGCATAGCGGTATAATAAAAATATGATATGAAAAGCTTTCTTGTAAAACTTTTGGGCGTTTTTATCTCCTTTAAAGGCTATCTGTTTAATAACTGGCTAATGTATTTTCCGTCGCATACTTTAAGGGCATTTTTGATGAAACGCACCGTTAAGTCGTTTGGTAAAGAGTCGTCTGTTCTGATGGGGGTTGAAGTAAGGGCAGGGCGTAATGTGAGTATCGGTAACAATACCATTATTAACCAAAAGGTTTTACTGGATGGCCGTGGCGGCAAATTGGTTATTGGCAATAATATAGACATAGCTCAGGAAACCAACATATGGACCTTGGAACACGACGTACACGACGACTATCATGTATCTAAAGGTGCCGACGTGATTATTGAGGACTATGTATGGATAGCCTCGAGAGTAACCATTTTGCCGGGGGTAACCATTGGCAGGGGCGCGGTAGTAGCCAGTAACAGTGTGGTAACCAAAAACGTGGAACCTCTTACAATTGTAGGCGGTGTGCCTGCAAAGCTCATTGGCCAGCGTAAAAGTAATTTACTTTATAAATTAAACTATCGCCCGTTATTCAGATAAGTATGAAGATTCTGCTCACCTCATATTACTACAAACCCCATGTAGGCGGGATAGAAAATTCTATTTTCTACCTGGCCCAGGCCTATCGGCAGCAGGGGCACGAAGTGGTTATTGCAGCGAGCGATGCCGGGCTAAACAATACCCGTTTACCCGCCGATGAAATGGTTGATGGTTTTAGGGTGCTGAGGTTCAGAACATATATGCCGGGTATGGCAGCCTTGAAGATTTTTAAGTACCAGGCCGATGTACGATCATGTGCCACATTCTTTAAAAAATTGCCATTTAAACCCGATGTAGTCATCACCAGGAATCATGTAACCGGGTATGCCGCGATAAAGGCGGGGTTAAAGAATATCGCCTACATTATACCGGGTGTAGTAAAGATACAGGACCGCGAGTTTGCCGGTTCGGTAGCCTCATCAACCATAGTAAAAAAAATGAAGGACCTGGTCTTCCGGGTGGTGTTTCTCAATTACCTCGAGAATGTTCAGTTTAAATTGCTGAAAGGTTGTAACAGGATATTGGCGTTTAGTAAAAATATGGCTAACCAGGTGCTAAGTGTAGCACCGATGGTAGCGGATAAGATCATCATCACCAAGCCCGGCATTGATGCTGGCTATTTTGATGGCATGCCTGATAAGCCAACCGCGAAGCAAAAGGTAGGGATTGATAAAGATACGTTCGTTTATCTCATACTTTCCAGGCTGGTTAGGCAGAAATCAATTGATATAGCTATTAAGGCTTTTAGCCGGGTAGATCACAACGGCGCTGTATTGCTGGTTGTAGGCGATGGTTCCGAGGAACAAACTTTGCGGTTGTTGGTAAACGAGTTGGGTTTGACAGATAAAGTTATTTTTGCAGGCCGCAGCAATACCCCCAATATCTATTATACGGCAGCTGATGTTTACCTGCTGCCTTCAACCCACGAAACTTTTGGGCAAACCATTTTAGAAGCTTTATATGCAGGGGTACCTGTGGTGGCTTTTGATTCGGGCCAGCCGGGGATAGTTACGGCAACTTCAGAGATTGTGGATAAGCATACCGGTGTATTGGCCAAGTATACAGTTGATGATTATGCCGCGGCCATGAAGGCCATAAGAGAGCGTTATGCCGATTTCCATATTGATAAAGAAGCGGTTGCGGAGAAATACAGTTGGTTAAACTTAGCTAAAAGCTGTATAGATGGTTAAGTTTGTATCATACCCGCCACCCAGGTACTCCGAAGGCAACCCCTTTATGGAGCTGTATTATAACGAGCTAAAGTCGCATGGCTGGGAATTGGCGGAGTTTAACTTTACTATACCCAATTTAATTAAGCATGCAGGTAAGATCCAGGTATGCTATTTTCATTGGCCGCAAACGGTATGGCGCAAGGGTAATTTACTGTTGTCGTTTATTAAATGCCTATACTTCAGGTTTAACTGTCTGGTGGCAAAGGCCTTAGGATACAGGCTGATATGGTCGGCACACAATGCGTTGCCACATGAGTACCGTTCGTTGCGTTTAGAAAAATGGATGCGCCGGTTCCTCATAAAAAAATTCGATCTGATAGTTGGGCACGCCGAAAATGCTTATAGTGATCTGAAGGCCATTGTGGGTTTTGATTTTAAGGAAAAGTATGTATTAGTTGAGCACGGCACCTATGGCGATTGGTACAAAGCATCTGGTTTAATTACCCGGGAAACATTAAGTATACCGGCTGATAGAAAAATAGTACTCTTAAAATGCAGCGGTAAAGATTACCAGGGAACACAGGATGCCGTCAACTATTTGTTAAATAACGAAATACCGGCTCATCTTCATTTCCTTTTAATAGGAAATTTAGCCAACGAAGATAAACAGGCGCTTTTGAAAAAAGAGCGCGTGAGCGTTATTGACAGGAAAGTGAGCGAAGCGGAACTGGCAGATATTTTCGCATTGGCAGATATTGTTTGGATGCCATACAGGCGCATCACCACATCAGGCTTTTACCAAATGGCTATTGGGTTTGAAAAGCCCGTGTTGGCAACAGATATTGAATTCTTCAGGCTACATTCAGAACCTGGGATGATTTATTTGTATAACCATACTAACATGCATAAAACTATTAGTAATTTACTTATTAACTGTAAAGGCCATAATTTTGCCGGGCTAAAGCAACGCTTTAGCTGGCACAACAACGTTAAAGCCTTGTTAAATGCTTATGGGAAAAAGTAGTGTTTTTAAACACCCGGGTGTAAAAGCCTTTTTTTTATACTTTGTTGCCTCGCAAATTAACGATCCTCTGTCTGTTAATTTTGGGGGTGTTCCTGTTACGCCTTTACAGATAGCCATACTGGCAGGTGTGGCCATGAATATTAAGTACTGGTCGCCTTTTGTGTACAAAAAGCTTTCGCTGTTTTACCTTTTTTTACTGGTAATTGTATTTTATACTTTAGTAAAGCTGCTAAGCGAGGGGGAGATGAATTTATACTTCCTAACGTTTACGTTTAACCTGCTTTGGGTAACAACCGTATCTTCATCAATAGTTAAAATCCCTATCCGTAAAGCAGATTACATACTCATATTACAACGTTTAATTTTATTGTTAATACCGAGCGTATTATTTGGTATGTATGAACTGGTTACCAATAAATATGCATTTCCAGAAGGGTTAGGTGGTGCCATGAAGCAGGGTATTGACGAAGGGAACTTTTATGTACGCGGAGGTTTTAGAGACAAGTTTGATTTTTCCTCTTTTATTGTTTTGGCTCCAATAATATACTTAAGCTGCTATTTTAATGATATTAAATTTTCGTTATTGTATAAGCTTATCGCATTCATATCAGTGATATTGTTGCTTTCCTCTTATTCCTCATCTGTAATTATCGCTTTTGGGGTAGTGGTTATTTATTGTTTTGTGTTTATAGCAAACCTGCGTAAAAGTTTGGGTTTGGTAGCTTTTGCAGTAATACTGATCATTGGTTCATTAACTTATATTACGCAGAGTAATATATACAAAACCCAAATGAACGCTTATAACCTCAAATATCAGCGCCAGGTTGAAGATAAGGACGAGTCAAGTTTCAGATGGGTTGCTTTCAATGTTGGGATGGAGCACTTTCTTGATCGGCCTTTTTTGGGCTTTGGGTTAGACAACAGTAAAAAGGTGATTTTTAAATATGCGCCTACCATTAGCCCTAAACCAACAAACAGCCATAATTATTTTGTAAACAACCTGGTAGATTTCGGTCTTTTAGGCTTCTCTATCCTTACCGGAGCTTTGGTAAGTTTATTTTTGTTTTACAGGAAAATACGCAAGTGGCGATCACTTATTAAGCCGATGGCCGACCTGGTGACATTGCTGCTCATATTCAATGTAATTACCTTCCAGACTTACTATCATACTTTTGACAGAAGTATGTACTTCATACTGATTTTTTTAATATTCCTATATTTTTCACTAAAGCTTAATGATGAAAGTGCTGGTATGCGTACGCAAGATCTCAGCGGGGGGCGCCGAAACCCTGGAGTCGAGGTTGGCAGTGGAGCTTAATCGTATCGGTATTGAGGCCGACATATTAAGCCAATATAGCCTCGGTTATTTGGACAGTACCGCTGATGCTGAGTATTGGAAGGGGAAAGGTGTGCATGATATCCTTTGGTTAGAGGCCAATTCTTCTTCCATGATACCCCTGGCGGTAATGAGATTGGTGAAACTAATAAAGCAACATAAGTATGCTTATGTAATTACCAGCAATACGGGTTTAGATACCATTGCTGCCCTGGCCTGTATTTTTGTTAATTTCAAACATGTAGTGGCACTGCACGACTATCCTCATCAATCTGTTACCGGTTCACGCAGGTTTAAAATGTGGAAGTCGTTAATCGTGCGGAAACTATTTAAGGCTTATTCTATATCAGAATTTGTAAAGAAGGAAAATCTGAAATACTTAAATATAGCGCCCGATAAAATAGAGAATATCTACAATTCAATAGATAAGGAAAGTTTTAAAAACGAGCACCTTACTGATCCAGTAGTAATTCAAAAATTAAACGCGATAGAGGGTAAAAAGCTTTTGTTTATTGGCAGGCTTGTTAAAAGAAAAGGGATAGATACTTTACTGGAATTGCTTGCACGCCTGCCTGGTCATGTATCATTGGTAATTGCCGGTGATAGCTTTGATAAAGCATTGGAAGAGGGAGCTGCAAATTATCGTGACGAAATCATTTCGATGATTGATAAGCATCAACTTCAATCAAGGGTGGTGCTTTTGGGCCAATGCAAAGGTATTTATGACATTATGCGCCAATGCGATGTGATGATTCATTTGCCTAAACATGAAGGATTTGGGTTGGTTTTGTTAGAAGCTTTTGCCGCTCACCTGCCTGTTGTAACGGTAAATGTTGGCGGCATACCCGAAGTAATTAAGGATACAGGTTATAAAGCCATTGATCCGAACGATGAAGATGCATTGTTAGCCGAAATTAACCGGATGCTTAACCTGGATGATGTAGAATTGAAGCATATAACTGATTTAGCATACAATAAGCTCGATTATTTTTCAGACAAACGAAGGGCAAAGGAAATTGCCTCAAAAATATTTATATGAACCTCATACACCTGCATAGGGTAGCAAATTTTCTATACCGGCATAAAATACCGTTGCTGCCAAAAATATTGTATTATATCCAGTTCCTGATGTTCAACAGCAGCGTGCCGGCCAGTACGCAAATTGGTAAAAAGAGCACTTTCGCGTATGGTGGTATAGGTGTAGTGATACACGCTCGCGCGCTAATAGGCAACGGTTGTGTAATTGGGCAGGGTATTACTATCGGCGGGCGGTCAAAAAAGGTTGAAGTTCCTAAAATAGGTAATAATGTTTACCTGGGAGCAGGCTGCCGCATACTTGGCGATATAGTGATTGGCGATGAAGTAGTTATTGGCCCTAACAGTGTAGTACTAACAGATGTGCCATCGGGGTCTATTGTAGTGGGTGTGCCCGGTAAAGTGGTTAAAAGTGGTATTCTGATGCGCGATTTTGTTTAATGTCCGGGTTTACAGAAATGAACAAAGATATCAAAGTACTGGTAATGGGCCCCCGGTTAAACGCCAGGCAGGGAGCAGGCGGCGCTGTTGTGCTGTTTGAGAACCTGTTGCATGAATTGCAGGCGCACAACATCAGCCATACTATTATTGATACTAATAAAAGCAATCATAATTCTAAGGGCCTCTTTGTATTTAACATCATCAGTCGTTTTATATCACTGCGTCGCCAGCATGATATCATCTTTTTGAATTCATCACGAGATTACCTATATCTGCTGCCGCTGATGTTTTTCTTTAATACCATTGGTCCTAAAAAAATAGTAATGCGCAAGTTTGGCGGAGAGCTGGATCAGGATCTGAAAAAAAAGACGAAAGGTGCCATCATCAAACGCCTGCTTAGCAAGTTGGATATGGTTTTTGTTGAGTCAAAACTATTGTTGGGGCAGGTTAAAGCTATCAATCCAAATACCTACTGGTTCCCGAATGTGAGAGAGCGAAATGCATCGGTAAGGAGTGCAGCTGATTACCAAAAGCGTTTTGTTTTCATCAGTCATATTAAAGAAAGCAAAGGAGTTAAAGAACTGTTAGAAGCCTTCAATCAGTTGGATAGTTCATACTCATTGCATTTTTATGGCACCATGGTAGAACCGGAGCTATCGGCACTCATCGAAAATAACCCTAACACCACATACAAAGGCCATATAGCACCCGAACAAGTTTATCAAACCATATCCGGGTATGATGTGGTGGCGCTGCCTACTCATTACCCGGGCGAGGGCTATCCTGGTATCCTGATAGAAGCCTATGCCTGTGCTAAGCCGGTTATTTCCACCTATTGGAAGCAAATACCCGAAATTGTAACAGATGGGGTTACAGGTTACCTGGTTACTCCGGGTAATGTAGAAGAATTAATTCAAGCAATTAAAAATATAGAAACTAATTATGCCACTTTGAGCGTTAACGCATTAAACAAATTTGATGAGTTTGACTCAAAGCTGGTGTCGGATAAGATCTTTAACTTATTACTAAACTAATATGCTCATAGACATCATAGCCGGTGCACGGCCAAACTTCATGAAAATTGCCCCAATAATATCGGCAATAAAGCAAGCCGCCGCGGCGGGTAAAAATATTAGCTACCGGCTTATCCACACCGGTCAGCATTATGATAAAAAAATGTCGGGCGACTTTTTTGAGCAGTTGGGCATTCCCGAACCGGATATTAACCTGGAGGCGGGTGGCGGAACACAAGCCGAGCAAACCGGCGCCATAATGGTACGTTATGAGAAAGTTTTGTTAGAAAAACGACCGGACATGGTATTGGTGGTGGGAGACGTTACCTCTACCATGGCTTGCTCTATAGCCGCTAAAAAACTAAATAATATACCCGTTGCCCATGTTGAGGCGGGGATACGCAGTGGCGACCTCACCATGCCCGAAGAAATAAACCGTATGGTAACAGATGCTATTACCGATTATTTCTTTACCACGTCTGAAACCGCTAATGATAATTTGCGCAAGGCCGGGACACCAGATAGCCGTATATTTTTTGTTGGGAATACCATGATTGATACGCTGCTTACCCAAATGCCTAACTTTAAAAAACCCGCCATTTGGGATAGCATTGGCTTGCAGCCTAAAGAGTATATTGTGATGACGCTTCATCGCCCCGCTAATGTGGACGAAGAAGATGGATTACGCAAACTGATGAAAGCGATTGTTGATTCATCAAAAGGTTTGCCGCTTGTTTTTCCGGTGCATCCGCGTACGGCCAAAATGCTGCAAAGTGTGGGTATAAATGCCCCTAACCTGCACATGATTGATCCGTTAGGTTACCTGGAATTTAACTATCTGGTGCAGCATGCCAAAGCCGTGGTAACAGATTCTGGCGGTATTACCGAAGAAACCACCGTAATGGGCGTACCCTGCATGACTTTGCGTAATAACACCGAACGCCCCGAAACCTGCACCATTGGTACAAACGAACTTTTGGGTACCAACCCAACAGCCATACCTCCGGCATTTAAAAAGCTGCTGAATGGTGAGTGGAAAAAAGGAAATATACCTGAACTATGGGATGGTAAAACCGCCCATCGTATTGTTGATACATTGTTAAACATTTAATTGCTGATAGTATGATACGTGTTAGAAGAATCCTTGCTGCTTTGTTATTGCCATTAATAGTGGCTAACTGTAAAACTGTTTCTGCTCAAAACCTGGCCCTCGGGCAAACCTACACCGTATCAAAAAATAGTAATTACCCGGCAGTTTCTGCTGATAACGACCACAATATGTTAACCGATGGCGTTTATACAACGGGGCAGTTCTGGCAGTCAAAAGCCACAACTGGCTGGCAGTTTGTTTTAAGGGTAACCATAACTATCCCGTTAAAAAGCGTTGCCAATATTGATAAGATAAGCTTTAACACCGCGCGAGGCAGCTCGGCGGGGGTGAATTACCCTGCCCATGTGTTCGCGTTTACTTCAACAGACAATATTAATTACAGTTACCAGGGCGATGTTACGGCCGGCGCCGATAACAAACCCGGCGACTATGCCATACATAAATTTGTGCTGAATAACGTGCGGCAAAAAGCCGCGTTTGTAAAGCTGGTAATTATTCCTAACGGATCGTTTGTTTTTTGCGACGAGATCGAAGTATCAGGCGGTGGCCGTGCTGGCGGCGAAAAGCAAAATATAGCTGTTGCCGATTTGGATAAATCGGTAGACAGGATGTTGGCTACTTCCGCACAGATAGGTAAACTGCAAATGGGTGCTGATATGGATGCCCAAAGTAACCTGAATGATGTATTAGCCCGGTCGTCGCAAAAATGGGCGCTTAGCCAACGCAGAAGCTTTAATAAGGATTTAGTGGTAACTAAAATAAATGAATGGGACAAGATAAATGTGCCGTTTAAACCACAAGCTTCGGCAGATAACTCATTTAAATTAGCTACTGCTATCAACGGCGACCAATACCGGGCTTTCATGATAACTAACTTATCGTCCAGGCCTCGCGTCATCAATCTATCGGTTCCTGCTATCAGTAATGCGCGTATCACGCTGTATAATGCAGGTTACGTACTATCAGGGAAAGGGTACGACCAGATTGCCGACCCGCTTATAAAAATAAGCGATACCCTGTCGCTCAATAGCGGTGAATCTAAACTCATATTTTTCCGGATAAACGGAATTAGAGCCGGAACTGCGTCAACCAGTATAAAGGTATCTTCTGCAGGTTTCGCCACTTCGGTGCCGGTCAATGTAAGCGTGTCAAACTTAACGCTGCCTGAAAGGAGTAGCCTTAACGCGGTGAACTGGGCATATCTTAACTTCCCTATGCTTACAGACAAGCGTGAAGCTGCCGCTAACGATCTGAAAGAGCATGGAATAAATACCATGGTAGTGCCGCCAAATGTGCTGCCATATGTGGTAAATAACAACTTTACCTATTACCGCGATTACCTGAAAAATTTACAGGGCTTTAAAAAGCTGCTTATCTATATCAATTTCCCTAACAAGAATAATTATAACGGTACGCAGTTTATGTCTGACGACTGGAAGAACAAGTTCCTGACATGGTACCAGGCTTTGATCCAGAATTCAAAAGACATGAATTTTGATGAGTCGCAGATATACCTTTACCCTTATGATGAGGTGGCAGATAAGGATCTGGATAACTTTGTAAATTTCCTCAACTGGATAAAGAGCGAGCACCCATCTATAAAGGTATATGCTACTGTGGCTTCTACATCGCGCTGGCAAAAAATTGGGTCAATGTTATCCCTTGTACAGATCAGGAACACACCCGCTATGCTGGCCGCTGTAAAGGGTACCGATAAAGAAATATGGATGTACGATATCGCGCCGTTTTCAGAGTCGCTCTCGCCATATACCTATTATCGTTTAATGGCCTGGAAGGCTTTTGCCAACGGAGTAAAGGGTATTGGTTTCTGGAATTATGCCGATTATAGAAACAATGCCGGTAATAAAGCGTTATTGAGCAACTTTAACGGTACAGAAAATACTAATTATTCGGTCATTTATATTGGTCCCGATAATAAAATTGTTTCTACCAGGCGTTGGGAGGCTTTCGCCCAGGGTGTGCAGGATTACCAGTTACTGGAAAAGTATGCCTTGAAATTTGGTGCAGCTAAGGCCAGGCAATTAGCGGCTTCTGTTGCTGATAATCCGGATGATGATAGCCGGGCCGACCAAGCTGTGGCTCAAATATTACTTGAATTTAAATAAATGAAATTGGGGGGCTTAATTAAGAAGATTTCCAGGCTGTTTTACACGGTAAGCTTTTTAAAAAAGCAACAAATTATATACCAGCTAAAATACAGGATAAAAAAGGTAAAAAGTTTAGCACCCTTTATGCCTGCAACACCCGTGCAGGTAAGGTTTTTAAAATTCAGGTTCAATGTTCCTCAACAAAAAATTGTTGAGGGTGATAGATCATTCACCTTTTTAAATCTTGAGCATACATTTGTTAACGATATTAACTGGGATGAACAGCGGTACGGGAAACTGTGGAATTACAATTTACAGTATTTTGATTTCCTGCGCCAGCAGGATATTAGTGATGACACAAAACTGCTTTGGCTAAGGGAAATAGGAGATTGGCTGGTAAGTGGCCGGTTAAAGCCGGAACCTTATCCTGTATCATTAAGGATAATTAACACCATCAGGTTTTTAAACGGTATCCAATATAATAATGAGGACTTAACCCGTCAGTTATACGCGCAGGTAAATTATCTGGATACCCGGCTGGAGTACCATCTATTAGGTAACCACTTGCTTGAAAATGGCTTTGCGTTATTAGCCGGTGGCTGCTTTTTTAAAAAAGTCGACTGGGAACTGAAAGCTAAGCGATTACTCACTGAGCAACTAAACGAGCAGATTTTGGATGATGGCGCACATTTTGAGCTAAGCCCAATGTACCACCAGATCATCCTGTTTCGTATGCTGGAACTGTTAGATTGGTATCAATCCGTTGAAAATGCCGATGCCGCATTTATCAGCTTTATTACCCAAAAGACTGTAAAGATGCTGGGATGGTTAAAGATTATTACCTTTAATAATGGCGATATACCTCATTTTAACGACAGCGCAACCGGCATAGCGTTTACTTCAGCGCAGTTGTTTGGCTTTGCAGCTCATTTAGGTTTAACAGTTGAAGCGGAAGCCACGCTTGGTTCGTCAGGATACAGAAAATATCGGAATAATAATTACGAGTGTGTAGTAGATGTTGGCCCTGTTGGCCCGTCATACCAGCCTGGTCATAGCCATGCCGATGCTTTGTCGTTTATCCTCTATGCCAATAATACACCTTTTATTGTTGATGCCGGTACCTCAACCTACCAGATAGGCCAGCGTCGTGATTATGAACGTTCTACGCATGCTCACAATACTGTTGAGGTGAACGGTGTCAACCAATCCGACGTTTGGGGCGGTTTCAGGGTGGGTCGCCGGGCAGATGTAACCGTTACCGAACAAACAGGTAACAGGTTGTGTGCCGCGCAAAACGGATACAAAAAGAGTTTTGGTATTTTGCATAACAGATGTTTTGATTTTAATGATAATAGCATTATCATTACAGACTTTACTTCCCCCGTAAATAATAATTTAAAGTGCAGGGCATTATTTCACTTTAATCCCAGTATTAATGTGAAATTTGTCGATGCAAATAAACTGGAAGCCGGTAATGGTATGGCCGTTTTAACCCTTAACGGGGCCAAAAACATCCAATTGCAAAATTACCAGTTTGCACAAGCTTACAACCTATATGCCGAAGCTACTTTGTTAACAGTTGAGTTTGATGCGCAATTGGAAACAATTATTGACTTTAAATTATAATGAAGAAGATACTCTACCTTACCTTTTACTTTGAGCCAGACCTGTGTGCCGGTTCGTTCCGTAACTCGCCGCTGGCAAAAGAACTGGCTCAACAAGCTGACGGCAAAGCTACTATTGATGTTGTAACCACACTTCCAAACAGGTACAGTACTTTCCATACCAGCGCGCCGGCTTATGAGGAGCGCGGAAATTTAACCATACACCGCATTATTATTCCTAAGCATAAAAGCGGCTTTGCAGACCAGATCAAATCTTTCCAGCAATATTATAAAGAAGCAAAAAAACTCATTAAGGGTAAAAAGTACGATTTGGTATTCGCGTCATCATCGCGGTTGTTTACAGCTTACCTTGGCTACAAAATAGCGCGCAAGCAGGGCATTCCGCTTTACCTGGATATTCGTGATATCTTTACGGATACCATGAAGGATGTGCTTAAAAACAAGTTTATTAAAAGCGGCGTTTTGCCGGTTTTAAATACAATTGAGTCAAACGTATTTAATTACGCCAGCCACATCAACCTCATATCGGCAGGGTTTAGTCCGTATTTTGAGAAATATAAGCGTACACATTATACCAGTTATTCAAACGGTATTGATCCTGAATTTTTGAACTTCCCTAAAAGTTCACCTACTGCTAAGGCGCAGCGTATTATTACCTACGCAGGCAACATTGGAGAGGGGCAGGGTTTGCACAAAATCATCCCAAAAGCAGCCAAAATGGTAGGTAACGAATATAAATTTCTTATCATTGGAGATGGTGGTGCCAAACAAAAGCTTATTGATGGTTTAAATCAAGAAGGCGTATCCAATGTAGAAATGCGCCCGCCTGTTTCCAGAAACGAACTGCTGGCTGTTTACGAACAATCTGATTTTTTATTTTTGCATCTCAACGATTACGAAGCCTTCAAAAAAGTGCTTCCATCCAAGGTGTTTGAGTTTGCTGCTTCAGATAAACCTATTATTGCCGGAGTTGCTGGTTATGCAAATAGTTTTATTGCCGAACACATTTCCAATAAAATTTTGTTTCTACCGGGAGATGTTAATGATATGGTATCGCAATTAAACAGCTATACTTACACTAACGAGCACAGGAACGACTTTCTTAAAAAGTTTAAACGTGAGCACATTAATAAAGAAATGGCCACATCTATACTATCTTATCTATAAATGAAAAACGTGTTGATCTCCGGAGTATCGGGGTTTGTGGGTAAAAATCTTAGTGTTTACTTGCAGCAAAAAGGCTTTGGCATCATACCTTTAAGCCGTACTGCGGCTAATGCCGATGAAAAGCAATTAAGCTGGGGAAAAATTAACGAGGTGCATCAGGCTCATCTGGATGCTTATATTCACTTGGCAGGCAAGGCGCATGATGTAAAAAATACTTCATCGGCCGATGCTTACTTTGAGACCAATACCGAGCTTACCAAAAAGCTTTTTAATGAATTCCTTAAAAGCGCTGCCTCGGTATTTATCTACTTTAGTAGTGTAAAGGCCGCAGCCGATACGGTTAAAGGAGAGTTAGATGAAGATGCCACTCCATCTCCTAAAACGCCTTACGGACAATCAAAACTAAAAGCTGAAGAATATATCCTATCTCAGAGCCTGCCCGAGCATAGGCGTGTATACATCTTACGCCCCTGTATGATACATGGCCCGGGTAATAAAGGGAACTTAAATTTGCTCTACAAATTTGTACAAAAGGGCATCCCATATCCATTAGCATCTTTCAGTAATATGCGTTCGTTCCTCTATATCGAGAATCTGAATTTTATTATTGAGCGGTTGCTTGCCGGTAACGCACCTTCGGGTATTTACAATATGGCCGATGATACCACCCTGTCAACAGTAGAGGTGGTAAATATTATTGCCGGTGTTTCAGGTAAAAAGGCCCGGTTGTATTATTTTCCTCAACAGATCATTAAAGCCATGGCCCGCGTAGGCGATCTGCTGCATTTGCCATTAAACTCAGAAAAATTAAAAAAGCTCACCGAGAACTATATGGTGTCAAACAAAAAAATAAAAAATGCTTTAGGTGTACAGCAATTACCCTACGCGGTAAATGACGGACTGGCCAGCACTATTAAAAGTTTTAACGCCAACTAATACCCATGCTTTATTTTATAGTACTTGTTGCTTTTTTTATATTAATGCTGTTGTATTTTAAGATCGCAGAACGATACAACATAGTTGACCGCCCAAATGAACGTAGCTCACATACGGTTGTAACCATTAGAGGCGGGGGCATTATTTTTTGCACCGCCAGCCTGCTTATTCTACTGTTATACCCCGCGTATTGGTTGCCTGCTACCGGCAGTCTCATGATTGGTGCCATCAGCTTTATTGATGACCGTATAACCTTGTCCAACAAGATCCGCCTTATCGTCCATTTCGCGTCGGTAACGGCTATGTTCCTGTTTCTTAATATATTTCATCTCAGTTGGTATTGGCCCGTGATATTTTACATATTAGCTATAGGTATTATAAACGTCTATAATTTTATGGATGGTATAAACGGTATTACCGGCGTGTATACGCTTGTAATCCTGGGTGCCCTGCAATACATTAATTTGCGTGTAATACCTTTTACAGAGGCTGATATGATATGGTTCCTGATGCTGGCCAGCGTAGTTTTCCTTTACTTTAACTTCCGTACCCGAGCCCGTTGCTTTGCCGGTGATGTTGGCAGTATTACTATCGCTTTCTGGCTGGTTTTCTTTCTCATCAAGATCATATTGCAAACTAACGACTGGAAATACATTCTCCTGCTCTCGGTATATGGTGTAGATTCTGTTTTAACCATTATACACAGGCTTATACTCAAGCAAAATATATTTAAGGCACATCGCCTGCATTTTTACCAGTTAATGGCCAACGAACGTAAGGTGCCGCATTTAGTGGTATCAGCTATCTATGGCATAGTACAGGGTATTATCAATTTATTCCTTGTTAACCAAATAGGTAATGTTAATTCGGCGATAACATTTGTGGTGGTACTCCTACCTTTAGTAATTATTTATATTGTAGTAAAATGGTTAATGATGGGAAAGCGCGACGCGCTTTCTGCTGCATAATTTATTAATTAACGTTATGTAAATATGTAATATATTGTATATTTATATACTTAATTTATATTTACATAATATAACAACAAAATCCCCCCACATGTTGTTACACTGCTATACGTGTAGCCGTATAGTAATAGAAAAAAATAATAATTGATTTAAACAAAACCCTAACTGTTATGTCTATGCAGTAGCATAAATAGCAAACAGGTTTCGCTATTTGTCAATTTTTTAATAGCTTATTAAAAAATGGTTACATTTGTTTAAATATTTATAACGCAACACCTATGAAGAAATATTTGCTTTTTAACAAAGTGGTGCCAAGATGGATGATAATGGTCTTAGACTTTGTTATTATCACTTGGTCATTTGCGTCATCATACCTTATAGTGAACCGCTTCGAGTTCTCCAATATATTACGGGGATATTTTTTCATATACACAGCTTTATATTGTGCTATTGCTGCTTTGGTAATGTACGTAATGCGTATTCATACAGGCCTTATCCGCTATTCAAACACCAGGGATGTGCTTAGGATATTTGGGTCTGTTTTTATCAGCAGCATTGTATATATGCTGGTTATTGCTGCCTGGGTTAAACCCTATATGCATATCAACTCGCCAACTATTGATCTGGTTTTGCTGGTAAACTTTTCGGTATCCAGTACTTTACTTATCCTGTTGCGCAGCGCGGTTAAAAGCGCGTTTAATTACCTTAATAATTATTCAACAGCGAAAAAATCTGTTGTATTAATTTACGGTTCTGATAACAACGCGGTGTTAGTGAAACAGGCATTGGAGGCAAGCGCGAAAACTAACTTTGTTATCGCGGGCTTTGTTGATAATGATCTTAACAAGATCAACAAAGAAATACAATCTGTAAAGGTGTATGATATTGCCAAACTGGCCAAGCTTAAAGAAAAGCGTGCCATTGATAAATTGGTGATCATGAACCATCATCTGGATGAGCAGGAAAAGAAAACTGCTTTGGAAATTTGCCTGGCACTCGGAATACAAGTACTAACGGTACCCCCGGCAGACCAGTGGATATATGGTAAACTTAACTTGCAGCAGATTAAAGACCTTAAAATTGAGGACCTCTTGCAGCGTAAAACCATACAGATCGATACCACCCGCATATCAGAAGACTTGCAGGGTAAACGCGTATTGGTTACTGGTGCTGCAGGCTCAATAGGTTCTGAGATTGTGCAACAGGTATTGAAGTACAACCCGGCTATGGTTATACTTTGTGATCAGGCAGAATCGCCTTTGCATGAAATTAGGCTTGATGTGGAAGAAAAGTTCCCTGAAATACCTATTGTAATATATATTGGTGACATTAGGAACTACTACCGCATGCAAAAACTCTTTGCCGACTATAGGCCGGAGTTGGTTTACCATGCCGCCGCTTACAAACACGTGCCTATGATGGAGGAAAACCCATCAGAAGCTATACGTGCAAACGTGTTGGGAACCAAAAATATTGCAGACCTTTCTGTTGCCTTTAACGTGCGTAAGTTTGTGATGGTATCAACAGACAAAGCCGTAAACCCAACTAATATAATGGGTGCAAGCAAGCGTATAGCGGAGATTTATATACAATCGCTTAAAGATAATCCGATAAATAAAAATACACGCTTTATTACAACAAGGTTTGGTAATGTATTAGGTTCAAATGGTTCGGTAATACCACGTTTCAGGGCGCAAATACAAAAAGGCGGCCCTATTACGGTTACTCACCCGGAAATCACACGTTACTTCATGACCATACCTGAAGCGGTACACCTGGTACTGGAAGCAGGAACTATGGGCAGCGGTGGCGAGATATTTATATTTGATATGGGCGAACCAGTGAAAATTGTGGATCTGGCCCTAAAAATGATCAAGCTTGCAGGTTTACAGCCTGATAGAGATATCAAAATTGTATTCTCCGGCTTACGCCCTGGTGAAAAACTGTATGAGGAATTGCTTAATACAGGTGAAAACACCATGCCTACACACCATGAGAAAATTAAGATCTCGCATGTAATTAAATATCCATACAAACAGGTTACTGATGATGTCAACGAGCTTATCCTGCTTAATAACCAGGGTGATGAGATGGCTACGGTAAGTAAAATGAAGGATATAGTACCTGAGTTTCTTAGCAAAAACTCAAAATTCGAACACCTGGATAATAACAGGCCAGCACGTGTTACCGAGATGCAGAAGCCAGCCTCTAAGCTGTTAGCGGTAGTTTAACAGGCCTTACATGTAAATTCGGCAGCTGTAACTTCTCTTTTTATTGAGTATTATTGCAGTGCCAAAAGGCAGGTAATTTGCGCTATGAGGACTTTAGCCCAAAAAGTATTTGATGTAGAAATAGCCTCTTTGCAGGAAGTGGCATCGCGTTTAGATGCCAGTTTTGAAGAAGCGGTAAACACCATATTAGAGGTAAAAGGCAGGCTCATTGTATGTGGCATGGGTAAATCGGGCCATGTTGCGCGTAAAATAGCGGCTACATTTACCAGTACCGGTACCCCAAGCTTTTTTATGCATCCCGCAGAAGCCTTCCACGGCGATCTGGGAATGATCAGCGAAGACGACATTGTGCTGCTGATATCTTATTCTGGCGAAACAGAAGAGATCCTGAAAATAGTTTCCTATCTGCAGCACAGTGGCAACGCGTTTATAGCTATTACCGGCAATTCCAACTCCACCCTTGCGCGTAATGCAATGCATCACCTTAACGTGAAAGTAACGCAGGAAGCTTGTCCGCTCGAGCTGGCGCCAACATCGTCAACCACTGCTACACTGGTAATGGGCGATGCCCTTGCCATAGCGTTAATGACCGCTCGTGATTTCACTCCTGATGATTTTGCCCGTTTCCACCCCGGTGGGAGTTTGGGGCGTAAATTATTGGCCAGGGTAAAAGATAATATGCGTACCGATAAGTTGCCCTTTATTGAGCCCGGCGCATCTTTTACACAATTGGTGATATGTATGTCTGAAGGGAAGCTGGGGATGGTGATAGTGGGTACAGCAGATGCTGTAGAAGGGGTAATAACGGATGGAGATTTGCGCAGAGGCCTGGTAAAATATGCCGACATCCACCATATGCCCATTACTGATTTTATGAACAGTAATCCTATATTTATTGAGGAGAACGAACTGGTGTTAGACGCTGAGGCATTGATGCTCGAACGTAAGATCACTACACTATTGGTACGTGACGCGGAAGAGCGGGTTACCGGTGTTTATCAGATATTTAATCAGGTATAAAAGTATTGAGAACTGTAATTGTTATTCCTGCCCGCCTGCAATCAACCAGGTTACCGCGTAAAGTACTGCTTGATCTGGGTGGCAAACCGGTAATACAGCGTGTGTATGAAGCCTGTGCAAAGGCAAAACTGCACAGCGAGATATGGATAGCGGCGGATAGCCGAGAAGTGATGGACACGTGCCTGCGGTTTACCTCAAATGTGATAATGACCAGTGAGAATCATCCCAGCGGTACCGACCGTATTGCCGAAGTGATGAATACCGTTGAAGCTGATCTGGTGATTAACGTACAAGGCGATGAACCTTTTTTTGATGCGGGAATAATTGACAGGCTCATAACAGCCATGCAGCAAACAGACGCGGCTATGGCAAGTGTTTGCTCGCCGGTTGTTGACCAGGCAGAACTGCACAACCCTAACCTGGTAAAGGTGATAACCGATGTAAATGGCTATGCCATCTATTTTTCTCGCTTCGCTATTCCCTTCTCTCGGGATACGGACGTGACCGATGTGAGCGTTTATCGTAAGCATATGGGTATTTATGCTTATCGTACCACGTTCTTAAAAGAGTTTATCACCATGCCGGTATCATTTTTGGAGGCATCAGAAAAACTGGAACAATTAAGGGCCATTGAAAATGGTTACAAAATAAAAATGATTGAAGTGAAAAGCATAGAAAAAGGGATAGACACTCCCGAGGATCTGGAGCTTGCACGTAAAAAGATAAAAGACAATGGCACTTTATAACGATATTACCTCGAAACCTTTTTTTATTGTTGGTCCATGCGTAATGGAGAACCAGGACCTGTTGTATACCGTTGCCGAAAAGGTAGCGGAGATAGGCAGTAAGTACCCGGTGACGGTGGTCTTTAAATCATCATTTGATAAGGCCAATCGCACCAGCATACACAGCTATCGCGGCCCCGGCCTAACCAAAGGTATGGAGATGCTGAATAACGTAAAAGAGAAATTCGGCTTACCGGTTACAACGGATATTCATGAACCTTTCCAGGCAGCGGCTTGCGCCGAAGTAGTGGATATATTGCAGATACCGGCATTCCTATGCCGCCAAACCGATCTGCTGGTGGCCGCTGCCGAAACAGGCAAGATCGTGAACATCAAAAAAGCGCAGTTCCTTTCGGGGCAGGATATGTTTTATCCCGCGCAAAAAGTAAAAGAGGCAGGTAATGATCAGGTGATCCTGACCGAGCGAGGCAACTCCTTCGGTTACAACAACCTGGTAGTTGATTTCAGGAACGTGGCCGATATGGCTGAATTTGGCTATCCGGTTTGTATGGATTGCACGCACTCCGTACAACGTCCTGGTGGTGCGGGTGGCAAAACCGGCGGCGATCGCAAATTTGTACCAGCTATGGCTCGCGCCGCCAAAGCATTTGGCGCAAGTGGATACTTCATTGAAACGCATCCCGACCCTGACCATGCCTTGAGCGATGGACCTAATATGCTTTACCTGCGCGACCTGGAAGAATTGATAAAATCGCTGATAGCCTGATTGCTCTGAAATGGGCAACTATGAATTTTTAACGATAATGCGGACTGTAATACACTACAGCCTGCATTTTTTAGCGCCGGGTTTACTGGCGTTTATTTTTTTTAGGAAGGAATGGAAGAAAGCCTGGCTTATTATGATAATCACCATGTTGGTTGATACCGATCATTTACTGGCTAACCCCATCTTTGACCCTAACCGCTGTAGTATTGGCTACCATCCGCTGCACACCTGGTATGCCGTAGGCGTATATGTTATTCTGTTGATATTCCCCCGCACCCGTATCATAGCGGTGGGCCTACTGTTTCATATGCTCACCGACTGGCAGGATTGCCAGTGGCTGCATATTTTACGTTAATAATTAGTTTTCTTTTCAGTAACCTGCCATTGCTTAAATACTTCAAGGGCTTCGGAGTGCAGCAATTGTTCAAAAGGTAATTTCCTTTGGGCCATGGGTAGTTCCAGTTCATCATAAATAAAATGGTCGTCGAAGCCAATATCAGCAGCATCCCTTTTGGTATTGGCGTAGTATACCTTATCTATACGTGCCCAGTAGATGGCGCCCAGGCACATTGGGCAGGGCTCGCAACTGGTATATATAACACATCCCTCAAGGTTAAAGGTGCCTAACTCCTGGCAAGCCAGGCGTATGGTGGCCACTTCGGCATGTGCGGTTGGATCATTTGTAGGAACAACCTTGTTGGCACTGCGGGCAACTACTTCGCCATCTTTCACTATTACCGCGCCAAAAGGGCCGCCTTGTTCATTCTCAACATTATATCGCGACAGTTCAACGGCCATTCGCATAAATTTTTCGTGGTTCTGTTCCATAAGTTATTTCATTAAAAAACCCCAACCAGTGGCCGGGGTTTGTATTAAGTTAAAATTGTCATCTGCAGATTTGAGATCTGCCCATCAAATAGCTTATTTTTTGTCTTTAGCGTAAGCCTCATTAAGGCCTTTGATCACTTCGGCGGTTATGTCAAGGCTTGGATCGCCATACAGAACTGTCGGGTCGCCTTTTTTAAAGGTCAATACCATTTTGTAACCATGCTCTTTAGCGTAAGCTTTTGTAAATTCTGTTAATTTATCATAAAGTTTAGTTTGCTCGCTTACCTGGTCGTTTTGTACAGCGGCGGCGGCATTTTGCTGATACTGCTGAAATTCCTGTCCTTTACGTTGCAAACGCTGTTCGGTTGCGGCACGCTGGTCGGCACTCATGGTAGCAGCGTTTTTCTGGTATTCGGCAACTTCGCGCTGTATGGCTTGCTGGCGGCTACCTACATCACTTTGAGCGGCCCGGCCTTTGTTTTCAAGCCTTTTTTCCATATCCTTTATGTAATCATACTTGGCCACAACAGAATCCTGGTTAAAGAATACAATTTCGGGTTTACCCGCAGTGGCGGTTACCGGAGTTGTTGCCACGGCTGCTTTATCAGCCGGTTTATTTTGGTTACATGCAGCTAAACCAGCAGCTATACCTAATGCTAAAACTGATTTTGTAACAATTGATGCCTTAAATTTCATTGTACTGGGTCTATAAAAATTTTGACAAATATAATTTTTTAACTCAAGTTTCCTATTCATAAGTGATATGTTTATGAGGCGGATAGTTATCAACAATCTTACTATTGTTGCAGAATTTTGAATAGGTTTCGGGTATAAAATCGTATTTTTGAAGGTTACTGTTTAACTAAAATATGAGCGAAGAAAATCAAGACAGATCGAATTATTCAGCGGATAATATACAGGTTTTAGAAGGCTTAGAAGCAGTACGCAAGAGGCCTTCCATGTACATTGGTGATACAGGCGTTAAGGGCTTGCACCACCTGGTTTACGAGGTAGTTGATAACTCCATTGACGAGTCACTTGCCGGCTATTGCGATACCATTAATGTTACCATACACCAGGGAAACTCCATTACGGTTAAAGATAACGGTCGCGGTATACCTACAGGTATCAATACAAAAGAACAAAAATCGGCACTTGAAATAGTAATGACCGTGCTGCACGCGGGCGGTAAGTTTGATAAGGATACCTACAAGGTATCAGGAGGTTTGCATGGTGTAGGTATCAGTTGCGTTAATGCGCTATCAACCCATGTAAAAACAGTGGTACATCGTGAGGGTAAGATATTTACCCAAGAGTATGAACGCGGTAAGCCTATGTTTGAGGTAAAGGTGATCGGCGAGTCTGATACTACCGGTACTATTCAAACCTTTCAGCCGGATCCGGAGATATTTACTACCACCCTTGAATATAAGTTTGATACGCTGGCCACCCGTTTGCGCGAACTGGCTTTTCTTAACAAAGGTATCAGGTTAACCCTTACGGATGAGCGCCAGACCAATGACGACGGCAGTTACGTAACGGAAGAATACTTTTCTGAAGGCGGCTTAAAAGAGTTTGTTAAATACCTGGACGGTACCCGCGTAGCGATCATCCCAGAGCCTATTTATGTGGAAGGTATTAAGCAGGGTGTACCGGTTGAACTGGCACTGCAATACAACGATACTTATTCAGAGAATGTTCATTCTTACGTAAACAACATCAACACCATTGAGGGTGGTACGCATGTTGCCGGTTTCAGGATGGGTTTAACCCGTACGTTGAAGGCTTATGCCGATAAAGAGGGATTGTTAAAGAACGTAAAAGTTGATGTAACCGGTGACGACTTCCGCGAGGGCCTTACCGCTGTTATATCTGTGAAAGTTCAGGAGCCGCAGTTTGAAGGCCAAACCAAAACCAAACTGGGTAACAGCGAGGTAAGTGGCGCTGTTAACGTTGCCGTTGGTGAAATATTGGGCAATTACCTGGAAGAGAACCCAAAGGAGGCCCGCATGATCGTGCAGAAGGTTATTCTGGCTGCTACCGCCCGCGCGGCTGCGCGTAAAGCCCGTGAAATGGTGCAGCGCAAGAGTGTAATGAGCGGCTCAGGCTTGCCTGGTAAACTGGCCGACTGCGCCAACAGTGATCCAACTCTTTGCGAGATATATCTGGTTGAGGGTGACTCGGCGGGTGGTACCGCCAAGCAGGGCCGCGATCGCGAGTTTCAGGCGATATTACCTTTACGTGGTAAGATCCTGAACGTAGAGAAAGCCATGGAGCACAAGATCTACGAGAACGAGGAGATCAAGAATATGTTTACCGGTTTAGGTGTAAGCATAGGCACTCCGGAGGATGCCAAAGCGTTGAACCTGACCAAACTTCGTTACCACAAAATTGTGATCATGACGGATGCCGACGTGGACGGTTCGCACATTACTACGCTGATACTTACCTTCTTCTTCCGTTATATGAAGGAGCTGATCGAGTACGGATATGTATACGTTGCTTCGCCGCCGCTTTACCTGGTGAAAAAAGGTAAAGAGCAGGAGTACTGCTGGAACGATGAGCAACGCGACAAAGCCATACAGCGCCTTAAAGGTGCCGGTAAGGAAGATAGCGTACACGTACAGCGCTATAAAGGTTTGGGTGAGATGAACGCCGAGCAACTTTGGGACACTACCATGAATCCCGCCAACCGTACCCTTAAACAGGTAAGTATTGAGAATGCCGCTGAGTGCGACCATACCTTCTCTATGCTGATGGGCGATGAAGTTGCCCCACGCCGTGAATTTATTGAGAAGAACGCGCGTTACGCACGTATTGATACATAAGATGAATATGCAGATGTGCAGATTTTAAATGTGCAGATGTTTAAATACTTGAGCCCCGCATTTGCGGGGCTTTTTGTTTTAGCGTCAACTTCTTTTTGCCGAAATTTATGACACCTTTATATTTCATCAGCACATCGCTGCCGATAACGCCAAGTACCTGCGGATGGCCCATTTGTTCGTAGGCGTAGTTGATGGTTGACAGGTCAAGTACGGCTACTTCTATTTCCGGTATCATAAAATCGCCGATGTAAAGCTTCTCTATCACCGCAGTGGCCGATTCCATGGTGGTGGTTCCTAATCCGGTAGATAATCTTTCGCTGGCAATAATATCAGCCTCGGTATTGGCCTTTGTTAGCACCTCTCGGTCAAATGCTGTGCGCGATGCACCGGTGTCAAGCACAGCCTTAAATGGCTTTCCATAAACGTTAATATCTAAAATAGGGTGGAAGCCGTCGCCATGCAGGTCGATAATTTGCAGCGGAATGATAGATGATATGAGAGGCATGTTTATAACAAAGGCGGCAATATAGTAATAATGCCGCCTTTGTTATATTATTCACAGTTGATTAGAATGGATAACCAATAGCGATATTTAAGATAGCGTTATGAAAGCTTGGGCTGATGGACCTTGAGCCTCCGTTGGTAGGCGTATAAGGCCGAAGCAGCGGGAAGCCCAAATCGGTACGCAGCACCAGGATGGTGGCATCAAAGCGCAAACCAAAGCCGGCATCAACCGCCATCTGGCTCAGGAAGTTTGGCCCGAAGGTACCTCCCTGCTGGTGTGGTTTAGCGTTCCAGATGTTACCCGCATCAGCAAATAACGCTCCCTGCACAATGCTGAACAATTTCTGGCGTATCTCAATATTGGCTTCCAGTTTAATATCGCCTGATTGGTCGGCGATGAACGTATTGCCATCCGGATTGGGATTGACCGTTCCCGGGCCAATTGAACGTGGCCTGAAACCTCTCAAACTGTTTGGCCCGCCAATAAAGAATTGCTGATTGTAAGGCAATATGGTGGAGTTGCCATAAGGTAAGCCAACGCCTGCAATTAAGCGGGTAGCCAGTTTGGTGCCTGAGGTTATCTTATGGAAGAATCGTATTTCGCTCTCGGCCTTAACATACTGGTTAAAGGTGGTACCAAATAGTTTCTTTTCTTTGCCGGCAAGGGTATCTGCACCTGTAATTAAGCCATACAGATTGTTTGACAGGCTTAGCTTACCACGGAAATATAAGCTGTTGGTGCGGTAATCTTCAGTAGTGTTGTCAAAAGTGTAGGCGTAACTCGGGCCGAGGGTAAATTGCGGGTCAATAACGTGTTTAAGCGCCGGATTAGAAGTTTTGGCAATGCTATCTGTATAAAGCTGGGTAACGTTGCGAGGCTTTACATAAGTAGCTTCCAACACATTCAACTCATGTAGTTTATGCTCGTTACTTTTAAACTGATAACCGAACGAACCCGTGAATGAGTTAAGCGAATACAATTTTTGCCTAACTACCGATGAGTAGCCTAATTGTACAACTGTGCGCGGAATGTACGCGTTAGATGATTCTACCCGCCAGGGCGTAATTAAGCGCGGCCACGAAAGGCTGGTTTGCACACCATACTGGTAAACATTATAACCACTGTTTTGCCCGCCTACTTGTACATCGGTACTACCAAAAAGCGTAACGGTTAACAATTCACCCCCTTTAAAGGCATTACGGTTTTTCCAGCTCAGGTTAATTTGCGAGCCGGTATAGTTGGCCGACGTGGTGCGCCCCAAAAGCTCTAACTGTAGAGATTTGCGCTTATAAGGTGTAAGAAAATAATAAACATCGAGCTTAGGTGAATCGGGTGTCACATCTTCAAAACGGTTCTTTACATAACGATATGGCCCGAGGTTAATAAACCGGTTGAGCGAATTGTTATGCGTGGCGCGGCTGTAAACATCATTAGGGTGCAGCAATACCGTATTGGCAAAAAGATAAGGCCTGGCGGTATTACGCGGGTCAACAATATTATACCAGCGATACTTATAGGCTTGGTCAAGTTTTAAAGAAGTATCACGCAGTGAGTAGTTAGGATAAACATAAATATTGCGTATGCTATATATTTCCCGGGCCTGCGGTGGTGTTTCGGGCTTTATACCGAGGATAACATCTACCTGGTGGTTACCCACAGTGCTATCCACCTTGGCTATCAATTGCTCAGGCGCGAAATAGAAAAAGCCTTCTTCCTTTAAACGAGTATCAATACGTATGCGTTCGTTCTTGATCACATCCAGGTTGTACTTATCGCCTTTTTTTAATAAGGTCTGTTTCATGGTGCCCTTGACGGCAGTATCCAGGTTATTATCTGTAGCGTTAGGAAAAGTAAGGTTACGGATGGTGTAAGATGGCCCCGGCAAAGCGGTAAAGACAGCTTTCGCTGTTTTCTTTTTGCCAATGGTATCGCCGCTTACCGTTGCCTCGAAGTAACTGATGTTTTGCAGGCGGTTCTGCATCACGTCGCTGTTCTTTTGCAGGTCAACCTGGCTCACCAGTACGGGCGGTTCGCCATATTTACTCAGGAAACGTTGTATAAAATTGCTGCGGCTCTTTGTTTTATAGTAAAGCCATAGCTTAATGCGCATACCCAGTAAGGACGAATTGGGTTTCGGCCTTATATAGGTCTTCAGTTCCGAACGCAGCGCATTTGCCTCACTTTTGGGTATGTTTTTATCATTTATCTTTACATCGCCCCCGGTGTATAGCTTTTGGCCTGCAGGCAGGTATTTGGTGGTACTGCAGGCATTTAAAACCACAGCAAGAAAAATAAAATATATTATACGTTTGATCATAAGGTAGTTGTCTGTGTTTTTTCGCGCGCTTCTTTATCTTTCTGCTGTTGTTCCTTTTCCAGGCGTTCCTTTTCTTTCTGTTCCTGCAGGTATTTGCGGCGCATAGCTCTTTCTTCCGGTGAACGCTTGCGGAATATTTCGCGGAATCGGTTATAATCAACGGTTAAGGCAAAACCTACGCCTGTTTCAATGATCTGTCCCTGTATCACCACAAATTCATCCTTACGGTAAACGCGGAGCGAATAACGGCCGTCTTTACTGAGTTTATAGTTAATGGAAACATTACCCGCAATATTGGTGGTTTTTTGACCTGCCTGCGCTCCTTCTAAATTAAAGTTATTACCCACGCTTACCGTTAGCCTGTCGTTAAGGAAGCGTTTGGATAAACCAACATTCAGATCAGTCCGGTTGGTAGCCGTGCCTGACGAATAATCTTCACCGGAGGTCACACCAAAATTAAGATCGACCCCTTGTATCAGGTCTCCGGCCAGATTATTTAGCTGGTCGGTAAGCAGGCCGCTCACACTGCTGCGAATGGCGCCTTCAATACCGGCGCTGCCTCCCTGGCTTTGCAGCGGGTTATCGCCAATAAAGTGGCCCAGCAGCAATACACCCAAAACCTGTTTATTTAGCTCATTAGGATCGGCACGCACCTGTGCCAGGCGGGTGTCAACCGTGTTGGTTACTTCCGATGATACATTCAGGTTACTATCTGGCAAAACAATATCAAAACTGATCTGCGGTTTCATTAACTCGTTTTTAAGGTTGAGGTTAACGTTAAACGGTAGCTTTTGCTTGTACTGGGTTGTATTTTGGTCTGATAGCTGGTTAGCCACCAGATCAATAGGCGGTACGTTGGCTATGTAGGTAGCGGTAAGGTCGATATTAGCGCTGGTAGGGTCGCCCGTCCAGGTGATGGTGCTGCCTTTCTTGAAGTTAAATTTACGCGTTACAGTAGCGTACGACAGGTTGTACGAGCCCTCGTTAACAATATAGGTTCCGGTAAGGCTGGTTTTTCCGCTGGGGTCAATACCTCCGCTCAGGTGTGCCTCGCCTTTCAGGTTCACCACGTCGCCGTTACGTTCATCAACTACAATGGTAAATGCCGCGTTTTTATCAATATTTACGGTAGCGTTCACATCAAGCCCTGTTATTTCCGATTTCTTGAGTGAGTCCAACTGCCTTGCAATCAGTATGGAGTCGGTATTTGGTGCATCCTGATCAATGAATTCCACTACACCTTTACGGTCTTCTACACCAGGGTCGGTAGTTGGCAGTACAATGGCAAAATCGGTTTTATCGTTTACGGTCAGCGTGGCATCTACAACCGGTTTGGCCATATCACCACGTACCTTAATATCACTATTGAGGTATAATTTGCCGTAGAACAGTTTGTTATCCGCTTTTGTAGAATTAATAACACGGAAATTATTGGAACGGATATTCATCCCGAACTTAAAGTCGGTGTATGTTTTGGTATAAATTGAGCCTGATATTACCGCTTTATTATTGGTGGAGTCTACCAGAGTAAAATCATTAAAACGTATGCCTTCATCATTAAATGTGATGCTCTCCTTAGGCATAGTAAAATAGGAGTTAAGCATAGCTACATTAAAGGCAACCTTATTAAAGTTAATATCACCGCGCACGGCAGGTGCATCGGTAGTACCTGTTATTTTAAGCGCGCCGGTAATGTTGCCGCTGGAATTGCGGATTGAGCCAAAGGTAAAGCCCTGTATGCTCTTCATATTAAGGTTAACAATGTTCAGGTTCATATCAAACCTGCTGGATGGCGCGGTGTAGTACAGCCCGTTCAGATCAACCTGGTTACCCTTGCCGGTGATGCTTACATTAGCGGCATAGGCGTTTTGGGTTTGGTTGTTAACTTTAACCGCGATGTTGCCCACAGTATCGCCTTTGAAATTGAAATTGCTGACATTAATAGCCGATTCAAACGTTGGCGATTTTTGGAAATTACTGATCACCGCTTTACCATCAATGGTGCCGCCTATAAGCAGCGAATCCTGTTTGGCCATTTTGGTGAGGGTTTCAATACTGAAGTTGCGGAAATTAACCGTGATAGGAGAGTTCATGCCGCCCGAACTGTTGGCGCTTAACACCTGGTTGTTGTTGGTGATACTAAAGTTACGCGCTAATATGCCTTTATTACCAAACTGCAGGGCATTATCGGCATTAACAGCCCATGGGGTATAATCAAGCAGGAGCCCGTCCTTTAAAAAGCTGAACTGGTATTCATCAGGCATGGCGCTAAACTCACCGGCAACCCGATAGCGTTCCTTACGTTCTTTATCGCGTACCTGCAGGCTGATACCCAGTTTGTTGTTTTGCGCAGCGCCGGTAATGCTGGTATATAGCAGATCTAAAGATGAGCCCACCTTTACTTCATCAACCGTTAGGCTATAGTTAAGCGCGTTGTTCCCGGTGTTTATACCCAGCTTTAAATTATTAACGGTATTGGTACCATATATTACTTTTGGTGCAACACCATTTACCACCAGTTCTCCGGTAGCGCTGTTAAACTTGCCGGTAAATAGTACCGGATCCAACTGTTTTAGATCAGGCGCAAATTTGGTTACCAGCGGTGTTTTAACCAGGCGGGCGTCAAAGGTAAATTGCTGCGGTGAGTATTTTACCTTGGGCGCCGCTTTAGTGCCGCTGGCCAGGTTCATGTCATAGTATTTATTGATCACATCCTGTATGGCAGGAGCTATCTGTGTGAGTTTGTATTTGCCGTTCATGTGGGCGTACAGCATCGGCGTTTTAAGGCGTAAGGTGCTGCTATCTGCATTGGCGGTAGAAATAAGACTGATAGAGTCAAGCGCTATGCGTTCGCCTTTGTTTACTATAAGCAGATTGGTAGCCAATATATTGGCGTTCAGGTAATCCGGGTCGGCAGTAGGTACATCGGCTACGATCTTACCGTGAAAGCGCATAGGGGCTTTAACAAAATTGAGCTTTTGCAGGTCAATGCTGTCCACATTCAACGTAGCGTTAACCGCCGGATATTTTTTATTAAGGTTGGCCTTTGCATCAAGCGTAAAGTTGATGTTAGGGTCGCGCATAGTGGCTTTAGCGGTATAGGCACCATTGCGGGCCGTTCCGTTCATCACCAGGTTACGGTAGGTATAATCTTTAACATTGGCACTCACTACATTGCCATTAAATTTAAGGCTGGCCGTTTTAGGGTCTAAACCTGCGCCGCTGATGTTGGCACGCATGGTAACAAAGCCTACCATTTGGGGCTGTTTGGTTAGCGCGCCTACGTTTAGGTTGTTGGCCTTTACATTGGCCGTATAAGTTTCGCTGCCTTTGCGGGCGCCGCTTTTCATTTGCGCGTTAAGGTCAACCGCGCCATAGCTGCTGCGCAGCGCCATTTGGGTGTTAAAGTTTTTCATGCTGCCCTTAAAGGTGCCTTTAAGGTTCATGTTCTCGGGGATACTTACATTTGGCGGGATCGTACCTTTGGGTACCAAACGGGCAATATCATATCGAGTGGTGCGGAAATCAGTTATGTTGAGGTCGAAGTAGGCTTTATTTACATCCGGTAGGCCGCGCATGGTGGCCGAAGCTTTAACATAGGTATTGCCAAACCCGCTAACTTCTAAACTTGGTATACGCAGGTTATTTACCGTGCCGTTTACCCGGCCATTGATCTTGATGGTTGAGTTTGGCGAAGACTTAAACGGTTCCATTGAAGCCATAGTGGGCACGAGTAACAGCACATCTTTCAGGCTCAGTTTGCTGCCATCCAGGTTAGCGTTAATACTTAGCTTACCCAAATCTTTGGTAAGCGATTCAATAGATGGGTAGCCCACCTGCAGGTCTTTCTGAATGACCGAACGCGGGGTAACCAGCAGCAGGTCTTTAAGGTAGGCATTTTTAGGCCCGTACAGGAACGAAGTTTGGAACTTGTTCACTTCAAAGCCGCTCTTGTCGCTAAAGGTAAATGAGTTTACCTTGCCCGATATGGTATCCGGCGAATAGGCCAACTTTTCTACATCGGCATTTAAGTTTTTAATATCCATGTGCGCAAAATCAAGGCCGCGGGGCAGGGCTTTTTGCGCGTTGTTGTCAAACTTTATATGGTTGTCAGTGAGCGTTATTTTATCCAGCGAAGCCGTCCAGCCTTTGGCTTGTGTGCGTGAGGCCAGCGTATCAATCTTTTTAACAGTCTTTTCAACGGCCTGGGCAACGGTTTTAGGTTTCTCAAACAACAGGCCGGCAGTGGTTTCATCCAGCTGGATAGATTTGATACCCACATGCTGGTTCTTCATGTCAATATCGTTGATACTCACCAGGAATTTTCCCAGGTTTACATTGGTCTTCATTTCGCTGCTGCGATAATCAACCTTTACTCTTTGTATGGCTATATCACCCAGTTTCAGATCAAGATTAAGCGGTTTGATTGCCGTATCAATTGTGGCTGCCTGTTTGATGGAGGAGCCCGCCGGGGTTTGAATAATGCGCGCGTTTACATCGCTCAGGTTGATCCTGGGGATGGTAAACTTCATCTTGTCGAGGTCAAAATCTTTTATACGGGTATCAAAGTGACCCAACAAAAATTTTACATCATTGCCGGTCGTAACATCCTTATAAGACAGGTTAATGCGGTCAAGGATGATCTTATCAACCGAGAACTTCATTGTAGAGGTAGTGTCTTCAGGCTTGGGTTCTTTCTTTTGCTCTCCGGCAAAGGCCTTAATAATATAGTCGAAGTTAAAGGTACTGTCGGCGTCACGGCTAACTTTAGCGGTTATGCCCTGCAGGTTAATTTCGTTGATCTCTACCTTATTTTTCAATAATTTCATCATAGAGATATCCACCTTCAACTTATCGCCGGCAATAAGAGTGTCTTTTTTCTGATCCTCAAAATACACATTTTCCAAAACCAGCATTTTTGGCAAGCCGAGGCTAATGTGGCCTATCTCAACCTTAGTGTGTATTTTATTTTGCAGAAAGGTAACCGCCTTGTCTTTGGCAAAATTTTGCACAGCGGGTACCTGTATAAGAATAACAATCAGCAGTACAAGCAGTATTACACTGGCTATTATCCAAAGGATTATTTTAAGGGCTAAACGTCCAAATCGTTCCAAAATCTGTAAAGGTTAGGGTTACCTGTTTTATAAGCGTAACTTGATGTAATGGGGGTATATTCCGTTGGGTAACGTATAGCCGGAAGGAATTGTTTTTTCTTAGTACGATAATTTGGCGTTTTTTACAGCTGTAAAGGGTGTTTATATCTTTTTGAAAAAATAAACGCTTTAGCCCCTTAATTTTATAGGTTAAAGGTTACGGAAAATCAATTTAAAACCTTAGTTTTTGGTAGCTTTGTGATCCTAAGGATTTTGTTGTTATGCCCGATTTTTCCCACTTACACGTACATACCCAATTCTCGCTGCTTGATGGCGCTGCCGATATCAGTAAGCTTTACAAAAAAGCTGCTGCCGATGGCATGAAGGCCCTGGCCATTACCGACCACGGTAACATGTTTGGCGTATTTAAGTTTGTGGCCGAGGCGGGTAAGCACAATGTTAAACCGATAGTTGGTTGCGAATTTTATGTGGTTGATGATCGCCATGTTAAGCAGTTTACCAAAGAAAAAAAAGATAAGCGCTACCACCAACTGTTCCTGGCTAAAAACCCCGAAGGTTATAAAAACCTGGTTAAGCTGTGTTCTTTAGGTTATATGGAGGGCCTTTACAGCAAATGGCCCCGTATTGATAAGGAACTCATCCTTAAATACCATAAAGGCCTCATCGCCACTACCTGTTGTATCGGAGCGTCCGTTCCTCAGGCTATTTTGCGGGATGGCGAAGAAGCCGCCGAAAAAGAGTTTAAATGGTGGCTGGATCTGTTTGGCGAGGATTACTACATAGAGCTGCAACGCCACGAGATCCATGAGCAGGAGATCATTAACAACACGTTGTTAAAATTTGCCAAGAAGTACGGCGTTAAGGTGATCTGCTCTAACGATTCGCACTATGTAGATCAGCAGGACTCTAACGCGCATGATATTTTGCTTTGCGTAAATACCGGCGACATGCAAAGTACGCCCATAGCTACCGACGAAGAAGGTGGTAAAGGCTATCGCTTCGGCTTCCCTAACGACCAGTTTTACTTTAAAACGCAGGCCGAAATGGGTAAGCTGTTCCATGATATACCGGAATCATTAGATAATACAGGCGAGATAGTGGATAAGGTAGAAACCCTTAAACTGAAAAGGGACATACTATTACCCAACTACGTTATACCACAAGAATTTAAGATACACAGCGAAAGCACGCCCGATGCCGATACCCTTAACCAGTGGGAATACCTTAAGCACCTTACCTTTATGGGAGCTAAGGAGCGTTATAAAGACATTAGCCCGGAGGCAGAGGAGCGCATCAACTTTGAGCTGTTCACCATCCGTACCATGGGTTTCGCGGGTTACTTCCTTATCGTTGCCGATTTCATTAAGGCTGGTCGCGATATGGGCGTGTTCATCGGCCCCGGCCGCGGTTCGGCTGCGGGGTCTGTAGTGGCCTATTGTATTGGTATTACCAATATCGACCCGTTAAAGTATAACCTCCTGTTTGAGCGTTTCCTGAACCCCGATCGTAAGTCAATGCCCGATATTGATACGGATTTTGACGATTCGGGCCGCCAAAAGGTGATTGATTACGTAGTGGATAAGTACGGCAAGAACCAGGTAGCACAGATTATCACCTATGGCTCCATGGCTGCCCGCACCAGTATACAGGACGTAGGCCGCGTGCTGGATATGCCGTTGAGCGATGTGAACGCGCTGAAGAAGCTGGTGCCCGAAACGCTGGGTATTAACCTCAAAACCGCCATTGAACAGGTACCGGAGCTGCAGGAGATATACAAATCAAACGACCTGAAAGGTGTGGTACTGCGTGAGGCGGAAAAGCTGGAAGGCTCGGTACGTAATACGGGTGTACACGCGGCGGGTATCATCATTGCACCTTACGACTTAACGGAAATTGTACCGGTAGCCACGGCAAAAGACTCTGACCTGTTGGTTACCCAGTACGATGGCCGTGTAATTGAAGACGCGGGCGTTATCAAGATGGACTTTTTGGGCCTGAAAACCCTTACCATTATTAAGGATGCGCTGCGCCTTATTAAGCAGAACCACGGGGTAGAGATTGATATTGATTACATCCCGCTGGATGATGAGAAAACTTATGCGCTTTATCAGCGTGGTGATACCAACGGTACTTTCCAGTTTGAAAGTGACGGTATGCAAATGTACCTGCGCGACCTTAAGCCCGATAAGTTTGAGGACTTAATTGCCATGAACGCCCTTTACCGCCCGGGCCCGATAGAGTACATCCCTAACTTTATCAAGCGTAAGCACGGCCAGGAAGAAATCGTATTCGACCTGCCGGATATGGAAGAGTACCTGGGCGAAACTTATGGTATTACCGTGTACCAGGAGCAGGTGATGCTTCTATCGCAAAAATTGGCGGGCTTTAGTAAAGGTGATGCCGACGTATTGCGTAAGGCAATGGGTAAGAAGCAGATTGAAGTGCTTAATAAAATGGAGGCGCAGTTTATGGAAGGGGCTATGGCCAAAGGCCACCCTAAAGATAAACTCACCAAGATATGGACGGACTGGAAAGCTTTTGCGCAATATGCTTTCAATAAATCGCACTCTACCTGTTATGCCTTTGTGGCTTACCAAACCGCTTACCTGAAAGCGCACTATCCTGCCGAATACATGGCAGCGGTTTTGAACAACCAGAACAGCATGGAGAAGATCACTTTCTTTATGGAAGAGTGCCGCCGCATGGGTATTGAGGTATTAGGTCCGGATATTAACGAGAGTTACATGTCGTTCACCGCCAATGCCAAAGGGGTTATCCGTTTTGGTTTGGCAGGTGTAAAGGGTGTAGGCGAAAAGGCGGTTGAAAGTATTATCGAAGAGCGTATAGAGAATGGCCCATATAAATCTGTTTATGATTTTGCGCAGCGTTCCAATACGCGTAACGTTAACCGTAAATCATACGAAAACCTGGTATACGGCGGTGCATTTGATGGCTTTGGTTTAAAGCGTGCCCAGTTCTTCGCTAAAACCGAGAATGGTTTGCTTACCGGTGTAGAGCGGCTTATAAAATACGCTAACGATTATCAGAACACGCAGAATAGCTCACAGGCATCGCTATTTGGTGGCGCCGTTGCTTCCTATATCCCCGAGCCAGCTATGCCCGAGTGCGAGGAGTGGGGCCTGATAGAGAAACTGAAGTATGAGAAGGATGTTATAGGAATATACCTTACTGGTCACCCGCTGGATAATTACCGCTTGGAACTGGATAAGTATTGTAATACCACCATTACCGAGCTTAAGATTCTACAAAAAGCACGCTCGGGAGAGGGTGGCGAAGAGGTGATGGCTAAGTTTGCCGAATTACGCAAACGCGGTGAAATATGTATAGGCGGCCTGGTATCAGGCGTGCAGCACCGTTTTACCAAAATGGGCAAGCCCTTTGGTGCCTTTATGCTCGAAGATTATAACGACTCGTACGAATTTGCTTTTTTTGGCGATGATTATGTGAAGTTCCGCAACATGATGGTTGACGGCTATTTCCTGCATGTGAAGGGTAATATAGAGGAGAAGTTCAGGCAGAAGGATAACTGGGATCTGCGGGTAACTTCTATCAGCCTGCTGTCTGAAATGCGCGATAAGCTGAGTAAATCGTTAACTGTATGCCTGGATGTACGCAACCTGAACAACCAGTTACTGGATAACCTGGTAGAGGTAATTAACCAGAACAACGAGAAGTACCCGGCTAAAAGCTGCCAGTTGCGCTTTAAGATCATGGATGGTGAAGAAGCCATGTCTGTTGACCTGTTCTCGAAACTCTACCGCGTAAGCCCAAGCGACGACCTGATGGAGGATATTTACAATGTAACCAACGCCAGGGCGGTATTGGCATAAGCTAACTTTATTAAGGTTATAGCGCAACGGGGTGTTCTAAATGGTTAGTGTGTTGGCTTTTATTCTTTACCCTGTATTTAGTATAAGATGTTACCCATATTAAGGGCACCGTAATAAAGGTGATTATTAAACCGACTATGAAAGCCCCAACTGCAGGCATGCCACAGTGATATTGTCTTTCAGCCAGTTGGTCCAGTACCATCTTCATTGAAGCAAAGCACATTACTATACCTAACGCAAAGCATAGGGCGGCTACAATACCCAATTTCAGTTTCAGCTTACCGGTTATCTTTAAAGCGGATAAAGTGATTTGTAATACAGGCGCCAACAGTAATACCAAAAATTCCATGACCCACGTTTTTATATGAATACGTTTTCCACACAAAAAGTAACCCTTTCGGCTATCTATAAAACAAAGCCTCTGTCAGGTTTGTAGTTGTTGATAATCTTATTGTCACATTGTCAGGCCGGGTGTTGTGGCAAGTGTTTTGATTACTATATATTTGTATAACATTATTTAAAAAACAGAAATCATGGCTTTAGAAATAACTGATGCGAACTTCGAGGAACTTGTCCTTAAATCAGATAAACCGGTGTTAATTGACTTTTGGGCAGAGTGGTGCGGTCCGTGTAGAATGGTTGGCCCTGTTGTTGAAGAATTAGCTAAAGACTACGAAGGCAAAGCCGTTGTAGGTAAAGTTAACGTAGATAACAACCCCGGCATTTCAATGAAGTATGGTATCCGCAATATCCCTGCCTTATTATACTTTAAAGGTGGCGAAATTGTTGACAAGCAAATTGGCGCAGTGCCAAAATCAGTACTTGCCGATAAATTGAGCAAACAATTAGCTTAATAAGCTACAGCGATATCAAATAATAAAGGCCTTGAATATTTCAAGGCCTTTATTATTTTAAGATATGCCAATGCTTACATACGGCTGATGCTGCCACTGCCAGATTGGTGGGAAGATATGTTTTTTACGGTGCCTGTATAATGAATATCACCACTACCGGTAACTGCCGCATCAAGGTTATCACTCACATTTACGCGTGCGCTTGCCGAGCCTGAAACCCTTATTTTTGTTGAGCCTGTCGCCAGGTCTTGCGCGTTGAAATCGCCGGAGCCTGAAACCGATATACTCGCGGCATCCGCATGGCCGGCAATATTGATATCACCCGAACCCATTACACTGCTCATTAATTCTTTCACTTCTATTTTACCTTGTATATCACCTGAACCACCTACACCTAATTTTAATGATGGCGCCTTCAAGCCGTTCTTAAAATATACATTTCCTGAACCACCCACATTTACTTCGTTCACATTAATGAGGGTTACATAAATGGTCACCTTTTTATCGTTGTTCCAATAGTAATTATTGCTTTTGGGATGTATTTTAAGTACACCGACCTTTACCTCTGTGATAATATTGCTGATCATATCTGCGGGAGCATCTACCTTAACAGATTCGGTTGAGCCCTGGGTAATGTATATATCATATGAACCGGCAGCGTTTACAGCGTTAAAGCCGGATAGGTGCCTGTCCTGTACTTCGGCCCTGGCGATGACAGCTCCAACTAACAGAAAGGCTGCCAGTAATAAGGTTTTTAGTTTCTTCATCTCTTTAGTGTTTAACCTATTAGATGCTTTTGCAACAAAAAAGTTGCACAAAAGAGAAAATAAATATTGGCGTTTACTACGGTTTGAATTAGCATATGCATCATGCATTCGCCGACAAGGGCGTAAAACGGCAAGGCAACCCTCGATATACAGATAAGTCTGTATATCGAGGGTTGCCTTGATATTGATCGTAATTAGGGATTAAATTAATCTATAAGTACGCCTATGTAATAATTAAACTGGTCTACCTCAATGTTGTCTTTTGTGGCACCTGCAATGTTTACCGGCGAGAAGCGGTTACCCGGTTTAATAAACTGGTACTCGCCGCCTTTTACCCGCACTTTAACCGGTATGTTAAAGCTATGCACATCGGCAATCCACCTGCACATCAGTTTGCCATTAATGGTATCAAACTCCAGGGTAGGAATTACGGTATGTTTCAGGTATTGCTCAAATACGGGCGATAGGTTCATGCCGCTTTGCTCGTTAATGTAGTTCACCACATCATTGTAGGTAACGGTTTGGTGGTAAAAGGTTTTATTTAAACCTCGTAAAATGCTACGCCATTTCTCATCATCGTTGATGATGGTACGGATCATATTGAGCATGTTGCCGCCCTTAGGGTACATATCTCCTGAGCCTTCCTTATTTACGTTATAAGGGCCAACTATAGGTCCATCATTTTGTATGCCCAGGCGGGTGCCATGCACATATTCCTGCCCGGCCTGCTTACCCCAGTTATCCTCAATAAATAATGATTCGCTGTAATTGGTAAAGCTCTCGTGTATCCACATATCGGCCAAATCTTTTGAGGTGATGTTGTTACCGAACCACTCGTGGCCGCTCTCGTGTACCACAATAAAATCCCATTTCAAACCCCAGCCTGTGCCAGACAGGTCGCGACCAAGATACCCGTTCTGGTAATGGTTGCCATAAGCTGTTCCGCTTTGGTGCTCCATACCCAGGTGATGCGTTTCTACCAGTTTGTACCCATCCTCATAAAAGGGGTAGGGGCCAAACCAATGTTCAAAGGCTTTAAGCATGGGTTTAGCATTTGCACCCCAGTGTTTTTTGGCTTTCTCCAGATTGTAGCTTAAAGGCCAAAAATCCATGGTGAGTTTACCTTTTTCGCCCATGTAAGTATCACTGTAGTGCGTGTAATCACCAATGTTGGCTTCAATATCATAGTTGTTAATAGGGTTGGCAACAAACCAGTCGAAACGGGTATAGCCATCCTTTAATTTAGTAACCTTGCGCAGGCGGCCGTTACTAACATCCTTTAAGCCATTGGGTACGCTGATGCTGATGAGGGCGCTATCAACCTCGTCGGCCTGCTGGTCTTTAGTTGGCCACCAAACACTGGCGCCCATCCCCTGGCATGCCGTTGATGCCCATTTATGGCCAAGCGAATCTACATTATACTCTACACCACCATCCCATGGGGCACGTTTGGCTATAGTTGGATTGCCTGAGTAATATACGGTAAACTGCTCCTTACTACCGCTTTTAATGGTCTGCGGGAAGGTTACAAAAACCGCGTTGTACTCGCGGGTGTAGGGCACTTCTTTGCCCTTGTATACTACTTTCTCTACTTTAAGATTAGAGAACAGATCGAATTGCAGTTTGTTAAAATCCTGCGTGGCAGTGTATTTAAAAAGTACATTGCCGCTGATGAATTTATTATCAATATCAAATTTCACATCCAGGTGATAATAGTTAATATCGTAACAAGTACGCAATGGAGTAGTGAGCGAGCCGCGAAGGGTATCTGCACGGGTAAAAGTTTCTTTAGCTACGCCAAGTTGGGCGTGGGCGTTCGATGAAAGCAAACCGGCAATAAGGATACCGGCGTATATTGAGTTTCTAATTTTCATTGCAATAGTAATATGTATTGATGTCATTGCGAGCGTCAGCGCGGCAAACTCATAGGATAAGTATATTTAATTAGCTTATGAGATTGCTACGTCGCTCACGCTCCTCGCAATGACATGATGTGGTAAATCTCTTAAACTACTTCAACACCTCCACATCAATAAAGCTATCATTAAACACCGTATGGGTGGCTTTCTGATAGTCGCTTGCCGCGGCTTTGTATGGGTTTTCTACAAACTTTTGCGGGTTACGCGCATATAGCGGGAACGATGTACTTTGTACCTGTATCATAATGCGGTGGCCCTTTTTAAAGGTGTGCAGCACATCATTCAGGTGGAAGTTAACGGCGGTTTTTTGGTTTGGCACCATCGCTTCGGGTTTTTCAAAACTGTTGCGGAAACGTGCCGGCATAATTTGCGAACGTACCATTTGCCAGTAATTGCTCAGGATGATATTCTTGTTTGGCATGTAAGGATTGTTCGGCTCATCAGGAGGATAAACGTCAATCAATTTCACTATCCAATCGGCATCTGTACCGGTGGTGGCTACTTTTAGGTTAGCCATTATCTCACCGCCAAGGGTAACGTCATCGCTTAAAACATCTGTTTGGAAAACCAGCACATCCGTACGGCGACCGGCAAAGCGCTGGTCCTCGCTCATGTAGTTGTGAGGTGTAAAGCCCATAGTAGTAGTATTGTCCTCGGTGTAAGGAACCGGTTTTAGCGGGTCGCTTACGAAGCTGGTGCCCGCACTGCCATTTTGAGCGCTTTCGGTAAGCTTGCCATCATTATTCAGGTAGAATTTAACATGGCTGGCATCTGGCGAAGGCCATTTATCAAACTTGCGCCACTCATTTTTACCGGTGTTGAACATATAAGCCTCAGGCAGGCCTGAATTTTTGTCACCATTCTCTTTCAGGAAATGGTGAAAGAATTTCTGCTCCATTTCTTTCTGATAGAAAGTTGCTATGCTATCACCAAAGTATACATTGCTATGCATGGTGTGCCCGGTCTCGCGCGACCAGCGGCCGTGACCAAACGGACCCATTACGATAGTGTTATAGGCGTTAGGGTCTTTCTTCTCAATAGTTTTATAAATAGCCAACGGGCCTGTTAAGTCCTCGGCATCAAACCAGCCACCTACAAGCATAACGGCAGGTTTTACTTTATTGTAGTGCTTAAGCAAGCCGCGTTTTTGCCAAAACTCATCATAGTTTGGGTGATTAACGGTTTCCTGCCAAAAGAAATTGTCTTTGTAGTACTTGTCGGCATTACTTAGCGGACCAAGATCTAACAGAAATTGGTAGCCATCGCGTGTGCCCGGGTTGAACATAGTGTTCTGGTACCATGCTTTTGAAGTTGTATCGGTTTTTTGTACACCGAATACCGGGAAGGTAAAGAAGTAACCTTCTATGAAAGCACCATTGTGATGGAAATCATCAAAAAAGAAATCGGAGATAGGTGCCTGCGGCGATGATGCCTTTAATGCCGGGTGGTTGCTCAGAATACCCGCGGCGGTGTAAAAGCCCGGGTAGCTAATGCCCCACTGGCCAACTTTACCATTGTTGTTGGGCACGTTCTTGATCAACCAATCGATGGTATCGTAAGTATCAGAACCTTCGTCAACATCTTTCTTGGTTTTCTTGTTATCGATAACCGGCGTCATATTGGTCCAGGTGCCTTCGCTTTTGTAGCGGCCACGTACGTCCTGGTAAACAAAAATGTATCCCTCCTGCATCATGTATTTCGACGGGCCAACCTGGTTAGGATATTTGGTTTCGCCGTACGGCGCTACGCTATAACAGGTGCGCTGCATAATAATAGGATACTTTTTATCCATAGCGGCATCGTTAGGCGTGTAGATGGAAGTGAAAAGTTTAACGCCATCGCGCATGGTGATGTAAACGTCCTTTTTGGTGTAGTGCTCTTTTACGTAACTGCTTTGGGCAAACAGCGGATTGCAGGCAACCGCTATGAGCAGTAATAATGAGGAGAGTTTTTTCATGATGTGGGTCAGTAATAGTTTAACGGGCGTAATTTACTAAGTATATTGATAATTAGCTACAAAGTTGCAATGATGTTACAAAAGCAACATTGTTTCATTTGTGAATATGTCAAAGGTTGTTTACATCATATTTACGCGGAGACATGTCCTCTTCAGATTTTAATTAAATAGCTATTTATTAGGCTATAAACATTGCTTAACTTTGCCCTCCAAATTACACTACTATGCAATATGATGTTATCGTTGTAGGGTCTGGTCCTGGTGGTTATGTGGCTGCCATACGTTGTGCCCAATTGGGGTTAAAAACCGCAATAGTCGAAAAATATAATACGCTTGGCGGTACCTGCCTTAATGTGGGCTGTATCCCATCAAAAGCCCTGCTTGATTCTTCTGAGCATTACCACAATGCTGCCCATGCCTTTGCAACGCACGGTATTAAGCTGGATAACCTTGGTATTGATTTTGGACAGATGATCAAACGCAAACAGGAAGTGGTTGATGCCAATACCAGCGGTATCTCTTTCCTGATGAAGAAAAACAAGATAGACGTACACCAGGGTGTAGGTTCTTTTAAAGATAAAAATACCATTACAGTTACCAAAGCAGATGGTACGACTACCGAAATTACCGGTAAGAACGTAATTATTGCTACAGGTTCAAAACCATCGAGCCTGCCGTTTCTGAAGATAGATAAGAAACGCATTATCACTTCAACCGAAGCCTTAAAGCTTACCGAAGTACCAAAACACCTGATCTTAATTGGCGGTGGTGTTATTGGTTTGGAGATGGGCTCTGTATATGCCCGTTTGGGTGCGAAGGTATCTGTAATTGAGTTTATGGATGGCATTATCCCAACCATGGACAAAGCCCTTGGCCGCGAATTGCAAAAGGTGCTTAAAAAACTGGGCATGGATTTTTACCTTAACCACAAGGTAACAGGTGCTACCGTTAAAGGCAAAGAAGTAACCGTTACTTTTGATAATGCCAAAGGCGAAAAGCAAGAACTTAAAGGCGACTATTGCATGGTAGCTGTTGGTCGTGTGGCTTACACTGATGGTTTGGGCTTAGATAAAATTGGCATCACCGTTGAAGAACGTGGCCGTAAGATACCGGTTAACGATCACTTGGAAACCAGCGTTAAAGGTGTTTACGCCATTGGCGATGTAATCAAAGGCGCTATGCTTGCCCACAAGGCGGAAGATGAAGGTACTTTTGTTGCCGAGATCATTGCCGGACAAAAACCACACATTAATTACAACCTGATACCCGGCGTAGTTTACACATGGCCGGAGGTTGCTGCAGTTGGCTTCACCGAGGAGCAATTGAAAGAAGCCGGTACAAAATATAAAGTGGGCTCATTTCCGTTCAAAGCCAGCGGCCGTGCGCGTGCAAGCGGCGACCTTGATGGTTTTGTAAAAGTATTGGCCGATGCTACTACCGATGAGATATTAGGTGTACACATGATAGGTCCGCGTGCCGCGGATATGATCGCTGAAGCGGTTATTGCCATGGAGTTCCGGGCCTCAGCAGAAGACGTGACCCGCGCAAGCCACGCCCACCCAACTTATACCGAAGCCATGCGCGAAGCTTGCTTAGCAGCGACTGAAAACAGGGCTATACATATATAAGTGTTGGAATGTTATAACGTTGCAAAGTTGTAATGTTAATTTGATGATGATTTTATATAAGTGTTGGAATGTTATAACGTTGCAAAGTTGTAATGTTAATTTGATGATGATTTTAAGGTTGTGAAGTTTTGAGCAAGTTCGGTAGGTTTGAAGATCTGGATATCTGGAAGATAGCCGTTTCCATTGCTGTTGATATTTACTTGCTCTGTGATTCTGAACCATTAAAGTCAGACTAGGGCATGAAAGACCAGATAAGACGAGCTGCTTGTTCGATGTCTGATAACATTGCTGAAGGTTTTGAGTACAACAACAATCCGGACTTCATACGATATTTGGCTTACGCCAAAGGTTCGTCAGGAGAGTTTAGAAATAAGTTAGTTATCCTCAACAAAGCAGGAAAACTTGACGACCAGATATACCAAGAACTCTATGCCAAAAGCATAGAGTTCTCTTCTAAAACAAAATCTTTAATAGATTACCTAAAAAAGTTTGAACATGATAAAAAAATAAATAACTAAACAAGTTAATGTTCCAACTTTTCAACCTTACAACATTTCAACAAAATTCTCCTATTCTGTCTTGATGCTTTTTATCGGATTTGCCAACGCTGCTTTTGCAGCCTGGTAACTCACGGTTATCACTGCTATAATAACAGCTGCCAATCCGGAATATAGGAAGATGGTCCAGCTGATCTGAATGCGGTAATTAAAATCCTGCAGCCATTTGTTCATAAACCACCAGCCGATTGGCGCTGCAATAACTACGGATACCAACACAAGTGCCACAAAATCACTCGTTAGCAACTGCATCAAGTTGGCTACCCCCGCGCCTAATACTTTACGGATGCCTATTTCTTTGGCTCGGCTTTCGGCCATATAGGCAGCAAGTCCGAATAAGCCAAGGCACGATATGATGATGGTTAAGCAGGAGAATGTGAAGGCAATTTTACCCGTACGTTCTTCGCTCTTAAATTTTTCAGCATAGGCCTGGTCTACAAAATGATACTGGAACGGATATGCCGGATTGTACTTTTTAAATATCGCTTCCGCTTGTTTAAGGCTTGCTGAAACCGATTTGTGAGGATTGAGCCTAAATGTTAAAGAGTTTGACCAGTTTTTTGTGCCAAAAACCAACATAGGATTAATATCCTGAGATGGAGAACCGACAATGAAATCTTTAACCACGCCCACAATGGTTAATTTGTTTGTACCGCTTAATATAGTTTGCCCTATCGGGTCTTTTAAGCCCATTACCTTTAAGGCCGCTTCGTTCATCATTACCGCGCTTGAATCGGATGGATATTTATTAAAGTCGATATCCCGACCGGCAACCAGTTTAAAGCCAAAAGTTTTAACAAAATCACCTGTGGTACCAAACCTGGTAAAATTTAAGTTTTTGTGAGCCGGGTCCATATCGCCCCAATTAAAACCTGTGCCGTTACTGGCATCAAGCGTTACCGGCATACTTGTTTTGCTTACTGCTACAGCAGTACCACTATTGATCAGGTCGTTTTTTAAAGCTTCAAAATTCTTATTTATCGTTCCGTTTATCGGATGCTCTATCAGGTTGTTTCGCACATAGCCAGTATCTCTACTTTGAACATAGTTGATCTGCTGATAAATGATAACAGTTGCGATAATTAAGACAATAGCCACCGTAAATTGAGTAACCACTAAAAACTTACGCGGATTAATGACCTGGGCCTGGCTTTTAAACAAACCTTTAAGCACTTTAACCGGCCTGAATGATGATAAGTAAAAGGCCGGATAACTGCCGGCAACTAAACCGGTTAATAATATGAACGCTAAGCCCGCAAGCCACAAATATGGGTCGCTATAATTAATAAAGATCTTGGCACCTGTTAATTCCTGAAAGTAAGGTAATGCCAATTGCACTAAAGAAATTCCTATCAATCCGGCAATGGCCGTAACCAATATGGATTCTGTTAAGAACTGTTTGATGATTGATAACCTGCCCGCACCTATCACCTTGCGTACGCCCACTTCTTTACCGCGCTTTTCGCTTTGGGCTGTGGTAAGGTTCATGAAGTTGATACAGGCGATCAATAATATCAATACAGCTATGCCTAATAATAGCCGCACGGTTTCTATAGCGCCGCCAACAGCAACACCATTTTCAAACCTGGAGTTAAGGTGCCACTTTTTTGATGGATGTAAGAATATGCCGAATTTAAGATTCGGATCATGCTGGGTAATCATACCCATTATCTTTTTATCAAAAGCATCAACATTGGTACCGGGCTGTAGCTGTACATAGGTATTAAAACTGCTATTACTCCAGTTATTTGCTTCGGAAGTACCTACCAGAGGTACTATTGATACCAGGTAATCAAATTGAAATTGCGTGTTTGCCGGAGGGTCCTTAACAACGCCTGCTACCTTGTAATTGTCTTTATCATTTATCCGCAGCATTTTATCAGCAGGATCTTCATCGCCAAATATTCGCTTAGCCAGGCTTGAAGTTAAAACGATGCTTTTCTGATCATTAAGGGCTCGCTTGTTCCCGTTGATCATCGGGAAACTGAACATGCTTAAAAACTCCGGATCAACATCAAGCCCTGTAGCTATGATGCTTTTATATCAAAATGGCGCCGCACATGCCGGTAGCAAGGCCAACAATGTTGATAAAGGAAAACACTTTGTTTTTCCATAAATTGCGCCAGGCAATCTTAAAATAGTTTTTGATCATAGCTGTAAGCGATAATACTGATATTATGATAAAGCCTGTGCCAATATATTAATTATCTGTTTATCAATAATTTAGTATATAAATTTACTACTTGATTGTTCGGAATCGGACGCCTCATGTTCGGGTGTATTACATTATTACAGCTACCTGTTTTTCTATAACTTTATATCAGATATAATTATCCCTCATGAAAAAGCTCAGCGTTTTTGTTTTAATGCTCATGCTGTTTGGGCTCCGTTTTGTTAGTGCCCAAGTATACGGCCCCAAAAAAGCTCCCCTGGATTCTGCGCCCGATATTGAGTTACTTGATATAAACGGTAAGGTGGTAAAACTTAAAGAACTGGCTAAAGGTAAAGTGCTGTTTATAGACAATTGGTTTATTCCTTGCCCTCCATGTTTTTTTGAAATGAAAATGCTGCATGATCTTTACGCTAAATACAAGGGTAACAAGAATTTTTGCTTTATTACTATCAGCCGTACAGATAGGGAACTGGTGAAAAAATTTATTGCCAAAGATCCATCGCTAAAAAAGTATACCGACCAGTATGAGTACTTCAGTACGCTTAGTAGTTTTAGTTTGCCGGTTTACTTTCTGCCTGGATGTGATGCTAAGCTTGAATTGCAAGGAACCAACGTACATGGGTTGAACCCTTCTGACCCCTTAAAGTGCGCCGACAATATATTTGGTTTTGGTGGCTATCCCACCGTCGTTGTTTTTAACAAACAAGGCAAACTTATATTCAATAAAACCGGTTATGATGGTAATCATGATGCCGCAGTGGCCGAAATTGAAAATGTAATAAGGCCGGCATTAGCTAAAAATTAAATGGTATTACTTAACATCGGTATATTATTATTAACCATAGCTGTAATGGAACTACTTTCATGGGCTATGCACAAATACTTGTTCCATGGGCCGCTTTGGTTTATCCATAAAACGCATCACCAGCAACGCCATGGCTGGTTTGAGTTGAACGACCTTTTCAGCATTGGCTTTGCGGCATTGGCTTTATGGCTGATGTGGGCCGGGCATATCAGTTTAGATTACCGCTTTTGGATAGGAGCAGGTATAAGCATCTACGGCATCATTTATTTCATTTTCCACGACTGGTTTATCCATAACCGGTTTAAAGCCTTTAAAAGCAATAACCGCTACCTGTTGGGCATCCGCAGGGCGCATAAGATACACCATAAATCAACTGAAAAACACCCATCGGAAGAGTTTGGTTTGCTCGTGGCGAGTAGGAAGTGGTTTAAGTAATTGTGAAGTAAGCATTACTTAGTATAGTGCAAAAATTCTTTGTTTATAAACTTATTAGCATAGTATTCTCCAGGCCTAATATGTTTATTTTCCTCAAAATTAATAAATGGTTTAGCGCAATGTGGGCAATTAAGGGAGTTATAATACCTATAACCTTCATTTGAAAAATCGGATAAAGTAGTTTCCAACTCTTTTAAAGATTTTTCATCAATAGACTCCTGTAGTTGCACGGGTAGATTTTCTATTTCGCCATACTTGACTAAGAGGGAATGTTGGCTATTTAATGAGTAAAAATATTGTAACTCTGAAAATCCAGAATGAATGTGTTGTAGAGTAAAACTCTTTTTACAGAAATCGCAAATGCAGATATTTCTAACACCCCCCGGTGTTATGGTACCGGGATAATGTAATCCTCTTTCAAACAAGCCTTTGCCAATAAGTTGCTTGTTTTGATATTCTGAAGATTTAAGAAAAAAAGGTTGAAATCTTACCGCTTCATAGTTTTCATCAGTCCAATCTAAATGGGAATCATTTCTGTTTGATATAATTCCATCAATCATAACTGCATCATTTTCCTGGACTGAAATTGAAAAATGTAAAAACTGCCCTTTAAGGTCGTAGTTTGAAGATAAAGGTTCGATAACGTATGAGCGTATGATCTCCTTACCTTCAAAAACGTTGATAATTGGAATCGTCTCTTTCAGTTCAATGACTCCTTTTATATTTGCTGAACGTTTTGAAAATATATTTTTCTTATCGATAACGATATTATGATCAATAACCCTGATCCTGTTAAATGAAATCATTAAAGTATTTTAATAATAAGCAAGCCCGAATCTAATAAAACAACTTCTAATAATTTTCCCGAAATTCGCCCGCATGCTGCAAATACAGGAAAACGTATCCCTTAAAAACTTTAACACTTTTGGTATTGATGTAAATGCCCGTTACTTCGCGGAGATCAACCATGAGGCAGACCTCGTGGAGCTTTTTGCCGACCCGCAGTGGCACAAAGTGCAGCGCCTTGTAATGGGCGGCGGCAGCAACATGCTTTTGGTGAAGGATTTTGACGGGTTGGTTATCCGCCTGAACATCCGAGGTATTGAACATCGCATCAGCCACGATGATGTACATATTGAGGCCGGTGCAGGCGAGATTTGGAACGATCTGGTTAATTACTGCGTTGCTCATGGCTTTGCCGGTATGGAAAACCTGAGCCTTATCCCAGGTTCGGTAGGTGCTTCGCCTGTGCAAAACATCGGCGCCTATGGTGTGGAGTTAAAAGATGTATTTGAAAGCTGCCATGCTTTCGAAATAGCTACCGGGCAATTCCATACATTTACCAAAGACGATTGTAAGTTTGGTTATCGCGAAAGCGTGTTTAAGGCAGAACTTGCCGGGCAGTTTATCATCACCCTGGTAAAGTTTAAATTATCACTCAATCCCCACCTAAATTTAAAATATGGTGCCATTGAGCAGGAACTGGCTAATCGGAATATAGAAAAGCCGACTATTAAAGATGTATCGCAAGTGGTATCACACATACGCGTATCTAAACTGCCCGATCCATCCACCATAGGTAATGCAGGCAGCTTCTTCAAAAATCCTGTGATATCCCGACAAGAATTTGAGGCCATACAACAGAAACATCCTGATGTGGTAAATTACCCGGTAGGCGAGGGTATGGTAAAATTGGCTGCCGGCTGGTTAATTGAACAATGCGGCTGGAAAGGAAAACAGGTAGGGCATACAGGTACCTGGAAGAACCAGGCATTGGTTTTAGTAAACCACGGCGGCGCTACCGGTGAAGAGATCTACAACTTTTCGTCGCAAATTATAGACAGTGTGTATGATAAATTTGGCGTTTCGCTACAACGTGAGGTAAATATCATACGCTAACGGGATAGTGTACTTTATTTTGTGCAGTTAGCGGCGGTTTACAAAAACTTAATATCAGCGTGTCTTTCCTATATGCCTAATTGGCAATCTCAACTAAGCAATTATTGTCAGAATAGTGTAAGTTGCTTTTAAACAGTGTTTTGAACTGCTAAATTAAGAAAGGGAATTGTTTACTTAAGCTTAATAATAAGCCGCGTGTAGCTAAGTAATTTCATCAACTTTTCATTCATGGTATTGTGTTTGTATAAATAGCAATACAAAACATTAACAGAATGACAAAGATTGAGTTTAACACCCTGGTATTACGTCAAGCAAGTTCATTAAGGTCATATGCCTTACACTTTACTCATGACGCCGACGATGCAAACGACCTTGTTCAGGATACAATGTTGAAAGCCATTACTTACTATAATAAATTTAAGGAAGGCACTAATTTGAAAGGTTGGTTATATACCATCATGAAAAACACTTTCATCAACAACTATCGCCGTTTTGTTAAAATGAGCACTTTTGTAACCAAAAGCGATGAAATATCTTCACCAAACCTGGTGTTTAGTTCAACCAAGAACCAAGGCGAGGCAAAATTTGTGATGGATGATATTAAACGTGCTTTAGACCGTTTACCATCAGATTATTATGTGCCTTTCACTATGTATTTTGAAGGACACAAGTATCACGAGATCGCCGATCATTTGGATATCCCTATCGGCACAGTTAAAACCCGTATCCACGTAGCCCGTAAATTGCTTAAAAAGAATTTGAAAGCGTATGATAACGGTGTTGCGAAACCAATATATGCGGAAAACGAATAATTAGATACTAAACTCAATATATATATAGAGAGAGGCCAGTTGTAAAACTGGCCTCTCTCGTTTTTTCATTAACCCAACTTACCCACAGCCACAAATTTTTCAAAAACGCCGGCAGTATGTGGCGCATCAGCCAGTTCTTCGGTAAGGTCCTGGCCGGCCCAATGTTCGTAATGTTTGCCATTACGCCATAACCGGCTTTCGGTAACATCATATATGATGCCCTGGTAGGCCACCCATATCTGTGGTTTATCCTGCCCGTTACGCAGCGCCAGTTGAGATCGTGTAAAAACAGGCAGATCGGTCATGCGGCTAATGGCTTGCGATTTTTATAGTACTCGTAGAAAGCGATGTTCATTAGTAAGAGTGCCATGCTGTAGAAGTGATCTTCAAATGGTATAGTTGTTACCCTTATGGCCATGTTCTGCGCGTTATTATACAATACTACCGGTATGGAGGTAAGTAAACCGTTTACTATGTAAAATGGCAACAGCGAAACTATATAAGCCAGATAAAATTTGGACAGCCATTGCTTTTTAAATGTAAATAACAACACCACCGGCAGTAGCGCGAAGGTTACGGCAGTATATAATCTGTTGTGATATACGGCAAGCAGTATCAAAGACACAAACATCAGTACGATAGATATACCCTTAGCTACAGTTGGGGGCATTTGCCACTTTACATAATAATGTAAGCAGGCATAAATAAATATACAGGCGAAGGGTACGGTCAGGAAGAACAGTATTTCCTCCAATGGCAAGCCAAAAAAACGCAAGCCTATGATGTATTGATCATTAAAAGACCATACGCCATAAATAGTAAACAGTACATCCCAAAACAAAAAGATGATACCTGTAATAGCCATCCCCGGCCAGATGAAACGCCACGTTTTCACAAAGGCCACTCTTTTATCAAAAGATAGCACAACAGGGAAAAAGATGGTAAGTATGTTAATGATCAAATAGGTGTACTGCTTCACTACAAGGCGGCTAAGTGTTCTTTCAGGTTCTCATTTTCCGCAGGCGTGCAGCGTTTAGATTCCAGCAGGAAATTAATAATGGTTTTCACCAGGGCTTTATCTGCCGATGAATAGTATTTCCGATCTATCTGTTTGATCATTTCTTCTCTGTCGGCAGTTAGGTTTTTATTAATGCCCAAAAACTTAGGAACGTTATGCTCGATAGAAAAGCGCATAAAGCGGATCTCAATGTTATGCGGATCGGCGCTTACCGCGCCTTTAAATGTTTTTTCGCTATCGTTTAAATACTTGATCTTGTAGTAAGGGTTCCAGGCGTGTTTAGCCTTTAATGCTTCAAGAGTGCCCATGTAAGCATTAAGCAATGCCGACCGGTCTTTTATTCCTGATAAATGTGAGTATAAAGAATCGGTAGTTTTTTTACTATCCAGGGCAGTTACCAGCAATTTACGAATACGGTGCAGGTTAGGCTCGTATGTGTCATCAGCTTTAAATGCCGATGTGCTAAAAAGCAAAGCTATTAAAGCCGTTAATGCGGTAAACCATAATTTTCGGTAAGTATTTAAAACTACAGTCATGGTGTGTTAAATATAATTGAGTTTACGGTGTACCACTGCTTTCATGTACAAACCCAGTTTCTGCGTGTCAGAGACCCGTATGCGTTTATCAACTATGGTACTTGCCGAAGTAGCTCTTATCTTTTTAAACAGTTGCAGGTAGTATATATAAGCTACGTATACGCCTAAACGGCTTCCTTTAGGTAGCAGTTTAATACCCTGCAGCGCATCATCAAAATCTTTTTTAATATCAATCTCTATCTGCCTCTTATCTTCTTCGGTAAAATGTTTAAAATCTACCTCAGGGAAATAAGTGCGTCCCCGATCTTCATAATCAGACTTGATATCACGCAAAAAGTTTATTTTCTGGAATGCCGAACCTAAGCTTCGGGCTTTAGGTACCAGGCGGTCATATAATTCGGAATTATTTTCACAGAATATTCGCAGGCACATTAAACCTACTACCTCTGCCGAGCCATATATGTAGGTTTTATAGCCGTCGTCATTATATTCAGTCTTGTCCAGATCCATTCTCATGGAATGTAAAAAGGCTTCTATCAAATCCTTATCAATTCCATATTGGTTAACTACCTGTTGAAATGACTGCAGTACCGGGTTAGTGCTGATGCCGCGATCAATAGCCTTAAAGGTTTCCTCCTGAAACTCATCTATCAGTTCGCGCTGGTCATGGCCATAAAAGGTATCCACAATTTCATCGGCATAGCGCACAAAACCGTATATGGCGTAAACCGGGTAACGAAAACGTTTATCAAAAGCTTTTATGCCCGCGCTAAACGAAGTGCTATACTTGTTAGTTATAACTTTGCTGCATTCGAAACAGGTTGCGTCAAATAGGTTCATCAACCAAATGTACAAAATGAAAACTGTATTGTTTTTTACCGACTTGAAAGGAATTGTTTAAATTGAACGCAAAAATGGATATAAAAGAGCGTATAGTTGTAATAGGCGCCGGCTTTGCCGGTTTGGCAACGGCATGTGTATTGGCGAAAGAAGGCTACAAGGTAACCATGCTGGAAAAGAACGATCAGCCAGGAGGGCGGGCACGTATCTGGGAAAAAGATGGTTTTACTTTTGATATGGGCCCAAGCTGGTACTGGATGCCCGACGTATTCGACAATTTTTATGCGCTCTTTGGCAAAAAGGCGAGTGATTTTTATACGCTGAAGCGACTGGACCCCGGGTACCGTATTTATTATGGAAAGGATGACCTGCTGGATGTGCCGGCCGATATGCATCAACTTGAACAACTGTTTGAGTCCATTGAGCCGGGTAGCAGTAAGGGCTTACAAGAATTTTTAGCGCAAGCCGAGTATAAATATAAGGTGAGTATGAGCGACTATGTGTTCCGCCCGTCGCATTCCATTACCGAATTTATAGATCTTCAAATGATACGTAAAAGCCTGAGCATGCAATTGCTAACCAGCATGAGTAGCCACGTACGTAAATACTTTAAAAATCCGAGGCTGATAAAGATGCTGGAATTTCCGGTATTGTTCCTGGGCGCTACGCCTAAAGATACCCCGGCCATGTACAGTATGATGAACTATGCCGACCTGGCCCTCGGTACATGGTACCCAATGGGCGGAATGAACGAAATTGTAAAAGCAATGGTAAGCATTGCCGAAAGCCAGGGTGTAGAAATTAAGCTGAATACCGAAGTAACCCGGCTGGAGGTGGCTAACGGAAAAGTAAGCAGTATACAAACCAGCAATGGCACATACGAGGCTGATATGGTAATCTCCGGAGCCGATTACGAGCATACTGACCAGCATTTACTGCCTCAATCCGCACGTAATTATTCTGAAAGGTATTGGGATACCCGAACCATGTCGCCCTCGAGCTTGTTATTTTACATTGGTACCAATAAAAGGGTAGAGAGCATACAGCACCATAACCTGTTTTTTGATGAGGATTTTGACCGCCATGCAACCGAGATATATAAACAGCCGCAATGGCCAAGCGCGCCCTTGTTTTATGTTTGCTGTTCCTCTAAAACCGACCCGGGCTGCGCGCCCGAAGGCAGCGAAAATCTATTTTTTCTGATGCCTATAGCCCCTGACCTGAAAGACGATGAGGCTATCCGGGAGAAATATTTTGATTTGTTAATAGATAGGTTTGAGCGCATCACCGGCCAAAGCATAAAAGATAATATTGTGGTGAAACGCAGCTATGCGCTGGATGACTTTAAGGCCGATTATCATTCGTTTAAAGGTAATGCCTACGGTTTAGCCAACACGCTGGCGCAAACCGCTTTTTTTAAGCCAGCCATGAAAGCAAAGCACGTGAAAAACCTGCTACATACCGGCCAGCTAACAGTTCCCGGACCGGGTGTGCCGCCTGCTTTGATATCCGGACAGATAGCAGCGAAGGAGGCGATGAAAATATTAGAAAAAAACGCCGCTCAATAAATTGAACGGCGTTTTTATAGCTTATTTAATTCTACCAACAGGGTATCAAACAAGATACTCAAATAGTGTAGCGTCTTTATTGATCTCTATTACATCGAAACGGTTTTCCTGCATACGTTGCAGCAGGGCAGGGTAGTCGCCGGCATTTTTTAGTTCGATGCCTACGAGGGCAGGGCCATTCTCTTTTGATGTTTTTTTGATGAATTCGAAACGGGTAATGTCGTCGCCGGGGCCTAACACTTCTGTCACAAACAATTTTAGAGCACCGGGGCGCTGTGGGAAACGAACGATGAAGTAGTGTTTAAGGCCTTCGTACAACAACGATTTTTCCTTGATCTCGGCCATACGGTCAATATCATTATTGCCACCGCTTATAACGCATACTACATTTTTGCCCCTTATCTGGTCTTTAACCGCATCCAGCGCAGTCACAGAAAGCGCTCCCGCTGGTTCAACCACAATGGCATCTTCATTATAAAGCCTTAAAATGGTTGTACAAACCTTACCCTCAGGCACGGTAAGCATATCATCCAGTATCTCCCGGCAGATAGTAAAGGTTTTTTCGCCCACGCGTTTAACCGCAGCGCCATCAACAAACCTGTCTATATTGCCAAGGGTAGTGTTCTCACCATTTTTTATGGAGGTAAGCATAGATGGCGCGCCTTCAGGCTCAACACCTATCAGCGTAATACCCGGCACCATATTTTTAAGGTAAGTACCCATCCCCGCGGCGAGGCCACCACCGCCAATAGGCATAATAGCAACTTCGGGGTTAGGCAGGTCCTGCAGTACCTCAATACCCACAGTGCCCTGGCCTTCAATGGTGCGGTAATCATCAAACGGGGGGATGAAGGTCATGCCATGTGCTGCAGTATAAGCCAAAGCCTCACGCAGGCAGTCGTCAAAAGTATCGCCGGTTAAAACCAGTTCTACCTTTCCGTTGCCGAACATCTCAGTTTGGTTAACCTTTTGTTTCGGCGTTATTTCCGGCATAAAAATTACACCTTTAATGCCCATTTTTTTGCAGGAGTAAGCCACACCCTGCGCATGGTTGCCCGCGCTGGCGCAAACCACGCCGCGGCTCAACTCGTCTGCGGTAAGCTGGCTTATCATATTGTAAGCGCCTCTTAACTTGTAAGAGCGCACGAGTTGCATGTCCTCGCGCTTTAAATATATGTTGCACTCGTATTTTTCAGAAAGGCGCTGGTTGTACTCCAGAGGCGTACGTTTTACCACATCCTTCAGCCTTGCGTAGGCTGCGTCAAAATCCAGGTGCACTGCTGTATCTGTATCCATCACTTAGTTCTTTACCGGCGCGGCTGCCATTAAGCCTTGCAGGTCATCGTCGTTTATATCTAATTTGCTATCAGCAAGCGTTAAAAAGCGCTGGTAAACTTCGTAAAGTTCGTCTTTATCTAATTTATGGCCTAATCTTTCCAGGTGGAATTTTAGTGCATGGCGGCCGCTGCGCGCGGTTAACACAATGCTCGCACTTGGGAAACCAACATCTTCCGGCTTAATGATCTCGTAATTCTCACGGTTTTTAAGGAAGCCGTCCTGGTGAATACCTGAGCTGTGTGCAAAGGCGTTAGCGCCAACTATAGCCTTGTTAGGCTGCACCGGCATACGCATCTGGCTGCTAACCATACGGCTCATTTCGTAAAAGTTCCTGGCGTTGATATTAGTATACAAGCCCATTGAGGCGTGGGTTTTTAAAACCATAACCACCTCTTCAATGGAGGTATTACCTGCACGTTCACCAATGCCGTTAATGGTGCCTTCAATTTGGCGGGCACCATTTTGTAGGCCTGCGATAGAGTTAGCGGTGGCTAAACCTAAGTCGTTATGGCAATGGACGGATATGATAGCCTTATCAATATTCTTCACATTCTCTTTTAGGAACTTGATCTTAGCGCCATATTGGTCAGGCAGGCAGTAGCCGTTAGTATCAGGGATGTTGACCACGGTAGCACCGGCAGCGATAACGGCCTCAACCATTTGCGCCAGGAAAACTACATCGGCACGACCTGCATCTTCGGCGTAAAACTCGATGTCTTCCACTGCCTTTTTGGCGTATTTAACGGCTTCAACCGCACGCTCCAGGATATCCTCGCGGGTGCTGTTGAATTTATGTTTAATGTGCTGGTCTGATGAGCCAATCCCGGTATGGATACGCGGATGTTTAGCGTATTTAAGAGCTTCTATAGCGGCATCAATATCACCTTTGTTGGCACGGGTTAGCGCGCAAACAGTAGGGGCGGATACCGCTTTGGAAATCTCTACAACACTCTGGAAATCGCCCGGACTTGACACCGGGAAACCTGCCTCAATAATATCCACACCAAGCGTTTCCAGCTCGCGGGCTATTTCTATCTTTTCCGGGGTGGTTAACTGGCAACCCGGTACCTGCTCGCCATCGCGAAGCGTGGTGTCAAAAACGTAAACGCGGTTTGGATCGTGTAACATAATTTTAGATTTGCGATGTTAGATTTGAGATTTAAGCCTCGAAACTTCCATCATTTTAATAATTTATTTTATCAGATGAGAAATTCTATTTCTCACATCTCAACTTATCTATTCTTTAATAGCTGTAAATCTTAATCGTACGTAATCGGCGTACCATTGGCCGTTCTCGTTGTAATGCGGCTCAAGTAGTTCGGTAACTTCTGTGAGCATTTGCTGCTTCTCTCCTTCAGGTATACCAACGAGGTATAATGGTGCAAACATGGTTATCCATTTAGCTACGCCCTGGTCGCCATCCTGCAGCGGTGTTTTACGGTCAAAATGTGCCGCAAACGTAACCCTGAAACCTTGCGCTTCTAATCTGCTGGTATACTCACTAAGTGATGGGAAATACCAAACCTCGGTTTTTGCCTGCTTGTTATAGCCGTGGTTAACCAGCACTTGTTTGGTAGCGGCTATTAATTTAGCTACGTTTCCCTTACCACCCATTTCGGCAACAAAGCGGCCGCCGGGCTTAAGTGAATCATAAACGCTTTTTATTACAGCATCCGCATTACGTATCCAGTGAAGCGTAGCGTTTGAAAACACAGCATCAAACTTTTCATCGAAATGAAAATCGGCTCCATCAGCTACAAAGAAATCTACATTACCATAGGTTTCACGTGCTTTCTTCACCATCTCAGGCGATGAATCAATACCGGTTGCTACCGCGCCCAACTTTTGTATCTCATTGGTTAAATGTCCGGTGCCACAACCCAAGTCAAGGATATGCTCGCCGGGTTTAACGTTAAGCATTTCCAACACACTCTCACCGTATTGAAATACGAAAGCATGTTTGTTATCATATAATTCAGCGTTCCACTTCATAAACTTCGTTTAGTCCATGGTCCATGGTCTATAATCCATGGACTCTTCTACAAATACTCCAGCACTTTTTGCCCCATGGCTTTGGTGCCTAATATCTTCGCTTTATCGGTGTTGGCATCGGCAATGTCGCCGGTGCGGTAACCTTCTTTCAAGGTTTTGTCAATAGCGTCGGTGATTTTTTTGGCTTCTTCCTTTAGTCCGAAACTGATCTCCAGCATCAATGCTACCGATAGGATAGAGGCCAGCGGATTAGCCTTGTCCTGCCCGGCAATATCATGTGCCGAACCATGGATAGGCTCAAAGAAGCCAGTGCCATCCCCAACCGAAGCTGATGCCAGCATACCCATAGAGCCTGCTATCTGCGATGCTTCATCTGTAAGGATATCACCAAAAAGGTTGGCGGTTAATACCACATCAAACTTCTTAGGGTTTTTAACCAGTTGCATTGCCGCGTTATCGATGAACATGTGCTCGGTTTCCACATCAGGATATTGTTTGGCAATTTCCTGCACTACCTCGCGCCACAGGCGTGAGGACTCTAAAACGTTGGCTTTATCTACCGAACATAATCTCTTGCCGCGTACGCGTGCTGCTTCATATGCTTTAATGGCGATACGCTCAACTTCGTAGCGTGAATACACCATCAGGTCAGAAGCTGTATTGCGGTCTTCGCTGCGTTTCTTTTCGCCGAAATAAACGTCACCGGTCAATTCACGGAAAAACAAGATATCAGTACCGCGCAGTATCTCCGGTTTAAGGCTCGATGCATCTAAAAGCTCATCAAACAGCATGATAGGGCGAAGATTAGCATACAAGCCCAGTTCCTTACGGATCTTTAATAAACCCTGTTCAGGGCGAACCTTTGCAGATGGATCATTATCATATTTGATATGACCGATTGCACCAAACAGGATTGCATCGCTTGCCTTTGCTTTCTCAAGCGTTTCATCAGGCAGCGGATTACCCGTAGCCTCGATACCGGCGTGGCCCATCAGCGCCTCGTCAAATGTAAACTCATGGCCAAAATCGGCACTAATTTTCTCTAAAACTGCTTTACCCCAGGTTGTTACCTCGGGGCCAATACCGTCGCCCGGTATTACTAATATGTGTTTTTTAACTCCCATGCCACCATACCCCTTAAAGGGGGGATTTTTGTTGTGTTAATTTTTATTAATTCCGCGCACTTCTTTAAGTTTCATTACCATTTGTTGTGCGTGGGTTGGTATCCAGTTATTGTACTCTTCAATTGCTTTAAGGCGGTCGGTGTTGCTGATGTAGCCTTCATCAACTATCTGATTCATTTGCGCAACAGACGACCAAATGCCTGCCTTGTGCTTAAAATTATCTTCACCTCTTTTGTACATCTCGTTTGCCTCAAGTACTTCAATATCCTGCAAACCTGCTTCCATAAAAAGCTCTGGTAAGCTATCAGCCATCCTATTATCCATGCCGGCCTCAGAGCGCCATCTTAGGAAGGTAGCATAAAACTTCCGCATACTTGCAGGCGGTTCAGGCTGCCATTCTAAGGCCTCATGATTATAATCGAGGATAGATAGTGTTCCGCCTGGTTGCAACAAGCTTTTAAGTTTGTTTACCGCGCCTTGCGGATCGCTTAGCCATTGCAGTGTTCTTGCACTTACTATCAGGTCGAACTTCTCTTCCGGTTCGTAAGTGTAAAGATCAGCGTGATAGAGCTCGAGGTTTTCTACATCAGCGTAGGTTTCCCTGCCGCTTTCAATAAAGTATTCGGTGTTATCGATGCCAATAACCCTGCCCGTCGGCCCAACCAGCTTTGCAATATCTTTTGATATGGCACCTGTACCGCAACCTACATCAAGCACGCGCAGCCCCTGTTTTAATAGCGGCTGTAAAGTGGCATAATCAGCCGCCAAACTGCGCTCATCAAACAGTTTTGCAGTGCCTTTTCCGTCGCGTTTTATCTCTTTTTGTTCTACGGTCATTGGGTCATTGAATCATTAGGTCGTTGCCTTTTGGCTTTAACCTTTCACCTTACTTCAAATTCCTCTATTTTATTTTTTTGGCTCAGGATGTAGTCGATATCGTCATAGCCGTTTATCATACAGGCTTTTTTGTAAGGGTTAACCTCAAAGTTTTCCTGCTCGCCGGTGGCGGAGATCTTGATATACTGATTTTCAAGATCGATCTCCACTTCAGCAGTGTGATCCGCAGCTACCGCATCAAATATCTTTTGAAGGAAATCATCGCTTACCTGTACGGGCAGCAAGCCATTATTAAGGGCGTTACCCTTAAAAATATCTGCAAAAAAGCTGCTTACTACTGCGTCAAAGCCATAATCGGCAATGGCCCAGGCAGCATGCTCACGACTGCTACCGCAACCGAAGTTTTTGCCTGCTACCAATACTTTACCACTGTAGGTCGGATTGTTCAGCACAAAATCGGGCTTCGGTTGGTCGTTCTCATCAAAGCGCCAATCGCGGAACAGGTTATTGCCAAAACCCTCACGAGTGGTGGCCTTTAAAAAACGGGCCGGAATGATCTGGTCGGTATCGATGTTCTCGATTGCCAGGGGCACCACCGTTGTTTGTATGTGTTTAAATATTTTAGTCGCCATTGTTGTTTTCGTTTGTGTCATTGGCATCGATAGCGTGGCAATCTCAGCACATTCAAGAGGATTGACCTATGAGATTGCTTCCTTCCTCGCAATGACATGGTGGTTAAACCAATTCCTCTTCCTTTAAAAACTCTCTTATATCCGTAACCTTGCCTGTAATGGCACTTGCGGCCGCGGTTAGCGGGCTGGCCAGGAAGGTGCGGCTATTAGGGCCTTGTCTGCCTTCAAAGTTTCTGTTTGAGGTAGATACGCAGTATTTACCTGCTGGAATCTTGTCCTCGTTCATACCCAAACAGGCGCTGCAACCCGGTTCGCGAAGCGGGAAGCCTGCTTCGTTAAAGATCTTGTCCAAGCCTTCGCGGATGGCTTGCTCCTGTACTTGTTTTGAGCCGGGAACAACCCATACAGTAACGTTATCTGCCTTGTGTTTGCCTTTTACAAATTCGGCCACCTGGCGCAGGTCTTCTATACGTGAATTGGTACAACTGCCGATGAATACGTAATCAATAGGTTTGCCTAACAATTGTTCATCATCATGCAAGCCCATGTAATCAAGGGCTTTCTTGTATGATACTTGCTCTTTTATATCTAAAGAAGCAGTCTCAGGTACGTGTTGAGTAACACCGATGCCCATGCCCGGGTTAGTACCGTAGGTGATCATCGGTTCAATATCTTCGGCGCGGAAGCTTAGTACGCTATCAAACTCTGCATCCTCATCAGAATACAGCGTTTGCCAGTAAGCAACTGCTTTATCCCACTCTTCGCCTTTTGGCGCAAACTCACGGCCTTTAACGTAGTTAATGGTAGTTTCGTCAGGAGCGATCAATCCGCAACGGGCGCCCATCTCAATGCTCATATTACAGATGGTCATGCGGCCTTCCATGCTTAAAGAGCGGATGGTATCACCAGCGTACTCAACAGCATAGCCGGTGCCGCCTGCGGCAGAAATTTGAGCAATGATGTAAAGGATGATATCCTTTGCACCAACACCTTTTTGCAGTTTACCGTTCACTTCAATTTTCATACGCTTAGGGCGCGATTGCAGCAGGCATTGGGTAGCCAAAACCTGTTCAACCTGCGATGTGCCTATACCAAAAGCTATGGCACCAAAAGCGCCATGTGTTGAAGTATGGCTGTCGCCGCAAACATATGTACCGCCTGGGCGGGTGATGCCCAGTTCAGGGCCTATAACGTGGACGATACCCTGGTAAGGATGCCCCAGACCGTAAAGCTCGATGCCGAATTCTTTACAGTTTTTGGTAAGCATATCTACCTGGTATCGGGAAAGTTCTTCTTTAATGGGCAGGTGCTGGTCCCAGGTGGGGACGTTGTGGTCGGCCGTGGCAACGGTTTGTTGCGGCCTGAAAACCGGTAACCCTCTCTTACGCAAACCATCAAATGCCTGCGGACTGGTTACTTCGTGAATAAAGTGCGTGTCGATGTACAAGATATCCGGGAAGCCTTCAGCGCTACTGACGACGTGCGCATCCCAGATCTTATCAAATAATGTTTGTCCCATGGTTTTTATTTTTATAAAAATATGTCATTGCGAGGAACGAAGCAATCTCGGAGGACAATCCTGTTGGATGTGCTGAGATTGCCTCGCTATCGCTCGCAATGACATAGTGGTTTGGCTTTGATAATCGGCTTTAGCCTTTTACCTTTAAGCTTTAACCTTATTACGCTTCTACCGCCTGGTTCTCAGGGCGTAAGCTGCGTACTGTTTTGCCTGCTTGCCACATTTCGCTTTCGCGTAATTCACGTAATTCTTCGTTCAATTTCTCACGGTAATCAGGCTGGCTGTTTGAGTCGATAGAACGCTGAGATTCTTTACCGGTAGCAACGCTATCGTATAGTTTCTCAAATACCGGTTTAGTAGCATCGCGGAACTCTTTCCACCAGTCTAACGCACCGCGTTGTGCAGTGGTAGAACAATTTGCATACATCCAGTCCATACCGTTCTCTGCTACTAATGGCATTAATGACTGTGTTAATTCCTCAACAGTTTCATTGAAAGCTTCAGAAGGAGAATGGCCTTTGCTGCGTAATACATCGTACTGTGCAGCGAAGATACCCTGCACACAACCCATCAAAGTACCACGCTCGCCTGTAAGGTCGCTATATACTTCTTTTTTGAAGTCGGTTTCAAACAAGTAACCGCTGCCTACTGCAATACCTAACGCGATAACGCGCTCCTGTGCTTTACCTGTGGCATCCTGGAAGATAGCGTAGCTTGAGTTTAAGCCACGGCCTTGCAGAAACATACGGCGTAATGAGGTACCTGAACCTTTAGGGGCAACCAGAAATACATCCACATCAGCAGGAGGGATGATGCCGGTTTGCTCTTTAAAAGTGATACCGAAACCGTGAGAGAAATAAAGCGCTTTGCCGGGAGTTAAGTGCTTTTTAACAGTTGGCCAAAGTTCAATCTGGGCAGCATCGCTAAGCAGGTAGCAAATGATGGTACCGCGCTCTAAAGCTTCTTCAATTTCAAAAAGGGTTTCGCCCGGCACAAAGCCATCGCTTACCGCTTTATCCCATGATTTTGAATCTTTACGCTGACCAACAATAACGTTAATACCGTTATCTTTTTGGTTTAGCGCCTGGCCAGGGCCTTGTACACCATAACCAATTACGGCCACGGTTTCATTTTTTAATACTTCCTGAGCTTTTGCTAAAGGAAACTCCTCGCGGGTTACTACATTCTCTTCAGTACCGCCGAAATTTAGTTTTGCCATTGTTTTTTGTTTTTACTTGATTACACCGGTTGTTTTAATGATTTGCACCGATGATAGTTGTATAGTTCGTTTAAATAGTTACTTAATTGTTCTCTTGCGTGTTATTGCGGGTGTAGCGCGGCGATCTCATCATATCCGAATAATTGCCCTGTTAGGTTGCGTCGTACCTCGCAATGACGTGCTTTTTACATCGTAAACACCTTTTGTCCCTGGTTAAGGTATTCGTTTTCTATCACCTCTTCGCCCGGTTCAAGGCGCTCAAACTCGCGCAACTTGCTGTTGAAGCCTTCGCTATCCTTGATAATAGCTACACGGGCGCTGCGTACAAACTCGATCAGGCCGTAAGGCTGAAGAATTTTGATGAGATTATCGGTTTCCTCGCGATGGCCGGTTGCCTCAAACACGGTGTAATCCTTACGGATAGTTACCGCGCGTGCGCCATTTTCGCGAAGCAAACGCTCAACGCTAACTTTTTCCGCAATTACATCGGTAGATACTTTGTACAGCGCTAACTCCTGCCAAACTACGTCGGCATTGGTATGGTAGTACACTTTTAGTACTTCTACCTGCTTCTCTATCTGGCGGGTTAGCTTACGCACTACTTCTTCCGACTCAGTGATCACAATATTAAAACGGTGAATACTATCAATCTCTGATGGAGAAGTGTTTAAACTGTCGATATTTATTTTTCTGCGGGTAAATATAATAGCTATCCGGTTTAGTAAACCTATCTGGTTTTCGGTATAAACCGTGATGTTAAATTCCTGCTTAGCCTCACCCTGGCCCTCTCCAGGGGAGAGGGAAGTATTATTGGCTTGATTTTTATTTTCCATCTCTTTTTTATTTAAGTCCTCTCCTTTGGCGAGGATTTAGGTGAGGCATTACTTATTTTAACCTGATCTCTGCTACGCTGCAACCTTGCGGTACCATCGGGAAAACGTTATTCTCTTTGGTAACAAAAACTTCTAAAAGGAAAGAGCCATCATGTGCCAGCATTTCTTTCAATGAACCTTCCAGTTCGCTGCGGTCTGATATTGATTTACCGGCAATGCCATAACCTTTGGCAACGGTTACAAAGTCGGGGCTTTGTATATCCACAAAAGAATAACGGCGCTGGTTAAACAACTCCTGCCACTGGCGCACCATACCCAGGAACCTATTGTTAAGGATAACGATCTTGACATTAACGCCCGTCTGCATAATGGTACCCAATTCCTGCAAAGTCATCTGGAAACCACCATCACCTATGATGGCGACAACATCGCGCTGCTGAGCACCAAATTTAGCACCAATAGCCGCAGGAAGGGCAAAGCCCATAGTTCCCAAACCGCCGCTGGTAACGTTACTCCGGGTGTTGTTGAATTTAGCATAACGGCAAGCTACCATTTGGTGCTGGCCTACATCGGTAACGATAACTGCATCGCCGTTGGTCAATTCGTTAAGGTGTTTGATCACCTCACCCATGGTCATTTCTTCTGTTGATGGGTTCAGTTCTTCGTGGATAACCTGTTCAACTTCCTTGCGGGTATATTCATTGAAGGTATTCAACCACTCTGTATGCTGGCGTTGTTCAACCAGTTGGGTTAGCATAGGTATGGTTTCTTTACAATCGCCCCAAACCGGTACAGTCGATTTTACGTTCTTGTCGATCTCGGCAGGGTCAATGTCCAGGTGAATTACTTTTGCCTGCTTGGCATATTTATCTAAACGACCTGTTACACGGTCGTCAAAACGCATACCTATGGCGATCAATACATCGCACTCGTTAGTTAACACGTTAGGGCCGTAATTGCCGTGCATACCCAGCATACCCACGTTTTGCGGATGGTCAGTAGGGATAGCGCCGGCACCAAGGATGGTCCATGCTGCCGGGATGCCGCTTTTCTCAACAAAGGCTTTAAACTCTTTTTCGGCACTACCTAATATCACGCCTTGTCCCCAAATGATGAATGGTTTTTTGGCGTTGTTGATCAATTCTGCAGCTTGCTGTATGTATTGCGGCCTAACGATAGGTTTTGGCCTGTAGCTGCGGATATGGTTGCAAGGGGTATAACCCTCAAACTGAAATTTCTGTATTTGTGCGTTCTTAGTAATATCTATCAGCACCGGGCCTGGGCGACCGCTGCGCGCGATGTAAAACGCTTTAGCAATCACTTCCGGAATTTCGGTAGCATCCGTAACCTGGTAATTCCATTTGGTGATAGGGGTGGTAATGTTAATTACATCTGTTTCCTGGAAGGCATCGGTACCTAAAAGGTGCGCAAATACCTGCCCGGTGATGCAAACCAATGGTGTGCTATCTATCTGTGCATCGGCAAGGCCGGTAACCAGGTTAGTAGCGCCAGGACCACTTGTTGCAAACACAACGCCCACTTTGCCGGAGGTACGTGCATAACCCTGGCCGGCGTGGATGCCGCCTTGCTCATGACGGACCAGGATGTGGTTCAGTTTTTCGCTATAGTCGTAAAGTGCATCATAGATGGGCATAATTGCACCACCCGGATAACCAAAAATGGTATCCACACCTTCAACTATCAGTGCCTCCAATAAAGCCTCAGAACCTGATAATTCCTTTGAAACAGGCTGCGTTGCTGCAGTGGTTTCGCCGATCTCCTGTGTGATTGTTTGTGTTTCCATTTGTGAACTTAGATTACACCGATGCTTTTTATGATTGCACCGGTTTTATTCTGTTAATTCTTAAATTCTTTAATTCGGGTTCAGACTATAATTCGTCTGTTACGCAACCTTCTGCTGCGTTACTTACCGTTTTTGCGTATCTGTATAAAAGCCCTTTGCTTACCTTTAATGGTGGCTGGGTCCAGGCAGCTTTACGGGCAGCCAGTTCCTCGTCAGATATTTTTAGGTTGATGCTGTTGGTGGTGGCGTCTATCTCTATCAGGTCGTCATCTTTAACTAAGCCGATAACACCACCTTTGTAAGCCTCCGGTGTAATATGGCCTACCACAAAACCGTGTGTGCCACCACTAAATCTACCATCTGTTATCAGCGCTACTGAAGCTCCTAAACCGGCACCGTATATAGCAGATGTTGGTTTTAACATCTCGGGCATACCAGGCGCACCAACAGGGCCAACGTTGCGGATAACTACCACATCGCCAGCTTTAACACGGCCGTTTGTAATACCGTCTATCAGATCAAATTCCCCATCGAACGTGCGGGCTGGTCCGGAGAACCGCTCACCTTCTTTACCGCTGATCTTGGCTACACTACCGCCTTCTGCAAGGTTTCCGTAAAGGATTTGCAAGTGACCGGTGGCTTTAACCGGCTTTTCAACCGGCCAAATAATATCCTGCTTGCTGAAATCTAAACCAGGTAGATCGGCTAAGTTTTCGGCAATGGTTTTACCGGTAACCGTTAGGCAGTCGCCATGTAACCAGCCTTGTTCTAAACAGTATTTCATTACGGCAGGTACACCACCAACAGCGTGCAGGTCGGTCATCATGTATTTGCCGCTCGGCTTCATATCCGCTAAAACCGGTATCCGGTCGCTAATAGCCTGGAAATCATCCTGAGTAACCTTTACGCCAACACTTTTTGCCATGGCTATCATGTGCAATACGGCATTGGTGCTACCACCTAATACCATAATTACTACCATTGCATTCTCAAATGCCTGGCGGGTCATGATATCGCTTGGTTTTATGTCTTTCTCTAACAGTACGCGGATAGCTTTACCTGCAGCCAAACACTCGGCTTTTTTCTCATCACTTAAAGCAGGATTGCTTGATGAATAAGGTAAGCTCATGCCTAACGCTTCGATTGCGGCAGCCATAGTATTGGCAGTATAAACGCCACCGCAAGCACCTGCGCTTGGGCAGGCGTTTTTTATCACACCCATAAAATCTTCAGGCGTAATGGTTCCTGCTATCTTTTTACCTAATGCTTCAAAGGCCGATACGATGTTCAGGTCTTCGCCTTTCCAATGGCCAGGGTGGATGGTACCACCGTATACCATGATCGAAGGGCGGTTTAAACGCCCCATGGCGATGATAGAGCCCGGCATATTTTTATCACAACCCGGCAGGGCGATCAAGCCATCGTAATACTGAGCACCGGTAATGGCTTCAATAGAATCGGCAATTACATCACGACTGATCAACGAATAACGCATACCCGGTGTGCCGTTACCCATACCATCGCTAACGCCAATAGTATTGAATATCAGGCCAACCATATCACTATCCCAAACACCCTGTTTAACCAACTGGGCCAGATCATTAAGGTGCATATTACAGGTATTACCATCATAACCCATGCTGGCAACACCCACCTGCGCCTTTTTCATATCCTCATCGGTTAAGCCAATGCCGTAAAGCATGGCTTGGGCTGCGGGTTGGGTAGGGTCTTGCGTAAAAGTTTTGCTGTATTTGTTTAATTCTACAGCGTTTGTGTTATCCTGTTGCGAACTCATATTATCTATTCGGCAGTGTGCCTTAAGCGTTTAATTTAGTAGCCCGTTTAACAGGGCGTTTTTCATTTCTGTAAGTTAGGGATAGGGCTTTTTAAACACAATAGCGCAAAAAATATTTTTTAATTTAGAATATAATTCTGTTTTATTTTATTTAATTATTATTTATTCTTAAAATTAATAAATAAATGGAATATAATTCTTTAATGTCTATACCAAAATTCAAAACGGTATTCGGTATGTATTTTATGCTTGCATAATAAAGTTTCAAAATTCGGCGTGAAATGGGGAAATAACTGATAATGACTGATTGAAATGATGATGAGATTTATGCATCTTAGCGACTATGAAGAAAATCCTTACCTTATTACTTCTGGCAAGTACGACTATTGCTTTCGGCCAAAAGAGAAAACTTGAATTAAACCTACAAAAAGATAGTACTTATTATCTTACTTCAAATGTTAAGCTGGATATAGATCAGTTAATTGATAATACCCACCAGATCGTTAAATCAACTATTGTAGGTAAAGTAGCACATAAAGTTATAGCCGTTCAGGATACGGCATACATCCTTGAAGTAGCTTATAAAAATATAAATATGACTATGGATGTGCCGGGTAAAACCATCTCCTTTAACAGTAATGGCGATACAACAAATGTATTATCAAACCTGATGAGGAATGTAATGAATAAACCTTTTACGCTAATCGTAAGCAAAACAGGAAGAATAATTGGTATAAAAAACCTGGATAATATATTTATGAACATGTTTGACGGGCTTCCGGCTATTGATGAGGCAAAGAAAGTCCGGTTAAAAAATGAGATGCAAAAGTCATTTGGGGAAAACGCAATTAAAAATAATTTTCAGGAAGCATTTGTGATATACCCTAAAAAAGACATCGCTATAAATGATAGCTGGACTAACAATGTATCATTAACAACTACGGGTATCTCTGCCAATGCAACTGCCATTTATACCTTAAATGGTATGGACGACAAAACCTACAATATAACCGGGAATGCCACTATAAGGCCAGAAGCCGGTGGAACGTTTAAAAGTACCAACGGCTATTATATGCGCTTATCGGGTATAACCGGTACAATTGTAACCAATTTAAAAGTAGATAAACAAAGCGGGTGGATAACTGAATCAAAAGTTGTAAAGAAAGCAAAAGGTAATGTCCAACTAAAAAAAGACATAAATGGAGTTATTATATTAACATATCCAATGGTTATTAATGCTGAATTATTGGGTTCTAACAAATAATTGAAATTCCTGAGCGTTCAGGAAAAGTTTGGTCGCAACTTTTGGTGCCAGTGGTAAACAACAAAAAACGCCCGGACAAACTGCCCGGGCGTTTTTGTTTATAGAAAAGTTTTTAATTACTTGTGTGTAATGCCTTCGGCTAAAACAGTTACTTTATTGTTTAAAGCCTCAACTACACCACCCTTAATAAAGAACACTTCTTCGGTAGCACCTTTTACGGTTAGCTTACCATCGTTTAAAGTAGATATGATAGGCGCGTGGTTATTTAGTATTTCAAAAAAACCTAAAGTGCCAGGCAGCGTAACCGATTTGGCTTCGCCTTCAAATACTTTTTTATCGGGTGTAAGAATTTCTAATGTCATGTCTTGTTAGATTCAAGAGTCAAGAATCAAGCTGTAAGATATTTCTCTGTTCTTGTTTCTTGGCTCTTATTTCTTGTATCTATTACGCGTTTGCTTCAGCTAAAATTTTCTTGCCTTTTTCAATAGCGTCTTCAATGCTACCAACAAGGTTAAATGCTGATTCAGGATATTCGTCAACTTCGCCGTCCATGATCATGTTGAAACCTCTGATGGTATCTTTGATATCAACCAATACACCTTTTAAACCGGTGAACTGCTCGGCAACGTGGAACGGCTGAGAAAGGAAACGCTGAACACGGCGGGCGCGTGATACGGTTAATTTATCCTCTTCAGAAAGCTCATCCATACCTAAGATAGCGATGATGTCCTGTAGCTCTTTGTAACGCTGAAGGATCTCTTTAACACGTTGTGCGGTGTTGTAATGCTCATCACCTAATACTGCAGGGCTAAGGATACGTGAAGTTGAATCCAGAGGGTCAACCGCAGGATAGATACCTAACTCAGCAATTTTACGTGAAAGTACGGTAGTAGCATCCAGGTGGGCAAAGGTTGTAGCCGGTGCAGGGTCGGTCAAGTCATCCGCAGGTACGTATACCGCCTGTACAGATGTGATTGAACCACGTTTGGTAGAGGTAATGCGCTCTTGCATGGTACCCATCTCTGTTGCCAAAGTTGGCTGGTAACCTACCGCTGATGGCATACGGCCTAATAGTGCTGATACCTCAGAACCTGCCTGTGTAAAGCGGAAGATGTTGTCGATAAAGAATAATATATCGCGGCCTTTACCGTCTTCGTCACCATCGCGGAAATATTCAGCAATAGTTAAACCTGATAATGCCACACGTGCACGTGCACCCGGCGGCTCGTTCATCTGGCCGAAAACGAAGGTCGCTTTTGAATCTTTAAGTGCTTCGGTATCAATTTTACTTAAATCCCAGCCGCCTTCTTCCATGGAGTGCATAAAAGCATCACCGTATTTGATAATACCCGATTCAAGCATCTCACGAAGTAAGTCGTTACCTTCACGGGTACGCTCGCCTACACCAGCAAATACTGATAAACCAGCGTATGCCTTAGCGATGTTGTTGATCAATTCCTGGATCAATACTGTTTTACCTACACCAGCACCACCGAATAAACCAATTTTACCGCCTTTAGCGTAAGGTTCTAAAAGGTCAATAACTTTAATACCGGTGAATAATACCTCAGTTTCGGTAGACAAGTCCTCAAAACGCGGAGGCGTAGCGTGGATAGCGCGGCCGTTGGTTTTATCAAGGTTTGGAATACCGTCAATAGCGTCGCCAACTACGTTAAACACGCGGCCTTTGATATTATCGCCAATAGGCATTTTAATCGCGGCTTCGGTATCTACAACCGGCATCCCGCGTAATAAACCATCAGTTGAGTCCATCGCTATGGCGCGTACACGGTCTTCACCTAAATGTTGTTGTACTTCTAAAACAACTTTCTGGCCGTTCTCTTTCGTGATCTCAAGAGCGTCATAAATTTTAGGAAGATGTGCATCATCAGCAAAGCTAACGTCCACTACCGGACCAATGATCCTTGATATTTTTCCAATGTTTGGCATATATAACCTGGTATTTTAAAGAATTTAAAATGAAACAGATAGTGTTTATACTAAGCACTGCTATTTCAGAGGCGCAAAGTTAAGGTTTATTGGCAAAATAATAAACACTTGTGTGAACTTTTTATTGCCTTGTAGCCAACGCTTTGCATAAGGGCTTGTAACAGGTATTTTACAGCGGTTTGCTTGCGGCGGTTAGCTCCACTTGATCACTATTTTGCCCATGTGTGTACTATCTTCCATCAGTTGATGCGCCGCGGCAGCGTCAGTAGGTGTGAATGTTTTGTAGATGACCGGTTTAATTTTCCCGGCTGTTAGCAGTGGCCATATGTGCTGTTTAAGGTTTGCTGCTATGGCGGTTTTAAAGTCAACATCTCGATTGCGCAACGTAGAGCCGGTGACGGTTAACCGCTTGCGCATGATCAGTGAAAGGTCTACCGCAACATCTTTACCTTTCATGGTGTTGATCAATACCAGACGGCCGTCTTCTGCCAGTATCTGCAGGTTTTGTTGCGTGTAATCTCCGCCAACCATATCCAATACTACATTCACGCCCTTGCCGCCGGTAAGCTCTTTTATCCGTTCAGCAAAGTTTTCTGTTTTATAGTTGATGGCTTTTGCAGCACCCAACTGCTCACAAAAGCGGCATTTTTCTTTGCTGCCGGCGGTAACATACGCCCTGCTGCCCAATGCGGTAGCCATCTGGATAGCAGTAACGCCAATGCCACTGCTGCCACCATGCACTAACAACGATTCGCCGGGTTGTAGTTTGCCACGGTCAAAAACATTGCTCCAAACGGTAAAGAAGGTTTCCGGCAGCGAAGCCGCCTCCTCAAAGGTGAGGTTACCCGGAATAGGCAAACATTGACCTTCCGGCGCGGCGCAGAATTCCGCATAGCCACCACCGCTTACCAGGGCGCAAACCTTATCCCCAATTTTAAAGCGGGTAACCTCTTTTCCTATTTGTGTTATTTCACCGGCAATTTCCAACCCTGGTATATCTGGCGATGCGCCTGCAGGTGGTGGATAGTTTCCCTTGCGCTGCGCAACATCGGGGCGGTTAACGCCTGATGCTTTCACTTTGATCAGCACCTCGTTATGTTTAACGACGGGTAAAGGCCGCTCCCGTAGCTGCAAAACATCCGGCGCGCCGGGTTGGGTAATAACGATGGCTTTCATGGTTTGGTAAACCTCTGAAAGCCATCTATGGTTTTATTCATTAATTACAATCTCAAATAGAAACTTTGGATCTCTTTCAAGTAAAAACCGAATCGCATAGTCGTAACTATTAATCTCTTTAAAGTTTAAGATGTTTTGTGCCGTAAAATCAACACTGTCATCCATGCTTGGTTGAATGCCTTTAGCAGATATGAATAAAGCGTCTATACCTAATATTTTTATGTTATGCTGTTTACATGTTTTTACAAACTCAATTGCAACGTCTTTTGAATAGAGGTAGATTCCGTGCCTTAATACACCTTTGTCTTGAAATAAATCTTTAATTTTCATTGGTCATTTTTATTCACTCTTCAAACTCTTCGCAGGGTTAGCCACCGCGGCTTTAAATGATTGCGTGCTGATAGTTGCAAAGGCGATAAGCACCGAGCCTGCGCCCGCTACCGCGACAACCCACCATTGTATGTTTTGGCGATAGGCAAATCCATCCAGCCATTTGTGCATCACCAGCCAGGCGAGCGGTGCAGCTATCAGGAATGACAGTATAACAAGTTTTATAAAATCTTTAGATAGCATACTTACAATGGATGATACGCTTGCACCCAGTACCTTGCGTATGCCTATCTCCTTGTTGCGTTGCTCTGCAGCATAAGCGGCCAGGCTAAACAAGCCTAAGCCCGCAATAACAATGGCTAAGGTAGCGAAGATCAGGAAAAGCTGACCTGTGCGCTGCTCGGTGCTGTAGGCGGCGTTAAAGTCCTCGCCCATAAACGAGTATTCAAATTGTTGATTTGGAGATGCCTTGTGCCATTTTGCCTCAATTAGTGGCAGAAAGTGTTTTACATCAGCACCCTGTAGTTTAACGCTTAATGCGTTGTTATTGCTTTGAAGCATCATCACTACCGGAGTAATGTTATCTCGCAGAGATTTAAAGTTAAAATCTTTAATCACACCTATAACTTTAAGCTCTCTTACAGCGGTATCGCGCTCGCCGCGCTCCGGCTCGTAGTAAAGGCTTTTACCTATGGGGTTAGCCGCGTAACCCAGTGCACGGGCGGCGGTTTCATTGATGATCACTTTTGATGAATCGGAAATATTGCCCTCATCAAAATTTCGGCCCTGCGATAGCTTCATGCTCATGGTAGGCAGATAATCCTCATCAACCGGCCATATCTCTGTAAATACCGCATTTTTAGGTACAGGTATGCGGCTTTTAAATACCGAATTGGGCTGCCTTAAAGTCCCTGTTGGTAAAAAGCCACTCAGTGAGGCATCGCTTATTCCTGCAATTTGCTTTAAATCGTTTTTAAGTGCCCTGGCATTTTCTACCCCCAGCGTGTTTTTTATCACGAGTACATGGCTGCGGTCGTATCCCAGGTCTTTTTGCTGGATATAATTTAATTGGTTGTAAATTACGATGGTGCCAATGATCAAAAAGATAGATACCGAGAATTGCAGCACCACCAGGCTATTACGCAATACGCTGCCTTTAAATCCGGTTGATAACTTGCCCTTTAAAACCGCGATAGGTTGAAAAGCTGACAAATAAAATGCAGGATAAGCGCCGGCCAGTAAGCCTACAGTTAATATTATTGAAAAAATAGCAGGTAGCAGCCATTTAATAGTTTGCAGATTTATACTCAATGCTTTGCCCGCTATGTTGTTAAACGCAGGCAGCAATGCCCAAGCCGCCAGCACAGCAATTAGCGCGGCAACCAATGTTACTAAAGTAGATTCGGTAAGGAATTGAAAAATCAGCATTTTGCGCGGCGAGCCGAGCACTTTACGCACACCTACTTCACGGGCGCGATTGGCCGAGCGTGCCGTGGAAATATTCATGAAGTTGATACAGGCCAGCACCAATATGAATAATGCAATAGCCGAAAAGATGTACACATGGGTAATATCGCTGTTGCTGCCCAGTTCATACTGCCTGTTAGAGCGTAGGTGAATATCGGTAAGTGGAGTGAGGTTTACACGTACATAATTGCCGTTTTTGGCGAAGGCCGCTTTATTAAAACCCGGCTGTTTTTCAAAGTGCGATTGGAAAAGCGCATCCAAACTTTTGCTCAATGTGGCCGCGTCAGCTTCCGGGCGGGCAAGAAGATAGGTGCTGTAGATAAAACTGTTCCAAACGTTGGCCTTGCTGCCCTCGTTGGTGCTCATTGATATCAGGAAGTCATAATTAAAATGCGATTGCTCTGGCATGTTAGCTATTACACCGGTTACTTTAAAGTTCTCGTTATTGTTAGCCATCGTTAACACGCGGCCAACAGCATCAGTATTATTGAAGTATTTTAAAGCGGCCTTTTCAGTCAATACAATAGAATGCGGTTCGGCAAGTGCCGTATGCGGATTGCCGTGAAGTATAGGGAAGGTGAACACCTCAAAAAACGTAGAATCCACATTAGCTACTTTTGGTTCGCTTATATTTTCCGTTCCTTTTTTAAAGCGCACTTCAGTAGCAGCGGTTATGCGTACTGCCTTTTCTACCTGCGGCAGTTTATTGGCTGCTTCCGAGGCCAGGGGCGGAGGGCTAATAGCATAAGAGCTTGCGTTGCCACCGTAACTGATATCGGTATTAACGCGGTAAATGCGGTTGGCATTAGTATTAAATTTATCAAAGCTCAATTCATCAACCACATAAAATACAATGAGCAGGCAGCTTGCCAACCCCAGGGCCAGCCCAAATATGTTAATGAGCGTTACGCCTTTATTTTTAAACAGATTTTTAAATGCGATTTTTATTAGGTTTTTGAACATGGTGGATGATGATATTTAGGTGGTTATCTTACGTTTATAAAAGTAGTGTTCCTTTACATACCAATATGTTAAATAAAGTTAAACTAAATTTTTAGTTATACGATGCATTTTACTCAACTTTATTTAAAAAATATTGCCGGTATATGCGGTTAATGCTTTCTTTTGCATAAAAAACAACAACATGGCTATACAAATAGGAGAGGCTGCCCCTCAGTTTAAATTGGTATCATCAGATCTGAAAGAAGTATCATTAGCAGATTTCGCAGGAAAAAAGGTAGTGCTGCATTTTTTCCCGATGGCGTTTACCGGCGTTTGTACCACACAGTTATGTACCATGCGCGATAGCTTTGGCTATTATGAAGGCTTAAATGCGCAAATACTGGGCATTTCGGTTGATTCGCCTTTTACCCTGGCTAAGTTTAAAGAGGAGCAGAAATACCAGTTCCCGCTGCTGTCTGATTTTAATAAAGAGGTGTCAACCACTTATGGCGCTATATATGATGAGTTTGTTTTTGGGCTTAAAGGTGTTTCCAAACGTGCGGCTTTTGTGATTGATGAACAGCAGCAAGTAATTTATGCTGAGGTACTTGAGAACGCCGGTGACCTGCCTGATTTTGATGCCATTGCAGAAAAAGTAAAGTAATTGATAAAAAAGTTTGCAACGGATATAAGATTATTCTATTTTTGCAGTCCGTTAAAAACGGGACGTTATTGGTTAAACAATAGCGTGTTTTACATAGTAAAGCGCACTTGTAGCTCAATTGGATAGAGCATCTCACTACGGATGAGAAGGTTTGGGGTTCGAATCCCTACAAGTGCACATAATTCTAAAGCCTTTCCGTATCCAGATGCAGAAAGGCTTTTAACTTTAATCACTCACAGGGATGCTTAACTTAGTTCTGTTTGGTCCGCCCGGTGCCGGGAAGGGTACACAATCACAAAAACTTATCGAAAAATACGGCCTTATTCACCTATCAACAGGTGACTTGCTACGCGGCGAAATTGCACAGGGCACCACGCTTGGCCTTGAAGCAAAAAAGCTGATGGATGAGGGCCAGTTAGTACCCGATGCGGTTGTTATTGGCATGATAAGCAATAAGCTTGATGCTAATAAAGATGCAGAAGGCTTCATTTTTGACGGTTTTCCGCGTACGGTAGCACAAGCCGAGGCATTAGATGAACTATTAGCATCAAAGGGTTCGGCCATATCTGGCATGATCGCACTGGAGGTTAATGACCAGGAACTGGAGCAGCGTTTATTAAAACGTGGCGAAACATCTGGCAGGCCGGATGATGCCAATCCGGAAGTTATCCGTAAGCGTATTAAAGAGTACAATGATAAAACCGCGCCTGTCGCAGGCTTTTATCAAAACCAGAATAAATTTACCAGCATTAACGGCATAGGTTCAATAGAGGATATCTTTGCATCTATCAACAGCGTTATTGCTAAGTATTAAATAATTAGGATAGTCAGTAAGTCGGGAAGTCCGAAAGTCGGTAAGTCGCATGACATGCTGTCTTTCGGACTTTCCGTCTAAAAGCTTTTCCGACTAAATTAAATGCCATGTCTCAGGGATCTAACTTTGTTGATTACGTAAAAATTTGCTGTCGTTCGGGCCATGGCGGGCCGGGCTCCGCGCATTTGCATCGTGATGTATTTACAGCAAAGGGCGGCCCCGATGGTGGCGATGGCGGCCGTGGTGGGCACGTTATTGTAAAAGGTAACGCCCAGTTATGGACATTGCTTCACCTTAAATACCGTAAGCACGTTATCGCTGGCGATGGCGAATCGGGCGGTAGCTCCTTGCGTTCAGGAAAAACCGGTCGTGATGAGATATTAGAAGTACCCCTGGGTACCATTGCCCGCAATGCTGAAACAGGTGAGGTTTTGTTCGAGATCAATACCGACGGCGAGACCAAAATATTAACGCCCGGCGGCCGTGGCGGCTTGGGCAATTGGCATTTTAAATCATCAACCCAACAAACTCCGCGTTTTGCCCAGCCCGGCGAAGATGGCCGTGAGGACTGGAACATACTTGAATTGAAATTGCTGGCGGATGTAGGTTTGGTAGGCTTTCCTAATGCGGGTAAATCAACACTATTATCGGTTGTATCTGCCGCCAAGCCGGAGATAGCTGATTATGCCTTTACTACGCTGGTTCCTAACCTCGGTATCGTAAGCTATCGCGATAACCGTTCATTTGTGATGGCCGATATTCCGGGTATCATAGAGGGTGCTTCGCAGGGCAGGGGCTTAGGTATCCGTTTCCTTCGCCATATCGAGCGTAACTCCACGCTATTGTTTATGGTGCCTGCCGATACTAACCGCACCATTAAAGAAGAGTACGATATCCTGTTAAATGAGCTTAACGAGTACAACCCTGAACTCATGCACAAACCACGCATTTTAGCCATTACCAAGGCGGATATGCTTGACCACGAATTACAGGAGGAAATGGAGAGGGAAGTGCCGAAAGATGTACCTCACATCTTTATATCGGCCGTAGCTCAAAAAGGGATCACCGAACTTAAAGATCTGCTTTGGAAAGAAATTAACCGTTAAGCTACCTTGCCTGTGTGGCAAAATATAATACATAATCGTCGCTTAATTCTTTAAGCGAGAAGCCTTTATATCTCGGAAAAGCTTTTAATATCATATTGGCACGTACACCAATATACTCATGCGGCAGCAGGATATAAACCGGCCCTGCATGGCCTTTATGCAAATACTCGTCAAAGTTGATACTGATATCGCGGTTGAGCGGATCAAGCGTGATGATACGGTTATTTTGTATCTCGAGGCCAAGGTCCGGGCTTAGGAACACAAAAATAGCGTTGTGGTTCTGTAGATCTAATTGATGAATATAATTAAGGCTGGGCTGGTCAATAAACTGTTGGGCTATACCCATTGGCCCATGCGCGGTATCTTGTTTAAGGGCAATATAGGAGCGGCTGTAAAAACGTATGCTAAAGAAGCCGATAACGGCCACCAGGGTGCCGAGCATATAGCCTAAGATCCTGTTTTTATTACTGAACAAGTAAATAGTCCCGGGAACCACTACCAGGCCCACCGTACGGAAATGGCGGCCTTCATATGAAATATCCGCTTTGCGCAGATATGCCCAGCCAAAAAATAGTATAGCGAATCCGTAAACCAACACCATCAGCATGTTGTATGCCGTAAAAGGCGAGCGTTTACAGATAAAGTACACCAATGCCATACTTAATAAAGCCAGTATAGCGATGATCATTTTAGCCTGTACAGGACTGAATAATATAGTATCGTTGTGAAAGATGAAGCCATTGGCCAGATCATCAAAAGAGAAACCCGCCAATAGCGGCGAAGCCAACGGAAAAGTAAAAGCGTTTACAGAAAAACTTAATCCACCCGATTGAGAGGATGGGTTATTACCTTTAGAAAGATAAAGCAAATAGATCACGGCAACGGATAAAACCGCAGGTACGCCTATCCAAAAACCGTTTCTTAACCATGTGACTATTGCGCTCGAGTTTTTCGAAAGTTGTATCCATATAAAGATAAGGCCGGCGCCATACATCCACAGGAATGAGGATTTGGCGATAAAGCCCACCCAGCCGGATAATAATACAAATGCAACCAATGCCGGGCCCGGCTTTTTTACAGATAAACAACCGTATAAAAACCAGCCTATTACGCCAAATAGTAATACTTCGCCGCCGCTATAAAAAATATACGGGCTAAAAAAAGCTTGTTGCAGGCAAATTACCCCAACACTGAGGGCACTGATCATTTGGCTAAAGCCTGCCTTTTTAAAGCATGCATATAAACCTGCAAGTCCAGATAGCTGACACAGGATTATGGTAATACTGATGGCCTGCCCCAACTTGATACCCAAAAGGGTTTTAAACAGCGCAGGCACCAGATATTGCCCCGGCGACCACCACGACTTAAACTCAGATGTATTGGCTGAGATATCCCAGGTGCTTACCTGGGTGATGATGTTAAAGCCACTGCCGTGTTGCATAGACCGTAATACCTGGAACCCCCATGAAGCGTCGGGAAAAATTGCGGCAGGATTAAGCAGCAGCAGTATATTTAAAACAATAACACCTGTAAAAATAACAGATAGAATAAGGTGATGTATTTTATATGGCTTAGTAAGCATCATGGTTATTGCATTGTACGGTCGCGTATTTTTACCGCCGGATTGCCCTGGTATATGCCATATGGCTCCAGGCTTTTATTGGTTACCGAGCCACTGCTTAAAATGGCATGGTTACCGAGTGTTACTCCTTTATTGATAATGGCCCCGCAGCCTACCCACGCACCATCTTCAATTATAATAGGGCCTATAATAAGGTCAAACGCCGGTTTCTTATAATTATGGCTACCGGTTTGTAACATAACGCCTTGTGACAGGCAAACATTATTCCCGATGGTTACTGTAGTTAAATTATCTATCCACACACCTTCGCCTATCCAGCTATAATTGCCTATGCGCAAGTGCCAGGGATATTTAATGTTTACACGTGGTTTTATGATTACCCCACTACCTATTTGGGCACCAAACAGCTTTAGTAAACCTATCTTTAATGAGTTGAACGGCAACCACGCTGTATTAATTATAAAAGCGTTTACATAATACCAAAGCAGCCGTTTAAATGCGTTTCCGCCCGGCTGATAAGGATGGTTATTATAAATAGAGAGATCAGTTTGCTGCATGCAGGGGTTGTTTATCCTGGAGGCGAATGTAAAAATATATACTGATACCTATAAGCAGGTAAACTACTATATTGAATATAGTGTGGTGGTCTGATATAAAAGCATGGTTGTGCTTCCAGTATAATGATAGCAGCACAATACGAATGATATTAAGCAACTGGATGCATAAGATACCCGCAATACCGAAAATCAGCCTGGTGCGAAGTGTTGCCGGGTAAGCGATCACGAACGCGGCAAAAAAACACATCACGGCAATACCCAAGCAATCATAACCGATATGCACAATGTTATGGCCTACTACCAGCATTTGCTCGGCACTGGTTTTAGTTTGATACCCCAGCAGGTTAAGGACACCCGAACTGATGCCTATAAGCAGCGTTCTGAAATCGTTGATAAAATTAAAGTGCTTATCAAGGTAAGAATTATAATACCCTCCGGGAGATACTACGCCGAGGTATAAAAGATAAAAGCCATAAAATGTCCCGAATAAAAGCAAGAACCTTATGATGAAAATAATAGCCGGGTTAATTTTCTTGCTGGTGCTTTTCATGCTGCCGTTGTTGTTTTAGCAGTTCATCTATTTTAACATCAACCACCATCCGGAACCAATAACCCTGCATGAAATGGAAGATCATGCCGGTGCGTCCATCTAATATACCTAATTTAAAAATAGTACGATAAATGAAATAGAGCATTGGCCTTGTATAACGGGGCATTTTCCACCAGCGGTATTTTAACCAGGCCGTACGTTCATCAGGCGAGCCCCAAAAAGCGGGTTTTATGGTTTGCTTACGTAAGTTATTTATCCTTTCCACTTCTTCGATAGCTAATAAGTCGCTGTAACGGTTATGTTTCGCTATCCAGAAGCTGATGTTATTCTCTTTCAGGTTTTCTTCAATAATATGCCCGTTTTTCCAGATCAAAGTTTTGCCCGGTACAACCAGCCGATGATCCATATTTTCATGGGTGTCCGAAAATCCTATGCCGTACCTCACCATTTTAAGCAAATAGAAAGGATAGTAACCGCCGTGTTTTAGCCATTTACCTTTAAAGATGTTTTTGCGGTTAAAGTAAATGCCATTAATATCAAGGTAGTTCTCATCCCTGAAATCTTCTAACTGCCGGTAAAGTTCGGGTGTTACTATCTGGTCGGCATCAAGGCAAATAACCCAGGGCGTACTTACCGGGAGGTTTTTTAAAGCGAAATCCCATTGCAGCGGATGGTTAATAAACGCGTGATGAGTTACAAAAGCGCCATATTGTTCTGCAATGGCTATGGTATGATCTCTACTCCCCGAATCAACTATAAAAGTACGCGCCTGTAACCCGGCTATTGACGTAAGCAGCCTGGGCAGATGCATTTCCTCGTTATAGGTGAGGACAATAAAAGTAAAATGCGCGTTCAAGATAATTTCGCTGTTACAAGCATTGATTTCCAAAGATAAGGCACCCTACCGCATCCTTTAAAGGTAACATCGCTAAAACCCTTATCAATTAATAATTTACTTAATGTACGGTACGACCATATTTTAATATGCCCGCCAAGCCATAGCGGATCCATATGCCGGTCCCATTTATTGAATATGCTCAGCACCAGGTTTTTTAAATAGCCATGATAGGGGGTAGATAAAATGATTTCGCCGCTGCTACCGAGAATGTCTTTACAGAATTGTATAAACTGCGCAGGGTCATACAAGTGTTCAATTACCTCCGTTGATATAATGGTATCAAATTTTATATGCTGTAGGGGCAAAGGTAGTTTACCGGTTGACAGGTCCTGCAAGAAAAATCTTTCCGGATTATTTCTTTGAGCTATTGCTATACCTTCTGCAGAAGCATCTGTGCCGTAAATATTATAGCCCTGTTGAAGCAGGTAATTTACCAGGTACCCGTTGCCGCAGCCTAAATCAAGTATGGCTTGGTTTCGGCTTTTGTCTAATGTTTGCAATAATGGTTTCAATATATAGCCAAAGTTATGGGTGGCCCCGGCGTTATTGTAACCGTAGTCGTGGTAGTTACTCATTAATTACTTTGCTGTAAAGTTGAATATACTGTTTTACCAGTTCATCAACGGCAAAATCGCGACGGATAATCAGCGGCGCTGCTTGCCTGATAAGGTTAATTTGAGCCTGGTGATGCTGATAAATATCGTTAAGTGTATCACTAATTGCGGTAACGCTGGCGGCACATACCCAGCCTAACCCATTTTCTTGAACATAACCGGCAAGGCCCACTCCGGTGCTTACCAATACAGGTGTCCCGGTGCTTAGGCTTTCTATTACTACATTACCAAAGTTTTCGTCGTGTGAGGGCAGCACCATTAAATGGTGTTTGCTTAGCAGGTCAAACTTGTCATCATGATGAAAACCCGCCCAGTTTACTTTTTCTGAAAGATGCTTAGGTATCAGTTTTTTCAATTCATTAATATACCCGGACTCACCGCTTCCGGCAATCGTTAAGGTAAACGGGAAGTTGAGGGATGTAAGCGCCATCAGTAAAATATCAAGACCCTTTTTCTCTTCGATCCGCGAAAAAAATAACAATTTGAGCGGCTCATCAGCAGCTATGCTGGTGTTGTATGTGGTTAAGGGCGGCAGCTTTACAAAGTTAGGTATAACATTATAGGATAGCGGCTCAATGACAGATTTTACTGCGTTAGCCTCGTTAACTGTGGTGGCGTGGATATGTATTTTTTGTAAAAGTCTTTTTCCTAATAGTTGGTGTATCCGGGCTTTTTTACCGCTGTTTTTGTTGTTGAAGGAATAAGCGCTTAATGTACCTCTTGGCGATAGGATAACGGGTATGCGTTTCCATACAGCTATTAAACAGGCCAATACCGATACAAGGTTCCACCAGGCATGTATATGTACTATATCAAATCCGGTAACGCGTTTATATAAATTCTTTAGCAGCGCGGGCGAAAAATGTGTATGGTCTTTAGTGATGCGTTTAAAGTAGGTCACTTTAACACCATCAATTATTAATGGGCCATTGGGAACTACGTTCAGTTCGGTTGGCCCGTTAGCAGTGGTGGTGAACACCTCTACGATAACGCCGGCCTCATGTAACTGCTCGCAAAGCATACTTACCGACATGGTAGGACCGCCATAAATGTAGGCCGGTTTGTAAGAGGCGTTAATGTGTAATATTTTCAAACCCTGCGTAAGAAATTAGCGCCCACCATAATCCGGTGAATGATAAGCATGGTTATAAATCCCCAAAAAACCGAGTTGGACATAAATTCAAAACTAAGACCGCGCCATACAATCTGGAAAAGACCGCTGAAAATAAGGGCTACGCCAAGCAAATAACCACCAAACAGTTCTTCTGCCTTTTGCGAAATTAGTTGTACTACCGCACCGTATGCGAACAAGGAGAGCAATACGCCCAGCCACCCACCTGAAAGGTAGCCATCTACAATATAAGCCGGTTTGGCAGATACTGCAGAGCCGCGATAAACAACACCGGCATCATACACCCGCTCCATCACCATTTCTTCGGTAATGGGTTTTGATGGCCAAAATATGCGTGGTACAATAGCATATACAGATTGTTGCACCAGGCTTAGCCCATAATAATCTACCTTTTCCGGCGTAGATTGGATGAACGTGGTAAACATATCAACTTCGCTTAGCCGGTATACTAAAAAGTCCCAGTTGTTAGAAGTGCCTTCCGCGTTTAGAGTGGCATCCAGTGCCGCTTCGTAAGCTTCGTCGCTATCCGCATTATCTGCCCAGGCGTTTTGCCTGAAAACCTGGTTATATGTTGGCAGATAAACAAAAAGCAAAATAAGCAGGGGGATAAAGACAACCGAAACAGTTCTCTTGTACGACGGATATAAAAAGATGCCTAATACCAGTATGCTGATGATAATAGGCTCCTTGAAACCCGATACTAAAGCCTGGTAAAAATTGGTAGCATATAAAAAACCGCAAATAGCGGTGTTCGCCAATTTTTGCAGCGGGATAGCGAAAGCAAGCGCCAACGTACCGGCGAAAAAGCTTAAGGATGATAACTGAATATAAAACTGTGATAACCCTGGTATTTTATTTGACAGTATGGATAACGGCAAACAAACAATAGCCATAACCATCAGTACATTGGCTAAGCGGCTTTTATCATAGGTGTATTTTATCTCAACCGGGTATTTCATGCAGGCGAGTATACCGGTAACAAAGGCGGCATGGCCTAAAACATAATATTGCTGGCACTGTGCGGCCAGCGGTATTTTATCGTCAAGCGAGAGGTCCTGATAACTAATGAGGTTAATGAAGTAGAAGATGGACGTGCAGGCCATGTAACCGATAAAAATAATCTGCACAATGTATACAGGCCGCATAATTTGCTCACCCACGCTAAGGTCTTTCGGCATGGGTTTTATTTTGCCGGCATAACACATATAAAATATGTAAAATGAGCCCAGCCAGGATATGAAATAAGACATTACAGGATCGGCCCTTAGCAAATAGGCTAATACCCATGGGATGTATAGCAACAGATAGCGTTCTAAGCCCCTGTTCATTTCGTCGTTGGTTTTACTACAGTAGTTTGCACTTTATCGTTGTTTAACAAGCGGGTTTCTATAGCCTGCGCGATAGCGCTGAAGTTCCAATCCTGTATTATCCCGGATGAGTTTTTACCATACGCAGCTAATTGCTGCTTAGATCGGGTTAATTCTCTCAATACATTGGTAAGGCTTGGCAGATCATCGCTTTTAAATATAGCGCCATTTATGCCCGGTTTTACGAGGTCGGCGGCGCAGCCCACTTTGTCTGATACTAATACGGCCCTGCTGCATGCCATCGCTTCGTTTACGGCAAGTCCCCATGTTTCGGAAACCGATGGCAGGCAATAAATATCGGCAGCAGCGTAGATAACTGGCATGTAAGTCTGATTTACAAAATCTATGAAATGAATATGGCTGCTTACACAAGTTTTAGCCGCCTGCACTTTCAGGACATCTTCGTTGGGCCCGTTACCGGTTAACAGTAAATGGACGTTGGTATTATTTAGCTGTTCAAAAGCCGAAATAAGCAGTTTAATATTTTTAACCGGCTCAAATTTGCCGGCATAAACTATCAGAAAATCGTTTGCCGGTATATGAAGTTTCTCCCTCAGGTTGATGCCTTCCTGTTGCCTGTCTTCCTTAAAACGGCTGTTATCTATGGCGTGTGGCGCAAAACTTAGCTGGTGCTCTTTTAGGCCGTACTTTTTAAAATAGGCTTTGTTATTGCTGCCTACATAAAAAGCATGGTCCACATGCCGGTAAACCCATTTAAGATAAAGAGTTTTTAAGAATGATTTAAATGGATGTACAGGATTTAACAGCGTTGAATCTCCTCTGAAAAAGACCGGAATTCTGTTCTTAAAATACCGCATGGCCTTTAAGTGACTCGTGTAATTCCATCCAAAAAACAGAACCGCATCGGGCTGCCAAGCTTTTATTTGATGAATCAGGCCCGGGTTTACAATCCCAGCCGGATGATGTGAGCCGGGTGAAGATGCAGTATTAGCAACCCATTCATAATTGTAACCTTCCAATAAGGGGATGTCCCAAGCTATTTTTTGGGCAAAGCCGTGGTCGTATCCTACATTGTGTTCGCCCATAGTATAAAAAACCTTTACCGCGATATGCCCGCGTTGTTGCAACAATTTAAACACCGGCGCGTAATACTGGATAGGGTGCGTAATAACGATAGCCAGCTTTTTCAAATAGGTTTTACCTGTTGTTTGGATTTTAAGACCTCGGCGAATAATTCAACCTGTTTTAGGGTTAATTGCTTAGCGCTATATTTTTCAAATTCCGGCGTGGTTTCAACCGGGTCGAAGCTGCCCTGTGCCCATGCGCTTAATAAAGCACCTATGCCGGCCTGAGTGGCGGCATCATTTGCCGGTATGGTATATACCGAAGCTTTTGGAGCGCTCTGCTTAATAATGCCTACAGCGCTGCTTTTTTCGTTAAATACAGCCAGTAAAGGTTTTTTGCTGAGCAGGTAAGGGTATATTTTTGATGCGGTATAGTCCGGATCGTCAGAACCCGCAATAAACAGCGCATGGGCCTGCTGTAAAGTGGCAAGGGTATGAAAGTAGCTTATCCTATTGGTTACTTCTACCACGCTTTGTTGTACGCCCAGTTCTTGGGCAAGCGGTAATATGGTTGGCTTACCCTGGCCGGCGGGGGCGTAACTGGTGCCTATAAAATAAAATTTAAGCTTGCCATATAAATCTTCATTCTGTAACAGTAACTGCTTAAACACTTCCAGAACAGGCCGAATGGCTTTGTGCATATCGTAACCACCCCGCCCCACGTAAACAATATTTATATGGTTTTTACTCAATAGCGGTTCAAACGAGTGTTCATGTTTTAATGCTATAGCTAAATCGGGTGCAAAGGCGCCAAATGTAATAGTATCAGCAGGTATAGCTTTAATCTCAGGATACCGTGTTTTTAAATTATAAATATAATTAGCTGATACCGCTATTAAACCATCCGCATGTTTAAGCGCGATGGGTTCGAGCATTTTATTTAGCCTATAGGAGAACCAGTACTTAGGAGGCCTTTGCTCTTTAGGCTTATCCTGGTAGTATTCGGAATGCCAGGGGTCCTGCATATCTATTACGTACGGTATACCAAATCTTTTTTTCCAGTAAGCGCCGAGTACGCACACTGGGAACTGTGTTGTTGAAAAATAGACGAGGTCGAACCGGGTTTGTTTAAGCAAGCGGTTAACCTGGGCGTAGAAGAACCACAGCGAACGCAGGGCGAGGCTTCCTAAGCCTAATTTAGAAGTCCATTTGCGGTTGAGCGCTTTAATCTTATGTACTTTGATGTAGTCCGGAACAGTTTGGAGCAGTAAATGATCTGTTGGGAGTGGCGAATAGCTTTCATTAACCGTTACCACTTCTGCATCCCAGCCAAACTCTTTAAAATAGGGTAAACTGGTACGCACTCGCTGCATATCAGCCGCGTTTTGCGGAGGGAAATGTGGCGAAATAATCAATACCTTCAAGCTTTTAGCCTTAGAAACTTTAATATTTTTAATTTCATGCTCGCCTCTCTTATCTGATTACGCGCATCTTCCCAATTGATCATGGAATCATTGATGTCATAATAGCCGCGTTGCTGCTCAGGGATGGTATTGTTTTCAATATTGAAAACCAATAAAGGAAGATCCCTAAAAAATTGAGGGTTACGAAACGGCGGATGTAATGACCATAATCCGTTTTCCGCACCCATAAAGTCCACCCTTTTTAATCCCTTTTCACGCATAATATCGGTTATCACATCTTCCGGCAACATATAAACCGGATTACCCCTTAATAATGCTCTTAGTACTGTAGTAAAACCTGCAATACGTACAGGCAGAGGACATAGATGCATAATGAACGCCCGCCTGTCAATAAAAAATATGCGGGTGCTGAAGCTGTCAAATACCACTTTTCGTAATGGCGTATTATCTGTTTGGCCATCCTGGTCCATCAGTTTGCCGTCCTTACGGGGCGGTCCGGGGTGCGGACTGCAAGCAATAACATCCTGATCGCTTTGCATAAGCGTTATAGACTGTTGTACCCATGCCGGGCTATGTCCGCCAAAAAACATGTCGCAGTCGGTATTCAGGATGTAATCATAACGGGCTTTGTAAATGCCGTAGAAATAAGAGTAATAAGGCCCGTAACGGTGCGTTTTAAGCGGCACAGGATTAGACCCAAAATAAGCGTCGCTTACGGCTTTTCTGGCTGGTGCGGAATAATCTACCGTTACCAGATTGATTGCGGGGTAAGTTAAACTCAGCTCATTGATAAAACCCTCCAAGTCTCGAATAATAGCTGTATACATCCCCGTATCATAGCCATGAAGATCAAACACAATTAACACTTCGTTTACCTGGCTGTACCATACCTTTAACTGGTGCGGCAGCAGGTGCTTAATATATTGATGATCGCGTGGCGAAAGGCTGATCTTAAGGGTTACGCCGTTAGCAGGCATGTTTAGTTTGATTAAATGGCGCTTCCAGTAAGCGGCTTGCTGCCGATAGTAATTGATTTGCCTGGTTTTCCCAATTATAGTATTGCGCTGCCTCAATAGATCGTTCGCGGGCAGCGATAAGTTCAGCCTGATTACTTAGCCATGCCGACAGTTGGATACCGTCATCCTCCGAGTAATGCTGCGATAGCATGATACCCGGTTTAAATTTTTCAAAGGCCTCTTTCTGTCCTTGCGTGTGGCTCGCTATCACAGGCAGGCCAGCCTGTATATACTGAAAAAATTTATTGGTGATGGTAAGATCTCGACTTGGCGGAGTGGCCAGCTCCAGTGCCAGGCCAATGTCAAAGCCGGCTATCTTATCGGCAAGTTGCTTATCAGGCACCAGTCCGTGAAAAAATAGCTGATGCTGTGCAGGTATAATGCCAATAAGCTCCGAGCGAAAATCAATATCAATATTACCCAACAAGTGTATCTCTAAAGAAAATTTTACTACGGCTGAAAGCTTTATAAGTTGCTCAAGCCCGCGCCCCCTGCCAATGGTTTGCGAAAACCAGAAGAGTTTTAAAGGCTGTTCATAGGTTTTGCCGGCCTGCATCAGATCGTCCCTTTTGTTAAATACATTATAAACAACAGTTGGTTCAGGGCAATTATACGCCCCGGCAAGTTCTACTGCTAATATGTTTGAAGTGGTAATATTACAGATGCCTTTTTGGAGAGCTTTTTTCTCCAGCCTGCGTAACAATTTTACCGGGCGGTAGCTCATCGCATCAGGCAGCAGGTCGGCCGAGTACCAGTCTTCAAAATCAAAACCTACCCGTTTGCCATGCTCCATTAAACGGCACCCGCAGTAAAGTCCCAGTTCCTGATGGCCTATGTACGCGTCGGCATTTAACTTCAACGCGGCTGACACAAACCTGCCGGCTCCGTAGCCTAAAGCCAGGTGAGTTTGTATACCTATGAATTTTACCAGCCAATCGGCCAATTTTTTGATCAGTCGGTCTGTAATGGAGATGAAATTTTTGTTTTGCAATTGCGCTATACTGATCAGTTTAATATTATAACCTGCGATCAACTCCTCATCTTCTATGCTAAGTGAAGCATCATAAGTGTTGTTGATAATGGTAATATCATAGTAGCGCGATAACAAGCGTGCTTCTTTCACCACCCTTGGATTGCGGCACAAGTGCGACTGTGTGATGATGCAGATGTGTTTATTCGCTTGCATTTGTATAAACACTGTTGATGATACTCAGCATTGCCAATGCGCTTTTCTCCAGGGTAAGATTCTCCAGAATATACTTACGCGGTGCAAACTCATTTTTATTTACCGATGTCCAGAACGCGTCGAAGTGTTCTTCAAAATCCACTACATCTGTAAATTTCTTTCCGCAGCGTTCATCAAAAAAAGGAGTGGAGGTAGCCTTAACAACCGGTGTTCTCCATTTAATTCGATTAGGATCCAGCCAGTATCCCTGGTCCCAGGCGTAAATGGGTATATTCATGGCCATAGCCTCGCAACAGGCAAAGCCCTGGCTCTCATGCTCGCATAAGAATATCATTGCCCGGCATTGCTGCAACAGGTTCATGTAGGTGGCCTCGGTATAACTCCCATAGATAATTTCACGGTAGGTAAGGCCTAAGGTGTTCAATCTTTCAATGATCGGCTGTGCCACTTCCTCCTCAGCATGCTCTTTATTCCACAGGAATTTTTTATAGATCAGCACATCAAAAGTCTTATTGGCGTGGTCGTCGGGTTTCCAGTGCCCGGTATCAATACCCGCTGGCCAGAGCGCACAATTAGCTTCTCCGTAGAATGGTATATAGATACTATTGGCCCATGCGGAGTGTTGCAGGTACTTGGCTACGGGGTATTGCTGCATCAGGTTGGGCCATTCGGCAGGGTGTGTCATCAGGCCTATGCCTGCAATAACCGGGTTGGCCTGTTGGTAGCCCTCCAGCGCGTAAGTGCCGTCGCCTAAAACCACAACGGGTTCTCCCGGTGATATTTTATTAAAGGGCAGGTTAATGTCATAATCAATGTTTAAAAGGTCGAAACCTTTGCAAAGGTTAATAAATACCTTTTTTACACCGCTCACTTTATCGCCCTTTACCAGGCGCCTGATAGCATGTACCAGCCTACGGTCGCCGGGCAGATAGCGGCTCTTAGGCGGCCGGGTTCTGAAGTAGACGTGTATCTTTTTCATTTTTAGTGAAGTAGCGCCTTACAGCCGGCTGGAAATGTATCTCTAACCAATAGGCAAGCGAAAAAGTAAGGATGAGCCATAGCAGGTATTTCAACGTAACCTCCGCAAGCTGGTTATGGATAACGATATATTTTTTGATAAGCAAGGCCATGGGTACATGTAAAATGTATAAGCCGTAAGATATTTTACCAATGCCCGTAAACCTGTTCATGATAAACGTGGAGACACGCGTTTCGAAATAAAATAATAACGATAGCACCCAGTATATAAGGCACATTACCCAGCGGGTATCTTCAAATATTCTTTTAGTGATGATCAGGTAGATAAAAACACCTACGGGTAATACATAAGTAACCAGCTTATTGTATTGTAAAATGCGGTTATCCGTGCCTGTAAGGGTGCTCATCACCATAAGGCAAAAGGGAAGATCAAACACCCAGTTCAAATTTGAGTGGGTGTATATGCCTAATTTATGCAATACAATTTGCCCTATACCTAAATGATTAAGCGATAAGTGTAAAAAAAGTAGGCTGATAAAAGGCACGATGTTTTTAGGCGCATCCGGTTGTTTTGAAATCAAATTCCAGCTCAGTATGAGGCCTAACAACCAGAAATAGAAACCGTTGAGATAACCACCCATAAAATAGAATGGTTCGGTGATGGGAATTGACACTACGCTCATAATGAACATTGCGAGCAATACTTTCCACAAGCGGGGCTTGTAAATGATAAGAGGGATGAAAAGCAAATAGTAAAGTACCTCGTAATTTAAACTCCAGGTAGCATAATTAACCAGCACGGGAATCTTAAAATGATAGTACGATAGCCCATTTTGTAAAAATAAAAGATTGCCCAGCAATACAGGCAAGCTCACTTTACCAGCCACCACAATACAGATGATGATAGAGATGATATAAATAGGATACAGCCTTAATGCCCTCTTTTTTAAATAGCTTTTAATGATGAAATCTGTACTGCTGGTAATACCTATCACGTAGCCCGACATACAAAAGAACACCATGACTGACAAGTAGCCGGCTCCCATGTATTGCATAAACAGAGGCCACGAAAAATTATTCACCAGTAATTTAGGATCGCCAACCGCATGGGTTAGCAAAACCAGTATGGCACAAAGCCCCCGGTATTGCTCTATGGAGTAATTATACTTGTATTTAATACCTGGCGGCTGCAACCGCTGCTTAAAAAAGTTTACAATGGCAGCCTGCATAGTATTTTTTTTAACGTTTGCGGGATGCTATGATCTGTAAGCGCGCGATGCTGTCCGTTTATCTTCAATTTCTTACGCTTTTCGGGGTTGTTTTTTAATTCGATTATCTTGGCTGATAGCTCTGCGGCGGTTTTGTAAGTTTCTATTTCGTTCCCAAGCTCGTATAACTGGTCAAGTCCGGGCGCCCATTCGGTGAGGTAGCATGCCCCCAGCATAGGCGCCTCAATATCTCTCAGTCTGGAGTAAGTATCAGGCTGCCGCAACGGAAACGCGTATGAGGGATAGCGGTTAACACCAAGGGTGATCATGCTGCCCGAGGTGAGCAGGTTGTATTCATTGTACGGAGGAATACCTCTTAGCTTTGCTGATAACGCGCTGCTCGTTTCTATATTAAACCCGCGCTGTTTTATTTTTTCGGCATAGCCAAGCACGCCATATTTGCTTATCACCTTTACCTGATGGGTTATTTTTTCCCTTAATCCGTATCGCGGCTGGTATGCTGGGGCCAATGCTGTTTGCTGCCATCCGCTGCCATAAACGGCCAGGTCTGTATCGGGGGCAAGTTTTATAAGTTCTTCCAATAATAAATGGCGTTGAATGTCCTTTGAGCCTATGAAGGTGATCTGCTGGTTTACCTCGGCTTTAAAACCCCGGTATTCCGGAGCCACCCACATGGGCATTGGCAGGTGAATAAAGTTATAACCCGCTTTCTCATATATTTCCAATGCCTTGTACTCGGGTACCCAGTTCAGGTCAAACACGCCAAATTCTTTAGGAGCTTTTTTAAACTCGCGCACATTATCACAAAAAAAGTTAACGGCAGGTATGCCCATCTTCTGTATCTGCTTAACAGCACTTACGTCAACCTGGTGCGGATACAGATAGCTCAGAAAAACATCGGGCCTATTATTTTTCAGATAGTTGATGGTTTGCTCCCAGGCATCGGCGCGCCATTGGTTAAGCATATCAACAGATTGTGGTACCAGGCCTTTCGCCCAATCAACATCAGGGCACTCCATCCATTCATGGCCAGCCTCTTTTATCCCGTTTTTAAGGTAGTGTTCCCAAAAATCATAGGCTGGTACAGGGTGCCTTACCGGCGATTGCAGGAATGATAAAAAGAACTTCATTCTATGATCTCTTCGCGCTGGTTGTTACCCGCAACCAGGCCGCGTATACCTAATTGCGACAGCAGTGTAACGTTTAGCTTTCCTCTTTTTAACACATTCGCGGCCGCAAATTCAATAGATGCATTTACCGGTATGTACGGTTTTTTAAAAGTGAGTTGAATTGTTTTTTTGATAAGGCTACGTATACCTACTATCCGTTCGGGGTAGGCAAACACTTCGGTAAGGCATTCTCTTAAAAAGCGATGCAGACCATCCGCATCTTTTACCCAGTAGCCACGTGTTGAAACAGCCCCGTTACGCGAGTGGTAATCATAGCCTTTAACAGCGAATGCTGTAAACTCTGGCACCGTAAATTGTTCTGTAAGGCAATACCTGCCGCTTATTTTAAATATAGGCTGGTTTTTTGGTAGATGCTCGCTCACCAGTAAAAGCATCAGTAGCTCATTAATGCCCTTGTTATCAAACTGATATTGATGAGTATGATAAACTTTTAAAGATTTAAAATCCGTAAATATGGCTTGCAGGCCGGCCTCTGTCAACGAAGGAGAGTTATCAATCAGGTAAACATGCTCAAAGCCATGTTGATAAAGGCTGTTTAAGGTTTGTATGGTTTGAGACAGGCGTTCATCAAAATTATAAAACCCCTTTGTGTTATTATTGCCCGGTTTAAGTGTGGAGGTAACAACGGCAATCATTTCTGAGGAGGTTTTAAAATATTACCCTTCAAAAAATTGGTGAACTGTGGGCCTAATATACTCCTTGCCCTTTTTTTTACTTTCTCTTTAGGCGAAAGATACTCCGGAGAAGTTATACCCAATTTTTTAATGCTTTGTTTTATGCTTCGCCTTAATAACGGATATGCCGGATACATACTATTATAGATGCTTTGCAAACTACGGGCATACGCTTTTTTTAAGGCATCTGTTGGTTCCCTGGACGAGATATGGTCATACCTTAAACCCAGCGAATGGATTAGAGAGGTATAATGCTTTTCTAACTTGCTGGCCGATAGGCTAAAGTTATTGTTGGTGTATTTCCTGTAATAATTATATCCGCCGGTTTTAACTATACCATTAGCCTGGAGTAAAACCCTGCAAAAGTATTCACCATCATCATCAACGGTTAAGGTTTCGTTCCATGGCCCGGCCTTTTCTATTATTTCTCTTGGCGTAAGCCAGGCATTGGGCTGTACCATTGAGCCATTATCGCCGTAGCCCCCCCATAAATGAGTTAAAAACCAGGCCGGGTTATCACTATCCAGTAGAAATTGTTCCTCATACGCTGATGGGGTGCTGTCTTTGTGTGGATTACCGTCGGTAAAATGGATGGTACTGCAAACGGCTATTTCTCCCGGGGCGTTTTTTAGTGCTTTTACCTGTAGTTCAATTTTGTCCTCACTCAACAAATCATCCGCATCTAAAAACTGGATAAAATTACCAGTAGCATGCTTTAACCCGGTGTTGCGCGCGGCACTTGCACCTTTGTTGGGCTGACTGATCACCTTAACCCAATCGCTTTGATATGTTTGGGCAATTGACAATGACCGGTCTGTTGAACCATCATCTACCACAAGGATCTCTTTGAAGGGCCAGGTTTGTGCCATGGCCGATGCTATTGCCTCGCCTATATATTTTTCGGCATTATATAAGGGTACAATAATAGATACCAGTGGTTCAGCCATTTCTGAGATGGGGTTTAAGCAGACGGATCATCTTTTCTCTTGCCCAGGCGCCAAAGAATGGGTTAATGCGGGTAAGCAGTTTAAACCCTGTACTGCCTTCGGGGCTGTAAGGGTAGCCTAAACGTTTGCTTAGATCAATAGCCTTATGTACATATTCCCAATCTTGACAAGAAGCAAGGGTAGCAATACACAGCCACAGTTGCCTTGCTAATTCCAGTGGATATTTTTGGCCATGCGTAGACGCGGTTTTTAATAAAACATGGTAATTGGCTCTCGCGCACTTGAGCACGTTGGATGCCGACATGCTTTCGCTATACCGGTAGTTGATGCAAGTAACTTCTGGCAGGTAATCAAACCTGTAATTATGCTTTGCTAACCGCTGGTGAAAGGCGTTATCCTCGTTATAAAGAACTTTTTCATCCAGATCGAAACCGCCGGCTTTTAAAAAAGCCTCACGTTTATACACGCCAAAGTTTACTATTTTATTGTTGATGGCGTACCTGAGCGGGTCGGCATGTAATTGTTCGCTATCATGATTGGGGCGACTTAATAGTTTGCCCGTATGCGCGTCTGTATAATCAAAGTTGAGGAGCAATACGTCAAACTCACTGCCCCTTTCTTTGATCCACTGATGTACCTCGGTAGTAAAATTGGGTAACAGATCATCATCAGCATCGTGGAAATGTATCCAATCGCAAGTGGTTATCTCCGCCAGTCTGTTTTTGCCCGATGCGCAGCCACGGTTTACATCACCTTGCAGCACGCACGCGCCGTAGTTTTCCGCAACATTTGCCGTGCCGTCAGTACTGCAATCGTTATATACCCATATTTCATTAAAGGGTATAGCCTGTTTTTTTGCCGAGTTTAACAAGCGGGGCAAATACTTTTCGGCATTGTAGGCGGGTATGCAGAGCGCTAAAGTATCCAATGTTATTGCCTGTATTTACCTTTTATGCGTTTAAGCAGGTATTGTACCAGTTTTTTTAAGGGCTGTTTATTCAGCACTTCTTCCAGCGTTTGGCTTTCATTGCCCGGAGAATAGATATACCGCAGAAATACATTTGTATTTGATGGAGTGAAGTTTTCCAGTATTAATGCATATTCATTCATATATGCCTCGATAAGTTCAGCATTGTTGAGTTTTTCCTCAATAGTTTGCTGTGCTGCCGCTGCCATCTTATTGAATTCGCTTTCGGTAAGCGAATTCATCTTAATGATACACTCTGCTAAAGCATGCGTATCATTGGTATTATAAGTATAACCATTGTGGCCATTCTCAATTAATTCTGCTGCTCCGGCACCGTCAGCACATATCACGGGCGTGCCGGCTGCCATAAGCTCTGCACAGGTAAAATTAAACATATCCCAAACAGATGGTACAATGCCAAACTTGGCTTTCCGTTGCATTGCCAGCACATCGTGATGGTTTACTGGCTTTTTCACTTCAATAAGTTTACACCATATATCAGGGTAGCTGAGTTGCAGGTATTCATTAGTAGTAAGCACCTTATCGTAAGCCACATCGCGCCCATACCATTTTAACGGTACTGGAGTTTTTAATTCACCAACAGCTTTACAGAGTTCCTCGGGGCCTTTCCACTTTTGTATGCGCGCGGTAACCAGGCCGTAATTATCCCTTTCAGATAAACTTAAAGGAGGGGGCATAACCGGGCAATATACCGGTGGCAGGTACTTAATATCGGTATCGTTTAATACGGCTGACCAAAACTGCTGGTTTGCTCGGCTATGCGTAATTATTTTGTCTGATAGGGGTAGGAGAGCCAGTTCGGTATGTATATTGGCATTAATGCCAGGGACTGTGTCGCTGTTATTCTCATGCAAGGCTATCTGGCCGGCGCTGCCGTGCAGGCGTGTAATAACCGGTTTATCATGTTGAATAAGCCATGGCACATAACCCAGGCCAAAGTCGGTGCATTCAATAACATCAAAGCCTTTACCCTGGTTTGCCTGTTGCCACATGGCCCATGCGGCGGCTATATTATTGCGGTATTCGGGCAGTAGAGTAAACTTATCAAATCGGGCTAAGTGCTCCTGGTATAAAGCAGGGTTGAGATATTCTATCTCTATACCTTCGTGTTCAAACTTATCGGTACCCTGCACATAACCGCTGCCTACCATAACCTTTATACGCTGGCAATGCGGCCTTATCGCTTTAATATAATGTTGGTAGTAGGTAGATATGCCTCCGCCCGAGTGTGGATAGTATTCAGGAAGGACAAATAAGATGTTCACTATTTCAGACTTTTATCCAGGCTGAGCAAAAATGCCTGCCGTTTTGGTCGTTACTTAACGCCAGTTCATGTTCTAATTTCCTGTACCGCTCATCAAGGTTACTGCCCATGGTTCCGTAGAAACCGTAAGTGCGGTAGCTGATCAGGGTATTGTTTCTAAGATAATTAACCAGTTGCGCCTTACTGATGCCGGCCCCGGCAGAGTAGGGCAAGCCTTCCACATGGATATCGGTTACACTCCATATTTCACTATCTGTAAGTGGTTGGTTAATTATTTTTTGCTCGAGCAGCTTTTTGTTAACCCGTTTAATATAGTCCGGCTCTTTAAACAGGCGTTTTGCTTTATTGATAGCCCGCTCTATTATGGTTTTATTAACCCGCTTGCTCTCATGGTATTGCTGGTACTCCTTTTTTCGGTTCTCTAAAACCTGGTTATTCTGTGCTTCCGCGGCCGGGTCTTGTATGGTAATGAGCAGGCCCCCGTTTTTTTGTAGCGAACTAATCTTTTCAAGAAAAGGGGGGAGGTCTGGTATGTGATGCAATACCGACGATATCAGGATAATGTCGTACTGTTCTTGAACGGTGTTTACATCTCCGTTAATGGCTAACACTTTTTTCCCCCATTTTGTAGAGCGTTTTACCGCTTGTTTGAGCATTTCTTCCGACGTATCCAGCAGGTGTATTTCTGCAACGCGGCTGTCCATACCGGCGTCCAGCAGCATTTGTGTAGCCAGGCCAGTACCACAACCCACATCCAGCAGCTTAAGCGGCTGATTATTTTTGATGTGGGGCTTAATATCAGCTATCAGTAAACCGTATTGGACCGGTAGGCTCTCCCACATTTCGGTATGCAGCTTATCGTAGTGTTTAGCCTCCTCGTTGTGAAATATGACATTTACACGGGCATGAAATTCCCTCGCGTCTGTAAGGTTTGATTTTTGCCTGATCAGCGGCTCAAGTGTTTTTAAATACTCACTCATTTAGTCGGATAAATTCGGCATTGATAATTCCTTCGTCGGCCTGGCGGATATGGTTGTCCCAGACGGCACTGATGGTGAACATACCTATTTCTGTACCCCAAACCCAATCGTTATCGGTATCGCCCCAGGCGCCGAGGGCAATAGTATATTCTCCGGGTCGTAAAAAGCCTGGTTTTATATTAAATGCTGCAGTAAACTTCCCACCTGAGAGCGCTCGCCCTGCGGCAACTTCACGCAATGTAAATAAACGGACCCCAGCATGGTAAACAGCTAATACAAACACCACGCGGTTGAAATCTATAACTGCTTCGCCCTCAATATTAAAGCAAAGTGGTTGGGCTATACTAATAACAGCATGGTCATCGGCTGAGTTGTTGATCCATATTTTATGAAACAGCAACTGATCTTTCAGATTGCCGTTAAGTATACGGGTGATGTTGTCTGTACGGTTCAAAAGTTGGTTGTAGGTGCCAATGGCGTTACTTACCGGCTCAATACTTTGCAGCAGGCCATTGTTAAGTACCATACCCGTATTGCACAGGCTTTTAATGCTGCCCATGTTATGCGATACAAAAAGCACGGTACGGCCTTCGCCTTTGCTTACATCCTGCATTTTACCCAGGCATTTCTTTTGAAAATCTGCATCACCTACGGCCAGCACTTCGTCTACGATGAGTATTTCTGATTCGAGGTGGGCGGCAACCGCGAAAGCCAGCCTCACATACATACCCGATGAATAGCGTTTAACCGGGGTATCTACATACCTGTCAATACCGGCGAAGGCGACGATCTCATCAAACTTCCTTTTTATTTCGCCTTTACGCATACCCAAAATGGCACCGTTCAGGAATATATTTTCGCGGCCCGTAAGTTCGGGATGAAAGCCGGTGCCTACTTCCAGTAAGCTGGCAATACGGCCTTTTACCTTTACAGAGCCCGTGGTAGGAGAAGTAACGCGACTCAATATTTTCAGTAGGGTGCTTTTTCCGGCGCCGTTGCGGCCAATAATACCTACGGCATCACCCTGTTCAATCTCAAAAGCAATATCGCGCAAGCTCCACACCACATCGTTGGTGCCTTTTCGCGTACGATCGTTTGTTTCACCGATCTTCAGGAACGGATCTTCCTTACCCCTTAGCCGGGCCCAGTAACGCTCCAGGTCGCGCGAGATGGTACCCGTACCGAAGTCGCCCAGTTGGTAGGCTTTGGAAAGGTTTTCGGCTTTAATGGCTATGCTCATCAGATGGTGTCTACAAATGATTTTTCGGCTTTATTATATACTATGGTTCCCAACAGCAATATAATAATGGTAGCCACAGTACAATATAGCAGCAAACCTAAATCTAAACTTCCCTTGCCTAAAAAGCCATATCTGAAGGTTTCAATAATTGCGGTGATAGGGTTGTATCTGATTATCCAGCTGTACGCGGGAAATTTTGCCTGCGCTTCTGACAATGGGTAAACTACCGTTGTGGCGTACATTAACAATGGTACGCCAAAGGTTATTACAAAAGCCAGGTCGCGGTATTTGGTAGTTACGGCTGATATCAGCATGCCCAGCCCAAGCCCCTGCGCTGCGATTAATAGCAGCAGTACGGGGAAAAGCAGCGCATACATATTAATACCAGTCATATGACCCTTTGCATAATAGAATACCAAAAGAACCACGAATAATATAAACTGAACAGCAAACCTGATAAGGTTAGAAGCTACTATACTCAGCGGCATAATAAGCCGTGGAAAATATACCTTGCTCATGAGCGCTGTATTATCTTTAAAAACAGTTGATGTTTTGGTGAGGCACTCGGCAAAATAGTTCCACAAAATGGTGCCGGCCAGGTAAAAAAGCGGTTTTGGTACCCCATCAGTTGGTATGCCGGCCAGATTGCCAAAAACCAGGGTGTAAAATATGATAGTAATAACCGGCTGTACAAAAAACCAGATAGGCCCTAATATGGTTTGCTTGTAGAACGACACAAAATCGCGCCGTACCAGCAGCAGGAGCAGGTCGCGGTATTGCCAAACCGCTTTAAGGTTAAGATCAAACAGGCCGGTACGTGGTTTTATTTCCAGGTCCCAGTATTCTTTACCGGGTTCAGTCATGCTGTATCATGGTTTGCAGGGTTTCAACATAGTTGAGTTCGCTAAAGTATTGCAGGCATTTCTGTTGCAAAAGCTTTTTATCATCAATAGTTAAAGGGTTGGCTAAGCAAGCGGCAATGGCATTTTCCAGTTCATGCTCAGCATCAGGGTTTATCGCTTTACCCAGTTCGCCGTTACGTATGGCATCCAGGCTGCCATCAACATTACCGCAAATAACAGGAAGGCCGCAGGCCAGCGCTTCAATAAATACAATACCAAACCCTTCCTTTTTGCTGGGCAACACAAAGTTGTCGGCCATTAAAAAGTGTTCGGCCAATTCCTGTTCGGGAATGTAGCCGGTTAAAATTACGGCATCATCCAGTTTACTCTCATTGATCAGCTGTTTTACCCGCCTGGCTTCGGCTTCATCATAAGCGCCAGCCAATACATATTTTATGTTGGGGTGATTAATCTTTAGGTTAGCAATAGCCCTAATTACCCTATCGTAACCCTTATATAGCTCGGTTGAGGCAAGGCGCGTAAGACTAAAGATGATCTGATGGTTTTGGCTTAACCCGTATCTGTTAAGCAAATGCGCGGGTTTTGAAAACTCACGCGGCAGGTTCATGAACGGATCCAGCACATTGTTGAGTACAATGCACTTATCAGGTAATGTTTGATGCCATTTAAAAAGCTGCGAACGGGTAAAATTGCTCACACATAAAACTTTATCGCATTTGTTTAGCAGCCGGCGTTTATGGTAGGGCAGGGGACGCCACACTTCAATGCCATGGGCAATAAGCCATATCTGTGTTTGCGGATGTATAAGTTTTATAAAAAGCCCGGCCAGCGCAAGGTTAATGTGGCTTAATATGACCACATCATTTTTGGCAGGACTCAAAATGGTCTTCCATAAAAAATATAAGCGTTGGTGCCGGTAGCCCTCAAAGCTGGCTTTTGGAACATACTGCGGCATCAAATCGTCATTACTGTCATACAGCGACGACAGTTTAAATTTCCAACCGTTTTTTCGCGATAAGGTCAATAGAGAATGCGCCAGCACGCGGGTCATTTTTTGTATGCCGCCGGTGCTGCTAAAGGTTTGGAGCGATAAGAGATAAATGCTTTTAAACATGCCCCTGTATCTGGTATAGTGCAAAAGCGCGCGACCAGTGCATTTGCCCCTTGTTAAAATCAGCGATCATTTTTTTTGCAGCAGGGCTTTGGTAATTACCTATATGGCTGATGGCCTCATTTTCGCGCATCCACTGCTGGAGCGGAAATGTAAAACCCATTTTAGGCCTGTTCCAAACGGCTTCAGGTAAAATATCAGCAAAGCTTTCTACCAGTAATTTTTTAGGTAGGTTTGCAAAACGTATTTTGGGAGATATATGTGCAACCGCGGCTGTGAGTTCTTCGTCAAGGAAGGGTACTCTTACTTCCAGGCCATGGCTCATGCTCATGGTATCCGTATCGTGCAGTAACTGGTTTTGCATGTATATATTCGTTTCCAACCATGATGCCTTTAAGGCGTCATCAGCACCCTGGTAAGGCTGTGGGTCATCAGCGAAAAGAATATTGGCCACATGCTGTTCTGTTGTGCCTGTAAGCATGGCTATTTCATTTATACTAAAAAGCCCCCGTAGGGTAAGGTAGTCGGCTACAATGTGGTTATAGCCCAGGTAGCTAAGCCTTTTATAGCCGGATGAACCTATATGGCGCGCAAGTCTTAGTAACTGAAATGGTATTCTCTTTATATAACCCAGATATTTTATGCGGCTAAAGGATGGGTAACCACCAAATAACTCATCGGCACCCACGCCCGACAAAACAGCTTTAAGGCCGTTTTCATTCGCGTATTTACTGATGAACCATGAGTTGATGCCATCAGTAGTAGGCATATCCATAGCCGAAACTATTTGCTGGAAATACCGCTCAAAATCCTGCTGTTTTACCAGGTGTGTAAAGTTTTCGCCCTGTAATTTATTTAGTATGGTTTGCTGATACCACCGTTCGTCGTATTGCTTTTCATTGAAGAATATCGACACGGTTTTTAACTGGCTTACCTGCTCATTAGCCAATAAAGAAAGCAAGCTCGAATCGATACCACCACTCAGGAAAACACCAATTGGCGCGTCGGCAATGAGTTGCCTTTTTACCGCGGCTTGTAAACCATCCCTGATGATCTCACGGGCAGCTTCCGGGCTATCAATCAACACGCCGTCGGGTTTTAGGGTGTATGATACCAGCTTGCACTGTCCGTTTTTATCCCGGTGCAAATAATGCCCTTTCGGAAGGCTTAGTACACCCTGTAAAGTAGTATGCGGTTCGGGTATATGCCCATAGGCCAGCAACAGAACCGGCCATTGATTATTGGCCTGATAGTTTATCCCTGATTGTTTAAATGCCCTTATTTCTGACGCGAATATCAGCTTTTTGCCATCCGCATGATAATATAGCGGTTTAATTCCGGCTGTATCCCTTACCAGGTAAACCTCATCTTGGGCAATATCATGCAGGGCAAAGGCAAACATGCCTCTTAGTTTGCTGAAAGATGCCGCTCCCCAGTATTTATAGGCTTGTATAATTACCTCAGTATCGGTATCGTTTTGGAACGCTGCGCCAAGCTTTAGTAACCGGGCCTTTAATTCGCGGTAGTTGTATATTTCCCCGTTAAATGTTATCACAACGGTTTGGTCGGCATTAGCCATTGGCTGGTGGCCGTTACGGCTAAGGTCGATAATGGATAAACGGCGGTGGCCAAAGGCAACGTTATTCCGGCTGCTTACATAAATGCCTTCATCATCGGGGCCGCCATGCCGCAAGGCATTACACATTGCTTTTACGCTTAGTACGTCCTCGTTAGTTAAGTGGTCTGATACAATACCTGTTATTCTGCACATGGGGGAGTGTACATAGCTTCGCCTGGTAAGTCACATTTTTGTTTTGCAACTTATTATTTTACAATGCTTTAGGTGTAAGGTTATTTTGCCTGTCTAAAGCCTGTTTATATAGGATGGTGGCATGCTTACTATAAGCGATTGCCCCATACTTTCTAATCTCAATAATAGCTTTTTTTGTGAGCGGTGCGCTATTATCTCACCGTTTATACCTTTTAACGGGCCTGCCTTAATGGTCACTTTTTCACCGGGCTGTAGGTCCTCTTCTGTTACTTCAAGTTCCGCGTCGGTAGCTAAAAGTAATTTAAGCTCTTTTATCTGCCTGTCGGGCATGGTGGCTACTTTGCCAGAAAAGTACAGGAAACGTGCAATGCCTTTGGTCATTAAAACTTCGGCCATATGTTGCGGGCTGATGTTTACAAACAGGTATGAACTTATCAGCGGCTCCTCTACCCATTTCTTCCTGTCGCTCCATTGTTTTAGTTTTCTCTGTAAGGGAAGGTAAGCTTCAATACCTTTAGCCTTTAGTGCCTCGTAAGCTTTTTTTTCGGCCCTGGCATGGGTGTACACCGGGTACCATCTTGCAGCGCTTTCGCCGTTCATCACAGCCATCAATTATTTCCTGAACCAACTGGTTACATCCCACCATCTTTTCTTGCGCTCATCATCCATATAGTATCCCGATTTTTCATAACCGCTGTAATCCGAATAATAATAATAATGGCCATACCCATCGCCGGTGAAACGGGTGGTGTAATACCTCGAATGCAAAAGGTCTTCAGTGAAGGCATTAAGCACTATTACTGAATTATCCAAATGATACTCCTGCGCTATGCGCTGTGGAATGGTGGCCGCATAATACTTTGACTTGCCCGAGCGGATAACAAAAATATTGATATCGCTGATGCGGATAAGCGGTACCGAGTCTGAAACCAGACCCACAGGGGCGGTATCAATCATGATGATGTCATAGCGCTGCTTCAGGTCTTCGATGAGCTCCTTCATCCGTGTACTATGTAAAAGCTCGGATGGGTTTGGCGGCACAGGCCCCGAAACGATAAAATCGAGATTGGCCTGTTCCGAATGAAGGATAATATTATCAAGGTCCGATTGGCGCGACAGATAAGTGCTAAGGCCTTCGTTATTGGGCACATTAAAGGTATGGTGCAGCCTGGAGCGCCTTAGATCTGCCGCTATCAGTATAACCTTTTTATCTATTAAAGAAAGCGTACTCGAGAGGTTGACCGCCACAAAGGATTTGCCTTCGCCAGCCACTTCAGAAGTAATACAGATCACCTTACTATTTTTTTCGGAGGCGATAAAACTGAGGTTGGTCCTAACCGAGCGTACTGATTCTGCAAACATAGACTTGGGCATGCTTAATGCCAGCAGCTGTGAGTTGCTATCATTTATTTTATTGGGAAATTTACGTATTACCCCAATAATAGGTACCGTGGTGAGGCTTTCAACGGTTTCCTTATCATAAATGTAGGGGTTAAGTACCCGTATGAGTACGATAAGGCCAAGCCCTGTAAGTATACCAAATACAATTGCCGAACGGCGCACACTATGCTCATCAGGCGATACCGGGTTAAAATTAGGTTGGGCCTGTTCTACAATACTTGCTCCGGGCAATATACCCGCACGGCTTATCTGTGCCGACAACTTTTTTTCTGAGAGGAAAGAATAAACTTTATCACTAACCTCGTTATCCCGGTTAAGGGATATTTGTTCACGTTCGGCAACCGGCAGTACCGAAAGCTGCTTGTTGACACCGGCCAGTTGCCCCGTTAAATAGTCATAACTGCGCTTAACATTACTGTAGGTAGCATTTACCGAATTGAGGGCAGCCGTTTTGGCCTGCAGAATAAGATTGTTAATATCCTGTATTGGCTGCGAGTTAAGGTTATATGTTTTAAGCAGTTCGTAACGCTGGTTAAGTAGTTTGTCGAGTTTTTCAACAATTACAGGCAGCGAGGGATCGATCTTTTCATCGCCCAGGTTAAAATTAAGCGTAACGTTATTCTGCTCTTTGGCAATCTGGTTTTTGAGCTGGTCAATAGCCAGTAGTTGAAGTTTTAGAAGTGCTTGTTGCGTTTCCAGGTCCTTAGCCTTAACCAGGGCAGCTTCTGCTGATGTGCTCACTTCCATCAGCCTGTTCTTTTGTTTAAAATCAGATATCTGCTTATCGGAGCTTTTAACCTGGTTAGAAAGAAACTTTAGCTGATCATCAATAAAATTGATCATCTGCGTGGCCGACTGTGTTTTCCGGCTGCGGTCATACACCAGGTATTCCTTCATAATATTATTAAGCACATCAGCCGCGAATTGTGGGTTGGCATCTGTTTGCTGTAACAATATGATGTTTGAGTTTTTTGCCAGTTCGCTGGTGCGCAGGCCGCTTCTTACCCGGCCCAGTAGTTCCTCCGGGGTATTAAATTTAAAAAGGTAAACCGTATTGTAAGATACATTACCGGGCTTTTTAATAACAAAAGTTGTTGAGCCTATAGTTATAGGCGAGTTAAAGTTGTGCTGGTCTGTTTTATCTTTTCCCGCGTTTTTGTAGGTAAGTTTAAAGCTATTGGTATTTACAGGTTTAAACGTAATGATGTCATGGTAAAAGTTCAGGCTGTCAAACTGTATTAATTGTACATCAAGCGGTTTTTGAGGGTACAATTCACTGGTGCGCACACGGCCCTCTATATAAAAGCTAACAGGATAGTTGAGGTCGCGTATAGCATTTAATAAAACGGTTTGGCTTTGTATAATAGAGGTTTCGCTTTGTATGCGTGATACGCTGCGATCAACCGGTGCTACCACACCGGCCATATCCGGAATTTCGGATTTCTTATCCTCCAGCTTCATGGTGCCGGCAGTGGCATAGGTTTTTGGCGTATACCATAAATACACGTATGACCAAACCAAAAAAATAAGCAATGAGCCTGCTACCCAATACCAGCGGCTTACCAGTATTTTGCCTATTTTAAAATAATCAATCTCCTGGTTAGGCAGTTTTTTAACCTTGTTTTCCGTCTCTTCCATTATTGCCTGCTAAGCGTAAAGATAATTAAGGCGGTGTTAAGCAGCAACAAGGCAGGCTGCACCCATGTATTAAAGCTTTGTAGGTTATCGTTACGTATGGCCCTATTATTTTGTGCCACATAAATAACATCTCCGTTTTGCAGAATGGTGCGCGGGTCTGTTACAGCGCTTAAGTCTCCCAGGTTGATCATGGTAACCTGGCTTTTATTTTTCCCGCGGATGATCTTAACGTTTTTTTCATTGGCTTGCGGGGTTAAACCGCCTGCCTGGCCTATGATCTCTACCAATGTAGTATTATCTTTAGTGAGGGGGAAGTTGCCCGGGGCCTTTACCTCACCCAGCAGGGTGACTTTTAAATTAACCACCTTAAGCTCAATGATAGGGTCTTTTAATAAAATTTTATGGTAAAGATCCTCAATAAGTTTTGTGGCCTGTGGGCGTGTGAGGCCCGCTACCTGGATATGGCCGAGAGCTGGCAGGGTAACCGTACCATCTTCTTCTACCTGATAGGTTTGCCCCTGCGAGGCAATAGTGTTGCTGGAAGAACTGCCTGTTGATGTTGATGGAGGCACGTCATCAACAATATACTTTAAGCTTTGCAGGTTGCGTACCTGTAAAATATCCTGGGGTTGTATGCGGTATGGGGTAATAACAGTTGCCTGCTGCAAACTATCAGCAGTAGTAGCAGGGTTATGAAAAAGTAACTGGTTTTGCTTGTACGAGCATGAACTCACAGTTAAAACCAGGGCTATCAAATAGGTTAAATATAACAGGCGCATATTTTGTTATTGGCTGCTAAATATCAGGGAATAAATTATGCAGCATTTTCAAAAATACATAATTTGCGGCTAAATATAGTACTTTGGAGTGCCACAACCAGCCAAAATTTCAATAATAACCGTGTGTTATAATGCTGTAAATACAATTGAACGTTGTATACGCTCCGTTATTAGCCAGCAGCATACTAATGTAGAATATATCATTGTTGACGGAGGATCAACCGATGGCACCCTCGATGTGCTTTCGCGGTATGCAAAAAATATCAGCATCTTAATTTCTGAACCGGATAAAGGTATTTATGATGCCATGAATAAAGGCATTCAATTGTCATCAGGCGAAATATTAGGAGTACTTAACGCGGATGATTTTTTCGCCAGCGGAAAAATTTTAACAGTAGTACACGAAGCGTTTTCTAGCCAGCCGGCATATATTGTGTACGGCGATCTGGATTATGTTGATGCAACCGGAAATACTATACGTAAATGGCGTAGTGGCAATTATAAACACGGCCTGTTTAACTACGGATGGATGCCGCCGCACCCAACATTTTACTGCAGACGTGAACTGTTTGAGCAATTAGGGAATTACAGCCTGGCCTATGGAACCGCGGCTGATTATGAGCTGATGTCGAGGTTTATGCATCTCAATAGGACCCACGCTTATTACGTGCCGATGGTAATGGTAAAGATGACCACAGGAGGAGTAAGTAACAGGAGTTTGAGCAACCGTGTAAAGGCGCTCATGTTTGATTTAAAGGCTATGCGGGCAAATAATATCAGCTTGCCAATTATGGCCTTAATAATCAAACCTTTAAGAAAGTTGAAACAGTTTTTATAAAATAGTATCAATTTCTATATTTGCGGGGTTAATTACCCCTAACTAATTTAACTGATGCAAACCTATTTGGGTGCCTACTATGTTGTATACTACCTATTGGTAGTTGCAGTTTCGGCTTTAATTACCATTTTCGCCATTCCTTCTATTCTTCATGTGGCCAGAACACGGCATTTGTATGATGATGTTGGCCATTTCCGCAAACAGCATGACCATGGTATACCACGGCTGGGCGGTGTAGCTATTTTCGTTGGCTTTACCATCACCCTGCTGCTGTTCAGTATTATTGATAAAACTATACCGGTAAGCTATTTACTTGCCGGCAGCCTGGTATTATTTATAATGGGGATAAAAGATGATCTTTCGGGCGTTAACCCCAGTACCAAACTGCTGATACAGATTGCCGTAGCCACTTTGCTGGTAATTGTAGGTGATATACGCTTTACCAGCATGTACGGCATATTAGGTTACCACGATATTTCTTATACAGTAAGTGTTATCCTGTCAATTCTTTTTATCATACTCATCGTAAATGCTTTTAACCTCATAGATGGTATTGATGGCCTGGCTGCAACAACTTGTATTGTTGCCAACGGTGCTTTTGCCGTGATATTCATTTGTATAAATCATTATGAACTGGCTGTAGTATCATTAGCTATCGTTGGCGCCTTATTTGGTTTTTTGCGATTCAATATTACTCCGGCAAAAATATTTATGGGCGACGCGGGCTCGCTGCTCATCGGTTTGATAACAGCATTGATGGCGGTAAAGCTTATAGAGATTAATAAAGTAACGGCATCCAATACTCCTGAGATCATATCTGCCCCTGCGGTTACATTTGCTATATTAATAGGCCCTATTTTTGATACACTGCGGGTATTTACTATGCGTATACTTAACGGTAAGTCGCCTTTCCTTGCAGATCGTAATCATATCCACCATCGCATACTTAACCTCGGCTTCAACCATATGCAAACCACGCTGCTGCTGGCGGTAGTAAATATCGGACTGATTGTGGCCGTTTACTCATTATCGTTTCTGGGTAATTTTATATTGATGATACTCATTTTTGCTCTGAGTATGCTTTTTAATTGGGGGCTTACAGTTGCTTTGCGTACCAAACAACGCGAAAAGTTATCGTTCCGTAACTTGTTTGTATAACCCGGAAAGGCTTTTTTAATTTAAGTAAATTTGCATCCTAATTTGTTACCGGATGAGGATCGCTATTAATGGATTTGGCCGTATTGGCCGTGTCTTTCTCAGAACTATATTGAACAGGCCGGGTATAGAGGTTGTTGCTATTAACGACCTTACAGATACCGCCACACTTGCCCATCTTTTTAAATATGACTCCGTTCACCGTGGTTTTAATGGTACGGTTACCGCCGTCGATGATGCCATAATAGTTAACGGAAAAAGTATTCAAGCACTGCGACAGGGCGATCCTGCACTATTGCCATGGGGTAATATGGACATAGACCTGGTTATCGAATCAACCGGTAAGTACACCTCTCTTGATGGCGCGCAAAAACACCTAACGGCAGGAGCCAAACAAGCTATCATCTCCGCGCCATCTCCAGACAAGGCCGTGCCTACGGTTGTGTTGGGTGTTAACGATGATTCGGTTGATATCCACGCGCCCATTTTATCAAACGCCTCATGCACTACCAATAATGTAGCTGCCATGGTGAAGATACTGGATGATAACTGGCATATTCAGGATGGCTACATTACCACGGTACATTCTATGACGGGCGACCAAAACCTGCATGATGCACCGCATAAAGATCTTCGCCGGGCACGTGCGGCTTCGTCATCCATCATCCCAACAACCACAGGTGCTGCTAAGGCTATTACCAATATATTTCCGCATCTTGAGGGTAAATTGGGCGGGGCAGGCATCAGGGTGCCGGTATTAAATGGGTCGCTTACAGATTTTACCTGTAGCCTGGCTCATCAGCCTACTGTTGAGGAGATCAACAAAGCATTTAAAGCCGCGGCCGGCGGCCCTATGAAGAATATCTTGGAATACACCGAAGACCCGATCGTATCTGTTGATATTTTAGATAATCCGCACAGCTGCATTTTTGATGCGCAGCTTACTTCTATTGTAGGCGGTCTGGTTAAAGTGGTGGGGTGGTATGATAACGAGATGGGTTACTCCAGCCGTCTGGCTGATCTTGTGGAAAAAATAAGCCTGAGTAAGCATGATTAAGTTTATTACCGCCGATGATGTATTGCCTATCCGCAACGAAGTTTTACGTGAGGGAAAACTTACGCTTGATGAATGCCGCTTTGTAAATGACGAAAAGGACAGCAGCTTTCATCTCGGTTATTTTGTTAAAGATGAGCTGGCTTGTATCGCATCATTTCACGAGCAGGGATATAAAGATTTTGAGGGCCTTGGTTACCAATTAAGAGGAATGGCAACTCTTGAAAATTACCGTGGCAAAGGCTATGGTGCTATGCTGGTGAACTTCGCTATTACGTATCTGCGTGGCAGGCAGGTTAACTACATGTGGTGTAATGCGCGTAAAAAAGCGGTGCCATTTTACCTTAGCGTAGGGTTCGAGATCGTCTCCCCGGAGTTTGATATCCCGGGCATAGGGCCGCACCATGCCATGTATGTTAAGATAAGGTGAATTTTTGATAAAATACAAACACCTTTTTTACTTTAGGGTTGCTCTTTAGAATAAATTTCGGCATTTTGCGCCGTTCCATCAATTATACACTATTTCAATGAAGACAATTGATCAGATAAATTTTAATGGTAAACGTGCCCTTATCCGTGTAGATTTTAACGTTCCACTGGATGAGAATTACAACATTACCGACGATAACCGCATGACCGCGGCGCTGCCTACCATCAAAAAAATTCTTAAGGATGGCGGTGCAGTTATACTGATGTCGCACCTGGGCAGGCCAAAAGATGGCCCAACCGAAAAATATAGCTTAAAGCATTTGGTTCCGCACCTGTCTGACCTGCTTGGCCAGAAAGTAGAATTCGCCAACGATTGCGTAGGCGAGGAAGCGGTAGAAAAATCTAAAGAGATTGAAAAAGGCGAGGTACTATTATTAGAGAACCTTCGCTTTTATAAAGAAGAAGAAAAAGGTGATGTAGCTTTTGCAGAAAAGCTGTCAAAGCTTGGCGATATCTATGTTAACGACGCTTTTGGTACAGCACACCGTGCACACGCATCAACAGCCGTTATAGCACAGTTCTTCCCGGATGCCAAGGTGTTTGGTTACCTGATGGCAGCTGAACTGAATAATGCCGAAAAGATATTGAATGGTGCTGCCAAGCCATTCACTGCTATTATGGGCGGCTCAAAAGTATCTGATAAGATACAGTTGATTGAGCGCCTAATGGATAAGGTGGATAATTTAATTATTGGAGGTGGCATGGCCTATACCTTTGCCAAAGCAGATGGCGGCAATATCGGCACTTCATTATTAGAGGCTGATAAGCTTGACCTTGCCCGTAGCCTGGTACAAAAAGCAAAAGAAAAAGGCGTAAACCTGCTGTTACCGGTTGATAACGTGATAGCCGATAAATTTGCTAACGATGCCAATAAGGATGTAGCCAAAACCGGCCAGATTCCTGATGAGTGGATGGGTTTAGATATCGGCCCTGAAACTATTACACTTTTCAGCAAGGTTGTTGAAGAATCAAAAACCATTCTTTGGAATGGCCCTATGGGTGTATTTGAGATGGATAACTTTATGGCAGGTACCAAAGCTATTGCCGATGCTGTTGCTAAAGCAACCGATAATGGTGCTTTCTCACTGATAGGCGGCGGCGACTCAGCAGCCGCGGTTGCAAAATTTGATATGGTTGGCGATGTTAGCTACGTATCAACAGGTGGTGGCGCATTGTTAGAGTACATGGAAGGTAAAGAGCTTCCGGGTGTTAAAGCCATTAACGAATAAGAACCATTTAGTTTACATAAAGAAAGGCAACCAATTTGGTTGCCTTTCTGCTTTTACACCCCTGTTATTTATTAAGGATTATAAGTAGTGGCTTTACCATAAAGCGCATTTGATACACTACTTAAGTAAGTATGCACATCGGTATTAGGCAGGTTGTAATACAGGTAAATACCATAATTATTATTAACCGTGCGTGTAGCTAAAGACGCGGCGGTAGACGAACTGGTTGCCTGTATGTCAATAGCCGCCGGCCCAAGATTACTCTTAGCAAGGCCGGGTACGTTTGGTACAGAGTAAGTGCCGTAAACGGCGTTCCAGCTGTAATTTACCTTTGAGCCTACGGTAACACCATTATAGCTTAATCGTGATGATGCCGGGCCATAAAAGTAGAACGAGATGATCTTGTTAGGCATTAATTGGCGTAATGCCGTTACCAGGTAAACAAACGAGCTTGAATTGGGCTGCCCTGTTCCGTTGGTGCCGTAATCGGCGTATTCGTCGTCGAAATCTATCCCGTCAAGTCCGTAGGTATTTACGGCATCACTCAGTTGCTGCGCAAATGCCTGTGCGGCGGCCTGGTTAGGAAAGTTAGAAATACCTGCGCCCTGGTGGTTACCAAGGATGGATAATAGTACTTTGATACCTTTAGCCTGCAGCGTTTGTATATAAGTTGCTTTGTTGTTTAAAACGTTGCTCACTTGAGGGTTAAAGTAAAGCACGGCTTTCTGTGTACTGGTATTATAATTAATATTGGCCGCAAATATGATAGCAATATCAAATAATTGCTGGCCGGTAGATAACTTGTAGCTACCTACATTGCGGATGTCGTTGTTGTTCACCTCAACATAACAAACACCTTTTGGGCCGGTAACGCCTATGGCGTCAGTGCTTAACTTGCTGGCGTTTTTTGTAGTTTCGGCAGGCGTTGTTTGGGTAGTGATGTCTTTTTTGCAGGCCGTAAAAATGAGCGGCAGACTCAAGAGTGTAACAAAAGTTTTGCTTAACTGTGATTTAAAAATTGTTCTCATAATTATTACTATTGGTTTATAAATGGCAAGTGCAAAAACAGGGCATCCCTCAATAGAAAATAACGAATAGTAGGAGCAATCGGCTTTAATTGCCGTTTGAAAGAAGAGAAAGGATAGCCTGATTAAATGGTTTGTTTGGTTTATAATGATTGTAACGTATTTAACCCTGGCGGGGTTTCGTTAATTTTAGAGAAAATTAGAGTGAGTGTCAAAGGCATGTATTGTTATTGTGTATAGACGGAATAATGTTGATATTCACCACATGAAAAGAACCCTTGTTATAACTTTTTGCTTTATCCTTTCAGCTTTTAGCTCCTTCGCCCAAAGTGACGCTGCTTACATCAAAGATAACTACACTAAGTATGAGTACCAGATACCCATGCGCGATGGCAAAAAGCTGTTTACATCGGTTTACGTACCTAAAGATCAGTCGAAAAAGTATCCTATCATGATGGATAGGACGCCTTACAGCGTTGCTCCATATGGGACAGATAAGTATAAAGCAGGCCTGGGGCCGTCATCGCAGTTTGTGCATGATGGTTACATATTTGTTTACCAGGATGTACGCGGCCGTTGGATGAGCGAGGGTATCTATGAGGAAATGACCCCTGAATTAGAGCAGCACAAAACCAACAAGGATGTGGATGAGGGTACCGATACGTATGACACCATTGATTGGCTCATTAAAAACCTGCCTAACAACAATGGTAAAGTAGGGGTATGGGGCATCTCTTATCCCGGTTTTTACAGCACAACGGCTTTATTGAGCCGTCACCCGGCTTTGGCAGCGGTATCGCCGCAGGCACCCATTGCTGACCTTTACCGCGATGATGCTTTTCATAACGGGGCGTTTATGCTGGTGGCGAACTTTGGCTTTTATCCGGGTTTCACCAATCGCCAGGACGATAAACCTACCCAGCGCCGCGCACAGGGATTTGACCCCGGCACTAATGATGGCTACAAGTTCTTTATGGATATGGGCAGCATGCGTAACTCTAACGCAAAATATTACAAGGATACCATACGCCTGTGGAACGAAATGATGGACCATCCGAATTACGACCAGCATTGGAAAGACCGCAACGTTCTGCTACACCTGCATGATATTAAAACACCTACCCTGGTAACCGGGGGCTGGTACGATGCCGAAGACCTTTACGGTGCTATAAACACCTATAAAGTTTTAGTGAAAAATAACCCCGCCACACCTGTTTATTTTGCCATGGGCCCCTGGGTGCATGGTGGTTGGGCACGTGGCAACGGCGACCATTTAGGCGATGTAAGCTTTGACGGGCCTACCGGGCCAATGTACCGTGAGAAGATCGAGTTCGCATTCTTTAGTCACTATCTGAAAGGAACACCTTTGGATATCGCTAATATAAATACCTTCGAGACCGGCGTAAACCAATGGAAAACCTACAAGCAATGGCCGCCGGTTGAGGCGCAGGAAAAGAACCTTTACCTGTTGCCGGATGGTAAACTTTCTTTCAGCGCGCCAACAACTACCAAAAACGATTACAAAGAGTTCGTATCAGACCCGATGAACCCTGTGCCTTTTATAGATGGGATTGACTTTGATATGAAAAGAGAGTACATGACCGCCGACCAGCGCTTTGCCGAAAAGCGCCCTGACGTGTTAACGTATCAAACAGATGTATTGGATAATGATGTTACCCTGGCCGGTAACATTTGGGCAAACCTAAAAGTGAGTACCACCGGTACAGATGCCGACTGGATCGTTAAAGTGCTTGATGTTTATCCGGATACGGCTACTGCTAACCAGTTTACCGGGAAAGATGTAAAAATGGCCGGCTACGAGCAAATGGTACGCAGCGAGGCCATGCGGGGTAAGTTCCGCAACAGCTTTAGCAATCCCGAGCCTTTTGTGCCGGGGAAGGTTACCCCGGTAAACTTTGAACTGCAGGATGTATTGCATACTTTTAAGAAAGGCCACCGGATAATGGTGCAGATCCAAAGCACCTGGTTCCCACTAATCGACAGAAATACCCAGCAGTTCCAGGATATTATGAAAGCGAAGGACACCGACTTTAAGAAGGCAACGCACAGGGTTTATAGCTCAAAAGCCAATCCAAGTTATTTAAAGGTAAGGGTGTTATAAGCTTATACAACCAGCCGTAATGAGAACTGGCAGTAGCGACCAAACAAATAGCGATCTTTCGTACTTAATCACATATGATAAATATTGTTAACATAACTGCTATACAGCACATAGGCATACCGGTTACCAATATTGGAGATTCGCAGACATTTTATGAGCGTTTGGGATTTGAGCGAGCTATGCTGGCCGGATTTAAGCACAACGGTCTTCCGGGTACTTGTGTGATGATGCGACGTGGCGATATGATTATTGAGCTTTACCAGTTACCTGAGCCGAACCTGGATGAGGTGAGCAGCCGGGGTAACGGGCATATCGACCATGTCGCGTTTAATGTGCCTGATATTGATGTCGCTTTTGAGCATGTAAAGCAGGCTGGCTTTCATATCATTGAGCCGGAGCCTGTGTTTTTACAATTCTGGGAAAAAGGCTGTAGGTATTTTAATATTACAGGGCCCGATGGCGAAAGACTGGAATTTAACCAGATATTGTAATGAACAGATTTGGCTTTTGGTGCCTGGTAATGGTTTTGATGGCTTCTGCATGCAGTAGGAGCACAACAGTTGGCTGCCCGGCCAACCAGATATGTACCGAAATATTTACTTCAGTAGGTACCCGTTTTGTTGACCGTAATGGAAATAATGTAGCTGTTACCGATTTTACGGTTTTTAACCAGCGCACTCATAAAAAAATTGAGCCTCGTGGTGTGTTGTTGGGTGGTTCGGGTTTTAAAAATTATACCATTGTAACTGATGCCAACCGTAAGGATTTATCTACCGGCGGCGACGATATCAAAGTAACGGCAATTTATGGCAACCGAAAGGTTGAAGCTTTTTTTAAAATTTCAGGCGGTTGCAATTGCCACGTGGAGCGCCTTGCAGGGCCCGAAAAAATCATCCTCTAATAAACATTTCAGGAATTAAATTTGTTATGTTTGCATAGTAATTAGCTATGCGGTTTACCTGGCTCAAGCAAATTTTTATATTGATATGCTTGTTCTCATTACTTGAGAGCACAGGTATTTCTTTGATCAAATTAATTGCGCACACCAGCATAACCCAGGTAGATAAAAACACCTCTGCTGATGATGATGCCACTGAACGAAGCGAAAGCAAAATAAAAGAGATACTTGCTGTCGAACCTTTCTATAACTTATCTGTGCCTGCTTTACATGCTGAGCATTTTGTTTATCCTGTGGTGAATGATGCAAGGCATTTGGGCTATATCTCACCTGTACCCACACCCCCGCCAAACGTGCAAGCCTGATTTTCTAAAAAACATCAGTTTAAACTTTAGCCCTTTCAGGGGGCTTATCTATCATTTTTTAAAAAATATCCATATCATGAAAATTTGTGTTTCATCTATATTATCATTTGTATTTGTCGTAGCGGCCGTCAGCTTTAAAGCATCAGCCCAAACCATTAGCGATAAAGAAATAAAAACAGGTACGGCGCCTATTACCAATTCCCTTAATTATATCTCAAAGCTTAAACCGATAAGCTACAGTTATGACCAGGCTGGGTATAAGCAGCTCAATTTACCCGGCGGCGCGCAGTATGGCTTTATCGCAGCCGATGTAAAACAGGTGTTACCTATCGTAGTAGGCAATAAACACAGTTGGTATCAGGCGGGTAAAGGCAGCCAGCGTGTCGTAACCACTCCCGAGGTTGATCTGAAACAACTGGTGCCATTACTGGTAAGCGCTATACAGGAGCAGCAAGTCCAGATAGAACAGTTAAAACTTGAAGTGCAGCAACTTAAGAGTGCTAAATAATGAAAAGCGGCGAGAGCCGCTTTTTTTGTAGCGTTAACCAATTACTTTGCGTAATCTATCTAAACCAAATCCAATTGTTATGAAAAGACTATGTATACTATTACTCGTGCTTGTTTGCGGCCTAAGCGCATGTAAAAAGAATAAAGGGGGCTGCGCCGCCCAGGTTTGCACAGATGAATTTGCATCTGTTGGCATAGTGTTTACCAATAGCGACGGATCTGCGGTTGCGCTCTCAGATATTGAAGTGATCAATCTGCGTACCAATAAGCCTGTTCAACGCCCTCCGATGCCACCTGCTATAGATTATGTCCCGGGCTTGGTGTTGCTGGCAAATGATAATACCAAAGCAGAATTTTCTTCCAAAGGTGATGATGTAAGAATAACGGTTAAAAGCAGCCAAACAGGTAAGGTGAAATCTGTTACCCTAAAAATAGCCGGAGGCTGTAATTGCCATGTAAGTAAATTATCCGGGCCGGATACGGTAGCCTTTGATTAACTTTTTTATACAATCCTTGTTATATAGGGGTTTATTAGTAACTTGATAAACCCTTATTTAATAACCTGAATTGTATAAATATGAGCTTAAAGCGCTTACTCATTGGCAGTATTTTTATAACAGCCGCAACAATTTCGCAAGCACAAAAAACTACAGCTTACCACGAACCCTACCGCCCGCAAGTGCATTTTTCCCCCAAAAAATGGTGGACCAATGACCCTAACGGTATGGTGTATTATAAAGGCACTTACCACTTGTTTTTTCAGCATTACCCCAAGGCTACTGTTTGGGGGCCTATGCACTGGGGGCATGCCACCAGTAAAGACCTGGTGCACTGGACACAGCAGCCAATAGCTCTATACCCGGATAAACTGGGGTATATTTTCTCGGGTAGTGTAGTGGTTGATGAGCGAAATACATCCGGCCTGGGTACTAAGGATAAACCGGCCATGGTGGCTATTTTTACTCATCATGATCCCAAAGGCGAAAAGAGCGGATCAAGCACTTACCAGAACGAAAGCATTGCTTACAGCCTTGATGAAGGCCTCACCTGGAAAAAATACCCGGGTAACCCTGTACTTAAAAACCCCGGTATCAAGGACTTTCGCGACCCCAAGGTTTTTTGGTATGATGAGGGAAACAAATGGTTAATGAGCCTGGCAACCAAGGATCGTATCACCTTTTATTCGTCGCCCAACCTGAAGGATTGGACCAAGGAAAGCGAATTTGGCCAGTCGCTTGGGGCGCACGGCGGGGTTTGGGAGTGCCCGGATCTTTTCCCGCTGCAGCTGAACGGTAAACAGTACTGGGTATTACTGGTGAGCATTAATCCCGGCGGTCCTAATAAGGGGTCGGCTACGCAATATTTTGTAGGGCATTTTGATGGTAAAACTTTTACGCCGGTAAGCACCAAAACCAAATGGATCGACTATGGCCCCGACGACTATGCAGGCATAACCTGGGGCAATACCGGTAAGCGCAAGGTATTTTTGGGGTGGATGGGTAACTGGCTGTATGCCAATGAAGTGCCTACAAAAGTTTGGCGCAATGCCATGACCATCCCCCGCGACCTGAGTTTAACCCTCGCTGCCGGTGATATTTACTTGAAATCGGGACCTGTGGCCGAACTGGGCAAAATAGCGGCCGGTACCATTAAGGTTGATGCGGAACAACTGGTTAAGAACAACAATATCTTCTCGGTGATAAAGCAAAGGCCGGGGCAGTTTATATTGAAATTTACCACAAAGGCGGCTAAGGATCACTCGGTGATACTATCTAACGATGGTGGCGAAAAGTTGGTAATAGGCTATGATGCTGCCAAAAATCGCTATTACATTGATCGCTCCGCTGCCGGGCAGAAACAGTTTAGCAAGCAGTTTACCAATGCAGGGTATGCGCCAAGGCTAAGCACCACGCTCGATAGCGATATAGAGCTGGTGGTAGATCAGTCGTCTGTTGAGGTGTTTGCCGATGGTGGTTTGAGCAATTTAACCGCCGTGTTTTTTCCGCGGAAGCCTTACAACAAGTTGAGTTTGGTTAACCATGGCATGGAAATAGAGCATCTGCAGATACAGCCGCTCAAGAGCATCTGGTAAGCGAGCGTTCCACTAAAGATATTACAACGGTGGTACAAACGGAACATCTTGTTGGACAGTGGTTTAGCAAGCAGTGAGAAGTATAGTATTCCTACTCTTTTTATATATAAATCACTGATATTCTGTTGATTGTGAATTTTTTGGCACCGTTCCGTGCGGAACGCTTTTGGAAGCTATAACGGAACGGTAATGGAACGCCCGGATCAGGCGTTTTTTCAATATCCTAAATCAACCTAACCGGTTACTCCAGCACAACCGTTTTGTTGCGGTAAACAAACACACGGTCGTCAAACACCAGTTTCAGCGCTTTTGCTAAAACAGCGGTTTCTATCTCTTTACCTGCCCTTACCATATCCTGTACGGATAGGGTGTGGTTTGCCGGGATGATCTGCTGGGCAATAATAGGCCCTTCGTCCAGTTCGTCGGTAACGTAATGGGCGGTGGCGCCAATGAGTTTTACGCCACGTTCATGCGCTTGCCTGTAGGGGTTGGCGCCCGCGAAGGCTGGTAAAAATGAGTGGTGAATATTGATGATGCACATGGGGAAGCGCCATACAAATGCCGGCGAAAGGATGCGCATAAATTTAGCCAGCACCAGGTAGTCAAAATCATACGGGGCAAGGGTCGCCATCAGGTTTTCCTCAAACAGGGTCTTGTCTGTTCCGGCCGGTATCTCATGAAAAGGTATATCAAAGCGGTTGCAGATGTCTTGCAGGGTAGTATGGTTACCTATTACGCACTGTACAGTGGCGCCAAGCGTTTTAAAATAGTTGCGTACCAGTATATCGGCCAGGCAATGATATTCTTTGGTTACCAATACCACAATTTTCTTTTCGGGTACGGGGTTCACTTTTATCAGCGCGCCTTCGGGCAGCAGTTGCCTCAGGTCGTCTTCCAGTTGTGGGGCGCCATCTGTACCGTCAAGTTCCAGCCGCATAAAAAACAGGTTCTCGTTATTATCCACGTGTTCCTGCATGCTGGTGATGTTGTAGCCCTTTTTAGCTATCAGCCTGGATATTGCCGCTATTAAGCCCACGCGGTCGGCGCATTGTATAACAATGATCATCGCTTAAATTTAGAATAAATAATACGCTTAAAGTCCTTTCGCGAAACGGTTTTTGAGCCATCTCCTTACCGGTACATCCACCCATTTTAAAATAGCACTGGCAAACAGGATAAGCGCTATCAAACCTACTATAATGATCGGGATGATCTGGTCCATGCCGGGCTTATATTTTTGTACATAGCTAAAAAACCACCATATAAACGGGTAGTGTACCATATACAGTGGGTAGGAGATATTGCCAGAGAACCGGCATATAGCTTTTAACCTATCGCCCAGGTGTGCCCCGGCGCCCAAAGCTACAATAAACGGAAAGTACAGGATAACGATCAGCGGATGTGTAATGGCATTAAACGCGTTGCGGTAGGGTACCATAAAAGCCGCCAGCAGCAGCAGGCTAATGGCAATAAAATTCAAACGGGTGCGGATGATCCATTGCGAGCGGTAAACCAGCATACCGGCCAGGAAAGAAAAGGCCATACGTATGCCGCCGCCGGGGATGTTATCCTTACCCCAGCCGCCGCCCAGGTTGCCGTATGCTTGCGCTTCCCAAATAAGCGCTATGGCCGCAATGATCACCAGTACCCACAACAGCTTATGGCGCACCTTTACCAGCACAAAAGCATACAGGATATTGGCAATGTACTCCCAGAATAGCGACCATGTGGGCGGGTTTAAATGAAACAGGTTGTTATAACGCTCGGGCACTATAGGGTACGGGATCATGAAACAGGCCGTCAGGAACATGGCCGCCAGGTTACCTGAGTATTTCTGGTACAGATCGCTAAAGGGGTCGAACAAAAAACACAGTAAGCCAATAACCGCGCCGATGATCACGAGTGGGTGCAGGCGTATGATCCTCATCTTTAAAAAATTACCGATACCTATTTTAGCGAATTTCTCATCGTAAGCATACGCGATCACGAAGCCTGAAAGGCAGAAAAAGAAATCGACCGCCAGATAAGCGTTCTCAATAAAATTATTGGCCGGGTTGGGTACCCATATCTCCATGAAATGGAAGATCACCACCGCTATAGCGGCTACACCGCGTAGTCCATCTAATATCTCAAAGTGGGGTTTAGTGCTGGCAAAATTAACCTGGGTGCTGGAGTTGGTCATTTAACTGGGATTTAAAGATGATCGCTTATAGGGTTAGTTGGCATTTTTCTTAAGCCATTCCAGGCGGCGTTGGTCCGGCAGATGCTTCACTTTAAAGTTTTCAAACTTTGCTTCAAACCCCTGTCCGTCAGGCGATGCTGCCATTAAACCCACCATTACCGGTTGGTTATCCTTTATCGGCGCATTACGCGTCATGATGTAATTAACATCATCTAAAGAGTAAAACACCTCTACCGCATCCAGCCGGCGTACAATCTTTATCCATATAAAGGGCGGTATCTTGTTTAAGGTGGTTACCGCCCAATCGCTGGTATGGTGGGTAACCACGCTGCTTACATTAAACTTACCGTCAACAAATTCAACACCGGCCTTAATATAGTTTTCATGGTCGGTGCGCACCATCAGGCCCATTTGGTCAAACCGCGCTTTGTAGGCGCCGGTAAGTTTCACTTTTGCTTCAAACTCGCCGCCATAGGTGGTATAATAAAAGGGGGCATCATCAACGGTAAAGCCGTAATGCGATATGCGCCAGTAATCGCTTTGTGGCGTTACCGCCATAATTAAGGCGTTATTCCTGATCTCCCACTTTTCGGGCTCGTTGAACCATTGCATTTTTTCGAGGCTTTGGGCAAGGCCCGTCTTACAAGCGCAAAGCGCCATAACGGACAGGAGGAGTCCTTTAAATTTAGTCATGAAGGATAGCTGTTAAGTGCTTATAGTTTATTATTACAAGTATAATAATTACCACCGTGGCTTGGGGCATTAACAACCTCCCATTTTTTACCACCTTCAAAAAAAACAGGGGGCATTTAAAGTATTTGGGGCTAATAAACGCCTTTAAATTAATTGATTAGAGCATTTTTATGGTATATGGCCTCTGTGGTAAAATATTTGAATTTATTGGCATTAAAGCAAAACCACACCCCCTAAAAATTGTTGAAAACTTTTAAGTGGAGAAAAGTGGTAAAAAGTGGTAGAAGTGTTTTACTTTTACGTTACAAAAATTGCCGACAATCTATAATGTCCTATTTAACCGGAGAATTTGAATGTAAACTGGATGCCAAGGGGCGGATGATGATCCCTGTCGGCCTCAAGAAGCAGCTTCCAGAAGCTGACACTGAGGGGCTTGTGATCAACCGCGGCCTCGAGAAGTATCTGGTTATTTACACCAAAACCGAGTGGGACAAAAAGCTGGACGAGCTGAGCAAACTTAACGAATATGACCGTAAAGTAAACCAGTTTGTGCGGTATTTTACGGGTGGTGCCACCGCGGTGGAGCCTGATGCTGCCGGGAGGATCAACCTGCCGAAGAGTTTGATGGAATACGCGGGCATTACCGGCGAGGTGGTTTTAACCTGTATGTTAAATAAGGTAGAGATATGGGATAAGAAAGCGCATCAGCAAATGCTGAGCAATGAGCCCGAGAACTTTGCCGACCTGGCCGAAGAGGTGATGGTTAAAAGAGGAAAGGGTGGCAATGAGTAATTATCATGTACCGGTGATGTTGCAGGAGTGTATAGAGGGTTTAAATATTAAGCCCAATGGTACCTATGTGGATGTAACCTTTGGCGGTGGCGGCCACTCGCGCGAGATAATGAAGCACCTGGGTGAAGGCGGCCGCTTGCTGGCTTTTGACCAGGATGCCGACGCGCAGCGTAACCGCATAGACGACGGGCGTTTTGAGTTTATTGACCAGAACTTCCGTTTTCTGAAAAATTTTGTGCGTTTGCATGATGCTATGCCGGTTGATGGTATACTGGCCGATCTGGGTGTGTCATCGCACCAGTTTGATGAAGCGGAGCGTGGTTTTTCTATCCGCTTTGATGCCGAGCTGGATATGCGCATGAACCAGTCGTCAGACCTGAGTGCCAAAGAAGTGGTAAATACTTACAGCGAGGCCGATCTGCACCGCATTTTCGGCCTTTACGGCGAAATTAAGAACGCGAAGTCGCTGGCAAAAACCATCGCGACGGCCAGATTAAACGGCCCGCTGAATACCATTGCCGATCTGAAGAATGCGATAAGTAATTTGATACCCCGCGGGAAAGAAAATAAATACCTGGCCCAGGTTTTCCAGGCGCTGAGGATAGAGGTGAACCAGGAGTTGGAAGCCTTGAAGGATTTCCTGGAGCAATCAGCAGAGGTGTTAACAAAAGGCGGCAGGTTGGTGGTAATGTCATACCATTCGCTGGAAGACCGGCTGGTGAAGAATTTCATCGCCAAAGGCAAATTCAGCGGCGAAGTGGAAAAAGACATCTATGGTAATGATAACCGCCCGCTGGAGGCGGTAAGCAGGGGTGCCATTACTGCCACTGAAGAAGAGATAAAACAAAATAACAGGGCACGCAGTGCAAAACTCAGAATAGCTGTAAAAAAATGAGCAACCGTTTACGTACAGAAATTCAGGATGAAGAGGAAGAGGCGAAGAAGCTGGTAGTAGAGGAGAAGCCGCGTAAGGCGGAACTCCCCGATAACCTGTTCATGCGCTTCCTTACCAAAGGTGTGATCAGTACTGATGATGCCATACGCGCGTTGCCTTTTATTTTATATGTGGCCCTGCTGGGTATGTTTTACATAGCCAACAGGCACCTGTCTGAAAACAACATCAGGGAGCTGGATAAACTGAATAAGGAAGTTAAGGAATTAAGCTGGGAGTATAAAAGTACCAAGGCCGACCTGGCGTTTAAAAGCACACTTACAGAAGTGGCTAAACGCGCGGATACGCTTGGCTTAAGGGAGAGTAATGAACCACCCCAAAAAATTAAAGTAAAGGAGGATGCACAGTAATGGGTATCAGAACTAACATATTGCTGAGGGTTTACCTGGCTTTTGGGTTGATCCTTTTGTTTGCCGGCGCGGTGCTGGTGCAGCTTTGCCGCGTGCAACTGGTGCAGGGAAGTAAATGGCGTGCGCTGGCGGTAAAAAAATCTATCCGTTATAAAACCATAGAGGCGGCACGCGGTAATATTTTCTCGGTTGATGGCAGCCTGCTGGCTACATCGGTGCCCGAGTATGAGCTGCACATGGATATGCTGGCCGGGGGTATTGCCGATGATAAGGTATTTGATGAGAAGGTAGACTCGCTGGCTATGAAGCTATCGGCTTATTTTGGCGATAAATCTCCCCGCGAATACACCCGCATGCTGCGCGATGCCCGTAAGGATAGTTCGCGCTACCAGCTCATCAGGCGTAAGGTAAGCTACGCGCAACTGAAACAGTTACGTACCTTCCCGATATTTAACCTGGGTAAATACAAGGGCGGTTTAATTGTGGTACAGCAAAATAAGCGCATACTGCCTTTCCGCTTCCTGGCAGCGCGTACCATTGGTTACAAGAACGAGAATGTGAAGAACCCGGTAGGCCTTGAAGGTGCCTATGCCGACTATATCAACGGCGAAAGCGGTAAGCGTTTGGAGCGCCGTATGGCCGGTAACGTATGGATGCCCGTGAATGATGATGATGAGGTAGCGCCAAAAGATGGTGCGGACATTATATCTACCATTGACGTGAACATGCAGGACCTGGTACAGAATGCCCTGCAAAAGCAATTGATATATACCAAGGCCGACCACGGTACCGCCATACTGATGGAGGTTGCTACCGGCGAGGTAAGAGCGGTAGCCAACTATACCCGCATGCCCGATGGTTCTTTCAAAGAGAAATTTAACTATGCCATAGCCGGTAACCAGGATCCGGGCTCAACGTTTAAGCTGGCCTCTTACATGGCGCTTATTGAAGATCATAAGGTTGATACCAGTACAATGGTAAATACCGGCGAGTACCCTATCCCCGGCCATACTATTAAAGATTCGCATGGTAGCATAGGCAGGGTATCGGTTAAAAAGGCTTTTGAAAAATCGTCAAACGCCGCGGTAGCTTACCTGATCAACTCGAGTTACAAGGAAAATCCGTCAAAGTTTACCGATCACTTGTATGACTGGCATCTGAACGAACGAATGCAACTGCAAATACCGGGTGAAGCCAGCCCCGTGGTTAAAAACCCAAGCAACCGTAGTTGGAACAAGAACATGACCCTGCCGCAAATGGCTTACGGATATGAGATGCAGCTTACCCCATTAAAAATGCTCACCTTCTATAATGCGGTGGCTAATAACGGTAAGCTCATCACTCCGCTATTTGTGAAAGAGATAAGAAGATTGGGTAACACGGTTGAGCGTTTCCAGGCGCGCGTGGTAAACGAGAAAATATGCTCTGAAGTAACGCTCAAAAAAATGCGCGAGATGTTAGAGGGTGTGGTAATAGAGGGTAGCGGCCGCGAATACGTTTACAACCCGCTGTATAAAATTGCCGGTAAAACAGGTACCGCTCAGGTGGCGGATGCCAACAAGGGGTATAAAGCCAAAAAGCAGTACCAGGCATCATTCTGCGGATATTTCCCGGCAGACAGGCCTAAGTATTCGCTTATCGTAGTTATTAACGACCCTAAGAACGGCTACTACGCGGCTTCGGTTGCGGGCCCGGCTTTCAGGGAGATCGCGGATAAGGTTTACGCGGGTGATATGGAACTTAACCAGTCGCCTATAAGATATGTAGGTAATACTACACTGCCTAAATACAAGCAGGGCAATGTGAAGGCGCTTAAAAAGGTTTACGAAAAGCTGGGTGTTAAACCCCTGTATGCTTCGGCCAATTTAAACGGTATCGATACCAGTAATGGTATTGGTTTCGAGGATAATAAATACAAAACAGGTACGGTGCCCAATGTAACCGGCATGGGTTTAAGCGATGCGCTGTATGCACTGGGTAACGCCGGCTACAAGGTATCGGTAAGGGGCAGCGGTACGGTTGCTTCGCAATCAGTAACGGGCGGCAGCATGATACCAAAAGGATCAAAAATTTTAATTGAACTGCAATGAGATACCTGAGCGATATAGTTGAAGGCGTAGCCTTTACCGAACTGCAGGGCAGCGCGGATGTAGAGATAACAGCCATCGTGTTTGACTCGCGCAAGGTAGTGCCGGGCTGTTTGTTCGTGGCGGTAAAAGGCACCGCGGTTGACGGGCACGACTACATCGACCAGGCCATTAAAGATGGTGCTGTAGCTATAGTTTGCGAGGAGTTACCAGCGCATACTGCTGCCGAGGTTGACTTCCTGATGGTAGCTAATTCGGCAAAGGCTTTGGGTACCATGGCAGCCAATTTTTACGAGAACCCATCAACCAACTTAAAGCTGGTGGGCGTAACGGGCACCAATGGTAAAACCACTATTGCCACATTGCTTTACAAGCTGTTCCGCGATATGGGTTATAAATGCGGTTTGCTTTCAACGGTAGAGAACCAGATCAATGGCAAAGTGATCCCATCAACCCATACCACACCCGACCCTGTGGCTTTAAACAAGCTGCTGGCTGATATGGTAGACCAGGGCTGCGATTACTGCTTTATGGAAGTGAGCTCGCATGCCGTGGCGCAGCACCGTATAGAGGGGTTAAAGTTCTCGGGAGCGATATTCTCCAACTTAACCCACGACCATTTAGATTACCACAAAACTTTCGACAGTTACCTGAAAGCCAAAAAAGCCTTTTTTGATCATCTGCCAAAAAACGCGTTCGCGTTAACTAATGCCGATGATAAGAATGGTAACGTAATGCTGCAAAATACCGCGGCGCATAAAAAGAGCTATGGCCTCAAAAGCATGGCAGATTATCGCGCCCGCATTGTAGAGAACCAGTTTAGCGGCCTGTTACTGAACATCGATAATGAGGAAGTTTGGTTTAAACTGGTAGGGACTTTTAATGCTTACAACCTGCTTGCGGTATACGCCGCGGCCATGCTGTTGGAGCAGGACAAAGCCAAAGTATTGGTAAGCCTAAGCAAGCTCACCGGCGCCGAAGGCCGCTTTGAATACCTTAAAGCGCCTAACAAGGTGATCGGTATTGTTGATTATGCCCACACACCCGATGCCGTGCAAAATGTGTTAAGCACTATTCACGATATCCGTAAGGGTAATGAGAAAGTGATCACCGTTATTGGTTGCGGCGGCGACAGGGATAAAACCAAACGCCCCATTATGGCCCGCGTGGCCTGCGAGTGGAGCGATAAGGTGATCCTTACGTCAGACAACCCGCGTACCGAGGACCCTGCGCAGATCATCAAAGATATGGAAGAAGGGGTTGATCCGGCTTTTAAACGCCACACGTTAAGCATTGCGGATAGGAAAGAAGCGATTAAAACCGCCTGCATGCTGGCTCAACCGGGAGATATTATACTGCTCGCCGGCAAAGGGCATGAGAAATACCAGGAGATAAATGGCGTGAAAAACCATTTTGATGATATGGAGGAACTCCAGGGGCAATTTAAGGAGATGAGTTAATGTGCAGATTTCAGATGTGCAGATGTGCAAATAGATATGCATATGTGCAGATTTCAGAAATGAAGATTGAAATGGGTAATAAATGAATAAATGAGTGACAGACCTAACCTGATAGTTGATTTAACATTTAGTTTTTCTTTAAAGATCATAGCGTTTACAGAGGTGCTCGAAAATCTAAAGAAGTTTAACATGGCTAATCAATTATTCAGAAGTGGTACATCAATAGGGGCGAATGTTTGTGAGGCGCAGGGTGCGCAAAGTAAAAGCGATTTTAAACATAAATGTAAGGTTGCTTATAAAGAAGCTGAAGAAACAAGATACTGGTTGATGTTGTGCGAAAAAGCGCCAAGTTATCCATTTGATAACTCCATGCTGGAAGACATACAATCAATAATAAAAGTGTTGGGTAAAATAATATCGTCAACTAATTAAAATGTGCAGATGTGCAGATTCAAATGTGCGGATGTACAACAAATAAATAACAAGTAACAGAAGTAAAAGAAAATAAATAGAAACGGCATATCTGCATATTCAATTTGCACATCTCAAATCTGCATATCTGCATATTTGAGATCTGCACATCTGAAATCTGCACATCTGCATATCAAAAAGCCAATGCTATACTACCTGTTTAACTACCTGAACAAGAACTACACCATCCCCGGGGCTGGTGTGTTTCAGTATATCACATTCCGTATGGCGATGGCGGTTATCGTGTCCTTGCTGGTGACTACGGTTTTTGGCCGCAGGCTCATCGATTACCTGCGCTTTAAACAGGTGGGCGAAACCGTGCGTAACCTGGGCTTAGAGGGCCAGATGCAAAAATCAGGTACGCCTACAATGGGTGGTATCATCATTATCCTGGGAATCCTGATACCAACGCTGTTGTTTGCCAAGCTGGAGAACGTCTACGTGATCATGATGCTGGTAACTACCGTTTGGTTGGGGCTGATAGGTTTCCTTGACGATTACATAAAAGTATTTAAAAAGAATAAAGAGGGCCTTGCCGGCAAGTTTAAAATAACCGGGCAAGTGGGCCTGGCGCTCATCATCGGGTGGACCATGTACAGCCATCCCTCCATTACCATCCGGCAAGAAGTTAAGCTGCCCGTAAAGTATGATGCCCCGGTTGATTTCCACATGCGCGGCGACAAGCCGGTTTACACGCAGGATGTAAAATCAACCAAAACTACTATGCCATTCTACAAGAACAACGAGTTTGATTACGGCAAGGTGTTAAAGTTTTTGGGTAAAGGCTATGAGCAGTACGCGCTGCTGGTGTTTATGGTTTTTGTTATCGTCATTATTACGGCGGTATCCAACGGCGCCAACATTACGGATGGTATTGATGGTTTGGCTACGGGCACATCGGCTATTATCGGGCTTACGCTGGCTATACTGGCCTACGTATCCGGTAACATTATTACCGCCGACTACCTTAATATCATGTATATCCCCAACTCGGGCGAGCTGGTAATTTTTGCCGGTGCCTTTGTGGGTGCTTGCGTGGGCTTTTTGTGGTACAACTCTTATCCGGCGCAGGTGTTCATGGGCGACACGGGTAGTTTGGCCATTGGCGGTATCATCGCGGTATTTGCCATCATTATCCGTAAGGAATTACTGGTGCCGGTACTGTGCGGTATTTTCCTGGTAGAGAATATATCTGTAATGATGCAGGTGGGCTGGTTCAAATACACCAAAAAGAAATACGGCGAGGGCCGCAGGATATTCCTGATGGCGCCGCTGCATCACCATTACCAGAAAAAAGGGTTCCATGAGGCCAAAATTGTAACCCGCTTCTGGATCATCTGTATTTTCCTGGCGATCATCACAGTGATAACGTTGAAGTTGAGATAAGAGAAGTCGATGGTCCATAGTTGATGGTCCATGGCAAAGATTGATTAATAAAGAACTATGGTCTATTGACCATGGACTATAAACAAAATAAAGTGGAAGCAAAGAAAATAATCATCCTCGGTGCCGGCGAAAGCGGTGTTGGCGCGGCCTACCTGGCTAAGCAGCAGGGGTATGATGTTTTTGTTTCTGATTTTGGGGCTATTGCCGATAAATACAAAGAGCAATTACAGCAGTGGAACATCCGCTTTGAAGAAGGCGGCCATACCGAGGCGGAAGTACTTGCCGCCGTTGAAGTGGTGAAAAGCCCGGGCATACCTGAGAAGGCACCCATGATAAAAAAGCTGCGCGAGGCAGGCATCCCTGTAATATCGGAGATAGAGTTTGCAGGGCGCTATACTGATGCGAAAATGATATGCATAACCGGCTCTAATGGTAAAACCACCACCACCAGCCTTACTTATCATATCCTAAAAAATGCAGGGCTTAATGTGGGCCTTGCAGGGAACATTGGTAAGAGCTTTGCCTACCAGGTAGCTACCGAGAAGTTTGAGTACTATGTGCTGGAGATCAGCAGCTTTATGCTGGACGATATGTACAGGTTTAAAGCGGATGTAGCGGTGCTGCTGAACATTACACCCGACCATCTGGATAGGTATGATTATAAAATGGAGAACTACGCGGCATCAAAATACCGCATTACCCAGAACCAGACCGCAGCCGATTATTTCATTTACTGCGCGGATGATGCCGAAACGCTAAAGGTGCTGGAGGGGAAGGATATTGCAGCACAGCAGCTGCCATTTTCAATAGAACAAAAGATGGAGCCGGGAGCATATCTCGACGCCGAAAACCTAATTATAAACGTGAATAAACAACATTTCCAAATGTCAATAAACGAACTGGCCTTGCAGGGAAAACACAACATCTACAATTCTATGGCTTCGGGTATCGTGGCTAAGGTGTTGGAGTTACGTAACGAAACGATGAGAGAGAGTATGGGCAACTTCCGCAACATCGAGCACCGGCTCGAGTCGGTTGGTAAGGTGTCGGGCATCAGTTTCATTAATGATTCCAAAGCTACCAATGTTAACTCCACCTGGTATGCCCTGGAAAGCATGACCACCGATGTGGTATTGATATTGGGCGGTGTGGATAAAGGAAACGACTACAGTATGCTTAAAGACCTGGTAAAGCAAAAGGTGAAAGCCATTGTTTGCCTGGGTAAAGACAACAAGCGTATCCACGATGCCTTTGAAGATGATGTTGAAGTCATCGTGAATACGAATTCAGCACAGGAAGCAACGCAGGTAGCCTATCACCTGGCCGAAAAAGGTGACACTGTACTGTTATCACCGGCTTGCGCGAGTTTCGATCTGTTTAAAAACTACGAAGACCGTGGCAACCAGTTTAAGGCGGCGGTAAGGGAGCTGTAATAGAAGTTTATGGTCAATAGTCGATAGACCATAGATAGAAACTGTAAATAATTTAAAACCCACTATGGACTATGGTCCATGGACTATTAACTAACAAATGAACCAGGTACTCAACAACGTTAAAGGCGACCGCTGGATATGGCTTATCGTCATATTGCTGTCGGTATTGTCATTACTGGCGGTGTATAGTTCAACAGGTACGCTGGCTTATAAAAAAGGGCAGGCTAATGAGTTTATCCTCATGAAGCACCTGTTTATGATAGTGGGTGGCCTGGCGCTAATGTATTTTTCGCACCTGTTAGATTACCGTTACTATGCCGGTATATCTAAAATGCTCATGGCTATTACCATACCATTATTGGTGTATACGCTGGTGTTTGGTAACCACGTAAACGATGCCAGCCGGTGGATATCTATCCCCGGTACGGGTTTAACCTTCCAGACGTCGGATTTGGCCAAGCTGGCCCTTATTACCTACCTGGCTCGCACCCTATCGCGCAAGCAGGAAAACATTAAGGACGTTAAGCAATCCTTTGTACCTATCATGGGAGCGGTTTGTTTAGTGTTTGTACTAATAGCATGGGCAAACCTTTCCACCGCGTTAATGCTTTTTGGTGTAAGCATTTTGTTGCTGATTATCGGCAGGATAAGTGTTAAACAGATAGCGGTAGTTTGTGCAGCAGGATTCTTGTTGTTAATGGGTATTTTATTTCTGGGGCCACGCAGGCATTTGTATGTATCACGTGTGCAAACCTTTATGCACCCCGAGATGGCTAACCCCGATAAATCGTTCCAGTCTGACCATGCCAAGATAGCCATTGCTACCGGCGGCGTGTTTGGTAAAGGGCCGGGTAACAGTACAGAACGTAACTATTTACCGCACCCATATTCGGATTTTATTTATGCAACAATTATTGAGGAATACGGTTTAATTGGCGGGTTCGCGCTGGTGGGTATTTATCTTTTCCTGTTGTATCGCTGTATAAAAATTGTAACCAAGGCGCCCAAGGCGTTTGGCGCGTTGCTGGCTTGCGGCTTAAGCTTTAGCCTCACCATACAGGCATTTGCCAATATGGCGGTGGCGGTGGGTTTGGGCCCGGTAACAGGGGTGCCACTGCCTTTGGTAAGTATGGGGGGTACATCCATCTTATTTACCAGTGTGGCCTTTGGTATTATCCTGTCGGTAAGTAAGGATATTGACGAGCCCCGCAAAGTAGTAGTAGGTGAAATAAGGGAAGTAGCGGCGTAAAAGAGAACTAAGATATAAGAATCAAGAATCAAGAAAGAAATGGGTAAAAGGATCATCATTAGCGGCGGCGGAACAGGGGGGCATATTTTCCCGGCTGTGGCTATTGCCAACGCCTTAAAAAAGCTTGATCCTGATACCGAGATACTGTTTGTAGGAGCCAATGGCCGCATGGAAATGGAAAAAGTTCCGGCGGCCGGCTATAAAATTATCGGGTTGGATATTACCGGCATCCAGCGTAAATCGCTTTGGAAGAACGTGATGTTCCCTGTAAAACTATTACGCAGTGTGCGCAAGGCCCTGCAGATCATCAAAGATTTTAAGCCCGACGCCGCTGTTGGCGTAGGTGGTTTCGCGTCGGGGCCGTTGTTATACGCGGCATCATTACGCGGCATACCCACGCTTATACAGGAACAAAACTCATACGCGGGTATCACCAATAAATGGCTGGGCGGCAAAGCGAAAAAGATATGCGTGGCTTTTGATGGGATGGAGAAGTTTTTTCCGTTTGAAAAGATCATCAAAACCGGCAACCCGATACGTAAAGAATCGGTGAATATAGCGGGTAAGCATATGCAGGCGCTGGAACTGTACAAGTTGTCGTCGTTCAAGAAAACCATTCTGATAACAGGAGGTAGCCTTGGCGCACGCACGCTGAACAACAGCATTATGGCGGGCATTGAAAAGCTGATAGCGGCCGATGTGCAGGTAATATGGCAAACCGGTAAGTTTTATTACCAGAGCATACTGCAGCAACTGGGGCCAGACAGGCACGCGGATATCTGCGTGGTAGAGTTCCTGAACCGGATGGATCTGGCATATGCCGCCGCCGATATCATTATATCGCGTGCCGGTGCGGGTACCATTGCCGAGCTGTGCGTCATAAAAAAGCCGGTGATACTGGTGCCATCGCCCAATGTGGCTGAAGACCACCAGACCAAGAACGCGCTGGCGCTGGTTGAAGAGAACGCGGCCCTGTTTGTGCCCGACCGCGACGCCGAAACGAAACTGATTGATAAGGCGCTGGAATTATTAAAAGACAACGAATTACAAAAAACATTAAGCAATAACATTGGCAAGCTGGCCCTGCCCGATGCCGATGAAGTAATTGCGAAAGAAGTTATCCAAATAACAAACAACAATTAAAGTAAAAGCCCCTGCCTTTTAGGGCAGGGGTCTTTTTAGAGATGAGTTAATTAGTGATTGGAGATTAGAAGTTAATAGCTAACAATGGAATTAAACAACATAAAACGAGTTTACCTGGTAGGGATAGGAGGCATAGGCATGAGTGGCCTGGCACGCTATTTCCATCACCTGGGTTGTGTTGTTTGCGGGTACGACAAAACACACACGCCACTAACCGAGGCCTTGCATAACGAAGGTATATGCATTGTTTATGAAGATGTGGCCGATAGTATACCCATGAGTTTCCAAACGTCTGATGAGGCTACGCTGGTGATCTATACGCCTGCTATCCCTAAAGATTCGTCTATCCTTAATTATTTCCGGAATAACGGATTTGATCTGTACAAACGCTCGCAGGTACTGGGTATCATCAGTAAGAGCATGTTTACCATAGCAGTGGCCGGTACGCACGGTAAAACCACTACCTCTGGTATGATAGCGCATATCCTCAAGGACTCGGGCAATGATTGCTCCGCTTTCCTGGGAGGCATATCTTCTAACTACCAAACCAACGTGCTGTACGGCAGCAACAATGTAGTGGTGGTAGAGGCCGATGAGTATGACCGCTCGTTCCTTACGCTGTACCCTGATATCGCTATCATCACCTCAATGGATGCCGACCACCTGGATATTTACGGCGACCACTCCAAACTGGAAGAATCATTCCGCCTGTTTGCTTCGCAGATCAAACAGGGCGGTACATTAATATGCCACAAGGGCCTGCCGCTTGATAAAGGTTTTACCTATGCCATGAACGAGCAGGCGCAGGCCATGGCTACCAACGTGCGCATTGAGGATGGCAGCTTCTTTTTTGATTTTACGGACGGCAAGGTAAGCATCCCCAACATCCGTATGGGAATAGCGGGCCTGCATAATATTGAGAACGCTACGGCCGCTATTGAGGCCGCTTTACATGTTGAGGTTGACCCTAATGCCATACGTGAGGCGCTGGGCTCTTTCAAAGGTATCAAACGCCGTTTTGAATATATCATTAAAACACCACAAACGGTTTTTATTGATGATTACGCCCACCACCCGGAAGAATTACGCGCGGCTATATCATCTGTAAAAAGGTTGTACCCGGATAAAAAGCTAACGGTGATATTTCAGCCGCATTTGTTTACCCGCACCCGTGATTTTGCCGATGGCTTCGCGGAGGTATTGGATATGGCTGATGAAACCATACTGCTGGATATTTACCCGGCAAGAGAACTGCCAATAGAAGGGGTGAACAGTGAAATGATCCTTAGCCGCATGAAAATGTTGAATAAACAAAAATGTGGAAAACAACAATGCATTGATATAGTGCGGATTGAAAAACCTGAGTTACTTTTAACTGTAGGCGCCGGCGATATTGATGCTATGGTACAGCCACTTAAAAACGCTTTGGAAAATGTTTAAGAAACGTATCTGGAAACCGCTGTTAATAGGTTTCGGGTGGCTTATATGCCTCTCGGGCCTGGTGGTGCTGATGGGTTTCATTGAAAAGAAAAAGGCCGAGCTGGTTTGTAAAAAGGTAAAAGTATTTATACCCGGCAACCAGTACTTTATTGATAAGGCCGAGGTGGATAATATTTTGGGTATAAGCAGCCATAACCTGGTGGGTCGCCGCTTGGAGAATATTGATATACACGCGCTCGAGAACAAATTAAAGCATAACCCATTTGTGGAGTATGCCCGTGTTTATGAGGAGATGGACGGCACCTTGCAGGTAGAGGTGGTACAGCGCCAGCCCATGCTGCGTATCATGAACCGCTTTGACCAGGATTTTTACGTGGACGAGCATGGTATGAAAATGCCTATGTCGCAAAATTTTACCGCGAGGGTATTGGCCGCTAACGGGTTTATTGATGAACTGTTTGCCAACAAGGTGGATTCGTTGCACACCGCGCTGGCCAGGGATATTTATAAAACGGCTGATTTCATCAGGAAGGATTCGTTATGGGAAGCGCAGATTGCACAGATATACGTAAATGCCGACCATGAGATAGAGCTAATACCCCGGGTGGGCAACCAGCGCATTTTGCTGGGTAACGCCGATTCGTTACAGGTGAAATTTAACAATTTAAAGGTATTCTACAAGCAGGCCCTGCCAACCGTTGGCTGGGAGGCTTACAAGATCATTAACATAAAATATTTTAACCAGGTAGTGGGGGTTAAAAACGAAACGCTGCTGGATTCGCTCAAGCGCCGCAAGGCATTTGAGGCCGATTCTATTAAACGGGCGGCAATAAAACAGGATACGGCGGCAAAGGCAGACAATGCCCCGGTCATTGAGGATATGGATAAAAAGACATCTATTAAAAATTAAAAGTATGGACAAAAGTTCGACACATGAAAAGAGTTCACCAATTGTAGTAGGCCTGGATATAGGTACCACTAAAATTTGTGTAATTGTTGGCCGCAGGAGCAAGAATGGCAAAATAGAGGTTTTGGGTATAGGTAAGGCGGAGTCGGCAGGTGTTACGCGTGGCATGGTATCAAACATTGATAAAACCGTGCAGGGTATTGTACAGGCAGTAGATGTGGCCAGTTCGCAATCAAACGTGGAGATACGTATTGTTAATGTGGGTATTGCCGGCCAGCATATAAAAAGTTTACAGCACAGGGGCCTTATTACCCGCCGCGATCTGTCGCAGGAGATAAGCCGTAAGGATATTGATAAGCTGGTAGAGGATATGTATAACCTGGTGATGCCTCCGGGCGAGGAGATCATCCATGTGTTACCGCAGGAGTTTACGGTAGATAACGAGCCGGGCATTAAAGACCCTATCGGTATGGCAGGCGTGCGCCTGGAAGCCAACTTCCATATCATATCTGGCCAGGTAACGGCTATTAAGAACATTGTAAAATGCGTTAACAAGGCACAGCTGGAGAGCCAGGAGCTTATTCTTGAGCCACTGGCATCGTCAGAATCGGTATTGAGCGAGGAAGAGAAAGAAGCCGGCGTTGTGCTCGTAGATATTGGTGGCGGCACAACAGACGTAGCTATATTCCATGAAGGTATTATCCGCCATACAGCCGTTATACCTTTTGGCGGTAACAGCATCACGGAGGATATCCGTGAGGGTTGTTCGGTAATGCGTAACATAGCCGAACAATTGAAGGTGAAGTTCGGATCGGCCCTGGCAGAGGAGAACAAGGAGAACGAGATCGTATGCGTTCCCGGTCTGCGTGGCCGCGAGCCGAAAGAAATATCGGTTAAGAACCTTGCTTTTGTTATACAGGCCCGTATGGAAGAGATCATCGAGCATGTGTACTATGAAATAAAATCATCAGGCTACGAGAAAAAACTGATTGCCGGTATAGTAGTTACCGGTGGCGGCGCGCAGCTAAAACACCTGCCGCAGCTTATTGAATATGTTACCGGGCTTGATTGCCGCGTGGGTTACCCTAATGAGCACCTGGCTAAAAACGAGGTATTGCCTAAAGCCACTTATGAGGACCTGCAAAGCCCAACCTATGCTACCGGTATAGGCCTGTTGATAAAAGGCATCCAGAAAATGGAGTACGATGGCATGACGCTGGCACCTGCGGCCGCTGTCAAAGTAGAGAAAGCTAAGTATACAGACGACCGTAAATTTGGCCTGCTCACCAAAATATTGGAGTCGGGTAAGAAGTTTATAAAGGATGATATCAAAGATGAGGATTTTCTGAAATAACGATTCTCCCTCATTGAGCTAATTACCCTCTTTTCGCACAGCGAAGAGAGGGTGGTCAAACGATAGCGAAGACCTGGTGAGTCGACCTGTTGTTTTTAGCTTTTTTCAACAACCGGAAACTTTTCCACATTATTGACAATTGTGGAAAAACCTTGTGGAAAAAGGCTTAATATTACGTTAATAAAATCTATCTGATCGTCAAAATACATATAGCTGAAAATAAGGATTATGCAGTTTGAGATGTTAAAGGAAAAATCGTCTATCATCAAGGTAATTGGTGTTGGCGGTGGCGGCGGCAACGCAGTAAACCATATGTACAGGCAGGGAATCACCGGTGTTGATTTCATTATTTGTAACACCGATGCCCAGGCGCTCGAACTGAGCCCTATTCCTAATAAAGTACAGTTAGGCGCAAGCTTAACTGAAGGTATGGGTGCCGGCTCCATCCCCGAGGTGGGCAAAAACTCGGCTATTGAGAATATTGACGATATTAAACAAATGCTGGGCAGCAATACCAAAATGCTGTTCATTACCGCCGGTATGGGTGGCGGTACCGGTACTGGTGCCAGCCCTATCATTGCCAAGGCGGCGCGTGAGCTCGATATCCTAACCGTAGGTATCATTACTACTCCGTTCTCTTTTGAAGGCAAGCGCCGTAAAATGCAGGCCGAAGAGGGGATGGAAGAGCTTAAAAAATATGTAGACTCTTACCTGGTGATCTCGAACGACAGGTTACGCCAGATATTTGGCAACCTTACCATGAGTTCGGCGTTCGCGCAGGCTGATAATATTTTAACCACTGCTGCCAAAGGCATCGCGGAGATCATTACCTTACCAGGTTATATCAACGTTGACTTTAAAGATGTGCGCACGGTGATGAAAGACAGCGGCGTATCTATCATGGGTAGCTGCAGTGCCGATGGCGAGAACCGCGCGTTAAAAGCTGTGGAAGGCGCCCTGGCATCTCCATTATTAAAAGATAACGAAATTGAAGGCGCACGTTACATATTACTCAATATCAGCTCAGGCGATAGCGAGGTAACTATGGACGAGGTAAGCATTATTACGGATTATATACAGGAAGAAGCCGGTTTGGCAGCAGACCTGATATGGGGTAACTGTAAAGATGAGAACCTGGGTGATAAATTATCGGTAACCATCATCGCTACCGGTTTCCAAACCAAGGATGAGCGTGAGAAAGAGAACAATAATAAAAAAGTTGTTTCTATGCTGGTTCCGGAGAACGAGCCGCTGGTAAAACCGGTTAATGAATTTATTACTCCGGTGAAGAACGATGCCGACCTGGTTTCGCAACCATATATGAAAAGTACGGTTAAGGAAGAGCCTAAGCAAACCGGTTTATTTGATCTTTTCGCACGTGCCGAGGAGCAGGATAAGCAGGATAATGTGGTTAAATACAACCTTACCGAAGAAGCGCCAGCCGCTCCGGAAGAGAATGACGCTACAGAATTTACCTTTAAGGTAACCGAAACCGTGATGAACTTTGAGCCGGTAACCGCGCCAGTGCAACAGCCGGAGCCTGAGCCCGAACCGGAGCCACAGGCTTTAAATGCCGATGAAGGTAAAACCGACGAATCTATAGAGGAGCAGCTGCGTAAATCGCGCGAGCGTATCATGCGCCTTAAAGACCTGAGCATGAAACTGCGTAACGGCAACATCCAGGAGCTGGAAAACGTACCTGCCTACAAGCGTAAAGAAATTGCCTTACAGCAAACGCCCGCTTCTGACGAAAGCCAGATATCAAGGTTCTCTTTACTACCCGATAGCGAAGGCAAAACCGAGATCAGGAACAACAACTCATTCCTGCATGATAATGTAGACTAATTGATTAAACCCTATACTTGGCCTTCCGATTTTTCGGAAGGCTTTTTTGTTAATAGCGATGTGTTGCGAAGCTTTTAAACAAATGAGCTATATAAATATTTAACAACAAAGCCGTGGCTTATGCGTTTTGGGGTTGATGCTATACCGCCTACCGGTATATATTTGCGAATTTTTAGAGAGAAACTATTTTGGACTTATTTGATAAAATCAATAAAAATGTAGGTGGCCCCATCGGGCAGCACCAAAAATGGTCACATGGCTATTTTTCCTTTCCCAAACTCGAGGGAGAGATACATCCGCATATGTTGTTTAACGGCAAACCGCACCTGGTATGGAGCCTTAATAATTACCTTGGTTTAGCCAACCACCCGGAAGTGCGCGAGGCGGATGCTAAGGCCGCTGCGGATTACGGCATGGCGTACCCTATGGGTGCCAGGATGATGTCTGGCAATACCATTCACCACGAAGAACTGGAAAACGACCTGGCAAAGTTTGTAGGTAAAGATGCCGCTTTCCTGTTGAACTACGGTTACCAGGGTATGGTATCCATAATTGACGCGCTGGTTGATCGTAACGATGTGATCGTTTATGATGCCGAATCGCACGCCTGTATTATTGATGGCGTTAGGTTGCATATGGGCAAGCGCTTTGTATATAAGCATAATGATGTAGAAAGCTTTGAAAAGCAGTTGCAGCGAGCCGAGCGTATCACTATGCAAACCGGTGGCGGTATTCTGGTGATCACCGAAGGGGTTTTTGGCATGTCTGGCGCGCAGGGTAAATTAAAAGAGATCGTAGCGCTTAAAGACAGGTACAAATTCCGCATACTGGTTGATGACGCGCATGGCTTTGGTACCATGGGGCCAACCGGGGCAGGTACGCACGAGGAGCAGGGCTGTGTTGAAGAAATTGATATTTACTTTGGCACCTTCGCCAAATCTATGGCGGGTATAGGCGCTTTTGTAGCTGCCGATAGCCAGATCATCAGCTACCTGCGTTATAACATGCGTTCTCAAACGTTCGCTAAGGCTTTGCCTATGCCCATGGTAATGGGCCTTAAAAAGCGTTTTGAACTGCTGCGAGCAAAACCCGAACTGCGCGAAAAGCTGTGGGAGGTAGCTACTACCCTGCAAAAGGGATTAGTAGCCTATGGCTTTGATATAGGTGTTACCAATAGCATGGTTACGCCTGTATTTTTAAAAGGCGACCTGATGGAAGCTACCAGCCTAACCCGCGACCTGCGCGAAAATCACGGTATCTTCTGTTCTATCGTGGTGTACCCGGTTATTCCCAAGGGCTTAATTATGCTGCGGCTGATACCTACGGCCATGCATACGCTTGAAGACGTAAACAGAACGCTTACCGCTTTTGGGGTGGTAGCCGCCAAATTGAAGGATGGTGAGTATAAAATGGCCATAGCTTCCTGAAAAAATTAAAAAATATATCGTGGATCCCGCGCGAATAGCGCGGGATTTTTAATTAATGGCTTTTTGCTGTAAAAATGCCTTTTTTATAACTATTGAGGTGTTTATTTGAATGATAAATAAAAAAATTAGGCGATGGTAAATAAATTGTTAACAAGGTGTATCAATGATAACCGGCGGCCCGGTCGGTAAGCGCTTTTAACGCCTTAAAAAGCCTTAAAATGTGGAAAAAAACTGCCTTTAAGCTACTGTTTTACCCTTAAAAAAATTTTTTATTTAGCTAAAAGCGATTAGATTAGCTTTAATTAAAACAATAAACCTCAAAAATTTAAGGAGTAGTCACAATGAAAAAATTTGAAGAAGTAAAACAACTGGTTGCATCATTAGAGGCAGATGCTGACAAATTTTACAACAAAGGTAACAGCGCCGCTGGTACCCGTGTTCGTAAAGGTATGCAGGATCTTAAGAACTTAGCGCAGGCTATCCGTCTTGAGGTACAGGAAACCAAGAACAAAGAGTAATTTTTTGCCACCAAAAAGAGGTTAATTTACTTTAAAAATAAAAAATCCGGTAGCTGAAAAGTTACCGGATTTTTTATTGAGTGTGTTATAGTGTATAGGTCTTCGGCAAGCTCAGACTGACACCTCATGTTTAACTATGTCATGGTGAGCCTGTCGAACCACAATCGCTTGTTTAGGTCTTCGACAAGCTCAGACTGACTCTGCATGTTTAACTATGTCATGGTGAGCCTGTCGAACCACTCATCGCTTGTTTAGGTCTTCGACAAGCTCAGACTGACACCTCATGTTTAACTATGTCATGGTGAGCCTGCCGAACCACTCATCGCTTATGTAGGTCTTCGACAAGCTCAGACTAAAACCTCATGTTTGATTTGTCATGGTGAGCCTGTCGAACCACTCATCGCTTATGTAGGTCTTCGACAAGCTCAGACCGGCACTTGGACATGATTGTCAGGATGATTTAGGTAGATATTGGGATGTTTTAGCAAGCTCCGGTAATAAATGCCAGTTACCGGCAATGATAGCTTCCTTTTTCGCACGACGCCAACCTTTCACTTGCTTCTCAAATGCAATCGCTTGGTTGATATCCCCAAATGCTTCCTGAAAGACTAACTTTAAAGGTCGGCGCTTGAAAGTGTAACAATTAACATTCTCACCGGCTTCGTGTTCAATCAACCTACGTTCAATATTGTTTGTGACACCCGTGTAGTACGAGCCATCATTACAAAGTAGCATGTACACATGATAAAGTTTCATTTATTCTCAATTAACTTGTCATGGTGAGTTCGTCGAATGTCATGGTTAGCCTGTCGAACCACTATCCCGCTTGTATAGGTCTTCGACAAGCTCAGACTGACTCTGCATGTTTAACTATGTCATGGTGAGCCTGCCGAACCACTCATCGCTTATGTAGGTCTTCGGCAAGCTCAGACTGACAACTGATTTAAACTTTATTTCGTAATGACATACTTATTTTATTTTTCAAAGTCCTCTCCGGAGGAGAGGATTTAGGCGAGGCTTTTACTTCACCACTTTTAATTGTTCGCCAATTTTAGCATCAGCGGCTGCGCTAATATTCACCAGCGGCAGGCGCACAGTATCGCCGCAAACACCTAATTGTTTCAGGGCCGATTTTACACCGGCCGGGCTGCCTTCGGCAAACATCAGGCGGGTAAACTCTATCATGCTGTAATGCGAAGCGTGGGCACCTGTAAAATCACCGGCAAGGCATTTTCTTATCATATCAGAAAACTGACGGGGCAGGGCATTCCCCACAACCGAGATCACACCAACGCCACCCATCGCTATCATTTGAAGGGAGATAGGGTCGTCGCCGGATATCACCAGGAAATCTTCCGGCTTATCACGGAACAATTGGTTCAGCAGGTCGAAACTGCCTGATGCTTCTTTTATACCGATAATGTTCTTAAACTCTTTAGCCAAACGCACAGTAGTTTCTGCAGCCACAGAAGAACCTGTGCGGCTTGGTACGTTGTACAATATGATCGGTAGTTTTGCAGCTTCGGCAATGGCCTTGTAGTGCTGGTAAATACCTTCCTGCGTAGGCTTATTATAATGCGGACTTGCCGACAGGATGGCATCATAACCATCCACATTAAAAGCGGCAATTTCGGCAACAGTTTCGCGTGTGTTATTGCCGCCAATGCCGGCAACAAGGGCAACACGTTTATTCACGGTTTTGGCAGTAAATTCCCACACCTTCTGCTTCTCATCCTTACTCAATGTGGCGCTTTCGCCGGTTGTACCTAATGATACGAGGTACTCCACCCCGCCATCAATCAGGTGGTCTATCAGCTTACCTAAAGCCGGGTAGTCCACCTCTCCGTCTGCCTGAAAAGGAGTAACCATTGCCACTCCCGTTCCGTGAAATCTGTTCATGTTCAAATATTAAGGTGGCTAAGATAGTAATTTCATAAATGTGCAGGTGTGCAAATGTGCAGATATGCAAATCATAAACCATTTAATTTATGGATTTGTTAAGCAGCTTATATGGGCGTTTCCCACCGGTTGGCAGGTCGGGCTTTCCGTTCATACGCCTGCAGGCCTTAAGCGCATGGGCCGGTATCCACTGCAATCCCTAACGCGGCTGCATCCCGTCATGCTGAACTTGTTTCAGCACCCTACACGCTAAGCATTTTCAGTGAGATCCCGAAACGAGTTCGGGATGACGTTAGGGTTGATGTTGTTAAATAATTCCATGCAATACACCACCTTTGGCTCCCATAGCGTCAACGGTTTTCTCTACAGCCGGGTCGCGTTCCAGTACGGGCGCATGGTGTGGCTTTATGCGCGCGTCAATCATCAGCGGTCCGTGGCAGCCCCAGTGCTTGTGTTCGGTAAAACTGTTGATGCCATAAATATCATGGCTGGGGTTGCTGCGGGTAAAGGTTACCCACACCAGGTTGTTGATGGTAGCAGCGGTGAATGCGGCATCGTCACACAGTACTATTAAAGGCAGGCCGCCGAGATCAGCTCCGGCTAAGTGCTCCTGCAAAATATCCAGTATCAAAGGCATATCGCTCTGGCGGATGTTTTTGGGTATTTCTACAGCCAATACACCCGGTATCGCCATTTTATAATTTACTATAGGGCGTGGCAGCGAGAAGGTAGATGGCAGCTCTGTCCATAATTCGCGTTTAATGTCCCCTGCAACGGTGATGGCCACTTTACTGCCGCTGTTGAGGCCTTCACCGCTGTAATCCAGCGTATCGATAGTAGTGCGGGTATGGAAATGCAGGTCGCGGGTAAGATCGACACGTTGCAAAATATGTTTCAGGAATGCACCAATGTCATTAACATCCAGTTGAGGGTTATCCTCTTTAGCGGCAATAAATAGGTACTTGGCCAGGCTCAATTGTCCTTTACCTAAAATATGGTTGGCAATGGTAATGAGCTCTGCGGGGTGGCGCTCTTTTACATAAGGTGTGTATCGCTCACTGCCAATGGCAAAAAGCAAGGGGTGTACACCGGCGGCATCAACGGCGTTAACCGCGTGCAGGCCCGGTATTTCTTTAGGGATGGCACTCCCGGTGATTTCATGTATGAGTGCACCGAAGCTGGTATCCTCCTGCGGCGGGCGGCCTACAACCGTGAACGACCATACAGCATCCTTTCGGTAATAAACATTATGCACCTTCATGAGCGGGAAGGGGTGTTGGAGGCTGTAATACCCAAGGTGGTCGCCAAAGGGACCCTCCGGCTTATTCTCCATGGGCATCACGGTACCGGTGATCACAAAATCAGCATCGGCAGAGATACAGAAGCCCTCTGCATCATAAAAATAGCGGAAACGGCGGTTGCCCAACGCTCCGGCAAAGGTCATTTCGCTCAAGCCCTCGGGCAGCGGCATTACCGCGGCTACCGGGTGCGATGGCGGGCCACCAACAAATATGCTCACCTTTAAAGGCTGGCCTTTGGCGTTGGCCTTGGTTTGGTGTACGCCAATACCGCGGTGCAACTGGTAGTGCAGGCCTATTTCTTTATCCTGTATATAATTATTACCGCCCAATTGTATACGGTACATGCCCAGGTTAGCATTCATAATGCCGGGCCTATCAATGTCCTCGGTATACACCTGCGGCATGGTCACGAACGGGCCGCCATCCATAGGCCAGTTGATCACCTGGGGCAAATCGCTTATCCTGGTGCGGCCAAATGCTACAGGCGCATTTTTACCTACCCGCATAGGCAAAGCCGACAGCGCGGTGAGCGCGGTACCGGCGTATTTAAAGGGTTGCTTAACCGCTTTGATCGGGTCATTCTTGATATCTACCAAGGTTTTTATCTTCTCCAGCGTATCCCTGAAAATAAATTTTGATCTGTCCAGCGTGCCAAACAGGTTGGATAAGGCCGGGAAGCGGCTGCCCTTTACATTTTCGAAAAGTATAGCCGGGCCTTCATGCTCAAACACACGCAGGTGTATGGCGGCCATTTGCAGGTGTGGGTCAACCTCTTGCTTAATACGTACGAGGTGGCCATTCTTCTCCAGATCGGTAATGCAGGCTTGTAAGCTTTTATATCCCATTTGTTGGCAAAGATATTACACAATTCGCGTTTTTAACGATATTTGCGTTGTGAAACCACTTATAGTTTTAATTGCCGTATTTGCAGTAAGCTGCCTGGCCAGTTTCGTGGCAGGCCATCCGGCCGATTATTATTTCTGCGGAAGGCTCGCCATGGGTATCATGCTCATTTTTACCTCCATAGGGCATTTTAAATTTACGCGTGGCATGGTGCTAATGCTGCCGCGTTTTGTGCCGGCTAAAAGGGCTATTGTTTATGTTACCGGCATAATTGAAATACTGGCAGCAGTTGGTTTGCTCGTTAATAAAGTGCGTGAACCGGTGGCCTGGCTGGTGATCGTGTTTTTTGTATTACTGCTACCGGCCAATATTTACGCGTCCATAAAAAAAGTAAATATCGAAAAGCCCGACCAATGCGGCAACGGTATTAATTACCTGTGGTTCAGGGTGCCGCTGCAAGTCTTTTTTATAGCCTGGGTATACTATTTTGGGCTGATGCATTAAGTTAAAAAACAACGTGTTAAATAAACCTACTAATCCTGTAGGGTTACATCTTTGAAAACAACTTAAAAAAGTTATCTTAACTTTACCGGCATCACTCATACCTAATATTATGTCGGTACTTGTATTTACAGCTATTATTCTGGTAGGCGCGTATTTCGCGGGTTTGTTGGGCTCACTTACCGGTTTAGGCGGTGGTGTGGTTATTATCCCGTTGCTTACATTGCTGCTGGGGGTTGATATCCATTATGCCATTGGCGCCTCGCTGGTATCGGTTATCGCCACCTCATCGGGTTCGGCGGCGGCCTATGTAAAAGAAGGGATCACCAACATCAGGCTGGGCATGTTCCTGGAAATAGCTACCACGGTAGGGGCATTGGTTGGCGCCTTGCTGGCGGTGTATATACCTACGCATTATATCGCTATCTTATTTGGTGTTATCCTCACCTTTTCGGCCATCATGTCGTTACGTAAAAAGGCCGAAACCATAATTAAAGAACCCAGTTACCTGGCGGCAAAGCTTAAACTTTACGGCAGCTACCCCAGTGGCGATGGCGAACCTGTAAACTATGGCGTAACCAATGTAGGCGGTGGTTTCTTTATGATGCTTTTCGCCGGTATCATCTCGGGCCTGCTGGGCATTGGCTCGGGTGCGTTAAAGGTGATCGCGATGGATACCATTATGCGCATCCCCTTTAAAGTATCTACCACTACCAGCAACTTTATGATAGGCGTTACAGCGGCCGCAAGCGCCGTAGTGTACCTGCAACGCGGATACATAGACCCCGGCATTGCCATGCCGGTAGTTATAGGCGTGTTGTTTGGCGCCATGACGGGTTCTAAGATATTGGTGAACACCAAATCATCGCGCTGGCTGCGTTGGGTATTCGCTATTGTAGTTACCTTCCTTGCCGGGCAAATGATGTATAACGGGATAACGGGGAAGATTTAGTTGTTATAAGAGATTAGTTAACCAGAGATTAGTGATCAGTTACAAAATACTATATTTATCGTTTAGCAACCAATACTAATCTCCAATCAACTAATCACTAACTCCTATCCATGAAACGCCTGCTATCTAATCTTACTTTTCAGGTTATTGTGGCTATATTGCTGGGGGTATTAGTGGGTTTATATTTTAAAGATTTCGCGCCAACGGCGCAGCTTATCAGCAAAACTTTCATCAGCCTGATCACCATGCTGATCGCGCCTATTATTTTTTTCACCATTGTATTGGGCATTGCCGGTATGAGCGACATGAAAAAGGTGGGCCGTGTTGGCGGTAAGGCCCTGCTGTACTTTGAGCTGGTAACCACCCTGGCGCTGGTTATAGGTGTTACGGTAGCCAATATCATTAAGCCGGGCGCCAACTTTATTAACCAGCATGTTAAGGTTGACGCAGCCAAGCTGGCCGCTTACGAAAAAGCGGCGGCGGATATGAAATGGGGCGAATTCATCGCGCATATTGTACCGGGCAACCTGTTCAAGGCCTTCGCCGATGGCGACATTCTGCAGATACTGTTCTTCGCTATACTATTTGGTTTCGGCCTGAGCCGGATGGGGCAGGCGGGGCAATCCGTTATCCAATCGTTTGATAAGCTGTCTAAAGTGTTCTTCAATATCATGAAGATCGTGATGAAGGCAGCACCCCTGGGCGCGTTTGGTGGGATGGCTTATACCATCAGCACCTATGGTATAAAAACCCTGCAGCCGCTGGCTATGCTGATGGGCTCGGTTTACCTAACCATGTTCCTGTTCATTTTTGTGGTGTTAAACATTATTGCCCGGCTATTTAAGTTTAGCCTGTGGCAATACCTCAAGCACATTAAGGAAGAGATACTGATCGTTTTAGGTACTTCCTCCTCAGAATCAGCTTTGCCGGGCATGATGGAAAAGCTGGAAAAATTCGGTTGCTCCAAATCAGTTGTGGGCCTGGTGATCCCGGCGGGGTATTCATTTAATTTGGATGGTACCACCATTTACCTGTCTATGGCTACCATTTTCCTGGCGCAGGTATTTAAGATAGATCTTTCGCTGGAGCAGCAGCTCACCATCATCGGTATACTCATGCTTACTTCCAAGGGCGCCGCGGGTGTTACGGGCAGTGGTTTTATTGTATTGACCTCTACACTGGCAGCCATAAAGGTGATACCGGTTGAAGGCGTGGCCATATTGCTCGGTGTAGACCGCTTTATGAGTGAGGCCCGCGCCATTACCAACGTGATCGGTAATGGGGTAGCTACTATTGTGGTGGCTAAAAGTGAAGGGGAGTTTGTGGCTGTTCAGAGATCAGTGAGTGGTGAGTAGAGAGCAGGAACCGCGTTAGGGATTGCAGTGAATACCGGCCTTGTGCTTAATGCCTGCAGGCGTATGAACGGAAAGCCCGGGCCGAAGGCAACGCCCATATGGCTTTTACCTCACTGGCATAGGGGGGGTATCCTAATTATTACACTTCGGCACCTGTCATACCTATCATTACGCATTAAAAGCCACATTTGTGTTAACATTTAAATTTACGTGGTAAAAGGGTTTCACATTCGGACAAAAACTTTAGATTTGCCCATACAAAAATCAAAAGCCGATGAGCGTTCTCGTAAATAAAAATTCAAAAGTTATCGTACAAGGTTTCACAGGCAAAGAAGGTACATACCATGCCGAGCAAATGATAGCTTATGGTACCAATGTTGTTGGTGGCGTAACACCCGGTAAAGGTGGCCAGAGCCATTTGGATAAACCGGTATTTAATACCGTGAAAGACGCGGTTGACCAAACCGGCGCCGATGTATCTATCATATTTGTACCGCCCGCCTTTGGTGCCGATGCTATTATGGAAGCTGCCGAAGCCGGTATTAAGGTTATTGTTTGTATCACCGAAGGTATCCCTACAAAAGATATGATCGAGGTGAAAGAATACATCAGTGATAAAGATACCCGTTTAATTGGCCCTAACTGCCCTGGTATTATCACTGCCGATGAGGCTAAGATTGGTATTATGCCAGGCTTTATCTTCAAAAAAGGTAACGTGGGCGTGGTATCAAAATCAGGTACGTTAACTTACGAAGCGGTTGACCAGGTAGTGAAAGCTGGCCTGGGTATTACTACAGCTATTGGTATTGGCGGCGACCCGATCATTGGTACCCCAACCAAAGAAGCGGTAGAAATGCTGATGAACGATCCTGAAACGCATGGCATTATCATGATAGGTGAAATTGGTGGCGGTATGGAAGCTGAGGCTGCCCGCTGGATAAAAGATAACGGTACCAAACCTGTAGTAGGCTTTATTGCCGGCCAAACCGCGCCTCCGGGGCGCCGTATGGGCCACGCGGGTGCTATTGTTGGTGGCGCTGATGATACAGCGGCTGCTAAAATGAAAATTATGCGTGAGTGCGGTATCCGTGTGGTAGAATCACCTGCTGAAATTGGCGCTGCAATGGCAGAAGAATTAGCTAAGAAATAAGATTCAAGAACCAAGAATCAAGATAAAAGAATCCCGGTCAATAGTTTGGCCGGGATTTTTTTGTTTATGCCCTGCAGTTTGCATAAGCTATGAGGTTAAAAGAGTTACTTTCTTTAAATATTTGTTTTGTTTCTTTTATAAACATTTTAGAGATGTTTATGTTGTGAAAGGAAACAATCTAAACATGAAAATAAAATTACTCCTCCTGTTTATGGGTTTATCTATAGCTTTCCTGGGCTGCAAAAAGGATAAGACCCCTGAAGACAAACTTACTGACACCAAAAAGCAGATCATTGGTACCTGGCAGGTGCAAAGTACAACGGTTACCTATTATGATGCTTCGGGCAAAATAGTAAAGACCGATAACCAGGACGGAAACAACGGCGAAGTATACCAATTTGTCAATGAAACTACGCTTAAACAGGTTGGCGGATCTGATGACAGCTACGCGTATACCCTAACCAACGTTAACAACAAGATATTACTGAATGTGTCCAATGTTTCTTACGAAGTTACTTTTTCAGGAAACAATTCCATGTCTTGGTCAAACCAGGAGACTTACCCGGATGGGTACAGTTATACCAGCTCAACCAGAGTGATTCAATTCGTAAGAAAATAGCAAACTCAAAAGCCGGGTAAATAAATTATCCGGCTTTTAAGTATACAATAGAGTAATACCCGTTAACAAAACTATGTTATTAAATCAAATAATTATGAAGGCAAAAATACTCTTATTAGCAGCGATAGCAATTGTATTTTTCGGTTGTAAAAAGGATAACAATAATGCCCCCGAAGATAAATTGGCCGGTACAAAGAAGCAGGTTATTGGTACATGGCTGTTAGAAAAGCAAACCGATACTTATTATGATGCTTCTGGTAAGGTAGTAAGCTCTGGTGATCTAAGCGGAAATGGTGTAACCTTTCAGTTTACTGATGCCACTACGTTTAATGAAGTTGGCGCCAATGCCACCTTTACTTACAGCATTAACAGCGTTAATAATAAAGCCATAATTAATGCTTTAAATAATGCATACGAACTTAGTTTTACAGGAAATAACAGCATGACCTGGACAAAGGATGAAACCACCGAGTCCATGTATTATGCGCGAATAATAATAGTTCTCCATTTTACCAGAAAATAAGCGCCTGGCTTGCTATTCAAATAATTCTATAAATTTCTTTCAATTCAGGTTGAGTCGCTTAAATTAGTGGAAACTCCCACGCTATGCGCAAATACCTGTTTTTGCTGTCTTTTGCAGTCGTCCCCGCTTTTGCCCAGTATCAACCCGCGAAGTTTACTGATGCCGACCGGCTCAGGAAAATAGAAGCTACGTTCCCGGTGATCGATAGTATTTATAAACAACAGGCCGAAGCCATGCATATACCCGGCCTGGCCTATGGTATTGTGGTGGATGGTAGGCTGGTACATACCGGTAATACCGGGTATACCGATATCAGCAGCAAAACGCCGGTAACGTCACAATCTGATTTTCGCATCGCTTCCATGACCAAGAGCTTTACGGCCATGGCCATCCTCAAACTGCGCGACGAAGGTAAACTGAAGCTCGACGACCCGGCGTATGTGTACATCCCCGAAATGCGTAACAACAGGTATTTGACCAAAGATGCCGCTCCGGTAACCATCCGTCACCTGCTTACGCACGCGGCCGGTTACCCCGAAGATAACCCCTGGGGCGACAGGCAACTGGCCGTAAGCGACGCCGAACTCATAGCTATTTATAAGAAGGGTGTTGCTTTCTCCAATAACCCGGGCCAGGGTTACGAGTACAGTAATTTGGGCTTCGCCACGCTGGGCTATATCATCAAAAAGGTAAGTGGTAAAACTTATGAGCAATACATTACTGATAACCTACTTAAGCCCCTCGGCATGGCGCATACCTATTGGGAGTATACAAAAGTGCCGAAGGCCAGGCTTGCGCACGGCTATCGCTGGCTGGACGGCCGCTGGGTAGAGCAGCCCCTGTTGCATGATGGCGCTTACGGCGCCATGGGCGGCTTGATTACTACTATTGAAGACTTTAGTAAATATATGGCCCTGCACATGGATGCCTGGCCGCCTCGGGATGACGCGGAGAAAGGGCCGGTAAAACGCAGTTCTATCCGCGAGATGCATTACCCCTGGGACGTTAACTTTATTAACAGGTACTCGCTTAATCCTAACCAGCCTTGCCCAACGGTATCTGCCTACGCCTATGGCTTGCGCTGGGCTAAAGATTGCGAAGGCCGCGTATTTGTTGGCCATACCGGTGGCTTGCCGGGCTTTGGCAGCCAGTGGAACATAATGCCTGATTATGGTGTGGGCGTAGTTTGCTTTGCCAATTTAACGTATGCCAGCGCTGGCAAGCTTAATAACATGGTTTTGGATACCTTACTTAAATTATCCAACATACAACCACGCAAACTGCCACCATCAAAAATACTTACCCAACGCCGCGACGAGCTGGTGAAGCTACTGCCCAACTGGGCCAACGCGCAAGCCACCGGCATTTTCGCTGATAACTTTTTTATGGATTATTTCCCCGATAAGTTAAAGGCCGAAGCAATAGCCATATTCGATAAAGCCGGAAAGGTGATTAATGTGGGCGAGGTAGTGCCGGAAAATAACCTTCGCGGCTATTTTATACTCACCTGCGAGAAAGGTAAAGTAAAAGTATCGTTCACGCTTACGCCCGAGAACCCGCCGCTTATACAGGAGTATCATATCGGGTTGGTGGAGTAGAAACCTGGATTTATGGGGTTAAGAAATGGTATGTTTCTGGCATCATGAGCGAGAGCGAAGAATCTAATGTAAGCTATTCAAGTAGTAGATTAGATGCTTCGTTCCTCAGCATGACAAACATTAATTAGTGTATTGTGATAAACTTAACGCAACCCAATAATGCGACATAGTGTAACGTGCGGGTAGCACAAGCACTGCAATGGCATTAACATTGTAGCGCGTTACCAAGTCGCGACTTTTCTTTGGTTACTTTCTTTTGAGAGAAAAGAAAGTAACATCCACTCCCGACTCAATTAACCACTGCCAATCCTAACGAAGAACCCATGAAACTGTCAGGCTATCGCTCGTGATAACGTTTGAGTAAATCCCCTCCGTCAACCCTTTGTAAACATCTCTTTACCAAACAATCTTAGGGTGGTGTTTGTCGTATATTTATGTGTAAAAGCATGCCGCTTTTACCCTGAATAACTCATTTATTGATAAGATACCATGGCATACAACCAGCTCACTCCCGAAGAAGAATACGTAATACTGCATAAAGGAACCGAAAGGCCCTTCACCGGCGATCTGCTGAACAATAAGGCACAGGGTGTATACGTTTGCAAACGCTGCGATACACCGCTATACAAGTCGGAAGATAAGTTTGAATCATTTTGCGGCTGGCCCAGCTTTGATGATGAGATACCCGGCGCCGTTAAAAGGGTAACCGATGCCGACGGACGCCGTACCGAAATACTTTGCGCCAATTGCGGCGCTCACCTGGGCCACGTTTTTGAGGGCGAGTACATGACCCCTAAAAATACGCGCCATTGCGTTAACTCCATTTCCATGAAATTTGTACCTGTTGACCAATTGAAAAAATAAGTAAAAAAGCTAAACACCGGGACAACAAAAACTATCCCCGCGGTTGTAAAAGCCGGCGGGGATTTTTTCTTTTTCCACATTATTATTCTGTTAAGAATTTGAAAATAAATTATTGTGTTAGGTGGTTCAAAAACCGCGGTTTTAGAGCCCTTTACCTTTGAGTTTTAGGCATGTTTATAACGTGTGGAAATTGCACAAACGCCGATGTATTTTTGTTTTGATAAGCAATATTTTTTGTTGCGATCAGCGTTAAACGGTTGATGTTTAAATGCTTAAAATTTCCAGGTAAATACAATAATCCCAATGTCATCTTACCGATTGTGGACAACTTATACGGGATGTTAAAAACTTAGACTATCTCTTAATAGCCTGATGCCCTATCTTTGAATCACAAGTTCTTTCAAGGCTATCTGTATTACCGGTAACCTGCCGGCAAAATTTGAAATAAGTCACCTTAAACGTGGCTTAGAACGTGCAACTATATAACCAGTTGGAGTAGGGAAAGAGGGGTTTGAAATTAAGCGAGTAATATGCGCAGGTCGGTACCGACTGCTAAACTTTTTTAACTCGCTGTGGTAAACGTGTCTGCTGTTGGTAAGCAGGTAAATTGAAAGAGAAACCAGTAATGGAGCTATTAAAATAATATAAAGAGGCAATGCAAGAGGAAACCGAATTACTGTTAAAAGAGAACAAAGACCGCTTTGTTATCCTGCCGATAAAATACCCGGCGATATGGGAGATGTATAAAAAGTCTGAAGCCAGTTTCTGGACGGCAGAAGAGATAGACCTTTCTGATGACCTTAAACATTGGGAGAGCTTAAACTCGGGCGAAAGGCATTTTATATCGCACGTATTGGCGTTCTTTGCGGCAAGCGACGGTATTGTGAACGAGAACCTCGCGGTGAACTTCATGAGCGAAGTGCAGTTGCCTGAAGCGCGTTGTTTCTACGGTTTCCAGATCATGATGGAAAACATCCACTCTGAAACCTACGCGTTGCTGATAGATACTTATATTAAAGATCCGGTTGAAAAAGACCGCTTGTTCCATGCCATTGAAACCGTGCCTTGCGTAGGTAAAAAGGCAGAATGGGCGCTTCGCTGGATAAACAATGGTACCTTTGCAGAGCGCTTGGTAGCATTTGCCGCGGTAGAAGGTATCTTCTTCTCAGGTAGTTTCTGCTCTATCTTCTGGTTAAAGAAACGCGGTTTAATGCCGGGTTTAACCTTTAGTAATGAGTTGATCTCCCGCGACGAAGGCTCTCACTGTGAATTTGCCTGTTTGCTTTACAGCATGCTGGATAATAAACTAAGCAAAGAAGCCGCGACTGCTATCATTACCGACGCGGTAGAAATTGAGAAAGAATTTGTGACCGATGCATTGCCGGTTAACCTGATAGGGATGAACGCCAAACTAATGCAGCAATACATTGAGTTTGTTGCCGACAGATGGTTGGTAGAGCTGGGTTACGATAAAGTATACAACGCAACCAATCCGTTTGATTTTATGGAGATGATCAGCTTGCAGGGCAAAACCAACTTCTTTGAAAAACGCGTTGGCGATTACCAGAAAAGCGGCGTAATGAATAGCGCCGAGAGCAAATCATTCTCGCTGGACGAAGATTTTTAGGGGTTAGAAGCCAGAGATTTGTGATTAGAGATTAGGAGAAGCTCAATCGGTACAATCACAACCAAAATCAGTGTAATCAAAAATAGAGAGTAAGAATAATTAACATATATAACTTAAACCATCCGGCGGGCGGCCGGGTAAATAAGGAGGCGGTAAAAAAATGTACGTAGTAAAAAGAGACGGCAGAAAAGAGTCGGTTAAATTCGACAAGATCACAGCTCGCATTGAGAAGCTGTGCTACGGGTTCAACCTGGTTGACCCGATTGATGTGGCAAAAAAAGTAATTGAGGGTTTATTTGATGGTGTTACCACCTCCGAGCTGGATAACCTTGCAGCTGAGACAGCGGCGTCGTTAACCACCAAACACCCTGATTATGCTTTGCTGGCATCGCGTATCGCGGTATCCAACCTGCATAAAAACACTACCAAGTCGTTCTCTGAAACCATGAAACGCCTTTATGAGTACGTTGACCCTAAAACAGGAAAAAGCGCTGCTCTGCTGGCCGATGATGTATACGAGATCATCCAGGCAAATGCCGACATACTGGATAGCAGCATTATTTACGACCGCGACTTCGGTTTTGATTACTTCGGTTTCAAGACGCTTGAAAAATCATACCTGTTAAAGCTGGATGGTAAAATTGCCGAACGCCCTCAGCACCTGTTTATGCGCGTATCAGTAGGTATCCACAAAGAGGATATCGAAAGCGCCATCAAAACCTACAACCTGATGAGCGAGCGCTGGTTTACGCACGCCACGCCTACTTTATTTAACGCCGGTACTCCAAAACCTCAAATGTCATCATGCTTCCTGTTAACCATGAAGGACGACAGCATCGAGGGTATCTATGATACGCTAAAACAAACTGCCAAAATATCACAAAGCGCGGGTGGTATTGGCCTGAGCATCCACAACGTGCGTGCAACAGGTTCATACATCAGCGGTACAAACGGTACCAGCAACGGTATTATCCCAATGCTGCGCGTGTTTAACGATACCGCCCGTTATGTTGACCAGGGTGGCGGCAAGCGTAAAGGTGCTTTCGCTATCTACTTAGAGCCATGGCATGCCGATATCTTCGAGTTCCTGGATCTGCGTAAGAACCACGGTAAAGAAGAAATGCGCGCACGTGACCTGTTCTACGCCCTTTGGGTATCAGACCTGTTCATGAAACGCGTTGAGGCAAATGAAGACTGGAGCCTGTTCTGCCCGCATGAAGCACCGGGTTTAGCTGATTGCTTTGGTGCCGAGTTTGAAGAATTATACACCAAATACGAAAGAGAAGGCCGCGCACGCAAAACCATTAAAGCACAAGAGCTTTGGTTTGCGGTGTTAGATTCACAGGTGGAAACCGGTACCCCTTACTTGTTGTATAAAGATGCCGCTAACGGTAAATCAAACCAGCAAAACCTGGGTACCATCAAGAGTTCAAACTTATGTACCGAAATTATCGAGTACACCTCTGCCGATGAGGTAGCGGTTTGTAACCTGGCGTCGCTGGCATTGCCACGCTTTGTTATCGATGGTAAGTTTGATCACCAAAAATTATACGATGTTACCTACCAGGCAACGTTAAACCTGAATAAGATCATTGATCATAACTTCTATCCGGTGGTAGAGGCAGAGCGTTCAAACCTGCGCCACCGCCCGGTTGGTTTAGGTGTACAAGGTTTGGCCGATGCTTTTATCCTGTTGCGTTTACCTTTCGAAAGCGACGAAGCAAAACAACTGAACAAAGAAATATTCGAGACCATTTACTTTGCTTCCATGACCGCTTCTAAGGACCTGGCTATACAGGATGGTCCGTATGAAACGTTTAAAGGCTCACCACTATCTCAGGGTAAATTCCAGTTTGACCTGTGGGATGTTAAACCGGCAAGCGACCGTTGGGATTGGGAAAACCTGCGTTTAGATGTAATGAACCACGGTGTACGTAACTCATTATTGGTTGCGCCAATGCCTACGGCTTCAACCTCACAAATCTTGGGTAACAACGAATGTTTTGAACCATACACTTCAAACATTTACACCCGCCGTGTATTAAGCGGAGAGTTTGTGATAGTGAACAAACACTTGTTAAGAGACCTGGTTGACCTTGGTTTGTGGAATAACACCATGAAAGACAGGATCATCGCGGCAAACGGTTCTATCCAGGATATCGCGGAGATACCTGCCGATATCAAAGAACTGTACAAAACCGTATGGGAAATTAAGATGCGTAACATCATTGATATGGCAGCCGACAGGGGTGCTTATATCTGCCAGTCGCAGTCGCTTAACCTGTTCATTAACTCGCCAAACGCGTCTAAACTAACTTCAATGCACTTCTATGCATGGAAGAAAGGCCTTAAAACAGGTATGTACTACCTGCGTACACAGGCAGCATCGCAAGCGGTTAAATTTACAGTAGAGAACCAGGGCGGTAAAAACATGGAAGCCGTTATACCGGAAGTGGTTGGTAATACCAGCGAAGAGGAAATGCCGGCAGGCCCAACCTGTTCAATGGAAGAAGGCTGCGTTACCTGCTCTGCATAATTTCGCCTAATTTCAGTATATAATAGTATTAAGTAGTCGGAAAGTCCGCACAAGTCCGAAAGTTAAAAGATGTTTTCTCATCTTTGCTTTCGGACTTTTTTGTTGATCGGATTTCCTGCTTTCGGACTTACTAACTTTCGGACTTAAAATATGCTCACCTCCGCCAAACACGAGATCATCCATTGCGAACGCTGCAGCAAGCCGTTTGAGTGCAAGGCCAATGCCTACACCAAATGCCAGTGCAGTACCGTGCAGCTTACCATTAACGAGGTGCAGTACGTGAGCGAACTGTATGATGGTTGCCTGTGTGCCAACTGCTTATTGGAGTTGCAAAAAGAGTATCAGGAAAGTTTATGAGTTGTATCGTGTTTGCACAGCACACTTTGCACCGCAGCCTGTATTTCCCACAATCCAAGAGGGAAAAACCATATGGAGAAAAAGGCTTTTAGCGAATCGCTTAGACCTACCAATTCACTCTGGATCATTGATTGAAGCATTCTTGCTGAAAAGCTGAACATGTATAGCTGGATTAAAATAAGCGGTATAACTAACATAAAGAGGTAATTTCCCATTGTGTCGAAATTCAACTTATTAAAAAAGAATAAAACCGTAAGCAAGAGTAAATTGACAATACCCACAATATAACAAAGCTTGAAGAAAGAGACATTAACCCTCATTTGTTTGGGTAACAAAGAGTGCATGGTTTTGCCAATACTGTATACCCAGGATAAATAAAGCATAGTGCCTGTAAAATGAGTGACAATACCTATATATCCCCAAAAAGGAAAAAGCATTAAAAGCATTATAATAGATAAAAGTTGCCAGGGTTTAAGAAGCAATAAAAATCGCATGCGATTTCAGTTTAGTTGATTTAAAGGTATCAATTTTCCTTCTTCAACAAAATTTATAGAAGAAATGCGCATTTTTTCACAATCCCAACATTTTCGTTATTTTCGGGCAACAAATAAAAAGCTATTCTTTATCACAATCATGCGCTTTTATCCCCCACGCGTTCCCCTGTTACGGGTTTGCCTTGCCTTTTTGGTTTTAACAGCAATTTTTTCATCAATGGCCACTGCGCAAAGCCGCAGAACACAAGGCATAGGCGCCGATGGCGATATGCTTAGCGGCAGCAACCACAGCAGTAGCAGCAGTTTTGTACGCGAGGATGGATGGATGCTGGCCTTAACCGGTGGTTACGAAAGCCCGGATAAAGAATTGCGCGATATTTACAAGGCTACCCCTGTATTTGGGCTTACCGTTACCAGGGCTAAAAACCACTGGCTGTTCTCGGGCAGTGTGGATTACCGCTCGTACCAGCCCAAGCAATCAACCTTTGTTGTAAGCGACGATTATTTGGGTACCTACAACATGTCGTACGGTAACTTCAGGGGCATAGGCTTATATGCTGGCGTAGCGTATGACCTTCAGGTAAACGATATATTTGATGCTTACCTGGGTGCCAATGTGGGCTCGGTGTTTATTAAAGAAATAAGCGATATGCAGTTTGCCGACGGCAGTGCCGAAAGGATCGAACTGAAAAACTCACTTAATTACCTGGGGCCAAAGCTGGGTTTAAATTTCGCGGCGGGTACTAATCTGGGTATCGGGGTAGAGGGCCGCTATGGCTTAAATGTTACCGGTTTTAATTCCAACACCCGTACCGGTACTGAGGTGTATAAGGGTTTCAGCGCGGCATCGGCCAACCTGGTGCTTACCTATTACTTTTAAACGGATTTAGTCCGTTTAGCGCGCGGCGAATACCCTTTTCGCGTTTCACACATTATCCCTATCTTCACGCACGCAAAAAATCATACTTAAATTATGAAATTGTTAGAAAGAAAAACCGCGCTGGTAACAGGCGCGTCAAAAGGAATAGGCCGTAAAATTGCCGAGAAATTTGCCGAGCATGGCGCCAATGTAGCTTTTACCTATTTATCATCGGTAGAGAAAGGGCAGGCCCTGGAGCAGGAGCTGCAAAGCTTTGGCACTAAAGTAAAGGGTTACCGTAGCGATGCTTCTAAATTTGACGAGGCCGAAAAACTGATCAATGATATTGTAGCCGATTTTGGCGCTTTAGATATTGTGGTGAACAATGCCGGTATAACTAAAGACGGTTTGCTAATGCGCATGACCGAAGACCAGTGGGATGAAGTGCTGGATGTTAATCTTAAATCCATCTTCAACGTTACCAAAGCTGCCTCAAAGATCATGATGAAAGCCCGCAAAGGTGTTTTCATAAACATGAGTTCGGTAGTAGGTGTGCAGGGCAACGCAGGCCAGGCCAACTACGCGGCCTCCAAAGCGGGTATCATCGGTTTCTCCAAGTCGGTAGCAAAAGAATTGGGTTCGCGTAATATCCGTACCAACGTGGTAGCGCCGGGCTTTATCCGCACCGAAATGACCGACGTATTAGACCCTAAGGTGGTAGAAGGCTGGGAAGCCAATATCCCGTTAAAACGTGCCGGCGAGGTTGACGATGTGGCTAACGCCTGCGTTTTCCTGGCATCAGATATGGCAGCCTACATCACCGGGCAGGTGATCCCGGTTGACGGCGGTATGCTATAATCTTAAGTCAAAATTCAAAATTAAAAAGTCAAAAGTCGCGGGTGCGGCTTTTGACTTTTTTGTTTAAGAACTATCGTAAGCTTGGCCTGTTTGATTTTTAATGGCTAATAACGTAATAAAAGAAACAATCCTCTCTATGTCGGCGCAGCGGGCTCCTGATAAAACTGTTTGCCCGAGTGAGATAGCGCGCGCTATGTTTCCGCAGGATTGGCGCAAACACATGAAGGAAGTAAGGGCTGCGGCTGTTGAACTGCAACAAGCCGGCAAAGTAGAGATCACTCAAAAAGGAGAACCGGTGGATGTGAACAATATAAAAGGCCCCGTCCGTATTAAATTTATCGCTCCCCGCTCATAATAATTTCGCATTTTGCAGTCATGTCAATAACCTGGGGTGCTGTTTCGGGCTGGTGGTCGCCGCTTTGTGTGGTGCTGGGCTTGCTGTATGCCTGGGTCATGTACCGCCAACCCCTGCTGTTAACCAAAGGGCTGCGGTATGGCTTATTCGCCTTGCGCGCGGTAACAGTGAGCCTGTTGGCTTTTCTTCTGTTATCGCCACTGGTAAAAACAGTAAGCCGCGCGCCGCAAAAGCCGCTCATCCTCATCGCGCAGGACAACTCCGAATCTGTTAACAGGTTTTCTCCGCCAAATGTAGCGGCAACCACGGTGAACAGGTTGGCGAAGCTTAAGAGCGAGCTGGGTAATGATTTCGATGTGAGGGAATTTAACTTCGATAAAGAGCTGCGTGATGGGCTCAGCCGTAACTTCACCGGTAAACAAACCGATATGGCTAAAGCGCTGCGAGAGTTGAACGAGCGTTTTGTTAACCAGAATGTTGGTGCCATAGTACTGGCTACCGATGGCCTGTACAACAGGGGCGCCGACCCTGCCTACGAGGCCCGGAATATAAAAGCGAGTATTTATGCCGTAGCCCTTGGCGATACCGTTCCCCGCAGGGATATATTAATCAGTAACATCAATTATAATAAAACAGTATTCCTGGGTAACGATTTTGAAGTGGAAGTAGCCATTGGCGCTTACCAGGCAAAGGGCCTGGCTACCAAACTTACGGTTATAGAAGATGGCAGGTCGGTAGCGCAAAAAGATATAGCCATCAACTCCCCGGCGTTTAACCAAACGGTTGCGCTCAAACTCAACGCCGATAAAAAAGGCATACGCAAATTTACTTTTTCGCTATCGCCGGTTGCTAATGAACTATCTGCAGCCAACAACACCGAAACCATTTATGTAGAAGTGCTGGATGCGCGGCAAAAGATACTGCTGGTATATGATGCCCCTCATCCGGATATCAGCGTAATAAAACAAGCTATTGAAAGCAACCGTAACTTTGAGGTAAAAAGCGTTCAAACAAATGACCTGCAACCAGCGCAAACGGCAAACTATACCGCGGCTGTAATTTACCAGTTACAGGCCGCGAGTTTTGTAAAGTTGCGACCATTGTTACAAGGGAAGATGCCTCTATGGTTCATAGCAGGTACCCAGGCGGATATACAGGCCTTTAACCAGGCCCAAGGAGTGGTAAACATCGGCGCTGCAAGGAGCGAGAGCCAGGAAGTGTTCGCGCAGGTACAGCCGGGCTTTTCGGCCTTTACCCTGAGTGATTCTACCCTCAACAAACTGGAGCATTTTCCGCCCCTGCTGGCGCCATACGGCAGCTATCAAACAGGTGGTGGCGCAAGGGTGTTGCTCGGGCAAAAGATAGGTAGCGTTAGTACCGCTTATCCGCTTTTGGCCTTCAATGAGCAGGGCGGCCGGAAAGTAGGGGTGCTCATGGGCGAGGGCCTGTGGCGCTGGCAACTGGCCGAGTACCGGCAGTATGGTAACCACAACGCCACTAACGAGTTGCTGAGCCAAACTATCCAGTACTTAACGGCCAATGCCAACAGGCAACGTTTCAGGGTTTACCCGGCAAATAATGTTTTTGATGAGGGCGACAACATCCTCCTGAATGCCGAATTATATAACGACGCGCTTGAACTGGTAAACACGCCCGATGTGAAATTGAGCCTGAACGACACCCGTGGTAAAAATTATAGCTTTTTATTTACCCGCGCAGGGCAAAGCTACCAGCTTAACGCGGGGGCGCTACCGGCCGGTACTTACACCTATAACGCCGTTACACAATTAGGCGGGCAGCAGTTTAGGGCAAACGGGCAGTTGGTAGTTAAACCGCTTAACCTGGAAACGCGCCAAAGCGCTGCCGACCACCGCCTGCTGCGGCAATTGGCCAGCCGTACCGGAGGCAAGCTACTATACCCGGCACAAATAAACGAACTGGCCGGCCTCATTAAAAAGGATGAGAACATCAAAACCATTGTTTATGAAGATAAACGCTACCACGACCTCATTGATATGAAATGGGTGCTCGTGCTGGTATTGATACTGATAAGCACAGAGTGGTTTTTGAGGAAGAGAGCAGGAGAAGTGTAATAATACATTTGTCATGCTGAGGAACGAAGCATCTGTCGCCAACAAGTAGGTGCTGAATTAGATTCTTCGCTACGGCTCAGAATGACAAATTGTTTCCAAAAACAGTATACTTGCAACACTATGAAAAAGACATTATCCCTTCTCTTCGCTTTTGTATTGTTGGCAGGTTTTGGCTATGCGCAGCAAAGGCAGCTTAATATTGCCACCTACAATTTACGTAATGCTAACCAGGGCGATTCCACCGCCGGGAACGGCTGGGGGCAGCGCTTCCCGTGGGCGGCCAAATTGATGCTCTTTCAGGATATTGATATTTTTGGAACACAGGAATTAAAATACCACCAGATAACCGACCTGACCGATAGCCTGCCCGGTTATAAATGGTTAGGCGTAGGGCGTGATGATGGTAAATTGGGCGGCGAATTTTCGGCCATATTTTATAAGTCGACCCGTTTCCAGGTGTTAAAGCATGGCGATTTCTGGCTGTCAACCGTTACCGACAGGCCCAACAAAGGCTGGGATGCCGCCCTGCCGCGGATTTGTACCTGGGCGCAGTTCAGGGAAATAAAAACGGGCTTTACCTTTTACTTCTTTAACCTGCATATGGACCACATCGGCGTGGTTGCCCGCCGCGAAAGTGCTAAACTCATCCTGCAAAAAGTAAAGCAAATGGCTGGTAACACCGCCACCATCCTCACCGGCGATTTCAATGTAGACCAGACATCAGACAGCTACGCGGTGATCAATAATTCCGGCGTGTTAAAAGATACCTATGTATTATCGCCCCTGAAAATGGCCCCCAATGATACCTTTAATGATTTTAATGCCAGCACCGCGGGCGATAAGCGTATAGACCATATCTTCGTGACCAAAAACTTTAAGGTACTGCGTTATGGCATCCTGACCAATACCTACCACGGCCGCACCCCATCAGACCATTACCCTGTTGAGGCGGTAATAACGTATTGATAAAATACCGAACATCGAATGTTGAATAATGAATATAGAACCCAACTTCGTTGTTCAACATTCGAAATTCGTTGTTCATTATTAATTCTGACCGATAAAGGTTTGGGTACTTTTTTTTCTTCTATGGTCTATGGACTATCAGCTATGGACTAAAACATCTATCTTCGTTTCATGTCGCCCACTGAAGCAAAAGACCGTATACAGGCGCTTACTGCCGAACTTAAAAAGCACAACTATAACTACTATGTGCTGGCTATGCCCACCATTTCCGATTATGATTTCGATCATAAACTGAAGGAACTGGACAAACTGGAAAAAGAATTTCCTGATTTTGCAGATCCGGATTCGCCCACACAACGGGTAGGCGGCGAAGTAACCAAAGAGTTTGTTACTGTTAAGCACCGCTGGCCCATGCTCTCTTTAGGCAATACCTACAATGAGCAGGAACTGATAGATTTTGATCAACGCATCCGTAAAGCCATTGGTGATAATTTTGAGTACGTGTGCGAACTTAAGTTTGACGGGCTATCCATGAGCCTCACCTACCAGGATGGTAAGCTGGCCCGTGCGGTAACCCGTGGAGATGGTACCCAGGGCGACGAGGTGACCACTAATGTACGCACCATCCACACCATCCCTAAGAAATTAATAGCAGGTAGCAATTATCCCGACCTGTTTGAGATACGCGGCGAGGTGTTTATGCACCGCAAAGCTTTTGAGCGTTTGAACAAGGAGCGTGTAGACAATGGCGAAGTGCCGTACGCTAATCCGCGCAACTTTGCATCGGGCACCATTAAATTGCAAGATTCGGCAGAAGTTGCCCGCCGTCCGCTGGATTGTTTTCTGTATGGCTTGTACACCGAAAAGCAACTCTTCAAAACCCATTGGGAGAGCTTACAGGCGGTTAAAGAGTGGGGATTTCATGTGGATGACCACAGCCGTTTATGTTCGGATATAAAAGGTGTGCTGGATTTTATCAACCATTGGGACACCGAACGCCATCACTTAAGTTATGATATTGACGGCATCGTTATCAAAGTAAATAATTACTCGCAACAGCAGGAATTGGGCTTTACGGCTAAATCCCCGCGCTGGGCCATATCCTATAAATTTAAAGCCGAGAGGGTAGAAACTGAATTATTGGCGGTTACCTACCAGGTGGGCCGTACAGGTGCGGTTACGCCGGTGGCAAATCTCAAGCCGGTTTTACTGGCCGGTACCACCGTTAAACGCGCTACACTGCATAACGCCGACGAGATCACCGAACGCCTTAAACTGCACGAGCACGATACGGTTTTTGTGGAGAAAGGCGGGGAGATCATCCCTAAAATTATCAGCGTAAATCTGGATAAGCGCAAACCCGGCGCGGCGGCTATTAAATATGTGACCCATTGCCCCGCGTGTGATACGCCATTGCTTCGCACCGAAGGGGAAGCCGCATGGTATTGCCCTAACGACGAGGGTTGCCCGCCGCAGATAGTAGGCAAGATACAGCATTACATTGGCCGCAAGGCGATGAATATTGATGGGCTTGGTGACGAAACTATTGTAACCTTATATAACCAGCATTTTGTTCGCCACATCAGTGACCTGTATGATCTGGAGCAGCATGCACCGGAACTAAAGCAAATGGGCAGGTTCGGCGAGAAATCCATCAATAACATGTTGGAAGGGATCGAGAAATCAAAACAGCAGCCGTTTGAAAAGGTGCTTTTTGGTTTAGGTATCCGTTATGTTGGCGAAACTGTCGCCCGTAAACTGGTAGCTCATTTTAAAAATATCGACAGGCTAATGGCGGCCACCGTTGAGGAGTTGACCGCTGCCGAAGAGATAGGCGAACGCATAGCCCAAAGTATCACCGAATACTTTGCCGACCCCGGGCACCGCGAGGAAATAGAAAAACTGCGCCAAAAAGGTTTACAATTTGTTGCAGAAGAAAAAGAAGTTGTATTAGCAAGCGATAAGCTGGCAGGAAAGAATTTCATTATTTCCGGCACGTTTGAAAAATACTCGCGCGATGAGTTGAAAGATATCATAGAGCAAAATGGCGGTAAGATACTAAGCAGTATATCTGCCAAACTCAATTACCTGGTAGCCGGCGAAAACATGGGCCCATCCAAATTAGAGAAGGCCAATAAACTAAATATCCCTATCATCAGCGACGAAGAACTGATGGGTTTACTAAAATAACATCTACCTAAAAACATATGACTGCTATTAAGTGGGGCATTATAGGCTGCGGCGCCGTTACCGAAAAGAAAAGCGGACAAGCCTACAATAAAATAGACGATAGTAAACTGGTTGCCGTAATGCGCCGCGATGCCGAAAAAGCCGCCGACTACGCGCAGCGACACCATGTTGACCGCTGGTACAGCGACGCCGACGAATTATTGAATGATCCGGAAGTGAACGCGGTTTCCATTGCCACCCCGCCGGATTCGCACCTGGAGTACGCCAAGCGCGCCATCGCTAAAGGGCTTAATGTTTACGTAGAAAAGCCGGTTACCCGCAATGCCGCCGAGGCACAAGCTATGGCCGATGCCGTGCATGCTGCCGATGCTAAACTTACCGTAGCGCATTACCGCAGGGCTTTACCTATGTTTTTGCATGTTAAGAAATTGATAGACACCAACGCTATTGGCGACATACGCACGGTGCAGATCAGGATGTGGCAATCGCCGAGGCCTAAGCTGGTAGAGCAGAGTGCGCCCAACTGGCGCTTACAACCGGAGGTTTCAGGTGGTGGCTATTTTCATGACCTGGCGCCACATCAACTCGATTTGATGTTATATTTTTTTGGCGAACCTGCCGTTTACAGCGGTTACAGCTTAAACCAGGGCGGCTTTAGTCCGGCGGATGATCATGTCACCGGGCAGATCATCTTTAAGAATAAGATTGTGGTGGATGGTTCCTGGTGTTTTAATGTTGCCAAAACTGAGATCATTGACAGGTGCGAGATAGTGGGCACAAACGGCAAGATCACGTTCCCATTCTTTGGCAATTTTGTAACCTGCAAAATAGGAGAGGAGGAGGAAACGGTAGAGTTTGTTCAGCCTGAGCATATCCAGCAGCCGATGATCACCAGAATTGTGGCTTACTTTAAGGGCGAAGGCCCCAACCCCTGCACCATAGATGAAGCCGTTGTGCTCATGAAAATAATGGATGCGTTTACCTTGCAGCATAAATTATAATTATCTTAGTATGAATGCTGTAAGATGAGTAGAATTATCTTTTTGTTATTGCTTTGCTATGGGTTAAAGGCATCCGCACAAAGTTTTGAGGTGCCTAAGAACTATTTTTTCAGCAAACAAACCAATTACGCGCAATACGAGGCTGATATTATAAAAGCCGCCGACTGGTTGCAGAGAACACCCTGGAATGCTGAGCCTGAAAAAAGGGAGGCAGTGATCCAGTTCCTGCTAAAGTGGACACAGGGGGTACCTTATATTACGGTTGAGCTTAAACAACCCATTATGGATATCAGCGACGTTAACCCACAGTTGGGCTTTATATACATGGGGCAATACTGTAAGTATGCCATAGAACATAAGGCTGACTTTAACCCGATTAAAGCTACTACTTACGCGCTGCGCGCGGTGGCTGCTAAATACAAAGCGGAGCCTGCCCGTAAAACAGACGACGATGTGCAGCAAATTATAGCGTTAGATGAAAAAGGCGAACTGGAAGCCTGGGTAGCTAACGATTTCGGCCATTAAGCTTAGTCTTTCTTTTTAGGCACTTTAGCGCCTTCCTTACGCGCTTCCGACAATCCTATGGCTACTGCCTGTTTTTTGCTGGTTACCTTTTTACCGCTTCCGCTTTTAAGCTTACCTTCCTTCATTTCGTGCATAGTTTCCTCTACTTTCTCGGAGGCTTTTTTTGAATACTTGGCCATGATACTTACTTTTATTAAGGTTAAAGCAAAGGTTTTGCCAAATTTAAATTATTAATTAGTTTGCCTTTAACATGTTTAAACAACTATTAAGTGTTTTAATTACACGTAAAAGCAAAACATTCTGCTTCAAAATCCTGTTCACGAATTGAAGAAAAATTACATACCCCATGACTACAAAAAAACTTATAGCCCCCTTTTATGAACGCCTCGCGCTCACCCTTATCGGTATTTGTGTGCTTGGTTATCTGGTAATTGTCGCTAAAGAACTACTGGACCCGCTCATCTTCGGGTTCCTGTTTGCCATATTGCTGTTGCCTATTTCGAGCTTTTTCGAACGCAAATGCAAATTACCGCGCAGTGCCAGTTCTTTTTTGTCCATACTATTACTAATAGGTTTTGTAGGCGGTGTTTTGTACCTGGTAGGTAACCAAATATCGGGTATAGCTAATGACTGGCCTATGCTGAAGAATCAGGTAAGCCAATCCATAAACGATCTGCATGCCTGGGTGGAGCAAACCTTTCATATCAATGCGGATAGACAGATGGTATATGTAAATGATACCGCTAAAAAGATCATGTCATCAGGCGGTGCGGTACTGGGTACTACCTTTGGCGCGGTATCATCATTGGCTTTATTCTACGTATTCATACTCATTTTTACTTTCTTCATCCTGTTCTACCGCAAGCTGCTGATCACATTTATTACATGGGTATTTAATGACGATAACAAATCAGTAGTAATGGATATTGTGGAGAATATCCAGAAAATACTGCGCCAGTACATATTAGGTTTAGTAATAGAAATGATAATTGTGGCTACCATAGCCATCGCGGTTTTCTGGATGATCGGTATCAAGTATGCCGTGCTCCTGGGGCTGATAGTTGGCTTGTTCAATATCATCCCTTATGTGGGGATTTTTACCGCTTTGCTGCTAAGTACGCTGGTAACCTTTGCTACAGGCAATATCAGCCAAACGCTTACAACTGCAGCTGCCGTAATTGGCATACATGCTGTTGATGCTAATTTTTTGTTGCCGGCCATTGTAGGTTCAAAAGTAAGGCTTAACGCGCTTATCTCTTTCATCGGTATCATCATCGGCGAAATGGTGTGGGGCCTATCAGGCATGTTCCTGTCCATACCGGTTATGGCTATCATGAAGATCGTGTTTGACCGGGTAGAAAGCCTTAAACCCTGGGGTTACCTTTTAGGCGGCGATTACGAATACAAGGAAAAGGCAAAAGAAAAGATGAAAACAGAGTAACCTGTTTTAGTGCTGGTGGTTAATGAGTTGGTAAATGCGTATAAAAAGCGCAATGCCATAAGCCATCAGCACTACGGTATTTACCACCAGCAGCCAATTAAGGTCGGGCTTGCTATACTTTTGCCTTGCACAGATAATGAGCAGGGTAATAAAGCCAAGTATGAGTATAACAGGCGCTATAAAGGTCCAGATTTGTTGTTTGGAGATATAGATATGGTCAAGTTGGTGCTTATCGCTCATTAGCGCAACAAGCGCTACCAATAGTAGGATCAGGAAAAGGCGGGTGACAATTTTTGCGGCGATCTGACTGGTTTTCATCGGGCACAAATTAGTAATTTTGCAACAATGTACCGTCTGCATAAAATCATAGTTATCATATTATTGGGTTTACCTGTTATGCTGCATGCACAGGTAAAGGTTAAGCCATCTTTCAAAATAGTGCCCCTTGGTGTTTTAGGTGGTATTGATGAAAGTAATCTTTCGGCCTATATGCTGGCGCCGCAAGGCTCGGATAATTACCTGTGCCTGGATGCCGGTACCATTAATTACGGGCTGCAAAAGGCCGTATCGGCGGGCACATTTAAGCAACCTGCCGGAGTGGTGATGCGGAGAAACATTAAAGCCTATCTGATATCCCACGGGCACCTGGATCATTTGGCGGGTATGGTCATTAATTCGCCGGAGGATACCGTAAAAAATGTGTATGGACTCGCGTCTACACTGCAAACCCTCAAAACGCATTATTTTACCTGGGAAAGCTGGGCGAATTTTACGGATGATGGCGAAGCGCCACAGCTAAAGAAATACCATTACAAAGTGCTGGAGCCTATGGTACAGCAACCGGTTGAAAATACCGAAATGCTGGTAACGGCGTTCCCGCTTAGCCATTCTAACCTTACCAGTACGGCGTTCCTGGTTAAACATGATGAAAGCTATGTATTGTATTTGGGCGATACCGGGGCTGATGCCGTTGAGAAAAGCCAGAACCTGAACAAACTATGGACAGCCATAGAGCCGATTGTAAAACAGGGGCGTTTAAAGGCTTTAATGATAGAAGTATCATTCCCCAACGAGCAACCGGAAAAAAGCCTGTTCGGGCATCTTACGCCTAAGTTATTAATGGATGAACTGGGTATGCTGCAAAAGCTGGCCGGTACATCACTTAAAGGATTGAACGTAGTAGTCACACACTTAAAGCCGCCCTACACCAGTATCAGCAAAATAAAGCAACAGCTTAAAACAGGCAATAAGCTCGGGGTTAAACTCATTTACCCGCAACAGGGTAAGGCGTTACTATTTTAATCACTTATCATCAAGCAGGTCAACACAGCTTTTGGAGAGCTGTTTAAGCCTGGCGTTTAATGTAGACAACGCCGCGGTATCATGTATGTTGGTATACAATAATTTGATCAGGTCAAGCGTGTCGTTATCCGGGTCGCAGGCCTGCGCCTTTTCCAGGTGCGGTAAAGCCTTCTTTACCATAGCGATATAATTCGCGCTTCCCGAAGTTCTTAGTTCCTCGGCCTGTTTGGCGTACAAGTAACCAAGGCCCCGTTGCGCCACATAATAGTCAGGCACGGCAGCTACCACTTTTTCATAATACTCAATAGCTTTTACCGATTGCGCGTTGTTCTCATACAAATGGCCTATAGAATAATAAAAGCTGGCGCGGGCATTAGCCTTCAGTTTATCGGCCTTGGGCAATAAGTCTTCGCCAAGGCTCAGGGCTCTGTCTGTTTCGCCCTGCAGGCGTGCCAGGTTAAAATCCAGGTATTGGTTGTATACTTCATCAGCTGTTTGCGCGCTTGCCCGGCAAAAGCTTAATAAAAGACCTGTGAGCAGTAATAACCTTAGCTTGTTCATCATAACGAATATCAGGTTTAAAATTTAATTACCTGTATACGTGTTAGACTTTTTAGCAGCACTAAGTTTAATGTGTTTGATTATTACTGGTTACTGCCTGCCCGTGCGGCTTCCCACCCGATGATGGCAGTTTTGCGCTTACTGCCACAATGGTACTGCCCGGTGTGTCCGGTTGATTTGATTACCCGATGGCAAGGGATCAAAAATGCTACAGGATTGGCGCCAATGGCACTGCCTACGGCACGGCTTGCCAGTGGCAAATGGATATGCTGTGCTACGGCTTGGTACGTGTTAAGGCCGCCCAAAGGTATTTTGAGCAAAGTTTCCCATACCTTTAGTTGAAAAGGTGTACCCTTGAGGTGCAGCTTTATTTGCGGAAGATGCGACCAATCGTGCCTGAATATTTGCAGCGCGTTTTGTTGCACGGTATCTGTTAACTGGTAATAGGCCGCATACGGAAACAGATCATATAAGCCGTTAAAAGCCTCGTCCTTATCATCGGCGAAAGCCATGTAACAAATACCTTTTTGGGTTGATGCTACCAGCATGTTCCCGAAAATGGTTTCGGCATAGCTAAAATTAATATGGAGGGCCTTACCACCGTTCTTATATTCTGCCGGTGTCATACCTTCTATATTTACAAACAGATCATGCAGGCGGCTGGTGCCTGAAAGCCCCGTATCAAAAGCGGCTTCAGACAGCGAAGCTTGCCGCTTTAATACCTGCTTGGCGTGGTCTATGCTGAGGTATTGCAAAAATTTCTTGGGGCTGATGCCAGCCCACCGGGTAAACATCCGCTGGAAATGATAAGGGCTCAAATGGATACTTTGGGCCACCTCATCCAGGTCGGGCTGTCGCTTAAAATTATCCTTAAGGTAATTAATGGCTTCGGCAATACGGTAATAATCCAGGTGCTCTGCTGTTTCCATCGCGTTATGTTTACCACAAAAATACAGCGGCTATAGCCCGCAAGAAACCCGAAACTTGCTCAATGAAATATGCTTGTTATAGCCCCGAATTACTTCTGAACAGTTTAATAGCTATGGCCAGTAATATTACCCCGAAGGCTTTACGTAAGATATGTAAACCTGTTTTACCCAAAAGTTTTTCGAGCAGTTTTACATTTTTTAGTACCAGGTAAACCACCAGTGTGTTTAGTACGATACCAACCAGTATATTTTGTGTTTGATATTGCGATTTGAGCGATAACAGGGTGGTCATGGTACCCGCGCCTGCTATCAGCGGGAACGCCAGGGGGACAATAGAAGCCGCCTGCGGTATTTCTTCCTTAAAAAAGCTTACCCCTAAGATCATCTCCAGCGCGATAATGAAAATCACGATAGAACCGGCTATAGCGAATGAGGATATGTCCAGCCCGATAACAGAGAGCAGTTCGTCGCCCGCGAACAGGAAGGTAACCATGAGTACCAGTACCGCTATGGTGGCCTTTTCAGATTCGATATGGCCTACTTTCTGGCGCATCTGGATAATAATGGGGATGGTACCCAGAATATCAATGATGGCGAAGAGGATCATGGTTACGGATATGATCTCTTTAAAAACGAGTGGATGCATAGCTTAGGATTGCTTTTCTTTTGAAATTAAACGAAAACTAAACAAAAGTGCAATTAAAATATAAAAAGCCGATAAAAAGAAAACGCTATGTACAGAAATTGCGGTGGCCAGGCCTGCTGTTACCGGCCCCAGGGTTTGGCCTATAGATATGTAAGCCTGGTTAACGCCCATTACTTCGCCACGCTGCCGCTCATCGTTATGGTCGGCTATGATGGCGTTGAGCATGGGGTTGCGCAAGCCGTTAAATAACCCATAAATGCCTATAGCAACAGCAAACAATACAAAACCTGTTGAAAACCCGGTAAGCAGCATAGCGAAAAGGCAAATTAGGGTGGATAGGAGCAGGATGACCGATTGCAAAGAAATAAGCCGCTTAATAGCCGGAACCAGCAATTGCATCAATATACCCGTTACGCCAAAGCCCGCGTAAAATATCCCGATCTGCGAGGTGCTTAACTTTAACTGGTCAACACTGAAAGTCTGAAAACCGATGAGCATGGTAAATTGGGCCATGGTAAGCAAAAAGCCGGTAAATACCGCGGTACCAATCACCGGCTTTTTCAAAACGGTTACCAGGGACGATAGGGTAAAGCCACCTCCCTGCTCTTTGGTATTCTTGTTTTGGTTGGTTTCCTTTAATAAAAGCAGCGATAAAACTACGCCCGCTATAGCTATACCCGCCGCGAAGAAGAACGGTACCTGCATGCCGAATTTGCTGAGCAGGCCACCAATGGCAGGCCCTATCACAAACCCAAAGCCAAAGGCTGAACTAAGGATGCCAAAGTTTTTGGCCCTATCTTTTGGAGAAGAAATATCTGATATCATGGCCTGCGCCACAGAAATATTGCCACCGGTAAGTCCGTCTAAAACGCGCGCGGCAAAAAGCATAAAGATACTGTTAGCCAGGCCAAATAATACAAATGATGCTGCCGTACCTACCAGGCTGATGATGAGTATAGGTTTACGCCCCCATTTGTCAGACAGCGACCCTAATATCGGCGTAGCGATGAATTGGGCTATGGAGAAAGTAGCGGTGAGTAAGCCTATGGTGTGCTCGGTAACGCCGAATTTTTTGCCATAGGGATATAGCAAGGGTATAATAATGCCAAAACCCATAGAGTTGATCACCGCTATCAACACCAAAACCCATATCATGCGGTTCATCTTCATGCTATTACAAAAGGCTTGGAAACAAAAAAGGTTCTGCAAGTGCAGAACCTTTTTTAATATCGTCATTAAAAAATTACTGTTTTTCAAAGTCAGACGCGGTTGGCAGTATATCGCCCGCAGTGCCCAGCTTGCTGTGTTTTTTGCTGTAGCCGAAATAAATAAGCAAGCCTAAAACCATCCAAACTAAAGCGCTCAGTTGGGTTTCGGTAGGTAAACCTACTATCATACCGGCGCAAACGATTATACCCAGTATAGGCACCAATGGTACCAATGGGGTTTTAAACGGACGAGGCAGGTCCGGGTCGCTTTTACGCAATAATATAACACCCACACATACCAGTATAAAAGCGAACAGGGTACCAATAGAGGTTAAGTCGCCCGCTACGCTACCCGGCACAAATGCCGCGAACGCGCCCACAAATATGAATAAGATCATGTTGCTCTTGTAGGGTGTTTTAAACTTAGGGTGAAGGTCTGAAAATACCTTTGGTAATAAACCATCGTTAGACATGGTGTAAAATACCCTTGACTGCCCCATCAGCATCACGAGGATCACCGAGGAGAAACCGGCCAGGATAGCTACGGTTACCATAGTTGATAACCAGCCGTAACCATGCATGTAATTACTGATAGCGAAGGCTACCGAAGCTTCTTTGCCCGATTTCATGAAATCGGTATAAGGCGCTACGCCGGTTAATACCCATGAGAACAGGATGTAAAGAATAGTACAAACCACTAATGAGCCCAGGATACCGATAGGCATATCGCGGCTTGGGTTTTTAGCTTCCTGAGCGGCAGTTGATACGGCATCGAAACCAATAAAGGCAAAGAACACCACACCCGCACCGCTAATGATACCGCCCCAGCCGTGGTTAAAGAAAGGCGCATACGAGTACGGCTTACCGTTCTGCTGTATAATATCCGGAGCATTGGCAGGGATAATGTAAGGGTGGTGGTTAGCCGGGTTAATGTACTGCCAGCCAATGGCTATAAATACTAAAACGATAGCCACTTTAATAAATACAATGATACCATTCACCGTGGCCGATTCCTGTGTGCCTTTTATCAGCAACAGCGATAAAATAACCAGGATAAGCAGCGCGGGCAGGTTAGCTATGCCATGTATAGTTTGCCCCTGTGCCGTTACAAACGTTTCCATAGGAGAGTGGCACCACTCAAAGGGTATGCCCCCGCCGAGGAGTTTATTGAGATACTCGCTCCAACTGATGGATACGGTTGCGGCGCCCAGCGCATATTCTAATATCAGCGCCCAGCCAATAACCCAGGCAACAATTTCGCCCATGGTGGCGTAAGCGTAAGTATAAGCACTACCTGCAATAGGGATGATTGACGCGAATTCGGCGTAGCACAAGCCTGCAAAAGCACAGCCTATAGCCGCTACGATGAATGACAGGGTTACCGCGGGGCCGGCATGCTCACCAGCAGCAGCGGCAGTTCTTACGAACAAACCGGCGCCAATAATAGCACCAATACCCAGCGCAACCAGGCTGCCCGCCCCAAGCGTTCGCTTAAGGGTTTCGCCCTCTGTTGAGGCGGTTAATTGTTCAATAGATTTCTTTACAAATACCTTCATTGTTTAAATTAAATAATAAGACCAGTTTAGTAAAAAACAGTTTCCCAAACGTAGTTAAAATTATTGAAAAGATGAAAAGACTAATGTAACAAGGCAATATCTTATTTACGCCAAATATAATATGGCAGCACATTTTTTTAACCTCTAAGCGGGAAATATGCCATTTCGTGGCTAAACAATTAATGACCAACCTCAGCAAACCAACTGCCTTTGGTCATGGTGGTGGTAATTGCACCAATATACATTTGATGTGTTAATTAATCATATACATCATGAAAAAATTTAAACTTTTCGCATTTATTTTATTTTTATTACCAGGCCTCAACGCGCTTGCACAACAGAAAAACGAGTGGGATATACGTATAAGAGCAATAGGGGTATTACCGCAGGAAAGTGCAACCATAGGAGTGATTGGCGGTGGTATAAATATTAGTAATACCGTTGTCCCCGAGGTAGATTTTACGTATTATTTCGCTAAAAACTTCTCTGCTGAGCTTATCCTGGCCACAACAAAGCATAATGTAAAAACCACTTCATCAAGCCTGGCGGCCATTGGCGGCCCGGCAGCTGCCGATGTTAACCTGGGGCATGTTTGGTTGTTGCCGCCCACACTTACCTTACAATATCATTTGCCTACAGGTACCGGGTTTAAGCCATACATAGGCGCTGGTGCCAACTATACTATTTTTTACAGCGCGGATAAAGGCCCCGTAGTACAGGGTATTGATTATAAAAACAAATTTGCCTTTGCTATGCAATTAGGTTTTGATTATGATGTGAGTAAGCGGGTGTTCATCAATGCCGATGTGAAAAAGATATTCCTGTCTACCCAGGCTACGGTAAATGCCGGAAATCTCACCCCATCAGGTAATGAGGCCTTGCGCCCGGTATTGCAAAATATCTCTGCGGATGTTAAAATAAGGCCCTGGGTTGTTGGTGTAGGTTTGGGTTACCGTTTATAGCTTATCACCATGTAATAAAAATGGCGGCCAACCTGGCCGCCATTTTTATTTAATATTAATGAAAAAGCTCATTACTATGGCAAAGCCCTCCAAATAAATAAGGGCGTTAATATTAAATTTAAACCCGTCATGGCCCAGCCCAGTTTTCTATCGCCCTGCCTGCGCAGCAGGTAACCCAGTAGCAACCCGCCAAATAGTACCATAGCCGCGTCGAAATACATCAGGCTATCTAAAGTTGGCGGCACGATATCGATCTTCAGGAGCGCAAAAATATCATCCAGGTACAGGTAGATATTGTAAAGGCAAAGGATGTAAAGACTGGCTTTCTTCATCGGGACTAATATACGAAAGCCCCCGCTGGTTGGCGGGGGCTTTCATATGTATTAAGTATCATCAGATCTTTTTTTCAGCTTTGATCACATGCGTTGTAGTGTTCATCGACTGTATCTTTAATTGCTTTTGTATATGCTCATTGGTATTCACCGCATGGTTTAAGTGCGGAGCAATAACCAGTGATACGATAGACATCAGCTTGATGAGGATGTTCATTGACGGGCCTGAGGTATCTTTGAACGGATCGCCCACGGTGTCACCGGTAACCGAAGCTTTATGTGGCTCCGATTTTTTGTAATAGGTTTCACCGTTTATCTCTACGCCTTTCTCGAATGATTTTTTTGCATTGTCCCAGGCGCCACCGGCGTTGCTCTGGAAAATGCCCATCAGCACGCCTGATACCGTTACGCCGGCTAATAAGCCACCCAACACTTCCGGGCCAAAAGCGAAACCGATAACGATAGGGGTGATCAAAGCGATCAAACCCGGGGCAACCATCTCTCTGATGGAAGCCTTGGTAGAGATAGCCACGCATTTTTCATACTCAGGCTTGGCTTTGTACTCCATAATGCCCGGTATTTCACGGAACTGACGACGCACCTCTTCTACCATTGCCATAGCCGCGCGGCCTACAGCCGAGATAGCCAATGCCGAGAAAATGAACGGTATCATTCCGCCTACGAATAAGCCGGCCAATACATTGGCTTTATAAATATCAATGTGCTCTATGCCTGCCACACCCACAAAGGCCGCGAACAGCGCTAAGGAAGTTAAAGCCGCGGACGCGATAGCAAAACCTTTACCGGTTGCGGCGGTAGTGTTACCTACAGCATCCAGGTTATCCGTACGGTGGCGCACTTCGGGTGGTAACTGGCTCATTTCGGCAATACCGCCGGCATTATCCGCGATAGGGCCAAAGGCATCAATAGCCAGCTGCATGGCGGTAGTAGCCATCATGCCGGCAGCCGCGATAGCCACACCATACAACCCGGCAAAGAAATAGGAACCGTAGATACCTGCCGCCAGAACGATGATAGGCAGCACGGTTGATTCCATACCGATAGCCAAACCGGCAATAATATTGGTAGCGTGCCCGGTTGATGATTGTTTAATAATGCTCAATACCGGGCGTTTACCCATAGCCGTGTAGTATTCGGTGATGATAGACATCAGCGTACCTACAACCAAACCTACCAGAATAGATCCAAATACACCATTCTTGGTGAACACCAATGAACCTGCTTTAATAGCGCCGCTTGCATCCAGGTCGCGTTTTAGGTGCATTTCGCCCCCGGGCAGCATCCATTGTACCAGGAAATAGGTTGCAATAGCAGTTAACAGGATGGAGGCCCAGTTACCCATGTTCAGGGCGCTTTGCACGCTGTCTGTTTCGTTTTTAATTTTTACAAAGGCTGCTCCTACTATAGAGAATATTAAACCTAAGCCCGCAATAACCATTGGTAATAAAACCGGGGCAATGCCGCCAAAGCTATCAGCCGATACTATTTCGCGGCCCAGTACCATAGTGGCCAGCATAGTAGCTACGTAAGAACCAAACAGGTCGGCACCCATACCGGCTACGTCACCCACGTTATCGCCTACGTTATCGGCAATGGTTGCAGGGTTGCGCACGTCATCCTCAGGGATACCTGCTTCTACTTTACCTACCAGGTCGGCGCCTACGTCTGCCGCTTTGGTGTAAATACCGCCACCCACACGGGCAAACAGCGCAATAGATTCAGCACCTAACGAGAAACCCGCCAATACCTCAAGGGCTTTCTCCATATCGGCTCCGTTAACGTCGCCTCCGGTATTTTTAACATAAAGGGTGTAAAATACTATAAATAGCGAACCTAAGCCTATGATAGCTAAACCCGCTACGCCAAGGCCCATTACCGTACCACCTGTAAATGATACTTTAAGCGCTTTGGCCAAACTTGTTTTAGCTGCCTGGGTGGTGCGTACGTTGGCCTTTGTTGCTATACGCATACCAATAAAACCCGCAAAGGCTGATAGAAACGCGCCAATTAAAAATGAAATGGCAATAACCGGGCTTGAGGTAGCAACGGTTGTGCCGCTCCAGGCCAGTAAAATGCCGGCGATGATGACAAAGTAGCTCAGTATCTTCCATTCGGCCCTTAAAAAGGCCATTGCGCCATCGGCAATGTAGCCGGCCAGTTGGTTCATTGAGGCGTCGCCCGTTTCCTGTTTGGTAACCCATGCAGATTTGCCCGCCATAACGAGTAAACCTATTAAGCCCATCACAGGGATCAGATAAATTAGGTAATTGTTCAAAAGATCCATATAAATAATTTAGTTATAAAGTGTGCTTAGTTGAAAAGCCGGGGGAAGCTTTTAATAATTGGTTGCTGCAAAATAGTAAATTAATTTATTTACAATAGCGTGTCAATTAGAAAGTTTTAAATAGTTTAGTGGTTTAATGGAAAACCCTAAATGACTAACGATTCCTCTCCCTCTAAAATGAAACACGAGCTGAGCCTGCTCGATGGCACCATGCTGGTATCGGGCTCCATGATCGGCTCGGGTATCTTTATCGTAAGTGCCGATATTATCCGCAATGTAGGTTCATCCGGCTGGCTTATCGCCGTATGGCTAATTACCGGGTTTATGACGCTCACAGCGGCTTTAAGCTATGGCGAACTCAGCGCTATGTTCCCAAGGGCGGGCGGGCAGTATGTTTACCTGAAAGAGGCCTACAATAAGCTGATTGCTTTTTTATATGGATGGAGCTTTTTCGCGGTGATACAAACCGGTACCATAGCGGCGGTAGGGGTTGCGTTCTCCAAATTTGCCGCTTATTTATGGAAGCCGCTAAGTGAGGATAATATCATTTTTCAGGCGGGCTTTGTAAAGATCAGCGTAGCGCAGCTGGTATCTATCGTATTAATATTCTTACTTACCTATATCAATACCAAAGGCGTAAAGGGGGGGAAACTCATCCAAACTACTTTTACGCTTACCAAATTATTGAGCCTTTTCGGGCTTATCGCTTTTGGCTTTTTAGCGTTTAAAGGCGATATATGGCGCGCTAACTGGGCCAGTCCCTGGGGCTTGCATAACCTGGCAAAGGATGGCAGCGTTACGCAACTGGGCATGGGTGCCGCGCTTGGGGCTATTGCCGCCGCCATGGTAGGTTCCATCTTCAGCAGTGACTCATGGAACAGCGTAACCTTCGTAGCCGGCGAAATGAAAAACCCTAAACGCGATGTTGCCCTGAGCATGATGTTTGGTACCATCATCGTTACCGTTATTTACATTCTGGCTAACGTGGTTTATACGGGCGTACTGTCGTTGCAGGATATTGCCAGCGCTGATAAGGACCGCGTGGCGGTTACGGCCTCGCATGTGATCTTCGGTAACATAGGCACCTATATCATTGCGCTCATGATCATGATCTCTACCTTTGGTTGTAATAACGGGTTGATACTATCAGGAGCGAGGGTGTATTATACCATGGCTAAAGATGGCTTGTTCTTTAAAAGAACAGGCGAACTAAACAAAAACTCGGTACCCGAGTTTGGCTTATGGATACAGGCCGTGGTGGCATCGCTTCTTTGCCTCAGTGGTAAGTATGGCGACCTGCTGGATATGATATCATTTGTAGTGGTTGTATTTTATGTGCTTACCATTATCGGTATTTACATTTTACGCGCTAAACGCCCCAACGCCGAACGCCCGTATAAAGCCATAGGCTACCCGGTATTACCTGCCTTATATATTATTATGGGTATTGCTTTTTGCGTATTGTTATGCGTTTATAAAAGCGATTACGTTAAATACGGGTTAGGTATTGTACTGATAGGTATACCTATCTATTATATTTCACAACGAAACGCTGGTAATGAAGATAAAACAGACCTGGTTAGTTAGTATCCTATTTATATCGAATGCGCTATGCGCGCAAACACCTTTACAAAAGCGGCTGCAAACCGCTTTTGCCCGTTTACAAACAGATGAGCAATGCAAATATGGCGCGGTATCATTAACCGTGTTGGATGCCAAAACCGGCGAAATGGTATTTGGTGGCAACCCGGATATGGGCCTGGCACCGGGGTCGACCTTAAAAACGGTTACCAGTATTACCGCTTTCAATGTTTTAGGGAAAGATTTTCAGTTTCAAACCCAGTTAGGCTATAGCGGAGCAATTACTGCCGATGGTACCCTCAACGGAGATGTAGTGATCAAAGGCGGCGGCGACCCTACCCTGGGCAGCTGGCGCTATGCCAACACCAGGGATAACGTAGTTTTAAACACTATGGTTGCTGCTTTGAAAAAGGCGGGCATCAAAAAGATAAATGGCCGGGTAATAGGCGATAATGGCGCTTACAACGGGCAATCCATCCCCGATGGCTGGATATGGCAGGATCTGGGCACTTACTACGGGGCGGGTATCGCCGGGCTTTGCTGGCGCGAAAACCAGTTTGATATCCTGCTGCGTACAGGCAGTGTAGGCACACCTGTTGGCATAGCCGGTACCAACCCCGAAACCAATTACCTGCAATACAAAAGCGAGCTTACCAATGGCGCTGCTAAAACCGGTGATCAGGCTTATCCTTACCTGCCCGCTTTTAACAGTAAGGTGATGTACCTGCGTGGCACATACGCTATTGACCAAACCAAAAAACGCGTAGGGGCCGCCATCCCGGATCCGGCTTATGATGCCGCCCTGCGGTTAACAGATACCTTAAAACGCATAGGCATACCGGTAAGCGGCGAGCCGCAGTCGTCAATAACGCTGGCGGAAAAGAACCAGGCGGTACCCGCTAACGCTACGGGTTTAACTACTATATTATCTCCCAACCTCAGCAAAATTGTTTACTGGCTTAATCAGAAAAGCATTAACCTGTATGCTGAGCAGTTACTGGCTACCATTTCTTTAAAGATGGGCAAAACGGCTACCGCCGCTGATGGGGTTGGCGTTTTAAAGGCTTTTTGGGAACAAAAGGGTATAGATAAGCGCTCTATGAACATCTTTGACGGCAGCGGCCTTTCGCCCGAGGACCGTATCACTACCTCAACTATGGCGCGCATACTACAGTCGGCCAGTAGCCAGCCGTGGTTTGGTGATTTTTACGAAAGTCTGCCCGTTTATAATGATATGAAGATGAAAAGCGGAAGCATTAACAGCGTGCAGGCTTATGCGGGTTTTCAAACGCATGAGGGCCGCCAGCTATGCTTCGCTATTATGGTAAATAACTACAGCGGCACCGGCAGCGCCATACGCGAAAAAATGTTCAGGCTGCTGAACGAGTTAAAATAATATACGCTTGCTACTCCGTCCTGAGGCTTTTTACCGGGTTGGCATATGCCGCTTTTAGCGTTTGCAGGGTAATAAGCAATGCTGTAACCACTAAAAGCACAACCATACTGATGAGGAAAGGCATGGGTGTAAGGCTTATTTTGTAAGCATAATCGTTTAACCAGTGCCGCATCAATAAAAAAGCCACGGGGCAGGCAATAGCGCCCGATACGGCTATCGTTAGTAAAAAGTCCTTTAAAAAAAGCTTCACAATATTACCGGCTGATGAGCCTAACACTTTACGCACGCCTATTTCTTTAGTGCGTTTTTGCACACTGAGCGATACCAGCCCTATAATACCCAGTAATACAATAATTATGGCCAGCCCGGTGGCAAGGTAGCTCGCTTTTTTTAGTTGTATCTCTGTTTGATATAGTTTGGCAAGCGCTTCGTCCATAAAGCCGTACTCAAAAGGCGCGTCGGGCATTTCCTGTGACCATTTCTTTTGAAGCGCGTTGATGCTCACCTCCAGATCGCCGGGGTTTAATTTCACGGAGAAAAAGCGGTAAAGCGGTTGGTAATTCACGTTTAAAAACGTCATCGGTTGCAGCGCCTGCTGCATAGAACCAAACCTAAAATCCTGTACCACACCGCAAATAGTTAATACCGGCATCCCCTGTGCTTTAAACTGTTGCCCAATAGCATCAGCCGCATGGTTAAACCCTAAAGCATGCATGTGTTTCTCGTTGATCACCACCCTGGCAGAATCGGAAGCCATATACGCGGGCCCGAAAAATTCTCCGGCCTTCAGTTTTAAATTGTAGGCTGCCGCGTACTGGTTATCCACATTTACCACTTGCGAGGTAAAAGTGTGCAGGCTATCATCACTCATTTTATAAGCTTGCAACTGTGCGCTATAATTACCATCGGGTATGGCCCATGAGAGGGAAATAGCTTTTACCTGCGGCAGTTGTGCTATGCGGCTGCGTATGCCTTCCATTTTTGCCACGCCTTTTTTAGACCAATCGCGCGGCAGCTGCGCGTAAAGTACATGTTCTTTATCGTACCCGAGGCTTTTACCAAAGAAGAGGTTGGTTTGCAGGGATATGATGATCGCGCATATCATCACGATGGCAGCCGTAGCAAACTGGAACGCTATTAACACCTTCCTGAATGTTATATTTTCTTTAACGCTCCCTAATTTGCCTTTAAGCGAATCAACTGATTTAAGTGAGGATAATAATACGGCAGGATAAAGCCCTGCTAAAATGCCTGTAAACAGGGCCATCCCCGGCAAAAGTAGATAGAAGTACCAGGGGAAACCAAACAAGCCGGTCATTTCGGTTTGTAAAATATCCGCGAAATAATAGCGACCTATCATGTACAGTACTATGGCAAAAAGGGTAGCCACGGTAACCATAATTACCGATTCTGTTAAGAACTGTTTGATCAGCGCCCCACGCAGGCCTCCTAAAACTTTTCGTATGCCCATTTCTTTCATGCGCTGCGCAGAACGGCTAATACAGATATTCACAAAGTTGATAATGGCCATAAACAGGATAAAAGCCGCTACCAGGCCCAATGTATACAGCATTTTCTTTGGCCCCCAATCAAGGTAATAGGTGTTTAGCGGCACAATGTACGGTACCAGGTTGGCGGCAACCTGCGGCTGCGCGTGAGCTTTAACGAGCCTGAGCATAGCGGCGTCAACAGCACTTTTTGAGGCGCCCGGCTGTAACTCAACCAGGCCCACAACAATGGTATTGGCCCAGGTATCCATATCGCGACCCATAAACCTGGCTGCCCCTAAAGACAAAAAGAGGTCGTTGTTATTATCCTCGCTCAGGTTGGTAATGGAGTTTTTGGGAATTTTATCCAGCACGCCGCTTACCATAAAATCATGCTTATCGCCTTTAAAGCTTTCAATAGTAATGGTTTCGCCTATGACATTGGTACGGCCGAAATATTTGATGGCTTTATCCCGGGTGATCACTACCGAAAAAGGATCGTTAAAAGCGGTTGCGGCGTTGCCTGTAAGCAGTTTAAAACCGTACATGTTCAAAAGCGTGCTATCGCCTATTTGTATATGTTCACGAAAGTGTTTGTCGCCTTTTGATACATTGGAGGTTACCCCGTCCCAGCGGTAATAGTTCTTAACCAGGTTTGGGTATTCCTTTTTTAGCGCTAATGGCAATGGCGCGCAGGTGCCAATTTCGTAACCCATGTTCGGGTCTTTCCATTTGCTGAGCAGTATATACTGGTTGCCCGCATTTTTTAGCTGATGGTTTACCTGCATTTCCTGCCATATGTAAACGGCGGTAAGCATGGTAAAGGTGATACCGATAGATAAGCCAGCGATATTGATAGCAGAGAATAGTTTATTCCTCAAAATATTTCGCCAGCCAATAATAAAGTAGTTGTGCAGCATAGGGTTATGGTTTGTACGAATGTAGTTACCCAAAACAGCATTGCCCAAACCATTAACATTTTTTAACTTATGTAGAGGCTTATAACAAGTTAATCTTAATAAGGTGACAGGCGGGGCAGTTGCTTAAAAAGTGTTACTTTAGCCTCAAACCAACAAGTTATGAGTTATCAACCTTCTGCCGATAGGTATCAGAAAATGCGTTATCGCCGCTGTGGTAAAAGTGGTATTAAGTTACCCGAAATTTCACTGGGCCTGTGGCACAACTTTGGCCATGTGGACGTGAAGGAAAACTTCCGTAAGATATTGCACCTGGCTTTTGATAGTGGTGTTACCCACTTTGACCTGGCCAATAACTACGGCCCGCCACCGGGAAGCGCGGAAGAAAATTTTGGTAAGATATTGAAAGACGATTTTCGTGGCTACCGCGATGAAATGATCATCAGCAGCAAGGCCGGCTATACTATGTGGGATGGCCCTTACGGCGATTGGGGTTCAAAAAAATACCTGGTAGCCAGTTTGGACCAGAGCCTTAAACGCATGGGGCTTGATTATGTAGACATCTTCTACCATCACCGCCCCGATCCTGAAACACCGCTGGAAGAAACCATGGCGGCGCTTGACCTGATCGTACGGCAGGGAAAAGCGCTGTATGCCGGTATTTCTAATTACCCGGCAGCGGAAGCGGCCAAGGCCATAGCCATGCTGAAGGAAATGGGTACACCATGCCTCATCCATCAGCCCAAATACTCCATGTTTGTGCGCGAGCCTGAACAGGGCCTGTTAGAGGTTTTAGGCGAAAATGGAGTTGGCTGTATTCCTTTTTCGCCTTTGGCTCAAGGGTTACTCACCAATAAATACCTGCATGGTATACCGGAAGATTCACGCGCGGCAAAATCGACCGGTTTTTTACAGGAAGGGCAGGTTACCGAAGAGGTGGTAGCTAAAGTAAAGCAGCTTAATACACTTGCTGAACAGCGCGGACAAACCCTTGCCCAAATGGCACTGGCCTGGCTGCTAAAGGACGAGCGGGTAACATCAGTACTCATCGGCGCCAGCAAGCCTGAACAATTAGCTGATTCGCTGAAAGCTCTGGATAATATCAATTTCTCAGAAGAGGAATTAGAACGGATAGAGCAGATTCTTAGTTAATGCTATCCGGATATGTTATTGCGAGCGGTAGCGCGGCAACCTCAAAGGACAAGTACATTCAACGATCTATGCTATTGCCACGTCGCTATCGCCCCTCGGCAATGACATTTACAACAAAGGCGTACAAAAAGTACGCTTTTTTATTTAACAAATATTAACAGGTGGCATCTAATAAGTGCAAACAATAAAGCCCATATTAGCGCATACTTAAACTCTTTCATGAGAAACTACCTGATCATCTTATTCTCTGTTTTTGCCTTTCCGGGCTTCGCGCAAACTTATGTGCTAAACGGTAAAGTAACGGATGATGCCGGCAAGGCAATTCCATTTGCCTCGGTATATGTTCGCAATACAACAAAAGGCACCTCTGCCAATAGCGATGGCGTCTATAACCTCAATCTTGCCAAAGGCCAATACGAGGTATTATTTAAAGCGGTAGGTTACAAACAGGAAATCCGTAACATTACCCTGCTGGCCGATACCAAGATTGATGTTGGCCTTAAAGCGGAACAATACCAGTTGAACGAGGTATCTGTAAGGGCCGGTGGCGAAGATCCCGCCTATGACATTATCCGCAAGGCCATTAGAAAGCGTAAAACCTATCTTAACGAAGTAAATGCTTACACCTGCGAGGTATACATAAAAGGTTTACAGCGCCTGCTGGATGCGCCTAAGAAATTCCTGGGCTTTGATGTTCAAAAATTTGCTCGGCAAAATGGCCTTGATTCTAACCGGAGGGGGATCATCTACCTTTCGGAATCGCAATCGAAACTCAGCTTCATGAAGCCAGATATGGTACACGAGGAAATGATCTCTTCAAAAGTATCGGGTAGTAACCAGGCTTTTAGTTTTAACAGGGCGGGCGATATACGGGTTAATTTTTATGAGAACCTGCAAAACTGGGAAGGCCTTAGTAACCGCCCGATAATTTCGCCCATTGCTGATAACGCGCTGAGCTATTATAAATATAAGCTTATAGGCGCTACCGTTGAGAATGATGAGATAGTGAATAAGATACAGGTAACACCCAAAAACGATAATAACCCCTGTTTTAGTGGCTACCTGTATATTCTTGATGATAGCTGGCGGCTGCAAGGGGTATCGCTTTACATCACTAAAAAAGCCAACATCAACTTTGTTGATACCCTGCGGGTTGATGAACAATACGTGCCGGTTAATAAAGTGTGGATGCCGGCATCTATGAAGTTCGAATTTAACGGGGGCTTTTTGGGCTTTAAGTTTGCCGGGTATTTTGTATCGTTGTATAAAGATTATGAAATCGATCCTCAGTTAGATAAGAGCCAGTTTAAAGAAGTATTGCGCATTAATAAAGGTATTAATAAGCTCGATTCGGTTTACTGGCAGCAGCAGCGGCCCATCCCGCTTACTGATGAGGAAAAAATTGATTACAAAAAGAAAGAGGTACTCGCGGCCAAACGAGAATCAAAGGAATATCTGGATTCTATAGACCATGAGAATAATAAGGTAAACATCACCCGCTTATTGCTGCGTGGCTATTTTCACCGCAACCGTTTTAAACACGAGTATTTCACCACCAGTTCGCTCCTTAGCGCGGTGCAGTATAATACCGTTGAAGGCCTGGCGCTTAACTATGGCGGTATGTTCAGTAAGCTGATAGACAGCCTCAACAACCGCCGTTTTACAGTATACGGCAATGCGCGCTACGGGTTCTCCAACAAATTGTTTAATGCTTACGGTGGGGTAGTGGTACCCGTTGGGCAGGCTACCCTTAATTTATCGGGTGGTTCTACCATCGCCGACCTGAACGACCGCGAGCCGATGTCGTCCTTTGTCAACTCCATACACACGCTGCTCTATCGCCAGAATTATAAGAAGCTTTACCAAAAGCAGTTCGCTTCGGCAACACTCAATACGCGTATCTATGGTGGCTGGCAAGCCAGCGCGTCGGCAGAATGGGCTAACCGTAAGTGGTTAGATAATACGTCCGACTACAGCCTTTTTCACCCTAAGGGGAAGGAGTTTACGTCGAACAATCCGTTTATTCCGGATGCCGATGTTCCGCTATTTGAGAACAACCAATCGTTTAAGGTTACCCTGCGTAGTACCTATGATTTTAGCAATCAATACGAAACCTATCCTACCGGCAGGCGTTACCTGCCATCAAAGTATCCTACTATTGGTGTAAGCTTTACCAAGGCTATTAAAAACGTATTGGGTTCTGATGCTGATTACAGTCTTATTTCCGCGGATATTACCAAGAGCGATATTCCTGTGGGGTACTATGGTAAATTCTCATTTTGGGTGGGTGCCGGTAAATTCTTTGATGTAAAAAATATCTATTACATGGATGCGCGCCAATTTTCCGGCAGCCAGATAACGGTCTACAGGGTAGGGATTGATAAGTTTATGCTGTTAAACTATTATGGCTATAGTACCGGTGATAAATACCTTGAAGCACATGTGGAACAAAATTTCACAGGCCTTTTCGTTAACAAGATCCCCTTGTTGCGCAAGCTTAAATTGCAGGAGATAGTAGATGTGAATTATTTAACTACCCCGGCCCTTAAGAATTACACAGAGCTTGGCTTCGGCTTCCAAACCAATTTTGGCCTGAGGGTAATGTACGGCACCTCGTTTAATACCGGAGAAGGAAATGTAAAGAATGGGTTGAGAGTGGGCTTGAATTTTTAGGGAAAACCTAACGTGAACTACTAAACAATTGTATTCCTACTCTTTTAATATGATCCAGTAATTCAACGTTATCAATTTGATGATAAATGGAAACATCAAATTGATAGGGCAGTAAAAGATCATCAAGCATAGTAACAATATGCGATAATTGAGCAAGGTTTAATTCTTCCCCGGATAGGGTTATGTCAATGTCTGAATGAGGCTTATAGGTGCCTTTTGCTCTTGACCCGTATAAAACGGCTTTTTCTATGGCAGGAAATTGTTTTAATACTTCAATTATTTTAAAAACAGTATTTTCTGATAATCCGTATTGCATCATTAAAATAATTTATCCTGGCTGCCGGTTCTCAAACTTTCTAACTTTTTCTCTAACTTTTTAAAAGCATCAAAATAAATATTTAACACCGCCTCAACTATTTCATCGGCAGTCTTTTCGTTATAAGAATGAGCGGTTAAATTACGGCTTTGCAACATTTGCATCCAAACTTCGCCATTGTTTATGATTTCAGCTCCAAAAGCTTCGCGTATGGCATCCCGGGAACCTGTAATGTTATCAATACCCTGATACTCTAAATAATCCTTCAGCGTTTTCCATCCTAACTCGTAAGTATATTCGAAGGCTTTAATCAACCCTTTCTCTTCAAGGTCGGATAAATTTCCTTTGACGATGAATTTTTCTAACTGCCCCAGTGCTTTACGAAAATTAGAAAACCTTTGTATCCATCGGATATCATTGTTTAACGCCATAGCTTAGTTTATATTTCTTTTACAAATCTAATATGATAATACAGTTTTTTGCTTTTTAAAAGCAGCTTTAACTGGCAGTCTATTTATTTCTATTAAGGTCCTTTAACAATTCACCACTTTCCCCGTTACTATTATAAATATCTAACCCTCCATCTATGAACAACTACGACTTTTATGTGATCGGTATGGGTGCTTCGGCAGGGGGGATTGAGCCTTTGGTAAATATTGTTACCGGCATACCGGCCAACATCAACGCCGCTATTATCCTAAATCAGCATTTACCCACCGGCACACCAAGCAATTTGGGTAAACTGGTAGAGCGTAACTCCAAACTTAAAGTTGTTGTAGTTGAAACCATTGAATACATTGAACCGGGTAATGTATATGTTATGGCCAGCGGCATGCAATTTAAACTGGAGGGGTGTTTTTTGCAGGCAGAGGCACGTGATGCCGGCGAAAAGATCAACCATACCATTGACAAACTTTTCTTTAGCCTTGCCAAGGTTGCAGGCGATAAAAGCGTTGGCGTGATATTATCGGGTACGGGAAGCGATGGTTTGCAGGGCGCGCAAGCTATTGAAAACCAAAAAGGTTTGGTGATCGTTCAGGATCCCATAACCGCCGAGTTCCCATCGCTACCTCAGAACCTGATCGCGAATGACCACCCCGATTATGTGCTTAGTCCGGATGAGATAAACCGAAAGATCTGTGAATACGCTGGTACAAGGGCTTTAAATAACTAATTTCTGTACATCTGGCTACGTGGTTTTCATCTACAGTTAACCTGCTGAAAACCTTTTGACTTTTTACTTTTAATTTTCACTTTGCAAGGGTATCTTTGCCCATGCAAGAAAAAATCCTTATTCTTGACTTTGGCTCGCAATTTACCCAACTCATCGCGCGCCGTGTCAGGGAGCTCAATATTTACTGTGAGATCCATCCTTTCAATAAATTTCCTGAAGTTGACAGCAGCGTAAAAGGTATCATCCTTTCGGGCAGTCCTTACTCTGTTCGCCAGGAAGATGCGCCTCATTTTGAGTTTGCTAAACATCATAAAAACCTGCCTATCCTGGGCGTTTGTTATGGTGCGCAGTATGTGGCCCATTTCAATGGGGGCGAAGTATTGGCTTCAAGCACCCGTGAATATGGTCGTGCTAATCTGGATTATATTAAGCCCGGTACCATTTTGTTTAAAGATGTACCGCAAGGCTCGCAGGTATGGATGTCGCACGGGGATACCATCGCGCGCATTGCTACAGATTTTGAAATTATTGCCAGCACCGATAGTGTAAAGGTTGCGGCTTACCATATTACCGGTACCCAAACCTACGGTATCCAGTTCCACCCGGAGGTTACCCATAGCACCGATGGCAAACAGATATTACAAAACTTTTTGGTTGACGTTTGTGGCTGCGCGCAGGATTGGACACCGGATTCTTTCATTGAAACCACCATTGCTGAACTGAAGGCCAAACTGGGCGACGATAAGGTGGTGTTAGGCTTGTCGGGCGGTGTAGATTCATCAGTTGCTGCGGTACTATTACACCAGGCTATCGGCGCCAACCTTCACTGTATATTTGTAGATAATGGCTTGCTGCGCAAGGACGAGTTTCAATCGGTATTAGACTCTTACCAGCACATGGGCCTTAACGTTAGGGGTATTGATGCCAAGCAACGTTTTTACGATGCGCTTGCCGGTTTAACCGATCCTGAAAAGAAACGTAAAGCTATTGGCCGTGTATTTATTGAAGTATTTGATGATGCCGCGCATGAGATACAAGGCGTAAGCTGGTTGGGCCAGGGTACTATTTACCCGGACGTGATCGAGTCGGTTTCCGTGAAAGGGCCATCGGCAACTATCAAATCGCACCACAACGTAGGTGGCTTGCCTGACTTTATGAAGCTGAAGGTAGTTGAGCCGCTGAACACCTTATTTAAAGACGAAGTACGCAAGGTAGGTGCCGCTTTAGGTATCGACCAGAATATATTAGGCCGCCACCCGTTCCCTGGACCAGGTCTGGCTATCAGGATATTAGGCGACATCACGCCGGAGAAAGTCGACATATTGCAACAGGCTGACGCGATTTATATCAACAATTTACGCTCGGCAGGTGTTTATGATAAAGTTTGGCAGGCAGGCGCCATTTACTTACCGGTACAATCGGTAGGGGTTATGGGCGATGAGCGCACCTATGAGAACGTGATATGCCTGCGTGCGGTAGAGTCATTAGACGGTATGACGGCCGATTGGTGTCACCTACCATATGACCTGCTGGCCAAGATCTCCAACGAGATCATCAATAACGTAAAAGGAATTAACCGGGTAGTATATGACATCAGTTCCAAACCACCGGCCACCATTGAGTGGGAATAAGTGGTTATTATTTGTTTTTGCAGCGGTAATTGGTGCATGTTCGCCCAAGGTGAAACCTGTATCTCAACCCGTTGCTAAACCAACGACTGATCAAACTAACGAAAAGAAGAATAAACCTGCGGAAAAGCCCCAGGTAAAACCGTCTGAAGAAAAGGCTTCTGTTGTTTCGCTGATATTACCATTAGGCCTGGAGCATGCCGTGGCAGGGCAAAGCTATACCGCCGCCAAATTAAAGTCGGCCAATTTATCGGTAGAGTATTACCAGGGCTTTAAACTGGCGCTTGATTCTGCCGCTGCCGGAGGCCATAATTTTAAACTACAGGTTTTTGATTCTAAAGACAATACCGCGCAGGCGCATAGCCTCGCGCTTAACCCCCAGGTTAAATCGGGCGACCTGATTGTTGGTCCGGTATTCCCGGATGATATGAAGGCGTTTACGGCGGCGCTTGGTACACCCCGTAGTGCGGTAGTTTCGCCATTATCACCGGCCTCGCCTGTTGCGTTTAAGAGCTCAAACCTTATTACCATGACCCCCCCGCTGGAATACCATGCCCGGGGTGCAGCGGAGTATGTGGCTAAAAGGTTAAAGCCTAAAAAGGTGTTTATCCTTACATCGGGTTACAGCGACGAAAAATTATATGCCTCGCCATTTAAACGTACTATCGATAGCCTTACCAAACGCCGTGTGCAGGTAATTACCATGGTTATCAACCGTGGTAATTTAACACCGCTGGTAAAGCAATTATCACCCACAGAACAGAACATTTTTTTGGTACCCTCTACCAAGCAAGCCTTTTTAATGGTAACGCTGCGCTCGCTGGACACACTTTCCAAAAAGTTCCCGGTAACGCTTTTAGGGCATCCTAACTGGGAGAAATTCGCGTTTCTGAAAGCGGCATTGCTGCAAAGGTTAAATACGCACATTACCTCGGCGGATAAGATTGATTACAAAAGCGGCGAAACCAATATGTTCCTGCGTAGCTACAGGCGCGCTTACCATGCCGAGCCTACCGATTTTGCCATAAAAGGATTTGACGAGGGCTTGTACTTTGCCCAATTATTGGCCGACGGCGAAAACATGAGTCAGCCCGATCTCAAAGATTTTACCGGTATACACAACAGTTTCCACTTTGTGAAAACGCCCCGTACCGGTTGGGTGAATACACATGTTGATGTATTACGATACGAGAACTTTGATCTTAAACGGGTAAAATGAAGGCAATAAACCAGTTAAAGACATTTTTGCGCATACTAGATGAATACCCGGCTGATACGCCTTTAAATAAGTTTTTGCCGGGTTTTTACCGGCAAAATAAGCAAATGGGTTCTACCGACCGTAAGGTTGCCGGCCGCCTGATCTATAACTATTTCCGGTTGGGCCGAGCACTACCGAACCTGCTGCCGGAAGACAGGCTGATGGTCGCCGAATTTTTGTGCAACACGCAAACCAATTCTTTTCTACAGCACTTTAAACCTGATTGGGCAGCTTGTATCGCATTTAGTATCGACGAAAAGATAGCGCTGGTTAAAATCACCTACCCGAATTTTAAACTGGAGGATGTTTTCCCCTGGACCCAACAGTTATCTGACGGGATAGACAAAGCGCCTTTCCTGAAATCGTTTTTTGTACAGCCTGATCTTTTTATACGCATCACCAAAGGATTTGAGCAACAGGTAAAGGCCGAACTGACCAAAGCCGATATCAAGTTTAGGGATGAGGGCAGCAACTGCCTGTCGCTGCCCAACGGCACACGTTTGGATGTAATATTCCCCAAACAGCATTGGTTTGAGGTGCAGGACCTATCATCGCAGCAAACTGCCAATTATTTTAAACCCAACCGCTGGGATAGCTGGTGGGATGCCTGCGCGGCATCAGGTGGCAAATCATTGCTGTTGCATAGTATGCAGCCTGAACTTAAATTAGTGGTATCAGATATCCGCGAATCTATCTTATCCAACCTGGACGAGCGTTTCCAGCAAGCCGGATTAATGAAATACCAGAAAAAGGTGATGGACCTGATGCAGAACAACGAACAGCTACTATATAATTACGCTTTTGACGGCATCATCCTCGATGCGCCATGCAGCGGATCGGGTACCTGGGGGCGTACGCCGGAGATGATCAGCCAGTTTGAGATGCATAAGCTTGATTTCTTTAAGCGCCTGCAGCAAGGTATCGCCAAAAATGTAGCTAAGCATTTAAAGCCGGGCAAACCGCTCATATATATCACATGTTCTGCCTTTAAAGCAGAAAACGAGGAAGCCGTGAGCTACCTGGTTAATGAGCTTGGCCTTCAACTGGAGGAGCAACAAGTGCTAAAAGGTTACGAGCATAAGGCAGATACCATGTTTGTGGCGAGGCTTGTATCACCCGGCACGCCTGAAGAGGAAAATTAGCTCCTGCGCAATTAAACCACCTCGGCTACCACAAAAGTACTGCCGCCAATAAACACCAGATCGTTATCTCCTGCTGCTTTCCTGGCCGCGTCATAGGCCGCCTGTACTGAAGGGTAGGAGCGCCCCCGTAAATTGAACACTGCTGCTTGTTCCTGTAATATTTCAGCGCTTAAGCCTCTTGGTATATTGGGTTTACAAAAATAATAAGTAGCATCTTTTGGCAGCATGCTCAACACCTTGCTGGTATCTTTATCATTCACCATGCCGATAACAAAGTGCAAATGCTCGTAATTAACAGCGGCTATGTTTTTCATCACCTCTTCCACACCGTCAGGGTTGTGTCCGGTATCGCAAATAGTGAGCGGCTGAGTAAGGAGTGTTTCCCAGCGGCCATGCAGCCCGGTTAAGGTTTTTACCTGCCTAAGCGCTGTGGCGATGTGTTCATCCGTAATGTTAAAGCCCTGCTTACGGAGCTCGTCTACCGCGGTTAAAACCGTTCTCACGTTCTTTAGTTGGTAGGTGCCGGTTAGATCGAGTTGGAAGTCTACAGTATGTAGTTCTGAGTCGGCGGTTACGCTCACATCCAGCAAGCCGTCTGCTTTTGACTTTCGACTTTCGACCTTTGACTTAACATCCGATGCAAAGCATATCCCGCTTCCTTCTTTTTCTGCCTTTTTAGTAAACACATGGGCAACATCCGGCTGGTGCTCGCCTATTACTACAGGTATGCCGGGCTTAATAATGCCGGCTTTTTCGCCTGCGATCAGCTCAAGGGTATTCCCCAGCATGTTCATGTGGTCCCAGCCGATGTTGGTGATTACCGACAGGATGGGCATGATCACGTTGGTAGAATCTAAACGGCCGCCTAAACCTACTTCAACAACAGCGATATCTACACGTTCTTTAGCAAAAACATCAAAGGCCAGCGCCACCGTCATCTCAAAGAAGGATGGTTGTATATCTTCAAAGTTTTTACGGTTAGCCGTTACAAAATCAACAACGGTTTGCTCGCTGATCATTTGCCCGTTAATACGGATGCGTTCGCGAAAATCACGCAGGTGAGGCGACGTATACAGCCCTGTTTTGTAACCGGCAACCTGCAAAATGGCGGCCAGCATATGCGATGTAGAACCTTTGCCATTAGTGCCGCCCACATGCACGCTTTTAAAGCGCTGCTGCGGGTTATCTAAAATGGCGCATAGCGCAAGGGTGTTGGTGAGGTCCTTTTTAAATGCGGAAGCCCCGTCACGCGTAAACATGGGGAGCTGGGTATACAGGTAGTCGAGGGTTTGCTGGTAGTTCATGGTCAATGATCCATAACTATGGATGACGGTGCAAACTTAAGATAAAATCAGGATGATTACTGGCGTTTAAATACGAAGGTTTGGCGATAGGTTTGCTGGTCGCTGGCGCCGGCAGAAGGGCTAACCTTGGCGTTTTTAACCGCCTGTATACACTTGTCAACCACGTCACCTTCTATCAGGGTGGAGCCACGGCCTACACCCGCGTATACCACGTTACCATCTTTATCTATCCTGAACTCAATTACTACTCTTCCTTCAATATTTGAAACAGTTGGTTTGGCAGGCGCACGTACAAAGCTGCGTGCGTTTAGCGAGTTACCACCATTGCCCGATCCGGTTCCATTATAATTATCGGTAAGCGTGGTGCCTGTAGTTTTACCCTGGTTACCCGGGGTGCTGCCGGTGCCATCCCCTTCGCCGGTACCTGTATTGGTTTTACCTTTATAAAGCGCGTTTTGATTAACGGTTGGCTTGGCTTCGGTTTTATTAGGAGTAGTAGATACGGTTTTGCTTGGCGCTTTAGAGTTGGCAGTAACCTCGGGCGCATCCTCGTTATTTTGCGTAACTACATTTTTATCACTCTGTTCCGCCTCTGTTTTTTCTTCGGTAGGCGGGGCAGGGGTTACTTTATCGGGCTTGGTCTTATTGGCTTTTTCGGCAACAGAGGGTTCTTCGGTGCTGGTGTAATCGCTACCCATGCCTTCATCTACCGTACCATAATTCACCAGTATACCTCCGGTGCCGTCCTCCTGCTTTACCGGCATCTGGAACACGATAAAATAGCACAAGGCTATCACAATGCCCAGTATTAAGCCGGTCGCGGCAAACGCCTTAGGATAATTATTTTCTTCCCTGTAGTTCATTTTTGTAAGGTGAAAGGCGAAAGGTTAGGGGTAAAAAGGTTTTGGTAGCTTGCAATTACCTTTGACCTTTTAGCTTTAACCTTTCAGCTTCCTATGCTTTCGGCTCGGTGGCCAGTACCAGTTTAATATTTAATTTTTGCGCTATATCCATCACGGTCACTACATCCTGTATGGCCACGGTGCGGTCAACATACAATACAATGGTAAGCTCTGATGCCAGACTTTTGTATGATTGCAGCGTAGATTGTAGCTGGTCAACCGGTACTTGTTTCTTATCAACCGTATATACCAGGTTTTTGTCGATAGATACGTTGATGGTTTTTTTAGAAACCGATTGCCCGCTTGACGATTTTGGCAGCATCAATTTTACCACGTTAGGGTTGGTTACCGTTGACGCGATAAGGAAGAAGAGCAGCAGGAAGAACATGATATCATTCATGGCCGAGGTGTGTACCTCTGCTGATGCTCCTCTTTGTCTTTTTCTTAAATTCATTTGCTGGGCTCCTCTAACAGGTCAATAAACTCAATGGCGTCAGTTTCCAGTTTCAGGATCACTTTATCCACCATCATGTTAAGGATGTGGTAGCATACATAGGCAATGATACCTACAAATAAGCCGGCGGCTGAAGTTACCATCTTCACATATAAACCACCAGAGATAACACCCATAGAGATATTATCGGTTTTGGAGATATCGTAGAAGATCTTGATCACACCCGCGATAGTACCCAGGAACCCGAACATGGGCGCTATACCTGCTACTATACCGATGATACCTATATTCTTTTCCAGCTTGGATACTTCCAGCTTACCAACGTTCTCAATAGCGCCTTCGATATCTTTTATAGGGCGGCCAATACGTAGCAAGCCTTTCTCAAGCATGCGGCCCAATGGGGAGTTGCTGTTACGGCAAATGGCAATAGCCGACTGCAAATTGCCAGACATTACGCTGCCGCGTACCTGCTGCATTACATGTGACTCGTTTTTTGCAGCTTTACGAATGGTAAAATATCGTTCAAAAAATATCACCAGGCCAAGTACTGCCAGTATACCAATTGGTATCATTACCCAGCCACCTTTTATGAGCAAGTCTCCAAACCTTAATTCTTCATCTGGTATTTTGGTAACCTGTTGCGCGGCCTGGTGCGCGGTATCAATTAATTTTGCTGCGGTATCCGTAACCTGCAATAGTAACATCATAGTTTTGGTTTAATTTCTAATGTATAAATATCCTTGTTTACTTTTTTGGTAGCCAATATTGCCTTACGCGCGGCTTCGGCCTCGGCACGGGTTTTATAAGTACCTAAAGAAAGCTTCACACGCCTTCCGGGTGCGTCGGTAACAATATGGGCGTCAACCCCCAGTTTTTTATAATTGGCAATGGCGGTATTAGCCTCTTTGTCATCTTTAAAAGAGCCACCCATGATCTCGAAACGAGGGCCGGCAACTACTTCATCCTTCACCACAGGTGCTGTGTTTTTTGCTGTGGTGTCTTTAATTGGCTTTTCTGCTATATGCGTTGCAGGCTGTGTTTTAGGCGTATCGGTATCCGCGGTATCCTTATCTACCTCTATAGCGGCGTTGATCACTTTGGTATCTTTTACAGGCTGCTTGGTGGCGGTTTCTCTTTTTTTGCCGATAACATTAAACAGGGCAGGGTTGTAGCGGTTAACCAGGTAAAGCGCACCTGCGGTGAACAAGATCATTAGTATAATAAACAACCAGCTAGTACGCCGTTTACGTTTGCGTACCTGGTTAACAAGATACGCTTCCTCCTCTTCAGACAGATAATCATCATCGTCTGCCGGGTTTAAAATTTCAGCCGGTGCAGCAATATTTACTTCAATCGGGGCAGGCGTAGTATTTTCCTGAGTAAGCTGTTTGGGCTGTACCGGAGCGCTGCCCACTTTGTGAAGGCTTAGCGGCTCGTAGCCAAAAAAATCGGGGCTATTGCGCTGGTTTTGGTTGGTTTCAAAGAAAAGCTTTGAATCTTCCATGTAAAAACAGCCAAGATCAGCTAATGGCGCGTCGCCATTTTGCGCCTGCATTTTTATGGTGTTGATGTACTTTTCAGTAAAATATTTAGCCGATGCTACAGAGATATTCTTTTTATCGGCAATGTATTTAGGCAAGGTTTCATCATCAATAAACTGCGGGTCAAACTGCACACTGTATGAAGGCGGGTAAAACCGGCCTTCCTGCTCATTATAGTGCCCGTTAACACGGGTATGCGCAAAATAACCCAGGCCGGGCACGCTAACTTCGCCGTGTAGTGCCAGCAATTCGCTTATATAATTACCTACATCCATTTGCTAAAAGTACGTATTATTATACAACCTCAAAAAGCTTAAAACGAATAGCCTACGCCTCCGAATATGTTAAAGCCATAGTTAGGATAGTATACCCAGGTTTTACTGCTGGCATTTAACAGGTTGTTTGCCTGTATAAATACCGATAACTGCTTGTTGATCTTGTAGGTAGCGCCGCCGCTAAGATCAGCAAATGATGGCACAGTAGTATACAAGGGGTTAGCCGGTGTGCTGCCTGTTACCAGCAACGGATCCTGAGCCGAACCACGGAACAGCAGCGAGCCGTTAATATCAATTTTGTTGTTGATATGGATGGTTGTACCCGCTGTTAATAAAAATTTAGGCAGGTTCCATGGCTTTGCTTCGCTGGCCATTTTATAATCCTTTACCTCTACACGGCCAAACAGGTTAAAATCATCACTGGCTTTATAATCCAGTTCGCCGTTAAAGCCACTTACGCGGGTATCGCCATTGTCATATATCACACTGAACTTGTTGCCCTCTGCCGCGAAGTTGTTAACAAACAGTGGCAGGTTTTTAATACTATTGCGGAATACCGCGGCTTTAAACGACAGCCCGGGCGCCAAGGTGCCTTTTAAACCAAGCGTAATATCCAGCTTATCAACCGAGTTCACCAGATTGAGGTTTTGGCCCAGGAAAGGGTTGATGTTGGTAAAGTCTTTTAATGAGGCTTTGTTTACATCACCTTTGGCCTCGGCAAACAGGCGTATGTATTTAGGCACTACCTGTAACTCTAACTTGGCCGCAGGGAAAATATAGAACCTGGAGTAAACACCAAACTCTTTAGCAATGTTAACCCCGGCTTCTATCTTGTAGTTTTCGCCCTGGAATTTAATGTACGGGTTAGCCCTTACAATGCTGTTGTTGTTTGAATACAGGCTGTCCTTTTGTGTGCCAAGGTCTAATGACGCGGCTAAACCTGCATAGAACTGCTTAACCGTTTTGTTCATGAAGCCGCTAAGCACAATGTTATTTTCACGGGCGTTGAAGGCATTGCTCCATAAGTAGCCTTTAAATTTAGCGGCATAGGTAAAGGCATTTTCTTCGTCTTTAAAGTTTTTGGCTATTTCGCCCTCGCCGCTAATAGTGTTAAACGTTTGTTTTTGCGGATCAAAAGCAGGCGGTGTTGAGGCGTCCTGGTCAAAGCCATAAAAATAAGTGGCATGGCGCTGGTAGTTAAGGCGACCGGTAAGCGTAGTTTCGCTGTTAATGCTCTTGCCAAATACGCCAATTTCCTGGCGACTATCGCTTTGCTTATTGATACTGCCTGCTTGCGCGAAATGTTTTACAAACCCGCCAACCTGCAGGGCTTCGTCGCGGCCGCCGCCAAAGTAGCCTTCGGCAAAGCTGGTTTTCATGCTACCCAGGCCAGCTTTAACATAATTGTTCAGCAGGGCCGAGTCCTGTTCGGCAGGGCGTTTCATGGCGTCCAGTTGTCTGATGTTATTATCCTGCGATAACTTACGATCAATTGGCGCGTAGCTAAGCGGCGCTTTGTAAGGCTCTTTATCTTCCAGGTCGGGGTTACGGCGAATTTTTACCGCTTCGGCCAGTACAGGTTTGTAAGAAGTGGTCACCACAATCTCTTCTGCCAGGCTGGCTTCATTATTAGCGTTTTTAGCGCCATTTTTTGTAGTGTCGGCTGCCGGTACTTTTGAGGCGGCTTCTCCCAGGTTTTTTGCGTTAGCCTTTTGCTGCGAACCCGTGGTGGCTTTTGCAGCCGGCTTTTTCGCGGTGGTTTTTTTAGCAGTTTTAGCCGGTTGCTTTTTATCAGCCGGTTTCTTTGTTTGCGCGTTGGCAGAGTCAAAGAAAAATACCGTTAATAAGGTAAGCAGTGTTAATTTATATACTGATCTCATTGCTTGTCTCTCCGTTTATTGTTCTTTGGTCTCCTGTTGTTGTTTTTGCTCGGCAGCGGGCTCGGTTGTTGCCGGCTTATCTTCAGTTGGTGCAGCCTTTTCTTCTGTAGCGGCAGGGGCCGTAGTACTTTGTGCTTTACCCAATAGCCTGTTCAGTTTTTCGCGTGCGGCTGGCAGCACATCATCATTGCCTTTGTAATTATCTATCACACTTTGCAGTGTAGCCTTAGCCTGGAAGTTATCTTTAAGGGCCACATAATTATCGGCCAGGAGGATGTAGGCCTTCGCTACCCAGTAATCGTAGTTAGATAACTCTTTCACCAGGTCGAAACAGGTTTTTTGCGATGTTTTGTACTTACCCTGCAAGTATTCGATGTTGGCGATGTTGTATTTCGCTTCTGCGGCGGCAATAGTTTTGGTATTGCTTACGGTATAGTTAAACTCCTTTACGGCAGCAGCGGTATCGGCCAGTTGTAACTGCGCCTTACCTGCATACAGGCCGGTACGGAATTTATCTTCCTGGGCGGTTTTTTCGTAATCGCGTACCAGCTGCACATATTTAAGCACATCATTCGGCTGGTTAATTTGTGAGTAGCACACCAGCAGGTTATTAATAGCAAAGCTGTAATCGGCCTTGTACTCCGAGTTGGTTTCCAAACGTTTCAGGAACACAATGGCATCGTTGTACTTTTTCTGGTTCATGTACAATTTAGCCATGCTGATGAGCGATTTTTCGCTGTAGGCACTGGTCCAGTCGTTCAGTATTACGTTATAGTCAACCACGGCCTCATCGGTTTTACCCAGGTTAGCCAGGCCCTGCGCGCGGATAAAACGCGCCTGTTTTTCATATATCTGCTTGGTAGGGAACTTATCAAAGTAAGCGTTAACGGCATTTACCGCGCCTTGCCAGTCGCCTTTTAAATACAGGTTATTGGCGGCAGTGATCATGATGCTTTCCTGCTCGGCAGAAGTATAGTTACCAATAGAGGTAGAGTTGGCATAGTTAAGGAACGAGCTTGCGTCGCCTTTATCGGTATATATCTTCTCTACCTGTTTCAAAGCCTGCTTGGCCTCGTCAGATGATGAATAGTCTGATACTACTTTCTTGAACGCGGCAGTAGCGGCATCGTCATTACCGGCATTGTATTCAATTAACCCGATAGTGGTGTAGGCGCGCGGTATATAACTGCTGTGCGGGTATTTTTGTATCATGGCGTTGAGGTCGGCCTTAGCGCGTTCGCCATCATTTTTAAGGAAATAGGCGTATGCGATCTCAAAAGCGGCATCATCAGCATAGTCAGAATTAGGGAACTGGCTCAGCAAGCTGTTTAGCGTACTGATCTTAGCGTCAAATGATCCCTGCAAGCCCTGTATAATACCCCGCTGGAACAGGGCATACTCCTGTCCCTGGCTATGGCGGGCTATGATCTTATCATAGTAGGTAAGCGCATTGCCGTAACTTTTCATACCGAAATAGCTATCACCCAAGCGGCTGATGGCATCGTTCTCGGTGTTTTGATCTTTAGGGCCACCGGCCAAAAATTTCTCAAAGTAAGTAGCAGCCTTACGGTATTGCTCGTCATAGAATGCCGAGTAAGCAAGCGCATAATAAGCGTAGTTGGTAAGGCCGGTTTCCTTTGACTCCGGCATGCTCAGGAACTGCTCGAAGTTTTCTACCGATTCGCCATACTTGCGTACCTCGAACATGGATTCGGCCATCCAGTATAGGGTGAGCGCCTGTATCTTACTATCAACCGGGTTTTTCAGTGAGCGTAAAAACACACCAATGGCGTTTTCAAAAGCACGTTCGTTGTAAAATTCCAACCCGCGGTAATAGGTTACTTTCTGGTAGGCTATCTGCGCGCTTTCTGATTTATTAGGGATAGGCTCCAGTATGTCAATGGCTTCTTTATAGTTCCTGGAATTAAGTAAAGCTTCGCCCAGTAAAACTTTTACCTCATCGCGGCGTGCTGAGCGGGGGTAGTTTTTGAGGTACTGGCGTGCGGCTACCAATGCGTCGTTATTAAAATCGAGCTCGTAAGAAAGCTTGGCGTATTGGTACAGCGCGTCTTCCTGCAATTGCGGGTCGTAATTTAACCTCGAAGCCGTGAAGAACGCGTTACGCGCTCCCTGCTTGTTATTCATTTTCAGGTAAACATCGCCCAGGGTGTAACTACCGCTTTGGCTGTAGTTATCATTTTGCGCCACCAGTTTGGTTAGCACACTCGCGGCTTTGCCATAGTTGCCCACTTTATAATAGGCATAACCTATCTGGTAGCTGTCCTGGGTATTTTGGGTGCGGCCCTGGTCCTGTTCTTCAAAGCGGCTGTAGTATTCTACCGCTTTATCGTAATTGCCTTTGGCAAAATATGAAGCACCTATAATGCGCAGCATTTCCGTTTCGTTCTGCTGCTTGGTGCTGTTGATGATAGGGATGGCGTAGTTAATTACATCGTCGTAACGTTTATCCAGGAAATAAACGGCTGTAATGTAATACGGGTAACTGGCCTCGTATTTTTTAGAATTTTTTAAACGCTCAAAGTTTACCAGTGCTAAATGGTAATCTTTGTTGAGGTAAGCGATATAGGCGAAGTAATAAGTAGCATCGTCTGTATAGGCCGATCTTTTATTTTTTACCTGGCTAAACAGTAACTGCGCGTTCTTGTAATCGTTGGTAACAAAATATGCGTAGCCTTTTCTAAAATTATACTCGGTGCTTTGGCTGCCTGTGAGATCGCCCGCGTTTACTTTATTGAACCACACCAATGCCTCGCTGTACTTGCCTTGTTTAAAGTACGATTTACCTACCTGGAAATACGCGGCCTTGGCCAGCGGGTTTTCAGGGTGCTCCTTAATAAAGCGGGTAAACATGCTTTCGGCATCATCGTTACCCAGTTCCAGCGCACACAGTGCCTCGTAGTACTGGGCGTTCTCTTTAAGAAGAGATAGTTCCGACTCAAATTTTGATTGAGAAGATGTAGTTAACCTTGTTTGCTCAACCAGGCGATATTGTTCTGCCGCTGAAGCGTATTTACCCATCGCCATCAGGTTATTAGCATTCTGATAGGTGCGGTTTACATGAAATGATGGGTTTTGCTGTGCGAGCGCTGGCAGGGCTAAAAATACCGGGGCAATTAAGGCGACGTATTTATGTTTTATCATAGAGCGCAATTATAGTGGTGCTAAATTAGCGTAATCGCAAAAATGCAATCCACATTAGTAATTAACAAGTGTGGAAAAGCACTTTTTTTAAACGGTACATATTGTGGTAATGATATGCCTGTGGAAAAATATAATATTATCATATATGTTAGGCATACCCGGCAGGCAAATATACTTTGTAAAAGGTTTGTAAACTCGGGTTATTATAAAAATATTTAAACCGGGCCATCCGTTGTGTAAGTAAATGAATTACAAGCCTGTTTTATTATTATACGCTTTATGTAGGATAACATTTATGGCAGCGGCACAACCCAAGCCATTTGTTATACAACTCCCTCAACCGCAAACAGCCATCAAACCCACTACTTACTATATTGATGATGTAGTTGACGCCCGCACCGACAAATTTATTATCGGGAAATTAATACCGGCTGGTAACACAGGCGGCGGTGTTAAATTAATTGATGCTGCCTGCAGTACTACAGATATTAAACAGTTTGTATTAAATAGTGTGAATAATGATCAGCATTTGCGGCCCATAATTATTACCCTTCATAACCTTTCGGTAAATGAACAGCTCAGTAACGGTACAGTTAAAGGCGAAATAAGAACAGATTTATCCTTTGGGCTTAAACGGGATTATGATACCATTAAACTTACAGACTATAGCACCGTTACCCGTTTTCAGCACCCACAAGGGAGGCCGCAAAATGTAGGAGCATTATTGGCCGGGACGATAAATGATGGGCTGGCTTATTTTAGTGACTGGATGGCCGGGCAGGCCAACCATAATATTAAGCTGGCCAAAGCTGTAGAGATAGTTTTTGAGGATTATCAGGACAAAAAGGATGGAGATACCATCTACTACAATGCCCGAAGACCACTTACCTGGGCCGATTTTAAGGGCCGGCCTTCGGGAAACAGCAACCATCTCGCAGAAGTGTTTAGTAGTATTGGATATGATGAGCATGCCGAGGTAAAGGCAGGCATAGTAAAGGTGACCATCAACTTAAAAACGTGGCTGGCCAAAAGCGCATGCTGGGTAAGTGATGGTGTAACGGGCAGCTATGAACTTAATCATGAACAGCGTCACTTTGATCTGACGAGGATTGTGGCCGAGAACTTTAAGAAACGTTTAGACGCAATTCGTATGTCGCCCCAAAACTTTGAGGGAGAAATTAATGTGGCTTATCTGGATTGCCTTCGTGAGATGAATGATCTGCAGAAAAGGTATGATGATGAAACATCACACAGTCGAAACCGCCAAAAACAACAGGAGTGGAATAAATATATTGATGACCAACTTTCGGCTGCGGGTATAAAAAATAGTTAGGCTGCCTGCAGTTGCCTTTGTATAGAATTCAAAAGGTCGTTTATATCAAATGGCTTGGCTACAAAATCGTTGGGGCCATTTTCCTGATTTACCGTATTGCCTACATTGTGGCTGGCAGAGATCATGATAACGGGTATACTATGTGTTTCGTCTCGCTTTTTTACTTCTTTGCACAATTCGCGGCCATCAACGTTGCCCAGCATAATGTCAAGCAGTATAAGGTCAGGATTTTTTTCTCTGATAGTTTCCATTAACAGCCTGCCATCTGATAAAGTGTCTACTTTATAACCCGAATCCTCCAGAATAAACTGCAAAATCTCTAATATATCGTGGTCATCGTCTACCGCTAAAATCCGTCGCATAAGCTCTCTGTTAAGTATCTGAACATTATTACGTATGCGATAACAATATTTATACCAACAATTGGCTGTATACCAGCGATTACTCTTTTTGCTCTTTAATTATATACCTGGCTTTTTTGCAATTGGCGCAAAAATATTTTTTGTACGGGATAAAAAACAAGATGTTTTTAACAAACCAGCTTCTGTGCAGCTGGTGATGAAATAGATTGCCACATTTTGGGCAATAGGTGCTGGGGGATTTAGCAGTACGGCTCAAGTTAGTAATATAGTAAGTAAATAAATGTCATCGTAATTTACGATGCGGATCAGCAATTAGTTTTTTCCGGATATAAATAATTGGGCTTAGTGTTGTGACTTTTTTAAATCATGGCTAATCACCAAGCGTGTAAATTTACAATTTATTAATTTTTTTATAATGTAAAGATGTTGTTATGTAAAAGAATCATCAGGACCGCACTATGCCGGTCCTGATGATAAAATGTTAATAACCAAATATTTGCTTCATATCCGGCTTGTTGAGCTCACCATATTTTTTAAGGTCCTCGTCAGATATCCGTTTGTCTGATGCTACAATACAATAAGTGTAGGGTTTGCCTTTTAATTCGGTATCATGAAAAGCGTTCAGCTCTGTAAAACCTAATTTTCCGGCAGTCTCGAAAACCGTTTTACGGATATCATAAGTCAACCCTTTGCGTTCAGCGGCAAGGTAGGCGAACAGGATACCATCCTGTGTTATGCGTTCGGTTTCAATTGATTTAACGATGTTTTCACGCGCAGCCTTAAATGCCTCGCCTGATTCAGGCATGTTATTTAAAAGCTCATTCATGGCAATAATGGCTTCGTTCATTTTGTCGGCCTGTGTACCCACGTAGCTGATAAAAATATCATTATCATCCTTTTTGCCTGCTTGGGCATAATTGGCGTATGTTGAGTAGGCAAGTGCCTTGGATTCGCGAATGTTCTGGAAAACTATTGAGCTTATACCGCCACCAAAGTAAGCGTTAAACAGCTCGGCGGTTGACGTTTTGGCTGGCGTGTAAGTTTCCTCGTTGCGTACCCATTGTATCTCGGCCTGTACCATATCAAAGTTGGCAAACAGTACGGTATTTTTGGGTTGGTTTACGCGGGTAAACTGCTTTTTGGCGGGGTAGGCTACAAACGCTGAAGGGGTTTTATGCAATTGTGCCAGGGTGCTGCCCGCCTGGGCCGCTGTTTGCGGGCCATAATATAAAATGGTATGCTTGTAGCTGGTAAGCCCATGCAGTATGTTTACGAGCTCCTGTGCTGTTACTGCGTCTATCTCCTTATCTGTTAAAGTGTAGTTAAAAGGGTTATCGGCACCATACTGCGCGTAGCTTACAAGGCCCTGCATAATAGCGCTTTTATTTAGCTTAAAGTTTTCCCTTGATTTTTTCATCCGGGCCTTTAAGCTGGCTAAAGCGGTTTCATTTGGTTGGCAATTGGCCAATACGTTTTCAACCAGTGTAACAGATGGGCCAAAATTTTCCTGCAACCCGCTGATGATCACGTGCGAAAGATCAGTGCTGGTATTTACACTGAATGATGTGGCCAGCTTATAAAAAGATTTGCTTACATCCTCCGCGGTCATTTTATCCGTACCTAAAAACTGCAGGTATTGCGCAGCCATTGGTAACAGTTTGTTATTCCAGCTTCCCATATCAAACCTGTAATAAAGGCGGAATATGCTGTTATCTTTATTCTGAACGGCTAAAACATCAACATTGCCTGATTTAGCTCTTTGTATATCCCTATCAAAATCCAGCCAAACCGGTTTAACAGAGTTGGCAGGCATAGCATTGATCATTTGTACGTAAGGCGATTGCTTACCGGCATTAACTTCAACCGGGGTAATAGGTGGTTTATCAACCTTAACCACATTCTTATCCGCCCCCTGGCGTTTGTAAACTACTACGTAGTTGTTGCTGTGCAGATATTTATTGGCAAACGCCATAATATCAGCCTTGGTGATCTTTGATAACTCGGCAATTGCAGCTACGTCGGTTCTCCAGTCGACACCAGATGTAAAGTCATCCATAAGGTTGCCGGCGCGCTGTACATAACTTTCATCCTGCTCAATTTTGCTTTTTTTATAGTTATTGGCTATTGATGGGATCAGGTCGTCAGAAAAATCGCCTTTTTTCAGCTTATCTATTTCTGCCAGCATCAGGTCCTTAACTTCATCTAATGTTTGGCCTTTGGCTGGTGTACCGCGCAGCGTGAGTACGCTGTAATCTTTTAAAATATCAGCAGATGCCGATCCACTTAGCAACTTTTGCTTTTTAGTAAGATCGAGATCAATAAGGCCGGCCTTGCCATTGGCAAGGATACTGCCTACCAGGTTAAGTATGCGGGCATCGCGTGTGCTTGCACCGGGGAAACGGAAGCCAATGGTAAGGTTTTCGGGGTTGGGGCCGTAAACCTCACGCGTTACAGGGCTGGTTATAGGCACTTCGGGTGCAAACTTGTAAGGAGGTACAGGTTTGTACTTCATATAAGCGAAATTTTTGGCCACTTTGCCTATCATCACATCGGGGTTAAAATCGCCCGACAGGATGATTCCCATGTTATTAGGCACATAGTAATCGTAATAATATTTACGAATAGCTTTTAACGAAGGGTTCTTAAGGTGTTCAATAGTACCAATGGTAGTTTGCTTACCATAGTTGTTGTTAGGAAACATGGCTGCAAATAATGCCTCCTGTACTTTGCGGGGGTCACTGTCGAGCCCGCGGTTCTTTTCCTCATATACAGCCTCCAGCTCGGTGTGGAATATGCGTAATACCGGCGCGCGGAAACGCTCGGCCTGCATGGTCAGAAACTTATCTATAGACGAGCTCGGGATATCTTCTGTGTAAACAGTTTGTTCAAAAGAGGTAAAAGCGTTGCTGTTTTGGCCGCCCATACCCGTCATCATTTTATCATACTCGTTGGCAATGGCAAACTTTGCTGCTTCGCCTGATGTTTTATCTATTTGCGTATAGATCTCCTTACGCTTAGCCTCGTCTTTTGTAGAGTTGTATTGCTCGTAGAGGTCGTCTATTTTATTTAGCAAAGGTTTTTCTTTTGTCCAATCCAGGGTTCCGTATTTATCGGTACCCTTAAACATCATATGTTCCAGGTAGTGTGCCAGGCCGGTATGGTCTGCCGGGTCGGTTTTGCTGCCTGCCTTAACCGCGATGTATGCCTGTATCCGGGGTTGCTTCGCCGTAGGGCTAAGGATTATTGTAAGGCCGTTCTTTAGGGTATAGAAACGTGAGTGAGTAGGGTCGCCGGTGACGTATTTGTAAGTATATCCGCCGGAAGTAGCGGTTTTCCAAACGTAGGGGCTTTGCGCCTTTAACATATTAGCCGAGAGGCCCGTTAAAAGCAGCATGATTGAAAGTTTGATTTTCATTTTAAAAGTTTAGGTAATAAATATAGCAAAGCAGCGGCTCAAAATACAATAGCTCGTCACCGTAGCGTATGTGTAATGAGAAAGTTACAATAAAAAACAGCCCCGTAATAACGGGGCTGTTTTTTATTAGCTTTAAAACTTAGTTCCAAAGGTTAGCAGGATAAGTGCCATTCTCTACCAGCTCGGAGATGCTGGCCTGTACAATGGGCTTATCTTCTTTATAAGTTACGCCAAACCATTTATTAGCCGTAGGAATTACTTTAAAAGATGCTGTGCCATTTTTGATAAGTTCGTCGGCAACCAGTGGAATAAAGAATTCAGCTTTCGGATTGGTTTTGTTGGCCTCAACAAATTTCTTGAAAAGATCTTCGCTTTGTTTGAAAACAGCCGGGGTAAAGCCCCAAAAGTTCATGGATACACGGGTATCATTACTTAGCGGGTGTTCGCCGGTAGCATCTTTATAAGCTACGCTGCCATCTTCTTTAAAGTATACTTCAGTACGTTCGTTTACCTCGGTCATGTTGCCTTTTTCGTCAACAGCGCAAACCCCGCGAGATACGGTGCCATAGTCTGACAAGGTTTTATCTACCTGGTAACCCATCAGCGCGTAGCGGTCATCAGCTACTTCTGTGGTAAGGAACTGAGCCATTTTTTCAAAAGCCTCATAGCCGTAAAAGTCATCGGCGTTAATTACGCAGAAGGGCTCATGTACCTGGTTGCGGGCAGCCAGTACGGCATGCGCGGTTCCCCATGGTTTGGCACGTTCTATCTGCTCATTAATGCCGAAAGGAGTAAGGTCAAAACTCTGGAAAACATAGTCTGTTTCTATACGTCCCTTTAATTTAGGCTCAAAAATGGCCTTAAAAGAGTCGGCAAATTCCTCACGGATAATGAAGCTTACTTTACCGAAGCCGGCTTTAATAGCATCATATATAGAGTAATCAATAATGGTTTCGCCATTAGGGCCAAAGCCATCAACTTGTTTCATGCTGCCGTAACGGCTGGCCATCCCTGCGGCCAAAATTAATAATGTTGGTTTCATGGTATAAGTAGGGTATAGGTAATGCGTTTACACAATGCCAATTGCGTAAAAATGTTTTATTTATTTAATATATCTGAAATCTTGCCCGTTCTGGATGTTGAGTAACGATTCATAGATGAGGCGGATTACGTTGTCTACATCATCTTTATGGATCATCTCTACGGTAGTGTGCATATATCTCAACGGTAATGATATTAATGCTGATGGTACGCCGTCATTAGAGTAGGCAAAAGCATCGGTATCGGTACCGGTTGAGCGCGACGACGCCTGGCGCTGAAACGGTATACCAGCTTTTTCAGCTGATTCAATCAGCAGTTTGTTCAGGTTATTTTGTACGGCCGGCGCATACGAAATAACGGGGCCTCTACCGCAGGCAAGGTCTCCCTGGGTGATCTTGTTGATCATAGGTGTGCCGGTATCATGCGTAACATCGGTAACAATGGCTACGTTTGGCTTAATGCGATGCGCTATCATCTCGGCGCCGCGAAGGCCGATTTCTTCCTGTACGGCATTTACGATGTACAAACCAAAAGGCAGCTTTACGTTATTTTCTTTTAACAGGCGGGCAACCTCGGCTATCATGAAACCACCTGCGCGGTTATCTAAAGCGCGACCAACGTAGTAGCGATTGTTCAGCACCATAAACTCATCTTCGTAGGTAATTACACAACCTACGTGTATGCCGAGAGCTTCAACTTCTTCTTTACTGGTGCATCCGCAATCCAGAAAAATGTTTTTAAGCGTAGGGGCTTCTTCCTTTTCGCCACCCAGACGGGTGTGTATGGCTGGCCAGCCGAATACGGCCTTAACAATTCCTTTATCGGTATGGATATCAACCCTTTTTGATGGTGCTATCTGATGGTCAGAACCGCCATTGCGAATCACGTAGATCAATCCATCATTGGTAATGTAGTTCACAAACCAGGATATTTCATCAGCATGTGCTTCAATAACCACCTTGTATTCGGCCTCGGGGTTAATAACACCCACTGCCGTTCCATAGTTATCTACATAGTGGTCATCAATATATGGTTTAATGTAATCGAGCCATATTTCCTGACCTTTCCACTCGAAACCGGTAGGAGATGGGTTGTTGATATATTTTTCAAAAAATGCTAAGGACGTTTCATTAACAACAGCAGGCTTTTGCTGTTCAACTTCGGTTTTCTTTTTCGCCATGTGCAGAAATTGTTGGTTACGCTATTGGGGAGATAGCTTCGGGGCAAATATAGTAAAGCAAATGGTAAGTTTATAAATGTAATTATGACGGTTATGAAGTTTATTTATTATTTAACATACACTTCATATTACAGCCGCACTTTTGCAGCGTTAATTTTAAGAAAATTAGTTAGTCAGTTTAGTATGTAAAAGGTCAGTTTGCGCAAGGCAGGCTGACTTTTTGTTTTTATTCAGCGAGGTGTTTTTCCATAACTACGTAATCGATACCTTTTTTATGAAAGGTTGTTTTGGTTTGGGCAAAGCCGAGTTTTATATAAAAGCCAACAGCCGATGTGCGCGCATTACACCACAAGCGCTCACCGTTTTCTTGTTTCACAAAGCCGGTAAGGTAATCCAGTAATTGTGTGCCTATACCTTTGCCCTGGTAAGCGGCGTCAACCGCCAGCTTACGGAATTGCCAGTCGTTATGATCTTTAAATAAAGATACGACACCCACCAGCTTATTATCTGTAAATGCACCGAAGTGGTAGCCATGCTCATCCTCGGGCATTTCCATATTAAATTTATATTCGTTAGGGTAGAGTATATCCCGGCGTAACTGCCAAGTGAGGTGGGGAGTAATTTGTTCGATGGAGAGCATATACTAATAAAAGCAAAATCATTTAATATTGAACACTACATGTTGAATTATGAAGGGCACATCAATGCTGCAGGCCGTCCCTTGAAAAGGACGGCAATGAGTTGATGTGCGAGTTGGTAAGCTATCACTGCCGTTGGCTTCAGCCAACGGATAAAAAGCAAGCCTATTAGGAGTATTTCTTAACCGTCCCTTGAAAGGGACGGCAATGAATGGAGGTGCGAGTTGGTAAGCTATCATTGCCGTTGGCTTCAGCCAACGGATACTGAATAGACAGATCGGCTTTAGCCTAAACAAACGTTTTTTGGCTAAAGCCTATTAGGATTATTTTCTTAACCGTCCCTTGAAAGGGTACGGCAATGAAGGATATGCGGGAAGTATCATTGCCGTTGGCTTCAGCCAACGGATAACAAGCAAGCAAAAGGCTTTAGCCCCAATAGAAAGTTGACTATTTTCAGCTAAAGCCATTTTGAAATTATTTTCTTAACCGTCCCTTGAAAGGGACGGCAATGAAGGATATGCGGGAAGTATCATTGCCGTTGGCTTCAGCCAACGGATAATAAGCAAGCAAAAAGGCTTTAGCTCCAATAGCAAGTTGACTATTTTCAGCTAAAGCCATTTTAAATTATTTTCAACCGTCCCTTGAAAGGGTACGGCAATGAGTTTCGCTAAAGCAATCTTTTAACTATCTACTTAACTTCATCAAAGCGGTATATTCCCGTGTTTTTTCCTTGGGTTGTTTACCACCTTATTTTCCAGCATTTTAAAAGCCTGAATAAGTTTGCTTCTGGTTTCTGATGGTACAATCACCTCATCAATAAAGCCACGCTCGGCGGCGCGGTAAGGGTTGGCGAAAATGCCGGCATATTGTTCCTCCTTTTCGCGCCATTTAGCTTCGGGGTCTTCTGCAGCGGTTATTTCCCGCTTAAAAATGATCTCTGCGGCACCTTTGGCACCCATTACCGCAATTTCAGCGGTAGGCCAGGCGTAGTTCATGTCCGCACCAATATGTTTGGAGTTCATTACATCATACGCGCCGCCATAGGCTTTACGGGTAATTACGGTGATACGCGGTACCGTTGCCTCGCAGAAGGCGTAAAGCAGTTTGGCGCCATTGGTAATAATGGCGTTCCACTCCTGGTCGGTACCGGGCAAAAATCCCGGTACATCTTCAAACACCAGCAGCGGTATATTAAAGCTATCGCAAAACCGTACAAAGCGTGCGCCTTTGGTTGATGAATGGATATCCAATACACCAGCCAAAAACATAGGCTGGTTGGCTACAATTCCAATACTGCGGCCGGCCAGGCGGGCAAAGCCCACTACAATGTTCTCAGCGAAATCTTTATGTACTTCAAGAAAGGTTCCCGCGTCTATTACCTGTTCAATTACCTCACGAATATCATAGGGCTGAGAGGCGTTTTCCGGCATTATATCATTCAGGGCGGGTCGGGTTTCATCGCCGCTTTCATATGGTACGGCAGGTGCACGGTCCTCGCAATTTTGAGGCATGTAGCTTAGCAGGCGCTTAATGTGGTTAATGGCCTCAATTTCATTAGCACAGGCAAAATGCGTAACGCCGCTTTTGGTGGCGTGTGTGCGTGCCCCGCCCAATTCCTCGGAGGTTACCTGCTCATGAGTAACCGTTTTAACCACATTAGGGCCGGTAACAAACATATATGAAGTATGCTCTACCATCAATATAAAATCGGTTATAGCAGGTGAGTATACCGCGCCTCCTGCACAAGGCCCCATAATAGCCGATAGCTGTGGAATAACGCCGCTGGCCAGTGTATTACGATAAAAAATATCGGCATAACCTCCTAATGATACGACCCCTTCCTGTATACGAGCACCGCCTGAGTCGTTTAAGCCTATTACGGGTGCGCCGTTCTGCATGGCAAGGTCCATGATCTTGCAAATCTTTTCGGCATGGGTTTCAGACAGCGACCCTCCAAAAACGGTAAAATCCTGTGAGAAAACATATACCAGCCTACCGTTGATATTACCGTAGCCCGTTACTACACCATCGCCCGGATATTTTTCTTTCTCCATGCCAAAATCGGTTGAGCGGTGCGAAACAAACATGCCTATCTCCTGAAAAGAGCCATCATCTAAAAGAAAATGCAGGCGTTCACGGGCGGTAAGTTTACCCTTTTTATGTTGCGCCTCTATACGTGCCTCGCCACCGCCGGTAAGGGCCTGCTCTCGTTTGTTTTGTAGAATATCCAGCTTTTTGTTCACGGTGTATAAATTGGTAAAGTGCTAAAAATAGGGAATTATATAATAACAACGGCTTTAACTGGTATTATACATTTTCTCTCATTTTTAAAAATACCATCGGGTAAGTTAAAATCGAAAAAATATAGAGCTTAAAGTTGTATTTTTTATTTAAATGACTTATTTTCAGTGATTAACCTTTAATCTTCATCACATGAAAAAAATTCTCATGGTTGCTATCCTATGTTCAATAGTAAGTATAGCGTTCTGCCAGCAACAAAAGCAGCAAGGAAGCAAATCGTCAAATAATGATCGCGTAAGTGATGACGCCCAGTGGGAGCCTTACCCTGCAGGGAAAACATCAGAGTACAAGGCTACGGCATTAAACACCAATTTTACTATACCGCTTATTCGTTTTAACTCTACCACAGGCGACCCCTCCATGAAAGGTAGTGTATCATTATTTAATTCGATAGGAGCTGGGTTTGGTATTAATTGGGGCCGCATGGAGGTAACTACTGATAATAATGGCAAGATCATTAACACAGAGATGAATAATACCTTTGGAATAAATCTGGGTGTACTATTTGCCGCCAATACCAATAACGATAATACGCAAAATATTTTCGCGCCAACATTGTCTGTTTCTATCTTAAACTTCCAGGTGGGGTATGGGATGGAATTGGGTACGGTTGCCGCTAACCAAAAAAGAGGTTTTGTTACAGTAGCTTATAATATACCCATATCAAAACTTTTAAAAGGCGGTTTTTATCTGCTAAGGCGGTCAAAAAGAAACATTGATGCTAACAATACTACCAACCCATCGCAAACACCGCCATTAACACCTGCTAATAATAATGGCTCTTCGAGATTTATGTAAGTGAATTTTATAGATAAGGCAGGCCCGCTCATTATAAAGCGGGCCTTTTTATTTAATTTATCCCCCACTTGCAAACAGGCTTATGCCAATACTGTTACAAAGCAATATATATTAATATGCTGAGGCATTCAAAGGAAAAGCGCACACTAAAACATAATTTAATGCTGGCATCGTCAAGCGCGTTTGTTGCCGGTGCAACAGATGTTTGCGGTTTGCTGGCTTTTCTGGCTTTTACGTCGAATATTACGGGGCACGTAGCCAACCTGGCCAAAAATATTGTTAACCAGAATTATCATTCTATCATCTTATTCAGTATATGGCTATGTATGTTCCTGGCCGGGGCTTTTGTCACCAAGTTTATCGTTAAATCGTTACAGCACATTAGTTATTACAAAGCACATTCGGTACCTATTATACTGGAGACAGGGGTGCTCATCTTTGTAGCGTTATATGGCAATCATTTTTATGACGAAACGCAGCAGGAAAGAGAGATTGTAATTAGCGCCATGATTTTTGCTATGGGGCTGCAAAATAGCCTGGTTTCCAACGTTTCAGGAGGGCTTATTAAATCAACTCACCTCACCGGCCTTTTTACGGATCTGGGCAGCGAACTGGCCGACTGGATGCACCCACGGACTACAGACCGGGCTGAAGTACGCCGGAAGATATACGTGCGTGTAACCATATTGGTGTTTTTTATACTGGGCGGCTTTATTGGTGGTTATTTTTTTAATGAATATGAGTTTAAAGTATTTTACTTTGTACCCGTTATATTACTCACTATTATTTATTACGACCTTTTGCCGCTAATGGCGAGAAAAGTATGCCAAATATTTTACCCAAATAAAACTGACAATTCATCACTCAAAAAATAATAATTATGTGCGCGAAATTAATTCATGATACCAGCCATATTTCTTACGAGAGCCTTCTGGAAGGGAACAGGCAGTTTGTTGCCGATGCTTTAAAGGAAGATCCGGAGTTTTTTACCACCCTTGCCAACGGCCAAAAACCCCCAATACTATGGATAGGCTGCGCCGATAGTCGTGTACCCGCCAACCAGATCACCCGTACCAATCCGGGAGAGATATTTGTACACCGTAATATCGCTAACATGGTGATCCATACGGATATGAATATGCTGAGCGTGCTGGACTATGCCGTAAACGTACTGGAAGTAAAACACGTTATTGTAACCGGCCATTATGGTTGTGGTGGCGTATTGGCCAGCATGACCAATAAGCAATTTGGATTGATTGACAACTGGTTACGCCATATTAAGGATGTTTACCGCGTGCATGCCGATGAGTTGAACGCTATTGAAGATGAAGTAAAACGCGGCGACAGGCTGGTGGAACTCAACGTTATAGAGAATGTGAACAATCTTTGTAAAACCTCTATCGTACAAAACGCCTGGGCCAACGGCCGTAATTTAAGTGTGCATGGCTGGGTTTACAGCTTATCAACCGGTTTAATAAATGATATGAAGGTGAGCACCCACAATAACTCAAAAATGGACGAGGTGTTTAAGTTTGAGAAGTAACACAACAAATATTTATTAATTAATTACCCCCCGGCAGAACCTACCGGGGATTTTTTTTGGGACCGGAAAAAAAGGTAATGACTATTTTCGCCGCTGATTATTGAAGTAATTTATGAAGGAACAGCTAAATAGTTTGCTCGCATCGTTAAAAGAAGGAAACACCGCTTTTGGCGATGTATTGCAGTTTATAGAGAAATACTATGCCCACCAGCCAACCGCTTTTAAAAATGGTGAGGCTTATAACGAAGCCACACAGAACCAGGGCAGCGCGAAAGTGTTTGGTTTTGCGCAGTTGAACAACCTATCCGCCGAGGATACGCTATGGCTGTTTGCCGAGCATTATCGTGCCGTATTAGATAACCCCGAAGGAAACGACCACCAGAACATCAGGCAGTTTATGGCTAATGGCTGGGCCGGTATAGCTTTTGAAGGTACACCGCTGGTGGCTAAGTAAGTATTAACCTGCTTTTACCAACGGAATTACTTTGGTGCCGATAAGTTCAATGGCATACATCAGTTGCTGATGGGTGAGGCCCGCGTTATCCATCTGGAACGTAAAGCGGTCGATACCGCCTAAAGCCTCGCTGTGCCGGAGCAGTTTTTCTGCTACGCGTTCCGGGCCGCCTAATACCAGTACCCCTTCCGGGCCAGCAAGGTAATCAAACTGCGGGCGGGTAACTGGTGGCCAGCCACGCTCACGACCCAGTTTGGTCCACAATTCGGCATAGCCGGGGTAATATTCATTAATGGTGATAGCATCGGTATCGGCCACATAACCCGGCGAATGTAAACCTACTTTCAACTCTTCGGGCTTGAAGCCGGAGCGAGCGCCTGCTTCGCGGTAAAGATGAATCAACGGGCGGAAACGCGCCGTATTACCGCCTATAATAGCCACCATCAATGGCAGGCCTAAGGCTCCGGCACGCACAAAAGATTCGGGCGTACCACCAACACCCAACCAAACGGGTAATTTTTGCTGCAAGGGCCTTGGGTAAACCGGCTGATTATGTAGCGGCGCCCTGAATTTTCCCTGCCAGGTCACAAACTCCTGGTCGCGGATCTTTAGCAGCAGATCAAGCTTTTCTTTAAAAAGCGCGTCATAATCATCCAGACTAAAGCCGAACAAAGGATAAGCCTGAACAGATGAACCACGGCCTACCACCAGTTCGGCACGGCCCTTGGAAATGAGGTCAAGGGTGGCAAAGCTCTGAAATACCCTTACCGGGTCGGCAGCGCTTAGAACGGTTACTGCGCTGCCCAGGCGTATGTTTTTGGTACGCGAGGCAGCTGCGGCCAATATCACCGCCGTAGCCGAATCCAAAAACTCCTTTTTATGATGTTCGCCAATGCCAAAAACATCCAGCCCTGCCTGGTCTGCCAGTTCAATACGTTCCAGCAATTGTTCCATAGCAACAACGGGTGTTAACTGGTTGGAGCCGTACATGGCCGAGGCAAAGCTGTCTATCCCTATTTCCATTTGATTAAGTGTTTAAACAAACATATGAAAGGTTAGGCTAATGTAGGTCATGCAGCTGTAATGAAAAAGGCGAAAGGTACTACCTTTCGCCTTTGAATATTTGATATCCTGATAACGATTATTTCGCCAGAAACGGGTATCTGTAATCGGTAGGCGGATCAAAAGTTTCTTTAATGGTACGCGGCGATACCCAACGCAGCAGGTTGATCATAGAACCGGCCTTATCATTAGTGCCTGAACCTCTTGCGCCGCCAAACGGCTGTTGGCCAACAACCGCACCTGTAGGCTTATCATTAATATAGAAGTTACCGGCGGCGTTGCGCAGTCGTTGTGTAGCCAGGGCCACAGCATAGCGGTCCTGAGAGATGATAGAACCTGTAAGCGCGTATATAGAGGTAGTATCAATCACTTCTATGATCTGCTCAAACTGGTCGTCCTCATAAACATAAACGCTCAATACAGGGCCAAACAATTCTTCGCACATGGTCACATAATGCGGGTCCTGCACTTGCAGCAGGGTTGGCTCAATAAACCAACCTTTGCTCTTATCATAATTACCGCCGGCAATCACCTCTACGCCTTCGTCGGCTTTGGCATTGTCTATATACTTAGCCAGTTTATCAAACGATACCTCGCTGATCACCGCGTTAATAAAGTTCTCAAAATCTTCGGTTGGGCCCATTTTAAAGGTAGCCATTTCGAGTACCATATGTTCCTTCACCGCAGGCCACAGGCTTGCAGGGATATAAGCGCGTGAAGCGGCAGAGCATTTTTGCCCCTGGTATTCATAAGCGCCACGGAGCAGTGCGGTAGCCACTACATCGGCGTTGGCGCTTTTGTGTGCTAGTACAAAGTCCTTACCACCGGTTTCGCCTACAATTCGCGGGTAAGTTTTGTATTTGTGTATGTTGGCGCCAATTTCGCTCCAGATGTGCTGGAAAACTTTGGTAGAGCCAGTGAAATGTATACCTGCAAAATCAGGATGGCTGAATACAACATCGCCAACCTCAGGGCCATCGGCATAAATGAGGTTGATAACGCCATCAGGTACGCCGGCTTCTTTAAATATCTGCATGATCACGTTGGCGGCATATACCTGCGGGTCGGCAGGTTTCCAAACTACTACGTTACCCATCATGGCGGCTGATGCAGGCAGGTTACCCGCAATGGCTGTAAAATTAAATGGCGTAAGCGCGAAAACGAAACCTTCCAGCGGGCGCTGCTCCAGACGGTTCCAGATACCTTTGCCTGATACCGGTGGCTGCTGCTGGTATATCTCGGTCATGTATTGCACGTTAAAGCGCAAAAAGTCTGCAAACTCGCAGGCTGCGTCGATCTCGGCCTGGTAAGCGTTTTTGCTTTGGCCAAGCATAGTAGCCGCGTTTATAGTATAGCGGTAAGGGCCTGCAACCAGTTCAGCAGCCTTTAAAAATATGGCAGCGCGGCCTTCCCAGGGCATGTTTTCCCAATCGGCCTTAGCAGCCAGGGCGGCGTTGATGGCAGCCTTTACATGGCTTTTATCGCCATAATGGAAAGTACCTAACAGGTGCTGGTGATCATGCGGCGGGCGCAGTTCTTTCAGGTTACCTGTACGCACTTCTTCGCTGCCAATATACATGGGTATATCAATTTGCCGGGCGCGTGCTTTTTCGAGCGCGGCTTTGAGGGCCGCACGTTCGGGGCTGTTAGGGCCGTAGTTTAAAACCGGCTCGTTAACGGGCACAGGAACGTTAAAAAATCCTTTTAACATAGACGAGTTATTTGATGCCGCAAAGATAGGAGTAAATATGCGGATGTGGTAATAAGCAGATAGCTTTATTGGGATTGTGACGGGGTGGTGATATCGACCACTAATAGAAAAATATCGAGTAACCGTACCTATTAAAGCTTATTATAATAATCAAAGATCTTTTTTACATCCTCTTCATTATCATATTTAAGGTGCTCTTTATCTGCATAAGCGCTAACCTCGGCAGACTTATCAGCCAAAGCAGCAAGTATCGCGTTTCTATCCAATTTAGTTTTTGACATCTTTTGGTCTTTAAACACATAATAGTGTTTAAGTGCTGTGTACTCACCAATTGTTAACGCACGATTCTCGTCGCGGACAGATTTTAGATACTGCCTGTGATGTTCCAGCAGCATAGTTTTGCCGCCTGCTATGATCTCATAATAGGTTTGAGTATTAGAACCATCAAACTTGGGAAAGCCATTGGCAAAAACACGTTCTGTGCCGGCGTTTAACGTAAATACCCTTACGTTATCTTTAAACTTTTGTGGCGCGTCTTTTTTATCGTAAACAAAAGTGAGCAGGTTTTCTTTGGGATCGAACTTTAAAAAAAGGTTTTTATAATTTTCGCCATTTTCTAAAGTGACTTGTCCGGGTATCCATTCATTATATATTTCTGAAGTACCGTTCATTTTAGTGATGTCTGTTGCTGCTATCGGCCTGCCTAAAGCATCAATAACTGCGGTAGATGAGTTTGTACCGTATTGCGGAGAGGTGTTCCACCTTTGGGCTGATGCGAGCTTAAAAACAACCAATAATGCTAAAGTGATAGCCGGCTTTTTCATAATAGGTAATATGGTGATGTACTAAGATAGGAAATGTTTTTTACTTATATGCAACTATAACTTAGACCATAAGGCTCGGTATCAACAGCTGCTTTCTGATAGAATTATTTTATAGCACAGCCAAAATTTGTCAGCCTTCATGACCTTCACGAGTGTGAACTCTTGTATGCACTTTACCAAAAATGTTTATACTTGCAGCATGTCTGATGATGCGGTAGTAAAACGGCTGAAGGTAATTGTAAAGGAACATGGCGGGCAATTGGCGCTGGCCAACGCCATTGGTGTTGATCAGGGTTTTATCAGCAAGGTCATCAACCGCAAGCAGGACGTAAGCTACTATCTTATCCGTAAGCTTTGTTTCCAGCTCAAATACTCACCGGAGTGGCTCATACTCGGTACCGGCGATAAAATGATACACAAACAGGATTCGGCCAAACTCATCACCGAGATACAAATGCTGCGTACCGAGGTGGATATATTGCATGCCCGCATGCGCGCTTATGAACTGGAATTGCAGGAAATTAAAAGCCTCCCCGGCAACCAAACCAAGCAACAAGCTGGTTAATAGTCTTTTCTAATCTTTGTTAACGTTTTCTTAATGTTAAGGATTAGTTATGGTAATAAACCATTAACATTCAACTAACATCGGCGTAATAGTTTTGCTGCATTAAATTAAGGCACGTGAAAAAAATCGTTTACGCTATTAGCACAATAGCGCTTATTGCGCTGTTGTTTCAGAGCGCCCATGCGCAAACCACCGGGAAGATCACCGGGAAGGTAATTGACCAAAAAACCAGCGAAACCCTTATTGGCGCAACCGTTAGCATTGAAGGTACCACCAACGGCGCCGCTACCGATGTTGACGGCCATTATGTACTTAACGGCCTCAGGCCCGGTAAATACAGCGTAATGCTCCGCTACATGGGTTACCAAACCAAGGTAATATCAGATGTTGAAGTAAAAGCAGGCGCGGCCACTACGCTGGATATTGCGGCCGTACCAGCCCAGAGCACCGCTTTAAAGGAGGTGGTGATCAAGGCCACCTATCGCCAGGAGAGTATAGGAGCGCTATATGCTATACAAAAGAACAGTACTTCTATTTCTGATGGTATCTCTTCTGAGCTGATCAAACGCTCGCCCGATAAAAACACCAGTGATGTATTAAAACGTGTAAGCGGTACCACCATACAGGATAATAAGTTTGTGGTAGTACGCGGCCTGAGCGACAGGTATAACACCGCCTCGCTGGATGGTGCCCCGCTACCGAGTACCGAACCTAACCGCAAGGCTTTTTCTTTTGATATCGTTCCTTCCAACCTGATCGATAATATCGTGATCAGCAAAACGGCTACGCCTGATCTTCCGGGCGATTTCGCGGGTGGTAACGTGCAGATATTAACCAAAGATATCCCCGACCAGAATTTTGTTACTACCGGCATAAGCGAGGGGTACAATACCCAAAGTACATTCAAAGATTTTAAAAGCGGCTATCGCAGCGCGAGCGATTATTTCGCGTTTGATGATGGCTCGCGTAAACTGGCCCGTAATTTCCCTACAACAGACCAGATCAGCCTGAGGCAGCTTACGCCCAACCAGGTGATACAATCCATCAACTCCCTGAATAATAACTTTACCGTATACAATAACAAAGCACTACCTACACAGAGCTACCAGTTAACTGTAGGTAATGTAAAGGAGCTGGGTGCTAATAAAAACCGCCTTGGTACTACTGTTGCGTTAACTTACCGTAACTCACAGATCATTGTTCCGGATTATATACAGCAGTATGATAGTTATAACTATAGCAGTCAGCAAAATAAGTTCTCTACTAATATTGGCGCTTTGGCTAACATCGCTTACAGCTTTGGTAAGAACAAGATCACTTTCAAAAACCTTTACAACCGCATACTCGACGATCAGTTCACTTATCGTACAGGTTCAAACCTTAATACCACTACAACAGACAATCGTTTCTACGCATATGACATGCTGGAGAAAGGACTGTTTAAATCAACCCTCGAAGGTGAGCACGGTTTCGGCGAAAAAAGCACCAAACTAAAATGGAACCTGGGTTATAGCAACATTACCAATGACCAGCCAGATCAGCGTAAAGTAAACTACGCGCAGTTTAGCCAGGGTGGCGACTACATTGCCCAGGTAACTAACTTAACCAAAGAGAACGCCCGTTTATTTTCAAAACTGAATGAGAATATCTATTCGGGCAAGGTGGATTTCTCGCTTCCTGTAAACCTGTTTAAGCAAAGCACGCTTAAGGTAGGTGTTAACTCACAATACCGCGACAGGGTGTTTAACGCCCGTTTCCTTGGTTTGGTTATTAACAGTAACGATCCTAACTCCGAGGATGTTCGTTTGCGCCCTATATCTACCCTGTTTGGCCGTAATGCCATTAATGCCGGTTTATATGGGCTTGATGAAATACAAAACCTTACCGACCGTTATAATGCCAACAGCTGGACCAATGCCGGTTACGCCATGTTAGATAGTAAAATGGGCGATAAAGTAAGGTTGGTTTATGGTTTAAGGGTGGAGAAATTTGACCTTGACCTGGCTACTAAGGACCCTACCGCGCAAAAAGTTAAATTAAATAATCTCGATTTCCTGCCGTCGCTAAACTTTACGTACTCATTAACGCAAAAGGCAAACCTGCGTGCTTCATACGCGCGTACCATAGCTCGCCCGGAGTTTAGGGAACTTGCCGCTTTCTCTTATTATGATTATGAGCTGCTGGCAACTGTACAGGGTACGCCTTCGTTAAAGAGGACCAGCATTGATAATGCCGACCTGCGCTATGAGTTTTACCCATCGGCTGGGCAGATATTCTCGGTTTCTGCTTTCTACAAGCGTTTCCAGAATGCCATTGAGCCAACTATTGAAGACCGTAACTCATCACCAACCATCAGCTACTTTAACTCTAAGAGCGCTTACGTGTACGGGTTTGAATTAGAAGCCCGCAAATCGCTTGAATTTATTGATGATACCAAATTCCTGAAGAATACAACCGCTTATGCTAACTTGTCTGTAAACAGGTCGCGCATCATCAATCCCGATGATGGCATAGTGAGGCTTGAGAAGCAGCGCCCGCTGGTTGGCCAGTCGCCATATGTAATTAACGCAGGTATACAACACACTGAACTTAACAATAAATTAAGCCTTAACGTGCTGTACAACCGCCTGGGTAAACGCATATTCCTGGTAGGTGGGTCAAATTATGCCAGCGTTTGGGAACAGCCACGTAACGTGCTTGATTTCCAGGTAGGTTACAAGGTACTCAAAAGTCGCGGCGAGATCAAGTTAAGCGGCAGCGACATCCTTAACCCGAATTACAATTTCAGGTATGAGCTGGATGGCAAACCGTATGTAATATCTGGCCAGGGTTACACTTACAGGCAGTATGCTATGGGTGCAAATTATTCATTATCATTTAATTACACATTTTAATCTCCTTTTAATATTTGTTAAAGGATTTTTAATATCCACTTAACAATAGCGCGGTTATTTTGCAGCTTGTTACGGTGTATTCTTTCGGGTATACACCTCCGGAACAGAATCTATTAAATTAAGTATAAAGTAAACCAAATGAAAAAATCATTATTATTCCTGGCGTTAAGCGCAGTGATCCTGGCATCATCGTGCTCTAAGAAAGATGCCGTAATTGACCCGCCGGTTACCCCGGGTACCGGCACCGACAAAAGTGTGGTGGAAGTATCAGGCGATATCAAAACCAACACTACCTGGACAGCCGACAAGATCTATCTTTTAAAAGGTTTCGTTTACGTAACTGATGGCGCTGTGCTAACTATCCAGCCGGGTACAATTATTAAAGGCGACAAGGCTACTAAAGGTACATTAACTATTACCCGTGGTTCAAGGATCGAAGCTGTTGGTACTGTAGATAAGCCTATCGTATTCACATCTTCATTCGCTGCCGGTACACGTGCTCCAGGCGATTGGGGTGGTTTGATCTTGTTGGGCCGCGCACCTGTAAACTCTGGCGATAACGTAGCTATTGAAGGTGGTTTAGATGCCAAAGGCGATGCCGCTAAATACATCCAGTACGGCGGTAACGTAACTAACGATAACTCAGGTACATTGAAATATGTGCGTGTAGAGTATGCCGGTATCCCTTTTTCACCTGATAACGAAATTAATGGTATCACTTTTGGTGGCGTAGGTTCGGGTACTACTATTGATTATGTAGAAGTTTTCCGCTCAGGTGATGATGGTTTTGAATGGTTTGGTGGTACCGTAAATTGTAAACACTTACTGGCTATCGGTAACACTGATGATGACTTTGATACCGATAACGGTTTCGCTGGTAAAATACAGTTTGGTATTGGCCAGCGTTACACCACCGTTGCTGACGTATCAGGATCAAACGGTTTCGAATCAGATAACGATAAGGACGGTTCTAACAAAACGCCTAAAACATCGGCTGTGTTCACTAACATGACCATGATTGGCCCATACGCTGCTGCAAATACTTCAAACGTAAATGCTAACCACCAGCATGCCGCTCAGATCCGTCGTAACTCATCTATCAGCATATTCAACTCTGTATTCGCGGGTTATGCCGAAGGTGTTTATATTGATGATTCAAAAGTAGCTACAGCAGGTGCTACCTCTACCAATTATACAAGCGGTAGCCTGGTGATTAAAAACAACCTGTTTTATGGTAACAACAAAAAGGGTAATGAAGTTAAAGGCGACAACGCTACTCAAAAAGCCCTGTTTGAAGCTAAGCTAAGGTTAGATAACGTGTTTGAATCAAGCCTGTTCGCTGACGCACTGATCTCAGATCCATTCAAATACGCTGCTGAGTTTGCTAACCCTGGTACGCCAGTATTTACAGTTAAGAGCGGTTCTGCTGCTTCAACAGGTGCTTTGTTCACCGACGCTAAACTGAACGATTCTTTCTTTGAGCAGGTATCTTACCGTGGTGCTGTTGGTACTAACGACTGGACTGCCGGCTGGACTAATTTTAACGCTGGTTCAATGCCGTACACTACTCCGGGTGCTGTAAAATAATCAATACACAAATTCTAATATAAACGAGATCGCCCCTGCATTTGCAGGGGCGATCTCGTTTTAAAGAGTTTTCTATCGGTTATAAGGATATTCGTTTATCCAGTTAAAGCCCCTGTTGATCAGCCTGAATTTTTTAAGATCTACCTTTTTAAGCCATATCTCCAGAGAGTCGGAGCGTTTTACCCCTTTAAGCAATAGCTCATCTTTTTTAGGCATGCTGTAGGTATATGTGCCTTTGTTTAAGCTATCTGTATAGGGAAACATCACCACCGTGTGTTTAATGGTATCTAATTTCCAGTTGTAGTATCTGGTACTATCATCCATTAGTATTACTCTCGCCGTACTATTATAAGGTAGTATGAGTTTATTCCAACGCATGGTATCGGTAGTAAGCGGCGGTACGGTATCGTGGTTACGGATAAAAGCCTTAACCTGGTAAATACCCCATAGAGGTGGTTTAGGCGCATGATCGCCATACTGGCTCATAGCCTGGATATCGCTTACTAAATTACCGGCAAGCACATACACGATGAGCAGATATTTTATTACAGTGGTAGTGATGTTAGCCCATCGTTTTTTGAACGTGTGCGGCGTAAGGTTGGCCGGAGCCGCGGGCTTGTTAAGAATAAAGAAATTGATAAGCCTCGCGGCATCTTTAGATAACAGGAACAGGCACATCACTGTTAACATGGTTGACAGCAGCTTTACAGGTACATCAAAGGCATAGTTAATGGCCATAATGTTGCCGGCTACAACCAGCCCAAGCAAGGCGCCGAGTGTTGAAGTGCGCCTGAAAAATAGCAGTAAGCCACAGGTAACCTCACCAAGCCCGGTGAAAATATTAAAGCCGTAGGAGTAGCCCATATACGTCCACGCTAAACCCATTGGCGATGCATCGCCGATAGGTTCAAGCAAACGATTTAGGTCAGGCGAGGGGAATTGCAGCTTGATCACCTTTATAAAACCATAAGTGAGCATAGTGATGGCCACGTAGTAACGTACCACTACCGTGAGCCAGTAAAATAGCTTGTTGTAATTACGTGTTTTGCGGTCGGCCAGGCTCAAGATAATGGTAGCAACCAGTGCCAGCACAAAAATGAGCAGCATGGTCACATAGTCATAAGTGGTATCGCCGCTGCCATTGGTGAACGTAGTAATGGGTTTTGCCATATGCAACACATGGCTGCCGAGCCATGCTACGAGGCTATGGAACGGTACAATGTACTTTTCATATAAAACGTCAACATAGGGTAGTACGCCGTTGGGATTAAAGAAAATATATAAAAGGAAGAACACGAGGAAAAAGCGTAAAGCGATTTTACGGGCCGTTGACCAGTAAACCGGCTCATCGTCAATAGTTTTCATGCGGTATGGGTTAAGTTTATCCTAAAATAGCATTTATCTTTTAAAGACAAATTAATTGGTATTGCATTTGTTCTGTTGCTATAAAGTGAGGAGCGATGACACCGATTTACTTTAATATTGGAGACGGCAAGAGTATTAAAATAATACCTAATATACAGGCAAAGGCCAATGGGCACCCGGTTATTACTTATACCTACAATATTTATATGGCGAGCGAACACGAAGATGACGAGCTGGAGAAACGCCAGGAAGCTGAACTTTTGTTAGACAAAAAGCTCGACCCCAATTACCTGGGCTTTATTACTTTTGAAGACCCCGGCAAGATGTTTATCTACACTCCCGATGGTAAGGATAAGCTTACCGCTACGGAAGTAGAGGAGATCATCGAGCATATCAGTCATTTTCGCGACCATCCGGGTATATGGAATTTAGGAGATCAGCGATGAAACACATTCTCTTTTTTGGCGATAGCCTTACCGCCGGTTATGGCCTTGCAAATCCTGCTAAAGAATCATTTCCTGCTTTGCTGGATAATAAAATGCGACTTGCAGGATTTGAATACGAAATAAGCAATGCCGGTGTAAGCGGCGATACCACCGCAGGCGGCCTCAGCCGGCTTAATTATTGGCTGAGTAAAACGGTTGATATATTTGTGCTGGAACTGGGCATAAACGATCTGAGGCACGGCATACCGCCAACACAGATAGCGCATAACCTGCAATTAATTGTCAACCAGGTACGTGAAAGGTATCCTGCAGCAAAGCTATTACTTTTGGGTATGCAGATACCCTTTGCTGCAAGCGGAGGGGCGGTGGCGGCCTTTAACGCCATTTACAGGAATATAGCCGAAGCCAATCATCTACCGCTGGTGCCATTTATCTTAAAAGGCGTTGCCGGGCAACGGCACCTTAATCTCCAGGATAGGTTTCACCCATCTGCCGAAGGTTATAAAATAGTGACAGAAAACATTGGGCCGGCGTTGAGTGCCTTGCTTTAATGATGCCTAAATGTTTATCTTACGTTCGCTAATGTAAACCGTATGGCGAACGTAAATCTGAACAACTATAAAGACAATACTTTTGATGCTATTGTAATAGGCTCGGGCATAAGTGGTGGCTGGGCCGCTAAAGAATTGTGCGAGCAAGGCCTCAAAACGCTTGTTTTGGAACGGGGTAAAGATGTTGTACATCTAAAAGATTATCCAACAGCTACCAAAAACCCATGGGATTTTCCGCACCGTACCCATTTGCCTTTAGCGGCTAAACAGGAAAACCCGGTAGTTGACCGTTGCTATGCTTACAGCGAAGCCACCGAGCATTTCTTTGTAAAAGACAAGGAACACCCTTATGTGCAGGATAAGCCATTTGACTGGATACGAGGCTACCAGGTAGGGGGCAAGTCGTTATTATGGGCCAGGCAAACACAGCGTTGGAGCAAGTTTGATTTTGAAGGCCCCGCCCGCGATGGCTTCGCGGTTGATTGGCCGATCAGATATGAAGACCTGGCACCGTGGTACAGCCATGTAGAGCGGTTCGCGGGCATCAGCGGTAACCACGATGGCTTGGAAACCCTGCCCGATGGCGAGTTTTTACCCGCATGGACCATGAACGTGGTAGAGAAGGAGATACAAAAGCGCATCATGGCCAACTATAAAGACCGTAATGTGATCATTGGCCGCTGCGCACATCTTACACAACCAAAAGAGATACACCTGCAACAGGGCAGGGGGCAATGCCAGGCCCGTAGTTTGTGTGAGCGCGGTTGCCCGTTCGGTGGTTATTTCAGCTCCAATTCATCTACCATACCATGGGCGGCTAAAACCGGTAATTTAACTTTGAGGCCCGATTCTGTAGTGCATTCCATTATATATGATGAGCATAAGCAAAAGGCAGTAGGGGTACGGGTGATAGATGCGCACACCGGTAAAGCCATAGAATATTTTGCACGCATTATCTTTGTTAACGGCGCAACCTTGAACAGTAATCTCATTTTGCTTAACTCTACTTCCAACCGTTTCCCTAATGGTTTGGGTAACGATAATGGCTTGTTGGGAAAATACATCGCCTTCCATAATTACCGCGGCTCACTAACTGCCGCTTTTGATGGGCCGATGGATAGCTACTATTATGGCCGAAGGCCAACAGCCGTAATGATGCCTAATTTTAGGAACGTTCACAAGCAGGAAACTGACTTTTTACGAGGATATATGGTGTTTTACACCGCTACCCGTGCCGGTTGGGGGCACCAGGCCGATGGCGCGCAGATCGGTGCAGATTTTAAGCAGAATATCAGCGAAGCGGGGCCATGGGGCATTTATATGATGATGCAGGGGGAAACCATACCAAAGGCCAGCAACTTTGTACAGCTAAGCAATAACCTGAAGGACAAATGGGGCGTGCCGCAACTGCAGATCTCTGTTGATTATGATGATAACGACATTAAATCGCTCAAAGACTTTTTACAACAAGGGGCTGAGATGTTAGACAAGGCGGGATGTACCAACATAGCTGCCAACGACAGTAAACAAGCACCCGGACTGGACATACATGAAGTGGGAGGCGTACGCATGGGTCACGACCCCAAAACATCCATGCTCAATAAATGGAACCAACTGCACGCCTGCAAAAATGTATTTGTAACCGACGGCGCCTGCATGACCTCCACCGGCACACAAAACCCGTCGCTCACGTTTATGGCACTTACCGCGCGCGCGGCTAATTACGCGGTTGAGGCTTTAAAGAAAGGAGAGGTTTAATTATTTCCAATCATTTATGGCCTCACCAAGGTCATATACGGGCACATTTTTTATAACCGCGTTAACAATGCCTACCGCCGCTGCCGAACGGTAACCGGCTGCGCAATGTACCACTATAGGTTTATCAGTAGGTATTTCGCTAACGCGCTCGCGTAATTCTGGCAGGGGTATAGTTAACGCATCTGTAAACAGCTTGCCGCTATTAATCTCTGCCCAGTTGCGTACGTCTACAATAGTGTAACCATGGGAGTCAGCCTTGAAGTCTTCGAAATCAATTAAATCAGATTGTTCTGTCGCTGCGGCGGGCGTTAATACAGCTGCTTTAATATGGCGCTCGTAGCCAATTTTAGCCGCTTTGGCAATAACCGTATCTAAAGCGTCTTCATCAGTACCTATTAAATAAAATTGCTCATCAGGGCCTACAATTGAGCCCAACCAGGTTTCAAATTTTTCACCATCCTGCAGATTGTATGAGCCAGGCACATGTCCATTACGGTAGTCTTCCCGTTTGCGTGTATCTATAATGGGTAATCCTTTTTCAAAAGTAATATCCGCGGCAGGGCGTTCAACCGCCGCTATGGTTTTCGCAAAGGCAGGTGCGCCGTTTTTGTTCAGTTCCACATTATAGCCAAAATATTTGGGCATAAAGGGCTGGTCGGCAGTGAGGGTTTTCACAAATGCCAGCTCATCCATTAATTGCAGCGCGTAATTTTCACGTAGTTCCTTGCCAATGGTAGTTTGCAGGTCGGGGCTCATGCTTTTACCACAAAGTGAGCCCGGGCCGTGTGCAGGGTATACGGTTACATCAGCAGGCAAGGTCATCAGTTTTTCGCGGGTAGAGTGGTACATGGCCCGGGCCAGTTCTTCCTTCTTGGCGGTAATGTTACCAACGTTTTCGCGCAGATCGGGCCTGCCAACATCTCCTGCAAAAAGCGTATCACCGGTAAATATGGCGCAATCTTTTCCGCTTTCGTCCTCAACCAAAATACAAATAGAATCAGGCGAGTGGCCGGGCGTGTTAAGGGCTTTGAGCTTTATGTCTTCCAGTTTTATTTCGTCGCCTTCATCAAAGGTTTCGTGAGGGTAGGCCGCGCCTGCCAGTTTGCTCACATAAATGGTAGCGCCGGTAGTTTGGTGCAGCTCAAGGTGCGCGCTTACAAAATCAGCATGCGGGTGTGTTTCTATAACCCCTACGATATTTGCCTCATGCAACGTAGCGAAGTCATAATATGGCTGCGGGTTACGTGCAGGGTCAATTACTATCATTTTTCCGCTGCGCACAATAGCATAAGAGGCATGTGCCAGCCCTTTGTCGTAAAACTGGTGAATGATCATATAATGAAGTCAGTGCCGCAAAGATAGGATTTTGCCTGTTACAGCGCAGGATGGAAATGTCTACAGGTGGTAAGATTATTGTAATGAAAAATTTAATTTAGCGAAAATATTTTACCTATGGCGAACGTACCATTTGTGAGAGGAAAAATTGTATGGTGGTATACCATACCGCAAATATTACTCATTTTTTTACTGATATGGGGTTTCTCGCAATTCGCGGAAGAAGGCATGGATGTTTTATATGCCTTTATTGCCTATTGGGCCATATTGTACCTGTTAAGATGGCTCATTGCAACAGATCATCGCAAAGGTATTGCCGCCCTTAAAAAGAACAATTACGAACAGGCACTTGCTTACTTTAAAAAGAGTGTAAGCTACTTTGAACGCAATGCCTGGATAGATCAATACCGGTTCATCACGCTGTTCAGCTCATCAAGAATGGGTTACCGGGAGATGGGGCTTTGTAACGAGGCTTTCACCCTTAGCCAAATGGGCCGTGGTGCAGAGGCAAAAGAACTATACAAGAAGATCTTATCAGAATACCCGGATAATGGTATTGCCATGGCGGCATTAAAAATGATGGAAGCAATTTAAAAAAGCGAAGCCCGGCGTTTACGCCGGGCTTCGCTTTTTAAAGTCCTCTACTTTGGAGGGGGTGGGTGAGGCCTACCACACCTTTATCCTATCCTCAGGCTTTTTATACATTTTATTGCCCGGCTTAACATCAAAGGCTGTGTACCAGGCATCCATATTGGTAATTGGCGCGTTGGTACGGAATTGCTCAGGCGAGTGAGGGTCTGTCAGGATGCGTTGCGCGGCAGCCTCTGGCCTTTGCGAGCCTCTCCAAACCTGTGCCCATGACAGGAAGAAACGCTGATCAGGCGTAAAGCCATCAATCTTACTGTTTGATTTACCTTGTTTGGTTTTCTTAAACGCTTCGTAAGCAATGTTTAAACCACCCAGGTCGGCAAGGTTTTCGCCAAGAGTAAGTTTACCGTTTACGTGCATGGTATCTAACACGGTAAAGGCATTGTATTGGGTCTCAACTTGAGTGGCACGCACTTTAAATTTATCGGCATCTTCTTTGGTCCACCAATCGCGCAGGGTACCGTCAGAATCATACTGGCGGCCCTGGTCATCAAAACCGTGGGTCATTTCGTGGCCGATAACGGCGCCAATACCACCGTAGTTTACCGCGTCATCCGCTTTGAAATCAAAGAAAGGGAACTGCAATATACCAGCCGGGAAGGCGATCTCGTTTGTAGTTGGGTTGTAATACGCGTTAACGGTTGGCGGCGTCATGCCCCAGCGGGTCTTATCAACCGGTTTGCCCAGGCGGGTAACATTAAAGTTATACCGCCAGATAGACAGGCGTTTAAGGTTGCCGGCATAATCATTACGGTCAATTACTACGCCATCATAAGCTTCCCATTTATCCGGGTAGCCTATCTTTACGGTGAAGGCGTTGAGTTTGCGCAACGCTTTTTCTTTAGTGGCATCGCTCATCCATTCTAAACGCTTAATGCGGTCGCCAAGGGTAACCTTAAGATTATTTACCAGGCCAATCATATATTGTTTGGCAGCGGGGGTAAAGTATTTTTCTACATAAAGCTGGCCAAGCAATTCGCCCAGGCTGCCATCCACCAGGCCACTCATACGCTCGTTACGTGGGGTTTGTACTTTTTGGCCGCTTAACGCGCTGCTGTAAACAAAGCTGGCATTAACAAAAGGAGAGCTTAGCGAAGACGCAGCGCCTTTTAGCACGTTCCATTTTAAATAAGTTTTCCAATCATCAACAGATATGGCCGTTAACATGGCATCAATATCTTTAAAGAAAGCAGGCTGGCCCACCAGGATGGTGTCCTGGCCGTTTACCTTCATCATAGGTAATAACTTTACCCAGTTAAGATGAGGAGTGGTTTTGCTGAAATCGGCTACCGAAAATTTGTTGTAGGTAACATTAGGGTCGCGCATAGCTACACGGCTCATTTGAGCCGAAGCCAGTTTCTTCTCTATATCATAAACGGTATTGGCGTTTTTTGCGGCCGCATCATTAGGAGTGCCGGTTAGTTCAAACAGCGTAGTGATATAAGTTTTTAGAGCGTCCTGTATCTTTTTAGAACGAGCATCATCTTTCAAATAATTATCCCTGTCGGGCAGGCTGGTGCCGCCCTGGCGTAATTGAGTAATGTAATTATCTACATGCTTAGAGTCCTGGCCTACACCAAAACCAAACAGTGGACTGCCTATGCCATTCATACGCTCGTATACCAGCTCATTGATAACGCCATTGAGGTCGCTGATTTTATCAATTCTTTGCAAGTCAGGTTTGATAGGTGAGTAACCTTTTTTCTCGATAGCCAGGCTATCCATCCCGCTGGCATAAAGGTCGCCAACACGTTGCTTTAAGCTGCCTTTAGGAGAGTTAGGGTTTTTGCTTACCTCGTTGAGGAGCGAAAGTAGGCGGTCGGTGTTTTCCTGCCTTAGGATGTTGAAACTTCCCCATCGGGTTTCTTTTGCCGGTATGGCGTTCTGTTTTATCCATCCGCCGTTGGCGTATTCAAAAAAATCGTCCCCGGGTTTTACCGATAGGTCCATGTTGGCCGGGTCGATAAATTTTTTAGGAGGGTTAGCGGTTGTTCGCCCTTTTACAGGCTTATCTCCATTGGCGGCATAAACCGTCGCGGTAAGGCATAAACTGCCTGCGAGCATCAGATGCGTGAACTTTAACTTCATAATTAATCAGTAAAAAGCTAAAGTTAAAAAATTAATACGCGTTGAGGCAAGTGAGCCGCGCCAGGAAAAACTTAGCGGTTAAACCAATTGATGATGGCGGATAACCTCGACACTCTAATAATAGCTGCCAGTAAGCGGTTTGCAGGCAATGTTCTCATGTTGCTGAAGTTTATTAACCTAATAACGCAGCTATGTAAAATTATTGTTGCGAAAGTAGTGCCTGAGTTAATTTATAATGGTTCTAAGGATTGAGGCTGTTCATTGCCAGCGGTTCGTCCATGAATGGGGCGGTAATGATTTGGAAGGGCAATCTCATTGCCGTTTGGCTTCAGCCAACGGATTTTGAATTGCCCGCGGTCCGTCCCATGAATGGGACGGCAATGATTATGCATGGAAAGCTTCATTGCCGTTGGCTTCAGCCGACGGATTTTTGATTGTCTGCAATCCGTCCCATGAATGGGACGGTAATGATTATGCATGGAAAGCTTCATTGCCGTTTGGCTTCAGCCGACGGATTTTTAATTGATTGCTATTTGTCCCATGAATGGGACGGCAATGATATGCATTAGAGTTTCATTGCCGTTGGCTTCAGCCAACGGATGTTGATTGTCTGCAATCCGTCCCATGAATGGGACTTTAGTGATTATGCATGGAAAACTTCATTGCCGTTGGCTTCAGCCAACGGATGTTGATTGCCTGCGGTCCGTCCCATGATTGGGATGGTAATGATTATGCATACAAAGCTTCATTGCCGTTTGGCTTCAGCCAACGGATGTTGATTGTCTGCTATCCGTCCCATGAATGGGACGGCAATGATTGGGAGGGAAAACTCATTGCCGTTTGGCTTTAGCCAACGGATTTTGAATTGCTTGCAATCCGTCCCATGAATGGGGCGGCAATGATATGCATGGAAAGTTTCATTGCCGTTGGCTTCAGCCAACGGAGATATGTTTTTAAATAATCTCATTCCCATTGGCTTCAGCCAATGGATTTGTTATTTTTGCGGGCTATGAGTATTGCAAAGACCTATTCACCCGCAGCAACAGAAGAAAAGTGGTATCAGTATTGGTTAGATAAGAAATTTTTCCGTTCGGTGCCGGACGAGCGCGAGCCATATACAATCGTTATTCCACCACCCAATGTTACCGGCGTGCTGCACATGGGCCATATGCTTAACAATACTATACAGGATGTGCTGATACGCCGTGCCCGCATGAAGGGAAAAAACGCCTGCTGGGTACCGGGTACTGACCATGCAAGCATTGCTACCGAAGCAAAAGTAGTGGCTATGCTAAAAGAGCAGGGTATCAGCAAAAAAGACCTTACCCGCGAGCAATTCCTTGCCCACGCATACGATTGGAAGAATAAGTACGGCGGCATCATACTTGAGCAGCTTAAAAAATTAGGCGCTTCATGCGATTGGGACCGTACAAAATTTACTATGGACGAGGATATGAGCGAAGCCGTTATCGACTATTTCGTTCACCTGCACAAGCAAGGCCTTATCTATCGCGGTGTACGCATGATCAACTGGGACCCGCAGGGCAAAACCGCGGTAAGCGATGAGGAGGTTTTGCGTAAAGAGGTTAACCAAAAGCTGTATTACATAAAGTATGAGGTAAAAGGTGAAAGCCAAAAGGTAAAAGTCAATGAAGAACCTTTAACCTTTGACCCTTCAACCTCGTACCTAACCATAGCTACTACCCGCCCGGAAACCATTATGGCTGATGCGGCAATTTGTATCAACCCCAACGATGAGCGTTATACACATCTACGCGGCAAAACTGTGTTTATCCCGCTAATTCACCGTGAGATACCGGTTATACTGGATGATTATGTTACCATGGACTTTGGTACCGGCTGTTTAAAGGTTACCCCTGCGCACGATTTAAACGACTACGAGTTGGGCCAGCGCCATAACCTGCCTGTCATCGATATCCTGAATGATGACGGTACGCTGAACGAGAAAGCGCAGATATTAGTTGGTGAAGACCGTTTTGCCGCCCGTAAGAAAATTGCGGTAATGCTGGAGGAGGCAGGCGCTTTAGCCAAAACGGAGGATTATACTTCGCAGATCGGCGTTTCTGAACGTACATCGGCAGTAATAGAGCCAAAGCTTTCTATGCAGTGGTTTTGTAAAATGAAGGAGCTGGCACAGCCTGCTTTGGAGTATGTTTTAAATGGTGACGTAAAACTGATCCCTGATAAATTCATTAATACTTACCGCCACTGGATGGAGAACGTACGCGACTGGAACATCAGTAGGCAGTTGTGGTGGGGACAACAAATACCGGCTTACTACCTGCCAAACGGCGAATATGTGGTTGCCAAAACCAAAGAATTGGCCCTGGCAGAGGCACAAAAGCTAAATGCATCATACACGATAGATGATCTTACCCAGGACGAGGACGTTCTGGATACCTGGTTCTCATCGGGCTTGTGGCCAATCTCAGTATTCGATGGCGTGCGTAACCCTGATAACGCCGAAATAAGCTACTATTATCCAACAAACGATCTGGTTACCGCTCCGGAGATCTTATTCTTCTGGGTGGCACGTATGATCATGGCGGGGCATGAGTTGCGCCGGCAAAAGCCGTTTAATAATGTATACCTAACTGGTATCGTACGCGATAAGTTGGGCCGTAAAATGTCAAAATCATTAGGTAACTCGCCAGATCCGCTTGATCTGATCGCCAAGCACAGCGCCGATGGTGTGCGCGTAGGTATGCTCCTGTGTTCACCTGCCGGCAACGACCTGATGTTTGATGAAAAATATTGCGAGCAGGGCAGTGCCTTTGGTAACAAGATATGGAACGCCTTTAAGCTGGTAAAAGGGTGGGAAGCTGATAGTAGCATCAAAGCGAATAATTCGGTAGCTATTGAGTGGTTCCAAAGCCGTTTTAACCAGGCGCTTGCCGAAATAGAGGAGGACTTTAGCCAGTACCGCTTATCCGAAGCTTTAATGGCATCATATAAACTGGTATGGGACGATTTCTGCTCATCGTACCTTGAAATGGTGAAACCAGCTTACCAACAAAATGTAGAGAAACAACGGATTGACGCGGAATCTTACCGCGCAACAGTGGCATTCTTTGAAAATATCCTGAAACTGCTGCATCCCTTTATGCCTTTCCTTACGGAAGAGCTGTGGCACGACGAGTTGTTTGGCACACGTGCTGATATGGACTGTTGCATTGTTGCACAGTTGCCAACAATTGGGGAGATAAATACACAGCTTATTGCCGAAATGGAAGTTGTACAGCAGGCTATAGCGCAGGTAAGAAATGTTCGTAACAGCAAAGGCTTATCGCCGAAAGAGACATTGCCGCTGGCTGTTAAGGCAAATGGTAATGTCGATTATAATCGCTATCGCGACATTATTATTCACATTGCTAACATTAGCGAGATGAGTTTTGTAAGTGAGCCGGTAGCGGGTGCAAACACCTTTATCGCGGGTACAGATGAGTTTTTTGTAACGCTGAATATTGAAATTGACGCGGATGCTGAAAAAGAACGCCTCGAAAAAGAGAGGGAATATCTCACAGGCTTCCTGAAATCGGTAGATGCCAAATTATCAAATGAGCGCTTTGTGGCTAATGCTAAACCCGATGTTGTAGAAAACGAACGCAAGAAGAAAGCCGATGCCGAAGCAAAATTACGTATAGTGGAAGAAGGGTTACGGGGATTGGCAAATTAATTGCATTACCTGCGGCGCATAAACCTGTGCAACCATTGCGTATTACAACGCTAATTGCTATTTTAGTTTGATCATTATCGCCGGAAAAAAAGTGAATTTTCTAAACCTTTCTATCAGCAAGATACTAACCGGTGAAAAATCGTTTCTGGATAAGGCACGTATTCGCTTGCTTTATTATGGTTTTTTACTGGTTATAGTGGGTTTAGCGGCGCTCTTTGTAAGTGTTTATTTACAAGGTTTACAAATAATGACCGTCACTACAGCAGTGGTACTGGGTTCCATTATAGTGCTGTTTAAATACCTTACTTATAAGCCGCATCTCCTTACTATTTCCCATTTTACGCTGGTTATTGGTACGCTTGTTAACCTGTCAAGCGTATTTGTGATATTGCAGGATGTTAATGTGATTACCATACAGGTAATCATCCTCATTATTGTCTTCAGCTTTTACATGGTTGGGCAAAACTGGGGGATGTTCTATTCGCTGCTTAACCTGCTGCCTGTATTACTGTTTATGGTGATGAAGTATGATCATAATTACTTCATCAGCCTTAAACCGGAGCGTGCCGACGATTCAACCATTATCATAGCTGTTTTTGTGAATTTTATACTCATTATATTTATTCACAGCCATTTTTACAATGCCTTTATAGCTAACATTAAACAGCTTAAGGAAAAAGGGGAAGAGCAGGCTGCGCTTAATATTAAGTTTGAAAAAGCGATTGAAAAGGCCGAAAAATCATCACAGGCACAGTCTGAATTTCTCTCTACCATGTCGCATGAGATACGCACTCCTTTGAACGCGGTAATAGGTATGAGTAACCTGTTGCTGATGAACAACCCGCGTGCCGACCAAAGCGAAAACCTGGAGATACTTAAATTTTCGGCCAATAACCTGCTGGCTATTGTAAATGATGTGCTTGACTTTAATAAGATAGAATCGGGTAAGATTGTATTTGAAAAGATCAAGTTTAACCTGGTCGACCTTATGCAGAATATCTGCGGGGGGCAAATGATCAAAGCGCAGGAAAAGGGCTTGATTTTTAAATTAGATGTTGACAGTTCTTTAAGACGCAAGATCGTGTTCGGCGACCCCACCCGTTTAACACAGATCATATTTAACCTGGTAAGTAATGCCATTAAATTTACCTCGCAAGGCAGTATATGGGTAAGGGTAACCTGTATTGAGGACCGGCACAACAACATCACCGTAAGTTTTTCAGTAAAAGATACCGGTATAGGCATTAAAAAAGAAAACCTCGAAACTATTTTTGAGCCTTTTACACAGGAATCAGTTACTACCACACGCCAGTATGGTGGTACAGGTTTAGGCCTTGCCATTGTGAAACGCCTGCTGGAACTGCAAAACCTGCAGATGTATGTGAACAGCACGGAAAATCAGGGTTCGGAGTTTTCTTTTAACATGGAGTTCCCGGTATCTACAGAAACAATAACGCAGAATACCGAAAAAGCGCGTTCGGCAAGAAATGGTGTAGCTGTGGCACCAGCCACCAGGATAGACGAAGATGAAGTGAGGCCGGTATCAGCAACCAACATTGAACAGTTACGTGTGCTCATAGCGGAAGACAATCCTGTGAACGTAATGCTAATGAAAAAGCTTTTCTCTAAATGGAATATTGTGCCAACCATTGCCGAAAATGGCGAGCGTGCTGTAGAGATTGTACAATACGGAAACTTTGATGTGATATTGATGGACCTGCAGATGCCTGTAATGAATGGTTTCGACGCGGCTGTTGAGATACGTAAAATGCACGATCCGGCAAAGGCTAACATTCCTATCATTGCCCTAACGGCATCGGCCTTGTTTGATATACGTGAGCAGGTAAGCAGTGCCGGCATGAATGATTACGTGGCCAAACCTTTTAAACCCGAGGACCTGATGGAAAAGATACAGAACCTGGTTCCGGTATCAGTACGATAAGGGATAAGCCGGCAATTCCTGCAAAAAATTATAAGTTGCCAAGGTATGGTCAATACTGCAATAATAATGCGCCAGCCCATTGGTAACCGCCATAATAGGAACTTTATGTACCATATTATAACGTGCGGCCTGGTCAAAGGTATGTTGTGTTATTTTAACGGCGGGCGCTTTACACTCTACCAGTAATATTTTTCGGCCTTCGGTATCAAACACCACAATATCTGTTCGTTTGGCAAGGCCATTAAGTTTGAGGCCACCTTCCAGTTTTATCAGCGCCCTGGGGTAGCCTTTCTCCCTGATGAGGTATTGCACAAAATGCTGGCGCACCCACTCTTCGGGCGTCAGCACTATTTGCTTTTTCCTTAGCTCATCAAAAATGCTCAGTCGCCCGTTGTCGTCGGTTAATTTAAAAGGGTAGGGCGGAAGATTGAGCGGCTCTAACATGAAGCCAAAAGTAAAATTAAAAAGCAGCACTTCCGGAAAGTTCTTGCTTTTATCCACAATGTAAGTCCTTTTTAATTTTGAATTTTTACTTTTGAGTTACCCATGGCTACCGCGCAGGATATTATCAAAGATCTTAAAAACCGCAAATTTAAACCTGTGTACCTGCTGCATGGCGAGGAGCCGTATTACATTGATCTGATAGGTAATTACATTGAGCATCATTTATTATCTGATGCCGAAAAAGGCTTTAACCAAACGGTACTCTACGGGAAAGATACTGATATCATGACCGCTATTAACGCTGCCAAGCGTTACCCTATGATGAGTGATTACCAGGTAGTAATGATAAAAGAAGCGCAGGATATGAAATGGGGGCGCGATGATGATGACAAGAAGGGAATTAACCCGGTGCTGGCTTATCTGGAAAACCCGCTACAGAGTACCGTACTGGTGTTTTGTTATAAATACGGCAAGTTTGATAAGCGTAAAAAAACGTACAAGGCCATTGATAAGCATGGGTTGGTATTTGAATCAACCGCTTTGTATGACAATAAGATACCCGGTTGGATAGAAGCTTATATCACGGAAAAAAAATACCGGATAAGCCAGCAGGCGAGCGCTATGCTGGCCGAATATCTGGGCAATGATTTATCAAAAATTGCTAATGAGCTGGATAAACTGATGCTCAATATAGCCCGGGGGCAGGAAATATCCCTGAAAGATATACAGGACAATATTGGCATCAGCAAGGAATACAACGTGTTTGAGCTACAGGCCGCCCTGGTAAAAAAGGATGCTTACAAGGTTAACCAGATAATTAACTATTTTGAGGCGAACCCTAAAGCCAACCCTATAGTATTGGTTTTAGGCAACCTCAATAACTTTTTCAGTAAGGTGCTGGCTTATCATTACGTAAAAGATAAATCAAATGCCGCCCGCGAATTGGGCGTTAACCCTTATTTCCTGAAAGACTATGAACAGGCAGCGCGTGGCTATACCCTGGGCAAAGTATTCCAGGTGATCAGTTACCTGCGTGAGTACGACCTGAAAAGCAAAGGTGTTGATTCCAACACCGATCATGGCGGTTTAATGCGTGAACTCATGTTTAAAATAATACACTGAGTTGTCAGCTTTTTATCACCTCTCTATCTATTCCTTACCGTAATTGTATTTATTAAATCAGCCTTAATTATTTATTTTGCAACCAAAATACAAAGCGAATGAACCATTGGTTAGTAAAATCGGAACCGTTTAAATATAGCTGGGAAAAATTTAACCAGGAAGGCCGTACCTTTTGGGATGGCGTACGCAATTACCAGGCACGTAACAACCTGCGTGCTATGCAGGTAGGCGACCTGGTGTTATGGTACCATAGCAACGAGGGAAAGGAGATCGTGGGTATAGCAAAGGTGGTGAAAGAAGCTTATCAGGACCCTACCACCAATGATACCAATTGGGTAGTGGTTGATCTGGAGCCGGTACAAAGCCTTAAAAAGCCCGTTACACTGGAGCAAATAAAAGCCGATGAGCAACTGAAAGATATTGGCTTGGTGAGGCAGGGCCGTCTATCGGTAATGTCTGTAAAACGTGAGGAGTTTGACCATATTCTCCAACTCGCGGGCGAATAATATTTTAGCCTGTGAGCTTGGTGTACAATTCATAATTGTCGCTATCAAAGCAAACAAATAGTACCTGCTCAATAACCGGATTGGCTTGCAAAGCAGCATTAACAGCGTTCACCGCGACTTGTGCCGCCAAAAGCTTAGGAAAATGATAAATGCCTGTGCTGATATTAGGGAAGGCGATGGTTTTAACACCGTTTGCTAAAGCCAGCCGCAAGCTGTTTTGATAACAATTAGCTAAAAGGCTTTCTTCGTTATGTTTGCCGCCGTTCCACACCGGGCCCACCGTGTGTATAACAAACGTGGCAGGTAAATTACCCCCGGTAGTGATAACGGCCTCACCTGTAGGGCAGCCACCCTGCCGGTTGCGTATGGCTATGCACTCTTCTAAAATTTGCCTGCCGCCTGCCCGGTGTATGGCACCATCAACGCCTCCGCCACCTAATAAACTGCTGTTGGCTGCATTTACTATAGTATCAACGCTTAGTTTGGTAATATCGCCCTGTATTACTTTTATCCGCTCATCCATAAAAAAATAACCGGATAGGTTTATATGATGTTTGCGGTTTTATTTTTTATCGGCAGCAAAAAACAGCGCTTTTAGTTCGGTAGCGTCATCGGCCTTCATTTTACCCGCCAATACCAGCCTTAACTGGCGGCGGCGAAGAGCTCCGTCAAAAAGTTCCTGCTCAGCCTCTGTTTCGGGTACTAAAGGCGGCACAGGGATGGCCCGGCCATTCTGATCCAGGGCCACAAAAGTGTAATAAGCATCGTTACTTTTTACTTTGGTACCCGATGGTATATTTTCGGCGTATACATCAAGCCTTACTTCAACCGAGGTAGTGAACGCGCGCGAAACACGGGCTTCGATAGTAATTACATCGCCCAGTTTTATGGGATGGTGAAAGGAAACATTATCTACAGAGGCGGTTACCACAATACGGTTGCAGTGCTTTTGGGCCGAAATGGCCGCCGCGATATCCATAAAGTGTAACAGCCGCCCACCCATTAAATTATTAAGCGTATTGGTATCATTGGGTAATACCAGCTCATTCATAATGGTATGTGATTCTTTGGGCGTTTTTCCTTTCATGGCGCAAAGATAGGTTTTAAGTAGCAAAAACCTATGCTAACATAGTAACTACTGCTTTACGCTATTCAGCACGCCAAAGCCTATCAATTGTTCATAGCGTGAGCCCACAGGCCGGTAGTAAACCAGCATTTGGTATTCGTTCTCGGTTTCAAAATAGTTGCCTTCCAGTAAAATATCATCAGGTTTCTTGGTAGCTTTATCTACCCAGATATATTGGTAATCATATACTCCCTGTTTGAGTTGCAGGCGGGTATACCACCGGCCGCGGTCGTCATACTGGAGTTTGCTTCGTTCGTCGAGCCGGTAATCATTAAACTGACCCACAATGTACGGTGTCCCTTCCGCCTGGCTTTTATTCGCCGCGAGGGTAAAATACACATAGGCATAATCAGCATCACGGCGAGCGTCAGTGCCGTCCTGGTTTATGATAAAAAATTTACCATCATTGTCATAATACAAGGTATAATTGGGCAGGTTGCGGCTGGGGTCGCCCAGGAGCATTACCGTGTTCGCGGTGTCCTTGTAGATCTTTGCTACCCTGTCTGAATTGAGTTTGAGCGTACGGGTATCAAAATGCCTGAACTCGTTACGGCCCGAAAAATCATTAATGCTTACGTCATTGTAAATAAGTTGCTGGCCACGAATGTAAGTAGGGGCAGTGTTCATAAGCCCGGTTTCGGGGCGGGCGTTTTGCATGAGCAATATCCGTATCTCCGTTCTTGGGTTCTGTACCTGTAAACCCGAGCAATCTACTGTGAAATTCACCTTTTGATTTGTAGACCGTAGCGCGACATTGTTTGATGATTGTACGGTGGCTGATATGGCTGTTTTGCGGGCAACTACATATAAGCGACGGGTAAGCACCATTTTTTGCTGATCGCCGTCTTCATAAACTTTGAGTATATAATTTCCTGAAATTTTCGGAATGATATTACGGTTGGGTAGCTTAATTTCGTAATGCGTGTATTTTTGATAAGTGGCAGAGGAATACGTGTAATTATCAATACGGTCGTCGGTATAGCTTTCCAGGTATTCGGCAGTGGTGAGGTTAGATGGCTGCCAGTTGGCATCACAGTGTTGCAGGGTATAATTAAAGGTACGTGTACCGCCGCTCAGGTCGTCAAAACCAAGCGTTACGGTTTCGCCGCTTTCCAGGGTGATGATCGGGAATGATGCTGGCTTTGCTGAATTGTAAAATTCAACGGTTTTTATTTCGTGCCGATAAACGTTGTTTTGGTAGGGGAGGTTTTGGGCCCGGGCTAACAAACAAAAACAGATCAACAGGCCGGTTAGCAGACTTTTCATTAATGCAAGATAGAAACAAAAACGCCGCGGCACGGAATTTATTTCGATGGGGCCAGTTCAGTACATAAATAGTTGAAACCATGTCCTTGCGAGGAGGAACGACGTGGCAATCTCAAAGGATACGACCGCCATACTTATGAGATTGCTGCGCTATCGCTCGCAGTGACATCTTTTTTAAATTACAGGGTTTTCATCGCCTTCAACACCCTATTCATTCGCTCCGCAACGGTAGTATCGCCTTCTATTTTTAAAACTGGGCATTGGAAACGCTCCAGCCATTGCAGGTGTACGTTTAAATTGCGGCCATTGGTGGTGTTATCGTCATAGCCCTTGGCCCAGTCCCTGAAATCTTTGTAAAGCTGCACCCTTACCGGGTCGGTAAAAATGTGGTCGCCATAGCGTTCTGCTTCACGGGCATCCAGGCGTTGCATACGTATCTCATGCGGAATCCTTAAGAAAACTACCAGGTTAAATTTTGTTAGCCAGCTATCGTCCCAGCTTACTAATGAACCGCCAACAATAGCATTGTCTGTTGCTTCGAAATCGGCAAGCAGCATGGCCTTTCGCTCCGAGGGATCGCGTTTTTGGGTATATGGGATGGTCGATGGTAGCCAGAAATAATCGTCGGTATCCAGATAGGACCAGCCCAACTGTTGGGCCAACGCCTTCCCCAACGTGGTTGAGCCTGCGCATGAAGCGCCCATGATATGTATTTTCATGAGTGTATGATAACAAAACAGGCGGTTGTGATGTAACCGCCTGTTTGAATTATATGTTAACCTTCCAGTTCCATTATCTGTTCGGCGAGGGCTTCCCAGCGGGCTTGCTGCTCACGCATTTCCAGCTTTTTAAGCTGGTAGGTATCGGTAAGTTTCTGGAGTTTATCCGCCTGGTTGTAAAGGCTGGTATCAGCCAGTTGGGCCTCCAGGTTTTTTACCTCTTTTTCCAATGAACCTACCAGCTCTTCTAATTTAGTAAGGTCGTGGTTCATTTTTTTTAATTGTTGTGCTTTGTTATCAGCGGGCTGTTTAACCGGCTCGGGCTTTTTCTCTTCTTTTTTAGGCTGAGGCGCGGGCGCGGCTTTTGGCTCCAGCTTGCGCTTGGCGTTCCATTCGTCATACTCCTGGTAAGTGCCCGGATATTGTTTGATCTTTTGGTCTTCAATAAACCAAATTTTGTTAGCCACATTATCCAGGAAGTACCTGTCATGCGATACCACGATCACCGTACCTTCGTATTGTTGCAGCGCCTGTATCAGGATATTCACTGAAGCCATATCCAGGTGGTTGGTAGGCTCATCCAGTACCAGGAAGTTAGCATCTGCGGTGAGCGCTTTAGCCAACGCCACACGCGATTTTTCGCCACCTGATAGTACTTTTATCTTTTTGAAAACATCATCGCCGGTAAACAGGAAAGAGCCTAATATCGAGCGCAGCTCCGTATCGGTGTGTTTGGGCGCGAAAGATTGCAATTCCTGTAATATCTGGTTTTCCAAGTGAAGGCTCTCTAACTGGTGTTGCGCAAAAAAGGTTTGTGTAACGTTGTGGCCGGTTTGCGCGGTGCCTTCAAAGTCTTTATCGGCGCCTGCAACAATGCGTAACAGGGTTGATTTACCTTTACCGTTGGCACCTATCAGCGCTATCTTATCGCCTTTTTCTATTACAGCTTCGGCATCTTCCAGAATATCAATGCCCGGATATTTCTTGGTGATATGTTCTAAAGTTACCACATGCCTGCCAGACTGTTTGCTGAATTTAAAGCTGAAGTTCACCTCAGGATTATCATCATCCACATCATCCACACGCTCCATCTTGTCCAGCATTTTTATACGTGATTGCGCCATTTTAGCTTTAGAAGCCTTAGCGCGGAAACGCTCGATCAGGCGCTCTTCCTGGCGTATTTTAGCCTGCTGATTTTTAAACTCACCACGTTGTATCTCTGAGCGAAGTTCTTTTTCTTCCAGGTAAAAGCTGTAATTACCGGCATATACGGTAAGCTTGCCCTTGCGTGATTCTACCGTGCGGTTAATCACCTTATCCAGGAACCATCTGTCGTGCGACACAATGATGATAGCGCCTTCAAAAGATTTTAAATAATCCTCCAGCCATTGAATGGATGGTAAGTCAAGGTGGTTGGTAGGCTCATCCAGTAACAAAATATCCGGTGCCTGTAAAAGTATTTTAGCCAGCATTACCCTCATGCGCCAGCCACCCGAAAAGGTGCTGAGCTTACGCTGACAGTCCGCCTCACTAAAGCCCAAACCCGCTAATATTTCGTGGGCTTTATATTCAATGTTATAACCATCAAGCAGTTCAAACTCATGCTGTTTGTCGCTTAGTTTGTTTAACAGGTCCTCGCTGTAATCGGTTTCCAGCTTTTTCAGCAGGTTTTCTATCTCGTCATGCAGTTGGTTCTGGCGCTCAAAAGCCTCCATGGCCACATGCACAATGTTTTTATCGGAAGAGTAAGATAGCAGGTCCTGGTTAAGGTAGCCCATGGTAAGGTCCTTAGCCATGGATATAGTGCCCGATGTTGGTTTATAATCACCAACTATTATCTTCAGCAGCGTGGTTTTACCGGTACCATTAGCACCGATAAGGCCAATTTTTTCACCGGGTTTTATATGCCAGTTAGCTTCATCGTACAGCGCGCGCGCACCAATCTCAAACGTAAGGTTATTTATAGCTATCATTTCGGGCGCAAAGATACGGTTTTGGGGGGAGAGGTGAAAGGTAAAAGGCGAAAGTAAAATGTGGGAGGCCTTGATATAAAGCATTCATTTAAAACCCTTAACCTTTTACCTTTAACCCTAAGATCTAAATAATTAACTTCGCGGCATGTATCAACTCATCAAGCCGCTGCTGTTCAAGTTCGATCCCGAAAAGGTGCATTACTTTGTTACCCGAAATTTAAAGCGGGTTAACCGGTTTCCTGGTGGTGCGGCTTTAAGCAGACGGGTTTGGGGGATAGATGATAAGCGGCTTGAGCGGGAGGTTTTTGGCTTAAAGTTTAAAAACCCGGTAGGGTTGGCAGCAGGGTTTGATAAAAATGCCGAAATGATAGCCGAAATGGGTAACCTCGGGTTCGGATTTGTAGAAGTGGGCACCGTTACGCCTTTGCCACAGCCCGGCAACCCCAAGCCACGTATGTTTCGCCTGCCGGCAGATAGCGCGCTCATTAACCGCATGGGTTTTAATAACCTGGGCGTTGATGTTGCCGCAGAGCGTATAGCCGCTTACCGGCGCAGTTTAAAGCCTGGCCAGCAAGCGCTGATTATTGGCGGAAATATCGGCAAAAATAAGGCAACCCCTAACGAGGATGCCGTAAGCGATTATATCAAATGTTTCGACAGGTTGTTTGATGTGGTTGACTACTTTGTGGTGAATGTAAGTTCGCCCAACACGCCCGGCCTGCGCGAATTGCAGGAGAAAGAGCCGCTGATGCATATCCTGAACACCCTTCAGCAGCGCAATAGTAAAAATGGTATCAGTCGCCCTATACTGCTTAAGATCGCTCCTGACCTAACCCATTCGCAGCTGGATGACATAGCCGATATCGTTAAACAAACCGGTATCGCGGGTATTATTGCTACCAATACTACCATTGACAGGGAAGGCTTAACCTCTCCGCACAAAAATGAAATGGGTGGGCTAAGCGGCAGGCCGGTGGCTAAAAAATCAACCCAAGTGATCCGTTATTTAAGTGAGGTATCCAAAGGGGCGTTCCCGATAATTGGTGTGGGCGGTATTCATTCTGCTGAAGATGCCATAGAGAAGTTAAACGCCGGAGCATCATTAGTGCAGCTTTACACAGGCTTTATTTATGAAGGGCCCGGGTTGATAGGCAGGATTAATAAGGAAATATTGAAAAGGAAATAATGAGTGTAGAAGAGTCGTTAAAAAAAGTTTGTAAGGCATTAAAGATAGAGTTTGACCCAGGCGATACGCAAGACTGGGGGATTGTAAATTCTGACCCAACGAGGGTAGCCGAATTTATTAACTATTATAAAAGCGCCGATTTAGATGATGAAGCCAGGTTTCATGTATTTGAACTGGTGGTTGCGTCATACAACGACGCTATTTTAGGCAGGCTTAACAAAGGCCAGGTAAGAACTGATTTCGCGGAGCTGGTAAAAGAATCGTACAACGTGCCCAATCTTAAGGTTGTGCGCGATTACTGGAAAGAGATATACAATAAGGAGAATTTCCCGGTAGGGAGGTTGTTGTAAAAATATTGCAAATACAAAAAGGCGTATCGGTTAGCGATACGCCTTTTTAATTTCCTTCAAAAAAGATTAGTTGTTAGCAGCAGCTTTAGCTAAAACCTCGTTGTTTTTTTCAATCTGGTTGCCTTTTTTCTGCGCAGAACGGCTGCCTAATTCAATGTTGGTAGCCAGTTTTAAGAACTGAACTTCTAAACGAGAAGTGGTTTTATTTCTTCTATCTTTTCTTTTTAAACGAGTAACACCCATGACTTTAGTTTTTAATATTTTAATACCTGAGGTCGGAAGCGGATTCGAACCGCTGTAGGAGGTTTTGCAGACCTCTGCCTAGCCACTCGGCCATCCGACCATTTTTAAGGACTGCAAAAATAGTAATTATTTATTGTTAATCAATTTTATTTATAGGTTTTTGCAACAAGTTGTGAACAGCATACTGCCGCAGCTACTGCCACGTTTAATGATTCGGCCTTGCCCACGCGGGGTATGGTTACCGCTTTGGTGATTAATGCCTGTATATCAGGCCGTATGCCATTGCCCTCGTTCCCTAAAACTAATAATCCCTCGTGGCCCAATTGGGTGGTATAAATAATTTCTCCGTTAAGCAAAGTACCTAAAACAGGCATTTTAAGTGCTTTAATAAATTCTACCAGGTTAACATAGCGTACGTTTACCCGTGCTAATGAACCCATAGTGGCTTGTACCACCTTGGGGTTGTAAACGTCAACGGTATCTTCCGAGCAGATAATATCTGTAAAACCAAACCAGTCGGCCGTGCGGATAATGGTACCCATATTACCTGGGTCCTGTACACCATCAAGCACCAGGCTAAATTTGTTTTTTAAACGCTGGGGGTCAACATCGGTTTGTTGTGGTATATTTATAGTGGCAAGCGCGTCAGCAGGGGTCTTTAACGCACTTATTTTTTGTAGTTCGGTTAAAGTTATCTCCTGATAGTTTATTTTTTGGGATAAATTAAGCAATTTTGGGGTTGCGTCAGTCGTATGGTATATGGTGTTAACGTGGTATCCGGAATGTGCAAATTCAATTATTGACTTATATCCCTCCACTATAAATAAACCATGTTCCCTGCGAAACTTTTTATGTTGTAACGAGTTAAGTAAACTGATTTGAGATTTTGAAAGCATATACCCCTTTAACTTTACGTACTGCAATATTAAGTATTTTGGCCCTGATAATTGCTTCGGGTTGCAGTGTTACGCGCGGTATTCGTAAAGACCAGGCCATTGTTCGAAAGGTGGTGATAAAAGGGGTTGACAAAGAATTCTCTGAAATGGCCCTTAATTATGTAGATAAAGAGGTGCAGCCCAACAACTGGCTTAACCTGCAGATCTACTATACCTTTAGTAAAAAAGGAAAGCGCAGTATTGGGGAGGCACCGGCCATACTGGATAGCAACCTGGTTGACTTTTCTCGCGACCAGATACAAAAATTTCTTGTTAATAAGGGTTATCTTAAAGCTAAGGTGACCGATTCCATCGGTATAAAAAACCGTAAGGCTACCCTGTATTTTACCGCCCAGCAAGGTCCTCTATTCCACATCCGGAATTTTAGGGATAGCATTTACGACCCCAAAGTACGCCAGATATACCGCAATACCCGCAACCTGTACACACACGTAAAGCCAGGCAGCCGTTTTGATACCGATAGCCTGGCTTATGACCGCGACCAGTTTTACCAGGAGATGAAACGGAACGGTTATTTTGATTTTTACCGCCAGTACATTACCTATACCCCAGATTCTAACTGGAACAAAAGCGTGGTTGACCTGGTAATGATCATTGATAATCCGCCTGGCAAATCAGCACACCCGGTATATACCATTAACAATACGCTTATCACTATTGCCCGCAGCAACGGCCGTACACCAGGCATGGCTGATACCTTGCAGGTTGATTCGCAATTCAGGTTTGTTGATTTTTCGGGACGCTTTAAACCCCGCACCGTAACAGATTATATTTTCCAGAAAAAAGGGGAGATGTATGATATTGACAAGCAGACGATGACCACCTCGCGCTTGTCGGAACTGAATGTTTTCAGGAACGTGCCTAACCCCACTTACGAAAAACTGGCCGACAGTACCAACCGCCTTAACAGTAAAATTGATATTGTACCACTTAAGCGCATGAGCGACCGCGTGGAGGCTGAATTTTTGTTTAACGGAGGCCGGTATGGTTATAACTTGGGCAATACCTTTACAAACCGCAACATGTTTAAACAAGCCGCGGCATTACAGCTAAAGCTTAACTGGAGTATTTTGTTTGATAATGGCTTTGCAGGTACCAAAGGCATACAAAACCAGGACTTCCGGATAGGTGCGAGCCTGATATATCCGCGTATCATTTTGCCTTTCGACTTTCCTAACCTGGCAAAGTTTGGGGTACCGCATACCACTTTTGCGTCTAACTTTCAGTTGTTTTATCAGAAAGGGCTGGTAGAGCGGCGCAGTTTCATCAACTCGGTTACGTATGATTTTTTTGAAACTTTCAGGAAGCAGCACTCCATTACACCTATCAGTATAGAGTTCTCTAACGGCACCATTGATCCTATTGCAAAGAACGAATTGCTTAGCCAGAACCGTTATTCGTACGTATACCTTATCGGGCGCACCACTTTTACATCCGGAAGCCAGTATACCTTTCAGTACAATGCCAACGAGTTAAATTCTTATAAGAACTTTATATATTTCAGGGGTAACCTGGATGTAGGCGGCAATTTTCTGGCCCTTGTAAGTAAGCTTACCAACTCTCCTAAAGATACACTCGGTCACCGTACACTTTTTGGATATACGTTTGCCCAGTACGTTAAAACCGAATTTGATTACCGCTGGTACCGTAGCCTGGGTGGCGAAAGGCAGTTTATCTTTCGTATAAATCCGGGTATTGGTATACCCTACGGCAATAGCGACCAACTGATATTTGAAAAGAATTTTTACGCGGGCGGCGCTAATGATATGCGCGCATGGTTACCACGTACACTGGGCCCCGGTAATTTTAACCGTGCAAGTTATGGTGTAGGCGGCGCGGCCGATACCACCCGCGCGAGGTTAAAATATCTTGACCAGTTTGGCGAAGTTAAAATTGTGGCCAATGCCGAGTACCGCTATAAAATAGCCGATAACTTTTTTGGTTCTAAGCTAAAGGGGGCGTTTTTTGTTGACGCGGGTAACGTTTGGCGCTTACATAAGCAAGCTGATAACCCTAACGGCGAGTTCAGTTTTGGTAACCTGTGGCAGTCCACCGCAATTGGCATCGGTACAGGTTTACGGTTTGATCTCAGCTTTTTTATTTTCAGGCTTGATGCCGCGTTCAAGTTTAAAGATCCGCAGTTTACGGGATCTGATCAATGGGTATTCTTCAAACACATGAATGAACTTTTTGGCGGTGGCCCCTTTAAGACCAAATACCAGCAAACCAACGGCGATAACTATGGTTTTATGCAGCTCAACTTTGGTATAGGCTTGCCATTCTAATTTTTTGTAATTGGGGTTTGTGGTCGGAGATAGTGAAGGAATAACAAACAAACGATCGCAATAGAGCATTCCTCTCTAATCTCTAATCTCTAATCTCTAATCTCTAATCTCTAATCTCTAATCTCCTAAAACGCTCCTTTTAACCCGTCTATAATACTCTGGAAAAACGTAGGGATGCTTAACCCATTACTATGGTTAAAATACAGGAAAATGCAGAAGGCAATAATGGCAATAATGATAAGCCTTTTAAATAAGTAGCCGATGAGGATAAGTACAATGGGGATAGCCAGTAATAATATCCAGCTGATTTTTACGGGCGAAAGCTTGCTATCGTGCCTGTAAACATAATAGAGTACGGAGTGTGTTCCTTCGTCGTTTTGGTGGCGGGCGTAAACAAAGCTCGATTTTTCTATTTTATGCCTGTAAAAAGCTGTGCCTTTATCAAATGTTAAGGTTTCGGTGAACCCATTTATGGTAAATGAAAAAATGCCGTTAACTTTTTCCTGTATGGTGCCGGCCGTGTCAACGGCTACAAAGGCTATCTCGTCTGTAGCAAAAGGGTTTTCTTTAACCACGAAATGGTCAATAGCTACTTTATCCGCATAGCAAAAACTGCGGGCCGAAATAACTAACAAACAGATCAATAACAGTTTTTTCATACTTGCGTTAACATAAATAGTGGCAGAGTAACGCAATAAAAATAAACTTTTTCTATTTGTTAAATACAAAAATACTCAGGTTTAATAGCGTAGCGAATGATACCCATAATAAATAGGGTACAAGTAAATATGCCGCGGTTTTACTGTAGCGATGGAACCAACTGATGTTGAGTATAATAAGCACCAGTAAAGCGATAATGACCAGTAAAGCGCCAAATATCTGGTGCATGCCAAAGAACACTATAGACCATGCAAAATTAAAGGCCAGTTGTAAGGTGTATATCACCACAGCGGTTTTATAAGTTTGGCTTTTATCGCGTTTTGCCCAAACCAGGTAGGCCGAAATGGCGATAAGAATATAGAGGGTAGTCCACGCGACCGGGAAGGCCCAATTCGGTGGCACAAATGTGGGTTTTTTTAAGGTTGCATACCAGCCTTCAATTTCGGGCCGTGTAAACACAGATGCCACAAAACCTATCCCAAGAGTTATACCCAGGCTGATAATGAATGGGACAAGCTGAAATCTTTTTGCTGATGCTGCTGTACTCATTGCATTGATAACAATAGTGTTTATAATTAGTTACAGCTAAGTTAATAGATAAAGCTCTTTATTACAACTACAGCGATTAAGCAAAAATAAAGGCTGGTTTTTGTGACCAGCCTTTGTTTTAATTTGCATATGATTTACTGTTACAGGTTGCCACGTGCTTCCTGTTCACGTTCGATAGCCTCGAACAGTGCCTTGAAGTTACCCGCACCGAAAGATTTAGCGCCTTTTCGCTGGATGATCTCAAAGAACAGGGTTGGCCTATCCTCAACCGGTTTGGTAAATATTTGCAGCAGATAACCTTCATCATCACGGTCAACCAGTATGCCTAATTTCTTGAGCGGCTCAAGATCTTCGTCAATATGCCCTACGCGGTCTATCAGGTCGTCGTAATAAGTGTTAGGTACGGTTAAAAATTCTACGCCACGGCCTTGCAGGTCGGTAACGGTTTTAACAATATCATGCGTGGCCAATGCCAGGTGCTGTACACCTTCGCCCTCGTAAAACTCCAGGTATTCTTCTATCTGGCTTTTCTTTTTGCCTTCGGCCGGCTCGTTTATCGGGAATTTAACGTAGCCATTACCGTTGCTCATTACCTTACTCATTAATGCAGAATACTCGGTCGAGATCATCTTATCATCAAACGTAAGGATGTTACGGAAGCCCATTACGTCTTCGTAAAAGTTAACCCATTGGTTCATTTTATGCCAGCCAACGTTACCTACACAATGGTCTACATACAATAAGCCGGTTTCGGTAGGGTGGTAGCTGGTTTTAAGCTCTACGTACCCCGGTAGAAAAGCGCCTTTGTAATTTTTACGTTCAATAAACAGGTGTACGGTTTCACCATATAATTTAATGCCGCTGGTACGCACTTCGCCAAACTCATCTTTAATGGTTTGCGGTTGCAAATAAGCTTCTGCGCCACGGCTGGTAGTTTGCTCAAACGCGTCATAAGCATCATCTACCCAAAGGGCAAGGGCCTTTACGCCATCGCCGTGTTTTTTAATATGCTCGCTGATGGGGTGATCTGAGTGGAGCGGGGTGGTTAGCATAATGCGGATCTTACCTTGTTGCAGCACGTAAGAAGCACGGTCGCGCACGCCGGTTTCCGGGCCCGCATAAGCCAGGTCCTGAAAACCGAACGCTGTTTTATAGTAATGCGCAGCCTGTTTTGCGTTGCCCACGTAAAACTCAACGTAATCGGTACCGTTAAGCGGCAAAAAATCGGTTGATGTTGTTTTTTTATCTATTGTTAGTGTTTCCATTTTTGTTTTTTATGTTTAAAGGTTTCAAGGTTGGAAAGTTATAATGTTGCCTGGCATCGGTCACAGGGTAACCTTTAAACGTTATAACATTTCAACCTTCCAACAACTAAGAGATCCAGCTTTTATAATAATCTCCGTCTTCAATATTTACGGCATCCTCCGTTAGCATTAGCGGGCGGAAGGGGTCTATCATAACCGCAAGTTCCTCGGTAGATTCTTTGCCTATTGATTTTTCAACCGAGCCCGGTGCAGGGCCGTGTGGTATACCGCCGGGATGCAGCGTAATTTGACCTTTTACCACATGCTTGCGGCTCATAAAGTCGCCATCTACGTAATAAAGCACCTCATCACTATCCACATTGCTGTGGTTGTAAGGAGCAGGTATAGACAGTGGGTGATAGTCAAACTTACGCGGTACAAAAGAGCAGATCACAAAATTGTGCCCCTCAAATGTTTGATGTACGGGTGGTGGTTGGTGTACGCGGCCGGTTATCGGCTCAAAATCGTGTATAGAAAATGCCCAGGGATAATGGAAGCCATCCCATCCCACAAAATCGAAAGGGTGTGTACCATAGATGTAAGGGTAGATAAGGCCTTGTTTTTTGATCAGTATTTTAAAGTCGCCTTTCTCGTCGTGCGTTTCCAGATCAGTTGGGCGTTTAATATCGCGTTCGCAGTAGGGCGCGTGTTCCATCAACTGGCCATACTGGTTACGGTAGCGTTTAGGCGTGCGTATGGGGCTAAAGCTTTCTACAATAAACAGCCGGTTCTGCTCGCTGTCAAATTCCATTTGGTAAATGGTACCGCGGGGTATTACCACGTAATCGCCATATTCGAATTTCAGTTTGCCAAAGCCCGTTTTCAACGTTCCGGTGCCCTCATGAATAAATATTACCTCATCAGCCTGGCTGTTCTTATAAAAATAATCCGTCATGCTTTTGCGCGGGGCGGCAAGCGATATATGCAGATCGCTGTTCACCAGCACCGGTTTACGGCTTTGCAGGTAATCATCTTCCGGTTTGATGTTAAAACCGATGAGGCTGGTATGTTTAAGGTGTTTCTCGCGGGCAATTTTAGGTTCAACAGAGTAAGGTTCGCCCAACTCTTTAACAATTGTGGGCGGGTAAGTATGGTATACCAGCGAGTACAAACTGGAAAAACCCTCCGTTGAAACCAGTTCTTCGGCGTATAAACTGCCGTCGGGTTTACGGAATTGGGTATGTCGCTTATGCGGGATGCTCCCTAAGGTATGATAAATTGGCATAATTGGTTAGTTTAAATGTTGGAATGGTGAAAGGTTGTAAAGTTGAAAAACTTTACCCTAACAAATTAATAATCAAACATTTGAAATTAGAGATGGTTTTTTTAGAAAAGCCGGAACAACATTCCAACCTTTCGACTTTAAAACCTTACAACAGCGGCGTTAGAACTGCGCCAAAACAATTTTGGCAAGCACCGCATCCCTGAACATGGCCGACCTGCTCATAGAGGTGAGGCCAAGGGAAAAGTAGAATTGTTTGTTGATGCTCATCATAAGATAAACGAAATTAAGTGGAATTTATTTAATATGCAAGCATAGTTTTTTGCTCAACAAAAGCAAAAATGTTTAGTTTTGGCGCATACCAATTACCGCCTTATGAAATTAGTATCGTATAAAACCGAAGACAGAGAGCACCTTGGCGTTTACGTAAACGGGCACATTTACAACCTTAACTCGTGTGATAAGCTGATACCCGATAACATGAACGAATTTTTGTGGGGAGGCGATGAATTGATGGAACATGCCAGACGCGTTAACGAAGATATTAAAAGCGGTAAGATTGAGGCTAAGGAAGAACTTTTTTATGAGCTGATGGCACCTGTTCCGCACCCAACATCATGCCGCGACGGCTACGCCTTTAGGCAGCATGTTGCCGCCGCTCGCCGCAACCGTAAGGTAGAAATGATACCCGAGTTTGACCAGTACCCTATTTTCTATTTCACCAACCACAATGCCATACAAGGCTCTGGTGAAATAGAGTGTATGCCCGATCATTTCGAGAAGCTTGACTTTGAGCTGGAAGTTGCCGTTGTGCTAAATAAAAAAGGCCGCAATATCACAGCGGTAGAGGCCGATAGCTATATAGCCGGTTACATGATCATGAACGATATGAGCGCACGTACCCTGCAAATGGAGGAAATGTTGCTGAACCTTGGCCCCGCAAAGGGAAAAGATTTTTCGACCGTGATAGGACCCTGGCTGGTAACGCCCGATGAGTTGGAACAATACAAAGTGCCTGCTAAAGAGGGGCACGTTGGCGCTAATTATAACCTGGAAATGAAATGCCACGTAAACGGCAAGCAGGTAAGCATGGGTAATATGGGGGATATGGACTGGACCTTCGCAGAGATCATTGAAAGGTGTGCTTATGGCTGTGATGTTTTGCCGGGCGATGTAATTGGTTCAGGCACAGTAGGTACAGGATGCTTTCTTGAGCTTAATGGTACCGGCTTGTTAAACGATGCCAATTACCAAACCCAATGGCTGCAGCCAAATGACCTTGTTGAAATGGAAATAACCGGCTTGGGAGTATTAGGTAACGTAATTAAGAAAGCTGATAGCGAGTTTTCTATTTTGAAGTTGAAGAAGTAAAAAATATCACCATGTTATTGCGAGGAGCGTATCGACGTGGCAATCTCATAAGCAGGTCTGTAACGCCGGTTTAATAAGATTGCTACGCTATCGCTGGTAATAACATGGTTTGATCATAAAATACCATGCTAACCCTCCAGACAAAAGATCTTTCCCCGCTCCAGATCCAAAGTTATCTTAACCATGCGGTGGCGCCGCGGCCTATTTGCCTGGCATCAACCATTGATAAACAGGGTAATGTAAATCTTAGTCCGTTCAGCTTCTTTAACCTGTTTAGTGTTAACCCGCCTATTTGTGTTTTCTCGGCGTCGCGCAGGGTAAGGGACAATACTACCAAACACACGCTGGAAAATATTAAAGAAGTACCAGAATGTGTCATCAACATTGTTAGTTACGATATGGTGCAGCAGGTGTCGCTCTCCAGTGTTGAATACCCCGCGGGAGTAAATGAATTTGTTAAAGCAGGTTTAACGGAACAACCCTCAGACCTGGTAAAACCGCCGCGTGTTGCCGAATCGCCGGTACAATTAGAGTGCGCTATCAAAGACATTATAGCCTTAGGCGATGGCCCCGGCGCGGGAAACCTCATTATTGCCGAAGTGAAGGTTATCCACATCAAGGATGAAATATTGAATAATGCCGGTACCGGCATCGATCAAACTAAGACCGACCTGGTGGCCCGCCTGGGAGCCGATTGGTATTGCCGTGTTAATGCAGGTAATCTGTTTGAAGTAGCAAAGCCTGTGCGCACTATCGGCATAGGGGTAGATAGTATACCAGCAGCCATAAGAAACTCAACCGTGTTAACAGGCAATAACCTTGGCCAGTTAGGTAATGTTGAGGCTTTGCCTGACGATGAGGCTATACAAGAATATATCCAACGCGACGAGATCAAGCAAATATTTGATGCCACCATCGGCGATAGCCGCACACGCGAGCTGCAATTACACCTTTACGCCAAACAACTACTTGAGCAGGGCCGCGTTACAGAGGCCTGGATGGCGCTGCTGGCAGAATAGTGTATTTATACTGTACCCGAATAACAGGTGGGTTTGAATTAAACATTTTCCTTTTTTGATCATTATACTTTTAATGATCGTTAACTACACGGAAAAAGGCTGGGAAATTATAACACAACGCGCGCACGGGCTGCTTGCCGCGCAAGTGGCTATGCATTGGCGTATTAAAGGCCAGCCCGAACGGTGGGCAGAAACCCTTATTGCGATTGCCGATCATGATGATGCTCAAACCGAGTTGGAAGCAGAGGACCTGCTCACCGAACAAGGTGGGCCTGTTAACTTTGCTATGAAAAAGTTTGAGGCTGAACATTGTCGTCGCCTGCATCATTTTTCACTATCTAAAAGCAGGTTCATTGCCTTGCTTACCTCTATCCATATGGAGTTTTTGCACTCGGCAGAAGCAAATGACAACCCGCAGGTAAAGGCTTTTATAAAAGAACAGAAGCATTTACAAAAGCAATGGTGTAAAGAGTTAAAACTCACTGAAGCAGAAGTGCAGAAAGCTTATGGCATAATGGAATGGTGCGACGCGTTTTCACTACTGCTTGCACAGCATGAGGTGCAGCCCGAGAAAAGGGTTATTGAAGTAAGCCAGGGGCCTGATGATACCCAATACAAACTTATGCGTAAAGAAAGCGGTAAACTTACTGTAACGCCCTGGCCATTCGAGGATGATCAATTCAGCCTGACCCTGGAAAGCAGGTTAATCCCGCAGCTTAAGTTTAACAACTGTGATCAGTTTAAACAGGCCTTTGAAAAAGCAATTGTGACAGATAAACTATGGCAAATGGAAAGGTAACTATCACCCATCAAACCGTGCTATAGAATGAAAATTCCAGTATACAGTGATCGAGCCTGGTGTCTTAAATCCCCAGCACCTGTTTTAGTTTCACATAGCCGGTTTTACTCACGGGTATTTTAGCGCCTGATTTCAGAATGGCTAAATGGCTGTCTTTTTCGTACGGGTCTAACCGGGTTATTTGTGAAATGGCCACCATATAGGAGCGGTGTACACGTACAAACTGCCCCGGATCGAGTGTTTTCTCGAAGAAGGCCATCGTTTTGTTTTTCAGAAATGCACCTTCGGCGGTTACCACGCTTACATAATCGTCATCAGCCTGCAGGTATTCAACATCCTGCACGGCAATAATTTTCACCTTAGTGCCGGTTTTAACCACAATGCGCTCGTTTTGCGCGGGCGATTGCGCGGCGGCTTCCAGTAAAGTTTCGGTATTTTTTGTGGTAGTGTTAGCCGGGCTTATGGCCAAATACTTTTCTATCGCTTTATGGAAACGTTCTTTGCTAAATGGCTTCAAAAGGTAATCAACGGCGTGGGCTTCAAAAGCTTTTATGGCGTATTCGTCAAAAGCGGTGGCAAATATTACCGCCGGGGGGGTATCAACCAGTTCCAGCATCTCAAAGCCGTTTATCTTAGGCATCTGTACATCCAGGAAAACGAGGTCGGGTTGTAGCTGTTGTATCGCTTTTAAGCCTTCAAAACCATCACCGCATTCTTGTAATACCTCTATCTGGTCTTTAAAATCCTGCAAATATTCCAATACAACCATACGAGCCAGCGGCTCGTCGTCAATAATCAAAGCGCGTTTCATAACTGCGGTACTTTTATAATGGTTGTAAATATATTATCATTTGCGTGAGTTTCCATCAGGTCGTTACGTGCAAATATCAAATAAAGCCTGCGCTGTACACCGCTTAACCCAAAACCGGTGCCTTTACGTGGGCGCGAAGTTTTGGGGTCGTACGGGTTTTGTATCATAATTACCAGGTACTGGTCTTCTACCTCGGCACGTACGCTAATGGTAACGGAATCAGTTGTATCATACAAACCAAATTTAATGGCGTTCTCTACCAATGGCTGTAATAAAAGCGAAGGCAGCATGGCTTCGCCACAGGCTTTATCGCAGCTTATTTCTGTTTGCAGGCGGTGGCCAAAACGTACTTTTTCAATCTCCAGATATAAATTCAAATGTGCCAGCTCATCATTCAAAGGCACTAATAATTGCTCGTCTTTTTTAAGTGTGCCACGCAAAAAATCTGAAAGCTGATGGATCATTTTTCGGGCCAGCTCCGGTTTAAAGCCTATAAGCGCGTTAATAGAATTTAAACTGTTAAACAGGAAGTGTGGCTGTAGTTGCTGGCGCAGGTTATAGAGCTCTGCATCACGAGCCAGTTTTTCGGCCTCGGTTTTACGTTGTTCGGTGCGCTTGTGGTCAAGCTGGGTATACCATAACGCACTGATCATGGCCATCCAGCCCAGCGCCAAAAAGGTGGTAAAAAAGCGTATTTCCAGTGATTGCTGCAGGAAATTAAAATATACCTGCCCCAGGTTAAACAGCGGCAATATATAACGGCAGCCGGCAACACAAGCAATGGCAAGCGCAGCGCACCATATAAACAGGTAAAAATAGCTCTCTTTATCGGGTTGGTAATAACGCAGGTTGTTGTTAATGAGCCAGCAGGCAATGGCCAATAAAACAGCGCTTAAAGCGGCATCAATTACCGATGTAAGCCACACAAAGCCAAAGCTATGTATAATATAGCCTTGTAAGGCGGCCCACACTAAGCCACAAATAGCAAATGCGGTAAATAACTTGGAGGTTGATAATTGTGACGCAGCCACAGCTTTTTTATTATTAGTTTAAGTTTAGTTTCTCACGCCTAATAGCGCGCTCTTATGATGCGCCCATTTAATGTACAGGTCAGGGTCGGGTGCTTCGTGTATGTTGTAGTAAAGCTCGGTGCCATCAGCAAGGCCGTTAAGCAGGTTTAGTTCGGCCACATCAATAAACTGCCACCTTACCGTTTGTTTCTGCACGTTCAGGAAACTATCCTGGCTCGCGTAACCTATGGCGCTGGCTTTTTCGAAAGCTTGTTGTTCGGTTTCGGCGTTAATGAGCCTTAGTTGCTCATCAAACTGGGCGCTATGGTCGCCGTTGCCACTAATTACCCTGAAAACCAGTTTTGCTACATACCAGTTCATGTCACTTGTAGTTTATTAGTTTATAATACTATTTAAAGCCCCATCCCTAAAGGGAACATTTCAAGAGCCTGTCACCTTATGATCAGTATTAGGCGACAGGCTCTTGATATTAATAGCTCCTTATATCTACACCCGCGAATAAGGAAACACCTTTAAGAATCAGTATTTTATCCGGGCTGCCGGGTTGTGCTGTTTTAATGCGTTTATCATCCACCCCGGCAAATATGGAGGCCATATCTGATACCACATGCCAGTTGGCCGGTACAATTAGTTTGGTGCCGCCAAATACCTGGGTAATATCAATGATCACCTGGCCATTAATATCGGCCTGGGTAAAATCAATCTCAGTGCCGCCAAATATGTTGGTAAGGTCGCCGCCCCTAAAGTTTTTAGATACAATGGTGCGGTTAACACCGCCAAATATGGCTGTGGCGTCTAAAAAATCATCACGTGAAGGTGGCGGAGGCATGCTGCCAGCAGGTTGTACGGGAGGCACATCAGTTGTAGTACCGCTTTCGGCATCAGCATTAACCGTGCTGCTAAAGTCGGTCAATGGCTTTTCTTCGGTAACATCTGCACGGTATTTTTTATCCCAGTAGTTGTTGTCAAAGTTAGGTACATTCTTGTGGCTCTTTTTTGACATGATCCAAAAGCCAAGGGCGATAATAGCGGCCGGCCAAATAAAGCCATCGGCGTTATGAATGTTTTCGGTGATCATGAAGATAACACCCAGGCCGATAAGGATAATGCCGGATGATTTTTGAAAATGGTTACGTGCGCCGATCACTAAACCCCAGAAAATTAACCACAATGGCCACAGGTCTACAGAATCGGGAATGAAAAGTATACCTAATTGCCTTAACAAAAGGTACACGCCTACAATAAGCAGGATGGCTCCAAGCATCACTTTGCTTTTAGAGCGGTCGGGGGTATTTATATTGTTGTACATGGTGAATCTTGAATTAAATGTTAACCAAATCTAAACTAACGTTGCCGATTAGCCAACCTAATATGGGCAACATCATTAAAGATGTCGGTAAAAGCGGATGAATTGTCGGTGAAAAATTTGTGGAAACCATACATTACAAAAAAGGGGAATGCTTATCATTCCCCTTAGCTATAATTTAATAGCGCTTAAACATTTGGCTCCTGCTGGCTCAAACAATGGAAACTCCCCAACCCCCAGATAATATCAGTTGAATCAATTCCCACCACTTTTCTGTCAGGGAAGCAGCTTTGAATGATCTCCAGTGCCTTGTCGTCGTTCTTCGAACGGAAGGTTGGCACCACTACCGATTTATTGGCAATGTAGAAGTTAGCATAAGATGCAGGTAAGCGCTGATCTTCATAAATAACCGGGTCAGGCATTGGCAGTTCTACAATGTTCAGTTGCTTACCGTTAAGCAAACGCATGGTTTTAAGGGTTTGCAGGTTCTCCTGTAGAATGTGGTAGTTCTCGTCGTTCTTGTTTTCCTCGACAACGGTAAGCACGGTATCAGTATTTACAAAACGGGTAATATCGTCAATGTGGCCGTCGGTATCGTCGCCTATAATACCATCACCCAGCCAAAGTACCTGTTCAACGCCGTAATATTTTTGCAGGTAGCCCTTGATCTGCTGCTGGTTTAAATGCGGGTTGCGGTTCTGGTTCAACAAACATGCGGTGGTAGTTAACACCGTGCCCGCGCCGTTAAAATCAACCGAGCCGCCTTCCATCACAATGCCGGGATGGTAAACCGGCAGGCCAAAATGCTGCGCAATTTTGGTAGGGATCACATCGTCCAGGTCATAAGGAGGATATTTATCGCCCCAGGCATTGTAGCCCCAGTCTACAACTACCTTTTTCTTTTCCTCGTAATTCACCAAAAACGCCGGACCATGATCGCGGCACCAGGCATCGTTGGTGGGGAAGTGGTAAAACTCAACCTTGCTTAAGTCGGCACCAACGGCTTGTAATTGCTGTTTAGCAAAAGCTTCCATCTGCGCATCAGCTACGTTAATGCGAACGATCTGCCCTTCAGAAACCACCTTGATAAACTCGCAGTATTTAGGGTATATCAGGTCGATCTTGCCCGGCCAAGAAGCTTCCTTATGCGGCCAGCTAAGCCACATAGCGGTTTGCGGTGCCCATTCGGCAGGGAAGTGGAATCCTGCGATAGCAGGATAGTCGATAGTCAATGGTCGATGGTCCATAGTGGGAGTTTTATAATGTATTTCGCAGCGCTGTAATCATCTTGCATAAAGCCTGATAATCTTCATAAAGCTTCTGAAAATCTGTATCGTTAATTATTTTTCTTCTTTTTCCAATAAACAGGCATGAAACCACTTCGATTGCCGAGCGTAAGGCATACCCAAGAAATTGTTTAAAAACTGCATTGCTTTGACCAGTACATCCTTCTGCAATATTAAGAACAACAGAATCTGCAGCTCTTTTAATTTGCGAGGTAAGAATATTGGTTTCCTCTTTAGGAAAACTACGTTTAGTTAAACTATCGACATCTTCTGTGAGGTCTAATGCCCGTTGCCAAACTTGTAAGCTTTCAAACTTAAACGCCATTTTTTCTTTTAACCATGGTCTATCGACTATCGTCTATGGACTAATTAATCGTTGTCCAAAAGCCTCTTCGTAATCGGTTGATAAGAATCAATCCTTCTATCGCGTAGGAACGGCCAGTGGCTGCGGTAATAGTCAGTTTTGTTAAGGTCAAGTTCTTTCACGATCACTTCTTCCTCATCAACCGTAGTTTGGTGCAAAAGCTCGCCAAACGGATCGGCAAAAAATGAACCGCCCCAGAATTTAACACCGGCTTCTTCGCCAACACGGTTAACGCTTACCACGTGTACGCCATTTGCCACTGCGTGGCTGCGTTGTATGGTTTGCCATGCGTTGTATTGTTTGGTGTTGGTTGCTTCGTCTTGCGTTGTTGCCCAACCAATAGCGGTAGGGTAGAATAATATTTCCGCACCCATTAATGAAGTAATACGGGCAGCCTCCGGGTACCACTGATCCCAGCAGATCAACACACCTATGGTAGCAAATTTGGTTTTGAAAACCTTGTAGCCCAGGTCGCCGGGAGTAAAGTAAAATTTTTCATAAAAACCCGGATCATCGGGAATATGCATTTTACGATATTTGCCCAGGTAGGCGCCATCGGCATCTAAAACGGCGGTAGTGTTATGGTAAACACCCTGCGCGCGTTTCTCAAACAATGAGGCAATGATCACCACCCCCAACTCAGCCGCAACGGCAGACAAAGCATCTGTTGATGGGCCAGGAATAGCTTCGGCCAATGCAAAGTTGTCGTAATCCTCAACATCGCAAAAATAAAGCGACGTAAACAGCTCCTGTAAACAAACTATCTGAGCACCCTTGGCCGCAGCTTCGCGCACTTTAACAATAGCTTTATCCAGGTTTTCCTGTTTGTTTGCGGTGCAGCTCATCTGCACAATACCTACTTGTACCTTACCCATAGCGTTTATGAAATTTGCCGCAAAAATACGGTTTTTTAAAGACTGGAGATTAGTTAATTAGAGATTAGTTGATCAGTACCACTCATCTAATTGTAAAGTTTGTTGGGTGTTTAAGTAAAGGTTAATGCTATATTAATTAATATCCAATCACAAATCTCTAATAACTAATAGCAAATCAACTAATCACTAATTTATTACCTTTGCACCCGCATGAAAGACTTAGCGCAAACAGAGGAAGACGAAGCACAGGAACTGGTTGCCCCCAAAACATGGAAGCAACGGTTATGGAGCATTACCAAAGTATTGCTTAAATTCATTGTAACGGGCGTTCTGTTATACTTTGTATTCAGGAAGGTACCGTTAGAGAAAGTGAAGTACCGCTTGCTGCATGCCAATTATTGGTGGATGCTGGCCGCTTTGCTAAGCTTTTTCGCGTCGATGGTGATTTCTTCATGGCGCTTATCCAGCTTCTTTAAATCCATCAAGTTAAAACTCGACCCGAGGTTTAACTTTCGCTTGTATCTTTTAGGGTTGTTCTATAATTTCTTGTTACCGGGCGGTATAGGTGGCGATGGTTACAAGATATACCTGCTTCACAAAAACTATAAACTACCGGCCAAAAAGGTATTTTGGGCCATCATGTTTGACAGGCTCAGCGGACTTTGGGCTATCGGCCTGATCATTATCGCGCTGATATTTCTGATCCCGCAGATCGATATCCATATCGGTATCCCCTTAAGCATATTTGTTGCAGCGTCGGCTATATATTATTTTGTTGCCTACAAGTTTTTCCGGGAGTATACGCATTACTTCTGGCAGGCGCATTTAAAGGCAATAGGCGTGCAAAGCCTGCAGGTAATAGCCATTGTTTTTGTGATGATAGGTCAGGATTTTACCGGTAAGTATTCTCCGTATCTGTTGTCGTTTCTTATCTCAGCTCTGGCTACCATTATCCCTATCAGTATTGGCGGTGCCGGTATCCGCGAAACCGTGTTCCTGCAGCTTACCAAAGTTTTCCCTATGGATGAGAGCCTTGCTACTTTTTTACCCGGCACTTTCTACATCATATCATTACTTGTAGCTTTATTGGGTGTGTACTATGTGATCCGCCCGAGCCGGTTAGAAGATGGGTTGCCTAAAATGGAAGAACCGCTTGATAGTGAAATTGAAAATTCGAAATAATATTCTCGCATTTATCGATAAAATAGAATTATAATCTGTTTGTTGGCTCTTCGCCAACCTATTGCTTAGTTTTACGTTTTGTTTATAACCAGCAAAACCGAAATGAGCCGATTTAATGATTTTAACAACGCGCAGGTTGCCGCGCTGCCCGCGCATTTAAAGCAATTTATAGTTGATCAGCATTATGAGCATTACACACCGGTTGACCATGCCGTGTGGCGTTATGTAATGCGGCAGAATTACAGTTATCTTAAAGATGTAGCTTATTACCCTTATATACCCGGTTTGCAAAAAGCGGGTTTAACTATTGAGAAGATTCCAGACCTGCAGGAAATGAATAACGCTTTAGGCAAAATTGGCTGGGGCGCTGTTACCGTAGACGGCTTTATACCGCCTGCGGCTTTTATGGAATACCAGGCTTACCGTGTGCTGGTTATCGCAGCGGATATTCGCCAGTTAAAACATATTGAATATACACCTGCGCCGGATATCATACATGAGTCGGCGGGGCACGCGCCTATAATTGCGGATAAAGATTACCACAATTATTTAAGCTACTTTGGCTCGATAGGCGCGAAAGCAATGTTCAGCGCGCAGGATTTTGAGTTGTATGAAGCCATAAGGGCGTTATCCATTCTTAAGGAAATGCCTGATGCCGATGCCGTGGAAATACAAAAAGCCGAAGAGCGGGTAGAGTGGCAGCAGGCCAATATGGGTGAACCGTCTGAAATGGCCCTGTTAAGCCGATTGCACTGGTGGACGGTTGAGTACGGCCTGATAGGCGGTTTGGACGACCCTAAAATTTATGGAGCTGGCTTGTTATCCTCAATAGGAGAGAGCGCCAGTTGCATGCAGGCTCATGTAAAAAAACTACCCTACACCATAGACGCGGTTAATTACCCTTATGATATTACCAAACCACAGCCGCAGCTTTTTGTAACGCCAACTTTCCAGAACCTGATTGATGTGCTGGAGCAGTTTGCCGATACCATGTCGTTCCGAAGAGGTGGTGTTTATGGAATGCAAAAAGCTATCGATAGTAAAAATACCTGCACGGCTGTTTATAGCTCAGGATTGCAGGTTTCGGGCACTTTTACGGATATGATAGTTGAAAACGGTTCACCGGCTTTTATCAAAACAACCGGTCCGTCGGCTTTGGCATACAATAACAAGCAGCTAAAGGGGCACGGCAAAGATTATCATAAGGATGGCTTTAGCTCTCCGGTTGGTTCGCTTGCAGGTGTTGATAAACCTTTGGAAGACCTAAATACCGAAGAACTGATTGAAGCAGGCATTGAGCAGGGAAAGCATACTATGCTTAAATTCAAAAGCGGTATACAGGTATCGGGGGAAATAAAGGCCGTCCTTACTGATGGTGGCAAAATACAACTGATCACTTTTACCGGCTGCACGGCAACGGATAAGCAGGGTAATGTGTTGTTTGACCCTGCGTGGGGCGAATATGATATGGCGGTAGGAGATCGTATTGTTTCGGTATTCTGCGGGGCGGCTGATAAGGATGCTTTTCTTGAAATAGCGCAAAAATCAGACATCCGCACCCATCACCCAAACTATGATCAACATACCATAGAACTGCACAAGCTTTACCAGCAGGTACGCAACCGGCGCCATAAGGGGGGCGATTTTGGTTTTTTAGGTAATGTGTGGATGATGCTGCAAAAATACCATCATGACGACTGGTTATGCGCGCTTGAGATATTGGAACTGCTGGATCATAACGACGCGGAACCTAAGCTTGCTGCGGAAATACGTCAGTCTTTGCTTACCAAAGCCGCAACAGAGCCTGAATATAAAAAGCTGATAGAAGACGGGCTTTACCTGATAGCGCATCCTGTTACAGAGAAATTGGTGGTATAGATAATTTTATAGATTTGTAGTAGCCAATATCTGATATCTATGAACATCATTATTACCGGAGCCAGCAGTGGCGTAGGTTTCGAAGCTGTAATTGAAATTACCTCCAAAGGGAAGCATAAGGTGATGGCCTTATCGCGATCGCAGGAGAAACTCGAAAAACTATTGGAGATATCTCAAAGCCTCAACCCCGATTGCGAGCTATACGCGATAGCGTTTGATATTGTACATGACGATTATCAAGGCTTACAACAATTTATTGCCGCAAATATGGATGGTAAGGTGGATGTGCTCATCAATAATGCCGGCGTGCTCATCAATAAACCATTTATGGAGTTACAGGAGATGGATTTTGTAGAAATGCTGCAAAGTAATTACCTGGGCCATGTGCGTGTAATACAAAACCTGCTGCAATTTATGGGCAATGGTTCTCATATAGTAAACATTGGTAGCATGGGCGGTTTCCAGGGTAGTTCAAAGTTCAATGGTTTATCAGCCTATTCGGCATCCAAATCTGCCTTGCACACCCTTACAGAATGCCTGGCACAGGAGTTTGCCGAACAAGGTATAAAGGTAAACTGCCTGGCGCTGGGGTCGGCACAAACCGAGATGCTGGAGAAAGCGTTCCCGGGGTATGAGTCGCCGGTGATGGCTTTTGAGATGGGTAAATACATTGCCGATTTCGCATTAACCGGTCATAAGTTCTTCAATGGAAAAATTTTACCTGTGGCCTTAACAACTCCTTAAATATAGCATTGAGTTGTTTCGTAAAGTTCCGCTTATAAAACAAGCCCCATTGTTCATTTGTAAGTAAATATGTCTGTTGTGCAGGGTTTATGACAAACCGCTGAACGCAGGCTGTTTAAGGTTGACCATATTTGGCAAAAAAACAAATAACAATGGCGCATCTGTTTTCTCCTTTAAAAATAAAAAGTATCGAGTTTAAGAACCGCATAGTGGTATCGCCCATGTGCCAGTATTCGGCTGCAGATGGCTTTGCCAATAACTGGCACCTGGTACACCTTGGCGCACGTGCGGTTGGCGGCGCGGCCTTAATTATAACAGAAGCCACCGCTGTTTCACCCGAAGGCCGTATTAGCTTTGCCGATCTGGGTATCTGGAAAGACGAGCATATCGAAAAGCTTAAAGAGATCATCTCTTTTGCAGAGCAGCAGGGTGCTGTAATGGGTATACAGCTTGCTCACGCCGGCCGTAAGGCCAGCCATGCCGAGCCCTGGAACGGGGGCAAACAAATAGCTCCCGAAGAACCAAACGGATGGGAAACTGTTGCTCCGAGTGCCATCCCTTTCTATGAAAATGAAATAGCGCCGCATGAATTGAATAAGGCTGGCATAAGTAACATCATCGCCGATTTTAAAGCCGCTACTGTAAGGGCACTGGCAGCGGGTTTTAAAGTACTGGAATTACATGGCGCGCATGGCTATCTTTTTCATCAGTTTCTTTCTCCGCTAAGTAACAAACGCAGTGATGAATATGGCGGTTCTTTTGATAACCGGGTACGTTTTTTACTGGAAACGGTTGATGCTGTAAATGCCGTATGGCCTGCAGATCTGCCGCTTTTTGTACGCATTTCAGCTTCAGAATGGGTTGAGGGCGGCTGGAGTGTTGATGATTCTATCGCATTAGCCAAACTACTTAAACAAAGAAACGTAGACCTCATTGACTGCTCAAGCGGCGGCAACGCTGCAGGTGCGAAAATACCATTGAAACCGGGTTACCAGGTGGAGTTTGCCGAAGCCGTAAAAGAGAACGCTGATATCCTGACCGGGGCCGTAGGCTTGATAACAGAGCCGGCGCGGGCCAACGAGATCATTAAAAACGGGCAGGCTGACGTAGTGCTGCTGGCGCGTGAACTCCTGCGCGATCCTAACTTCCCGCTGCGGGCCGCGCATGAGTTGGGCCAAGAGGTGAAGTGGCCTGTACAGTATGAGCGGGCGAAATGGTAACATTAAAATTATTTTGAATATCTATAGAACATCTTATTTTAGTATATACTCATAATCAATTAAACAAACATGAAACGTACAGCAAATGCACATTGGAATGGCAATTTAAAAAGTGGTAAAGGCGAGATCAGCAGCCAAAGCACCACACTTAATAATACACAATATTCATTTAAAACCCGTTTTGAAGAAGGCGTTGGCACCAACCCGGAAGAGTTAATTGCCGCTGCTCACGCAGGTTGTTTTACCATGGCGGTAAGCGCCGCGCTATCTCAGGTAGGTGTTGAACCGGGCGACCTTACAACAGAAGCCATTTTAGACCTGGATATGCAGGCTCTTGAAATTAAAGGTATACACCTGGAGCTTAAAGCATCGGTTATTGATGGTGTTGATGAAGCTAAATTTAAAGAAGTAGCCGAAGGCGCTAAAGCTAATTGTATAGTTTCAAAAGCGCTTAATGTGCCTATCACTTTAAACGTTACTTACGCTTAATAAAAGCTTAAAGCAAATACAGGCAGCGATGGCAAAACCATCGCTGTTTTGTTTTGTAGCTATTTAAAAACATTTTTATGCTTAACACACGTTCGAGGGTTTCGCTTACCTTAATGTTCGCGCTAATTATTACCGGGTTTTTAATTTTCCTGTTCTTTTATATCAAACACGAATTTACCACTACCCGTACCGAGATCACTGAAGACGCGATGGTGTCAAAAATAGTGAACATGGGTAAACTGGAATTGGTTAAGTATGCCATGAAAGACGTGGTAGAGAAAAAAGAACTGCATATGCTGCTGCCTGATTCTCGTGTGCTGTTTGTAGCCGTGGGAGAGGTAACCGCATGCATAGATCTTACCAGGATACGTAAGGAGGATATTGTACAAAGTAAGGATAGTGTTACCGTAACCCTGCCACAGCCGGAGATATGTTATGTGAAGTTAGATCACCAGAGATCGCGGGTGTACGATGTATCGGGCGTTTGGTTTGCCGATAAAAGCAAGCAAATGGTAGAAGATGTATACAAGATAGCCGAAAAAAAGATGTTGAGCAGCGCCAATGAGCTTAATATTTTAGGTAAAGCGCGCGAGAACGCGGGCACTATATTTAAACCCTTGCTGGAAAGTATTTCGGGTAAAAAAGTAGCTTTATCATTTAAATAAATACCAATAGTTAAACTTAAACAATAATGTAATAATTTAGGGGTCTTGTCATCTAAACGAATATCAGTATTTAAACTCTTATGACCCTTAAAATCACTAAATTATTGGCGCTCACCGCGGCTGGCTTAATCGGCTCGCTTTGCGCAGTGGCTCAACCAAGGCTTCCGGAAGGTTACTTTTGGAAAAAGCTTCCCAACGGATTGGAAGTTGTTGTTATCGAGAACAGCAAAGTTCCGCTAACTACCATTGAAATTGCTGTAAAGAACGGCGCCTACACCGAAGGCCCTGAATTTAGCGGCCTTTCACATTTGTTTGAGCACATGTTTTTTAAAGCCAACAAGGATTATCCTACACAGGAGAAGTTTTTGAAGCGTACACAGGAGCTTGGCGCTATTTGGAATGGTACCACCAGTGTAGAGCGCGTAAACTACTATTTTACGGTTGGTAAAGACAGCCTGGATGCCGGTATGAAGCTCATGAATGCCTCTATCCGTTTCCCTATTTACCGTGAGGAAGATATGAAAAAGGAACGCCCTGTGGTTGATGGCGAGTTCCAGCGTAACGAGAGCAGCCCGGGTTTCCAGTTATACTATGATGTGAACAAATACCTTTGGGGCGATCTGATCACCCGTAAAATGCCTATTGGTATACATGAGGTCATCAATTCAGCAACGCCTGAAAAGATGATGATCATCAAGAACAAATACTATTACCCTAATAACAGTTTGCTTACCATTTGCGGTGATGTTAAACACGAAGACGCCTTTAAAAAGGCGGAGCAGATCTTTGGCGACTGGCAAAGCAGCGGTTTCGACCCGCATGTAAAATATCCCATTCCGCCATTTAAGCCGCTGGATAAAAGCGCAGCTTTCGTAAAGGAAATGTCTATAGCCCGTACACCCATGATCATGATTGACTGGCAGGGCCCTGCTTACATGACAGATTCGGCGTCCACAGTAGCTGCTGATGTATTTTCAACCATTACAGGCCTCAATTCATCCAAACTACAGCAGGCACTGGTAGATAAAGGCCTTGCCTCGTCTGTTGATTTTAGTTATAACACCTCGCATTATATTGGCCCAGTATCGTTATTTGTGATACCCAACCCCACAAAGCTAAAGGAATGCTATGCCGAGATCAAAAACCAGATGAGCCAATGGGGCCGCCCTGATTACTATACCGACGAGCAGCTGGCTGATGCCAAAGCTATATTATTGCGTAACCACAGCAGGCAAATGGAAAAACCATCATCAATTCCATCGCAGTTAAGCTACCAGTGGTGCAGTACATCATTAAACTACTATACCGACCTTACCAGTAATTACCAGAAAGTAACAAGGGCTGATATTGCCAAGTTTATGAATACTTATGTAGTAGGTAAGCCCATGGTTGCCGGCATAATTTTAACGCCCGAGGCAAGCAAGGCGGCAAACGTAGCCTCATTTTTTGTAGCTAATTAACCTAAACAGCAAATCAATCATGAAAAAAATTATATATCTATTAGTTATCGCCGCTGCCGCTACTGGTTTTAAACCTGCTTATGCACAGAAAAAAGCCTACGAAATGACGGTTGACGGCGTGAAGGTGATTGTACAGCCAAGCGGTAACGATATTGTAGAGATACAAACCGTTATTAAAGGCGGCGTACAGAATTATCCGGCCAACAAAGCCGGTATCGAAGCTATGGCCATGAATGCCCTTAACGAGTGCGGTACCCTAAAACACGATAAGAATAGTTTTAAAAATCAGTTAGACAAGATCAGCGCGGCCGTATATGGCATGGCTACCAAAAACTATTCTGTTATAAAGGTAAATTGTATTAAGAGCGACCTGCCTGTGGCCTGGCCGCTTTATGTTGAGGCCATTACAGTACCTAAATTTGACTTTAATGAGTTTGAACGTATTAAACAGGACCAGATCAACAACCTGAAGTCGCAGGATTCTGACCCTGATTATGCCATTGACCAATATGCTGATAAAGTTGCCTTTACAGGCCGTGATTATGCTAAAAACCCTAACGGTACGCCAGAAACGGTAAAAGCTCTCACCGCTGAGGAAACAAAGAAATACTATCAGTCTATCCTCACCAGATCGCGCATGCTGATCGTAGTAGTAGCCGATCTGGAACGGTCAGATATTGAAGCAAAGGTGAAAGGCCTGCTTAGCTCAATCAAACAAGGTTCTCCTTTTGAGTTTAAAAAATCATTTTTCAGGGCCTACAAAAACACTTTCTCTGCTGAGAACCGCGAACTGGCTACCAACTATGTTGAGGGTGTAACCAGCGGCCCTGCACCAGGCACACCTGATTTTGACGCATTTAATGTAGCCATGCGTATTTTTGCTAACAAGCATTTCCTGGATGTACGTACTAATAACGGTTTATCATATGCCCCGCAGGCATGGTTTAGTGTAGGTTCAACATCAGTTGCTAAGTTCTCCGTTTCAACCACCCAGCCTGATAAGTATATTGCAGTGTTTGATAAACTGGTTGATAAAATTAAAAAGGATGGTTTTAACGATGCCGACGTAGCTGATATGAAAGTAACCTACTTAACCGGCTTTTATTACAAGAACGAAACCAATACTGCACAGGCCGGCTCTATTGTTGCTAATGAGGTGCTGCATAACAACTGGAAGCGATCTTTAACTCTTGCAGATGATGTAAAGAGACTGACCACTACCCAGGTGAGCGATGCCTTCCGTAAGTATATTGGCAATATTATATGGGTTTACCAGGGTGATACTAAAAAGGTGAACCCTTTGCTGTACACCAACGGTACATTAAACAAAGCCGATAACCCGGTAAGTAATTAATTTTGATTAATGAGTAGTTAATAGTGATTATTAGCTACGCCTATGTTTTTGAAAACGGCCCGGGATATGCTTCAGGGCCGTTTTCATTATAAAGGATGGGTTGCACTGCTTAACCATCGGCCTTGGCAGGCATCGCCGCTTTCCTTCGGCGGCGGTTGCGCCAGATCTCTGTCATATGTTGTGTGGGTATATTATCACCCAGCAGTTTCCCCCAGGGTCTCAGCGGCTCAATCCTGTCGAAGATTATCTTTAGCACAGCTACAAATGGGATAGAAAGGAACATACCTGATACGCCCCACAACTGGTTGCCCAACAGTACTACGATAATAGACATCAGCGCATTGATCTGCACTTTTGACGATACGATGCGCGGCACCAATATATTATTATCAATAAACTGAATAACAATGTATGCAATTATCACACCCAGTTGCGTAGAATACCCGTCTTTTGTTACTGTAGCCATTAGTACCGGCAGTGCTATGGCAATAATACCGCCCAAATAGGGGATAAGGTTAAGAATAGCACCAATACAGCCGATAAGAACACCGTATTTTACGCCAAGCAGTATCAATGCTACCGAGTTCATGGCTGCTACAATAATCATCTCTATCAGTAAGCCTACAATATAGCTTTGTATAGCCGTTTTAGTTTCACTAAGCACCTCGCTTACTTTCTTGGAGTTTTCTTCGGCGAATACTTCATACAAGAAGTTGAGTATAAGTTTTTTATAATACAACATCAGGAAAATATATACCGGCAGCAAAAAAACCACAGATAATATACCCAATACGCTATTAAGCGTACGGCCTACCATGGCCTGGCTGTTGTTAAGCGCGTTTTTTATCATCTGCTCTTGTTTGGCAACAGCTACGCCAAAATTATCCTTTACCCATATTTCTACATCGGCCGTAATGCTTTCAAATTTTTTCTGCAGCATAGGCATTGCCTCACCAAACTGGACTATTTGGGTGGAGAGAAAATAAAACACCAACAGCACCGTAGCGATCATGATGAACATGGCGATCAGGATAGCCAGAAACCTCGGTACACGCATCTTTTGCAGCCGGTTACAAAGCGGATTAAGTAAAATGGATAAAAACGCGGCAAACGCCAGCGGTACCAATATCTCGGCAAGGATATTAAGCACGTAAACCAGTAAAATAAGCCCGAAAAGTACCACTGTACTTTGTATGTAAAAAGGCTGGTCCTTAATTTTAATATCCATGCAGTTAGTTTATAAGCAGATAAGGAGCATAATGCTTAATTGTTTGCATATCGCTCTAACTAAATATGCCCGTTTGTAACGGGCGTGTTTTTTAGTAGATGTTTTGTTGCAGTGTAATGTTGTAACTGCTCTGGAATAGCCCCTTTTAATCAAGATATGGTACCAGGATGATACTTTTAATTGCACACATAACCATTAAGCGGGAAACTCTTTTTACCTACTGAACAAGTGTTTGATTTTTTTAAGATAGTAAAGAGGAGCTATTTTGCCGAAGGAAGAATAAAGCTGAAAATTGTACCCTTGCCCGGTTCGCTTTCGGAGTAAATAGTGCCGTTGTATTTTTCTATGAGGTCTTTACAGAATACCATGCCCATGCCTGTTCCCCGCTCGTTAAGGGTACCCAACTGGCTTACCATTTTACCGGCGAACAACTTTTTTAGCTGGCTGGCATTCATGCCCACACCATAGTCTTGCACCGAAAACTTTATACTGTTATCCAGGCAGGTGGCCGCTATGTGTATTTCGCTGTTGCAGTGCGAAAATTTAATAGCATTGGTTAGCAGGTTGTGTATTACTATGCGTATTGATTTTGGATCGGCCAGTACTGTATGATCCTTATTTACGCTGTTTACAGGGGTGATATTTTTTAACCTGAATTGTTCGTCCAGTATAGTCAGTTCCTCGTCTACCACATCGCAGAGGCAAAAGCTAACGGTAGTATCTTCAATATTGTCTACCTGGCTGTTTATCCAGAACAGGAGCGTATCCAGGAAATCGGAAGTTTGCTCGAGCTTCACAAAAACTTTTGGCACCATCGCCATAAATTCATCGGTAGTGAGGTCTTTACTGGTAAGCAGTGAAAATACGCCTCGCAGCGTGCTGAGCGGGGCCCGAAGGTCATGCGCCAGTATGCCTATAAGGCGATCTTTAAGATGATTAAGGTCGTTAAGTTTTTCTGCCTGCTCAATAACTTCCTTATTTTTTTCGGCCAGTTGCGCGTTGGCCTCGTATTGTTTCCTTTTGGCATTGTAATAAAATATCAGCATAATGGTTACCACCAGTATAATGATACCATATACAATATTAGTACGGCGCTGCTGAGCCAGTTTCTCCATCAGGTACTTTTCTTTAAGCGAAGCTTTACGCTGGTTAGCCTCAAAATTGAGCATCTGGTTGTATGAGCTAAGCTTTTGCAGGCTTACATCGCTTTTTAAGCTGTCCTGCAGGCGTAAGTAAAGGCTGTGCTGTGCGTAAGCTTCACGGAAGTTATTGAGCCCGGCATATGCTATGCTTAGTTGCAACACGGCATCGGCATGCATGTTGAGGCTTTGCAATTTATCAGCTGTTTCACGGGCAAGCAGGGCGTATTTTTCAGCGTTAACAAAGTCTTTTTGCTGGTTATAAACAGTTGCCAAACCAATGTAAGCGTTTACCACGTTGTAAGGTATCCTGCTTTTTTTTGAATAGGCTACAGCGTGGTTAAGATACTGCAGGGCCGAGTCTATACGCCCGGTGTGGAAATGATAGAGGCCTATATTATAATAAATAAGGCCAATACCCTCTTCGTCGCCAAGTTCATGGTACATAGCGCCGGCTTCCTTAAAGTATCCTAATGCCTTGTTATATTGTTTTTGGGCCAGCAATACTTCACCAATGTTTTGATACGCGGTGCTGATGCCCTGTTTGTCATCCAGTTTTAGCCATAACGCGTTGGCCTTGTTAAAATATTCCAGCGCTTTCGCGTACAGCTCCAGGTGCTGCATTACTACGCCTATATTACAGTAATTATCAGCGGCGGCTAACTGGTTATTTAGCCTAAGATCAATAGTAAGCGAGTGGAAGTAATTATCCAGCGCCTTATTAAAGTCGCCTTTATTATCATAAGTAATACCAATTATGGCATAGCAGTGGGCTATCTCTAATGGGTTGTTGAGTTTTTTGCGAATGGCCAGTGCGAGATGAAAATAACCGATAGCCTTATCGTAATTACCCAGGAAATCCTGCACCCGGCCAAGCCCCATGTAAGATTCGCTTATCCCTAATTGGTTATTTAATGTAGTGTAAATCTGTAATGCGGTGTTGTAATTCTTTTGTGCCTCGTCGTATTTGCCGTTAAAAGAGTTTACCCTGCCTAAAATATTATTACCTGCGGCTTCGCCTTTTTTATAGCCGCTTTGGTTAGCCAGACCAACGGCTACCTGCGCGTAATAAGTGCTGCTATCCGGTATTGATTCATAGTAGTGGTCTGCCAGTTCATTAATACGGTTAATAGTGGTTGTATCGCTGGCAAGAACAGGCGCCGCCGATATATTCAATAGCTTTTTAAGGCTATCAACCCCTTCATCTGGCGGTTTGGCTACAGCAACGCCGCTGCAAAAAACAAAAAATATAAGTAAGTATCTGATAGGTTTCAATAAAATTCAGGTATAAAACGGTTACGGCAAAGTTTATAATTAACCAGGTGGGGGGAACTGTTAATTTCAACACCGTTAAAATAGTAAAAGCCCGCTTTAATAGCGGGCTTTTTTTAATATTTTTTATAAATATTATAATACGTTCTTCCAGCTAACCAGATCGCCTATAATGCGTTCCAGGTCATCGGCATTTACGCGCTCCTGGGCCATGCTGTCACGGTGGCGTATGGTTATGGTATTATCCTCCAAAGTTTGGTGATCTACCGTGATACAAAAAGGCGTACCGATAGCATCCTGGCGGCGATAACGTTTCCCAATGGCGTCTTTTTCTTCGTATTGCAGGTTAAAGTTTACCTTTAGTTTGTCCATTATCTCGCGGGCTTTCTCAGGCAGACCATCTTTTTTGGTCAGCGGGAAAATAGCCGCTTTAACCGGTGCCAGCACAGGGTGCAGGCGCAATACCGTACGGCTGTCCTGCTTATCTTCGGTGCTCAGGTCTTCTTCTTCATAAGCATTAATAAGGGTAAGCAGGAACATCCTGTCTAAACCTATCGAGGTTTCAATTACGTAAGGGATGTAGTTACCGTAAGGTTTGCCGGTTTCAGGATCAACCTCAGGGTCAAAGTACTGCATCTTCTTGCGGGAGAATTTCTCGTGCTGGCTCAGGTCGAAATCGGTACGGCTGTGTATGCCTTCCACCTCTTTAAAGCCGAACGGGAAGTTATACTCAATATCAAAAGCGGCATCGGCATAGTGAGCCAGTTTGGTATGCTCGTGGTAGCGATATTTTTCAGGCGCGGTACCCAGGGCAAGGTGCCAGTTTAAACGGGTTTGTTTCCATTTATCAAACCACTCGCGTTGCGTACCGGGGCGAACAAAGAATTGCATTTCCATTTGCTCAAACTCGCGCATGCGGATAATAAACTGGCGTGCAATTACCTCGTTTCGGAAAGCCTTACCAATTTGGGCTATACCGAAAGGAATCTTCATCCTACCCGATTTTTGAACGTTTAAGTAGTTCACGAATATACCCTGGGCAGTTTCGGGGCGCAGGTAAATGGTATCAGACTCATCAGCTATGGCGCCTACCTGGGTGCTGAACATCAGGTTAAACTGGCGTACATCCGTCCAGTTGGCGGTGCCGCTAAGCGGGCATTTTATATTTTGTTCAATGATCAGTTCACGCAGGCGCGGTAGGTTCTCGGCTTTAAGCGCGTTGTCCATCTCAATTTGCAACTCTTCGGCTTCGCTGGTTTTGCCTTCTTCATCTAATTGGGCAATGCGGTCTTCCAGTAACTGATCGGCACGGTAGCGTTTTTTGCTGTCTTTATTATCGATCATCGGGTCGCTAAAGCCATCTACGTGTCCGCTGGCTTTCCAAACGGTAGGATGCATGAAGATGGCAGAGTCAATACCCACAATGTTCTCGTTCATCTGCACCATGGCTTTCCACCAGTAGGTTTTAATGTTGTTCTTTAATTCAGAACCATTTTGGCCATAATCATAAACGGCGCTTAAGCCATCATAGATCTCGCTGCTCTGGAAAACGAAGCCATATTCTTTGGCGTGTGATATTACGTTTTTAAATAGATCGTCGGTTTGCGTACTCATAGTGTGGCAAAGATATATTTTAGAGGCTAATATTAAAGGTGTTAATGTTGAATTAATATCGAATAACCAATGTCGATTTACGAATGATGAAGTGAAGAAAATCGAAATTTTACATTCGAAATTAGGTGTTGGTTATTAAATCTGCTGTCTAAGCAATACCTTTACGCCATGAGCATACAGGTAGCCGATTTAAGCAAAGTTTATGGCCAGCAAACGGCTGTTAACGCCATTAGTTTTGAAGCTAAAACCGGTGTGCTTGGTTTTTTAGGTCCCAATGGCGCCGGTAAAAGTACCACCATGAAAATGCTTACCGGTTATGTGCCGCCAACTTCGGGTACCGCTACAGTAAACGGGTTTGACATTGCCAGGCAGCCGCTGGAGGTGAAACGCAGCATAGGCTACCTGCCCGAGAGTAACCCGCTTTACACAGATATGTATGTAAAAGAAGCACTGGGCTTTATCGCGGGTATTCATCAGCTACATGAACCGCAAAAGCGTATAGCCGAGGTAATTGAGCAAACCGGCCTTGGGCCCGAGCAGCATAAGAAAATAGGCCAGTTATCTAAAGGCTACAGGCAAAGGGTAGGGTTGGCACAGGCCATAATGCATAACCCGCAGGTGCTTATTTTAGACGAGCCTACTTCCGGGCTCGATCCTAACCAACTGGTTGGGATAAGGCAGTTGATCTCAGACCTTGGGAAAACCAAAACCATTATCCTATCTACCCATATTATGCAGGAGGTTGAGGCCGTATGCGGCAGGGTGATCATCATTAATAAGGGTAAGATTGTAGCGAATGATACGCTTGCCGGGCTGCATGCCGCTCACCATTACGCCTCGCTTGAGAGCATTTTTATTAAGCTTACCAATGCTTAGTGGTTGTTGGAGTTAAAATTAAAGTATCTGATAATCAATTAGTATTATAATTTAATAATGTTAGCTGTAACACTACAGGTTGTAAAATCGTCTGATAGTAAAGCTGGAAAAATGCCGCATTCGTACGATGATATGATAAATGCCTAAAGATGGGTATTTCATATTGTATGTTAACGCCTATTTTTACCAGTAAAACTTAAACATTATTAATTATGAAAAAAGTACTACTTATGTTAACCGTTATCTGCGGTTTATCAGTTGCTGCAAAAGCACAAACATCATCACAAACAGGAAAATTTAGCATTGGCGTTGAAGCAGGTTTGCCGGTAGGTGATGCATCAAATTCATCAAACTTTATTATCGGCGGATCATTGAAGTATGACCATCCAATCGCTGAAAACACCTTTATTACAGGTTCAGCTGGCTACAGCAAGTTTCTTATGAAATCTGAATTTAAAGATGCCGGATACTCTTTTTATGCTATACCTGTAAAAGTTGGTGTTAAATACTTTTTTTCTCCGGGCTTTTATGGTGAAGGGCAGCTTGGTGCAGCATTTGTAACAGCAAAACTAGACGGATTGGGTAGTAACAGTACCACTGCATTTGCTTACTCTCCGGGTATAGGTTATGCATTCAGTCCTAATGTAGATCTTGGTGTGCGTTATGAAGGTTGGTCTAAAAATGGCACAACCAGCCAGGTTGCTTTACGTTTAGCATACAGCTTCTAATTAGCCGTAAATAAAATTTAATTAAAGCCTGGTGCAATATTGCGCCGGGCTTTTTGTTTGAAGGGCAATTTGTAACTTTACCCTCCTAATTATACATACGTGCTCAGCATCCTCAAAAAAGAAATAAGTACTTATTTAAATTCATTAGTGGCCTATATCACCATAGGCGTATTCCTGCTGGTGCTGGGCCTTTTCCTTTGGGTTTTCCCCGATACCAGTATACTCGCTTATGGTTACGCCGGTTTAGAGAGCCTGTTTAGCACGGCGCCTTACCTGTTTATGTTCCTGGTGCCGGCCATTACTATGCGCTCGTTAGCCGAGGAACGCAAGGAAGGTACTTTTGAGCTGCTGCTTACCCGTCCGCTTACCGGCCTGCAAATTGTGTTAGGCAAGTACCTGGCGGCGGTACTTATTGTGCTTTTAGCGCTATTGCCAACGCTGATATATTATTTTAGTGTTTACACGCTGGGTGCCCCTCAGGGTAACATTGATACCGGGGCTGTTATCGGCTCTTACATAGGTTTGTTTTTATTGGGTGCTGTATTTACCGCTATTGGGTTATTTGCCTCGTCGGTAAGTAAAACGCAGGTGATAGCGTTTACCATAGCGGTTTTTCTGTGTTTCTTTTTTTATAGTGGTTTCGATTCGTTGAGTACCATACTGTCATTGCAAAGCTTAGGGTTGCAAAACCTGGGGATCACTGAACATTACAACTCCATTAGTCGCGGTGTGCTGGATACCCGCGATCTGATGTATTTCCTGGTGCTCGTAGCTTTTTTTATCTGGCTTACCCTGTACGTATTGCACCGCCAGTTAAAACGCAAATTTGTTAACACGGCATTCTTAAGTTCTTTGGGCATATTATTTTCACTTACGTTGCTCACTATTGTATCCGGGAAATTATTCACCCGGTTTGATTTTACCAAAGAGAAGCGTTTTACCGTAGCTCCCGTTAGCAGGGGTATTATGCAAAATTTGCCCGGCGTGATAAAGGTTAGTGTTTATTTGCAGGGAGATAATTTTCCCGGTGGGATGAAAAGGCTGCAAACATCTGTGCGGGATATGCTCACCGATCTGCAAGCTTACAGCAGCGACAAACTTCAATTTGAATTTACCGATGTACTCAACGGGCTTAACCAGGAGCAGCAAAACCAAAAGCTGGACGAGCTGGCCCAGAAGGGGATAGAAGCACAAAACCTAAGCGTAAAAACCGACGATGGCGTTTCACAAAAAATCATCATCCCGTTCGCGCTGGTGAGTTACGGCAATAAAAGCGTACCCGTAAAGTTGCTCGAAACACAAAGCAACGTTAACCTTACACCGGATGAAGTTTTAAATAATTCTATCCAAAACCTGGAATATGCTTTTTCATCAGCCATTAAAAAAGTAACTACCGACGGAAGGCAGCGAATTGGTTTTACCGAAGGGCATAACGAACTTACCGACCGCCAGTTGAACGGTGCCATGCAAAGCTTGAGCGATGGTTACCTCGTAGGCAGGGTTAACCTGAGCACCATTCCGTTTGATAGTTTAGAGAAAATAAGCCTCCTGGTGATACCTAAGCCCGACAAACCGTTTAACGAGACCGAAAAATTTAAGCTCGACCAGTTTATTATGCGTGGTGGCCGTGTGCTGTGGGCCATTGACCAGGTAAGCGCCGAACTGGATAGCCTGCGCAATAAAGGCGAAGATCAACTGGCCTTTAACAAACAACTCAACCTGGACGACCAGCTATTTAACTACGGAGTACGTATTAATTATGACCTCATAGCGGATATGAACTGTTCGCAAATACCCGTTACCACGGGCAATGCAGGTGGCCAGGCGCAGATACAAATGCTACCCTGGCTGTTTAACCCGGTTTTTTTGCCTTTTGCCAAACACCCTATTGTGAAAAATCTGGATGGCATTAGCAGCCAGTTTGCCAGTACAATTGATATACTGGGCGCTAAAAATGTTAAAGCTACCGTGTTGCTTACCACATCTCCTTACAATAAAAAGCTTATCGCGCCGCACATGTTATCGCTGCGAGCTTTGGAGCAGGAGCCCGATCCAAAAGCTTTTCAAAGTCAGCCCAAAATAACGGGCGTTTTGCTGGAGGGCGAGTTTATGTCTGATTTTCGGAACCGGCCTGTACCCGAAGGTATAACTGAAAAGATACAGCCCCTGGAGCAAAGCAAGCCAACAAAAATGATCGTGCTGAGCGATGGCGATATCCTGCGCAACCAGGTAAGTGCCGATGGGTCGCCTTTCCCGCTCGGTTATGATCGTTATACACGGCAAAGCTACGGTAACCATAACCTGCTGCTCAATATGGCCGATTATCTTACCGACGACTCAGGTCTCATCACTTTGCGGTCAAAAGAAATACAGATGCGCCTGCTTAGCCGTGCCCGTATACGGCAGGAAAAGCTGTTTTGGCAACTGCTCAATAACATAGCCCCGATAGCAATGGTGTTAATATTCGCTATTTTTCAACATTATTTACGCAGGCGAAAGTATGCCCATTAAATTTTATACTTTTGGTAGCACATATGCCTCACCCTGCCCTCTCCAAAGGAGAGGATAAAAAGAGGCTTAAAGTCCTCTCCTCTGGAGAGAATTTAGGTGAGGCTTTTTTTATACTTTTGGTAGATAAACGTTAAAGACACATGAGATTTATAGTTTCCACTTCAACCTTACTAAAGCAATTGCAGTCTGTAAGTGGCGCGCTGAGCAACAGCACCGTTTTACCTATATTGGAGAACTTTCTGTTTGAGATAAAAGAAGGGAACTTAACCATTTCTGCTACCGACCTTCAAACCAGCATGACCACTTCGCTGGCAGTTGAAGCGAAAGAGAACGGCAGAATAGCCATCCCATCACGCATATTATTAGATACGCTTAAATCGTTACCCGAGCAGCCTGTAGCTTTCTCTGTTGATGATAGTACATTCGCTATTGAAATAAGCGCCGGTGATGGTAAATATAAATTAAGCGGCGAAAACGGAGAGGATTTCCCGAAGATCCCGGTTGTGGAAAATGCTTCATCGGTAAACCTACCTGCATCTGTTTTAGGCGAGGCTATTAACAAAACCATATTCGCGGTAAGTAACGATGAGTTGCGCCCTGCCATGACGGGTGTATTTTGCCAGCTAACCACATCATCATTAACCTTTGTGGCTACTGATGCGCATAAACTGGTACGTTACCGCCGTAAGGATGCTAAGGCTGAAAGTACAACCTCTTTCATCCTGCCAAAAAAGGCCTTAACATTATTAAAATCAGCCCTGCCTGCCGATGATGTAAACGTATCGGTAGAATATAATAGCACCAGCGCTTTCTTCAAATTCGGTAACATTAATCTGGTGTGCCGTTTAATTGATGAGCGTTACCCTGATTATGAGGCGGTAATACCGAAAGAAAATCCAAATAAACTATCTATTGATCGTTTAGCTTTCCTGGGTTCGCTTAACCGTGTGGCCATTTACGCCAATAAAACTACCCACCAGGTAAGGTTAAAGATCAGCGGAAGCGAATTGAATATCTCATCAGAGGATATCGACTTTGCTAACGAAGCGCATGAACGCCTGAGCTGCCAGTATGAAGGTGATGACCTGGAGATCGGTTTCAATGCCCGTTTCCTGATCGAGATGTTAAAGAACCTGAGCTGCGAAGAGGTGTCGCTTGAAATGTCGACCCCTAATCGTGCCGGTTTGTTACTGCCACAAGGCGGCGACGAGAACGAAGATATATTAATGCTGGTTATGCCGGTAATGCTTAACAGCTACGCTTAGTTAGTTAATTAGAGATTAGTGGTTAGAGATGAGGCTAATTCTATATAAAAAGAAAACTAATCTCTGATTACAGATCTCTAATCACCAACATAAAAAGTCCGACCATAGTCGGACTTTTTTGTATCATTAATAACATTTATAGCTATTATGGAGTTATATAGCATCTGCTTTAAATAAATGAGGACAGGAATATTTGTTATCGCGGCCCTGGTGCTGATGATTGCCGTAGCAGCATGCAAAAAAGGCGACGATAGCGCCACCATACAACAATTTACCACCGTAAACTTCATAAACGCCACAGGCGATACACTTAACGTATATGTGAATGGCAGCAGGGTAAATACCACCAATTCACTATATCCAATGGGTTCGTCGGGCTATATCAATGCCTTATTGGGGCAGCAAAATTACCAGGTGCGTAAGTACCGCAACGCTAATGTACTTTTTAACCTGCCTTTGCCGCTGGATACGGGCAAAACGTACTCGTTTTACCTGGCAGGCAACACAGCCGACCAGGCCTTTACTGATGTGGATACTATAAAGAATACGCCCGATACTACTTTGGTACGCTTTGTACACACGGCCTCAAACGCAGGCGCTGTAGATGTGGTAATGAATGATACCCTGCGTTTCAGCGGCAGCGTCTTTAAAAAAACGACACCCTTCCTGGCAGTATCACCCGGTATTAAGCGGGTGCAGATATTTAAAGCAGGCACAAAAAACGCGTTAACTACAGATACCCTTACGTTTTTAGATAACCGTGCCTATACACTGTTTGTAAAAAGTGGTTTGGGTGCAAACGGGCTTGCAACAGGTAATTTAGGATTAATTGTTAACAAGTAAACACATGGCTGCAAAAAACAAGAGCGGTATACTTTATGGTTTATTCCTGTTAGTTTCGGGTTTTATGTTGTTTGCCATGCTGCAGTCATGCGGTAAGGATGGTGCTATTGGCGGTAGTGGTAACAACGCGCGCCTGCAAGTAGTAAGTTTGAGTAATGATGTGTTGCCGTTTAACCTGTATACCCGTTACATCAGGCAAACACCTGTTTATACTTATCCTAATCCATCGGGATATTTTCTTATTAATGCTGCCGATACCCCATTGCAGATACGCACAGCCCAAACCACTAACAATATTAATGTGGTTAACCTGCTTACTCTAAAGCAAACGCTAACCCGTGGCGTTCCGTACACCCTATTTGTAATGGGGCTGCGTGCCGATAGCTCGTTGCAGGCGGTGGTAACGGCTGATACATCGGCGGTACCTGCGAATGGCCGTGGCAAAATAAGACTGGTGAACGGTATGGGTAATATCCCTGCAGGGATTGACCTGGTACTGAATGGCACTACCGCGTTTAAAAAGCAATTGTACACCACGGTAAGTAACTGGGTAGAGGTAACTGCAGGTACCTATAATATAAATGTTGTGGCTAATAACGCCCCCACAACGGTAATAAAGTCCCTTCCTAATTTTACCATACTCGATGGTAAACTGTATACCATATTTACCTACGGTCGCTCAACCGGTTCGGATAGTACCGCGTATGGTGTTAACGCTTTACTAAACACTTTGCCGCCAAATACAACGTATTAAAGTTGGCTAACCGCTTTATGTTTATATTTTTGCAGAAAAATTTAAGGCATTGGAAGTAATACACGGCATTATAGATTTTATCCTGCATATTGATAAACATCTCTCCCAGATCATCAGTCAGTACCAGGGTTGGACCTACCTTATCCTCTTTGTGATCATCTTTGCGGAAACAGGTTTTGTGGTTACTCCATTCCTTCCCGGCGATTCGCTACTGTTTGCCGCGGGTGCTTTAATAGCCGGTGGTGCAACCGGTATGGATGTTAATCTCCTTTGCCTCATTTTGATCATCGCCGCTGTATTGGGGAATACGGTAAACTACCTGTTAGGTAAGTACCTGGGTGCCCGTGTATTTAAAGAGGAAAATAAAATACTTAAACTAAGCTACTACCTAAAGACAAAAGCTTTTTTTGATAAGCACGGTGGCAAAGCTGTGATATTTAGCCGTTTTGTACCTATTATTCGTACCATTGCGCCCTTTGTGGCAGGTGTAGGACGTATGCCATTTGGCCGTTACACGGTTTACAATATTGCAGGTGGCGTGTCCTGGGTCATCATCTTTTTGTATGGCGGCTATCTTTTTGGTAATGTAGAGATCATCAAAAAGAACTTCTCGCTGGTGGCTATCATCATCATACTGGTATCGTTACTTCCGCCGATATTTGCTTACCTGAAAAGCCGCGTTAATAAGAAAGAAAAAGTGAATGTAGAGTAGTTAAGGTGTTCCTAAAACTTTACCTGACTTAAATAGCGCCTCCTCACGGTCAATTTTTTGCCTTTCCTCCTTGGTTAGTGGCTTGCTGATAAGTTTATTCAAGTCCGGTTGCCCGGCATCAACCCAGGCGGAGAACCAAAAGCTGCCAACGCTGAGTATAGATGCTCTCATTTGCCGCTGAACCATTCCGCGTAACAGTTTGTGATAAGCACGGCTATAGGCAACTGAGTATACTTTTACCTTTCTGTTACCACGCTGCTCCATTGCGTATTTCTGCAATGGCGGGAAGGTCTTGTTCAGCATCCGTTCCACACGCAATACGGTATCAACCTTTTTGTATGAACTGATACAGATCTTAAACGCCTCTGCCAGTGGGTTACTGATGTACCTGGCGTTCCCAACGTTGTAATGGTAGCCATTGGCAAAAAGTTCGGGCAGGCGGCTTTCCCAAAGGCCATGAATCCCTTCCTGACCGGTAAGCTGCCCGTCGTAATTCCGGGTTAAATGCAAAGGAGTGTGCGCATCTGAAATGTAATGTGCCAGGTTAGCCGAGGTGATCAATATGGCGGTGGTATCATGCGCCTTAAAAGCCTTTACCAGCCAGTAGTAATTACTGGTGATGGCCCAGGGCACGGTGCCGTATTTATTAAGCGTGTCTGACGAGTATTTTGCAGCCGCGTCTATCCAATGCTGTGGCATTACTTTAAAAGGCTGTTTGCCGTAATGGTCGGCGTCAAAGAAATGGTGAGGGGCCTCTGATGAATCTACATAGCGCTTTTTATCGGCGCTTACGGAATGTTCTGTTATAAATTCTATGTTGGCCCTGTAAAAGTTTGCCATGCCTTTAGGGAGCGTAAAAATAGCCAAACGGTTAATACGGTAATGTGCAAAAAAGCCCCAGGAGCAACAGGTAGTGATAATGATGATGCAGGAAATAAAGGTTAAAAGCAGGCGCTTCATGTTTGGGTGAAGATAGGAGATTTAGTTTAATCGGCGAAGTAAGATACTTGAGATTAGTTCCTCGAAAATCAGGTTTTCATTAATAATGGCAGTAGTTCATGGTCGTTAGTGGATGTACTTTTTCTTTTTCCGCAAAAGAAAAAATACCCAAAAGAAAACTCGCGACTTGGTAACGCGCTACAAAATTTTTGCTGTGCTAATGCCTGTGCTACCCGCACGTTACGTTATGTCGCAATTTTGGTTGCGCTCTGTCTGTGCTTAAATTTGGGTTTAGAAAAAAAGCGTTAGGGATAGCAGCGGATACCGGCTTTTCGGTTAAGGCCTGCAGGCGTATGAGCAGATAGCCCGGGCCGCAGGTAACGCCAATATGCCTGAATTCTTAATTCGATGTTAAAAACTATGCAATAAAATCCACAAAAACTATTGCATATAAAAAAATGTGTGAGTATATTTGCAGCCTTAAAAAAGAATAACAAGCTACAATGGCAAATCATAAATCATCAATTAAAAGAATCAGGGCAAACGCTGCGAAGCGTCTGCGTAACAGGTATCAGGCAAAAACTACCAGAAACGCTGTTAAGAAATTAAGAAGTGCAACTACTAAAGCTGATGCTACTCCGCTTTTGGCCAAAGTAATTTCTATGCTTGACCGTTTGGCTAAAAAGAACGTTATTCACAAAAACAAAGCTTCAAACAATAAATCGAAGCTTACTAAATTTGTTAACGGCTTAAGCTAATAGCTTAATCAACAATATTTTAAAAGGGATGGTGCTAAAGTGCTATCCCTTTTTTATTTAAGGAGTTTGTCATTCTGAGCGATAGCGAAGACTCTATTATACTATAAGCAAGCCGGCGAATAGATGCTTCACTACGTTCAGCATGACAGATCGCTTTTGGATAGCTCACCCTCTTTGCGCAGCAGAGAGGGTCGCGCACGAAGTGCCGCGGGGTGAGTCAACTTTTAAATATTTCTCCTTACTTTAGTCTTCTAACCCTTACCTGCTTGCAAGACTATCAAAACAAAATAAGCATTAAATCCTGGGCCGAAGAAGACCGCCCGCGTGAGAAGCTAAGCGGACAAGGCCGCCGTGCCCTTACCGATGCCGAACTTATCGCTATCCTGATAGGGAGCGGTAGCCGTACCGAAACGGCCGTAGAATTGAGCAAACGCATCCTGCTGCATTACAATAACGATCTGAACAAGTTAGGTAAGGCCTCTATTAGTGAACTGTGCAAATTTAAGGGTATAGGCGAGGCCAAAGCTATATCCATCATCGCGGCGCTGGAACTTGGCCGCAGGAGGGACAATAGCGAAACGCCGGTGCCTGATGAAGTTAAGTGCAGCCGTGATGGGTACAACATTATGCGCCGCCACCTGCGCGACCTTAATCACGAAGAATTTTGGTTAATGCTTATCGGCCGTTCCTCAAAAGTAATTGCCAAAGAGCTGGTGAGTAAGGGCGGCCTGAGCGGTACTGTTGCCGACCCAAAGATCATCTTTCACATGGCGCTACAGCACCAGGCCAGCGCCATTATTATGGTGCACAACCACCCATCAGGAAACTTAAAGCCAAGCCAGGAGGATCTGAAACTCACTAAGAAAATTGTGGAAGCCGGCCGCTTACTGGATATAAACGTGCTTGATCATTTGATCCTGACAGATAACGGCTATTTTAGTTTCGGCGATGAAGGATTGATTTAAGTAAAAATTCAAAAGATGAAGTGGGTTTGCGATAAATTCAAACAACGCAATCAGCCCCGCGTTCTATCTATGTAAACAAAAACAAAAAACATGACAACTCAACCGGAAGAACAAGATGATATGTTGCAACAGGACGATCAGTTAAGCCAAACTGAGAACGAAGAGCAAATGAGCCAGCAGGATATCCATAGTAATGGCTTTGATGATACCAACGAAGATATCGGCGAGATAGATGAAACCGACCAGGCCAACCAGGCTTACGATGCTTCGGAACCATCATACACGCTAAATCTGGATGATGACGAATAGAAAAATCTAAAACTTTTGTCATTTCGAACGAGCGAAAGCGAGGAGAAATCTTCTGCGATGTAATTTACCGCGCAGGAGATTTCTCACTATCGTTCGAAATGACACCAAATGAACCTAAACCGCCTTTTTCCTTTCCCCTTCAAATCATATCTTTGCCGTTGCAATGAAAATTTCATACAACTGGCTCAAAGAGTTTATTGATACTGAAAAATCTCCTGAAGAGATCTCAAAAATATTAACAGGTACCGGCTTGGAGGTGGAGAGCCTCGAGAAAGTACAGGCTATTGCCGGCGGCTTGGAAGGCCTGGTGATCGGCTATGTTAAAGAAACTACCCAGCACCCCAATGCTGATAGGTTAAAGGTTACTAAAGTTGATGTTGGTACAGGCGAAGACCTGCAAATTGTTTGCGGCGCAAGCAACGTGGCGGCTGGCCAAAAGGTGGTTGTAGCTACAGTGGGTACCATGGTACACCCAACCACCGGCGAACCATTTAAGATCAACAAGTCAAAAATACGTGGCGAAGTGTCTGAGGGCATGATCTGTGCCGAAGATGAAATTGGCCTTGGCCATAGCCACGAAGGTATTATGGTGCTTGATGCTGATGTACCCGTAGGTAAGCTGGCTAAGGAGCATTTTAATGTGCAGGACGATTACATGTATGAAATAGGCCTAACGCCTAACCGAGCTGATGCGGCTTCGCACCTGGGTACCGCGCGTGATATTGCCGCGTTTCTTAAAATTGCTGTTAAAAAGCCCGACGTTTCTGCATTTAAGGTGGATAATAACGACCTTAACATAGAAGTATTTGTAGATAATGAGCAGGCAAGTCCGCGTTACTCTGGCATTACCATTTCAGGTATTGAAGTAAAAGAATCACCTGATTGGCTAAAGCAACGCCTGGCTGTTATTGGTGTGCGTGCAATTAACAATGTGGTAGATGTTACCAACTATGTGTTGCACGAGTTAGGGCAGCCATTACACGCTTTTGATGCCGCTAAGATTACCGCAGGTACAGTGATCGTAAGGAATGTTGAAGATGGCACCGTTTTTAAAACGCTGGATGATGTGGACAGGAAACTATCTGCTGATGACCTGATGATCTGCAATGCAGAGGAACCGATGTGTATTGCCGGTGTGTTTGGCGGTGCAAAGTCGGGCGTTACGGAGAGTACAAAAGCCATCTTCCTGGAGAGTGCTTATTTTAATCCGGTATCAGTACGTAAAACAGCCAAGCGCCACGGTTTAAAAACAGATGCTTCTTTCCGTTTTGAGCGTGGTACCGACCCGGACATGACAGTGTTTGCTTTGAAACGAGCTGCTTTGTTAATTCAGCAGGTTGCAGGCGGAGAGGTGTCATCTGAAATATTTGATCATTACCCCGCACCGGTTGTGCCCTTTGATGTAGAGGTGACCTATAAAAATATCGACCGTTTAATTGGTAAAGCCATTGGTAACGATACTATTAAGAGCATCCTTACTTCGCTTGATATTAAGATTGTTAATGAAACAGCGGAAGGCTTGTCGCTACAAGTGCCGCCTTACCGTGTGGATGTTACGCGAGAGGTTGACGTGATAGAGGAGATATTGCGCCTGTATGGTTACAACAATATTGAGATACCTACGCAGATACGCGCGTCGTTAAACACATCGCAGCGCCCTGAGAAAGATACTGTGCAAAACGCTATCTCAGATATGCTGAGCGCCAACGGCTTTAACGAGATGCTGGCTAACTCGCTAACCAAACTGTCCTACTCTGATAAACCGGAAAGTGCCGTTAAGATAGTGAACCCGCTGAGCAGCGATCTGGATGCGATGCGCCAAACCTTGTTGTACTCGGGCCTGGAGGCTATTGCCTATAACCAGAACCGCAAAAGCCCCGATCTTAAATTTTATGAGTTCGGTAAGGTTTATGCTACCAAAGAAGATAAGTATGTAGAAAACCAGCGCTTCTCGATGTTCATCACCGGTAACGATACTGCCGAGCAGTGGAACTATAAGCAAAAGCAGGTTTCGTTCTACAACCTAAAAGCTGTAGTTGATGGTATTTTGCAGCGCCTTAAAATAACCGATTATGTGGTTGAAGATGCCACCTGCAGTAAACTGGCTTACGGCCTGCAATACATGGTCAACGGCAAGCAACTGGTTAAGTTTGGTGCTGTTGCCAAAACTGCTTTAAAGAAAGTTGATCTGGAGAAAGAGGTTTTCTATGCCGATTTTAACTTTGACCTGATATTGAACGCGGTTCGTAAAAACGTAATAGTTTACCAGGAAGTATCAAAATTCCCTGCCGTACGTCGCGATTTAAGTATGCTGGTTGATACTGACGTAACCTTTGGTCAGCTTAAACAAATTGCACAGCGTGCCGATAAAAAACTGTTGAAAGAGATAGGCGTATTTGACGTTTACCAGGGCGATAAGTTGCCTGCCGGTAAAAAATCATACGCGTTAAGCTTCATTTTGCAGGATACCGAAAAAACTTTGACCGATAAGGCCATTGACGCCATCATGCAGAAAATTATTTATAATTTAGGCAAAGAAGCAGGAGCGGAGATTAGGAAATAGAGATTAGAGATCGGTGATTAAAGATTAGTTATTTGATTATATTAACACTATGAAAGCATTCACCGATCTGGACGTTTGGAAGAAATCGAGGGTCTTGAGGAATAATATTTCAACTTTAGTGGGATCGTTTCCTTCAGAGGAAAAATATAGGTTAACAGATCAAATCATAAGGTCATCAAGGTCTATAGGTAATAATATAGCCGAAGGACACGGTCGATACCATTTTGCGGATTCATCAAAGTTCTTACTTAACGCCAGAGGGTCGGCAATTGAAACCATTGATCACTTAGTGATAGCTCTTGACGAAAAGTTTATTAACGAAGAAATATTTAGTAAATTAAAAGAAGATTGTGAAGAGTGCATAAAGATGATTAACGGTTACATAAAGTATTTGAGAAACCAATCATTATCGACAAAAACAAGTTAAATTAGACATCCTAATCTCTAATCTTTGATCTCCAATCTCTGATGAACGTATCTGATCAGTTAAATAACGTAGTAGAAAAAACCGAAAGGCTGATAGAGCTTTGTACGGCTTTGCAGGAGGAGAATGACCTGTTAAAGCTGGAGAGTGAGGCGTTAAATGTAGCCCTTAAGGCCAGTACTAATAAGACCAAAGAACTGGAAGAGAAGCTTCGTGTATTGAAGTTGGCAAAGTCGTTTTCGGAAACAAATGAAAAAAGTGTTGACATTAAGCAAAAAATTAACGACTTTGTGCAGGAAATAGATAAGTGTATTGTGTTGCTTAAGAAGTAATACAGAAAGTGAAAAGCTCAAATGGGAGAAATCTCAATAAAAATAAATATTGCTGACAGGGTTTACCCGCTAAAGGTGAACATGGAAGAGGAAGAAATTATAAGAAGGGCAGCAAAGCTGATTAACGACCGTATAAAGGAATATCAGGAAAATTATGCGGTAAGAGATAAACAAGACCTGCTATCAATGTGTGTGCTGCACTACGCAACATCATCATTAAAAGCAGATAAAAAGGTAAGCACGGAAGATACCGAGGTTACCGAAAAGGTTTATCAGTTAGATCATTTGCTAAACGACTTTTTTTCTAAACAATAACGTTCTTTAAATAAGCTCAAAGCACAAAGCGGAAAGCCGAAAGCGAAAACCTTTCAGCATTCACCTTTTACCTTTCAGCTCAAAAATGAGCCATTAAGATTTAACCGCAGTTAAATTTTAAGTTTTCACTATTAAAAACTTAACGCTTCAATATCTCCGGATCAAAAAGGAGGCATGCGTTGATCGTGTATTTTAACGGTAACCCGTGGTCCGATACATCCGACAAGAAGTTTTAACAATACATGAACACTTAGAAGTTTAGTTGCGGTTTTTTTATTTTATAACCTAAAAAAGAGAATGAACAGTGTATTATATGTAATTATAGGGGTGCTTTGCGGCGTTCCTACGGGAATCGTCATAGGGCGTTTCCTGCTGCGTAAATTATTCAAAGATCAGGAAGTAGCAGCCCAAAACAAAGTAAAGAAGATATTAAAAGATGCTGAGAACAACGCGGAGATCCTAAAAAAGAACCGTTTGTTAGAGGCAAAAGAGAAATTTTTACAGCTGAAGGCCGAGCACGAGCAGGAAGTAAATGCCAAGAACAATACGCTGAACCAGCGCGAGAATGGCATCAAACAAAAAGAGCAATCTTTTAATCAGAAACTGGAGAACCTTAACCGCAAGGAAAGCGAGCTCGATAATATTCGTAAAAAGCTGGAGCAACAAACCGAGGTAGTTGCTAAAAAGCAGGAAGAGGTTGAACACCTTAAAAATCAGCACGTAGCTCAGTTAGAAAACATAGCAGGCTTAAGCGCGGAAGATGCCAAAAACCAACTGGTTGATAACCTGCGCGAGGAAGCCCGTAGCAAAGCCATGGCGCAGATAAAGGATATTGTTGACGAAGCTAAGCTTACCGCCAATAAAGAGGCTAAAAAGATCGTTATCCAAACCATACAACGTACCGCTACAGAGGCCGCTATTGAGAATACGGTATCTATCTTCAACATCGAGAACGATGAGATAAAGGGCCGTATTATTGGTCGTGAGGGGCGTAACATTCGTGCGCTGGAGGCTGCTACCGGTATCGAGATCATTGTTGATGATACCCCGGAGGCGATCATCCTTTCAGGCTTTGACCCGGTTCGCCGCGAGATAGCCCGTTTGGCTATGCACCGCCTGGTTACCGACGGCCGTATACACCCTGCCCGTATTGAGGAAGTGGTTGCCAAAACTAAAAAGCAGATAGAAGAAGAAATTGTAGAGATAGGCGAGCGTACCGTTATCGATTTAGGTATCAACGGCCTTCACCCGGAGCTGATCCGCATGGTTGGCCGTATGCGTTACCGCTCATCATATGGGCAAAACCTGCTGCAGCACTCTCGCGAGGTAGCTAACTTCTGCGCTACCATGGCGGCAGAATTGGGCCTTAACGTGAAACTGGCAAAACGCGCAGGGTTACTGCACGATATTGGCAAAGTGCCTGATGATAACCCTGAGCTGCCACACGCAATTTTAGGTATGCAATTGGCCGAAAAATACAAAGAGCATCCGGAAGTTTGCAACGCCATAGGCGCCCACCACGATGAAATAGAGATGACCTCGATGTTATCACCTATCATTCAGGTTTGTGACGCTATTTCAGGAGCAAGGCCGGGCGCACGCCGCGAGGTGGTAGAAAGTTATATCAAGCGCCTAAAAGAGCTTGAGGACTTAGCTTTATCATACCCAGGCGTTGAAAAAACATTTGCCATTCAGGCAGGTCGTGAGTTACGTGTAGTGGTAGAGAGCGAGAAGATATCAGACGCACAGTCAGAAGTGTTAGCGGCCGATATCTCTAACCGCATCCAAACCGAAATGACTTACCCTGGTCAGATAAAGGTGACCGTTATCCGAGAAACACGCTCAGTAGCGTTCGCGAAATAATTTATAGCTTTGCACAAGCCCTCTCTGTAAACGGGGAGGGCTTTTTTGTTTTTTAGAGATGGGTAAACAACACCACAAATATTCAAGCCCCGCAAAACCAAAACAGGAAGACCTGCGCCCTGTTGAAGTTTTTTTCGCTCGTTTAGATGCCAGTCATCAAAAGCCAACCAACCGTGTATTGCATTACATTTGCGTGCCGTTGATGGTACTGGGCATATTAGGCATGGCCTGGGCTGTTCCCTTCCCGGAAATTGGCTTTTTAAAGGCCTACAAAGGCTATTTTAACTGGGCCTCTTTTGTAATTGCTATTGCCATTTACTACTACCTCAAGCTATCGCCATTGTTGTCGTATTTTATGCTGTTCCTGATGTTTGGCTTTAGCTACCTCATTATGCAGTTTGAAACATGGGAGAAAGCGGGCGGCCCACAGCTAAGTGCTGTAAGTGTGGGGATATTGCTACTCGCGTTACTTTGCCAGTATATAGGGGGTAAGATAGAAGGTAAAGAAGCTTCTTTTAACGATGATACCAAACTGGCACATGTTACGCCGCTTTGGGTAATGTACAGGCTCACACGTAAGCTCAAATTGCGCTACTAAAGCGCATAAAAAATGCTTCCGGTAGGGAAGCACTTTTTTAGATATTCATTCTTATAGCCTGCGCGGTTACAGGTTTTTCCCCAACTTTTCGAGCATGTCCTGTGGTACTTTTTGCAGATCGAGCACCAGGAAACCGTCAAGGCAATCGGCAAACTTAGGGTCAATGTTAAAGCTGATGATCTTGGCGTTGAGGCCTATGTACTGTCTTAGCAATACCGGTATCTTCATGCTGTGTGTTTCCACTTCAGATATCAGCGCATCGAGCCCTTTGAAAGAGTCGCCGGCTGCCAGCAGGGCGTCAGTATCAATATTCTCAAAGTTTACCTTAAACTTCTTACGGGGTTTAACCAACTGGGCCATGTCGTGGTCAAAGTGGTTGCGATTAATGTAATCAACAATAAGTGATTTACTGAATTTCGAAAAATTATTGCTGATGCTCACCGGGCCTATCAGGTAGCGGTAGCGCGGGTTATCCAGCACATATTTTAATATGCCTTTCCAAAGCAGGAAAAGCGGCAACGGCTTCTGTTGATATTCCTTGCGTATCCATGAGCGGCCAAGCTCCAGGCTTTTCTTTAATACGGGTGTAAATTGCTCCTTAAGCTTAAACAGTTCGTTGATATAAAAGCCCTTTTTACCAACGCTGTAAAATATCTCGTCGCCCAGGCCTATGCGGTAAGCGCCAACAATCGCTTTACCTTCGGTATCCCATATAAACAGGTGGTGGTAATAAATATCGTACTCGTCAAGGTCGGTGGCTTTATTAGTGCCTTCGCCAACCTCACGAAAAGTAATTTCGCGCAAACGCCCAATCTCACGGATGATGCAGGGTATTTCAGACGTAGGTACAATAAAAACTTCATAATTCTTCTCCACCCAAACGCGGTAATTCTCGCGCAGCGGTTCTACTTCTTTTTCCAGTTTATCAGCGGGGGTTTCCGGTACAATAGCCTCAGGCAGCTTTTTTATCTTAAACAGGTTACGCGGACTAAATATCTTTTTCTCTTCATCCAGCCCGGCACCAAGGGCATAGGTTTTGGCACGCAGGTAGTTAAGTATTTTGCCGCTGTTATTGTTGTCGGGGATGTCATTAAACTTAATGGGTTTTCCAATGCGCAGTTTAATGGTATGGCCTTGTTTATTAAATAGTTCTGACGGCAGTTTAGCCGTGCGCAGGGCAGGGTGTATCATGCTCAGCAGGTTAAACAGCAACCCGTTGTTACCGTGGAAATAGATAGATACTACAGGTACTTTAGCCTTAGCGATGATCTTGCCTACAACAGGGTGCCACAGGCGGTCGGTCACCTCACGTTTCTCAACCTTAAAGGTAGATACCTCACCTGCCGGGAATATACCTATGGGGGTACCGTTAGCCAAAAGCTCCAGCGTTGTTTTTAACCCGCTGATGCTCGACGAATGTTCCACATTCTCAAACGGATTTACGGCAATAAAATAATCGGCCAGGTTAGGGATCTTTTTCAGGATAAAGTTGGCCATCAATTTAGCATCGGGGCGGGCCATGGTCAATATCTTTAACAATACCATACCCTCAATACCACCATACGGGTGGTTGGCTATGGCTATAAAGGCGCCATCTTTGGGGATGTGCTTCAGCTCATCTTCATCAAAGTCAACCGTGATACCACAGCCTTCAAGTATGGCGTCAACAAAGTCAGGGCCTACTTTGGGTTGTGCCTGGGCAAATAGTTCGTTTACCTGGTTAATCTTCATTAATTCCATTAAAAGAGCGGCCAGGCCGGGCATTTTAAGCTTATCCAATTTGGTAGCCCTGGCAAACTCTTCGGTGGTAATTATCTTCATGGGTATAAAACGCTGCTAACTATATAAAAAATTACTAATTTAACCTCTTGCTAAACCATATGCCAATCCAAAATGAAGCCAAAGCTAAAAGAACAGTTTTCCATTACTAAAGCAGAATGGAACGGCTTGGTGGTTATGCTGCTGCTGATGGCGCTGGTCATAGCGTCACCATATATTTACAGAGGCTTTCGCAAAGATAATACAATAAATGCAAAGGAGTTTGCCACCGCGGTTGCCCTGTTAGAAAAGCAGAACGCTGGCAGGCAAAATACCATCGAAGGTACGCCTCTTCATTTTGATCCCAATAGTGCTTCCTATGCCGAATGGCAACGGCATGGGCTTACTGATGTGCAGGCCCGCACTATAGAAAACTACCTGGCCAAAGGCGGGCGTTTCCGTAAACCTACAGACCTGAAAAAGATATACGGCATAACCGATTCAATATATACCCGATTAGCTCCGCTGATGAGGATACGGCAGCCGGAAAGCCACAAGGTGCAGGTGATAGAATTGAACAGCGCGGATTCGGCCCGGTTAGTAGGCATTGAAGGCATTGGCCCTGCTTTTGCCAAACGTATAATTTACTACCGCGAACGCTTGGGCGGTTTTGTTAATAAAGAACAGTTGAAAGAGGTTTTTGGTATAGACGAGGTAAAGTATGACGAGATCAAAGGACAAGTAAGGGTAAACCCAAACCGCATCCGTAAAATAAACATCAACACCATTACCTTCGATAAATTGCGCTTATTGCCGTACCTTAATTATAAACAGGTAAACGCTATCATAGAGTATCGTAAGCAGCACGGCAACTACATGGGTATAAATGATTTGGCAACAATTGCCATTATGGATGAGCAAATTTTGCGTAAAATTGAACCTTATTTAATTTATAAATGATAGAACAGCAAATAAAGGAAGCCATACGCGACATTCACGATTTCCCAAAGCCGGGTATAGTTTTTAAGGATGTTACCCCCATACTCAAAGATCCTGAGCTTTGTACCCAAATTAATAACGCTTTTATAGCCAGGTTACAGGATACACGTATTGATGCCGTTGCGGGAGTAGAAAGTAGAGGGTTTTTATTTGGCCTTTCATTAGCGGTACAATTAGGGGTCCCTTTTATACCGGTGCGTAAAGCGGGTAAATTACCTTATTCGGTAAATCAAAAAAAATACGAACTGGAATATGGTAGCGCTACCATAGAGATACACACCGACGCTTTTAAACCCGGCGACCGCATACTCATACATGACGACCTGCTGGCCACCGGCGGCACCGTTACCGCTACCAGCGAACTGATAAAGGAAATGGGCGGCCAGGTAGCCGGCTTTAGTTTTGTAGTGGGCCTGGGCTTCCTTAACGGGCATGAAAAAATAGCCCCTATCAGTGATAATATCATTATTCTGGCCGATTATTAAAGTTTTTAGCTTTAAATTATCGCTTATATTTTTATAGCTGCAACAGTTGCAAAACCCGCTTATTGATAAGATAAGCGGGTTTTATGTTTATAAAAAAAGTATACAAAGTTTAAATTGATAGCTTAAACGCATCATCTGTTTTAATTTCATCCGCACAAAACCAATTGCCCGGAAACCAAAACCCGGCCTACGATCCAATTTTTACAGATGAAACTCAACAGAATTTTAGCTATCGCGCTACTTTTTATTACACCTCTGCAAAAGATATACGCCCAAAGCGGGGTAAAGCAAACCGGTAACGTCGCCGCTGTAACCGTTAGCGGGCAGCAGGTAGATATTACTACGGATAATGCCTTTATAAAACTAACGGTATATAGCCCCACTATCGTACGGGTGCGCATGGATAAGCAAAAGCTCGGCGACGATTTTTCTTACGCGGTTATCGGCACACCTGTCAAAACCCGGGTTACAGTAAACCAAACGGCTGATGAGATCAACATCAATACTGATTCGTTAAAGGTAAATATTAAGAAACAACCCTTTCTGGTAACATTTCTTACCCCAGGCGGCGAAGTGATCAACCAGGACGAACCGGGTTTAACCACATCATGGGTAAACGAATCGGTTACCACCTATAAACATATGCAGGAAAACGAGCATTTTATAGGTTTGGGTGAAAAGACCGGCCCGCTCGACAGAAAAGGAAATGCTTACACTCATTGGAATAGTGATACCTATGCTTATACCACCAACCAGGACCCTATTTATTCAACCATACCGTTTTATATAGGCGTGCACCATCAGGTGAATTATGGTATATTTTTCGATAACACCTGGCAAAGCGATTTTAATTTTGGTGCCAGTAATAACCGGTTCTCATCTTTTGGCGCTAAAGGCGGGGAGATGAACTACTACTTTATTTACCATACGCACATTGCCGACATCATCAGGTCATACACTTCATTAACGGGCCTGATGAAAATGCCGCCTTTGTGGAGTTTAGGCTACCAGCAAAACCGTTACAGCTATTATCCCGAAACCGAGGTGATGCGTATTGCTGAAACCCTAAGAGAGAAGAAAATACCAGCCGATGGTATTACGCTTGATATCCATTACATGGATAAATACAAAGTATTTACGTGGGACGAAAGCCGTTTCCCAAACCCTACATCCATGACCAAAAAACTGGGTGATATGGGTTTTAAGGTAACGCTTATTGTTGACCCCGGTGTGAAGGTAGAAAAAGGCTATGGCACCTACGAACGGGGTGTAAAGGACGATATTTTTGCCAAATACCCCGATGGAAGTTACTATACCGGGCAGGTTTGGCCCGGCTGGTGCCATTTCCCGGATTTTACTAACCCTAAGGGACGGGCGTTTTGGGCTAATGAATTAAAAAAATATGCATCGGAAGGGATAAGCGGTATCTGGAACGATATGAACGAATTTAGTACCTGGGGCCAAAAAGCGCCTGATAATATCCTTTTTAATTATGAAGGTAAAGGCGCGGCACATCCGCAGGTACATAACGTATATGGTTTAGAAATGATCCGCTCGAGCTATGAGGGGTACAAGGCAGCAAGAGAGAACAAGCGGCCATTCATCCTCACACGGTCAGGGTATGCAGGCTTGCAGCGTTACGCGGCTATCTGGACGGGCGACAACCGCGCCGAAAACGACCACATGCTGCTGGGTGTACGCCTGCTAAACAGCCTTGGCCTAAGCGGCGTACCGTTCTCTGGTATGGACGTGGGCGGCTTTACGGGTGGGGCGTCGCCGGCTTTGTATGCGCGCTGGATGCAAATAGGCGCGTTTAACCCTTACATGCGTAACCACTCGGGCATTAATTCTAAGGCATCTGAGCCCTGGGCCTACGGCGAAGAGGTGCTCGAGATCACCCGTAATTACATTAACCTCCGTTATCGTTTGCTCCCTTACCTGTACTCAAGCTTTTATGAAGCTACTCAAAACGGGAGCCCCATCATGCGTTCGCTCACCATTGATTACACACACGACGAAAATGTTTACAACAGCCTATACGAAAACCAGTACATGTTTGGTAAAGCTTTTCTGGTATTCCCGTTTGATGGTGTTACTAATTACGGTAAACTGTATTTCCCGCAAGGCAAATGGTACGATCTTTATAACGGACGGGTACAGCAAGGAAACCAAAAGACCGCTATTGACCTGGGTATCTCAAAGTTGCCGGTTTATGTAAAGGAAAGCAGCATTATCCCAATGCAGTCGCTCGTGCAAAATACCACTCAAACACCAGCGGATACGCTTTACCTGCATATTTATAAAGGCAGTATCAACAATAAATTTGTTTATTATGAAGATGATGGTGCATCATTCAATTACGAGAAAGGGGAGTACTACAAACGCGATATAACATACAACCCAACCAAAAAGTCGATTAGTTTTAGCAGGGTAGAGGGTTCTGCGAAATCTAAATTCAATAACATAAAGCTGATATTGCATGGTTTTAAAGATGGTGGCTTGCCTGTAAAAATCAATGGCAGAACCATGCGCGCCAGTAACGATTTCCAGTCGTTGATGGTGCCAATTTCGCGCTTTGACCCTACAGGCTTTTCTAACCCCGTAGAGGGAGAAAATGTGCAGAGCATTGTATTCCGTAACAGCAGTGACGAACTAACTTTAACCTACCAGGATTAGCAATTTTTAATACCCCTGCGTAACGGCCCGTAACTTATTTTAAGTTACGGGTTTTTTATTGCCGTTTTCATAAAAACCGTGTAACAGCAATTTAATTCAAAGTATAATTACTATTATTACGCTTGGTAAAAGCGGCATTTCAGTGCTATTTACCCCAATTATTCATCCCTCTGTTGCCACTTATATGAAATTGTTGTTACGGGTACTGTTAGTATTACTGTTAATTAGCCCTGTCGCTGCTTTTAGCAAGCAGACAGATAGCCTATTGACAGCTTTAAAAACGGCACTGAGCAAAAAGGACGTTTATGATGGTGCCAAGCAAAGCCGTATACAAAAATTAAGGCAGCAGTATCAAAATACGCCTCCCGGCGATCATACCCGGCAGTATGAGCTATGCCTGGAATTATATGAGGAGTATAAATCATATCAGTACGATTCTGCTTATGTGTACGTGAACAAACTGAAGGATATCAGTACGGCTATCAATGATATGTCTCGTGCGTACTACAGCCAGATCAAACTTGGCTTTATTTTGCTGTCGTCGGGCATGTTTAAGGAAACTTTTGATGTAATGAGGGTGATTAACCCCAGGGTGCTTAACGATAGCATGCGTAAAGAGTACTATTTTATTATGTACCGCTGCAATAGCGACCTGGCCAAATATAACAGCGATAAATACTTTACACCGCATTACATAAGTGGGGCCAATGCTTACATTGATTCGGCCATTCAGTTAACCGCCCCGCGGTCGGTAGAGCGCATTTACTACACCGGTTTAAAACACGTGGGTGAAAATGATAACGCGGCAGGAGCGGCAGAGTTAGGCAAACTGATTGGCCCCAAAACAGATATATCCATGCACTTGCGGGCCATGGTAGCCTGTTCGCTCGGGCAGATGTTTATTAACAACGGGGAAAAGGAAAAAGGATTAGATATGCTTATCCGGTCGGCTATAGCCGATGTTAAATCGTCTACCAAAGAAACCGTTGCGCTCTTTAGCCTTGCCGAACAATTGTATAAGACAGGGGAGGTTAAAGACGCCTATGAATTTATACAATTGGCCAAAGCCGATGCTGATTTTTATGGAGCCCGGCAGCGTAAGATACAGATCGGAGCTATTTTACCGGTAATTGCCGCTGAGGAGCTGAATAACAGCGAACAGCAAAAACGAAAAATTCTTGGCTATCTCGCCGCTATTACAGCACTGGCCTCGCTGGTGATTATTTTTCTGGTAATGATATATAAGCAATTGGCCAAGCTGAAACATAAAGAGAAAGTAATAGAGGAAAAGAACACGCTGCTGAAGGATATCAATTATAAATTGGGCGAAGATGCCCATATTAAGGAAGAGTACATAGGCCAGTTCTTTAAAGTCATCTCGGGCTATATTCTGAAGCTCGAAAAATTAAAAATGTCGGTTGATACCAAGCTTTCCATCAAAAAGTATGATGATATCCGGGGAATCATGAATGATATCAACATCAAAAAGGAGCGGGAAGTGCTTTACCATAGTTTCGATCATATTTTCCTAAAGATATTCCCCAACTTTATTACCGTATTTAATTCGCAGTTTGAGGAGAAGGATCAGATATGGCCGCATGAGCACGAAGTATTAAATACCGACTTACGGATATTTGCCCTCATTAGGATGGGTATAAACGATAATGAAACGATTGCCAAGATACTCGAGTACTCGGTAAATACCATTTACGTGTACAAAATGAGGATAAAGGCTAAGGCCAAAAATCCTGAACAATTTGAGCAATGTATTATGCAGATAAAGGCGGTTGAACCGGTTGATTAGCAAGGCTGGAGTGAGTACACTTTAAAAACTATTTAATGCGTTTTTGAGCATCAAATGCCTTTTTTTAGCTTAAAATATCGTTATATTTTTAAAGCTTTTTAAATATATAATTATTTGATAATCAATAATATAGTTTTTATAAATCTTATATTTTTCAATTGCTGGTGCAAAATAGTAGGTATTAACGATAAGTACACACATATTTGTATGAGGAAACAAAAATTTTACAAGTTTAGGCTTGCTTAATAATTGATTTCCAAAGCGCGAAAGCGATTATAAACCAATAAAACCAAAAGGTATTTTTTAGCGGCCAAGGCCATGTTACTTATTCACGTTGCGGGAACGTTGGTTTCTGCTGTTTGGTGATATGGCTGCCTGTGCTATAAGAACTTTATATAACCAATTATTAATTAAACCACAAACTATGCAATTTAAACACTTACTCGCTTTTTGTTTTTTTGCTTTAACCTGCCTGTTTGTTCAGCCTGCATTGGCCCAGAACAAAGTAATTACAGGTAAGGTTATCGATAAAAAAGACAACTCGCCATTAATTGGCGTATCAGTAGGCGCTCCGGGCGGTTCAGGTACATTAACTTCTGTTGATGGTACCTTCAGGCTATCTGTACCGGCATCTGTAACCAGCCTTAATTTCACCTACATTGGTTACAAATCTCAAACCGTGGCATTAAACGGCCAAACTTCATTATCAGTTAGCCTCGAATCGGCCAGTACTAACCTTAACGAGGTGGTGGTAATTGGTTACGGTACCCAGCGTGTAAAAGACGCTACCGGTTCCGTAGCTTCATTAAGCCCTAAAGACTTTAACAAAGGTGTTATTGCTACTCCCGAGCAGTTATTGCAGGGCCGCGTAGCGGGTGTATCGGTTACGCCGGCAAGTGGTGAGCCGGGTGCAGGTGCAACTATTAACATCCGTGGTGCAAGTTCTATCCGTTCAGGTAGCAGCCCTCTTTATGTGGTTGACGGTGTGCCTTTGGATAACGGCGGTACCGCAGGTGGTTATGACAGTGGCGCGGGTAGCGCTTCGGCACGTAACCCGTTGGCCTTTATCAACCCAGCTGATATCGAAAACATTTCAGTGTTGAAAGACGCGTCATCTGCGGCCATTTACGGTTCACGTGGTGCCAATGGTGTAATCCTGATCACTACGCGTAAAGGGCGTAAAGGCGCAGGTATACAATTTGGTGCCAGCACCAGTATATCAAACGCTGCTAAAACGTATGACCTTTTGGGTCGCGATCAATTCCTGAAAAGCGTAGCCGCTGTAGGTGCTGATGCAACAGCTGTTGATTACGGCGGTAATACCGATTGGCAAAAGCAAATACTGCGTACAGCTGTTTCGCAAAACTATAACTTAGCTTTCGGCGGCGCCAGCAATACCGGTAATTACCGTGCATCAGTTGGTTACGATGATCAGCAAGGTATTGTAAAAAATACTAACCTTAAACGTTTTACAGGTCGTATCAACGCGTCACAGTCTTTCTTTAAAGATGTAGTTAAGTTTGATCTTACCTCATTGTATTCAAACGTAAAAAACCAATACGCGCCAATTACCAACAACGCGGGTTTCAATGGTTCATTGATCGGTTCAGCCATCCAGCTTAACCCAACTGCGCCGGTATATGATGCAAATGGTCGTTACTTTAACATTAATGGTTATGATGCTAACGGTTTCCCGGTAGGTAACAGCTTCCGTAACCCGGTTTCAATGCTTAACCAGATTGATGACCGCGATAACATTAACCGTTACCTGAATAACTTAACCGCAACAATCAAATTCTTTGATGGGTTTTATTACAAAGGCAACATAGGTGTTGATATATCTCGCAGCTTGAGGAAAACCTTCTTTGATCCGTACATTGTAGGTTTTACCGATCAAACCAATATCCGCGATTTTAACGTGCCTTCGGCAACTATTAATGGCCGTGGTATATTACAGTACAACGAGTTAACCAGCGTTACTACTGAGCATACTTTAAATTATGACAAGAAGTTCAGTAACAACAGCCAGTTAACCGCATTGGTAGGTTATTCTTACCAAACGTATAAAAACTTCTATCGCAGCCAGTTTGGTTGGGGCAGCGGTGGTAAATACCTTAAAAATTACGACCAGTTCCAGAATCACCTGGCTTATCCGGTAGGGGATAGTAGCAAATATCAGCTGCAGTCATACTTTGCACGTGTAAACTATTCTTATAAAGACCGTTATATTGTTACCGCTACTGTAAGGCGCGATGGTTCATCTCGCTTTGGTGAAAACCACCAGTATGCCAACTTCCCTGCACTTGCCGGTAAATGGCGTATCTCTAACGAGAGCTTTATGCCTAAAGGCGGTTTCTTTGATGATTTAGCATTGAGAGTTAACTGGGGTAAAACCGGTAACCAAGACTACCCATCATACGCTTCTCTGGCTTTAAAACAGCTTAATTACTACGGTACTTCAACCACACCACTTAACGCGGCTAACCCTGATCTTAAATGGGAAACACAAACCGCATACGGTGCAGGTTTAGACTTCACCTTCCTTAAAGGACGTGTAACAGGTAGTGTTGATTATTTCAATAAATCACAAAAAGACCTGCTGTTCCTGCAAGATCTTGCACAGCCAGCAGCGGTTAACCGTTATTGGGTAAATTTACCGGGTAATGTGCGTAACACTGGTGTGGAGTTGGGCTTAAATGTATCAGCTATCCAGGGTAAAGACTTTAGCTGGGATATCTCTTACAACATGACATTGATCAAAAACCGTGTTGAAAACTTCGGTAACCGTAACGTGATCACCGGTAACATTGATGGTCAGGGTCTGTCTGGCGCTTACTCACAGTTTATTGGTAACGGCTATCCGTTATATACCTTTAACGTACCTGTGTACAGTGGCCTTGATGCAAATGGTTTTGGTATTTATCCTAATGGTATTGATGCCGCTACACCACAAGGCAGTCCGCTTCCAAAATTCATTGCAGGTTTAACCAACAACTTCAGCTATAAAAACTGGACCCTGAGCTTCTTCCTGAACGCGCAAACCGGTTTCTATATCTACAACAACACAGCTAACGCGTTCTTCTATAAAGGCAACCTGGTTAGCGGTCGTAACGTAACAAAAGCAGTTGCAGCCACTAATGAAAACCCGCTTAACTCAGGTGAGGTATCAACCCGTTTCCTTGAAAAAGGCGATTTCTTGCGCTTACAAAATGCAAGCCTGGGTTACACATTCCCTATCAAAGGCAGTGCGATCAAATCATTACGTGTAAACTTCACCGGCCAAAATATATTCCTGATAACAAAGTACAGCGGTCTTGATCCTGAAATTAACACAAACAAAGAAAGAAACGGTGTACCTTCACGCGGTATAGATTATACGGCTTACCCAAGTGCACGTACTTTCACTTTAGGTTTAAATGCAGGTTTCTAATAAAATATTTAGTATGAAAAGGATAACAGTTAAATTAGCAATTTGCAGCCTGGCTCTTATAGCTACTGCAGGTTGTAAGAAGCTAAATGAGACGGTATACGGCTCAAAATCAGTAGATGATGGTGGCGCGTCATCTTCATCAGACCTTAACGGTGTTTATTCTCAGCTTTTCGGGCAAACCGACCAGGCTAACACCTATGCCTTGCAGGAACATTCAACAGACGAAATGATGGGCCCTACCCGCGGTACCGACTGGGGCGACTTTGGTACATGGCGCAAGTTACATACCCACACTTGGACGCCATCACATAACCAGGTAAATGATACCTGGGACCAGTTGAATATCGGTGTTTACCGTGCAACACAGGTTATTGACCGTGCAACAGATAACAGCATTAAAGCACAGGCCCGTTTCTTACGTGCCTACTTTATGTTCCAGATCGTTGACCTTTACGGCCAGGCTCCTTTCCGCGATCCGGCTGCGCCAAACTCGTCAATACCAAAAGTATACGCACGCCCGGAAGCAACCAATTTTATCATCGCAGACCTGAGATTTGCTGACGCTAACCTGACCAATAGCGTAGCTAACATTGGTGTTGCCAGCAAAGCTGCGGCTGATGCGTTATTAGCCAAGGTTTATTTGAATAAGGCGGTATATACAGCAGGTACTGTTGGTGGTCCGTTCACGTTTGCAAAATCGGATATGGACTCGGTGATATTTTATGCCAACGCGGTAACCGCGGCGGGTTACACACTGGAACCGGCAGGTAAATATTTCCAGGATTTCGCATGGGATAACTCAGACCAGTCACGTGGAAATATCTTTGGTATATACAACACTCCTGCAGTGGTTAAAGCTTCAGCAAAAAACCGCTGGAAAATGGGCCTGCACTATAACCAAACACCTGATGGCTGGAACGGCTTTACCACCCTGGCTGATTTTTATGACTCATTCCAGGCAAGTGATGAGCGCCGTGGCGTGGCTTATCCGGGCCTTACCGATAAGGTAGGTTTACGTGCCGGTTTCGCAGTTGGGCAGCAGTATGGCCCGGGCGGTAAAGTGTTAAAGCAACGCGGTGGACAGCCACTGGTATTTACACGTGAGGTAAACCTTAACTTCTCTACAGAAGCACAGGGTATCCGTGTGTTTAAATACTTCCCGCACCCTAATGCCGATGGAACTGTCCCTGATAACAGCGAAGATAACGACTACGTTATCCTGCGTTATGCCGACGTATTGCTAATGAAGGCAGAAGCGATATTCCGTGGCGGTACAGATCCGCTTGGCCAAACACCGGCTGCGCTTATGAACCTCATCAGTGTTCCGCGTGGTGGTAAAACTTACGCTGCTGTTACCGAATCTGATATCCTTGCAGAGCGCGGCCGTGAGTTGTACTGGGAAGGCTGGAGAAGAAATGACCTTATCCGTTTCGGTAAGTTCAACGATCCGGTTGACCAGCGCCCTAACCAAACTGATAAAACACGTACTTTATACCCTATTCCTCAGCGTGCGGTTGATACCAACCCTAACCTGAAACAAAATGCGGGTTATTAATTGTAAACCTGTTTCCAATTAATTATATTTGATTTAAACGTAGCGAAGCAATTCGCTACGTTTGTTTTTTCCGAGCTATAGTGATGCTTAAAAAGAGTAGTTTTTTACCCCTGCTATTTATTCTTTTTGGTTTTACCTCCTGCCATAAGTCGGGCGTGGAAAATCCTTTGTTTACCCTTCAGGACAATAGCGCCGTGGGTATTGATTTTGCCAACATGCTTAACGTGCAGGACCGTACCAACGTGTTCTCGTTCCGTAATTATTACAATGGTGGCGGCGTAGCCATAGGCGATGTAAATAATGATGGGTTAAACGATGTGTACCTCACCTCCAATCAGGGGGGCAACCACCTGTATCTTAACCGCGGTAACTGGAAGTTTGATGATGTTACCGATAAAGCCGGTGTTAAAGGTACCAAGTACTGGAGCACAGGCGTAACCATGGTTGATATTAATGCCGATGGCTGGCTGGATATTTATGTGTGCCACAGCGGTAATATCATTGACCGTAAAGGAAACGAACTTTTTATTAACCAGCATGATGGCACTTTTAAAGAAGAAGCCGCGAAGTATGGGCTGGTTGATAATGGCCTGTCAACCCAATCTATCTTTTTTGATATGGATAATGATGGCGACCTGGACTGCTTTATCCTTAATAATTCATTCAGGCCTATCGGTTCTTTTGATTTCAGCAGGAATCTGCGCGCCGTGATTGACCCGCTTGGCGGGGCCAGGCTTTACCGTAATGATGGCGGGCATTTTACCAACGTGACCCAGCAGGCAGGCATTTATTCCAGCGATATTGGTTTTGGGCTTGGCGTTTCCGTGGCTGATGTCAATAACGATGGATACCCGGATATCTATGTATCTAATGATTTCTTTGAGCGCGATTACCTGTACATTAACCAGCATAACGGCACTTTTAAGGAGGATATCCAGAACGAGATGGGGCACCTGAGCCTGGCATCCATGGGCGCTGACATTGCCGACATCAATAACGATGGTAACCTGGATATATTTACCACCGAAATGCTGCCCGAAGGGGATAAGCGGCTCAAAAAAATGACCTCGTTTGAATCATACGATGTGATTAAGCTTAAACAGCATGATGGTTATTTTAATCAGTTTATGCAGAATTGCCTGCAGCTGAACAATGGCGATGGCACTTTCTCGGAGATCGCTTTTAGCGCGGGAGTACCAGCTACAGACTGGAGCTGGGGAGCCTTATTTTTTGATATGGATAATGACGGCTGGAAAGATATTTTTGTATCTAACGGCATCTATAAAGATCTTACCGACCAGGATTACGTGGAGTTTTTAGGCAACCGCGAAAACATGGACAAAATTGCCGAAAAGAAAAAGTTTGACTACAAGGATTTTACCAATAAAATGATATCCACGCCATTGGTGAGTTACGCGTACCATAACAATAAGAACCTTACTTTTACCAATGAGATGGTTAATTTTGGCTTGGATAAGCCTTCATTCAGCAATGGCGCGGCCTATGGAGATTTGGATAATGATGGCGATAACGACTTGATCGTGAACAACGTGAACATGCCGGTATCGGTATATAAAAGTAATGCCGAGCGTTTACACAATAACCATATACAACTCAAATTTACCGGCCCGGGGCAAAACCGGTTTGGTGTAGGCACAATGGTAAAGGTTTTTGCCGGTAGCCAGCAGCTAACCTGTTACCACCAGCCAACACGGGGTTTTCAAAGCAGCACGTCGCCCAACTTGATGACCATCGGTTTGGGTAAGATCGGCAAAATTGATTCCATGCAGGTGATCTGGCCGGGAGGTAAATACCAAACCCTTAAAAATGTATCTGTAAATAAAGTTTACGCCTACAATTTTACTGATGCCGGCAGGCAATACAATTATATAAAGCCGGTAGTTAAGCCCCTGTTTATCGAAACAGAGCAAACCCTGTTTGACTCCGTACCCAAACATACCGAAGACGGGTTTATCGACTTTGATAACGAGCGGCTGATGCTCCAGATGCTCTCTACCGAGAACCCATACATGGCTAAAGGTGATATCAATAATGATGGCCTCGACGATTTTTATTTCGGTAGTTCAAAGGATAGCCCCGCGGCTATTTATGTGCAGCAAAAGAACGGGCATTTTAAACAATACATTCCGCCCGATCTGGCAAAGCAAACCTATCTGGAAAATGCCGGCGCCGCCTTTGGTGATTTCGATGGCGATGGCGACCAGGACCTCATTATTGGTGTGGGCGGCAATGCCGAAGAGGCGGGCACTAATATTTACTTCCCAAGGTTTTACGAGAATGATGGTAAGGGTAACCTGCACCGCAATCCGCAAAAGATGATACCGGCGGCGGTAAACGCTTCCGTTATTGTAGCGGCAGACTATGATAAGGACGGGCACCCCGACCTGTTTATTGGCGGCAGAAGCGTTCCGGGTACGTATGGCGAATCGCCTAACTCATACGTGATGCATAACGATGGTACAGGCCACTTTACTGATGTTACCAAGCAGGTTTTAGGCACGGATAAACCCGGTATGGTTACATCCGCGGTGTGGGCCGATATAGACGGCAATGGTTACCCTGACCTTATCATCGCAGGAAACTGGATGGGTATACAGGTATACCGTAACCAGGGTGGTAAGTTTACTCCTGATAAACAACTTGACCAATATAAAGGCTGGTGGAGCAGCCTGGCCGTAGCCGATGTAAATGGCGATGGCAAACCCGATATAATTGCCGGGAACCTGGGGCTAAATAGTAAGTTCAGAGGGACGGATAAAGAACCCATGCGGCTATACGTAAAAGATTTTGATGGTAACGGTACCAAAGAATGTGTAGCATCAATATACCGCGAGCACCAGCCATACGTTTTTCATATGAAGCCCGACCTGGTAGGCCAGATGCCCATACTAAAAAAGAAATACCTGAAATATGCCGACTACGCCGGGAAAACATTTAACGAGGTGTTTACTGATGATATGTTGCAGGGCGCCGAGGTACACGAAATAAATTACTTTACTTCATCGGTATTTATGAACAATGGTAACGGTAAATTTACAGCGCAGGTGTTGCCTTATTATGCGCAATTATCAAGCGTAAATACTATTTTATGCGACGATATTGATGGTAGTGGCATCCCTTCCATAATGCTTGGGGGCAATTTTTACGGTTTTAAACCCGAGGTTGGTCGCCTGGATGCCAGTTACGGTCAGTTGTATAAATACACGAAGAACGGATTTGAATATTATCCACCGGTAAAAAGCGGTATCAGGCTCAACGGTCAGGTACGCTCGTCGTTACTGATCAGGAACGCGAAAGGCCGGAAGTATTATCTGTTTGGGTTTAATGATGATAAGCTGAGGGCTTATACACTACGATAAGCAATATGCCAAAACAAAAAGCGAAACAGCCAAAAGCGAAACCGCTCATCTATAAAAAGTTGCTGATACTTTGCTGCATCATCGCGGCCGGCATTGCCGTGTATACCTCGTGCCGCACTAATAAACAGGGCGCGGCTATATTTAAGCTCCTGCCTGCCGAGAAAACCAATGTTAGTTTTGTAAACAAAAATATCGTAACCGATTCGGTAAACATCCTGGATTATCTGTATTTCTACAACGGTGCGGGTATGGCCACTGCCGATTTTAATAACGATGGACTGGAAGATATTTATTTCGTATCCAACCAGCAGGGAAATAAGCTGTATCTCAATAAGGGCAATCTCAAGTTTGAGGATATTACCGCTAAGGCAGGCGTTGCAGGCACCGGCAACTGGAAAACCGGAGTAACCATTGTGGATATTAACGGCGATGGCTTAAAGGATATTTATGTGAGCGTGGTATCCAACTACAAAACCTTTAAAGGTAAAAATCAGCTGTATATTAATAACGGCGACCTCACCTTTACCGAATCAGCGGCCAAATACGGGCTCGATTTTTCCGGTTTTTCCACCCAGGCATCTTTTTTTGATTACGATAAGGACGGCGATCTGGATATGTTCCTGCTTACCTCGTCTGTACACAGTAATGATACTTATGGCGATTCCACCCAGCGCTTTAAGGTCAGCCATGACGCAGGGGATCACCTTTTCAGGAACGATAACGGCCACTTTACCGATGTTACTACCGGTTCGGGCATCTACTCGGCACCCATTGGCTATGGGCTTGGCGTAAGTGTGGGCGACCTCAACAACGATGGCTGGGACGATATTTACGTGAGTAACGATTTTTTTGAGCAGGATTATTACTACATCAATCAGCACAACGGCACTTTTAAGGAGGAAATGAAAAGCGCCTTCGGTCACACCAGTTTGTTCTCCATGGGCAACACGCTTGCCGATGTGAACAAGGATGGCCACCTCGATGTGATCAGTACCGACATGCTGCCCGGTGAGATGAAAGCGCTGAAGTCGACCATTAACGACGAACCGCTTGATATTTACAACCAGGAAGTAAGTGCCGGTTATTATTACCAGTATTCCAAAAACAGTTTGCAGTTAAATGTAGGTAACGGGAAGAAATTTGTGGACATATCCCTGTATTCGGGTATGTCCGCGACCGACTGGACGTGGTCGCCCCTGGTGCAGGATTTTGACATGGATGGCCGCAAGGATATGTTTTTTTCAAACGGTATAAAAAAGCGTTTGAACGATATGGATTACCTGAAGTATCTGGGCGACCCAAACGTGATAAAGGATTTTAAGACCAGCCGTTTCTTTGATAAAGAAAAGATCAATCTCATGCCCGACGGCCAGGTACATAACTATTTGTACCAGGGAGCCAATGATCTGAAATTTACCGATATTTCATCCGGTAATGATATGGTAGATCCGTCTATCTCCTCAGGAGCGGTAGCGGTTGACCTGGACAATGATGGCGACCTTGATCTGGTAACCAATAATATGGACCAGCCTGCCTTCATCTACCAGAACATGACCATGGAACATGCGGGCAAAGCAAAACCATCATATATTAAACTTACCGCGAAGTATAACAAAGGCAATCCTGATGCTATTGGTGCTAAGTTTTACCTGCGTTCGGTGCAGCAGGTAGACCATCAGGAAATACAAACCAGCACCGCTTATGCCAGTACACAAAACAGCAACCTGTTGTTTACCTTTTTGCCTGGTGATAAGCCTGTAGATATGTTGGTAATATGGCCGGATAACTCTTACGAGGTGATCAATAACTTCTCGCTAAATAAGAAATCGGTAATCAGCTATAAAAAGGAGGATACGCGTACAACGACTGATATCAACGGCCTTATAGCCGGTTACATTAATGGAAAAAGGCAATTTACCTATACCGATGTTAAAGCCAGTGTATTAGCCAGCATTGCTCCCAATGAAACGCCCGATTTTAATTATTACAACTTATTACCGCATACTTACCTTCCGCATATTCCCGCGGTAGCTGTTGCGGATGTAAATAACGATGGGATAGAGGATATCTATGTGGGCGGCGTAGAGAATGAAGACAAATATCTATTGGCAGGTGCCGGGAATGGTAAATTCAACAAAATAGCGGTAGAGGCATTTACCGCAGATAAGGCGATGGCGGACGTTGACGCGCAATGGCTCGACGTAAATGGCGATGGCCTGCAGGACCTGTTGGTGACCACTGCCAGCCATCCGTTTATTGAGGCCGAGAAACGTAAGCAACCAAGGCTGTACATCAATAAAGGGAACTTCAAGTTTGAGGCCAAAGCGCTGCCAAAAATTACCATGCAGCCCTCGCAGATATTTGTTTATGACTTTAACGGTGACGGTCGCCAGGATGTGATGCTGGTGAGCGCGGTACCTTTCCGTGATTATACCATGGCGGCAGAGTCGGTGGTTATGCTGAATAATGGAAGCGGTAATTTTAGTTTAGCACCAAAAACCAGCTACCCGGAATTAACATCTATCAAATATATCAGCAGCATTAGTACTGCCGACGTAAATGGCGATGGTAAGCAGGATGTAATTGTGAGCGCCGAATGGCAGCCGGTACAGGTTTTTTTAAATAAGGGAAACAAACTGGTTAAGCAAAATATTCCCGCGCTTGATGAGCAAAAGGGTTGGTGGCAATCAGCTCTTGTAACAGATATAGATGGCGATGGTAAACCCGACCTGCTTGCCGGTAACTGGGGACTAAACAATAAATACAACGTAGCGCCCGGGCAGCCACTGTACGCTTACAATAACGATATTGATAATGATGGCAAGAACGACCTGATCCTGTCTTACTTTTATGAAAGCAAATACTATCCGTTCAGGCCTAAGAATGATCTGGAACAGGAGTTGCCTTTCCTGAAAAAGGAGTTCCTGAGTTTCCAGAAAATGGCCGATAAAACTACCGAAGAGATATTTAAGGATAAGATAAAAGATGAGGGCAGGCTGGAGGCCAATCAATTTAATACGGTTTTTGCAAGTGATGTACTGAATACGAAGAATGTTTTGGCACTGCCTTACCTGTATCAGCAGGCGCCTGTACGCTCGGTTATCGCTTTAAATAATAAGGACAGGGATATTCTGCTTAGCGGTAACTTTTGGGGTGTTGTACCTTACGAAGGTAAATATGATGCGCTGGGCCTGGTAGCCACACATTATGATAAGGCCAGGAAGCAGTTCTCGCAACCAGAATACTGGATAAACAGCCTGCTCAACTCTCAGGAGTTAACTCATATTTATCCTTACAAAACAGCCACAGGTAAAAGCTTTATTGTTACCACATATGATGGTAAACTGGTGCTGGTTACCCGTTAACTAAAAAATGGGCCACGATAAAGTTGTATGCCATTGGCTGGTATCAGGATGAGTGGAGCGGTCGGTAACCAGCAGCTCATAAGGCATTGCCGGTGATATCAGGTGGTGGTCCTTTTGATAGCGCTTTAATTGCCTGAAGGCGTTTTTAACATTACCCGGCCCACCATTTACACTGGTTTGTAATAAGTTGCCACCCAATACCATTTTTTCCATCTTAATGCTGCTATTGGCGCTAAATGGCTTGTTTACCGGCAGCGCTACAGTTACCTGGTAAGCGTTTTCATCTGTTTGGTGAACGTTAAGCATGGGCGTTGCCAACTGTTGCAGGTGCTGCTTTCCGGCTTCGTTTTTCAATTGATTAATGAGTTTATAAACCACATCATTTGCCGGATAAGTGGTTGTTTGGGTGGCCGTAACCATCATGTACTCATAGTCTATCTTCTTAATACCAAAGGTAAAGCCGTAAACATTGCTATCGGCCTGCATGAATTTTTTAAAAATACGGAGTATGTCCTGTAGTTCGCCGCCCAGCTTTTTTATTTCAAGATATTCTTGCACACGTTTTACAGGATTAAGACTGGTTTGCATCTCTACGGTCCAGTAAACCATGCATGAGCCTTCTTCTATGCTGTTATAGGTAAGGCTGATGCCGGCTTTTGTGTTGCCATAGCTGATCAAAGCGGGCATGCTGCCGTTGGTGTTATCATGTAGGGTAAAAGCCATATTTTTATAAGTATAAAGGGAGCTGTCCTGGGTGTTGGATTTGCCCGGCCACCACTTTTGCCATGCCCGCTTATTCACCAGGTACTTGGCCACATTCATATCGCTCGCGTCGATCTGTACAGCATTGGTGGTTTTTATTTTTTCGGGAATAATAAAATATATACTGATAAATACAAGCAGCAGTAAAGCTAAAACTATAAGGGCCGGTTTCTTCATAATCCTACAGCAAATTCAAAAAGTACAACCCCTGATGGTGGCGTAATTAAGGCGGTAAAAATAATTATTTAATAGTGTAAAAATCAACCTAAAAAATGTATTCCCCCGTGCGTTAAAACCATTATATTTAGCCTTTAAACAATTAAACCAATACCAGCCGGCCCAAAGCCCGCCGGGCTGTTTATAAGCCTTTAATTAAACTATGAACCGTTACCTGTTTTTGTTTGCATTTGCAGCGATATGCCTTGCCTCATGCAAAAAAGCCGATTACCAGAAAGTAACTCATAACCCCGAGCTATACCGCGCTACAGTAAAAAAACTCAATGATATTGTACTGGAAAATAATTTCCCGCCGGTAATTGCATCACGTAATTATGTATACGCCAACATTGCCGCTTATGAGGTAATAGCCGCCGGCGACCCTTCACATTACCGCTCGCTTGCGGGGCAAATTAAACATATGCCCGCCATGCCTAAGCCCGAAAAAGGTAAGGATATCGATTTTCAATTCGCTTCCCTGTTATCCTTTTGTTATGTAGGTAACGCGGTTACTTTCCCTGAAGGCAGCATGTTTGTTTATGTGGACGAGTTAAAGAAGAAAGCTAAAGATGCCGGTATGCCTTCTGATGTTTTTGAAAACTCCGTGGCTTATTCTGATACCGTAGCCAAGAGCATCATGAAGTGGAGCAAAAAAGATAACTACGCCCAAACACGGTCGGCAAGCAAGTACACCGTTGTGCGTAAGGATGGCCGCTGGATACCTACGCCACCAATGTACGCGCAGGCTCTTGAGCCGCACTGGGGCGAGATACGCCCGATGGTGCTTGATTCTGCCGCGCAGATACCCGCGCCTGAGCCGCCGGCCTATAACATGTCCGATAAGAATAGTGTGTTCTATAAAAATGTGATGGATGTGAAAGGCAAAATAGACGGCCTTACCCCCGAACAAAAGCATATGGCCGATTTCTGGGACGATAATGCCTTCAAGCTAAATGTGATAGGCCATGCATCGTTCGCTACAAAAAAGTTTGGCCCGGCAGGGCATTGGATGAATATTGCCGGCATCGGCTCAAAAATGGCCAATGCTGATTTCAATACTACGGTGGCTGCATACACCAAGGCTTCAATAGCTTTATTTGACGCGTTTATTAATTGCTGGTATGTTAAATACCAGGCCAATAGCGTACGCCCCGAAACGGTGATCAATAAGTTGATAGACCCCGACTGGAAGCCCTACATCCAAACACCACCATTCCCCGAATATATTAGCGGGCACGCGGTTATATCAGCCGCTGCCGCGGAAGCGTTAACAGATAGTTTTGGGGATAATAAAGCGTATACTGATTCTTCTGAATCTGAGTTTGGCATACCTCCGCGTTCTTTTAAATCATTCAGGCAGGCAGCAAAAGAAGCAGCCATCTCACGTGTTTATGGTGGCATCCACTATAAAATTGCCTGTGATGTGGGCAACCAGACAGGTGTTAAAATAGGCGACCTCGTAAACCATAAGTTACAATTAAAGATCAAGTGACGTATATGAAAAGTGTTATTGCTTTGCTCGCCGGTATGGCCATCAGCATAAGTACAACCGCCCAGTCCATAAACCCATGGGTGATAAAAGCTGATAAGATTGACCCTAATAACTACTACGGTATCACTGTGGCAAACGGCATGATCGGTATTGTATCATCGCCCGAACCCTTCAAGGTAAAAAATGTGGTATTGGCAGGCGCTTATGACCTGTACGGCCGTGGCAGGGTGAGCAACTTTTTGAACAGCTTTAATCTCCTCAATATGTACCTGGAGGTAGATGGCCGACGACTCGACGGTAAAATGGTAAGCAATTACCGCCAGGAACTGGATATGCAGCACGCCGCCATGACCACTACGTTTGATTATGGCGATAAGGCAACCATTAAATATACTTATTACTCACTACGCCAGTTGCCGTTCACTGTGTTAACAGATGTGAGCGTCATAGCGAAAAAAGCTATCACCATTACCGCTGCCAGCGTAATGGAAGCTCCTGACGCTTTAAAGGAAGTACAAAACTACTATAACGAGATAGACCGTCCGCATGTAACCATTAGTCTGCTAACATCAACGGCTAAATCACCAACCGGCAAATTGCAGCTTTGTGCTTCAACGTCTTTTTTGTTTAACGAGGAGCATGGCATAGAGCCGCGTGTTATCCACGAGATGTGGGACAATAACATGCACCTGATGAAATTTAGCAAAGCCCTGAGCGCTGGGCAAACCTACCAATACGGTGTTACCGGTTCTTCCATCACATCAGCCCACCACGCCGACCCATTAAATGAAGCCGAGCGCCTCACCATCTTCGCCAAGCTGGAAGGCAAGGACAGGCTTATCCAGTTCCATAACAAAGCCTGGGACGAGCTATGGAAAAGCGATATCCAGATCGAAGGTGACGCGCAGGCGCAGCAGGATGTGCATAGCATGCTGTACCACTTGTACTCCTTCTCGCGTGCAGGTACCGCATTGTCGCCATCACCAATGGGTTTATCAGGCTTGGGTTATAACGGCCACGTTTTTTGGGATACCGACCTTTGGATGTACCCCGCCATGCTGGTATTGCATCCGGAGATAGCCAAATCAATGGTGGAGTACCGTTTTGAACGTTTGGAGAATGCCCGCAAGAATGCTTTTTCACATGGTTATAAAGGAGCGATGTTCCCTTGGGAGAGCGCGGATAGTGGGGTAGAGGAAACACCGGTTTGGGCATTGAGCGGTCCGTTTGAACATCACATCAGCGCTGATGTGGGTAACGCCGCCTGGTTGTACTATTGCGTAACGCAAGACAAGCAATGGCTGCGCGAAAAGGGCTGGCCGCTGTTATCCGCCACTGCTGATTTTTGGGCCAGCCGTGTAGAACGTAATGGTCCGGGGCATTATGATATTAAGAACGTGGTAGCTGCAGATGAATGGGCAGAAAATATTGACAATAATGCATTTACCAACGCGGCCGCGAAAGCGAACCTCATGAATGCCACAGCTGCGGCACAGATTTTAGGCATACAAGCCGATACCGACTGGGTGAATGTGGCCAACAACATCCCGATCCTGAAAATGAGCAACGGCGTAACACAGGAACATGCGCAATACAAAGGCGAAGGTATTAAGCAAGCAGACGTTAACTTGCTGGCCTATCCGCTGAAAACCATTACTGATCCGGCACAGATCAAAAAAGATTTGGAATATTATGAAACCCGCGTGCCCAATGAAGGCACACCCGCTATGACGCAAGGCGTGTTCGCCCTACTTTATGCACGTTTGGGTAATGGGCAAAAGGCCTACCACTGGTTTAAAGATGCTTATGAGCCTAACCTCAACCCGCCTTTCCGTGTTATCGCGGAAACAAAAGGCGGTACCAACCCGTATTTTGCAACAGGAGCAGGTGGTATCATCCAGGCCATGCTGATGGGTTTCGGTGGGTTGGACATCACCCCAACAGGTATCACCCAGATCAGGAGTGCCTTACCACCGAACTGGAAATCGCTTAAAATAACCGGTGTAGGGGCGGATAAGAAGACTTACACGGTGAGGTAATAGGTAAAGAGGCGTGATAACTTTCGGCTTCTTTAATTCTTAAATATTGTCATTCTGAGCGAGAGCGAAGAATCTATTACACGTTATGCAATGCGGCAATTAGATGCTTCACTGCGTTCAGCATGACAAAAAGAAAATATTTTCTCGCCATACACTAACCGTCATATTCCTTAAAATCCTCCAAACAAAGAACTGAAGATTAACCCGCAATTGACTAACTTGCTTTCATGAAGCACGTTTGCCTGCCTTTATTTTTACTACTCACCCTCTCTGCATCGGCACAAACCACCGTAAAGCAGGATGCCGATATTGCCAATATGGTGAACGAGGTGTCAGCAAAGAATATAGAAACCATTGTTCGTAAACTGGTAAGTTTTAAAACCCGTCATACCCTAAGCGATACCACAAGTAAAACAGAAGGTATTGGCGCTGCGCGCAACTGGATCAAGGCCGAATACGAGCGTTACGCGAAAGCATCCGGCGGCCGCATGACGGTGACGTTTGATGAATTCACCCAGCCCGCAGGAAGTCGCATTGATAAGCCGACGCCTATGAAAAACGTTTTGGCTATTTTAAAAGGGACTGACACAGCCGATAAACGAGTATACATCGTTTCGGGGCATTACGATTCAAGGGCTACCGATGTAATGGATGCAAAATCATTTGCGCCGGGTGCGGTGGACGATGCATCGGGCACGGCTGTTTCTATGGAGTTGGCCAGGGTAATGGCTAAGCAAAAATTTCCGGCTACCATTATTTTTATGGCCGTAGTAGGCGAGGAGCAAGGTCTGTACGGCTCGGCCAACGTGGCTAAGCGCGCTAAAGCCGAGGGCTGGCAGATAGATGCTATGTTAAACAATGATATTGTAGGCAATACCTACGGCATGGAGACCGGTTTGAAAGATAATCGCAGCGTTCGTGTTTTTAGCGAGGGGGTACCTGCCGCAGAAACGGAAAAGGAAGCCGCGGTACGCAACTCGGTTGGTGGCGAAAATGATAGCCCCGCGCGGGAGTTGGCGCGTTATATAAAAGAAGTGGCAGAGCGTTACGTGGAGCAATTGGATGTAAAGCTTATCTACCGCCGCGACCGGTACCTGCGTGGCGGCGATCACACGCCGTTCTCGCAGCAAGGCTATACAGCGGTACGTATCACAGAGATGAATGAGGATTTTAACCGCCAGCATCAGGATGCCCGCAAGGAAAAAGGCACCGACTACGGCGACCTGCCCGATTTTGCCGATTATGATTACACGCAGAAAGTAGCGCGTATGAATTTATCCATATTAGCTAACCTGGCGCTTGCCCCCGGCCGGCCGCAAAATGTAGGCATTGTTACCAGTGGCTTAACCAACAAAACGCAATTAAAGTGGGAAGCACCCAAAGGCGGCAAAGCACCCTCAGGTTATTATGTTTTAATGCGTGAAACCATCAGCCCGTATTGGGAGAAAAAGATCTTTGTAAGCGGTCCATCTGCTGAGATAGGCTATTCAAAAGATAACTACCTGTTTGCCGTACAGTCTGTTGATGCAGATGGGCACGAAAGTATTCCCGTGTTTCCCAAGCCGGTGAGGTAAGGTTTTAGATCTTTTGCTTCTTCTCTTCCGCTTCCTCCTTATCATCACTGTCCGCAATTAGCGGCTGTTGCTGTGCATATGCATGTTCATCCAGTTGTATTTGCAGGAAGATGGGAAAATGGTCAGAATTGTAATTGTTTAACCGTTTAAGCTTTTTTAGGTTAAAATGTCTGGAGATAAAAGCATGATCTAAGGGAAAGCGCAAAAAGAAATAATGCGCATTGAACGAATTGAAGAAACCACGACCACGGCGCGGATCAAGCAGGCCGCTCATCTTCAGGAACAGGTCGGTAGTGTGGCTCCATGCTACATCGTTAAGGTCGCCGGCTACAATAACAGGTAGCTCACTTGCTTTGGCAAGGTCGGCAATTAAAAGCAGCTCTTTATCCCTCTCGGTAGATCTTAAGTTTTCACCCGGTGCTGGCGGTGTAGGGTGCACCGCGTAAAATTGCACCAGTTGGCCATTGCGTAGTTTTATCTTGGTGTGTATGGAGGGAATATCTTGCTCTACCAGATAGTGAACAGCTGTATCAACCAGCTCCAGTTTTGAGTAAAATAGTAAGCCGTACATGTTTTCCAACGGCACCTTCTTAGCGAAGGGGTACTTCTCTGATAAGCTTCTTGTTTCCGCATCCCACCTGTTATTAGCTTCCAAGAGTATCACCACATCTGGGTCGGCTTTAGCGATCTCGTTTAAACAGCCTTGCGTATTGTGGTTGGTTTGTAACACATTGGCTATCATTAAACTAAGGCTTTTTTGCTTATCGTTCACCGTTGCCTTAAGCACCTGTTTTTTACCCAGCGGTGTAAAGGGCAGTATGAGCCTTAAAAGATAAATGATGTTTGTAGCTAACAGCGACAGTTGCAGATACTTTAAAGTAGAATTACCGCTGTAAAAGGTAAGCAGTAAAACTACCGCCACGCCGTTCAGAAACAGCTTTTGCAGGCGCGGATAATCAAACACCCTAAACACCCAAAAATCATGGCGGATAAGTGGCAGCAGGGTGAAAGTGAGTAATAAACAGGTAAATAAGCCGAGGGCAATATCCATATGTCCGGTGTAACGTTAGGCTATCCAATAGCAATTACCGGCGAAAAAAGTTTTAACCAACTACACCCTTGTTAATTTTACCGGTGCGGTGTGGTGGGCATTCCATTGACAAACGTACACGCTTTTATCCTCATCAATACAAACATCATGGCCATGCATAAAGGTGGCGTTTTTAGCCTGTAGGGTTTGCTGCAGCGCGCCATTTTTATATACCGGAGCCATGCCGCCGGGGTTTGAAATTACCTTATTATCCTTATCCAAAATAGTAACAAAGCCCGATCCGTCAAACTGCTTACCCTCCGCGTTTTTAGACCAGCAAACGCCCGCATAAATATTGTCATCATTAATTACAGCGCGGCAAACATACATCCCGGGCAGGTCTATCCGTTTAATAAATTTGCCATCCATGCTAAACACTTTAAAGCAATTCTCCTCGCGCGAAGTACAAACCAATACCGGATTGTTTTTATCGCGGGTGTCAACAGTTATACCGTGCGCGTTGTGCAGGTTATGATCGGGGTTGGCGTTATGGTGCCCACCAAAATGGCGTATGTATTGCCCTTTGGCGTTGTATTGGATAATGTTATCAGAACCATAACCATCTGCCACGTAAATATCTCCGTTAGGTGCAACGGCTGTTTCGGTAGGTTTAAATGGCTCATCATCTTTATAGATGCCAATGGTACGGGGATGGCCTATGGCAAATATCAGCCTGCCGTCCGTGGTAGTTTTTAGTACCTGGCCGGCTTGCCCGTAGGTGCCGCCAGTGCGGTCTAAGGCCCAGCCGCAATCGGTTAGCAAAAGAAAATCTTCACCGCCTTCTTTGCTAATGGTTAAGCCATGCCCGCCCGGTAGCGAGGTGCCCCAGTAATCCAATAACTTGCCTGATTTATCAAAGATAAGCACGTTGTTGTGCGTATGATCGCCCAGCATAATCAGGCGGCCTTTGCTATCCTGTACCATCTCGTGGCAATTGGCAAGCGGCGTATTGTTTACGCTTATTTTAGCCCAACCCTTGTCGACTTTGTAGGTAAAACCGTTATGACCGATGATCTCCTCGTCAGCAGGTTTTTCTTTATGCAATATCGTAAAGCCTTTAGCGGTTGCTGCGTTAGTGGCAGCAGCAGTTGCAATAGCGGCCGACTTGAGGAAGCCTCTGCGGGAGTGGTTCATAAACAGGAATAAATTGGTGTTAACCAAAAATACGTGTATTGGCTGTTTATGCAAGATAAACCGAAAATAATTGGAAATTAGTATTCGTTGGCTTTGAGTTGGTCAAGTTTCAGGAAATGGCGCACCAGCCTGAATATCAGGTAAACAAGGATAGGAGCAGCTACCACATCAATAGTATAATGGATATGCTGTACCAGTAAAAGAAACATTACAACGGCCGCGGCTATTATACCCAGTACTTTATCGGTTCTTTTCTCCAGGCAAAGTACAATAAGCACCAGGGTTGAGGTATGGCCCGAAAAGAAGAGATCGCGGGTAATGATGGTGTTACCGTAAAACACACCGGTAAGCGGGTCGATCAAATGGATAAGGCCCTTAGGCGGGTCCAATGGGAACGACAGGATGGTAACCATGCGGGCGATATTTACAAATATCAGCGTCCAAACGTAGTTAATGTAAATAATAGGGTTGTACAAAGCTCTTAATAAGATAAGCAGCCCCATGCCCCATATCAGCATAAAAATGTAAATGGATACATCATGGGCGGGCAGGTGCTCCAATACCCAATCATTAAGTAACATGCCCTTTCTGCTTTGTATATAGCTGAAAAAGAATGGCATCCCCAGCAGCATTACCGCGATGATAAACGAACCGATAAGCAGCTTATCGCGCTTTTTGGGCGATTGCAGTGCCGCCACCCATATTTCTTTTACCGATTTTTTACTGTTACCGTTCACCACTTAAATTAAAGGAGCGCAAAGTTAAAAAAAGCCATAATATTAAGTAACAGTTACCCCAACATAAATATCGTTTTAAATGCGCCTGAAATATGGTTAAGTGTAAATAATATAATTTCCGGGCCGGGCAACCATAGCGCTACTACCGTCCGTATTGTATTACAGAATACAAACTCATTAAAGCATTTGATATGAAAAAGTACATCTTAGTTATTACGTTGGGCCTTGCCGTAGTGGTTACAGGCATTACAGCTTGTTCAAAATCAAGCAGCAGCGCGCCCCAGCCGAGCAACCCAACTACGCCCACCAACCCAACAACGCCAACTAACGGCAATGCCTCAGTAAGCATCAAAGGTTTCGCGTTTTCCCCGGCATCAGTAAATATAAAAGTGGGCAACAATGTTACCTGGACCAACGAAGATACTGCACCGCATACCGCTACTGATAATGGTACCGAGTTTGACAGCGGCAGCCTGGCTACGTCGGCAACTTTTACCCATACTTTTACCAAAGCCGGTACTTACACTTATATATGCAAGATACACTCAAGTATGGCGGCTGCTACCGTTGTGGTAAGCAATTAACATAGAAGTTAACCATTGTGTTACGGCCCTGCTTTGCGGGGCTTTTTTGTTAATTATTAGATAATATTTTACTGAAACAACTTTGAGTTGTTAAAACAGTAAACCAATGATGAGAACAAAGCGTATTTTTGCTATTATAGTAAGCCGAAAAACAGGCGTCTTTATAATCTCTAAAAATGCAACAACAGCCAATTCCTAATAATGAAATGGGGCGGATCATAGAACTCTCAGACTATGACCTTGATTACAGCAGCTTTCAGGATGCTTTTAAAGATCTTGCCAAGCTGGCGGCTAAAGTAGCCGGTACATCCATATCGCTGGTTAACTTAATTGACTCGTTTACCCAGTGGAGCATTACCAACCATGGTATTGATCTGCAACAGATGCCGCGCGAAGACTCTGTATGCCAGTACACCATTGTTGGTGATATGCCCTTTGAGATAAAGGACCTCACCGCGGATGAGCGATTTAAAGACAAATTTTATGTAACGGGCGGGCCAAAAGCCAAATACTACCTGGGCGTTCCGCTTAGGACGGATGACGGCCATAACATAGGCGCGTTATGTGTGCTTGATGATAGCACCAAGACCCTGCCACCCGAAAAAGTAGAGTTGCTAAAGATCATTGCCGATGAGATCGTAAACCGTTTAAAAGCTTATAAAGTAATTAACGGGCTAAAAAATAAACTGCACGAGGCTGATGAATCACGTAAAAAGGTTGCACATGACATACGCGGCCCGCTTGGTGGTATTATTGGGCTGGCACAGGTTATTAGCGAGCAGGGGCACGAGAACGAGATTGAGGAAGTGCTGGAGTTTATTAACCTGATACAACGCAGTGGACGCTCATTGCTCGACCTGGCCGACGAGATACTGTCAACCGAGTTACCGAAGCGCGAGCTTAGAAATGATGAATTTACATTAGATGTACTTAAGGAAAAGCTGGAACATTTATACATGCCTCAGGCGCGCAATAAAAATATAGGCTTTGTGGTAAATACGTCTGTGAGTTCGGCCGGTATACCATTCTCAAAAAACAAACTTTTGCAGATCATTGGCAACCTGGTATCAAATGCTATGAAATTTACCCCCGAAGGCGGCAAGGTTAGTGTTGACCTGAGCCTGAAAATTGAGGGGCAAAGCAACGCGCTGCACATTAACGTAGCCGATACAGGTGAGGGGCTCAGCGAGCAGGTCATTGAGAATATATTGGGCGGAAAAGCGGAATCTACCAATGGCACCGGTGGCGAACAAGGGTATGGCTTTGGCCTGGCACTGGTGAAGCACCTTGTTGAAAGCTTAAAAGGCACCATGCGTATTTACTCGCAGCCAGGTAAAGGCGCCAATTTTGAGATCGTACTGCCGCAGGTTATTAAGTAACACTGCTGATACACATTTTTCCCGCTTGCAAATTTTGATAACTTTGGTTTATACCAATACATTAACCTCGTTATCATCATGGAAAATAACAATTTAAGCAGGCGCCGCTTTATTGGCGCAGGCGCAGTAGCGGCTACAGGTTTATTGCTGGCTTCAAAAGCGTCGGTTGCCTTTTCAGCAATAAATCGCCGGGCTAAACCCAATTCGCTCATTAACGGCGTGCAAATAGGGGTCATCACCTACTCGTTCCGTAGTATGCCCGGTACTGCCGAAGACCTGCTTAAATATTGTATTGACTGTAATATTAATGCTATTGAGCTGATGGGCGATGCCGCCGAAGCCTATGCCGGTGCGCCTAAACGCGAACCTTCGCAAAGCTGGGCCGATTACGCGCCTGTGATAGCCGCCTGGAGGGCATCGACTAATATGGATAAGTTTAAGGAACTGCGTAAAATGTATAACGATGCGGGTGTTACCATCTATGCCTGGAAACCCAACGCGCTTGGCCCTAAAAATACCGATGCCGAAATTGATTATGCTTTTAACGCGGGCAAGGTTTTGGGTTGCACACACGTTACGGTTGAGCTGCCCGATGCGGCACAAACCCAGCGCCTTGGCGACATAGCCGCCAAACATAAAATGATGGTGGGTTACCACGCCCATACCCAGGCAACCCCTACCTTATGGGATACAGCCCTCGCGCAATCAAAATACAACGGTATTAACCTGGATATTGGCCATTACACGGCCGGTACCAGCAGCAGCCCAGTTCCGTTTATTGAAAAATATCATGAACGTATCACCAGTATGCACATTAAGGACCGCAAATTTCATGATGGCCCCAATGCCCCCTGGGGCGAAGGGGATACCCCGATAAAAGAGGTACTGCAATTGATGAAAAAGAATAAATATGAGTTTCCGGCTACCATTGAGTTGGAATACAAGTTACCTGATGGGTCTGACGCCGTTGCCGAAGTAAAAAAATGCCGGGCATTTGCCGCTGAGGCGTTGAAATAATCAGCCGCCAAAGTCAGGGTCATTGCGGGCGATAGCCCGGAAATCTCACAGAACAATAACGCCGTTAAATAAAAGCCATGTTGTGCAAACCAACATGGCCTTTTTATTTATATTAGTCTCCATGAAAAAACTCCTATACCTTTTCCTTGTGGTGATCGCAGGCGCCGGTTGCCATAAAGCTATTTATGATATGAACCGCGGTGAGCTTAAGATCGCGAAGAAAGATACTTACCAGGTAGAATATATTACTGAAATACCGCCGGGTGTAAAAGCTAAGATGTACTACATTGGTGCTAAGAATGTGCAATATTACGAAGAAGAATATACCGGTAAATTTGATAAAACTTACACCATTAAATCGGGTAAGGAAATAAAGTTCACCATTGATGCCAAACTGCCTAAAACCAAACCCGAAGGTAGTATACATACCATGGTAAAGGTTGACGGGGAGGTGGTTACAGATCAAACACAATCAGGTACTGATATCAATTTTCGTTTCCAGTTTAAATTACCCTGATGATATATCAGCAACTCATTGCTCATATTAACCGGCATGTAACGCTTTCATCTGCGGAAGAAACCTTGCTGTGTGATAACCTGCAATTATTAAAGTTTAAAAAGAAGCAAATAATTCTTGAGCCGGGTAAGCATTGTAAAGGTGAATATTTTGTTTTGGTTGGGCTATTACGCCAATACTACGTTAATGCTAAACTTAACGAACAAATAGTACAGTTTGCACTTGAGAACTGGTGGATAGCCGACCACGATAGCCTGGTAAATAACTTGCCTGCCACCACCTATATCCAGGCGCTGGAACCTACAGACGTATTATTTCTGCCGGCTAAAGATAAGGACCGCATATTGGCTGAGATACCCCGTTTGGAAACTTATTTCCGTATTATGATGCAGCGCGCTTTTGTAGCCTCGCAGCGGCGCATAGGCTTTCTGTTCAACCAAACCGACGAAGAGCGCTACCGATATTTCATTAGCTTGTTTCCTGATTTTGTGCAACGTGTGCCGCAATATATGCTGGCATCCTATCTTGGTTTCACACCGCAGTTTTTAAGCAGGATAAGGGCTAAGAAGCAGATATAAGATATTAGAGTCAAGAATCAAGACAAAAGACATTGCCTTGTTTTTTTACAATTTAAATCCGGATTCTTGATTCTTGCATCTTGCTTTAACACCTTTTCTTAAACTCAGTTCATTTTTTGAGGGAGTGTTTGTTCGCAATTTTGGTTTAACAAATCAAAATAAACAACACCATGAAAAGAGTAGATCTATTTAAGACCCTTCCGGAAGCTTATAAAACATTTCTTGTGCTCGAAAATTACGTAAACAGCACAGAGCTAACCCCCATACACAAAGAATTGATCAAAATACGCGCGTCTCAGCTTAACGGATGTGCTTTTTGCCTGGACATGCATAACCGTGATGCACGCAAATTGGGTGAGACCGAGCAACGCCTTTACACCATCAGTGCCTGGAGAGATACGCCATTTTTCGATGTGAAAGAGCAAGCGATACTTGCCTTTGTGGAAGAGGCCACACTGATAAGCAAAGGCGGTGTATCTGAAGCTACCTATGCCAAAGCCGCAGAAGTATTAGGCGAAAAGTATGTAGCACAAGTATTGATAGCCGTTATCGCCATCAACTGCTGGAACCGCATTGCCATCAGTACACACATGCAACCTGCCTTGCAACACTGATCGGTGCTGTAAATAGAAGGCCACATAGCTTAACTATGCGGCCTTTAAATTTTTGTCAGTTTACTGCAAGGTATCGGTTTGATTTCAAACAAGGTGGCTGTATCATGGTTTAAGGTATTAGTTAATCATCAACCCAAATGAATTTAGCCGAATTGAAAAGTACCGCAAGCCGCCTTATGGCTCCTGATAAAGGGCTTATTGCTATGGATGAGAGCCTGTCTACCATTAATAAACGCTTTGAACCGCTGGGAATACCACTGACAGAAGAGTACAGGCGAAAATATCGCGAGCTGATTGTTACTACCCCCAACCTGGGCGAATGCATAAGTGGAGCCATATTATTTGATGAAACCGTACACCAGTCTACAGCCGATGGTAAACCTTTTTTAGATGTACTGAAAGAACACGGTATTGTAGCCGGTATTAAGGTAGATGAAGGTGCTGTAGATATGGAGGGATTCCCGGGCGAAAAGATCACCGAAGGGCTTGATGGATTGGGTACGCGCCTTGCCGACTATTACCATAAGGGTTTGCGATTTGCCAAATGGCGCGCGGTGATAAACATAACCGAACATACGCCAACGGCGCCCGCTATTAAAGCTAATGCCTATAACCTTGCCCGTTATGCTGCGCTTTGCCAGCAGGCAGGGCTGGTGCCCATTGTAGAGCCCGAAGTGCTGATGGATGGTACCCATACCTTGCAGCGCTGCCTGGAGGTTACTACAGAGGTATTGCATGCTGTTTTTAATGCTTTATATGAGCAGCGTGTGGCCTTTGAGGGCATGATATTAAAGCCTAATATGATATTGCCGGGATCAGACGCGACGCTGCAAGACGAAGCCTCAAAAATTGCTGACGCTACTGTACAGTGCTTTTTACGTTGTGTACCTGCCGCGGTGCCGGGCATTGCGTTTCTATCGGGCGGGCAGGAGGCCGAGCTGGCTACTGAGCGGCTTAACGCCATGCATGTGCAGTATGAGCAGGTGTTGCCATGGGCGCTTACCTTCTCGTTTTCGAGAGCCTTGCATCAACCGGCGCTGGAAAAGTGGGCAGGTGATGATGCCAATGTGAAGGAAGCGCAAGATATACTCTACAAAAGGGCCTACCTCAATAACCTGGCCCGCCGCGGCGAGTATACACCTGATATGGAAAAGCATTAAACTCAAAACAACAAAGGCCTGTTTATACAGGCCTTTGTTGTTTCATTCATAGCGTTTTTCTATTTAGTTAAATGCACGGTAGCTACATATGCAGTATACGAGGCTGGTTGTGCTATAGATCCTTTTTTAGTGTAGGTTAGTTGATTAACGCCAAGTTTAACTTCTGTATAAGTAAAATCAACGCCGTTGCGCCACTTGTAGTTACTGCCGGAGCCTGAATATTGCACATTAGTAAATGTTAACGTGTTATTAATAAGTGCGTAGCTAAATTTCGTGTTCTCGTCACCATCGCTTTTGAACGTTCCGGTTCCGTCTGTGTTAAAGGTAACCACAGTATTCGTTTTATCTTTTTCGTTATAACTCGTTATTAGATTATCGCTCACATACATGTTATAATCTATATTGTCAATTTTCCAGGTACCTTCAAGTTTGGAGTTTTCTTTTACTGGGGTTGGTGTTGTCGCAGCGTCTTTTTTGCAGGAAAAAGTGCTTAAAAACAGTATGAAAATAGCAAGAATGAGTTGGAATTTTCTCATGATAAGGTGTTAATTTTAGGTTTTAATTTCAGTAGTAAAAAGAAAATAGTTAGGCAAAACTTCAAAGAAACTTTACCTAACTACCAAATAATTTACCGTGCTCCCGACGAGATTCGAACTCATATCATCAGAACCGGAATCTGACATTCTATCCATTGAACTACGGAAGCAATACTGCACGCAAATATATAAAAATAGTAGTATCCGCCTACAGGCATTATTTCATAACATGTTTGGGTTGGCTTGTGTTATGCCGATAATAGCGGCTCGGCCTCGGCGAAGGAGAGTACACCGGCGTCAACCATAAACTGCTCCGCTTTTCTTACCATATTTTCCGAGCCTATAAAAATGGGCGATCGCTGATGCAGTTCGGTAACATCAAGCTCCAATATCCTTTGAGTGCCATTGGTTGCCCTTCCCCCGGCCTGTTCAATAATAAATGCCATGGGGTTACATTCGTAAACCAGCCGCAGCTTGCCGTTAGGCGCCGATGCTGTTACCGAGTAAATAAATATACCACCCTTTATCAGGTTGCGGTGCAGGTCGGCCACCATTGAGCCTATGTAGCGCGAAGTATAGGGCCTTTGTGTAAGCTTATCTTCTACCTGGCAATATTTAATGTACTGTTTTACGCCTTTCGGGAAATGGACATAATTGCCCTCGTTTACCGAGTAGATGGTACCATCGGCAGGTGTTTTCATATCAGGGTGGGAGAGGCAGAACTCGCCGATGGATGGGTCTAAGGTAAAGCCGTTAACACCCTTACCGGTAGTATACACCAGCATGGTTGATGAGCCGTAGATCACATATCCCGCGGCCACCTGCTGCGTGCCTTTTTGGTAAACATCTTCCAATGATGCCCGGCGGCCGATATCGGTTTTTCGGTAAATAGAAAAAATAGTGCCGATGGCTACGTTCACATCAATGTTTGATGATCCGTCCAGCGGGTCAATAGCTACAATGTATTTGGCGTTTTTTGCTACCGGCGTATCTATTAAAATAATGTCCTCGTTCTCTTCTGATGCTACAATACAGCATTCGCCGCCACTTTTGAGGGCGCTGATGAATTGCTCATTGGCAAAAATATCCAGCTTTTGCTGGTGCTCGCCCTGTATGTTGGTGCTGCCGGCCTGCCCCAGTATATCCATAAGGCCGGCTTTGTTTACTTCGCGATTTACAATTTTAGCCGCTATGCCAATATCGCGCAGCAGTCGTGATAACTCGCCTTTGGCATACGGGAAATCTGCCTGTTTTTCAATAATGAACTGCCCCAGTGTTTTTACTTTACTCATATTACTTAGTGTATAAAATACAATTTATAATTAGGGGGTGTGCTCAAACATAGGGATAATAACTATCTATAAACAAGCTTAAAATGGCGGTTTGTTTTTAAGATATTTTAAGAAGCTGATTTTACTTAGTGTACTGAAAATTTAATCATTTTATGATTTTTATGCTTGGTTGTGCAGATGATTATTCTGTTTTGGAGAGATAAGTCGGTTGTTTTTAGAAAAAATTTTCAAAAAAATCGCATAAACCATTTATTCATCCAAAGTTATGCTTATCTGTAGCATGTGTTTCTGCATATCCTGACATTTGGTTTAAACCAACTATAAAAAATTAACTATTCAGGCAAGGGAATCACGGTGATATGCATTGCGTTCACCGGTGTATTCCCCGGAAAGGAGTATTACGTATGAGGAACCTGGAAATTACGCAAAACATAACCGACCGCTCATCGCAGGTGGTTGAAAGCTACTTGAAAGACATAGCAAAGGTTGACCTGGTAAGTGTTGATGAAGAAGTGATGCTGGCCCGTAAAATAAAACAGGGCGATAAGGCGGCTATGGAGCGTTTGGTGAAAGCCAATTTGCGTTTTGTGGTGTCGGTAGCTAAAAAATACCAGCACCAGGGCCTGCCTCTGGCAGATCTGATCAGCGAGGGTAATACCGGGCTTATTATGGCTGCGCACCGTTTTGACGAGAGTAAAGGCTTTAAATTTATCTCATTCGCGGTTTGGTATATAAGGCAGGCCATTATGGATGCTATATCTTTATATACACGTACGGTAAGGCTTCCGGATAACCATATCAATATCCTCACCAAAATGAAAAAGCATGAGAGCGCCCTGGAGCAGCAGCTACAGCGCGACCCTTTGCCTGATGAACTGGCCGAATCTATGCAGGTGCAGGCCTACAAAGTGAAAGATTCTATCATGTACAGTGGCCGTACAATGAGCATGGATATGCCTATTGGCGGCGAGGATAGTGATTTTACCCTATCAGACCGCTTGCCTGATGCCGGGCAGGAAGACTTTGGCACCATGGAAACCGAATGCCGCAATTACCACGTAGAAAAACTATTAGCGCAGTTAAGCACTAAAGAGCGCGCGGTTATTGAATTAAGTTTTGGTTTAAAGGGTGATTACAGCCTTACGCCTATTGATATCGCCTCCAACTTTGGCATATCATCAGAAAGAGTGAGGCAGCTTAAAAACTCAGGCTTAAATAAACTGATCGAGCTGGCTTCGCGTAAAATGGCTTTGTTTTATTAAAATATAACAAAAAAGGCTGTCGTGATGAACATGACAGCCTTTTTCCTAACTAACTAAACTATTTACTAAACCAACTTAACAAAAAGCTTGGGGGCTTGTTTGTAAGTTACTTAATCAAAGCTCCCATGGGTTAACTACTCCCTCTTTAACTAAGCACTGCAAATGTCGGTAGTAAAGTAATATCATCTGTAAAAATTTGTTTATTTGGTAAATAAATCTTTAATTTACCATAATGGTAGTTAAATAATCTTTTTAGATAGCTACCAAACCGTGCTTTTTAGAAAAAAATCATCCTATGTTAAATTCGCTTGATAGTACTGATATACGCATTTTGCAGCTTTTGCAGGAAAATGCCCGCCTTACCAATAAGGAGATAGGCGAAAAGCTGAATAAAACGCCTACACCTATATACGAGCGGATAAAGAAATTGCAGGAGCAGGGATATATAAAAGGCTATGTGGCCATACTGGACCATAAGAAGATCGACCGCGGGCTAATGGCCTTTACCCAGGTACAACTGCGCGACCATTCAGCATCAAACCTTAATCATTTTGTAGAGGAGGTGGTAAAGTTTGAGGAAGTACTGGAATGTTACCAGATGTCGGGCGGGTTCGACTTCTTTTTGCGCGTAGCCGTAAAGGACCTTGATACCTATCACGATTTCCTGATGAAAAAGCTATTCAACGTAGTGCCGCTTGGCTCAGTACAAAGCACTTTTGTGTTAAAAGAAGCCAAGCGCGAAACCAGTTTCCCTATATCGTTGCCTAAACATAAATAGGCTGCATTTCATCTCATAGCCTATTTTAGTTAACGCGTTAAAATGTTTGCGTTACTTGTTTGTCGGGCGCATCCAGCCGGGTGCTTTTACGGGTGCCGTTAACGGTCATGTGTACAATGTTCAATTGGTCGGCATAAAGGCTTTGCAGCAGGCTCACTTGTGCATCAATAGTTTTAGGCGTGGTTACCTTTGGCGATTCCAGGTAGGCATTAACAGTAGCGTTACTTATCTCATAGCCCAGGTAGTTGAGCGGCAACGAAGATGAATTAGCCTTTAGCTGCAAACGGCTGCTGATATAGTTTTTCACCAGAGCATCCATCGCTTTATGCATATCGGCACGGTTCAGGTCAATCTTTGTATGAAATTCCTTCTGCAGGGCCAATTCAAAATCATCCGTAAAAATGGTGCAAACCACTTCCATTTGTTTATCAGTGTTATTGTAGCTGATATCTGTAGTGCTCACATGCAGGGGATGAAAATTTACCGGGGCAGGTTTCCAGGCAACTAAAGGCCCTAAAAGTATGTAACAATATAATATAGATTTACCTAAAAAAGCAGTCATGTTAGCCTGTGGATAGTTTTATAGCTGAAAGCTGCTAAATTTACGCTTTCATTTAAAAAATATTATGTCTGATATTGGTTTTTATTTCGGGCTGGGATGGAAACACATTATCAGTACCGATGCTTTAGACCATCAGTTGTTCATTTTAGCGCTGGCATCGGTTTATACTTTTAAAAATATTAAGCAGGTACTTATACTGGTAACTGCTTTTACCATAGGGCATTCATTAACCCTGGCACTCAGCGTGCTTGATGTGATACGCTTACCGGGTAAATGGGTAGAGTTTTTAATACCCTGTACCATTATCATAACGGCTGTTAACAACCTTTGGCGGGCCGGTAAAAGAAATGGCAGTGTAAACGTAAATTACTGGCTGGCGCTTTTCTTTGGTTTAATACACGGTATGGGCTTTGCTAACAGCATCCGCATTATGCTGGCTAAGGACGAAACCATAGGTTGGGGGCTTTTTGGTTTCAACCTGGGGCTGGAGGCAGGGCAAGTAGTGGTAGTAGCCGTTATACTGATGTTGGCCGCGCTGTTTATTGATAAGTTACGAGTAGCCCGGCGCGACTGGGTACTTTTTATATCGGCAGGGGTATTTGCATTATCCATACAAATGGCATTTGAAAGATTACCATTTTAATATAAATTTGTTTACCAATCACATATAACATATGAAGCGAATTTTTACCAGCTTTTTATTTACAGTAAGCCTGGCAACTGCCGCTTTTGCCCAGGACATACAAAATAACCCTGGCAGCAATCACGGCAATAAATTTGAGCAGTTAGGTACTATCTTAAGTACGCCTAATGAGCAGCGAACGGCAAGCGGTGCGCCGGGCGCCAAGTACTGGCAGCAGCGGGCCGATTATAACATTAAGTGCGAGCTTGATGAAAAAAACCTTAAGCTTAACGGTACCGAAACCATTACCTATTACAACAACTCGCCCGATCCGTTAACCTATATTTGGTTGCAACTGGATGAGAATGAGCATAGCAGCCTGCGTAACTCGGGTTACCAAAGCAGCTCAAGCATGCCGCGTGCTACCACTACGCAAAATATTGATAAGACCGCTGTGCGCAACGGCGAAGATGATAATGGCCTGGGCGATGTAATTACCCGCCTGGTTGATGCTACCGGTAAAAAGTTGAGCTATACCATCAACAAAACCATGATGCGTATTGACCTGCCTACCCCTTTAAGGCCCGGCGCTCAGTTTGTATTTACAGTTGACTGGAACTACAAAATAACCGACCGCATGACCGTTGGTGGCCGTGGTGGTTACGAGTATTTCCCTGAGGATGGCAACTACCTTTTCACCATGACGCAATGGTATCCTCGTTTATGTGTTTACAGCGATTTCCAGGGCTGGCAAAACCACCAGTTTACCGGCCGTGGCGAGTTTGCGCTTACCTTTGGTAATTTTCGTGTGCAAATGACCGTTCCGGCAGATCACGTGATTGGTGGTACAGGCGAATGTATCAATTACAGCGCTGTATTGAGCCCGACAAAGCTGGCTCGTTATAACAAAGCCAAAACATCATCGGTACCGGTAGAGATCGTTACCCTTGCCGAGGCCAAAGCGGCCGAAAAGGCGCCTTCAACCGCTAAAAAAACCTGGGTTTTCCAGGCCAATAATGTACGCGACTTTGCCTGGGGCTCATCACGCAAGTTTGTTTGGGACGCTATGGGCGCTAAAGTAGGCGGCCATAATGTAATGTGCATGAGCTATTATGGTAAAGAGGCTTATAACCTTTACAACCGTTACTCAACACGTTTGGTTGCCCATACCATTAAAACCTACTCTGATTTTTCAATACCGTATCCTTACCCTGTAGCGCAGTCTGTTGAGGCTGCAAACGGTATGGAATATCCTATGATATGTTTTAACTATGGCCGTACCGAAAAAGATGGCACTTACAGCGAAAGCACCAAGAATGGTATGATCGGTGTGATCATCCATGAAGTAGGCCACAACTTTTTTCCGATGATCGTTAACAGCGATGAACGCCAGTGGACCTGGATGGACGAAGGCCTTAACTCGTTTGTTGAATACCTGGCCGAAGAACTTTGGGACAATAAGTTCCCTACTAAAAAAGGAGCCGCGTATAATATTATTGATTATATGAAGCTGCCCAAGAACGAGCTGGAACCTATCATGACCAACTCCGAAAACATTGTACGCTTTGGCCCTAATGCTTACAGCAAACCGGCAACCGCGCTTAATATCCTGCGCGAAACTATCATGGGCCGCAAGCTTTTCGATTTTGCCTTTAAAGAGTACGCGCGCCGCTGGGCATTTAAACACCCAACTCCTGCTGATTTGTTCCGTACTATGGAGGATGCCAGCGGTGAGGACCTTGACTGGTTCTGGAGAGGCTGGTTCTACGGTACCGACCCGGTAGATATCTCGCTCGACTCTGTTAAATACGCCAAAGCCGACCTCAATGCCAAACTGCCTGCAATGCGCCAGCGTGGCCCGCAAAAAGTTGCGCCGCCGGCTGTGAATGATTTTGATGACCTATCTAAAGTGCGTAACCGCAACGATAAGAACATCAGGTTCCAGACAGACCTTGACACTGCCACCCATGATTTTTACTGGAAGTATGACAGGGGTATGGTAAAGGTAGACACTGCTAAGTTTGAGGCTATGGTAAAAGCGCAGCCAGCTCCGCAGCCTTTCGCGACCGAGCCATTAAATGACGCGGAAACCGCTAAATACAACAGCAAATATTTCTATGAGCTTAACTTTAGCAATAAGGGTGGTTTGGTAATGCCGATCATTGTGGAATTTACCTATAAGGATGGCACCAAATGGGTTGACCGTATACCGGCACAAATATGGCGCCTGAATGAGAAGAACGCTTCTAAATTCTATATACTGGATAAAGAAGTGGCTTCCATTAAGCTCGACCCAATGCGCGAAACCGCTGATATTGATGAAAGTAATAACTACTGGGGTAAGATGCCCGAACCATCAAAATTGCAACTGTTTAAGCAAAAAGCTGGTGGCCCGGTTAGGGGGCAGTCTGCCGGGATTAATCCTATGCAGGTTTCGGCCTCAAAATAACATCGTAAAATCAAACGTAAAAAGCCATGCCGCAAGCATGGCTTTTTACGTTTGTAACGTTTGCTTAACATTATTAAATATTTACTTAACATTTATGTAACATATTTAAATGATTAAGTATCATATAGTCAATAAGTTATGTATTTTCTCTAATGCCTTTCTAATGCCATTCTAATCTTTTGATAACCAACTCTTAACATTGGCGGGGGACTTTTGTGGTTAGAAAAATAACCCCAAGAAATGAAAAAGTTTTACCTTATTATCTTAGCACTGTTTTTTGCCGTTGCCGCCAACGCGCAGATCACAACGGCCACAATTAGTGGTAAGGTTGTAGATCAGAAAGGTGTTGCTATGCCGGGTGTAACCGTATCTGTTGTTAACAACAGCACAGGTACCCGCTACGGTTCGCAAACCAATGCCGATGGCCGCTACACCATCCCTAACATTAACCCGGGTGGCCCTTATACCATTAGCGCCACTTTTGTAGGTTCTAATAAAGACGAGCGTACGGATGTTACCCTTAGCCTGGGCAGCGCCATATTCAATTTCAAGCTTACTGATGCTACCACAAACCTTAAAGAGGTGAGGGTAACCGCCAGCGCGGGCGGCACAAAAACCGGCGCCAGCACACGCATCAGCCAAAGCCAGATCCGCAATATGCCTACTATCAACCGTAGCTTACAGGATCTTACCCGTACAACCCCTCAAAGTAACAATAACTCTTTCCAGGGTACCAACTACCGTTACAACAACGTAACGCTTGATGGTGCTATTAATAACGACGCTATCGGTTTCAGCCCATCATTAGGTGGCCAAAACAATGCTTCGGGCCAGGTGGGCAGCAGCACACGTACCAGCCCTATCTCGTTAGACGCGATACAGGACATTCAGGTACTGGTTGCTCCTTATGATATTAAAATTGGTAACGTACTGGGCGGTAGTATCAACGCGGTAACCCGTAGCGGTACAAACGATGTGAGCGGCGCTGTTTATGGCTATGGCCGCGGCGCTTTCCTGGTAGGCCCCAACAACGCTTCAGTTGCTGCAGGTGGCGATGGTTCTAAACTGCCAAGCACTTTTCATGATTACCAAACCGGTATCCGTTTAGGTTTGCCTATCATCAAAAATAAATTATTCTTCTTTACCAATGAGGAGATCGCCCGCAGGCAGGACCCGGTTATCCGCGGCCTTGACCACAACGGTGCGGCTAACATCTTAAGTCAGCAGGATGGCGATAAACTGGTTGCAGCTTTCAAAGCTTTCACTACTGATGCCAACCACCCAAATGGTATTGATCCGGGTACGTATAACAATACCACCATCTTCTCTAACTCAAACAAGTTCTTTAACCGTTTAGACTGGAACATTAACGATAATAACCAGCTAACCATCCGTAATAATACCATTAGCTCAACAGCTACCAACCTGGAGCGCGATCAGCAAAACTTCCGTTTCAGTGGCATTGACTATACTTCACACAACAACTCAACATCAACTGTTGCCGAGTTAAAATCGAGACTGTCAAACGCTGTAAACAACAGCTTGGTATTAGGTTACTCAAACGTGCATGACTTCCGCGATCCAAACAGCGACCCATCGCTGCCACAGATCGAAATTACCGGCCGCACACCTGGTACTACCATATTTATGGGTACTGACCGTGAAGCCGCTATATTTGATATGCGCCAGAAAACCGCTGAGTTTACCGATAACCTTACCTGGACAACAGGTAAACACAACTTTACCTTTGGTACACACAACGAGTTCTATAACATTACCTACAACTTTGTAAACGCCTGGAACGGCCGTGTTGCCTATGGCAGCATAGAGGACTTTGTGAACAACAAGCCAAGCCGTGTGCGTACCAACTTTAATTACACTAACAACACCCGCGATTACATTTTAGCTAATCCGTCTGCCCAGTTCAAAGTTAACCTGTTAAGCTTATATGGCCAGGACGAAATACAATTGACAGACAATTTTAAATTAACCGCAGCTCTACGTGTTGACTATGCCGATGTACCTAACAAGCAGCCATTGAGCGATAAAACCACTAACGCTCCGGTAGACCGTAACTACGGCAATACGTTTACCTATACCAAGCCAAGGGACATTAAGCAGAACTACCTTAATAACTACGAATTTAACCCCCGTGTATCATTCAATTATGATATAAACGGCGACCAGAGTGTAATTTTACGTGGTGGTAGCGGCTTATTTACCGGTCGTGTTCCGTTTGCATGGTTTGGTTACGCCTTTTATAACAATGGTAAGACCTACGGTGCCTATGACGTAAAAGCAGCAGGCAGCGCCGGTACTAACCCTGTACAAACTGCACCGAACGGTGAACTAAACTATGTAAACAAACAAGTTCCGGCAGTTAATACTTCAGCATCAGGCCCTACTCAGGTCGATCTGATCGATAACAAATTCAAGATGCCTCAGGTATGGAGAAGCAGCTTAGCGCTTGATTACACTACACAGGATCAGTGGAAGTTTACTGTAGAAGGTATTTACACTAAAGTGATCCATGATTTGAAATTCCAGCAGGTAAATACCAAGGACTCGGTAACATACTACCCGTATGATACTCAACACCAGCAGCCGATATTTGTTAACCAGAAGGTAAATACACAGTATACTAATGCTTATCTGTTATCAAATACAAGCCAGGGTTACCGTTACAGTGCTACAGCGCAAATTGCTAAAAACACTCAGTTTAACCCGCTGAACGCTTTGAATTTCTCAGTTGCTTACACCTATGGCCATTCAAAAGATGTTACCAACGGTATACGTAACTCAATGGAGTCAAACTGGCAATTAAACCAGGCACTTAACCCTAACAACCCGGGTTTGGCTAACTCAAACTTTGATATCCGCCACCGCATTGTTTCAACGGTTAACTTCAGGCACGATTGGGATGCAGCCCACAACCTGGTAGCTAACTTTAGCTTCTTCTTTAGCTCACAATCTGGTAACCCGTACACTTACGGTTTCTACCCTAATGCTATTGATGGTACTGGCCAGCAAGTTAGTTTAGCTTACATTCCGAAAAGAGGCGAAACAGTTAATTTCTTTAGCGACATCGCGGCTTCAGCTACTGCACCGGCTCAAAGCGCGGCTCAGCAGGCGGCAGCGTTTGATGCCTTTATTGATAACAGCAAATACCTGTCATCACGCCGTGGTAACTTCACACAGCGCAACGAAGCTTTCACTCCGTGGAACAACCAGCTGGATTTCCGTTTCGCGCAGGACTTTAAATTTGGTAGCGGTAAACACAAACAGGTAATTACCTTTACCTATGACATTGTTAACCTTACCAACCTCCTGAACAAGAAATGGGGCCAGTACTATTTCTCAGCTAACACCTTTAACTCTACCGCAAGCGTAGGTTTAACACCGGTAAAAGCAGGCACGCCATCATTTGGCAATGCCGCCACAACGTATCCTAAATATACATTTGCCGATCCTGGATTACCATATTCAGTTGATCTGTTTGCTTCACGCTGGCAAATGCAGTTTGGTTTAAGATACGCCTTCTAACGGATTTTTAATCACTCGTTCTTTATACTTAATTTAATCAAAACGCCCGTTACGCAAGTAGCGGGCGCTTTTGTTTGTACTCACCCGGCCGTCGATGCCACTCGACCATACTTTCTTCGCTACGCGAAAAGAGGGGGCTGAGAAAGTGGTAAATTCCTTACCCTCTTTGCGTAGCAGAGAGGGTCGACCAGCCGGAGACGAAGTCGGGGTGAGTCAACAGAAAAGTACCCACCCGGTCATCGCTACCGCTCGACTACCTCCCTTCGCTTCGCGAAAAGAGGGTTCTACAAAAATTATATGAGGTATTCCTCACCCTCTTTGCAGCAGAGAGGGTCGACCAACCGGAGGCGAAGTCGGGGTGAGTCAATAAAATAGGTCCTCTCCAATCGGAGAGGACCTATTTATATGTAAAACTCTTTCAGCGCAAAAGCGATGGAAAATTATTTACTTCCCTAACCCGTCCGGTTCAAAATCAAGGGCTATAGAGTTCATGCAATAGCGTTTACCGGTAGGCTTAGGGCCATCGTCAAAAATATGCCCCAGGTGCGAGTCGCAACGGGCGCAAAGCACCTCAGTGCGGTCCATACCATACGTATGGTCTTCTTTATATTTTACCGCGTCTTTACGTACTGTTTCAAAAAAGCTTGGCCAACCGCAATCGCTCGCGAATTTAGCATCAGAGCGGAAAAGTTTGTTACCGCATACAGCACAGTAGTAAGTGCCCTTTGTGGTAGCATTCCAAAACTTTCCGGTAAACGGGCGTTCGGTAGCGGCCTCACGCGCAGTAGCATAAAGCGCAGGCGGTAGTATCTTTTTCCATTCGGCATTTGAAACATTCAAATGCCGGGTATCGGTATTTGAATAGTAAGGATTATTTGCATGCCCCTTGTTGCTCTTAAGGTTTTGTGCCGATGCCGCGGTGAAGCCCAGGCAAACGGCCAGTATCATGATGGTGCGTTTCATTTAGCTTTTTAATTTGTTTTTAAACACTTTTTTAAATTTCTCCAGCTCGGGTTGTATCACATATTTACAGTAAGGCTGGCTACCGTTAAGGTTATAATAGTTTTGGTGGTAGTTTTCGGCCTTGTAAAAAACAGTGTAGGGCGCCACCTGGGTAACTATCCTGCTTTTGTATACCTTTTCGGCATTGAGTTTATTAATGTAATAATCCGCCTTTTGTTTTTGGGCGGCGTTATGGTAAAATATAGCCGAGCGGTATTGCGTACCCACATCGTTACCCTGGCGGTTAAGCTGGGTAGGGTCATGCGCTACAAAAAAGGCTTCGAGTAATTCGTCGTAGCTAATAACCGATGGATCGTAAACGATGTTACAAGCCTCGGCGTGCCCGGTATTGCCGGTACAAACCTGCTCGTAACTTGGGTGTGGCGTTTTCCCGCCTGTAAAGCCAGATGTTACGCTTTTAACGCCACGTAATTGCTGAAATTTAGCTTCGGTACACCAAAAGCAACCGGTGGCAAATGTGGCGGTGTCGAGCTTTGCAGCAGGGGCTTTAGCAACAGGCTTATTGCCAGCAAATGCCGACGCAGCAAATAATATGGTAAAAATAAATAAAGCAGTTTTTTTTATCATGGTTTAATAATATTATGGGTGTTTTATAACTAACGAGATTTATGACCGATTGAATTTCTAAATTAATGGTTTTATCAGGTTTATGATACCCTGCTGACAAAAACAGCGCTATTAAATAAAACCCTTAACAGGCGAGATGGGTTTAAATTATAAATATCATCAACCATGGAAAATAAAAATGCACCTGTGTGGTTTATCACCGGTTGTTCCACCGGCTTTGGCCGCGAGCTTGCCAAATTGTTATTAGATAAAGGTTATCATACCGTAATTACAGCACGTGATCCCGAGAAAATAAAAGACCTTGCCAATGGCCATGAAGATAATGCCCTTGTATTAAAACTCGATGTTACCGACAAAGCACAGGTGACTGATGCGGTTAAACAAACACTCGATAGATTCGGGAAGATAGATGTGTTGGTGAATAATGCCGGATACGGCTATTTTACCAGTATTGAGGAAGGGGAGGAGGAGAAAATACGCGACCAGTTTGAAACTAATTTTTTTGGACTGGTTAGCATGACGCAAGCTGTATTGCCCCATATGCGCGAAAGGCGCAAAGGCCACATCGTTAATTTCTCATCCATAGGTGGTTTGCGTGCGTTTACATCAACAGGTTTTTATCATGCCACTAAATTTGCTGTTGAGGGCTTGTCAGAATCACTGTCGCAAGAGGTAGCACCGCTGGGTATAAAAGTTTTACTGGTTGAACCCGGGCCTTTCCGTACGGATTGGGCCGGGCGCTCTACGGCACGAACCGAAACGCAGTTGGATGATTATAAAGATACCGTTGGTAAACGCATGGCTACCAGCCTTGAGGGCAGCGGCAAACAAGTGGGCGACCCTGTACGAGGCTCACAAGCCATTATTGATGCTGTTGAAGATGGCGACACCAAGTTGCGTTTATTGTTGGGTAAAATAGCCCTTGATCTGGCTAACGAAAAGCTCGATATGCTCAAACAAAACTTTGAAGCTTATAAGGATCTTACCTGCGGTGCGGATTTTCCTGAAAATGAAAGGTAAAAATTGCAGACGTCTACAACAATCCTAAAACAGCATGTCATTTCGAGGAACGAAGCCATCTCTAATGGTCAGGTTTGCTCTTTGCAGTTCGGAAACTGCTTCGTTCCTCTCAATGAGCCGTTAGCCTGAAATAAAAAGGGATGCTCCAGTTTGTGGGGCATCCCTTTTTATTATGTACCGCACCGGCTTATACATTAAACCTAAAGTGCATAATGTCGCCATCCTGCACAATGTAGGTTTTGCCCTCAATGCCCATTTTGCCCGCTTCTTTAATAGCGGCCTCAGAGCCATTATATTTTACAAAATCTTCGTATTTAATTACTTCGGCGCGGATAAAGCCTTTCTCAAAATCTGAGTGGATAACGCCCGCAGCTTGTGGCGCTGTAAAGCCTTGGGTAATGGTCCAGGCGCGTACTTCCTGTACACCTGCTGTAAAGTAGGTAGCCAGGTTAAGCAGCTTGTATGCGGCTTTAATCAATTTATTTACACCTGATTCTGTTAAACCAAGATCATCCAAAAACATCTGGCGCTCCTCAAAAGTTTCCAGCTGAGAGATCTCTGATTCTATCTGCGCGGAGATGATCAATACTTCGGCATTTTCGTCTTTAACAGCCTCGCGTACTTTCTCTACGTAGGCGTTGCCTGTGTTTACTGCGCTTTCGTCAACATTACAAACGTAAAGTACCGGTTTTGCAGTAAGCAGGTGCAGGTCTTCAATGTATTCTTTATCCTCCTCGGCAACCGGGGCCGTACGTGCAGACTTGCCCGAAAGTAGATGTTCACGGTACACCAGTGCTACTTCATAAGCTTTTTTAGCGTCTTTGTCGCCGCCGGTTTTTGCCATCTTCTCAACCTTTTGTATCTTCTTCTCGATAGATTCAAGGTCTTTCAATTGCAGTTCGGTATCAATGATCTCTTTATCGCGGATAGGGTCAACAGAACCATCTACGTGTATCACGTTATCGTTATCAAAGCAACGTAAAACGTGGATGATGGCATTGGTAGCACGTATGTTGCCCAGGAACTGGTTGCCCAGGCCTTCGCCCTTGCTGGCACCTTTAACAAGGCCGGCAATGTCCACAATTTCGATAACGTTGGGAACAGTGTTTTTTGGATTTACGATCTCAACCAGCTTGGTAAGGCGCTCATCAGGCACGGTGATCACACCTACGTTTGGTTCAATGGTACAGAACGGGAAATTAGCCGCCTGCGCCTTAGCATTTGATAAACAGTTAAAAAGTGTAGACTTACCCACGTTTGGCAAACCTACTATACCACATTGTAAACCCATTGTTTATTTTTTGAATCAAGATTTCAAGAGTCAGGAATTAAGAAAAGAATCTTGTCTCCTGATTCTTGTTTTCCTGCCTCTTTTAAAAGCGCAAAGATAACAGAAAAAATGCCTTGAAATTTGAAAAAATAAACGACTTTTGCGGGCGGAAAAACCGTAGGTAAACAGGTATTAACATGTAAAATTGATAAGCGTATGGAAGAGATGGTTGAGCAGGTAGAATTGTTACTGGAACAAAGTGATCATAAACAGTTACAGGAATATTTGAACAACTTGAATATCTCCGACGTTGAAAACCTTATTGATGAATTACCCGAGCACGGTGCTAAGTTTATTGAAACACTCAATATAAACCGTGCGGTAAACGTTTTCCGTATTCTTGATTTCCCTACGCAGGAGCGTATCATTAAAAAACTTCCGGGTAACAAAATAGCGGAGCTTATTAACGAGTTGCCACCCGATGACCGTACGGCGCTTTTTGCCGAGTTACATGGCGATGCTGTTAAAACGCTCATACTGCATCTTTCGCCGGCCGATAGGAAAGAAGCACTGGTGCTTTTGGGTTATGAGGAGGACAGCGTTGGCCGTTTGATGACGCCGGACTATGTAGCCGTTAGAAAGAACTGGGATGTGAGCCGGGTATTGGCGCACATACGCCGATACGGTAAAAACTCCGAAACTATCGACGTGATATATGTGATAGGCGATAACGGCGTGTTACTGGACGATATCCGTATCCGTGAGATATTACTGGTTGACCCTGAAACCAAGGTAAGCGAACTGATGGACGGGCGCTCTATTTCCCTGCGCGCTAATGACCCGCAGGAAGAAGCGATCAACGTGTTCAGGATGAATAATCGCACGGCGCTGCCGGTTGTGGATAGTGAGAACATCCTGCTGGGCATCGTAACGGTCGATGATATCCTTTGGATAGCCAACGAAGAATATACCGAAGACATCCAGAAAATTGGTGGTACTGAGGCATTGGATGAACCCTACCTGGATATCAACCTATTCAGGCTGGTAAAGAAAAGGGTAGGCTGGCTCATCATATTATTCTTTAGTGAGATGCTTACCACTACTGCCATGGGTTATTTTGGCGATGAAATAGAGAAAGTAGTGGTGCTGGCCTTCTTTGTACCGCTCATCATATCAAGTGGTGGTAACAGCGGTTCGCAGGCATCAACCCTTATTATACAGGCCATGGCTTTAGGCGAAGTAACCATAGCCGATTGGTGGCGGGTAATGCGGCGCGAAATATTATCGGGCCTTATGCTGGGCGTAACCCTGGGTACCATAGGTTTTTTACGTGTGGCTGTATGGAGCATGTTTAGCCACGTTTACGGCCCTCACTGGCTTCTGGTAGGCTTTACGGTTGGTTTTTCGCTCATAGGTGTGGTGCTTTGGGGTTCATTATCAGGTTCCATGCTACCGTTGGTGCTAAAGAAACTAAAGTTTGACCCTGCAACTTCTTCCGCTCCATTTGTGGCTACACTGGTTGACGTAACCGGGCTGATCATCTATTTCAGCGTAGCTGTTATGTTTATGAAAGGCGTGCTGTTGTAGAATGTAATGAGCCGTATCATTGCTTTTTTAGCATTTTTTGTTGTTCACATTGGCGTAATTTATATCTTTAAAGAAAATAATTTAACACCTGAACACAATGGAAATCAACGAAAACATTCCACCGGCGGTTGCGCCAACGCCTGAGCCGAACATGATCTTAACGGAAACGGCGCAGTTTTATTTACAAAAGGCCGGTAAATGGGCCAGCTTCCTGGGTATCATGGGCTTTATTGGTACCGGCTTCATAGCTATTGCGGCTTTATTTATGGGTACCATTTTTACCACCATGGCTACTATGAACCCTATGATGGGTGCTGCGGCTGGTATGGGTAGCCTGGTAACAGTTTTTTACCTGTTGCTGGCAGTAGTAAGCTTTTTCTTTGCGCTGTATTTATACCAGTTCGGTAGCCGCGTTAAAGACGCCATCGCTTACAGTAATACTGAACAGCTAACCAGCGCTTTAGGCAAGCTTAAATCATTTTTTAAACTGTGGGGCATTATCACTATTGTTTATATTGTATTTGTTGTGTTGGCGCTTGCTTTTTCAATAGCAACAGGCCTGGGTGCAGCTTCTATGATGAACAGATAACATCAATAAAGGCATTAAAAATAAAACCCCGTCCTTTTCAGGCGGGGTTTATTGTTATTATAGATTTACAGTTAGTTCTTAAAAAGAAAAGTCTTCGTCGGCACCGGCAGTTTCGGTGTTCTCGCTAAATTCGTAGCGTTTCTCAACCACGTCCTGGTGTTGTTTAATGTAATCAACCGTGTCTTTTAAACCTTCGGCAAATTTTTCAAAGTCCTCTTTGTATAAAAATATTTTATGCTTAATAAACACACCATCCTCCAAACGTTTTTTGCTTTCGGTAATGGTTACATAGTAATCATTACCCCTGGTGGCTTTAACGTCAAAAAAATAAGTTCTTTTACCGGCTCTTACCTTTTTTGAGTAAACTTCTTCGCGCTCTCTGTTGTCAAAATCTCCCATAAATTTGCTTAGTGTAATAGTTTTGGTGCCCTAAATATATACAAAAGTGTTTCAATTGCAAGGATGTAATAGCATTTAGTATATATTTATTAAAACTTTTACGCTAATTTTCTGTATAGGTTACATCTTTTCCTCTTCTTCAAGCAGTTGTTTCTCGTATAGTTCAAAATAAGCGCCCTTAGCATCCATTAGTTCGGCATGGGTACCGCGCTCAATGATCCGCCCTTCGTCAAGAACTAATATCTGGTCGGCATTTTTAATGGTAGATATACGGTGCGAGATAATGATACTGGTTTTGCCCTGCATAACCCGCCCCAGGTTAGTTAATATTTCTTCCTCTGTACGCGTATCAACCGCCGAAAGGCAATCGTCAAATATTAATATCTGCGGTTGTTTTACAATGGCCCTGGCTATGCTAACACGCTGCTTTTGCCCGCCCGAGAGCGTCACCCCGCGCTCGCCTATCAGCGTATCAAAACCCTGCTCCAATTCCATAATATTGCTGTATACGGCGGCATCACGGGCCGCTTGCTCAACGGCGGGCATATCCAGCACATCGGCGCTGAAAGCGATGTTGTGCGATATCTTATCAGAAAACAGGAAAACTTCCTGCGGTACAAAACCTATCTGCGAGCGATAGTTGTTAAGGTTAAGCGTTTCAATATGCTTATCGTCAACAGTAACGCTGCCCTCGCTTACATCATACATGCGCATAATGAGGTTGGCGATGGTGGATTTCCCCGAACCTGTGCGACCAATAATAGCCAGCATTTCACCTGCTTTTACGGTAAATGAAACCTCTTTTAGCGCGGTGATGCCCGTATCCGGATAATTGAAAGTAACGTTATTGAACTCCAGTTGGCCGTTTACCTCGTGGGCGGCATGGTTAGGTGAGGTGATCTCCGGTTCCTGGTGCAGGAACTCGTTGATGCGCTTCTGCGAAGCGGCTGCTCTTTGTATAAGCGAAGTTACCCACCCGAGTGATATCACCGGGAAGGCCAGCATATTAAGGTAAACAATAAACTCGGCTATGTTACCCGGGGTAATATTGCCCTTCATCACTTCAACACCGCCAATGTACATGGTGATCACATTGCTAAGGCCTATAAGCAATAGCATGGAAGGAAAAAAGACCGCCTGAACCTTAGCTAAGGCCATGCTCTGCGAGCGGTAATCTTCGCTTTCGTCGGCAAAGCGTTTTCTTACAAAACCTTCGCGTACATAGGAGCGGATCACCCTGATGCCCGAAAAATTTTCCTGTACAAAGCTGGACAGGGCCGAGAGGCGTTGCTGTATCTTCTCGCTTCGGTACTCTATAATCGTATTTACATAAAAAATAATCACCGCCAGCACAGGTAAAGGAAGTACCGAAAATATAGCAAGCCTTACATTTACCATTAGCATGGCATATATCACCAGCACAAATAGGATAACGGTGTTAATGGAGTACATGATGCCGGGGCCAAGGTACATGCGTACGCGACTTACATCTTCGGTAACGCGGTTCATCAGGTCGCCGGTATTGTGGCGGCGGTAAAAGGCAAGCGACAGCACCTGGTAGTGCGCGTATATCTCGTTCTTAAGATCAAACTCAATATGCCGCGACATCAGGATAATGGTTTGCCGCATAAAGAACAGAAAAAGCCCCCTTAATAAAGCCAGCACCAATACCAGTATGCCAAAAAGCAGCAAGCTGGAGCCGAAGATATCATAGATCATCTCCTGGCGGTTAAAGCCTGAAAATAATTGATAAACGCCTATATTTTCGGTTACGAGGTCAAACGCCACGCGGATAACCTGGGCCGGTAATACAGCAAATATGTTGGAAATAATAACGAACAGGATGCCCGGAACCAGTCGCCAGCGGTATTTATAGAAAAATTTATTGAGGTAAGCGAGGTCTTTCATGCGCGTATCAAAAGTACGAAATGAAGCAACAACCGTGTGCTGCCAATTGATTTAATTAATTACGCATGACTCACCCCGGCACCGCTTCGCTGGCCGACCCTCTCTGCTGTGCAAAGAGGGTGAGGACTGATCATATAAGAAATGTCTTTTTCTTAAAAAGACTAAACTCCCCTCTTTGCGTAGCAGAGAGGGGTTGGGGGTGAGTCAACTCAGCAATATATAAAACACTCCCCTCTTTGCGCAGCAGAGAGGGGAATGGGGGTGAGTCATAAATAACTTGCTGCAACCAAAAAAACCGCTACTTTTGCAAAGATTTATCAACACTTGCAGATACGAATGTCCGCTCAGCAAACAAACGATAGTATTTTTAGTCAGCTCGATGCTTATGGGCATAAAAAAGTGGTGTTTTGCAGCGATACAGATACCGGCTTAAAAGGCATCATCGCTATACATGATACTACTTTAGGGCCTGCTTTTGGCAGTACCCGCATGTGGACTTACCGCTCCGAGGCCGAGGCGTTATATGACGTTTTGCGCTTATCAAAAAGCATGACCTATAAATGCGCTATTGCCGGCCTAAATATGGGTGGCGGGTATTCGGTAATCATTGGCGATTCGCGCCGTGATAAGACTGAGGCCATGATGCGCAAGTTTGGGCGCTATATTAAAAACCTTAACGGCGAATTTATTACTTCTGAAGATGTAGGCACCAGCCCGCGCGATATGGAGTACATCCGTATGGAAACAGAACACGTTACCGGTATTCCCGAAAGTTTGGGTGGTAGCGGTGATCCGGCTCCGGTTGCTGCAAAAGGCGTATTAATGGGTATTAAGGCGGCTGTAAAGGAAATGTACGGTAATGATACCATCACCGGCCGCTCGGTAATTGTGCAGGGCATAGGCCACGTTGGCGAAACCCTGGTAAAACTGCTGCGCGAGGAGAATGCCAAGGTTTACGTAAGTGATATTAATGACGAGCGCACACGCCAGGTATCAAAAAAATATGGTGCGGAAGCGGTATCAAACAATTCGATATTTGATATCGACGCGGATATCTACTCACCCTGCGCCCTGGGAGCAACCATAAACTCGCAAACCATCAGCAAGCTTAAGGTGGGCATTATCGCGGGTTCGGCCAATAACCAGTTGCAGGACGAAGATGAGCACGGAAAGATGCTTTTGGATAAGGGTATACTATTTGCGCCTGATTACGTTATTAACGCGGGCGGTATCATTAACTGTTATTCGGAGCTACAGGGTTTCAGCAAGCGCCGCACTATGCAGCTTACCGAAAATATTTATGAGGCCACCCGGAATGTTTTAAAACTTTCAAAGGCCGAAAACATTTCAACAATTGAAGCGGCAAACAAAATTGCTGAAAAACGCATTGCAGATATTAGAAAAGTAAAATCAACCTATTAAATTTATCAATACGGCCGCAAGACGCAGGCTATAAATCGTTCTTACAAAAATGCTAAACAGAAGGCACCTTAGGGTAAAAGTGTTACAATCGCTTTATGCGTACCACCAGTCGGACACTAAAGACATCAAATTATTCGAAAAAAACCTGTTAAACGGTATCGATCAGGTTTTTGAAATGTACATCTGGATGCTCTCGCTTATTAACGAAACCATTGAGTATGTATCCCGCGATGCGGAAGAAAGGGCCAACAAACACCGCCCAACAGCCGAAGACCTTAACGTTAACCAAAAAATACTGACTAACCGTTTTTACCTTTCGGTATTGGATAACAAGGATTACCTCAACGGTATCCGTAAGTATAAGGTTGATTGGTCGTTTGACCCCGAATTGGCTAAATCACTGTTCACTACACTAAAAAACTCACCGGAATATGCCGAATACCTGGCTAAAACCGATGATACCATCCAAACAGATAAGGATATTATTAAATTCATCTTCAAGAAAGTGATCCTGAAATCATCACTTGCCGAGCAGGTATTTGAAGATAAATTTATTTACTGGCCTACAGATAAAGAGGTACTGCAGGCGCTGATCGCCAAAACCTTCAAAAATTTCGCGTCGGAAAATTTTGCCGAAAACAAACTGGCAGAGATCAGCAGTAATTGGGTTGAAGACCGCGATTTTGTGGTAAACCTATTTGAGCAAACCATACGCCATGATGCCGAATATCAGGAACTGATTGCCGAAAAAACCCAGAACTGGGAACCTGACCGTATTGCCATGATGGATACCTTGCTAATGAAAATGGCTATTGTAGAGTTTATTAACTTTACATCCATCCCGGTAAAGGTTACCATTAACGAGTACCTGGAGATATCAAAGGAGTTTAGTACACCTAAAAGTAACTCGTTCATCAACGGTATTTTAGATAAGATACTTTTTGAACTAAAGGCACAGAATAAAGTACGTAAATCTGGCAGGGGATTAATTGAATAATATTTAACCATCACCATGAAGAAGTTAGTTTTAATTACGGCGGTTGCCGGTATGTTATTTAGCGCCTGCAACCAGCAGGGAAACGGAACAGCCTCGGCAAACACCGCTGCTGATACCAGTAATGTAAGCGCTACCAACGCGCCGGTAATGAAGTTTGAGAATGACACGCACGATTTTGGTAAGATAAAAGAGGGCGAAAAGGTAACTTATGCCTTTAAGTTTGTTAATAAAGGTAAATCGCCTCTTATTATTAAAGACGCGGTGGCCACCTGCGGCTGTACCAAGCCAGAGTGGCCTGCAACTCCCATTGCTCCGGGCGCACCGGGCGAAATTAAGGTAACCTTTAACAGCGCTGCTAAAATGGGCCTGCAGGATAAACAGATCACTATTACAGCTAACACCAATCCTGCCCAAACCATGGTGCATTTGATTGGCGAAGTTGTTGCTAAATAAGTCTACAATATAAAATGGAAGCTTGTTATTCGCACAAGCTTCCTAAAACATTAAAACACTCAATAATTAATTTAAATGATAAGTACAATTTTATTACAGGCCGGTATGGGCACCCAGCAGTTGATCATGTTCGGTTTAATTGCCGTGGTATTCTATTTCTTTATGATCCGCCCTCAGGTTAAAAAACAAAAAGACCAAAAAAAATACGTAGATGAACTTAAAAAAGGCGACCGTGTAATCACCAGCGCCGGCATACATGGCAGGATATATGAAGTCGCCGATACTACTTTTTTAATTGAGGTAGAGAACGGCGCACGTATACGTTTTGATAAATCAGCTATATCGCTTGATGCTTCAAAGGCGCTAAATACACCTGCTGTAACCAAATAAGGCTTCGTTAAGGTTAAAGGCTAAAGGCGAAAGGTTTGTTCTTTCGCCTTTTCTATTTATCAATATCAAAGTACCTTTGACCTTTCGCCTTTAACCTTTCGGCTGTAAATTGTACCTTTAAACTTTCACCTCAAAAAAAGAAATGGCCATCATCAAACTATCGGCAATAGAAAAGAGGCGGTTATCGGTTTTTATAACCTGCCTGGTATTTGCCGCGTGTGCATGGCTGTTTACCGCTTTATCAAATACCTACAAGTTTACGGTAAAGCAAGCTATCAGTTATAAGAACCTGCCGCAAAAAAGGGCGTTTTACCCCTTACAGTCTGATACGGTGACCACCATAGTGCAGGGAACTGGCTGGCAAATGTTATTTGCCAAAGGCTCCTACAACAATAAACCCGTTAATATTGATCTGCATACGCTGGAGAGTAAGAACTACGTTGTACTTAGTCAGCAGCTTAAGCAAATAAACGCCAAAAAAGATCTAAACCACGAGATCATCGCCATTAACCCTGATACCTTGTATTTTGATTTCAGCAACCGCATTATCAAAAAGGTGCCTGTGGCATTGGTGGCCAATATCAGTTACCAGAAACAGTTCGCGCAATCTGGCAACGTGGCTATAAGGCCGCAATATGTAACCATTAGCGGCCCTGCTGAAACTATTGGCAATATTAAGGTATGGAAGACCGATACCGTTAAACTTGCGGATGTTAATGAGGACTTTACCCGCCGGGTGGCGCTGCATGAGGTAAAGGAGGGCAACCTGTCCATTATTCCTAAATCGGTATCAGTACATATACCGGTAGACGAGTATACCGAGAAAACGCTTGAAATACCTGTTAAGGTGATCAACAACCATCACTATTATGATGTGAAAATTTTTCCGCAGAAAATTAAGGTGACGTTTACTACCTCGCTTACCGATTACCCAGATATGAACGAGGATGACTTTGAAGCTGTAGTCGATCTTTCGTTATGGGAGCAGTATGGCTATCATAACCTGCCGGTAAAAATAACCCGTATGCCGTCCTTCAGTAAGGTAACCAAGATAGAGCCTCGGGTAATTGATTTTATCATAAAAAAATAAATGTTTAAAGTAGGGATAACCGGTAATATAGGCAGCGGAAAAACCACCGTTTGTAAGGTATTTGAGGTATTGGGCATACCGGTATTTTATGCCGACGATGCCGCTAAAAAAGTAATGACCGACGACCAATTACTCATAAGCGGTATAAAAGAGGCTTTTGGGAACGAAGCGTATTTTGCCGACGGCTCGCTTAACCGCAAGTATATAGGCAATATTGTTTTTAACGATGATGATAAGCTAAAACAGTTGAATGAAATGGTACACCCTGCTGTTTTCAGGGCGTTTGACGCCTGGGTAGAGCAGCAGATACATGCGCCGTATGTTTTAAAAGAAGCCGCGATTTTGTTTGAAAGCGGTTCATATAAAAAATGCGACCGCAGCCTGTTGGTAACAGCCCCGTTAGAAACACGTATGGAACGGGTAATACAGCGCGACGGGGTAACCGAGCAGGAAGTTCAAAAACGCGAAAGCCGCCAGTATCCGCAGGAGAAAAAGCAGCAGTTGGCCAATGATATTATCTTGAATGATGATACCCAACTGGTAGTTCCGCAGGTATTGCAACTGCATCAATTATACTTATCGCTCGCTAAAGCTCAATGATCTTAGACGATTTTATTACTCTTACAGCCAATGGCCTTTATTGCCGTTACGCAGATTTTTACCTCGACCCGCAACAGCCGGTGAGCCAGGCGGTAATTTCCCATGCCCATGCCGACCACGCTGTTAGTGGTAACAAAAATGTTTATGCCACCGCCCCAACCCTGGCTTTTATGCAGCTGCGTTATGGGAAAAATGCTTTTAAAGTAAGTTATACGATACCTTATCACGATCCATTTACCATTGGCGGCGTGCAACTCACTTTTATTTCCGCGGGGCATATGCCCGGATCGGCACAGGTTTTAATGGAATACAAGGGCGTCAGATATCTGTACACCGGTGATTATAAACTGCAGCCCGATGATACCTGCGAACCCATTGAATTTACGCAGGCCAATGTGCTGATCACCGAAAGTACCTTTGCTGACCCGGCCACGCAGCACCCCGATCCGATAACAGAGATCAAAAAGCTGGCGGATATTAAGGTAAACATCCTGCTGGGAGCTTACGGATTAGGGAAGAGCCAGCGACTTATCAACCTGATTAACCGGCATATACCGCAAAAAACCATTTTAGTGCACCACCGTATAATGCCAATTAACGCGGTTTACAAAAGCCTGGGTTATGATTTGGGTGCGCACCAACTCTATAACCGTAAGCTCATGAAGGAGCAAAAGGAGTATGTTTATATTGTGCCGCCTTTTACTTTCGATAGCTATTTGCGGGCAACAGGGGTAAAGCGTTTATTTGCATCGGGCTGGAAAAACCTGCAGGCGAATGAGCAGGACACGCTGTTCATATCAGACCATGTAGACTGGAACGATATATTGCAAATGGTGAACCATGTACAGCCGCAACAGATATGGACGCTGCACGGCGATGGCCGTCAGCTGAAAAAGCATTTTGAAAACGATATTTTTGTGAAGATAATGGCATAATGCTGCAGGAGAATATAGACTATTACATAAATGCCGATGGCAACTTTGTATTCACCAAAGAATACCATTTAAAGCGTGGGTATTGCTGTAAAAACAAGTGCCTGCATTGCCCGTGGCATTACGGAAGGCCTAAGCCACAGAGCGATGTAAAAAATAAATAGATTATATTTGTAATTAATTTCTTGTATTATGGGAATAGAGGAAGATATAAAAAGCACCAACTTTGAGGATAATTACCATAAAGCGGTAGTTAATCTGGCCTACACCTCCGGCTGGCTCAACAATTATATGCGGCCTGCTTTTGAAAAGCACAACCTCACCCAGCAGCAATTTAACATACTGCGCATATTACGCGGCCAATACCCCAAGCCGGCTACTGTAAACCTCTTAAAAGAGCGCATGGTAGATAAAATGTCTGACGCTTCACGCATTGTTGATCGTCTGGTACAAAAAGGGCTGGTGTCGCGCTGCACTAATTCCCGCGATCGCCGCGCCGTAGATATCCGTATCAGCGAAGATGGGCTGGCTATCCTTAAAAAAATGGATATTGATTTTAAAACAAAAGACCTTTTTAAACAACACCTTACAGAAGAGGAGGCAGGCCTGCTCAGCGATCTGCTGGATAAGATGAGAGGGTAGGTGTTAAGTCAAAAGTCAAAATTAAAAAGTAAAAACTTACTTTTCTTCATGACATCAACTAAAGATCCATGTTATTACGAGGAGGAACGACGAAGCAATCTCATTAGCCTTGTTATGAGATTACCGCGCTATCGCTCGTAATGACATAGTGTTATATTCTCCACCTCTTAGCGCAGTAAAGAGGGTCGACGAGCCGAAGGCAAAGTAGGGGTGAGTGAATGTTACAATTGCTCCTGCGGGAAGTACTTAGCTGAGGCCACCTTAAACCCATAGGCAAACAGCCACCCCGCCAAACTCCCATAGATAGCCCCGGTGGTAATATCAACCGGGAAATGAACCCCAACATACACTTGTGCCAGCGAGATCAGGGCAGCCCAACATATCAGTAAAGGCAGCACCCATTTATACCGTTTGTAAAATACCAGCCCTAAGAAGATAGCAATGGCAAAATGGTCGGTAGCATGCGTAGAGGGGAAACTATAGCCTGTTCCGCAGGGTACGCGACTGATGACTGACGCGCTGGTGTAAGGGTCGCGGCAGGGGCGCAGGCGGTGCACCGCGGGTTTTATCATACTCGCGCTGGTAAAATCGGCAAAGCCAACGGCAAGCGCCAGGAAAAGGATCAGTACGGCTCCCTGTTTCCTGTATCGCCACAGGCTAAAACCAATGATGAAAACATATAACGGTATCCAGAAACGGGCGTTACGCATCACGGGCAGCACCGCGTCAAAAAACGGGTTAGCCCAATCGTGGTTGATCACGTAGAAAAGGTGCCGGTCCAGATGTTGCAGAAAATCGGGCATTTAGCTATGAAATATAGGCTGATACAGCGCGTTATACCTGCCAAATATATATGAATTTTATACTCGCTTAGCGCAAATATTGCTATTTTTGCGCCAAACATCTATATACTTTGACACTCATAAAATCAATCTCAGGCATTAGGGGTACCATCGGCGGAGCCGCTGGCGACGGCCTCACCCCGTTGGATATTGTTAAATTCACGTCTGCGTATGGCAGCTGGGCGGTTAAACGCACCGGCATAAAAAAAATAGTGGTAGGCCGCGATGCCCGCTTGTCTGGCAGCATGGTGAATAACCTGGTGATAGGTACTTTGCAGGGTTTGGGTATTGATGTGGTTGATCTTGGCCTTTCTACAACGCCAACCGTTGAAGTAGCCGTGCCCGATGAGCAGGCAGCAGGAGGTATTATCCTTACTGCCAGCCACAACCCTAAACAGTGGAACGCGCTTAAGCTCCTTAACGAGAAAGGCGAATTCATTAGCGATACCGATGGCAAGGAAGTGCTGGACATTGCCGAGAACAGCGATTTTATTTATGCTGATGTAAACGACCTGGGTAAACACACCCATGATGATAGTTACCTGCAAAAACATATTGACAAGGTTTTAGCCCTTCCGCTGGTAGATGTTGAAGCCGTTAAAAAAGCCAATTTTAAAATAGCTATTGACTGCGTTAACTCAACCGGGGGCATCTTTGTGCCGGCCCTGTTAAAGGCGCTTGGTGTGGAAACCATACACGAATTGTATTGCGAGCCTGATGGGCATTTTCCGCATAACCCTGAGCCGCTGCCGGAGAACCTGGTAGCATTGTCAAAAGAAGTGCTGAAAACCAAAGCCGACCTGGGTATTGCCGTTGACCCGGATGTGGACCGCCTTTGCTTTGTTTGCGAGGATGGCAGCATGTTTGGCGAGGAATACACGCTGGTAGCCGTGGCAGATTATGTGCTGGCGAATACCAAAGGCAACACTGTATCAAACCTTTCATCAACACGTGCCCTGCGCGATGTGACCGAAAAGCACGGCGCAGAGTATCACGCGGCCGCTGTAGGCGAGGTTAACGTAGTAAACAAAATGAAAGAGGTGAACGCCATCATAGGCGGCGAAGGCAACGGCGGGGTGATTTATCCCGAGCTGCATTACGGCCGCGACGCTCTGGTAGGTATAGCGCTCTTCCTTACCCACCTGGCCAAATATGGCAAGCCGGTATCGGTTTTAAGAAGCTCTTACCCGGGCTATTTTATCTCTAAGAATAAAATTACGTTAACGCCCGAGATGGATATTGACGCGTTACTGCTAAAGGTGAAAGATAAGTACCAGAAACAGCCGCACAGTACTATTGATGGTTTAAAGATCGAGTTTGATAAGGAGTGGGTACACCTGCGCCGCTCAAACACGGAGCCTATTATCCGTATTTATTCTGAAGGTAACTCGGAAACCATTGCGGATAACCTGGCTAACAAGATCATTACCGATATAAAAGAAATATTAAATTTAAACGAATAGCCGGTATAACCGCAGGACCGGAGACCCTGCGGCTACACCGTTTATTTTTTACTGACCCCATAATTATTGATAAAATGCGAGTTTATTTCGACAACGCAGCAACAACCGCGCTCGACCCTGAAGTACTAAAAGAAATGTACAAGGTAATGGAAAGCCAGTTTGGCAATCCGTCATCCATACACGCGCACGGGCGCGAAGTGCGTACGTTGATCGAGAGATCGCGCAAGACCATAGCCAACCTGCTGCATACCTCACCCGCCGAAATATTTTTTACCAGCGGCGGTACCGAGGCCGATAATACCGCCATCCGTTGCGGTATCATTGATCATCAGCTAAAACATGCCATCACCACTAAACTGGAGCACCATGCCGTGCTGCATACCTTACAGGCTATGGAAAAGGCAGGAGCCATTAAGCTGAGCTATGTAGATGTTGACGATAAAGGACAGGTTGATTACAGCCACCTGGAGCAATTGCTGCAAAACAACGAGCGCAGCTTTGTATCGCTCATGCATGCCAATAATGAGTTAGGTACTTTAACAGACATTGTACGTGTAGGCGATATTTGCGAGGCTTACAACGCGCTATTTCATAGCGATACGGTACAAACCGTTGGCCATTTCGCACATGATCTAAGCAAGCTTAAATTGCATTTTATGGTTTGTGCGGCGCACAAGCTGCATGGCCCAAAAGGTGTAGGCTTTCTGCACATCAACCACAAAGTAAAAATTAACCCGATGATCTACGGAGGTTCGCAGGAACGCAATATGCGCGGCGGTACCGAAAACGTATATGGTATTGCCGGGCTGGCCAAAGCGCTTGAACTGGCTTATGCCGATATGCAAGGCCACCAGGCCTATATTCAGGACATCAAATCATACATGATGGCCAGGCTTACACAGGAAATACCCGGTATAAAATTTAATGGCGAAACCAGTCCTGAAGGAAGCTTATATACCGTACTGAACGTATCATTCCCGGAAATGGAAATGGCCGACATGCTGCTTTTTAACCTGGATATTGCCGGTATTTCGGCATCAGGTGGTAGCGCCTGCAGTTCGGGCACAGATATTGGTTCACATGTATTATCAGCTATTGGTGCCAACCCCGACAGGCCTTCCGTACGTTTCTCGTTTTCAAAATATAACACTAAAGATGAGGTTGACTATACCGTTGCCAAGCTTAAAGAGCTATGCGTGGTAAATGCATAATTAAATTTTTTTCTTTTTTTGAAAATTGGCAGGTGTATTGCTATGTGTAGGTTATAACTAAAAAACAAAACCTATGATAACTAACCAAGAAAACACCTGGAATAATGATACAGATCAGAACCAGGGCTACGCCACCAATTCATTTGGTAACAGCAACACAGATATTGATGAAAACCGCCTGGACGATACAGAAGGTGGAGGCAATATTCCCGGCAGTTATTCATCTAACGAAAGCATGACCGGCACCAACAGCGTTGGTGGTGAGGAGGATGACCTGGCAGATGATGAATTAGAAGAAGATGATTATGAAGATGCCGACCTGGAAGAAGATACTGACCTGGATGGCACCTCTGCAGGCTCATATACCGGAACCATCAATTCTTCATTAGATGATCCCAACGAAATACCGGAAGAAGGCCAGTCGGATAATGAAGGTACCGGATATTCGCAGCAGGAAGAACAAAACCAGCCACGCGAGGGCGCGGATACCTCATACAGCGAACAAATAGATGTTACCCCACCCGAAAGGCACGAATTTCCTTCAGAAGGTGCTGCTACTAAAACCGATTTCGCAAGCCGCGATCTGGGCCGTACCACAGGCCGCATGGTAGGCCACGAGCCGGGCACCGAGGGGATATAATAACATTTAGGTTTAGTGCGAGAGTTAAATAAAGCTTGCACTAATTATAAACAAAAGAGGCGTTTGAATATTCAAACGCCTCTTTTGTTATGTATTTATCAGCAGTATTATTTATGATCTGCTTCTTTTTCTGCAACCGGTTCCGGTACGCCGTATGGGGCAAGCATTTTAAGGAATGAGGCTAATTTTTCCTTCATTTCCCGGCGGTCTACAATAAAGTCAAGGAAACCATGTTCCTGCACAAACTCCGCGGTCTGGAAGCCTTTAGGCAGGTCTTTTTTAATGGTTTCTTTAATTACACGCGGGCCTGCAAAACCAATTAAAGCGCCCGGCTCGGCAATATTAATATCGCCAAGCATAGCGTATGAAGCGGTTACACCACCCGTAGTTGGGTCGGTAAGCAACGATATATAAGGGATTTTAGCCTGCGCCAGCAGTGCCAGCTTAGCTGATGTTTTGGCCATCTGCATGAGCGAGAAGGCCGCTTCCATCATACGCGCCCCGCCCGATTTGGATATCATCAGGAAAGGTACTTTATGTTTGATGCTGTAATCAATAGAGCGGGCAATTTTTTCACCTACTACAGACCCCATTGAGCCGCCAATGAAGTTAAAGTCCATGCAGGCTATCACAATGTCCTGGCCGTTTATTTTGCCAACACCGGCGCGTATAGCATCAGTTAAACCGGTTTTCGCCTTGGTTTCTGTAAGCCTGTCGCTATATTTCTTGGTATCGATAAAATGCAACGGGTCGCCCGAGTGCAGGTCTGCAAAAAGTTCGGTAAATTGGTTATCATCAAACAATACCGAAAAATATTCTTTTGAGCCTATACGTAAATGGAAACCGCAATAGTGGCAAACGTATTGGTTTTCAACCTGTTCTGAATAATGAAGCGGTTTTTTACAATTTGGGCACTTATTCCATATCCCGTCCGGTGCTTCCTTTTTCTCCTGTGTAGTGGTAATAATGCCTTTGTCTTCGCGCTTAAACCAAGCCATATCTTAAAAAGTGGTTAAAAGTAACTGCAAAGAAACAAAAAAAGCTGGTAATTTGATTGCACAAATTTATCAGCACACTATGTGGTTGTATAGCAACGTGTTTTAGCTTGTGTTTCAGTACTTAAGGTATCAGCCTTGTTGTATTAAATACACTAATGTGTGCCTATTAATTACTATTAAGCAGGTAGGCGTAAAGGATATTGCGCTAAATGCGCTTATTATTCAGGGGCTTAAATCAAAAATAGGTGATAAATATTAGGCGAAACAGTAAATTTTTATAACTTCGAAGCCCAAACAAATGCTCATGGATTTAAAAAATTATAAAGGCGTACTGCATGGCGATCAGGTGCAGGCGTTATTTGAAGCAGCCAAGCAACACCAGTTTGCTTTACCCGCTGTAAACGTAATTGGCACCAATTCTATCAACGCTGTAATGGAAACCGCTAAAGCGGTTAATTCTCCTGTAATTATTCAGTTATCAAATGGAGGCGCTCAATTTTATGCCGGTAAATCATTAGATAACTCAAAACTGCAGGCCTGCATATTGGGCGCTGTATCGGCAGCTAAACACGTGCACTTACTGGCCGAGCACTATGGTGTAGCCGTTATTTTACACACCGACCACGCGGCGAAAAAATTATTACCATGGATTGATGGTTTATTAGACCACGGTGAAAAGTTTTTTGCTGAAACCGGCAAACCGTTGTTCTCGTCACACATGCTTGATCTTTCTGAGGAGCCTATTGAAGAGAACATCGAAATATCTGCCAAATACCTGGCGCGCATGGCCAAAATGAACATGACCGTTGAGATTGAGCTTGGTGTTACCGGTGGCGAAGAAGATGGTGTTGACAACTCTGATGTTGACAGCTCTCGCCTGTATACGCAGCCGGAAGAAGTTGCTTACGCTTATGAAGAACTATCAAAAGTAAGCCATCGTTTTACTGTTGCGGCTGCCTTTGGTAACGTACATGGTGTATACAAACCGGGTAATGTGAAACTGATGCCGGTTATCCTGCATAATTCACAGGAGTTCCTGAAACAAAAACATAACCTTACTGCTGAAAAGCCGATCAACTTTGTGTTCCACGGTGGTTCTGGTTCAAGCCAGGAAGAGATCCGCGAGGCCATTTCATACGGCGCTATCAAAATGAATATTGATACCGACATGCAATGGGCTTTCTGGGAGGGTATTAAAGATTACTACCAATCTAAAGAGGCCTATTTGCAATCTCAGATAGGAAGCCCGGATGGCGACGATTCTCCAAACAAAAAATACTATGACCCACGCGTATGGTTACGTAAAGGCGAAGAAACTTTTGTTAAACGCTTAACAGAAGCTTTTGCAGACCTTAATTGCCTTGACGTGAATAGCAAGCTGTAACATATATAGCTAAAAAGAGTAAAAAGCGCCCGTGTTAAAAACATTGGCGCTTTTTTTTAGTTGTGGATTTATACCTGCAAAGTCTATGGCTAAAAGTACACAACGCAAAAAAAACTTGTTTGAGCGGTTCGCAAACTGGGCAACCATTGCTACCGGCAGTTCTGCGGCGTTTATTTCCGCTACAATAGTTATTATTGTATGGATTGTGACGGGGCCAATATTTAAGTATTCTGATACCTGGCAGTTAGTGATCAATACCGGCACAACCATTATTACTTTCCTCATGGTGTTCCTGATCCAAAAATCGCAGAATAAGGATTCTAAGGCCGTGCACCTAAAACTTAATGAGTTGTTGGCATCGCACCAGGGGGCAAGTAACCGTATGGTGCATATTGAGGACCTTACAGAAGATGAACTTGACAAGTTGGCCAGGTTTTACATTAAGTTGTCTAAATTAGCCGAAGAAGAAGATGATATTACCTGTACGCACTCTATTGACGCGGCAGAAGAAAATCATATTGAGAAGTTATCCAGTTTAAAGACCAAGAAGCATTACCAAAATGCCCTCATCAGCAGAAGTAAAAAAAGTAAGTGATCCCCATGACCTGGAAACCGTGTTCGCCATCAGGCGCGAGGTGTTTGTTGACGAACAAAATTGCCCGCCCGAACTGGAGTGGGAAAATGAAAACGTATCTACCCATTTCCTGGCTACGGTAGAAGGGGAGCCGGCAGGTGCGGCACGCTGGCGTAAAACCGATAAAGGCTATAAGTTAGAAAGATTTGCCGTGTTAGCTAAGTTTAGAGGTTATGGTGTAGGAGAGGCTTTGGTTAAAGCTGTTTTAAACGATCTGCCTGCTGATGCTACCTATGTTTATCTTCACGCGCAGGTGCAGGCTGTTGGCTTTTATGAAAAGCTTGGCTTTAAGCCCTCAGGCACTATGTTTAAGGAGGCTGGTATACAACATTTTAAAATGGTTCTTGGATAGAGCTAAGAAACAAGAATCAAGAGCCAAGAGCCAAGAACCAAGACTGCTTGCAATATGAAATTATATCTTCATTCTTGATTCTTATATCTTGCTTCCTAACGCTCTTTAACAAACACCTTTGCCGAATACTCCATAGCCTCGGCAAGTTTATCCAGATCGAGGCTCAAGGGTACGTTCTGGTGCAGCAGGAACGCCACCAGATTTTCTGTAGCGATGTTACCGGTAAGGTCGTCTTTGGCCATAGGGCAGCCGCCGTAACCTTTTAGGGCCACGTCAAATTTATTACAGCCGGCTTCATAGGCGGCGGCTATCTTTTCCTGCCAGGTATCGGGGGTAGAGTGCAGGTGTACGCCAAATTCGGTGATCTCTGATAGTTTTTTAAGCGCCGGATATAAGCTACTGATCTGTTCGGGCTGGGCAATGCCAATGGTATCTGAAAGGGCGATGTAGCCAATGCCTTCATTGATCATTTTCTGCGCCCAGTGCAGTACAATATCGTTGCTCCACGCATCGCCATAAGGGTTACCAAAGCCCATGGAAAGATAAACCAGTAGAGCTTTGTTATTAGCGGCGCAAAGCTCGTTAATGCGCTTAACATCGTCAAAGGCTTTATCAATGGTGGTATTCGCGTTCCGCATCTGGAAGGTCTCTGAAATAGAGAAGGGATAGCCCAGATAGGTGATCTCCTGATGCTTTACAGCGTCCTCAGCACCCCTGTAATTGGCAATGATGGATAATAATTTTGATGAGCTATGGTCCATATCAAGCATACTCAGCACCTCAGCGGTATCGCGCATCTGTGGTATGGCCTTAGGCGATACAAAGCTGCCAAAATCGATGGTATCAAAACCCACTTGTAAGAGCAGGTTAATATAAGCGGCCTTTACATCGGTCGGCACAAAATCATGCAGGCCCTGCATGGCATCGCGCGGGCATTCAGTAATCTTAATATGGTCGGTCATTTAATCGGGTTGTGATACCTGCTGGTCTTTTTCTACAAGTTCTTCACGCTTAAAGTTACGTATAATTAAGCGGCTGCCACCATTATAGGTAAAGTAGCTGGCCACCCAGTTAATAAACACGATCACTTTGTTGCGGCCGCCCATTAATGATATCAGGTGAACGAACATCCATATGAGCCAGGCAAAAAATCCCTGGAATTTGAGTTTGCCCAAATCAGCTATGGCCTTGTTACGGCCAATGGTGGCCAACGATCCTTTATCGTTGTATTTGAATGGTTCGGTAGTCTCGCCTTTTATTAACCGGTAGATGTTTTTTCCGGTGGTTTGCCCCATTTGTATGGCTACCTGCGCAACGCCGGGGTGGCCCTTAGGTGTTTCAGGCGTGATCATAGCGGCCACATCGCCAATGGCGAAAATGTTTTGAGTGCCTACTACGCGGCAAATATTATCTACCTTAATGCGGTTGCCGCGCTCTATGGTGTCTTTGGAAATACCCTCGGGCACTACACCCATTACACCGGCACTCCATATCACATTTTTGGTTGGTATGCTTTTACCACCCTCAAATTTTATTTCCTCGCCGTTGTAACTTTCTACCTTAACACCCAGTAAAAGTTCAACACCCATTTTTTTCAGGAAATCTTCTGCCGCTTTAGAACCTTCATCAGAGAATGGGCCTAACACTTTAGGCAGAAAATCTACCAGGTAAACTTTCATCTCATCTTTCGCCAGTTCGGGGTAGTCTTTATCCAAGATGTGGTTGCGCAACTCGGCAAGCGCGCCTGCGAGCTCTACACCGGTAGGACCGGCGCCTACCAGTACGAATGACAGGTATGGTGCTCTTTCTTCCTTAGAAGGCTTTAAAATAGCCTCTTCGAGATTCTGAAGCACCAGATAGCGCAGGTTCATGGCCTCGGGTATAGATTTCATGGGCATGGCGTAATGCTCTATCTCTTTGTTGCCGAAAAAATTGGTAGTTGAACCGGTAGCAATTACCAGGTAATCATAAGCAATATCGCCTACAGTGGTGTGCACTGTATTAGCGGCCTGGTCAATACCCAATACTTCTGTGTTTCTAAAACGCAGGTTCTTTTGGTTATCAAAGTTTTTACGCAGCGAAAAAGCGATAGACTCAGCCTCAAGACTACCTGTAGCCACCTGGTATAGCAGCGGCTGAAAGGTGTGGTAATTATGCTTATCAATCAATATCACTTCTACGGGTTTATCTTTAAGCTGTTTAGCTACCTGTAACCCGCCAAAACCACCGCCGATAATGACAACCGTGGGGAACTTTGATGATCCGTTAACGTTCATGCCTGTTATTGTTTAAAGTACACTAATGTATAACAAAAAAGGCTCCAAATGTTCTTTGGAGCCTTTGATATTTTTGAGTTAGCTATCGCTGTTTACTTCAGTTCTTTTTTACCGAAATCGATAATTACCGGTGAAGCTACGCATATTGATGAGTAGGTACCAAACAGTACACCGATCAATAAGGCGAATGAGAAACCACGGATCACATCGCCGCCGAACGCGAACAATACGATCAATATCAATACCACGGTTAACGCGGTGATGATGGTACGGCTCAATGTGCTGTTGATAGCTTTGTTGATCACTTCCTCGTTATTGCCATTTTTTGAATGGTTAAGATACTCGCGGATACGGTCAAATACTACCACGGTATCGTTAATAGAGTAACCGATAACGGTAAGCAAAGCGGCGATGAAAGCCTGATCGATATCCAATGAGAATGGTAACAAGCCTTTGAATAGCGAGAAGAACGAAAGTACAAGCAATGAATCGTGCGCGGTAGCGATCATAGCGCCAAGGCTATACTGCCATTTGCGGAAACGGATAAGGATATAGGCCGAGATAACGATGATGGCGATAATAATGGTCCATTTTGCCGAAGCCTTTACTTCATTGGCTACGGTTGCCTCTACTTTTTGGTGGCTCAGTATCTGGTCCGGCGTAATTTTGGTTGCCGGGTTGCTTGCTAAGGCTTTTATTAAAGCATCTTCTACCTTGGCGTCAGCGCTTTCAGCGTTGTCGTTAATAAGGTAGTTGGTAGTGATGCTTATTTTATCAGTACCATAAGTTTTTACTTCGGTACCACGGCCAAGCGTAGCGTCAATAGCATCATGCACCTGTTCTGTTGTAACTGATGGGCCAAACTTAACCAGGTAAGTACGGCCACCGCCAAAGTCGACACCGTAGTTAAAGCCGCGGGTAAACATAGATACTAAACCGGCAATGATGAAAATGCCAGAGAAAGCGTAGTACTTGTAACGGTTTTTAACAAACGCGAAGTTGGCGTTCTTGAAAGTATGAGAGCTCCATGGGCGTGAGAATTTAATATCCCAGCCTTTTTCAAGCATATATTCAAAGATCAACCTTGAGATCAGTAATGAGCAGAAAAGGGTAGTTATGATACCGATCATCAGCGTAGTTGCGAAACCCTGAATAGGGCCCGAGCCGAACACAAACAGGATAACACCTGTAAGGAAGGTACTGATGTTGGCATCAAGGATAGACGGCAAGGCATGCTTAAAGCCATCGGCGATGGCAATGCGTAATGATTTGCCTAAATTAAGCTCTTCGCGAACACGCTCATAAACCAATACGTTGGCATCAACCGCCACACCCAGGATAAGGATGATACCGGCAATACCAGGCAGGGTTAATACGGCACGGATGCTTACTAAAACACCCATAAGGAAGAACACGTTTACCAATACGGCAACTACCGCAACAGTACCCGCGCGGTTGTAGTAAGCGATCATGAAGATCAGGATAACAACCAAACCAAGGATACATGAAAGTAAGCCCGCGCTGATAGCTTCCTGGCCTAATGAAGGGCCTACTACCGCTTCGCCGACAATACGTGCAGGGGCCAGTAAACGGCCTGCCTTTAACACGTTGGCTAAGTCTTTAGTATCTTCCTGAGTAAAGTTACCGCCTGAAATAGATGATACACCACCAGATATTTCGTTTTGTACGTTAGGGGCAGAGTAAACGTTGTCGTCCAATACAATGGCAATCGCTTTTTTGCCTGCACCTGCAGAAGCTTCAGCAGTAATATTTTTCCATTTTTGGGCACCTTGCGAGTTCATGTACATGGTTACCTCAAAGCCGCCCTGCAATTGGTTAACATCGCTGCGGGCATCGGTAATTACATCACCATTTAATACCGGGCCGTTTTCGGCGCCGGCCAATTTAATGGCATACAGCTCAAATATTTTAGTGCCTTTTTCAGGTTTTACACCCCAAAGGAATTTAAGGTTTTGTGGCAATACGGCCTTAACATCGGCACTGTGCAGGTAGCTGTTTACTTTAGCGGTATCTTTTTGCTCGGCACGGCCAACAATTGGGCCCGGTGCTAATTGCGGCGAACCATCCTGGCCCTGGTAAACCATTGGCGACAATACTGCGAACAATGGGTTTTGAGCGGAAAGCTGCGCTTTGTTGTTAACGCCGGCAGAGTCCTTAGCACCTGCCTTTTTAATTTTACTCAATAATGAGGCAGCCGAATCTTTTTTAGTAGTCGCTACAGCAGTAGCAGTTTTCTTAGCGGTATCAGCCTTTGCAGTGGTGTCTTTAACGCCGGTTTTGTTTTTAGCGGCCAGTATACCGTTGATATTGCCCAAGAGCCCGTATATCTCGCTGTTATCAAAAGTTTGGTAAAACTCCAATTTTGCTGTACCTGATAACAGTTTACGAACACGCTCAGGTTCTTTAACACCCGGCAGCTCGATAAGGATACGGTTGGTGCTTTTCTGCAGCTGAATGTTAGGCTGGGTTACGCCAAATTGGTCAATACGCCTTTGCAATACGGTGTATGACTGTTGTACGGCAGTATTGGCCTGGTCTTTCAGATAAGCTTCAACCTCGCTGTTGCTTGAGTTGAATTTTAATTTGTCCTGGTTGCTGTTGTTGGCGAAAATGGTAGCCAGTTTACCGTTAGGGTTCAATTTCTGGTACTCATCAACAAAAAGGGTAATGTAGTCTTTTTGCTCGGTAACGCTTCTTGCCTGCGCGTTGGTTAACGCCTGGGTAAAAACAACGTCCTTGTTGTTGTTTGATAACTCGGTCACCAGCTCGCGCAGCGATATTTGCATGGTAACGTTCATTCCGCCCTTTAAGTCCAAACCAAGAGCAAGCGCGCGGTCAACACAATACTGGTAAGTATGGCCAAATACCGGGTACACCGGTTGTGTAGAAATAGAATCCAGATACGCCGTTTCTTTCTTGGGATCGCCCTTGGCGTATGCTTTCGCATCACTCTCAACTTTGTGCGTCACCCATGTAAATGATAGCTGGTATATACATACCAAAGCCAGCAGAATGGCGAAAAATTTAATAACCCCTTTACCTTGCATTGCGAATTAAATATGTAATTAATTAGTTTATAAGCTTTTTTAAATAAGACGGCAAATCTAATAAAATTTCACAACCCTGAAATTTTAAATTGAAACAAAATATTCGCCGTTTTTGTTACCGGCGGTTCAGCGTGATGTACGAATAGGGGTATGGATTTTTTTCATCGGACTCGTGGCGCTCGCGGCTCACTTCAGTCCACTGGTTATAATCAATTGCCGGGAAAAAGGTATCTGCCTCAAAGTGGTGGTGAACAATGGTGAGGTATATCCTGTCGGTTTTATCCACTGCCTGCCGGTAGATCTCGGCGCCGCCGCCAATAAATACCTCATCTTCGTCCTGGCAAAGTGCCAGTCCCTCATCAATAGATTTCACTACTTCACAGCCGGGTATCTCAATATCCTGACGGGTAACTACAATGTTACGGCGCTTTGGCAGGGGTTTACCAACCGAATCAAACGTTTTGCGACCCATGATAATGGTACGGCCCGATGTGATATCTTTAAAATGTTTAAGATCATTTGGCATGTGCCAAAGTAACTGGTTGTTTTTGCCGATAGCATTGTTCTCTGCTATGGCTACTATTATCGAAATTGTCATTGAGTTTTGATAGAATGCTGGGTGATCCAGGCTTTTATTTGGTCGAAGTTAATATGACCCATACTTGCTGATACTGCCATATCGTATTTCTCTATTTGAGAAGCTAACATAGTGATATGAGCGTCTCTTAACGTAAGACGAAGCAATAGATAGGCAATCCTTTTATTACCATCAACGAATGGATGGTTAATTATTACGCTTTCAAATACGGCTGCCGCTTTATCTATGGCAGTAGGATAAAGATATTGCTCATCAAACGTCATGTACGGACGTGCCAATGAAGCTTCCAAACCAGCAATGTCTCTGACGCCTTTGCTTCCGCCAAATTGATCGATTAAAGCATTGTGATATTCTTCAACAATTTGTAAATCGATCATTGGGCTAACTTCCTAAATACTTCTTCGTCTTCCGCAAGGATTTCTTTAAAGTATTGGTCATATTTTGCTTTTTGGGCAATTTTCGCATTTACATCTTGAATGTAACCCAAAACATCTTGCAGTAAGTTCTCAGGAGCGCTTTCAGGAATTTGCTCAATAGCTTTTTGTATCTCTTCTTTTAACTCTGTAGTGCTCATAATCTCAAATTTACTAAATTTCTGATTACACCGCAACTATCCCTTTGATATGCGGGTGCGGATCATAATTTTCCAAAGTGAAATCTTCGTACTTAAAGCTGAAAATATCTTTCACTTCGGGGTTGATCTTCATGGTGGGCAGCGGGCGAGGGTCGCGGCTCAATTGCAGTTGCGCTTGCTCCAGGTGATTGTTGTAAATATGGGCATCGCCGAAGGTATGGATGAAATCGCCATAGTCCAGATCGCAAACCTGGGCCATCATCATGGTAAGCAAAGCGTATGACGCGATGTTGAAAGGTACGCCCAAAAATATATCGGCACTGCGCTGGTATAACTGGCATGATAACTTACCTCTCGTTTCGCCCTTTGATGCATCGGCGGGCTCTACGTAAAACTGGAACAAACTATGGCAGGGTGGGAGCGCCATCTGGTTAACATCGGCCACATTCCATGCCGACACCATGATGCGGCGTGAGTCAGGATTATTTTTGATGGTGTTTACCACCTGGGTGATCTGGTCTATGTGGCCGCCATCCGGCGTAGGCCAGCTGCGCCATTGGTAACCGTACACCGGGCCAAGGTTGCCGTTCTCATCGGCCCATTCGTCCCAAATGCGAACGCCATTATCTTTTAGATACTTGATGTTGGTATCGCCACTCAGAAACCAGATCAACTCATGGATGATGGATTTAAGGTGAAGTTTCTTGGTGGTCACCATCGGGAAACCATCTTGGAGGTTAAAACGCATCTGATAGCCAAACACGCTAAGGGTGCCCGTACCGGTGCGGTCATGCTTTTGCGCTCCGTTCTCCATTACATGTCGCATCAAGTCGAGGTACTGTTTCATCTTTTTTTAAATTTATCCTTGAGTCATTGGCTTCGCCGTCATTGAGTCATTGTTTGATCGAGCTCGATTCACCGTTTGCAAAGCCAATGACTTAATGACCCTATGACAGCGCAGCGAATTATGGCAAAGCCAATCCTTCAGTACAAAGAAAAATAATCTAATTTTGGTATCCTACGGATGTGCAAAAAAACATCCGGTGTTAATCAATCGCTGATGATCGTATTCCCGAACGCAAAAATAAATATCGGATTAAATATTACTGCCCGCCGCCCCGACGGTTACCATGACCTCGAAACGGTTTTTTATCCCGTTAAAATTTTTGATGTGCTGGAAGTGATCGAGGCAGGGGAGCTAAGTTTCCAATCATCAGGACTTGACATACCGGGCAGGCCCGAGGATAACCTTTGCATCAAAGGGTACCATTTGCTCAAAAAAGATTTCCCGGATTTGCCCGCGGTAAAAATTCACCTGCACAAAAATGTTCCGATAGGCGCGGGGCTGGGAGGGGGCTCGGCCAACGCGGCGTTCTTTATCAAATTGATGAATGATAAATTTGGGCTCGGGCTGGACGAAGAGGGGATGATGGACTATGCCCGACAGCTCGGTGCCGACTGTGCCTTCTTCATTGGCAACCGCCCGGTGTTCGCTTTTGAGAAGGGCGACGAGTTTGAGCCGGTTAACCTGGACCTGTCAGCCTACCACATTGCCCTGGTGATGCCTGATGCGCACGTATCCACCGCAGAAGCTTATAGAGGCGTAAAACCCGCCCCGGTTAAGGAAACTGTATACGACCTGGTAAAAATGCCCGTAGCGGCCTGGAAAAAGCATATCCGTAACGACTTTGAAGGTCATATCTTCAATAATCATCCCGTTATCCGTGGCGTAAAAGCAAGTTTGTATGAGCGCGGCGCGTTATACGCCAGTATGAGCGGCTCAGGGGCTTCAGTTTTTGGGATCTTTGAGAGCCGGCCGGATCTGGGCGAATTGGAAAAAAATTGCCGGGTATTTTATGGGGTATGATTGTGAGGGGTGGTTAGTGACCGACGAATAATATACAACGAACATCAACGGACCCCTAACCAACCCCTAACGAGGTACCAACCCAATAGAAGCAAATATTAATTTGAGTTTCTATAAACACTCACCATTCACTACTAACTAATATAATCCCTGTCTTCTTCACTTAGTGTATCGGGATTGTCTTTTCCGTGGATGTCGTTATAATGCTCGCTAATGTTGTACTTCTTGTTTTTTGGGCGGCCAACCAGTACCCCCAGGATGAAAGCGAACGCCGCCACCGCCGTGAGCATGGCTACCTTTGACAGGTATACCGAGCTGAACAAAATGGTGAATTTTACCTCGTCGGTATTTTGCATGAACACCACCGTTAATAGTACGACGATGATCAGCGCGATGATATTTTTGATACTCATAAAATTGGTTCCGGTTATCTTTTAAACAAGTTACATTATTTAAACATTAACCCCAATAGGGCAACGTTGTTGGCGAATAGTGCCAACGATATTTCAAATTCGCGAGCGTGGAATTTTGATGGAAAATTTTGAAGGTTTTTGGGCCAGAATAATTGTGTAGATATTGGTCTGGTAGGATAGTGGTATACTTCGCATTTTTATTTCTCCTTGTTTTTAAAGCCCCGGAATTTTTGATCCGCTTTTTATGCCCGTCTAGAACGGATCCTCGTTTGAAAATTCTGATAATTTTTTGGCCAGCTCGATTGATTTGTATACCAAAGCCGGTACTCTGCCATATTTTTAAAATTCTAAATTTAACCTTTCCGTACACTTACCGCCCATTACCTCGTGCATTCCATTGATTTAATTTATCATTTAATTGATTGTTTCAATTGCATTGATTTATAGTTATTTGTATTATTTATTTATGACATAAAATATCTAATGCTAAAAAATTTAGTTTTTGATGTATCTAATTTTTTGATTCATATAATTTATAAATTTATTTAAATTATATAATTGCTTGATTTTATGTTTTTTATTTTTTGAAATATTATTTAGAATAAGGTGTTAAATTCAGTTATTCGGGTATTAATTAAAGATAGGTGCAATTTTGAATGCTATTCGACTGTAGTACACTAAGTGGAAAGTAAAAAATAGCTGTAAACGATCGAAATAATTTTGATGAGGAAAAGTACAGTGAAAAATCAAAGTGGCTTAGAAGGGCTAAAAATGGCTTATAAGCACATATTTACTTTCCCCCTACCCTGTGCTATTTCGGGGGCATATGGCTGAAAAAAGTAGTGAGATCTGTTACCTGGAACGGCGTTTAGCAACCTGTTTTTGTGCAACGGGAAACAGGAAAATAGTAGACAAAATAATGACGGCTCCGGCCCAGAAACCGATGCTCATATCATTGGTATTATTAAAAAAAAGAAAGGCCATAATAATACCATATACCGGCTCAAGGTTGGTGATGAGGGCTACCCTGAAGGCCGAGAGTTCGCGCATTACGGAAACGCCGGCAACGTATGCCAGCGAGGTGCAAACCGTACCAAGGATAACCAGATAACCAATATCCGAGGTTTTCGGGATGATAAAACCGGCGGTGCCAACCGTGATAAAAAGGTAAATGGTTATCCAAATAAACGCCCCGGAAAGTTCATAAAATGCAATTACGGGAGCCTCTATTTTTTGTACATGCCTGCCGTTAATAATAGAAAACAGGCTGGCTAAAACCGCGCTGATTAACCCTGTGATAATTCCCTTAGTGTATTTTGTCTCAAATTTAAATATCAGGATAATGCCGATAATGATGAATAAACCGGCCACAATTTCAAGCTTGGAAATAGCCTTTTTATTGATAAGCGGTTCAAAAATAGCTGTAAAAAGAGTGACTGATGAAAGGCAAACTAATGTAACAGGAACGTTTGAAAACTTGATAGAAGCGAAAAAAAGTACCCAATGGCCGCCCACTAAAGCGCCTGTAAGAGCGAGTTTAAGGATGGTTTGAGGGCTTAATTTTAGTGTTGTTCTGTTGAATTTAAAGTACAAGAACAGCGAAAAACTGGCGATAAAAACCCTGTACCAAACCAAATTTATTGCCGAAATGGAAATAAGTTGGCCTAAAATTCCGGTAAAACCCCACACAAAAACAGTAAAATGCAGGATCAAAAGGTTCTTGTTTAACCCTGTTTTTGGTAAATTTTGAGACATTATTTAGGCGCTTTTACAATGAGTATATAGCCTAATATACCAAAAAGTACGTTAGGAATAAACACCGAAATGAGTGGATCAAAGCCCCCCTTTATTGAAAAAACCAGCGCAAATTTGTTAACAACTATGTACGTAAAGCATATAAAAATACCTATTCCGAGGGGTAAGCCAACACCGCCGCGTACCTTTCTGGACGATATGGCAACGCCTATACAAGTAAGCACAAAGGTAGATAATGGCTCTACAAAACGCCTGTATTTTTCAAATTCCATGTCAATAACAGCGCCTGTACTGCGTATCTTTTCTTTAGCTATTGCAGCGTTTAAAACAGGCAAAGGCATGGCTCCATATATGTTACTTACCACGTTATCATGTGCCTGAAAATCTATTGGGCGCATATCTAAAACGGTGTCTAACTGGGCGCTGCTGGTAGCCCAGGTTTCCTTTAAACCGTTGATGTAACGGCGGGTAGGAGCGTTAATGATCCAGTGGTTTTTGAGAGAATCGTACTTAATGCTGGTGGCGGTAAGGCGTTGTTTCATCTCGTCGCCATCAAACTTTTCCATCATAAACTGGTAGCCGGTTTGCATAGCAGGGTCAAAAGACTGCAGGTAAACATAGGTATGTTTATCCAGTTGAATATGTACATCCAGCTTCGATTGATCGTCGTTTGCAAAGAAGTTTGCGCTTTCAAAGTCTACCTTTAATTTGTTTGTATATGGTATCACATACACATTCAATAGCAGCGAGGCGGTAAAAATAATGCTTGCCGATATTACATATGGCCTTAAAAAACGATAGAAACTGGCCCTGCTGGTAAGTATGGGTACAATCTCTGTTTGGTTGGCCATCTTAGCTGTAAAGAATATCACCGCCAGGAAATTAATGAGCGGCGATAACAGCATCAGGTAGAATGGAATAAAGCCGGCATAGTATTTAAATATAATATCATGCAGGTTGGCATTCTTCCCCAGGAAGTTGTCCAGGTGTTCAGATATGTCAAATATCACCGAAATAACCAGAAAAATACCCAATGTAAACACAAACGTGCCCAGGTATTTGCCCATTATAAAGCGGTCAATAACGGTTAAATATCTGCGAAGTAATTTCTTCATTTACAATCTTGTGCCTAAGCGGGTTACCATTTTGTTCTTCCAGTCGTAAAACTCTCCCGAAATGATTTTATTGCGTGCCTCGCCCACTAACCAAAGATAAAAATGCAGGTTATGTAACGTAGCGATCTGGGCACCCAGCATTTCGCCGCTATGTATTAAATGGCGCAGGTAAGCTTTGGTGTAAACCTTATCCGCAAACAAATCACTATCAGCATCAATGGCCGAAAAATCGTTTTTCCACTTTTCGTTCTTGATATTTATGATACCATTGCGGGTAAACAACATACCATTACGGGCATTACGGGTTGGCATTACGCAATCAAACATGTCAATACCCAAAGCAATATTTTCCAGTATGTTAACCGGGGTGCCCACACCCATCAGGTAACGGGGTTTTTCTTTGGGTAATATGTCGCAAACAACCTCCGTCATGGCATACATTTCTTCGGCTGGTTCACCCACGCTAAGGCCTCCAATGGCGTTTCCTTCGCGTTCAAAAGAGGCGATCACCTCAGCCGAACGTACCCTAAGATCCTTGTAAACGGAACCCTGCACAATCGGGAATAAGGTTTGGCTATAACCATATTTGGGCTCCGTGCTATCAAACCTGTCGCAGCAGCGTTTAAGCCACCGGTGGGTCATTTCTATCGAGCGTTTCGCATAATTATAGTCGCACGGATAGGGGGTACATTCATCAAAAGCCATAATAATATCAGCGCCAATAATGCGCTGTATATCCATTACATTTTCAGGCGTAAACAGGTGTTTGGAGCCATCCACATGCGAGCGAAAGGTAACGCCTTCCTCCTTAATTTTACGTACTTCGGTAAGCGAATACACCTGGTAGCCGCCGCTATCAGTAAGAATAGGGCCGTCCCAGCCATTAAATTTATGTAATCCGCCTGCCTGTTCAAGGGTGTTTAGCCCCGGCCTCAGATATAAATGATAGGTATTTCCTAATATGATCTGGGCTTTAATATCGTCTTTTAGTTCGCGCTGGTGTACAGCTTTAACGGTACCCGCGGTACCAACCGGCATAAAAATAGGGGTTTGGATAACGCCATGGTCGGTTACCAGTTCGCCTGCCCGGGCTTTGGAAAGCGGGTCTTGTGCTTGTAAAGTAAATTTCATTATATCCCGGCAAAATTACAAAAATCAATTTGTAAAGGCACGGCTTTATTGCCGCACCATATCAATTGTTAAATTGCCGGATGGTTAGATTATTATTGGTTTATAATACAACCATACAAAGCAACAATCTTAATCGTATTTGTCGTTGATTTTTAACAAATTTGTCGCTTATTTACAGCTAAATTGGAAGCTTATATTCACGAGGCGTTATTCGTACTATTTCAACTTTGTTTAATTGTTCAGTTATATTACCTGTTAACTCATCACAACAGGCTTGGCAGTTATACTCCGCCGCAGGAGATGCCAGCGCCAACTGTGCCTGTATCGGTCATCATCAGCGCTCGTAACGAGGCGCATAATCTTGCCCAATACCTGCCTTATATATTACAGCAGAACTATCCCGACTACGAAGTGGTGGTGATCAACGATCGCTCTACTGATCAAACGGCCGACGTGTTGATGGATATCCAAAAGGAATTTGCACACCTTAAGATAGTAACCGTTACCGAACACGACCGTTATAAAACAGGTAAAAAATTCGCGCTTACCATGGGTATTAAAGCGGCCAGATACGAACATTTCTTGTTTACAGATGCCGACTGCAAGCCTGCAACCCTGCATTGGATAACACGTATGGCGGTCAATTTTAACGCCACTACACAGATTGTATTAGGATATTCGCCTTACACGCGTACACGCAATTTCTTAAATCCCTTTATCCGTTTCGAAACGTTAAAAACCGCTATTAATTACCTGTCGAGCGCTTTAAAAGGCGATGCTTATATGGGTATCGGCAGAAACCTGGCTTATACGAGAAGTTTGTTTTTTGGGGCTAAAGGTTTTGCATCGCACATGCATGTAATGAGTGGCGACGACGACCTTTTTGTGAACCAGAACGCCACACCAACCAATACCGCTATAGAAATACACCCGGATACGTTTACTTACAGTGATGCTAAAACTACTTTGAGCTCATGGTTCACTCAGAAAAAGCGTCATATGGGCGTTGGTAAACTATACCGGAATAGTCACAGGCGCATGCTTAGCCTCGATGCGGTGAGCGGATTTTTGTTTTACGTACTGTTTATTTTGTTCATTATTTTAAAGTTTGAACCATTGCTGGTGGCAGGTGTTTTATTATTCAGGCTGATATTGCAATTTTTGGTTTACAGGCGTGTATTTAAAAAACTGGATTGTGGCGACTTGTTGTGGTGGCTGCCCTTTTTTGACATGATATATTATTTATATTTAAACGTGTTTGGATTGATTGGTACATTTATTAAAACCACACGATGGAAGTAAATAAAAACTTTACTGAAAATGCCAGAAATGACTTCCATTTGGTGGTAAAAGCACGCGAGGGCAGCCAGAAAGCCTATGCCGACCTGATGCAGCGCTATAAGGACTCGATATACTTTATGGTGTTGAAAATGGTGAATAATAAGGAAGATGCCATGGACCTTACCGTAGAAACCTTTGCCAAAGCTTTTGAAAAGCTGGATAAATACCAGCCCGAATTTGCTTTTAGTACCTGGTTGTTCAGAGTGGCTACCAACAACTGCATCGATTTTATCCGTAAGAAGAAGCTTAATACGCAATCTATACATGGTATGATAGACGATGATGGTGACGAAAAGCCATTACAGATAAAGGCCGATACGTTAAATCCCGAAGAATCGTCGATAAAAAAGCAGCAAACCGCCGAGTTAAAGTTATTGATAGAAAGCTTACCACCCCGTTACCGCAACCTGATCACCCTGCGCTACTTTGATGAATTATCATACGAAGAAATTGCCCAGCAGCTTGACTTGCCTTTGGGAACCGTTAAGGCGCAATTATTCAGGGGCCGGTATTTACTGGGTAACATTATAAACCGATATAAAAAGGATGGAATCTGATATCCTGTTAAAATACTTCCCCGATATTACGATAGAGCAGCAGGAGCAGTTTGCACAGCTAAAGGAACTGTATACCTACTGGAACAACCAGATCAATGTAATATCTCGCAAGGATATAGATCTGCTGTATGAGCGGCATGTATTGCACTCCTTAGGTATAGCCAAAGTGATGGGGTTTTTACCCGGCGAAAACGTGTTGGATGTGGGTACAGGCGGCGGTTTTCCCGGCGTTCCATTGGCTATTATGTTCCCTGATACGCAGTTTCACCTGGTGGACAGCATTGGTAAAAAAATAAAAGTAGTAAGTGAGGTTTCATCGGCCATCGGTTTAAAAAACCTGCGCGCATCCCACTCACGGGCCGAAGAAGTAAAGGAAAAATTTGATTTCGTGGTATCGCGCGCGGTTACGCAACTGAAGGACTTTTACCCTTGGGTGAAGGATAAATTCAATAAACAATCGAAGAATAAATTGCCTAACGGTATACTCTATTTAAAAGGAGGGGACCTTACGCAAGAAATTGCCGACGCGGGTTTAGCCGTGCAGCAATTCTACCTCAAAGATTATTTTAATGAGGATTTCTTTGAAACCAAACAGGTAATATACGTTAAGATTTAGATTTGTAACCTATAACTTTGTTATTTTACAATAAATATTCGTGGATTACCAAAATATTCAGCTACGCCGTTGTTTGCTTCTTGCCCCCATTTTTTAACGGCAAAAGCTTCTCCAGGTGAATGGAATCTAACAGAGTCGTCGGCTATTATTGAATACTTTTGGCCGTCAGCAACTTTATCCTTTAGTGAAATTTTAATACCGTCAAAGAGAACTAACGGGGTCTTGTTTTGCATGTTAGCTTTTGCTTTTATCTGTTGGTTAACAACATAGGTAACTTCTTTATTCGAAAGTATTTTGATCTTTCCTGTTGCGCTTTGAATAGGTGGCGGCGGAGGAGGAATCCCCTTAACTTTTTTCCTTGATTCTATCGGTGGCGGGGGAGGTGGCGGCATGTTTATCATGCTATTTTGAGCCTTGGTCATTCCAACTATTTGTATCTCACCGATATAATTGGCACTTTTTGTTACAAAAGGAGGCGGAAAATTTACGCCCTCATGGCCAGGCATAAAATAATGCACATTCATTTTGTAGGTACCTGCTGGTGTGTTTATTTTTCCATTAAACTGGTTTACAGTATTTGCAAGCACATCATTAAACGCGCTACCCGGTTTGCCTGCTACCTTTGCATTGCTTACACGGCCCGCGCTGTTCACATCAAAACTTAGCAAAACGTTGGCGTTCTGCTTGTTTTTTACAGCTTCTGCCGGGTATTTTACTTTTTTGCTCAGGTATTGTGTAAACGAATAAAATGGTGCTTTTACACTCATTGGCGGTAATGGCGGCTCCGGCTGATTAAGCTTTTTATGAAAAACGGAATAACCCTTTTTCATATATTCCTTCATATGGAAATTGGAAAATTTAAATCCATATTTTTCTTCCAGCATTTTCCGGTCATCAGCAGTAATATTGATACTGTTATAAGTCTTTTCGTTACCGTTCTTGTCTGTAATTGTTACGGTAAAATATTCGGTTTTCCCGTTAATTAGGTAGCCCTTTTCCTGTATGGTATTACCATTTTTTATGATAGCAGGTGGTTTAACAGCAAAGGTAGTGTCGGCCAGAGCATCGTTTACTTGTTTGGATGCCAATGAGATTGTTTTTTTCGGGGATAGGTCTATCACCCCGTAATTTTTACTGAACAGTAGGGTAGATGTGCACAACATCCCCGCGCAAAGCGGTACTGCTGCCAGGTATTTTAGCCTTGCTAACTTACCTGATCGTTTTTGGTTTAACATGATTATTCTCCTTTTTAATAGGTTATTGTTAAAGAAAGAATGGGTAACCGGCGCGCCTGCCAGCCCATACGCATTGTTGAGCAGGAAAGAGGAATACGAGAGCGCATCGCTTTCAAGCGCGGCGGTTTGTTCGTCGGCAATGTACTCGTGCAGGGTTTTTAAACTCTGTTGCATCAGGTAAACCACCGGACTAAACCAGTTCACTATTTTTAGTATCTCCAGAAAAAGTACATCAAGCGTGTGTTTTTGGCGGATATGTACCAACTCATGCGCTATAATAGTACCCGGCTGCTTAAGACCTGTACCTATGTAGAGGTAATTGAAAAATGAAAAAGCTGTTTTTTGATCGGGCAGATCAATCCGTTGATAGTTACCGTATTTACAGGTCTTTCCTGCTTTGGTTATCTTAAATAAGCGCCATAACCTAACAGCAAAAACTATGGCAGCTATTAAAGCGCCTGCTACATAAATGTATGGCAGGATGTTTTCTACAGAAAACTCGAAGCTCTGTTTTTGAACGGGTATATTAAGATTTGCAGCTGGCAGTACGTAGGACGCCTGAGTAAAAGTTTGTACCTCCTGCACATTGGGTATTAATGCGCTTATCTGTGTTAGCGGAATGATGAAAGATATGATGCAAGATGTTAGCAGATATACCCGGCTAAGCGTGTAGTGCGTATTGCCGGCCAGTACCAACCGGTAGCACAAGTAAAACACCAGCAGGTAAATATTTGCCTCGGTAAGATAATGTAACCAGCTCATTTTTTCTGGGTTTTAAGTTTTTCAATCAACGCGCTTAATTCATCAAGCTCTTTAACGCCCAGTTTTTTCTCATCGGCAATAAACGATACCAGGCTTTTATAGGAGTTATCAAAATAATTGGTCATTAGCTTATCAATACTGAATTTTTTGTAGTCGGCTTCGCTGATGAGGGGGAAGTAAACATGCGAGTTCCCGTAAGCTTTATGATCAATAAAGCCTTTGCCTTCTAATACCCGTACCACGGTTGATACAGTATTATAGGCAGGTTTAGGTTCGGGCATCTGCTCCAGTATATCTTTTACTATACCTTCTTTTAACTGCCACAATATCTGCATGATCTGTTCTTCGGCCTTGGTGAGTTCTTTAAATTTCATACAAAACTATTTTTATAGTTAAGTGAAGGTATTAACTATTTTTATAGTTTGCAAACTATTTCTATAGTTTTTTATAGCACAGCATAATTGTAATGCTATCGCTATATTGTAGCACTAATAACTATGTCACTACTTCATCAGATCGCGCTTACCTTTTTAAAAGATATAGGCCATACCAGGGCTAAAAATTTGATTGCACACTTGGGTGGCGCAGAGGAAATATTTAAAGTTTCGCCATCCAAACTGGTAAAGATACCCGGGATAGGAGAAACGCTTGTAGGTAAACTGGATATGGCAGAGCCTCTGCACCGGGCCGAAAAGGAGCTGAAGTTTGTTGAGGATAATCACATTGATGTACTGTTTTACACAGACTCGCGATATCCGCGCCGCTTAAAAAATTGTGCCGACTCACCGGTTTTGCTTTACAGTAAAGGCAATGCAAACCTAAATCCACTCAAATGCGTGAGTATAGTAGGTACGCGTAATGCTACTGATTATGGCAGGCAGCTATGCCGTCAATTAATAGAGGAGCTTGCCGCTTATAATGTATTGGTAGTAAGCGGGCTTGCACATGGTATTGATGTAGCTGCGCATAAAGAATGCGTAAAGCATCATTTACCCACTATTGGGGTTTTAGGGCACGGATTGGATAAGTTGTACCCTCACCAAAACCGTTCTGTGGCGGATAAAATGTTGTTAAATGGGGGCTTGTTATCCGAATATCCTTCGGGGACACGGCCAGACAGACAGCATTTTCCGGAGCGCAACCGTATTGTAGCAGGTATGGCAGATGCCACTATCGTTATAGAAGCGGGCTTAAAAGGCGGGGCATTAATTACCGCTGAGATTGCCAACAGCTATAACCGTGATGTATTTGCCTTTCCCGGCAGGTTAGGGGACGAATATTCTGAAGGATGTAACTTTTTGATACGAAATAACAAAGCAGCCCTGCTCACCTGCATGGCCGACCTTGCTTACAGCATGGGCTGGGAAAAAAACAGCGAGGTAAAAGGTGCTGAACAGCTTGTATTAGCGATTGATCTTACTGCTGAAGAACGTGCTGTTTATGAAGTGATCCGTTCAAACAGTTCGCCACTGGCTATTGATGAACTGGCTATAAAAGTGAACATGCCAACCAGCCAGTTAGCCATGACGCTTCTTGATATGGAGTTGCAAGGCTTTATACGCTCATTACCGGGGAAAACTTACGTAGTTAATTAGTCTTTAGGACTATCAAAGTAAGTTAAGGTACCGGTATTTTCACTTAACTCTGCCCAGCTTTCGGCATCAAATTCTATCAGCGCGAGGGCGCAGGTGGTCACCTCGCGATATTCTCCGCTCAGGTAGTAGAGCACTTGACTAATGCCAGGGTTATGGCCTACAAGTGCAATAAAATCGTACTGATTATCCAGATGATAGACCACGTTTAATAAGGCACTTTCACTGGCATCATAAATTTCGTGATAATAGGTTGCGGTTGGTAAACCGAGGCCTTTGGCAAATGCATCAGCTGTAGTAACCGTGCGTAATGCCGGGCTGCTTACTATATGTTCCGGCTGTATATCGTTTGCTACCAATCGGTTAACCATAACATCGCATTGTGCAAGTCCTTTTGCGGTAAGCGGCCGTTCAAAATCGGTATAGCCCGTATCATGTGTTGCTTTGGCGTGTCGTATCAGCAGCAGTTTTTTCATATGGCCTAAAATAACAAAAGCGGGCTTTTATATCCCGCTTTTTGTTTTAAAGTTTTAGCTGGTTAAAATTTAAAACCTATTGAAATACCGAAAACACGGTTTTTGGTTGACACTTCACTACTGCCGTCATTACCAATATCAGTTAATCCCAGGTCATAGTTGATACCTAACAAAAATCCGCTGTTAAATTCAAGGCCTGCAATGCCGTTAAGGCCCGCATCAACTCGTTTAAAGTCTTCGGGTCCGCTGCCAAAAGTGATGTCCTGGCTTGCGGTATTGTTTCCATCGGTACCTTTAACTTTACCATTTAACCCAAATGCAACGTAAGGTCCGGCACCCAAATACACATGACCAAAGCCGGCAGGTACGTGATAAACCACGTTTACAGGCACTTGCAGGTAATAAGTTTTGATATCAACCTTGGTGCCATCGTCGGCAATGTTGCCACCTTTGCCCGTATAATTCAACGCGGGTTGTATAGTAGTGTTGGTGCCCACTTTAAAATCGGCGAAAAGGCCGGCAGCAAACGTAGTTGTTGAGCCCGTTGATATAGAAATATTACCGTTTGAGGCCGATAAGCTGGCAAAATTTACACCACCACGAATACCAAAAGAGGGAACTTGCGCGAAGGTAGCGGTAGCCACGAAGGCGCAGCAAATAGAAAGTAGAATTTTTTTCATTGTGCTTTAGATTTAGTTTAAGCACGAAGATAATAAGAATATTTTTTATTGCTATAATTTATTGAGGAAGTCGGTAATAGGCTTTTCGGGCATATCGCGCATGCATTTAAAATGGCCCAGCGGGCACTTGGCAAGGCCGAATTTGGAGCAGGGGCGGCAGGAAATATCTATGCCGGCTACCAGCGAATCTTTTACCATGTAGGGCTGTACACCCAACAGATCGGGCACTGTACCTCCCCATACCGATACAATGGGCCGGTCAAATGCCTCAGCTATATGGGTAAGGCCGGTATCAAACCCTATGATCCGCATGGCTGTAGATACTAAAAAAACAGATTCATCAAGCGAGGTTTTGCCGCAGGCATTGTAAGCTTTTGGGCCTATAGCAGCGGCAATTTCTTCTCCGTTATTGGCTACATCATTACCTCCCAATAATAGTACAGGCAGGTTTATTTGTTTGCATATGCTGATGATCTTATCGTTAGGCATCCGTTTGGTAAAATGTGTAGCACCAATAATGAAAGCTATATAACCTGCCTGATGCGTGGCAGGCAATAGGTCGGCCGTATCATATGACTTTTTGATAAAATAATCTATCGGTTTGCCATCATTCACCACGCCTAAAGGCTTAACCGCATTCAGATACCTGTCTACCAGATGCAGAGGAGATACCAGATTTTTTTTTAGTTTAAGGCTTAGCCATTTACGTATGGTTTGCTTTTGGTAGGTATATGCTGGTATGCCTGTTCGTAATTTAATTATGGCCGTACGCAGGTTGTTGTGCAGATCAATAATGTGATCATAGCTTTCAGATTTTATTTCGGCTATGGTATCGGCAAGTTTAGGTTTTAGCAGCAGCAGTTTATCAGTATATGGGTTGCCCTCGTAGATGTATTTAAAAGCCGGTTTGGTTATAAAGTGTATTTCCGCATCCGGCAGTTGTTGTTTAAGGCAGCGCACTACAGGAGTAGTATATATAATATCGCCCATGGAGCTGAAGCGGATAACCAGGATCTTCATTAGGATGTTTGCGCTTTTATCCTGTTAATAATGGATGTTGATGAATAGCCGTCAACCAGCGTAATGGTTTTAACCTCGCCGCCGTTTGCAAGCACTTCCTTTGCACCTGCTATCTGTTCAACGGTGTAATCAGCACCTTTTACCAATATATCAGGTAATAATTGAGCGATCAGGTCACGGGGCGTATCATCTTCAAACAATACAACCGCATCTACAAAAAATAACGATGCCAGCAATGCAGCCCGGTTGTTCTGGTCGTTTATGGGCCGGCTTTCGCCCTTAAGGCGTTTAACAGAAGCATCTGTGTTAAGGCCGATGATTAGCTTATCGCCCAGTTCTGCTGCTTTGGATAAATAAGTGATATGCCCCAGATGCAGCAAGTCAAAAACACCATTGGTAAACACCACTTTTTCACCAGCTTGTTTCCAGCGGGCTATGTTGGCTTGCAAAGCAGGTAGGATAGTAATCTTATCTAAGAGTGTTTTTTCCAGCTGATGGCGCATTATACAAAACTATATAATTAAAAAAGGTCGTCTACCGCTTTGCATAAAATATGCCCGATGAGAATATGCATTTCCTGTATACGGGCTGTTACATCAGCCGGAACTACAATATTCAGCTCGCAAATGCCGTTCATTTTACCTCCATCGCGGCCGCTTAGGCCAAGTGTTTTACAGCCGGCTTTTGCAGCTGAGGCAAAAGCGTTAAGTATGCCTTTGCTATTGCCGCTGGTAGATATGCCTATAAAGAGGTCGCCCGGCCGGGCAAGGGCCTCAACCTGGCGAGAAAATACATGGTCGTAACCATAATCATTAGCAATGGCGGTTAGTGCAGAGGTATCAACCGTTAAAGCAATACCCGGTAACGCCCGGCGCTCCTTAACAAAACGACCGCTCAATTCGGCTGCGATGTGTTGTGCATCGGCAGCACTGCCTCCATTCCCCGCTATTAATACCTTATTGCCGTGCTGTACACATGCGCATATCATTTTGCACGCATATTCAATATCGCCGGTAAGGGTTTCAATTACCTTTTGCAGCGTTTGCTGGTGCTCGTATAGTTCTTCAATTACCATTTCTTCCTCAATCATTGAGTCATTGAGGCATTGAGTCATCGCCTTTCCGACTTTTATTTTTTTGATTTTTATCTGTTTTCTATGTCCTGCAGTATTTCTTCAACTGTGGTTACCGCGCTACCGGCCTGCCTTATTACAATAGCCGCCGCGTGGTTGGCCAGTTCGCAGGCTTCCTCTATCTTTAAACCTTGCGCCATAAAATAAGCCATGGCCGCTATCACGGTATCGCCTGCACCGGTTACATCAAATACCGACGTTGCCTTAACCGGTAATAGCTGGTAAGCCAGTTCGCTGATGATGGCCATACCTTGCTCAGACAAAGTTACCACAATATATTGAGCCCCGGTTTGTTTAAGTATAACCCTTGCCGCTTCCTGCAACTGCTCCACGTTGCTAATGCGTTCCGTCTTGGCAGCCTCTGCAAGTTCCTTACGGTTGGGTTTTATAATGTAGGCGCCTTTATATTTATGGTAATCAAGGCCTTTGGGGTCAACAATAACTTTTTTATCTCTACGGTTGGCTTCTTCTATCAGATGTTGGGTAAGTTCAGGAGCGAATAAGCCTTTGTTGTAATCAGAAAATACAATAATGTCAGCAGCATCAATAGCGTTTTTAGCGTGAGCTATAAATGCCTTTTGCAGATCGGCCGAAAGCGGGTGAGTGGTTTCCCTGTCAACCCTTACCAACTGGTGGCTGCCCGCCATAACACGCGTTTTAACGGTGGTTGGTCGTGTATCGTCTTTGAAAATCGCACTGCTATCAATGCCTTCTTTTTTTAGCACGTCTGAAAGTCGATCAGCGTCGGCATCGTTTCCGGTAACGCCGCCAAGGGTAATATTTGCTCCTAATGAAAGCAGGTTTTGTGCTACGTTGGCCGCGCCGCCCGGGGTAATAAACTCGTTGCGGACGTTTACTACCGGTACCGGCGCTTCAGGCGACAGGCGGTTGGCTTCACCTACAATATAATGATCGATCATCAGGTCGCCAATGACCAGGATATTTGGCCGGTTCCCTGCCTGTTGCAGGTCGCGTACTTTTTGTGATAACATAATTTTTTAAGGCAGTTTGTTCAAATTGTTGCTTATACAACTTATGCACTCACCGCACCTTTCTTTTTTTCAAATAGGTCTTTAATTTCTGCTAATGGCAGCGCGTTAAGGCAATGTTCTTTTACCAGGCCACCTTTGCGGGCCGCAATTACACCATACGTCATATCATGTAAGCCGCTGTTGCGGTGTGCATCCGGGTTAATGGAAAGCATAACTCCCTTGCTAATGGCATATTGGTGCCAGCGCCAGTCAAGATCAAGCCTCAATGGGTTGGCGTTTATTTCAATGATCACATTGTTGGCCGCGCAGGCATCTATTACTTTTTTATAGTCAATATCATATCCTTTACGACTGAGTAATAACCTACCGGTAGGATGGCCTAATATGGTGGTGTAAGGGTTTTCTACCGCTTTTATGAGCCTTGCGGTAGCTTTTTCCTCGGTCATTTTAAGGTTAGAGTGAATAGAGGCTACAATAAAATCAAACCTTGCCAATATCTCATCCGGGTAATCAAGCGAACCATCATTTAAAATGTCCGACTCGATACCTTTAAATATGTGGAAGCCATCAAGTTTTTTATTCAGATGGTCTATCTCTTCGTGTTGTTGCAAAACCCTTTCAATACTCAGCCCTTTGGCATAAAACGCGCTTTTACTATGGTCTGATATTCCTAAGTATTCCAGTTTTAGTTCATCGCGGCAGTAAACAGCCATTTCTTCGAGGGTATTTACACCATCGCTCCAGGTGCTATGGTTATGCAATGCGCCTTTAAGATCGTTTAGCGTAATTAAGGTAGGCAGTTGGTTATGGATAGCCTTATCTATAAAATCCGTTCCTTCGCGAAGTTCGGGCGGCATCCACTGCAGGTTGGCTTTTTCGTAAATGATCTCCTCACTTTCCGGCGCTTCCAGTTCATCTGTAATGCGCTTTAATACCGCTTCAACATGGTCTTCGCTACCGGTATTAAGGAAAAGTTCTTTGTAGTATTGCGAGCGTTGTACGCAAATAATATCTACCAGTAAGCCGTTGTTTAGTTCGCCCGAAATATGGTTGCCGTTAAGCGTTACGTTATTTAAGAGCGTAGATGTTGCCAGTGCATCGAAGGCGATCTGCTGGTCTATGCTGCCAACAACAATTACCAGTTCACTGATGATATCGTTGCGGCGCCTTACTTCGCCGGCAATATGTTTTAAGGCATCCGGGAAAATGCCACGGATCTCATCTAACAGCTCATGCGCTTCGTGGTCTACCTGTGCATACAGGAATTTACCATTGCCTGCCATGCGGAATTCGATCACTTTTTTGATCTCTTCCTGGGTTTTAAAGCCGAAACCTTTAGCCTCAACCAGGCGGTTTTCATTACAGGCATAATACAGTTCGCCTATATTCTCTATGCCCAGATCTTTCCATATGATGGCTATCTTTTTAGGGCCGATGCCCTTGATCCCCATCATTTCTACAATACCTTCGGGCGTTTTTGCAAGCAGTTCCTGCAACTCTGTAATAGTACCTGTTTGTAATAGCTCTATTACTTTTGCTGCTGTGCTTTTGCCAATGCCATCAACCTTCTCCAGTTCTTCCTGCGTTTTGCCGGCAACTGAGAAGGGTAATTTATCTATTTTAAAAGCCGCGTTTGCTATTGATTTTGTCTTGAAAGGGTTTTCTTCATGCAACTCCATCAATTGCGACAAAAGGCGAAATTTACGGGCTATTGGTTTGTTCTCCATAACTTAGCTGAACGGTAAAAATACAAAAAGGCACTCGATGTATAATAACAGTTTAAACCTTAATTGTTGCCTAACAAGGCTAAGTTTTTTACGTTGAAGTTAAATGAGAAGATATTAGGTGTAATTGGATTTCAGCACCCTATCAGGAACTATATAAACAGCATATTAATTAACTGGTTTTGGTTATGTAACTACCCAAGAAATAAGCTCTACGTTTGATGTAATTTTTGCCGTCCGGCTCTAAAAAGAAGATGACATGCTGCTTGTTAAATGATGAATTATCATTTTTTCTTACTAATTCAATTAAATCCATCAGTTTAATTGCCTTTATAGAACTGAAATCTTTTTCATCTACTTTAATGTGCTTATTGATGTTATATCTAAACACAGGCACATTGCCATTTCTTAAACAAGGACAAGATATATTAACAAAGGCATTATTGTTTTCCTGTTTGATAGAAACAATACGATCGGCTGCGGGAGTTTTACTGGTATCAAGTAAATAATAACTTGTATCCGTCTTAGTTTGCCCAAAGCACATATTTGATATAAAGCCTAAAACAAAGGAAATAAAAAAGGTCTTCATGTAATTTTATAAATATATCACAAAGTCCAATGTGCAGAACTTGGGAGTTTTAATTTACAATAATTTTTGGACCGCTACCTTCAAGCTGCGTTTTGACAATAGAAAACCCTTTTGAACTTGGTTCTATTATGTATAGGTAAAAAGGATGTTTTTCTGTTGATTTAGTATCTTGGTCTTCTTCTGAAAATTGTTTTAATCGATAAATTAATTTTGGTAGCGATAAGATTTTAATTGATTTAAGCACATCTTCATTAACAATTTTAATTTGCTGGAAACGGGAGCTATATGAAAAAGTTGGTTTATTCATTAGCTGTAAACAAGGCGCATAAATTTCTAACTCGTACGATTTAACCAAGCCCTCTTTATATGTATGCCAAATCCTATCTGAAGCTAAAGTTTTTGATGTATCTAATAAATAGTATGCAGAATCTGCTTTATAACTCGCTTGTCGGTTTTGAGCACTGGCTTTTGTTATAATTAAAACTAAAAAAACAAAGGATATTTTGATTGTGACTTTCATGGGCAATCGTTTGGTAATTTGTTACTTGTTGCATATAACTGCGTATTCCAGAACGCATCTAATTGGGATTGACTTATTTTATATCTTGACATTATCTTTTTATATTCGTCATTCAAAGATCCTTGCATGGATAAAAACCCATCTGCATTATTAAGACCGTACAGCATTGCCATTACATAATCGTTGTCCAAATGAGCAGAATTATCGAACTGCTTTAGTATTTGTACTGATCTATCGAAATATTCATCAAGCATAGCCCAGTGATCACGGAAATTACTTGGTAACCCAAACATATATGCATAAGCGTCAACAGAATACAGCCAAGGTTTATTTGGATCGTAATCAGGAGGGGTGGTGAATGTTGGACCCCCGGTAATTATTTGATAATTAATATAAGCATGTAAAGTTTCGTGTATAGCGGTTGCAGCAATCATTAATTGTGAACTATTTTGTAGCATACTCGTATTTAGCGTTATAGATGCGCTTCTATTGACGGTATTTAAAGCCTTATCAACTTCAGTTGAACCTAATTTAATATTTCCCGAATCTCCGTTTGGCACCCAGTTTAAATTAGCGTTTGTCCATGTTAGATCAGGCCTTTGTGAGGTTGTAAAAGGCTGGACAAAATCAGCATAAACTCCGTTTTCTGCCAATTTATCTAATATAAGTTTTACTGCGCAGGGAAAATGCGCGGCTAAACTATCGGTATGTACTACTTGCTCATTTGAAGGGGGAGAATCCCCTCCTTGTCCACCTCCACCGGTATTGTCTGGAGGATCTGGTACCCAAACCTGGTCACATTGTCTGTCAATAACAGAAGAAACAAGATCCCAGTAGTAATAACATCCACCAACGGTATTGTCAGGTTCATAACAAAAATCATCGCCATCAGTGTTGCTGTAGTAGGTTGGAGAACAATTAGGATTTTCTTCCGTGACCCAAGTGCAAGTCACATAATATCTGCAATTTTGTTCCTCCCAGGCAGATGGTTTAATAGTATTTGTATGTATTGAATTTTTATTTGAAGGTAAATAAGGCTTTCCGTTTAAATAGCTAACTAAAGTTTTTTTATTCTCTTTCAAATTAGTTAACACTAATCTACCATTAAAAAGCTTTAAGCTGTAAAGTGTGATTGATATAGCTTTCCCCATTAATAGAGGGTTTGTTTTTTTTATTTAACGTTGTGGTAGACTTATTTATATAAGTTGCAAAACTGAAATATGAAGAGTCTTTTTTTAAAGTATAAAGTAAATACTTTTCAGTGTTAATTGTATTTATAAAACCAAGTTGTTTTCCTGAATTTGTATTAATCCTTTCACCGTTCAAAGGTATATAAACGCATGTTATACTATCGCCGTAAGTTTTTTCAGTAATACTATTCCAATTAGGTTGCCATACGATGGAAATTGTATCTCTTATTTTTTCTGTCAACTGGTTATCATACTTACCCGAAGCAAATTGTTTTTTAATAGAATTTAGGCCACCATCTACACTGATAATTTTTTCACCACCTTTTGATTGTGTGAGTAGATCTTTTTTGCATGAAATGAAGCAACAGATAAGTATTAAATATAATAACTGATAAACTTTAGGCATGTGTCATAATTTTAACTAAAGCTAAAATTAATTCTTTAATTAAAATAACACTGCTTTAAATATAACATAAAGTTAATATGAGCTGCATGACTTGCGTAAACGAGCGCTCAAGGAGCTGTAATTAACACTTTACTGTATTACAATATCATACGGCATACGCATTTGCGGGGTGCGCATCATTTTGGTAATGCCTTTTATTTGCTCGTATATACGATAGTTTTCACCAAGCTCGGCCTTAACAAAATGTGCTTTTACCTCAGCGCTGAGGCCTTCGCCAAATTTATCAAGTGCGCTTTTTTGCTCCGGATAGCTTACCAGTTTATAATCTTTTATGCCGGCTTTTTTTGCAGCGCATTTTACGGCGTCATTGATATTTCCAAGGCGGTCAACCAGGCCTATCTGCAATGCCTGGGTTCCTGTCCACACGCGGCCCTGGCCAATGCTGTTAATATAAGCCTGTGTTTTTTTACGCCCGTTGGCTACTGCTTTTGTAAAGCTATCATACCCGTGGTTTACATCATTCTGCAATAATGCGCGCTCTTCGGGAGTAAGCGGTCGGCTAACATCGCCTAAATCAGCAAATTTGCCTGTTTTTACGCCATCAAAAGTGACACCCAGCTTATCGTTAAACAGCTTTTGCATGTTGGGTAAAATAGCGAATATGCCTATTGAGCCTGTAATGGTATTAGGTTCAGCAAAAATAGAATCGGCAGCGCAGGAGATATAATATCCGCCTGACGCGGCAACATCGCCCATTGATACAATAATTGGTTTTACCTTTTTGGTAAGCATAACCTCGCGCCATATCACGTCAGATGCGAGGGCACTGCCACCCGGGGAGTTTACCCTTAATACTACTGCTTTTACCTTATCATCGGTACGTACCTTACGCAGCGCTTTCGAGATCGTTTCGGAGCCGATGCTGTTGTCATCGCCCTCGCCGCCTGAGATTTCGCCTGAGGCATACACAATGGCTATGCGTTTGTTCGCGGTTACTTCTTTAGGATTTGTAGTAGCGTCTATCTCACTTTTTGTGTAATCATCCAGTTCAACGCTTGCAACATCATTTTTTACAGCTTTACCGGTTCTGTGTTTCAGGTCGTCCAATATTTCATCCTTGTATTTAAGGCCGTCTACCAGTTTATATTTAAGCGCGTCTTCGGGTAATTGTATACGGCCGCTGTTGGCATAATTAAATAGTGTGTCCTCATTAATATTTCTCGCGGCACTAATGCCGCTCAGGAAATGGCCGTACATGGCGTTAAGGTATGAGGTAACCTGCGTACGGTTGGCGTCACTCATTTTGGTAAGTACAAAAGGCTCAACCGCGCTTTTATAGGTACCTACTTTGATTACCTGGGCCTCAATACCTAATTTATCAAGCGCGCCTTTTAAAAAAGTGATCTGCGAGCTAAAGCCTTTAAATTCAAATATACCTTTTGGGTTAAGATATATCTTGTCGGCAACGGATGCCAGGTAATAAAAACCCTGTGTGTATACTTCAGAATAGGCTATAATAAACTTACCTGATTTTTTAAAGTCGAGCAAGGCGTTGCGTATTTCCTCAGTAGTGGCTTGCCCGTTCATCATATAGCTTTCATCCAGGAATATACCTTTTATGCGATCGTCGGTCTTCGCTTTTTTTATGCTGGTGAGAATGTCGTTTAACCCGAGGTTTCGTTTCCTGTCGCCAAAGAAAGGCAGGTTATTGAAGGGGTTGTTGGGCGTACGTTCGTTTATCTGGTAATCAAATTTGATGTGTAGTATAGAGTTTGATTCAACCTGTACCGTTTTCTCGCTACCGGCCGCTGCGGCAATAATACCCAGCAAAATTGCAAAGCCAATAACAAAAACAAGGGTAATGCCTACTACGGTTGCCAGTACAAATTTGAAGAATTGTTTCATTAAGTGTGTAAAATCAAGTATATATGTTATGCAAACTTAGTAAATGCATATTTATTAAGAGCTTTGTGCTTAATATTTGTTACAACATGGTTGATGTTTTTTTGCTTTTGGGAAGTAACCTTGGGGACCGGAAACTGTTTTTGGATGAGGCAATTAAATATGTATCGGAGAGAGTGGGGTATATAAAAAAGGTGTCGTCGGTTTACGAAACGCAGGCCTGGGGCGTAACTACCTTGCCCGATTATCTTAACCAGGTGTTACTCGTACAAACCAAACTTACTGCTCATGAGGTTTTGCAAACCGTGCTTGATATTGAATTGATTTTAGGCCGTGTAAGGGAAGAAAAATGGGGCTCAAGGGTAATTGATATTGATATTTTATTTTACGGCCATGAGGTAATTGATGAACCCGACCTGCAGGTGCCTCATCCGCAGTTACATAACAGGCGCTTTACTTTAGAGCCCTTGGTTGAACTGGCACCAGATTTGGTGCATCCGGCATTAAAAAAAACAGTGCAACACTTAAAAACTGAGCTCACTGATAGCTTAATTGTAAAAAAAATATATTTTTGAATACACAACAACCAATTTTAAATGTCTGATTTTTCACCCGATAAAGACCTTGATCTTTCATTCCTGTATGAAATTGCCGATGGAAGCGACGAGTTTATTGTTGATTCTATCGGGTTATTCCTTGAGCAAACACCTTTATTACTCAATACGATATCAGATGCTATTAACTCTGGTGATTGGACAACGGCTGCGTCAGCTGCACACAAATTAAAACCCAACCTGGGTTTTTTTGGTATGCCGCTTAGCCAAGCCAATATACAGGAGGTAGAGTTGGCCTGCAAAACCGGCACGCCTGACGTAGCCGCGGTACTTAATAAATTTAACGGGGTAAAAGCAACCGTGAACAATAACCTTTTGGAGTTACAGAAGATAAAGGCCGAAAAAGAAGCGAACCTTTAGGAATAGTAATATCCAAAGTCGGTAAGTCCGAAATTGAAATATCATATAAAAGAAAAGCAAGCCACAGGCTTGCTTTTCTTTTATATGTCGTCTTTGAAGCTGCTTTCGGACTTACCGACTGAACTTCAGACTAAATACTACTTCTCTGTTAAAGTAAAATTATAGCTCTCCATAATGAGGTTAGCTAAAAGATTTTTGCATGCTTCATCAACTTTTGCGCTTGCAGTAGCTTCGTTGTCAGCCTCAATTTCTAATGATATATGTTTGCCAATACGAACATTTTGTATTTCTGATAAACCCAGGTTTTTCATGCTGCCGGTAACAGCTTTACCTTGTGGGTCAAGAATTTCTTTTTTAGGCATTACGTCAATTTCGGCCAGAAATGTTTTCATTGTGTGTAGTTAAGATGATACCGTTTAGCAATTATTTTTTTGAACCGCTGATCACTGTATGATCTGTAAATTTTAATTGAATTAATGATAGGGTGATATACATTACTATAACCACCGGAACTGCTGCAAATTTAAAAAATAGAATGAGTATTGCCGAAAACAGCAGTAATAAATAGCGGTAAAAATTTTTATTGAAATCTCTGTTCTTGAATTTTAGAGACATCAAAGGCAACTCAGCCACCAAAAGCGTGCACATTACAACTATGAATACCGATAATAGGTACGGGTTAAGTACATACGGTGTTAAATTACTGTACTGCGCTAGTATTAACGGTATGGAAGCAATTAGGATAGCGTTTGCAGGTGTAGGCAAGCCAATAAAACTTTCGGCCTGGCGGGTATCATTATTAAACTTGGCCAACCTTAGGGCTGAAAATACAGGTATCAGGAAGGCGATAAAATTTAACCATTCGCTAACATGTTGAATTTGTCTGGTTTGCAGCATGAGCATATACATAATGGCTGATGGCAGTACGCCAAAGCTTACCATATCTGCAAGTGAATCCAAGTCCTTACCTATGCCCGAGAACGATTGCAGCACACGGGACGCAAAGCCATCAAAAAAGTCAAAAATGGCGGCTAGGAAAATAGCGTAAGCGGCAAATATTAAATTATCCTGAAATGTAAAAACAATGCCAATGCAGCCACTGAACAAGTTTGCGCACGTAATTGCATTCGGAAGATGTTTTTTTACCCGTCGCCTCATGATGTTATGAAGGTATCACAAAATTTACAAATACGCAAAGGAGTTATAATTAACCTTATGTTATTTATAACTCCTTTTTGTGCGAAAATATTATGAATTCATTGATATTAAGAACTCTTCGTTTGTTTTGGTACCACGTATCTGCGCTTGTAAAAACTCCATTGATTCCTGTGAGTTCATATCGGCCAGGTGGTTGCGTAATATCCAGATGCGTTGCAGAGTGTCACGATCCAGCAGCAGATCGTCGCGACGGGTGCTGGACGCGGTAATATCAATAGCAGGGAATATACGCTTGTTAGAAAGTTTACGATCCAACTGTAGCTCCATATTGCCTGTACCTTTAAACTCTTCAAAGATCACCTCGTCCATTTTAGAACCTGTTTCGGTAAGCGCCGTAGCAATTATGGTTAGTGAACCGCCATCCTCAATATTACGGGCCGCACCAAAGAAGCGTTTAGGTTTGTGTAACGCGTTTGCATCAACACCACCCGATAATATTTTACCTGATGCTGGTGCAACAGTATTATAAGCACGCGCCAAACGTGTAATAGAGTCAAGCAGTATCACCACATCATGGCCACATTCTACCATACGTTTAGCTTTCTCCAATACGATGTTGGCAATTTTTACGTGGCGTTCAGCAGGTTCATCAAATGTAGATGATACTACCTCTGCCCGCACACTTCGGGCCATATCGGTTACCTCCTCAGGGCGCTCATCAATTAACAAGATGATCAGATAAACCTCAGGATGGTTTTTGGCTATCGCATTAGCTACATCCTTCAATAACATGGTTTTACCTGTTTTAGGCTGCGCCACAATTAAACCACGCTGTCCTTTACCTATGGGCGAGAACAGGTCCATGATCCGGGTCGAATAATTATTCGGGTCAGTAAATAGGCTTAACTTTTCTGATGGGAAAAGCGGTGTCAAGTGGTCAAAAGGTACACGGTCGCGTACTTCTGCGGGTATACGGCCATTAATCGCCTCTACACGTACCAGCGGGAAATATTTTTCACCTTCTTTTGGCGGGCGTATACTACCACGAACCGTGTCGCCGGTTTTTAAACCGAAGAGCTTGATCTGCGATTGTGATACGTAAATATCATCCGGAGAGGTAAGGTAATTATAATCAGATGAACGCAGGAAACCGTAACCATCGGGCATAATTTCCAACACACCCTCGTTAACAATTACATTATCAAAATCAAGGTTGATAGCTGGCTCTTGTGCCTTTTGCTGCTGATTATTGTGGTTATTGTTATTCCGTTTGTCAAACTTCTGAGGGCGGCTTTCCGGAACAGTTGTTTCCGGCTGGCCTGCTTGCGGCTCGGCAGCGGTAACTTCCGTATTTATGCTGTTGTCAGTAGCTGTAGTACCTTCGTTATCGGTAGCCGTTTGTTCCTCAGGCTGGTCAAATAGGTTAGTATCATCCAGCGGCACTTCGGTTCTGGCAGTTTTACCTTTTACTGTACGCGTACGTTTGCGTGGTTTTTCTGCAGTATCTGTGTCGGTATCAGGGGCAGAGGGCGTATTTTTTTCAGCGTAGTTGCTGTTTACTGTATTTTGTTGTTCCCGGGCTACTTCAATTAGCTTTTGCTGCTCAATAATGGTGGATATCAGTTGGGCTTTACGTAAATCGTCAGCCTCTGCAATACCTAAGCTTTTAGCAATTTCGCGCAACTCAGAAACGAGTTTGTCGTTCAATTCGGTTGTCTCAGACATGTTATGAGTTATAGTTCAAAAAGGATTTTTTTATGAAAGTTGTTTGAAAGTCCTGATATATGCAACGTTAACCCAGGCAAATATTAGAATAGATAATAAATAACGTGGAAGCTAAAATTGTTTCTTTAGTGCAAGAAATAATTCAGGAAAACAGTGCAATGATAAATAATTTATATTGAAATGCAAATTTATTAAAAAAATAAGCATTCCCTATAATTTTTTAGTTTTGTACCTGTAAATATATATCCCTATGATAACCCGCGCAGAATTAATAGCCCAGATCAAACAAAAGAAATCATTTTTATGTGTAGGGCTTGATACGGATATTGACAAGATACCGGATTTTTTAAAGGATTATCCAGACCCGGTTTTTGAATTTAACAAACGTATTATTGATGCCACGCATGATATTTGCATTGCTTACAAGCCTAATGCAGCGTTTTATGAGGCACGTGGTTTAAAAGGTTTGCAAAGCCTCATATCAACAGCCCAATATATTCCAAAAAATTGCCTGAGCATTATAGATGCCAAAAGGGGCGACATTGGTAATACGTCTGACAATTACGCCAAAGCTTTTTTTGATAAGGAAACCTCAGGGATGGATTTTGATGCCATCACCGTAACGCCTTACATGGGTAATGATAGTGTTACACCCTACCTGAAATATGAGGGCAAATGGGTAATTATACTGGCTTTAACCTCGTCTGTTGGCAGTAAGGATTTTCAATATTTAAATACCGTTGATGGCTACCTTTACGAAAGTGTAATTAAAAAAGCGAATACCTGGGCAGGTGCCGACAGGATCATGTATGTGGTAGGTGCTACTAAAAGCACCGAATTTACAGATATCCGAAAGCATGCACCGGATAACTTTTTACTGGTACCGGGCGTTGGTGCCCAGGGCGGCAGTCTGCAGGATGTTTGCAAATATGGAATGACCAAAGATTGCGGATTGATCGTTAACTCTTCTCGCGGTATTATATACGCCAGCAATGGCGAAGATTTTGCCCAGGCCGCACGTAACGAGGCGCTCAAACTGCAACAGCAAATGTGGGAAGAGCTGGAAAAAGCAGGGGTTATTTAAACGAGCCAGGATATCAAGAGTCAAGAACCAGGACAAAGTTGTATGTCTTGACTCTTGATACCCTGATTCCTGCCTTTTTTCAAGCGCTAAGCTTCCAGTTTCCCTTCAATAGAATCATCAAGCGTTTTGCCGAGGGCGGCGCCTACCAATTGCTTTACAAAAGCTATGGCGTTGCCATGTTTGTTATCCCAGTAGTAGCCCTGGGTTGGTGATACCTTTATAACCGTGATACGCGGGTCATCTTCACCTTCAGTAAACCATGTTTTTAAGATAGGTTGCCATAGTTCATCAATTTTAGCTTTGTCCTTGCTTATTTCGGCGGTACCGTAAATGTTCAGGAAATCAGAGTGTGCCGAGCCTTGGAATAACAGTTGAACAAATGGGTCTTTGCCTATTTCTTCGTTTTTATGGCTGTCATCGGCACTCAGGAACCACAGGTCGCCGTTGTCATCAATTTTCTGGGGCGACATAGGCCTGGTAGAGAAAGGTAAGCCTGTTTTAATGTTACTGCAAAAGAAACAGCTCGAGGCAGCTTCGGCCAGCTCCTTCATTTTTTTCCAGGCTTCGTTGCCTTCCAGGTTCTCAAAATTATTTTCGGGTTGTTGCTGGTTAATGCTATCCATAGGTAGTAGAATTGATTATTTAAATGATAATATATTAACCAGAATGAAAATGCTTTGTTTGCCACCCATTGGTAGTTGGTGATAGCCCGTTGGTGATGCATAGCTAAGTGTATTGGTGCCTCGTGCTTATTCAGGTGTTCCGTATTAAATATAAACACAAGCGGTACAATTTTAAATGTTTGATAGTGAGTTATTTAAATACTGTCACACTTGTGCCACCATGCTTTAATAAGAAATTTAAGCATGCTGATCATCAGCCAATATTTTACTTTAAGTGAGCGTTCCGCGCGGAACGCTTTTGGAACGGGGGCTTAGTGTAAGGGAATAGGGCAGTGCCTACGCAAACATCACCTTACGCTGCGGAAAGCGGTCGGCATAGCCGGTTACCATATTGCGGATATAATCGTTACCCGGATAGGGGGTGAGGTAATTTTTAAGGGCCTGCAGGTTATCAGCATTGTAATAATGCGAAATATAACCCATGCCATAAAAGCGGCCTTCTTCTATCAGGATGCAGCTGTGTTCATCATCTGTGCGGCCCTCATCCCTGATGGCAAAGGTGGGTAGGGCCTGTTTTAATTGCTCCAGCGCGGCCAGTACTTTTGAGTTGTAAACATCCGGCTGTTCATGCCCCTCGCAGGCGCATTGCCCAACATTACTGCCGTTGCATGGCTGGTCGTTCTTTTGGATAAAGCAAAGCTTAGGGCACAAGCCAAAAGTTTCTATCAGGTTATGGAGCAGGTTATGCCCTTCCAGCAGCGAGTTGCAGGCATAAATGGCTGGCATGTGCTTACGGTGCTTATCAACCGCCAGGCGCATATAGCCGCGCTGGTCCTCATACATATAAATGCCAAAGGTATTTTCAAAGCGTTTTAAAGATCGGTTGTATTTTGGCCACAGGCGCTTAATTTCTACCGCCTCGAGCACAAAGGCGATGAGTTCGGTGCCGCATACCTGGTAACTTACCCGGTAAATATTCTTTAAAAACTCCTGCCGCTGCAAATTAGGGTTATTGCCTGTAAAATGGCTGCACACCCGTTTGCGCAGGTTTTTGGCCTTGCCTACATAAATAACCTTGCCCTGCTGGTTATGAAAATAATATACGCCGGGGTTCACCGGCAGGGCTTCAATATCGGCTTTGGGTAAATTAGCGGGCAGTACCTGCTCTTTGCTGTTTTGCTTAAGCGCTTTGCTAATATGGTTATCATTGTCTTTGCTCAACAGGATGGAGAACAGTTGAGCCGTGGCCTCCGCATCGCCCATGGCGCGGTGGCGGGCATTGTTCTGTATACCCAAATGCGTACACAGTTTACCTAAACTGTATGACAGCAAACCCGGCATAATTTTACGCCCTAAACGTACGGTGCAAAGCTTATTCAGGTTAATATCGTAACCGGCCGCGCTTAAATGGTAACGGAGAAAGGAGTAGTCGAAGTTAACGTTATGCGCTACAAATATCTGCCCTTTAAGCAAATGGAATATTTCGTGGGCAACATCTTCAAAAAGCGGCGCTTGCTGCACCATCTCGTTAGTGATGCCGGTAAGCGCACTGATGTAAACCGGTATGTCGCGCTGTGGGTTAACCAGCGTTTCAAACCGCCTGACTACCTTTTTGCCGTCATGTATACAAATAGCCACCTCCGTAATACCGTTAGCGCTGGCATGCCCTCCCGTCGTTTCTATATCTACAATTGCGTACATGGTAATAACAAATGTATAGATTATTTGCTAAAATTATTAGCTTGTATTTAAAAAAAGTGTGGAAGTCGGAAAGTCCGGAAGTCGGAAAAGACCGGAAGTCAGAAAAACCGGAAGGCTCTTATCAGGGTGTTCTTTTGTTTAAAAAAATAATCCTATACGCCGTGCATGTCGCGGATTTAATTACCTTTTCGCTTATATATGACCTTACTGCGTTACCAATTTTAGTTTTGGCGAATTATACCTCTTCTGTAACCAGGTCTGTAGTTTTTGCATATCAGCGCTGGGTTGTGGTTTACTAAAACGGATCAGCGCTACACGCTGGGTATCTACCAGGTTGGTGTCAGGCCGTTGAACTGCTATCTTGCTCACTCCAAAATGGGTTACCAGTGGGTAAAACACCCTTAGTTCTGCGAGTACGGTGCTGTCACGGTTTATTGGCTTTGGTGCCAGCCTTATCGTATCAGGTTTGGTTTGTTTATTAAATACATCTTCAAGAATGCTGGCTTTGATCTGCGAAAAGTCGATCTCCTGCTTGGCATTAAGTCCCTGCCTTATATTCAGTTGTACGTTACGTAAACGGTAACTGTTCATGCGGCGCTTTAGGGAGTCAATTACCGGTTTATCCAATACCGAACCGATTAACAGAATATCAATGGTTTTTTTAGCATCATTATAGGTGAACGTTTTGGAAACCACCTGCGTATTATTGAAATGGAATTCCTGTTCAACAAACTTGCGGGCATTATTCTCGAAAATGCTCTTGTTAACAATGCGGTAAGCCATATAAATGCTTGGCAGTATGGTTAGTATTACGATAATTACCAAATAACGGCTCACCTTTTTTTGCACGGCAGGGTCATCAAAATGGGTGCGCTGCAAGTTCAGGTAGCGCGACATCAGGTAAGTGGCAATAGCAATGAATACGCTATTGATAAAATATAGATAAAAGGCGCCCAAAACATACAACCAGTTACCTGTTGCAATGCCAAAACCCGCGGTACATAGCGGCGGCATTAACGCTGTTGCGATGGCGACACCCGGCACTACGTTATTTTTCTCTTTACGGGAGGCGGCTACCATACCGGCCAGGCCACCAAAGAAAGCGATGAACACATCCCATATTGACGGCGATGTGCGGGCAAGCAGTTCAGACTGTGCTTCGTGCAGCGGCGTAATGGAAAAGTAGATACTTGAAGTGATGATGCTTACGAGGGTGGCAACCAGCAGGTTTTTACCACCTTTTTTCACCATAGCCAGGTCGTTAATGCCAATGCCTAAACCTATACCCATTACCGGCCCCATAATGGGGGAGATAAGCATAGCGCCGATAATTACCGCGGTGGAGTTTACATTGAGGCCTATAGAGGCAATAAATATGGCGAAAATAAGCGCCCATAGGTTGGCCCCCCTAAAATCAATATTCTTACGTATGCCTGTAATTATTTCGGCTTCGTCGGCTTTATCTTCCTGTAAATTAAACCGGTGTGTGGAAAAATACTGTAATTTTTTATAAAAGTTATTCATAAGCCGCTAATCCCTGGTTTGTAGTTTTTTGGCCAGTTTGCCAATAGTAAGGCCCTGCACTAAAATGGAGAATACCACAATAATATAGGTGATGAGCACAAATTCATCGCGGTACATGTTACTACTAAGCGATAGCGCCAGCGCAACAGATATACCCCCGCGCAAACCACCCCAGGTAAGTATGGTAACCGCGTTATTCTCAAACTTAATTTTAAGCTTTAGCAAACTAACCGGTATAATAACCGATATCCAGCGTGCTAAAAGTACAGTTACAATGCTGATAGCACCGATAAGCATAACCGTTGGGTTAATTTTGATGATGAGCATTTCCAGGCCGATGAACAGAAACAGCACGGCATTCAGTATTTCATCTACCAGGTGCCAGAATTTACCCAGGTAATCCCTTGTCTGGTCAGACATGCCCAATTCTTTAGACTTATTCCCGGTGATTATGCCTGCTACAACCATGGCCAGCGGCCCGGAGATATGTAAATGTGATGCCAGCGTATAGCCGCCCATTACAATGGCGAGGGTGATCAGTACCTCTACCTTATAGTCATCAATAGAACGCAACGCTAAAAAGCCGATGTAACCGAGCAAGGCACCAAAAATTAAACCGCCTATGGCTTCCTGCAAAAACAACCGCCCAATATCCATAGCAGTGAAGTTTCCACCTGCAGAGCGTGCAATTTGTGCAATGCTTATAAAAATGACAACGGCTACACCATCATTAAACAGGGATTCGCCGGCTATTTTAACCTCAAGCGATGAAGGTATTTTCGCTTCTTTTAAAATTCCCATAACGGCAATTGGGTCGGTTGGGGAGATAAGCGAGCCAAAAAGCAAGCAATAAATAAAAGGCACAGAGATGTGGAACAAAGTAAACAGTACCCAGGTTAAACCGCCCACAACAAACGTAGATATGAGAATACCTATGGTTGCAAGGAGCAACACCGGCCAGCGCTCCCTCTTTAATTTACCGGCATCAATATGTATGGCTCCTGCAAAAAGCAGGAAGCTAAGCATAAAGTTCATCAGTACGTCCTGGAAATCAACAGAATTGGCTAATTGCAATGCCTTTGTAGATAGCAGCCAACGGGAATTACCAAGAAACACCAACGCGATTGAGCTAATTAACGAAAGCGCCATAATACCAATAGTTGGCGGCCACTTTATAATGCGGTGATTAATGTATGCGAAGGCCGCGGCTAAAACAATGGTAATGGTAATAATTTCGCGTGTATCCATTAAGCTAAAATTTTGAGGCCAAAGCAATGCAAAGTCCGTAGCAACCTGTGCCTTACCCCGTATGATGGACTAATTTGCCTGTGCCTTTTATATACTGATGCCTGTAAAAGAGCTGTGCCCACGGTTACATTTTCTAAAATATATATGGGGCCGGTGGCGGTGTGCCTACTTTGTTTATTGTTAGTAGGAATAAGGCAAAAACCGCTTGTTTGTTTTATTGAGGTATGTTTAATTGAACTGTAGTGTTGTGCTGGCGCTTTAATATAAGTAGCTCAACGTTGTCAACCTGAGCTTGTCGAAGGTTTTGCAAAGCGGTTAATGGTTCGACAAGCTCACCATGACATTTGGGCGCCCTTGAGGAAGGCGCTTAACGAGGGCGAGTGTGGGAAGCTCTCAACGTTGTCAACCTGAGCTTGTCGAAGGTTTTGCAAAGCGGTTAATTGTTGGACAAGCTCACCATGACAACGTATTCAAACAAAAAAAGCCCGACAGATCTGTAATCTGTCGGGCTTATATGTCAATGGTCAACTCATCTCTAATTAACCAATCACTAATTAACTTACTTACCTTTCTTCGCCTGGATCTGTTGTTGCTGGCGCATCATTTCTTCCATTTTAGCGGCGAAGCCTGATTTTTTCTTTTTAGGGTCTTCTGGTTTCTTTTTATTTTCCTGTATCTGGGCATGTATCTTCTTATCATCAACCATAAATTTGATAAGGTATTGTTGTAAGAAGGTGAACATGTTAGCCAGGAAGTAGTAGTAGTTCAAACCGGCAGGGTAGCTGTTCAGTGTTGCAAAGAAGATGAACGGCGTAATGTAACCGATGTACTTCATTTGCCCCGTAGCGCCCGATATCTGGTTGTTGAAATACGTATATATCAACGTAGATATCGTCATGAGCAAACACATGGCACTGATGTGGTTACCTATGATAGGGATGTTAGTTGAAAACTTGATCACGTCATCATAGGTGGATAGGTCATGCATCCATAAAAAGCTTTGTCCGCGAAGCTCAAACAAGCTCGGGAAAAAACGGAAGAACGCGATCACTATCGGCATTTGCAGCAGTAATGGCAAGCAGCCGCCCAGCGGGTTTACACCAGCTTTTTTGTAAAGCTTAAGATATTCCTGCTGTAACAGGGTAGGGTTGTCTTCACCAACTTTAGCTTTTATCTCGTCCATTTCCGGCTTAATTACACGCATCTTAGCCATTGACAGGTAAGATTTATAAGTAAGCGGAGATAGCACCAGTTTCAGTAACACGGTAAGCGCAAGGATAATTAAGCCGTAGTTCCAGTTAAACGCTTTAAGGAAGTTAAATACCGGTAGTACAGCGAACTGGTTAATGTATTTTAGTGGACCCCAGCCCAGGTTGATGATCTTTTGCAGATCGTAACCCTGGCTTTTTAATACGTTGAACTGGTTAGGGCCAAAGTAAAACTCCAATGGTACGGCACCACTGGCATCGCGGGTTAACTGCAGGCCGGCTTTCATATCCTTAACAGATGCGGTATCAGCAACGTTGGTTACCACGCCAAGGTCTGATTTGCTGATGCCGTCTTTAGCGATCAACACGCTGGAGAAAAAGTGCTGTTTGAAGGCAACCCATTGCATCTTTTTATCGGCAATGTTTTTCTGTTCGTCTTTAGCTTCAGACAGGTAATCAACATCGCCATCGGTATTGCGGTAATAAACGGTAGAGTACTGGCGCTCCTGTTTCAGGTCTTTTTCCAGTTTGTTTAAGCTGGCACTCCAGTTAAGGCTATATACATTGCTGTTAGCCAAAACCTGGTCCATACCGGTTGAGCGGATGGTTAACCCAACTTTAAAGCCGGTACCTTTTAAGCTGTATACATAATCAATATACTGCGTAGGGCTATAGCTTAAACGCATAGTTACCGATGACGAATCCTTGCCGGCAACCGTTAATGAAGGCGCGCTTGGCGTAAAGTAAAGATCGTTGGTGTTAAAGTTTTTACCGGCAGCGTTAAGGTTAAGGCCAAAAGTGTTATTATCACCATTGAACAATACCAGGGGCTTTTTATAATAAGTGAGGTAGTTTTTAAGCTCGGCGCTGTAAACGCGGCCGCCTTTTGTGCTTAATTTTACGCGTACGTCAGCATTTTCTAAAGTAACAAATTGCTGGCTGCCGCTAATGGCGCCGCCAAACGGGCCTTTAAGCGTAGCAGAATCAACCTTTGCTATTTTAGCTTTTGTGGTATCGGCTTTAACGGGCGTTTTTATCAGGCCCTTTTTTATGGAGTCCTGGTGAACGGTTAATTGTTCTTTTTTGATCTCGGCCTCGTTTGGCTTCATTAAGAAAACGCCAACACCAAGGATGATCATGATCAGGAATAATCCTGTGAATGTATTCTTATCCATTTATCTGTTTCTCGTACTGTAACTTAGTTCTTGCGGGCATAGGCCAGCGAAGCGGCGACAAAGTTAATAAAAAGTGGGTGCGGATTAGCAACTGTTGATTTTAATTCGGGGTGAAACTGCGCACCCACAAAATAAGGGTGATTTTTAAGCTCCACAATCTCTACCAAACCGTTCTCCGGGTTAATACCTGATGGTACCAGGCCGGCATTTTCATATTCTTTTAAATACTTGTTATTAAACTCGTAACGGTGGCGGTGGCGCTCGCTGATGTGTGTTTTGCCATAGGCCGCTGCCGCTTTGGTGCCTTTTTTAATATCGCACGGGTAAGCGCCCAAACGCATGGTGCCGCCTTTATTTACCACAGTTTTTTGCTCTTCCATCATATCAATAACCGGGTTAGGTGTTTCCGGGTTCATTTCGGTGCTGCTGGCATCTTTATAACCCAATACGTGGCGGCCAAATTCTACTACGGCACATTGCATACCCAGGCATATTCCAAAGAATGGGATATTGTTTTCGCGTACGTAGCGTATAGCCTCTATTTTACCTTCAAAACCGCGTTCGCCAAAGCCCGGCGCCACCAGTACCCCATGCAGGCCACGCAGTTTTTCAACCGCGTTCTCAGGCGTAAGGCTGGCCGAAGGGATGTATTGTACCCTTACCTTACATTCGTTTTTAGCACCCGCATGTACAAAGGCTTCAATGATTGATTTGTAAGCATCGGGCAGTTCCACGTATTTACCTACCAGGCCAATTTTTACATCGGCAGTTGGGTTTTTTAAACGGCCGAGGAAATCTTTCCAGCTTTCCAGGTCGGGTTCGTTTTTATGCGAAAGCTTCAGTTTCGTTAAAACGGTTTGGTCCAGTTTTTCTTTCAGCATCAGCAATGGTACGTCATAAATTGTTGGCGCATCCATTGATTCGATCACCGCATTGATGTTTACGTTACAAAAAAGCGCGATTTTTTTTCTGATGTCGGCATTTATGTGGTGCTCGGTACGGCAAACCAGTATGTCCGGCTGTATACCGTACTCTAAAAGCATTTTTACAGAGTGCTGGGTAGGTTTGGTTTTTAACTCGCCCGCGGCAGCCAGGAAAGGGATAAGCGTTAAATGGATCACCAGCGCGTTGTTGGGGCCGGCTTCCCACCTGAACTGCCTTACGGCCTCAACAAACGGCAGCGATTCGATATCGCCAACGGTACCACCAATTTCAGTGATCACGATATCATATTCGCCGCTTTCGCCCAGTATGCGGAAGTTGCGTTTGATCTCGTCTGTAATATGCGGTACCACCTGTACGGTTTTACCCAGGAAAGCGCCCTCGCGCTCGCGGCTAATTACATTTTGATAGATACGGCCGGTGGTAATGTTATTAGCCTGCGAAGTAGGGACGTTCAGGAAACGCTCGTAGTGGCCAAGGTCAAGGTCGGTTTCGGCACCATCTTCGGTCACATAGCACTCGCCATGCTCGTAAGGATTCAGTGTTCCCGGATCGATGTTGATATACGGATCGAACTTTTGGATGGTAACGCGGTAACCGCGCGCCTGAAGTAGTTTAGCTAATGAGGCCGAAATAATGCCTTTTCCTAATGATGAAGTAACACCACCCGTAACAAAAATATATTTAGTCATGATTTTTTTGGAAATCAAAGGCAGTTTTTTAGGGGCTGCCAATTGTTTGTGTACGGGATACAAAAGTAGCAATTTTTACGGCATTTGCCGGTTGATTTTATAATTGTGGAAAAGGGGTTAGCTATCACGTATTTGCGAGCAAAAACGACTGTATCATTGCACGATACTAAGTGATTTCCGTTTAGGCTAAACCTGTGTTAAGGCCAATGCCAGTCCGCTCATTGCCGCGGGGGGTACTTCTTTTGTCTTGATAGGTAACTATATACCTGTTAGACCACGGAATGGCGTTTTATTATCGGCTTAGAGGTTGATAGTAATTGGTGTAAATGAGAAAAGCCATGTTGGAAACTTCCACTGCACCAAAACTTACTCGTTTGCCGCCCTTTTCGATTTCGTATATGGCTACTTTATTAAAATTCTCACTGTAGGCGTCTTTTGCTTTAAACCGCTCATTCGTGTCTTTCCACTGATAATCCCATATATTCAGCCCCTCAATTAAAAACTTATCGCCTTCAGTAACCCGTGCGCTGCAATTCCAATGGTTATCGTGTATCATATAATATTAAAGCTAACAATTATTACTTTTTAGGTTTTTGCTTCACTTCTTTTTTAGGCTTCTTTTCAGTAGCACTTTTACTAACAGATGCCTTCATTATACTACAAAATATGTTAGATGCTTATTTGGTGTTTTTGTCATTATCAGCCAGGGTAATATTCACTATATCTATTGATAGCATTTTTAACTTTATCCGATGTAATGTTGTGCTTATTCCCTATTGACTTACAAACCACATTCCAATAGTTCAGAGTACAGAATGTTGAGCCACCTGGTTTATAATTTTTCATCCCCAAAGCGTGTTTAGCCTTAGATACAGCACAACTTGATAACGATTTATCGTCTTCTGAAAAATATGTCATGTAACAAAGTTAATGCTTTTTTGAGTTTTGTTACACAAGAAAGCGCCGCTATCACTCAGGTCTAATGAGCCTACTCTGACATTTAGCTCCGTGCTCGAAAGAATGGTTCGACAGAAAAACTGCTCCGAAGAACCCAACGCCACCGAAAAATGCGACATAGCGTAACGTGCGGATAGCACAGGTATTGCAGCCGCACTAACGTTGTGGCGCGTTACCAAGTCGCGAGTTTTTTCTTTGCTTACTTTCTTTTTAGCGGAAAAAAAGAAAGTAACATCCACTGGCGGTCATAACTCACCACCATTCCTAACGAAGGCCTAATAAAGGTACAAATTTAGATTGTTAGGAAAGCGCCTTAAAACAACCCGTTTATTTCCCGCTCTATCTGGTTGATGATGGTGCCCATATCCTCAGGGTTGTTGGCGAAATCGAGGTTGTCCTTATCCAGTATAAGTAGCTTACCCAATTTGTAGTTTTTGATCCACTTATCGTATTTCTCGTTAAGTTTTGACAGGTAATCAATACGGATACCGATCTCATACTCGCGGCCGCGTCGCTGTATGTTATTTACCAGCGTAGGTACAGATGCTTTGAGGTATACCAGCAGATCGGGTGGTTTAATGAACTCGGTAATATTATCAAATATGCTTTGGTAGTTCTCGTAGTCGCGGGTGGTCATGAGGCCCATATCGTGCAGGTTTTCCGCGAAAATGTGGGCATCTTCATATATAGTACGGTCCTGTATAATGTTGCGGCCGCTCTTTTGGATATCAATGATCTGGCGGTAACGGCTATTCAGGAAATAGATCTGCAGGTTAAAGCTCCAGCGTTTCATGTCGCTGTAGAAATCCTCCAGGTAAGGGTTGTTATCAACCGCTTCAAAAAGAGGGTCCCAGCCATAATTTTTGGCGAGCATTTCTGTAAGCGTGGTTTTGCCCGCGCCAATATTTCCTACGATAGCTATGTGCATGTGATCTATGTTGTTGGTAGTTCATGGTTAATAGTTCATAGTAATAACCCATGCTATCAAACAGTCACTGCTGCTAAGATACATTATGAACAATGAACCATCAACTATAAGCTTATTTAAAACTTCCTGAAACCAATAATTTCTCTCACCTCCCTAATGGTTTTAGAGGCGCTTTCGCGGGCTTTGGCGGCACCATAGCGGGCAACCTGCCTTAGCAGCGGCGCGTCATTGGCTATGTCGTTGATCTTTTCGCGGATGGGTGCCGTGGCGATGATCATATCTTCGGCCAGTTGTTTTTTAAGGTCGCCGTAACGGATGGCGCAAGTATTATACAGATGATCGAAATGTGCCAGGGTATCCGGCGTGGATACCACCTTCATCAGGTCGAACAGGTTTTGTATCTCCTGCGGTTTCGTTTGGTTCTCTTCGGTAGGGCCGCTATCAGTTTTAGCGCGCATCACTTTTTTGCGGATCGCTTCGGGTGTGTCGCTCAAGAATATGGCATTACCTTCGCCTTCGCTTTTGCCCATTTTGCCGGCACCGTCAAGCCCGGGTATCTTTACCAGGCTCTCACCGAACGAGAACGCATAAGGCTCCGGAAAATAATCGTGGTTATATAAACGGTTAAAGCGGTTACCAAAAGTACGGGCCATTTCCAGGTGCTGTTCCTGGTCTTTACCAACAGGCACCTTGGTAGCTTTGTGGATGATGATATCCGCCGCCATCAATACCGGGTAGGTAAGCAGGCCCGCGTTAACGTTATCAGGGTTGGCACGTACTTTATCTTTAAAGGATGTAGCACGTTCAAGTTCGCCCATATAGGCGTTCATGTTTAAATACAGGTAAAGTTCGGTTACCTCCGGCACGTCGCTTTGTACATATATGGTGGCCTTTTCGGGGTCAATACCTGCTGCCAGGTATTCTACCAAAACCTGCTTAACATTAGCGTGCAGGTTAGCAGGCGTAGGATGTGTGGTAAGCGAGTGCAGGTCGGCTATAAAAAAGTAGCAATTGTACTCGTTTTGCATTTTTACGAAGTTTTGTACTGCTCCGTAATAATTTCCTAAGTGTAAATTCCCGGTAGAACGTATACCACTAACAACAGTTTCCATATGGGGGCGAAAGTAAGGATTTTTTAGCAAAGCCTCACCCAAACCCCTCACCATCGGAGAGGGGTTTAAAAAAAAATGACCTTCTTATTTCATGCTATATTGTGATAGGCTTACAAGTGGCTATTTTTTATATTTTTGGAGCGGATGAAAATGATATTGAAGAAAGCCCACCTATACCTTTACCAGGGCAGTGTGGCGTTTTTTTACTTCGTGCTGTGGCCGTTTCTCTACTATCATTCGCGCAAACCGGAACGTTATGCCGGCATGAATGCTTTCAGACGGATATGGGGCCGGTTAAGTTCAGGCGCGGTAGGTATACGCTATCGGTATCATTATGAAAAGCCTATCGACTGGAACCGGCCTTATATCATAGCTCCCAACCATACCTCCAACCTGGATATTACGGCGATGAGCCTACTGGTAAAAAATAATTTTTGCTTTATGGGCAAGCAGGAACTGGTTGACGGGCTGGTGACCTCCCTGTTCTTCCGTACGGTAGATATTCCTGTGAACCGCGAAAGTAAAATAGCTTCTTTTAAAGCGTTTAAGCAGGCTATGGAACGCCTGCAGCAGGGGATGAGCGTTGTGATATTCCCCGAAGCTACCATACCGGAAAGCTATCCGCCGGAGCTACACCCGTTTAAAAACGGCCCCTTTCGTATGGCCATTGAGCTGAAGATACCTATTATCCCGGTAACATCAATAAATACCTGGCAGGTTTTGTGGGACGATGGTAAGAAATACGGCAGTAAGCCCGGCGTATGTGATATATTTGTACATGAGCCTGTTGAAACCGCTCATTTAACGATAGATGATGCTGATGAACTGCGCGACCGCATATTTGGTATCATCAGTAATAAACTGAACAGCATATGAATATTGACGAACAAACGGTTGATAAGATAGCGCACCTGGCGCGCCTTGAACTGGCTGCGGATGAAAAGCAGGAAATGATCAAGGATATGAACAAGATACTGGGCTTTATGGATAAGCTTAACGAAGTAGATACCGCCGGTGTTGAACCGCTTGTTTATATGACTGCCGAAGTAAATAACCTGCGCGATGATGTGATCAAACAGGATATTACCACCGAAGAAGCACTTAAAAATGCTCCCATGCATGATGACAGCCATTTTCTGGTGGCGAAAGTAATAAGTAAATAGATACAAGAATCAAGAGCCAAGAGTCAAGAATCGGGGGCTAAGAATCAAGAACCAAGACGAAGAAATTGTCAGGTATTTCTCTTGATTCTTGGTTCTTGTCTCTTGATTCTTAAAAAACTGTGTAACATTTATCACCACTAAGCTGTCAAAGCAAGAAAAACGGATGAAGCAGACACTTAACCAGGGCGAACCGCTTATTACCATAAAAGATATTGGCCGTAAATATGTGATCGGTTCGGAGGTTATCCATGCCATTAAATCTGTTTCGCTTACGATTGAAAAGGGCGAGTTTGTAGCGTTAATGGGGCCTTCCGGTTCGGGAAAATCAACCCTGATGAATATACTGGGCTGCCTGGATACGCCAACCAAAGGCCAGTACATCCTCAACGGTATTGATGTAAGCCACATGAGTGATAACGACCTGGCCGAAGTACGTAACTCAGAAATAGGCTTCGTGTTCCAGACGTTTAACTTATTACCCCGTAACAGCGCATTAGATAATGTGGCTTTGCCGCTGGTATATGCCGGTATCAGCAAAGAGAAGCGTAACGAGCGTGCCAAACAAGCTTTAGAGAATGTAGGCCTTGGCCACCGTATCGATCACCGCCCTAATGAACTTTCGGGTGGACAGCGCCAGCGTGTGGCTGTAGCCCGCGCGCTTATTAATAACCCATCTATCATCCTTGCGGATGAGCCTACCGGTAACCTGGATACTAAAACCTCTATCGAGATCATGGGGCTGCTGGAGGACATCCACTCTAAAGGGAACACCATTATATTGGTAACCCACGAGGAGGACATTGCCCTGCATGCCCACCGTATAGTACGTATGCGCGACGGGCTGGTAGAGAATGATTATATGAACGACAACATCCAAACGGTAAGTAAACGCGAGCCGGAAGCGGAGAGCGATATAAACTTAACCAAATAAGTGAGAACGCTTAAAACAGGTGAATTTTACGGGCAAACCAACCAAACCCTGCACCTGGATTTTGCTACCATTACCGATACCGAATATACCCACGAACGGGTAGACTGGCATTACCACGAAAACGCGTACTTCACTTTTGTTTTGCAGGGCAATGTAATTGAGGGGAATAAAAAGGAAGTTTATACCTGTACGCCCGGCACCCTGCTGTTCCATAACTGGCAGGATCCGCATTATAACATTAAGCCTAAAGGCTATACCCGTGGCTTCCAGATAGAGATCAACAATAACTGGTTCACTCAAACAGACATCAGCCTGCAAAAACTACAGGGTAGCCTTACTATTGATCACCCGCAACTAAAGCTGCATTTTTACCAGATATTTAAAGAGTGTAAGATAAATGACGGATCCTCGGCACTATCAGCCGAATCTTTGCTATTGCAGGTGTTGTGCGGTATTGGCGCCAATACCGAAGCCGCCGAACGGCAGCAACCCAAGTGGGTAGGGCAGGTAAAAGAAGCTATTGCTGATGACCTGTCGCAGAAATTCACCTTACAACATTTAGCAGCTGTCGCAGAAATTCACCCTGGTCACCTGTCGCGAGATTTTTCTAAGTATTTTAACACCAATATGGGCAACTATATACGTGCTGTCAGGGTAGAAAAAGCACTATCGTTAATGCACAGCGGCAAACTGAGCCTTACCGAAATTGCCATGCAGTGCGGCTTTGCCGATCAGAGCCATTTTCTGCGCTGTTTTAAGCAGTTTAATTCGGGTAATCCAAAACTCTACAAGGCAATGCTGGCAGGTGGTTGATACGCAACCCAAAAGCTTGCAAACGTTAATTCTGTTCTATTTTAGTAAAACCCAGCCCGGCATATTTGTGGAAATAAAAATTGATAGATGAAACTACTCAAACCACTGCTTATATTAATAACTATCATTGCTTTTAACCGTTCATTCGCGCAGGATATAGTTAAAGCCGACCCGATTACATCCCCGCTGCACAAAGCCAATATAGGCCGCATCGTGTTTATGAAAGATACGATACCTATGGCGAATACCACGACAGCGGATTTTTTAACAGCGGTAACTTTAACGCCCGATGCTAACCTGACTATGCGTGCGTTTTTGCCTAATTCGCTTACTAATCTCCAACACAAGCTTGCTCCGCAGCAAACGGTTGAACAATTAAATCAGGGAAACTACCAGTTCACCTACTATGTTGATGGTAAACAGCTATACCAGGAAAATTTGCATAAGGGAGCGGGCTATGCATATCTTAAGAATAGCCGTACCGTACTTACCATTAAGTTGCTGAGTAACCTCCACGAGGATATGTGGTCCAGGCATATGTTTAGCCGGTTTATGATGCAAGGGGGCGAGGATGCTTTAACTACAGGCAGCCATACGCTAAAAATTGAGCTTCGGCCGTACGTGGTATTGCCGGAGGTTAAAGTTGGTGACCTGATAGCCCAAGGCGAAATAAAAGTGGTAGTACCGGTTATAGATGTACATGATAAAGCTATCCAGCCCATTAAACCCAATAGTGGCTGGCCGGTATCTGCCGAACGGTATGATAGATCATTGATCACCGAACTTAACGGGAAAATATTACAGAACAAGTTCAAGAACATTAATGGTATAGTGGTGGTCAAAAGCGGTAAGCTGCTGATAGAGGAGTATTTTAACGGCGAGGGCCGAGATACGCTGCATGACCCGCGATCGGTAGGGAAAACCTTCGCTTCGGCTGTTATGGGTATCGCCATCAACGCGGGCTATATTAAATCTGAAAATCAAATGCTGAAGGACTTTTATGACCTTAAGGCTTATCAAAACTACTCACCGCAAAAGGATAGTGTCACTTTAAAAAGCTTGCTTACCATGAGTTCTGTTTTTGACGCGAATGATAATGACGATAATTCGCCGGGGAACGAGAACAACATGTATCCTTTAGACAACTGGGTGAAATTCGCCCTCGATCTAAGGGCTGACGCTGCCAAGAAGCCTTATACGCAATGGAATTATTTTACGGCTGGGGCAGTGGTATTAGGCGATGTGCTTAATAAAAACGTCCCCGGAGGCCTGGACCATTATGCGGATGAAAAACTATTTAAACCACTCGGTATTGTTAATTATAAATGGCAATATACGCCCCAGCATGTTCCCAGCACGGCTGGTGGTATCAGGTTACGGGCCATTGATTTTGCCAGATTTGGGCAGCTTTATAAAAATAACGGAAAATGGCAGGGCAAACAGATACTCCCTGAAGCTTGGGTACAAAAAACACTTACCAGGTACATGGCCTTACCGGCCGATATGGTAGGGCCGGGTTATTATGGTTACTTGTTCTGGAACAAAACCTACGAAGTTAACGGAAAGTATTACGAAACCTGGTATTGTACCGGCAATGGTGGCAATAAGATATTTGTGTTTAAGAACCTGCCGCTGGTAGTTGTTGTTACCGCAAGTGCCTACAATGAAAGTTATGCCCATGCGCAGGTTGATAAAATGATGCAGCAGTATATTTTACCGGCGGTAGCACAGTGAGGTTAGCACTTTAGTTCTGCCAGCCGGGCCACAAAATCGGCCAGGTAAAGTGTATTTTCTGGCGTAACGGTTTTGTGGTTGCCTATGATCAGCGTGTGTTCGTAGATCTCGATCACAAAATCAGATTTTTTGATGGACATGATCGCGTCGCGAAATTCCTTTGTCATGGCGGCTTCGGTTTTCTGGCGGTCGTCCGTTAATACATAAAAACGATTGCTGAATGCCTTATCTTCTTTTAGATCAAGCTCTATCGGGAACACGATCTCTCTTATCTTATCAATAATGGTTTCGGTACGGATCACTACACGGCCAAAATCTTTTTTGAGATAGGCCAGCGCCCAGGGCTGGAAGGTATTACGGTGTTGTATTTTGTTTTTCTGGTTAATGGCCGAAATATCCGTATCGGTATCAAGCAGCAAAACATAGCTGTCGCCGCAAGGATTTTTAATGGCGAAGGTGTTGCGGATATTTACTGCCTGGTGGTGGTTAAGCGTTTCAAATTGCTCAAGTTTAAAATCAATATCACCCGGTACCTCTATCCTGAAACGGTTTCTGAGCCTTTGGCAGGTGGTATCATAGGGGTGTTTGCCAATATCCGGAAGGCCTGTGGCATCAACTGATAAGGAGTTCATGCTACTAAGATAGTACAACCATCCATTTATAACAACCTCAATGTTTAACTATTAAATAAGGCCAAATTGTTTATCTGTAGCATTAACAGCCGCCATATCAGTACTTATATGGCTCCATTTTACCGCAGCTACAGGCGCAGTTAGGGTCGGTAACGCCTAATTTTTTCAGGAAGAACTGGTAAAAACCAATGCGGTCCTTCATGCTGTAATTGTTCTCGCCCTTGTTGCATTCCAGTTCGCCGTTCACGATCAGGATGGTCATGCCGAAGCCAGGGGTGCGGCCTTTGGCTTTATCGGCAGCGCTGGGCTGCCATTTGCCGGTCATCACATCATGCGCGGATGGCTTGCGGGTTTCGGGCGTCATCCAGAAGTATATGGCGGTTTTAAAGGCCACTACGGGGTCGGTTTCAACCAGGCCGGGGTTGTTCAGCAAAATCTTTTTATCCCCGAATATGCAGTCTGACGCATAACCATAATTGCCGTTATAGCTCAACTGTATAGGGCCGCGGCCATAATATTTTTGCCCTGCAACCGGCGGATATTCGTCGTTATCGCTAATGTAGTTGAGGGATGTATTGGCTTCATGTATGAGCATCAATCCATCCGTATACGTTTCATTTTGTCCGTGTCGGGTTTCATGCGCTATCTGGGCGAAAAACGCGGCTAACTCCCGTTTGTTGGTGGTTGCATCTCCGGCGGTACAAAAAGCGCCATAGTCAACCGTGTAAGTGCTATCGGGTTTTTGTTTGGCCCAGGCCTCGTTCCAGTCGGCATCCTGCCGTACAGTGGTAGCCTTACCGGTGCTTTTATCCGTACGGATAAACTGGTAAACCGATACCGCGCGGCGGGTAACCTGCACCTTTATTTTCGCCAGTTCATCAGCCGCTTTAATGAAAGCCGCGTAGGTGTAAAATTTATCGCGCTGAGGAAACAGCTCATTAAACTCTTTTTCTGACAGCAGCTTGCTGAATGATGGTGCCGCGGCAGCTTCGGTTTTAATGGCAGCGGTGCTATCTGTTGTTTTCCTGGCGTTACTGTTACCGCAGCTAAAACCAAGCAGGGTGGTGACCAGTAATGTTATAGTGGTAAACTTAACGGTTGATGCAATTAACTTCATGATAGCGGGGCGTATTTTTATTTGTACAAAACACAAAGTGTATGTTTAAGTTTAAACTTTGTAAATATGCATAATAAAACGCCACAGCAATTATTTAATTGTTTATGAAGATATATACCAAAACCGGCGATAAGGGCTACACCTCGTTAATAGGAGGTACGCGTGTGCCTAAATACCATTTACGCATAGAAGCTTACGGAACTGTGGATGAACTGAACTCTTACGTAGGCCTTATCCGCGACCAGGATATCAGTTTGCATGATAAGGATGTATTAAAAGAGATACAGGACCGCTTATTTACGGTTGGCTCTTCACTCGCGGCCGACCCCGAGCGTTCCAAAATGGTGATCCCCGACCTGCATATGGCCGATGTTGAACTGCTGGAAAAGGAAATGGACCGGATGAACGAAAGCCTGCCCCCGTTAAAGCATTTTATATTGCCCGGCGGCAGTACAATCGCATCTTTTTGCCATGTGGCGCGCTGTGTTTGCCGCCGTGCGGAGCGTTTATGCGTACATTTGTCTGAAGAAAGTAAAGTTGAGGAAAAAGTGGTCATCTACCTCAACAGATTAAGCGATTACCTGTTTACCTTAGCACGCATAGTTGTATTTGAAAGAAACCTGCCTGAAAATCAGTGGATTCCGCGAGTTTGAAATTTTTGAAAAAAATATTGATTATCATTTTAAAAATATTATACTTTTGCGAAAAAGGAAGAAATAGAATATTTACCATTTAAGATAAAAACATGTATTGGACACTTGAATTAGCATCGCACCTGGAAGATGCTCCCTGGCCTGCCACAAAAGACGAACTAATTGATTACGCCATACGCTCAGGCGCACCTGTAGAGGTGATCGAGAACCTGCAGGCACTTGAAGATGATGGCGAGCCGTATGAGAATATTGAAGAAATATGGCCTGATTACCCTACAAAAGACGACTTCTTCTTTAACGAGGACGAGTACTAAACTGATACTTGAACATAAAGCCGCTTGATACAAGCGGCTTTTTTTATGCCTTAGGTTTTTTTGGAATGATTTTAGAGATGGTGGTTTTAATTAACATCTACTTAAACAAAAACATCAAAACAATGAGAGGCTTATTATACATCATTGCGGTAATCCTGATAATAGGATGGGCATTTGGTTTTTTCTACGCTGACGCTGGCGGTATCATCCACATTTTATTAGTGATAGCTATTATAGCATTATTGCTGGGCATTATCAGAAGGGCCTGATAGGTTTTCAACTGTTAAAGCTAATGGTTGTAAAACCTTTTTTAAAGCAGTTGGTTAAATAGTAAACAACACTTAAGCATTATTTAATAACATCACTATGAGAAGTTTATTGTACATTATCGCCGTCATCCTGGTAATCGGATGGATCTTCGGATTTTTTGTTAACCACGCAGGTGGTTTAATTCACATTCTGTTGGTAATCGCTATCATCGCGTTATTGCTGGGGGTGATCAGAAGAGCCTGAGCATAACGCAGGTAAAATATCGGCCACCGGTTTAACCGGTGGCTTTTTTATGTAATAAGGTTTCGGCTATCAATATATCATCAGGAAAAGTGATCTTGATGTTACTGTGGCTGCCTTCTATAAGCGTAACAGCAGTACCGTTTTTTTCTACAACAGAAGCATCATCTGTAAACAACTCATTATAGGGTTGCCTGTAGGCCGCTTTTAACACGTCACACCGGAAAGTTTGCGGGGTTTGTACCAGGTATATCCTTTCGCGGTCTAAACAAGCGGAGGTGTTGCCGTTGAGCTGCCTCACCGAATCGCGGCTTTTAACCGCTGTTACCACCGAGCCATTTTGCGCGGCGCAACGGAAGCTCTCGTTAATGATCTCGGCGGAAGTAAGCGGCCTTACGGCATCATGCACGGCTATAACAGCATCGCCCTCATCAATAACATCAAGCGCGTTCTTTACCGAGTGGAAGCGGGTTTCCCCGCCTGCTATAACCGTATGGGGGATAGTGAAGTTATGCTGCTGGCAAAGCTCAGCCCAAAGCTCATGGTAATGGCTGTTTAGCGCCAAAATGATCTTAGGCGCGGCCCCGCTCTCAAAAAACGCCCTGATGGTATGCATTAAAACCGGCTCGCCACAAAGCTCAATAAATTGTTTAGGCAAGGCCGATTGCATGCGGCTCCCCGTACCACCGGCAACGATGATAGCGTAATGGTGATTGGTGATTGGTGATTGGTGATGGGTTGACATATTTAAATATTCCCGTCACCCCGAATTTATTTCGGGATACCATCAGAAAAGTTTATAAACCTTGCATGTGGGTTGCCGAAATAAATTCGGCATGACGTTGTTGGGGTAAAGGTATAAAACAAAAAAGAGATATGAGTAACCCCCATATCTCCTTATATACTTTTTGGAAAGGAGAACTAATCTCCAATCTCTAACCTCTAATCACTTAGATAATCAGCATCGCGTCGCCGTAGCTGTAGAAACGGTATTTTTCTTTTACCGCTACTTCATAAGCATTCATTACGTGCTCGTAACCGCCAAACGCGCAAATCATCATCAACAGGGTTGACTCCGGCGTGTGGAAATTGGTGATCATAGAGTTGGCAATGCTAAAATCATACGGCGGGAAAATGAACTTGCTGGTCCAGTCGTTAGCGGCCTTTAGCGTTTTATTGGCCGATACGGCAGATTCAATGGTACGCATAGATGTAGTACCTACCGCGCAAACACGTTTTTTACGCTCAATGGCACGGTTAACAATATCGGCTTGTTTCTGCTCGATAATGAATTGCTCCGAATCCATTTTGTGTTTGGTCAAATCTTCTACTTCCACCTGGCGGAAAGTACCTAAACCTACGTGCAGGGTAACCTCGGCAAATTCAACACCTTTTAGTTCAAGGCGTTTCATCAGCTCGCGGCTAAAGTGCAGGCCCGCGGTAGGGGCGGCAACCGCGCCTTCGTTTTTAGCGAAGATAGTTTGGTAGCGCTCTTTATCTTCGGCGGTAGCCTTACGTTTAATATATTTAGGAAGCGGTGTTTCGCCCAGGATCTCCACATTACGGCGGAATTCCTCGTCGGTACCGTCAAACAAGAAACGGATAGTACGGCCGCGTGAAGTAGTGTTATCTACCACCTCTGCTATCAGCAGGTCGTCATCACCAAAGTAAAGCTTATTACCAACACGTATCTTACGTGCAGGATCAACCAATACATCCCACAGGCGCAACTCTTTGTTTAGTTCGCGCAGCAAAAATACCTCAATAGTAGCACCGGTTTTTTCTTTATTGCCGTATAAGCGCGCCGGGAATACTTTTGTATTGTTCAGGATCATTACATCCTGGTCATCAAAATAATCCAAAACATCTTTAAAGATCTTATGCTCAATCTTGCCCGAATCGCGGTGCAAAACCATTAAACGCGATTCATCGCGCTTGTCAGACGGGTTATGGGCAATCAGTGATTCAGGTAAATTGAATTTGAACTGAGATAATTTCATGCTGATATATATGAATTTTTAGGGCGCAAATGTAAGAAAAAAATTATAAATTATGCCCCCATTTTTTATGATTAAGGGTTACAGGCGGTTAATTAAAAAATGCTGTAACTTAAGAGCATAAACATCGTCTAAACCATACTGTTTTATAAAAGGTAAAATCCGTTAACCGATAGTTGTATATATGATCATACTTAAACTCATCCGCGAAAGTTTCCTGTTTGCCTATGATGCTTTGAGGCAAAACAAGCTGCGTACCATGCTTTCGCTGCTGGGGGTTACCATAGGTATTTTTACCATTATAGCAGTATCATCAGCAGTGGATACGCTGCGTAACAACCTGCAAAAGAGTGTTAATAAGCTGGGCAGTAACAGCATATACATACAAAAGTGGCCCTGGGTAGGTGAGGAGAACTTTCCGTGGTGGAAGTATATGCAACGCCCGGTACCCAAACTGCGGGATTTTGACCAGATAAGCCGCCGCAGCCAAACCGCTAAAGCTATTTCTTATGAGATAAGTATTGATAACCGTACAGTAAAATACGGCAGCAATACGGTTGATGGCGCGCAGATCGACGCGGTATCGCACGACCATGACAAGACCTGGAACTTTGACCTGCAGGATGGCCGCTATTTCACCGAGATCGAATCGCGCACGGGTGCGCCGGTAACAGTTATCGGTGCCGATATTGCCTCAAACCTGTTTCCTGACGGAAACGCTTTGGGTAAACAAATTAAAATAATGGGCCGTAAGATCACCATTATAGGGGTGTTTACCAAGGAGGGTAAGGACATGCTGGGTATTACCAGTGACAATGAAATATTATTGCCTTTAAATTTCGCTAAAAACGTTATCGATATTGAAAGCGATAAATATGGCCCGCAGATAGTGGTGCGCGGTAAAGATAACCTCACCGATGTGGAAGTGGAAAGCGAGGTAAGGGGTATCATGCGCTCTGTACACAGCATACGTCCCGGCGCTGAGGATGATTTTTCGCTCAACAAATCAACCATTTTAACTAACCAGCTGGATAAAGTGTTTGGCGTGTTAAATAAGGTAGGCTTTGTAATAGGTATATTTTCGGTATTGGTAGGCGGCTTTGGTATTGCCAACATCATGTTCGTTTCTGTTAAGGAACGTACCAACATCATTGGTATACAAAAATCATTAGGCGCCAAAAATTATTTCATTATGCTGCAGTTCCTGATAGAGGCGGTGGCATTGTGTATTCTTGGCGGGCTCATAGGGTTGTTTTTCGTGTACCTTATCACCTTCGCGGTGAAAGCCATATTTGATGTACAGGTGGTGCTGGATGCCGGCAATATTATCTACGGCATAGGCATATCGGTAGTTATAGGTATGTTCTCAGGTATTTTACCTGCCTGGTTTGCCGCCAAACTGGACCCTGTAGAAGCTATCCGGACCAATTAATTTGCGTATTGGCTATCACATGCTGTGCCCATCCGGAATTTCACTTGTTTGCGACTGCTGGCTTGCATTACAGTATTTAGAAACTTTTTCAAATAAAGCCTCAGGAGCAAATGGCTTGGTAAGGTAATCGCACATGCCGGCATCAAAGGCTTTTTTATGTGTTTCGGGCATGGCGTCAGCCGTAAAAGCTATCACAGGAATGTGCGGGTAACCGGCCTTAATGATGGTTGTAGCTTCAAAGCCATCCATTACCGGCATTTGCAGGTCCATAATAATCAGGTCAAACTGTTCACCCGCCTTGAGCTGATCAATAGCCAACTGCCCGTTAATAGCCTGTGATACTTTCGCGTCCCATTTCTTCAGAAATTTCGCGGCTATCATCAGGTTCATTTTGTTGTCGTCTACAACCAATATATGCTTGCCCCGGAGGCTAACCGGCAGGGCGGGGGTGTCTTTTTTATCTTCAAATGTTACCACTACCGGTTCTGCCTGTGTTTTTCCGAAGCGAATGGCAAAGGTAAACGCTGTACCCCTGCCTAATTCGCTATTCACTTCTATGTGGCTTTGGTGCAGCTCAATTAGGCGTTTTGTGATGGCCAAACCAAGGCCGGTGCCGCCGTATTCATGCGTAATGGTTTGCGGACCCTGTATAAATGGGTCAAACACAACGGCCAGGTTTTCGGCAGACATGCCAATGCCTGTGTCGGCTATAGTAAACTTGATCAAAACATCATTGGCTGTTTCTTCCTGCTGTTGTACCGCTATGGTAACCTTGCCCGTATGTGTAAACTTAACGGCGTTGCTCACCAGGTTAATCAATATCTGGCTAAGGCGCGTTTGGTCGCCGTTAAGCATTAGCGGGATCTGCTGGTCATCAATTAATACTATATCCAGGTTTTTCTGAACGGCTTTGGCGTAAAACGACTGGCGGATATTTTGTACTAACTGGTGGATGTTGAACGGCAGATGGCTTAATACCAGTTTGCCCGCCTCAATTTTGTTATAATCGAGTATGTCATTGATTATAGCAAGCAGGTTTTCACTGCTGAATTTGAGGATATTCAGGTACTCCATCTGCTCGGGTTTGGGGTCTTCCTCCAGCAGTAGGTTAGTGGTACCTATTACCGCGTTCATAGGGGTGCGTATCTCATGGCTCATGATAGAGAGGAACTCGGACTTAAAATGAGATGATCTTTCGGCCTGTTCTTTGGCCATAATCAATTCCTGCCTTACTTTTTGCTGTATAGTAATGTCTTCACCAATGCTGGTAGTTTCTTTAATATGGCCGTTTTCGTCATAACTTACGGTATTTTGCCAGCTAATGATGCGATGTTCGCCATCACGACAAATTATGGGGTTTACATAATGCGCTTTTATACTGTCGTTACTAAACCAACCGGTAATAATATCACTATGCTCACGTGGTACAAAGTGCTCCATCCAGTCCATGCCCATTATTTCGGTTTGGGTATAACCTAACAGGTTGGCCAGGTATTTATTGCAAAAAATAACCTTTCCCTGCACGTTTAGCGACACGGCGGCGAGTTTAATGGTTTCCAGCACCAGGCGGTATTTGTTTTCGGTACGGCGGTGGGCCATTTCGGCCTGTTTCCGTTGGGTAACATCCTGTAGGGTACCTATAATTTTGCGCACGCTGCCATCCTCGCGGTACATGAGTTTGCCGGTAATTACACTTATGTATTTTATATGGCCTTTAGGGGTTATAATGCGATATTCGGAGGAGTTGCCATTATTATCGCCGCTTTTAAACAGGTTGCGTGCAATGTACACATCGTTTGGGTGGGTATACTGTAATAGTATTTTGCCAAATCTGGACGATGATACATCCATTTCGCTGATCTCAAAAATAGAATTGATCTCATCGCTCCAGCTAAGTATCTTATTGCGGCTGTCCCATTTCCAGTTACCTATTTTGGCTATGGTTTGTGCCTCCAAAAGTTCGGCCTGGCTTATTTTTAGGGCTTTCTCATTCAGCTTTGATTCGGTTATATCCTGTATAATGCCCACTACCCGTTTCAGCTCACCATTACCAAGTAGCTGCAACTCGCCTCTTAAAATTTTTAAATATTTAAGGTTGCCTTTCGGTGTATTAAACTTATGATCGATACTGCTGGCGGCAGAAATGTTAATATTATTAAGATAATCGCGTACAGCCTCGAAGTCGTCCGGGTGTACCATTTGCATGTAATAATCAAGCTTGCTGATGCCGGCAGGTATATCATCTATTTCCAGGATATTATAAAGGCTCTCCGACCAAAAGTTTTCACTGGTTTCGGCATCATACCACCAGTTACCTATTTTGGCAATGCGCTGGGCCTGCATTAACAGGTCTTTATTTTCGATCAGCGCGTCGTCGAACCTTTTTTGTTCGGTAATTTCTGTCACCGAAACTGATATGCGTTTGGTATAGTTGCCATCAATATCAATCACCGGCGAGGCTTTTGCCACAAACCATCCTGGTTCACCATATACCGAGGCAAATTCAACACTGTAAGGCTTTTTGTGTTTTATTACATAGTCATACACCTTGGTGAACGGGCGTGCACGTTCTTCTCCAATGGCCTGTAAGAGAGTTTTGTTCAGGAAATGTTCTTTCTTGAGGTAAGGGGGCGTTTGCGGGCCAAACCACGCATTTATACATATGCGGTTCTCATCAAATTCAAAAATAGTGTCATTAACAGAGCTGATGAGTGAGTGTAGCTGTTGCTGTGTTTTCTCTAACTGCTGAGCACTGTTTTGGAGTGATCGGTTAAGCAAAACCGTATTATTAACCGCCTTGTTAAAACGCGCCTGATAAGCTTTGGTTACCAGGTAAGCTATGTAAGTTATGGCAGTAAATATACCTGTTGTAAAAAGCAGCGTGTTTAATTGTACCCGATCGTTAAAAAAATAGGCGCAAAAAAGGGTTGTGGTACTCATTATAGCAAGCCAGACAAATTCAACGCGTTTTTTACAAAATAAAGTGAGCGCGGTGAATATGACTAACGAGTTTAAGAGATAGGTATGCGCAAAATTATTATTACCAAGCAACAGGTAATTATTAATAACCAGGTTGCTGATAATAGTAAAGTAAATGGCCACCCTGAATGTGTTTTTTTTACCATATGATAGCAGTAAAGCAGGCAGGCAAACGGCCATATTAATTACCCGCAACCAAACCGGGTCATAATTGTTATAGTAGCATAGGTAATGTAATAATGGGCAGGCCAATAATATGCCCAGCAGCACAAACCGATTGATGATAATGTCATCATCAAACAAAAACGGTGTTTTATTTTTAAACGGCATGCAGCTGGATAAAATTTAAATTATAGCCAAACAAATTAGGGACGACAATATAATTACTTAATAACAATTTTACAGATCGTAAATACATCTGGCAGCTTTTAATACGCAGATTTAATTACATTTGTTGCAAATACTAAATATCCTATGTCTGAGAATGCACAACTAAAAATTGGCGATAAAACTTACGAACTCCCTGTAATTGAAGGCACTGAAGGCGAAAAAGCCATAGATATCTCTAAACTGCGCGACCAGAGCGGATATGTTACGCTTGATATAGGTTACAAAAATACCGGCGCCACAAAAAGCGCTATCACTTTTTTAGACGGCGAAGCAGGAATATTAAAATACCGCGGTTACGCAATAGAAGAGCTTGCCGAAAAAAGCACGTTTATTGAAGTAGCTTACCTGTTAATTTATGGCAACCTGCCTACCGAAGAGCAGTTAAAAGCGTTTGAGTACGAAATAAGCCATCATACCCTTGTGCATGAGGATATGAAAAAGTTTTTTGATGGCTTCCCTTCCGGCTCACATCCAATGGGGCAGCTATCCTCTTTGATAGGCGCTTTGGCGGCTTTTAACCCGGCATCGCTTAAGCAGGGCCTTACCGCAGAGGAGGTGAACCTGGAGATCATCAAGCTGATCGCTAAGATGAGTACCCTGGTATCATGGATATACAAAAAATCATTAGGCCACCCGGTGATTTACCCGCGTAATAAATACGATTACGTTACCAATTTTATGCACATGACCTTTGGTCAGCGCACCGAGGAAATAGAAATTGACCCTGTAGTGGTGAATGCCATGAACAAACTGCTTATACTGCACGCCGATCACGAGCAAAACTGCTCTACATCAACTGTGCGTATTGTAGGTTCATCAGATGCTAACTTGTACGCGTCTATTTCGGCAGGTATTTCAGCGCTTTGGGGCCCGCTGCATGGTGGCGCCAACCAGGCTGTGGTAGAAATGCTGCAAAAAATTAAAGCGGATGGCGGCGATGTAGATAAATGGGTAGCCAAGGCGAAAGACAAGAACGATCCGTTCCGTTTAATGGGTTTTGGTCACCGTGTGTACAAAAACTTTGACCCGCGTGCCAAGATCATCAAAAAGGCATGCGATGATATCCTGGAAAAATTAGGTGTGCAGGACGAAACTCTGGACATTGCCAAAAAATTGGAAGAAGTAGCCCTGAGCGACCCTTACTTTGTGGAGCGTAAACTGTACCCTAACGTTGACTTTTACTCGGGTATTATTTATACGGCCCTGGGCTTCCCTACAGAAATGTTTACCGTGTTGTTCGCCCTTGGCCGTTTACCGGGATGGATTGCTCAGTGGAAAGAAATGAAAACCAATAAGGAGCCTATTGGCAGGCCGCGCCAGGTTTATGTTGGCGAAATCAACAGAGATTATACAGATATAAAGAGCAGATAAATAGCCTGCAAGAATATATTTTTTAGAAGCCCGCTTGCCGGGCTTTTTTCGTAAAAGCAATGACACCACGCGAAATACTGAAACAATACTGGGGGCACCATCAGTTCCGGCCTATGCAGGAGGAGATTGTTACATCCGTATTGCAGGGCCGCGATACCTTGGCGCTGTTGCCAACAGGTGGGGGTAAATCGGTTTGTTTCCAGGTGCCTGCTTTAGCCAAAGAGGGGATATGCATTGTGGTATCGCCGCTCATCGCCCTGATGAAAGACCAGGTAGAAAACCTGAAAGCACGCGGCATAGCTGCAATGGCCATTGTATCGGGCATGGGCAGGCGCGAGGTAGATATCGCGCTTGATAATTGTATTTACGGCCCGGTAAAGTTTTTATATCTGTCGCCCGAGCGTTTATTGTCTGACCTGGTGCGCGAGCGCATCAAATACATGAATGTAAACCTGTTCGCGGTTGATGAGGCGCATTGTATTTCGCAGTGGGGGTATGATTTCCGGCCGCCATACCTGCATATTGCCCGCCTCCGCGAACTGCACCCCGCTGTGCCGGTGTTAGCCTTAACGGCCAGCGCTACAGCCGATGTGCAGGGCGATATACAGGAAAAATTAGCGTTTAGGAACGGGGCAGTATTCCGTAAAAGTTTTGAGCGCAAAAACCTGAGCTACGTGGTACAGGAAGCGGAGGATAAACTGCGTAAATTGTTAGATGTAGCCCATGGTATCACCGGTAGCGGCATAGTTTACGTACGTACCCGCAAGGAAACCTTTGAAATAGCCCAGCATTACCGCAGGCACCATATCAGTGCCGATTATTACCATGCCGGGTTACCCGCCGATGAACGCGCCGAAAAGCAGGACGCCTGGAAAAGTAACGCTACCCGCATAATTGTGGCAACCAACGCCTTTGGTATGGGGATTGACAAGCCAGACGTACGCTTTGTAATTCACAAGGATATGCCTGATAGCCTCGAGGCTTATTACCAGGAGGCAGGCAGGGCAGGGCGCGATGAAGATAAAGCCTACGCGGTGCTGCTCTATCACCCGGCAGACCGTGCACTGTATCAAAAGAAAATGCAGCAAAGCTTTCCGTCGGTTGAGGAGATCAAGAAGATCTACCACAGCCTGGGTAATTACTGCCAATTGGCTTACCAGGCAGGCGAGGGGATAAGCTTTGACCTGGACATAGCCGAGTTTTGCAGCCGCTTTGAGCTCGACGCCATTAAAACCCTTAACGCGTTGAAATTCCTGGAGCAGGACGAGTACGTGTCATTTACGGAGAGTGTTTTTTTGCCCTCGCGTTTCAGGTTTGAGGTGCTTAACGAGGAATTATATAACTTCCAGATACAAAACCCCGGCTGGGACCCCTTTGTTAAAACCCTCTTGCGCTCGTACGGGGGCTCATTTGAGAACTATGTGCGTATAAAAGAGTTTGACATTGCCAGGCGCGCAGGCATGAGCGTGCAACAGGTAGTTACCGGCCTGCAGCAGTTACAAGCCTTTGATATATTGAGCTACCTGCCCCAAACCGACCAGCCACAGATTACCTGGTTAAAGCCAAGGCAGCCCAATAATCATTTATATATTAACAAGGTGGCCATTGAGCAGCGTAAGGCAACCTACCGTAAAAAGCTGGATGCCGTTTTTGCGTATACGGGCACGCCTGTTTGCCGCAGCAGGCAGCTATTAACTTATTTTGATGAGCCTGAAGCCCCAAAATGCGGTATATGCGATGTTTGCCTGGAAGAACGCCGGCAGCAAAATAGCGGCGAAATAACCGATCATATTACCAGCGAGATCGTACAGGCGCTCAGCAATGGCCCGCATACCATCGCCGAACTTATACCAGCGCTTAAATATGGTACCGAAAGAGAAAAGATACGTACCCTGCGCCTTTTGCTGGATGCCGCCAAAATAAAAACCAACGGCGAAATTTACTATCTGTAGTCCTCATCTTCCTCTGTCGGTATTGATACCGGCTTCCGTTTTCACCGACCCTAACGCCCTCTTTACCGACTAAAACCCGCACTGTGTCTAATACACACTTATTGGCTGTAACGTATGACGCCCGGAGGCGTCATATATGTGTAATTAGTTCAATAAAAACATAACATATATTATTCACAATCAAAATATTAGGAGTCATGAAAGCAAGAATTTTAACCATAGCAGCCATTATGTTTATGGCCATGGTAACTACCAAAAATACCTTTGCAAAAGTAACAACAGGCGACAACAACGAAGCCACTGTTTTAACCAACGTAAGCAAGATCAATAAAATTGAGGTACGCGGTAATGTGGAGTTATACGTATCAGACGGTGATACCGATAAAGTAAAAGTTTACAATAAATATTATGCCGAAAGCGCCCTGGTGCAAAGCCGTAACGGTGTGCTGCGCATATCCTCATACGCCGGTGAAAAACTGGTGGTTTGGGTTACCGTAAATGATCTGCGTTTTATAGAAGCTTATGACAACGCCAGTGTAACATCATTCGGTAAGCTTTCAAAAATAGAGCTGGATGTTAACCTGCATAACGGCGCTACCGCCGACTTGAAACTGGATGCCTACAAAGCCAACATCACCGTAAATGATGCGGCCAAAGCCCAGCTTGCCGGTAACGTGAATGATTGTAACCTGCGTTATGCGCAAACTGCCAGTGTTAACCATGCACAACTCGTAGCTGTTAACGTTGTAAAAGCCCCTATTGTATCACTCAGCAAAAGCAACGCGCTATCAAGTTTATAAGAATAACATCAACCACCTTATCCTGCATAAATAGCCATCGTTAATATAATATGATGGCTTTTTTAATTTAAAATGTAACTTCATGCTGTATTAGATCGTCAAAACGTACTTCAACTAAATCTTTGTAATCATGAAAAGATCATACTTTAAAATATCCCTGCTGGTTTTACTTGCTTCGGCAACGGTTATCACTTCATCCTGCCGTAGGTTCAGGTGTAAAAAAGGTTCGGGCAATTTGAAAACCGAAACACGCCAGACAGGCGATTTTTCCAGGCTGGAGATAAAAGGCGCTTACAACGTGCTCCTGAAACAGGATAGCTCCAAAACCCTAACCATTACCGCTGATGACAACCTGCTGCAATACATTGAAACCAGTACGAGTGGCAATACCCTTAAAATTAATAGCCGCCGCAGCCTGTGTACCGGCAAAGCCATTACGGTAACAGTAGGTGTGCGCAATATTGAGGATATAAAAGCATCGGGCTCGGTAGAGGTAAAGTCTGAAGGGCGGCTGAATGTAAAGGACATTAGTTTCGAACTTAAGGGTGCCACAAAAGTTGAATTGGATATGAGCGCGACCAATGTGCGCGCTGATGGTAAAGGCAGTACCGAGCTGGTTTTACGCGGGCAGGCTGCCACGGCCGATGTGCACCTTACAGGCTCGGGTAAGCTTAACGCGCTCGATTTTGTAGTTGGCCGTTACAACCTAAGTACCACGGGCGCCAGCGAATGCAATGTTAACGTGTTAAACGAACTGAATATTAAAAGTACAGGTGCCTCTGACGTTAAATACCGGGGCAACCCCACTATTAGCACGGATAAAAAAGGATCGGTTTCTGTTAACAAGGTACAGTAAGCATATTTCAATTTTTAGATAAGCAACAGCCGGAGCCCAGATAAAAAAGGCTCCGGCTGTTGTATTTTCCTGCATTCTGCATAGCAGGGCCGCCTGTATAAATATTCAATTTAGTGTGCTGTAAAACACCACTATTTCTCAAAATAAATTCATACTTTTGCGCCTCTATTTTTTACGTAGCTTACAAAATAACGGCTATGTAGCATAACATTAACAAAACGGTAAAAGATGAATATATCACAGGAGAAAAAAGACAGCCTGAATGCAGTTGTAAAGATCAGTCTTAGCCCGGCCGATTACCAGCCGAAGGTTGATAAAGCTATTAAAGAACAAGCTAAAAAAGCGCAGCTTCCGGGCTTCCGCAAAGGCATGGTTCCTGCGGCTCACATTAAAAAAATGTACGGTAAAAATATCTTGGTTGACGAGATCAACACTTTACTGTCAGACAGCCTGAACAAATTTATCGAGGAAGAAAAACTTGAAGTATTAGGCCAGCCGCTTCCAAAAATGGATGAGGATACCAAAGAGTATAACTGGGATTTTAACGACGAATTTGAATTTGCATACGAGTTAGGCCTTGCTCCTGATTTTGCTGTTGAATTTTCATCAAAAGATAAGCTTACCCAATATGTGATCAAGGTAGATGATGAAACCCTTGCTTCTCGTATCAAAAACATCCGCCGTGCCTATGGCAAAATGACAAACCCTGACGTATCGGCAGACGATGACGTGCTTTATTCAGAATTAGTACAACTTTCTCCGGATGGTGCTGTTTTTGAAGGAGGCATTAGCAACACTACATCGGTACGTTTAGACCAGATCAAAAATGAAGAAGTTAAAAAATCATTGATCGGTTTAAAGAAAGGCGATGAAGTAACTATTGATCTTCAGAAAGCTTTTGATAACGACGCGGCTAAAGTTGCCGGTTTGTTAAAAATAGAAGAAGATGAATCCGCTGAGCTAAAGTCGAGCTTTAAATTAACGGTAAAAAATGTAAACCGTTTAGATGAGGCCGACCTGAACCAGGAGTTCTTTGATAAATTATTTGGTGAAGGTGTGGTAACCACAGAAGAAGGCTTCCGTGAGAAGATCACTGAAGAACTGGAAACCATGATGCAGCAGGATAGCGAGCGCAAACTGCAAAACGATATCTACAACTTTACTTTAGATAAAGTACAGTTTGAACTGCCTGACGAATTCCTGAAACGTTGGTTAAAAGCCACCAACGAAAAACTGTCTGACGAGGAATTGGAAGGTGGTTATAACGATTTCGCGAAAAACCTTAAATGGACGCTTATCGCTAACAAGGTCATCGTTGATAACAAAATTGAGATCAAATATGATGAGGTTTTCGCTTACGCTAAACAAAGCCTAAACAACCAGTTCAGGATGTACAGCCAGCAATCACTTTCTGAAGAGCAGTTAGCGCAATACACCGTTCAGTACCTGCAGGACAAGGAAAACGCTAACAAGATATTTGAAGAAGTGAAAGCCGTTAAGGTTTTTGATTATATCAAAAGCGTAATTACACTTGATAAAAAAGAAATACTGTTTACCGAGTTTAACAAACTGGAAGACTAATATTTCCGCTCATATAACTTTCACCAAAAGCATTTGCCCACCAGCAAATGCTTTTGTGTTTTAGGCCTCACCTAACCCTCTCCAGAGGAGAGGGCTTTACAAAGCAAGAGTTCAAGTCCTCTCCTTTAGAGAGGATTAGGTGAGGCTTTAAATTTTACTTTATAAAAACTTAATTGTAATAAATCTATTCAACTAAAAACTATATTTATCCCGCTTACCTTGAATTAAAAAAAGACTTAACAAACAAATACCATGAGTAGTAATATTGATAGAAATGAATTCCGTAAATATGCTGTTAAGCATCACCGCATAAACAGCTTATATGTAGATAAATTTATGGCCGGTGTTGATCGGGCGAAATTACCTACCGGCATGACGCCTTACATCATTGAGGAGCGCCCGATGAATATTGCCCAGATGGACGTATTCTCGCGCCTGATGATGGACCGCATTATTTTCCTGGGCGATGCCATCTATGACCAAAATGCCAATATTATCCAGGCGCAGCTATTATTCCTGCAATCAGCAGACAGTAAGCGCGATATCCAGATATATATTAACTCGCCGGGTGGTTCGGTATATGCCGGTTTAGGCATTTATGATACCATGCAGTTCATCTCTAATGATGTAGCAACCATTTGTACCGGTATGGCCGCTTCAATGGGCGCGGTGCTTTTAGTGGCAGGCGCTAAAGGCAAGCGTGCCGCGCTGCCGCACTCGAGGGTAATGATCCACCAGCCATCAGGCGGCGCGCAGGGCCAGCAGTCTGATATCGAGATCACTTACCACGAGATCACTAAATTAAAGAAAGAGCTGTACCAGATCATTGCTGACCACAGCGGTACCGATTACCAGAAAGTTTGGGACGCATCAGACCGCGACCACTGGATGATCGCCGAAGAAGCAAAAGAATTTGGTATGGTTGACGAAGTGTTAAAAGCCAACACAAATAAATAATTTATAAACAATTAGCGGTTGTAACCCTTTAACAGTAGCGGGTTTGTAAACATCCGCTAATTGTTTATTTTTGATAAAAGAGGAACTTTAAAATGAATAAGAACAGCAAGGAGATCAGATGCTCGTTTTGTGGTGCAGGTAAACAGGATTCCCTGATGCTGATAGCCGGCCTTGACGCACACATTTGTGATAAATGTGTTGATCAGGCAAACGAGATATTGGCCGAGGAGCTAAAGGTGCGTAAAGTAAAAGCGTCGCCGGCGGTCCCTTCGGTACTGAAGCCTTCTGAGATCAAATCTCACCTCGACCAGTATATCATCGGCCAGGACGATGCCAAAAAAGTATTGTCGGTTGCCGTATATAACCACTACAAGCGCCTTAACCAGCGCGTGGACAAGGATGAGGTGGAGATAGAAAAATCGAACATTATTATGGTGGGCGAAACCGGTACGGGTAAAACCCTGCTGGCCAAAACGCTTGCCAAAGTATTGAACGTGCCTTTTTGCATATGCGATGCTACCGTACTTACCGAGGCGGGTTATGTAGGAGAGGACGTAGAAAGCATACTTACGCGCCTTTTGCAGGCCGCCGATTATGATGTAAACTCTGCCGAACGCGGCATTGTATATATTGATGAGGTGGACAAGATAGCCCGTAAGAGCGATAACGCTTCCATTACTCGTGACGTAAGCGGCGAAGGGGTACAACAGGCCCTGTTAAAGATACTGGAAGGTACCATGGTTAACGTACCACCACAGGGTGGGCGTAAACACCCCGATCAGAAAATGATCACGGTAAACACCAGCAATATCCTGTTTATTTGCGGCGGCGCTTTTGACAGTATCGAAAAAAAGATAGCCAGCAGGCTGCGCACACAAACCGTGGGTTACAAGTTTAAGCGCGATGATAGCGAGGTGGACCTGAAGAACCTGTACAAGTACATTACCCCTCAGGACCTTAAATCCTTTGGTTTAATACCTGAGTTAATAGGCCGTTTGCCGGTGCTTACTTACCTTAACCCGCTGGATAGGGAGGCGCTGCACAATATCCTTACCGAACCTAAAAACTCGCTGCTTAAACAATATAAAAAGCTGTTTGAGTACGAAGGTGTTAAACTTGAGTTTGACTCAGAAGTACTGGATTTTATTGTTGATAAGGCCATGGAGTTTAAACTGGGTGCCCGTGGCTTACGCTCCATATGTGAAGCTATTATGATTGACGCCATGTTTGAAATACCATCAAAGAAGGATGCCAAGCGCTTAAATATAACGCTTGACTATGCACACGAAAAATTTGATAAGAGCGATCTTAAAAAGTTAAAGGTGGCTTAACAAATATATCACAGCAAATTGCTATATTTGCATACCCAAAAACACCAAGCACCCTGGCAATAGCCGGGGTTTGCTGTATAAAAAACGTTTCGTTTTTTATAACCTGCGGCCGCCCGGCCGCCTAAATAAATATCGTATGAACGAAGAATTAGATATCAAAAAAGAAGACAGCACCCCCGCTGTTAAAGCACCTAAAGAGGTGTCAACTCCCGTAAAGAGCGGGCTTAAAACAAAAGATGCTATTGTGGCTAACTGGCTGCCCCGCTATACAGGCAGGCTGCTTGACCAGTTTGGCGAATACATCATCCTGACCAATTTCTCCAAGTATTTACAATTATTCTCTGACTGGCATGCTAACGCGCCTATTATGGGCCTTGATAAGCCCATGCAGAGCGTAACTGCCGATGGTATTACCATTATTAACTTTGGTATGGGCAGCTCGGTAGCGGCAACCGTAATGGACCTGTTAACCGCCATTAAACCTAAAGCGGTTATTTTCCTGGGTAAATGCGGCGGCCTAAAAAAGAAGAACAACGTAGGTGACCTTATACTGCCGATAGCAGCCATCAGGGGCGAAGGTACCTCAAACGATTACCTGCCGGCCGAAGTGCCCGCTTTGCCGTCATTCGCGCTGCAAAAGGCTATTTCAACCACCATACGTGATTACTCACGCGATTACTGGACCGGTACCTGCTATACCACCAACCGCCGCGTTTGGGAGCATGATAAGGAATTTAAAAAATACCTTAAGCAACTGCGCGCCATGGCTATTGATATGGAAACGGCTACTATTTTCACTACCGGCTTTGCCAACAAGATACCTACCGGCGCATTACTGTTAGTATCAGACCAGCCGATGATACCGGAAGGGGTGAAGACCGCCGAAAGCGATTCAAGTGTAACCGAGAAGTATGTAGAAACACACCTGCATGTAGGTATAGAGTCGTTAAAGCAATTAATAAACGGCGGCCTAACCGTTAAGCACCTTAAGTTCTAACATCTCCTTCTACATTGATATTTCGGAACCCGCATACCCGCTTTTTATAGCCGGGATGCAGGGTAACCTGAAATATCATTTCGCTGTATTTATTGACATTTCTTGGCTCCTTGTTTAGGCTTCTGCCTTTATATTTCCTAATTTTGTATGCTATCCAATTAAATATACAGGATAAGTAGACAATTAGCATATGTGGTATAATAACATACTGGAAACTATTGGCCACACGCCAATGGTAAAGCTCAATAAAATAGTAAAAGATATCCCGGCAACGGTTTTGGCCAAAATAGAAACCACCAACCCGGGTAATTCCATAAAAGACCGTATGGCCCTTAAAATGATTGAGGATGCCGAAAAGAGCGGTAAGCTTAAACCGGGCGGTACCATCATTGAAGGTACATCGGGTAATACTGGCATGGGCCTGGCCATCGCGGCGGTTATTAAAGGTTACAAATGTATCTTCACCAGTACCGATAAACAATCAAAAGAAAAGTTTGATGCCCTGCGCGCTTTTGGCGCCGAGGTAATTGTTTGCCCCACCAACGTAGAACCGGAAGACCCAAGATCATATTATTCCGTATCATCGCGACTGGAGCGGGAAGTGCCCAATTCCTGGAAGCCAAACCAGTACGATAACCTTTCTAACTCACAGGCACACTACGAGCAAACCGGCCCCGAGATATGGGAACAAACCGAAGGTAAAATTACGCACCTGGTGGTAGGTGTAGGTACGGGCGGTACCATTTCGGGTACGGCGCGTTACCTTAAAGAGCAAAACCCGAACATACAGGTATTGGGTATTGATACCTATGGTTCCGTATTTAAAAAATACAAGGAAACCGGCATATTTGATAAGGATGAGATCTATCCTTACATCACCGAGGGTATAGGTGAAGACTTTTTACCGCAGAACGTAGATTTTAGCCTGATAGATTACTTTGAAAAAGTAAGCGATGAGGATGCCGCCCTCATGACCCGCGAAATCGCCCGTAAGGAAGGCATTTTCGCCGGTAACTCTACCGGCGCCGCTGTCGCTGGTACGCTGCAAATGAAAGACCGTTTTAAAGAAGGCGATGTAGTGGTGATCATTTTCCCAGACCACGGTACACGTTACCTGGGAAAAATGTATAATGATGACTGGCTACGCGATCGTGGCTTCCTGAAAGATGGTAAGCTGACCGCAAAAGATATCATCGCCAAAAAAGAAAGCACGGAAATTATCACCATTGATTGTGAAAAAACTGTTCTGGAAGCTATTAACGTAATTAAATCGCTTAACATCAGTCAGATACCGGTTACCCAGCAAGGCATGGTGATCGGCAAGATCACGGAAAGCGATATCCTGGATTCGCTGATGGAAAACCCTGGCATTAAATCTCAGGCAGTTAAAAGCATATCTACCGCGCCTTTCCCTTTTATTGATCTTAATACGTCTATTGATAAGATCTCCGGGATGATCAACAAGGACAACATCGCGGTATTGGTTGAAGACGAGCAGGGGAAGATAGAGATCATTACGCAGTACGATATCATTAACGCGATATCTGCTTAAGCCTCTAAGCCCACAAAAAATAAGAAAGCCATCCGTCAATCACGGATGGCTTTTCTGTTGATATATGTTGAACTTTAAAAGTGTTGCTTACAGTACGGCTAATTCAGCATCGTTAGCCTTTACAAATTTGTTGGTGATGGTTTTGTTAGCGTTGCCGGCAACCAGGTTGGTTTGGTTTACGGTGGCAGACTGGTCGTGTTTCAGGTCATACTCATTCACCACACCGCTGATGTTGGCTTTAGCGCGGTCGTTCACGTTGATGCTGGCTTTAAAAGCATCCAGTTTAAGGTCGGCAGTAGCGTTGTTGTTCAGCGTAACGTTCAGGTCGATTTTTGAAAGGTCGCCGAATGATTTAACAGAAGCGTTATCATAAGCGGTTATGCTGCGCAGGTCATTAGCGGTAACCCAAACCACCAGTTTCTGGTCGGCGTACGAAGAGATACGCAGTACACCGTTCTGGCTTTGCACCAAAGCGTTTTCTGCATAGTACTTATTATAAACCTTCACCTGGTCGGCGCTGCCATCAGATACATACAGTTCTACATTTCCGTGCAGCTCAATTTTATTGATCTTGCTTACATTAGTAAGGGTAGTGCTGTTTTCGTTGTTAATGTTGTTATCGGTTGCAAAGGCGGTTGTTACGGTACCTACGGCTAAAGTTACAATAGTGGCTATGGTTAAAAATTGAGTTTTCATGACTATTAATATTTTGATTGTGAGTATTTTAATTATTTCTTGTTGTTAATTACACTCATAAGACGATACCACTTTAAAAACGTTACAGCGGTTTCGGCTCAAATAGATGTATGGGGCAATTGTGTCGGTAAACGGGTGTTTTGCATCGGTGAAAGCAGAGGAAATTTTTATGCGAAAGGAATGAAATCGCGAATGTTACGGTGTTTGAAGGTCTTTATACATCCATTTTTGCGGAAACCATTTATACTACACTGTAAACAGGTAAAGTAATTAATAACGGTAATGCTTGGTAGGTTATCGTAATCGCCGAATACACTATATTTGCTGCAAACCATTTGTTTATGCAAACGATAAAGCAATATATAGATGATAACAAACAGCGCATGCTCGGTGAACTTTTTGAGCTGCTGCGCTTCCCCTCTGTAAGTGCCGACCCTAAGTATGCACCTGAAGTATTAAAAACGGCCGATTATGTGGCACAAAAGCTACGCGATGCAGGTGCGGATAACGTGGAAGTTTGCCAAACCGCGGGTTACCCCATTGTGTATGGCGAAAAGCTGATCGATCCGGCAAAGCCTACGGTATTGGTATATGGGCATTATGATGTGCAACCACCAGACCCCCTTGAGCTATGGCATACCCCGCCATTTGAACCTACCGTGCGCGATGGTAAAATTTACGCGCGTGGCGCCTGTGATGATAAGGGCCAGTTTTACATGCACGTAAAAGCATTTGAGCTGATGATGCAAACCGGTGGCCTGCCCTGCAACGTAAAGTTTATGATAGAAGGGGAGGAAGAGGTAGGCTCAAACAACCTGGGCATATTTGTTAAGGCCAATAGAGAACGTTTAAAGGCTGATGTGGTATTGATATCTGATACCTCGATGATAAGCATGGAGCATCCGTCACTGGAAACCGGTTTGCGTGGCTTATCCTACCTGGAGGTAGAGATAACCGGCCCTAACCGCGACCTGCACTCGGGTGTTTACGGCGGCGCGGTGGCTAACCCGGCAACTATCCTGGCCAAAATGATCGCCTCGTTGCATGACGAGAATAACCATATCACTATCCCTGGTTTTTATGATGATGTAATTGAACTAACACAGGCTGAACGCGACGCTCTGAATTCGGCCCCTTATAACGAAGACGAATATAAAAAGGACCTGGACATACAGGAACTTTGGGGAGAGAAGGGGTACAGCACCTTTGAGCGCACCGGCACCCGCCCAACGCTCGAGGTAAATGGTATTTGGGGTGGTTACATTGGCGAAGGCGCTAAAACCGTGCTGCCTTCAAAAGCCAATGCCAAAATATCTATGCGACTGGTGCCTAACCAAACGAGCGAAAAGATCACCCAACTGTTTACCGATCACTTCCTGAAAATAGCACCACCATATGTTAAGGTAAAGGTTACCCCGCATCACGGCGGCGAACCGGTAGTTACCCCGACTGATAGCGTGGCCTACCGTGCGGCGCAAAAGGCCATAGCCGAAGCTTTTGGCAAACAGCCAATCCCAACACGCGGCGGCGGCAGCATCCCAATTGTTGCCTTATTTGAAGCTGAATTAGGTATAAAAACAGTACTAATGGGTTTTGGTTTAGACAGCGACGCCCTGCACTCGCCAAACGAGAAATACGATATTTTTAATTACTATAAAGGCATTGAAACTATCCCGCTGTTTCATAAGTACTTCGCGGAGTTGAGTAAGTAGACATACACCACGATACGTTATTGTAGAGACGCGAAATTTCGCGTCTCTTTTTGTTTAAAACTATGTCATTGCGAGCGATAGCGTGGCAATCTCGTAGATAGTTCTTCGTTAGGAATGGCAGTGTAGCATTTGCTCGTTTGTGGATGTTACTTTCTTTTTTTCTGCAAAAAAGAAAGTAACCAAAGAAAAAACTCGCGACTTGGTAACGCGCTACAATGGTTGTGCTTTAGCAATGCCTGTACTATCCGCACGTTACACTATGTCGCAATTTCGGATGTGTTAGGTTCGTTGTTACACTGTATTCATCTTGTCATGCTGAGGAACGAAGCATCTGATCTACGACATGCACATCGCGTACTTAGATTCTTCGCTTTCGCTTAGAATGAGAAGGTGTTCTCTCCTGTCAGCAAAAAGCTTCGGGCGAAAGCGGCAGAAAATGATGGGTCTGTGTGGTTGAAAGGGCATTGTGAAATCTATTACAGAGCAATGGCCTTAATGTATGGGGTAAGAGATTTCCAGCCCGTGGTTCTGTCCGCTTTGCCTGGCAAAGGCCTTGTGCGGCAGAGAAGCCTCTTTGCTGACTTGATTTTTTGGTTACTTTTTGATCAAGTAAAAAGTAACAGCCCTCCGCGGCTATTGAGCGGACTATCGTTAATTCTCAGCACGGCCTCATCATGTGGGATGCCGAAATAAATTCGGCATGACGACAATTGTTCATTACAGGTTTATATGCTAAACACTAAACTTTTCACACCCATCCAAAAACCCTTCATCCGCATCGGCTCCAATTCCCGGCGCATCGCTGATGTTGAGTTTGTAACCATCATAAGTAACCCCGCCTACGCAAGGGTCTTGCAGGTGGCCCAGCATGCAGGTATCCATATCGTAAAATTTGATATTCGGGCTGGCGTACACGAAATGCAGTTTGCTGCTTAGGGCTATACGGCTTTCCAGCATGCCGCCCATCATACACGGCGTGTTATGCGCGGCTGCTACATCATGAATTTTTCGGGCCTCATGTATACCGCCGGACTTGGCCATTTTAATATTGATGTAATGGCAGCTGCCGCTTTCGATTTGTTTGCGCGCGTCGTGGTGGTTATAAACGCTTTCGTCGGCCATTATTTTAACCGGCGATAGGCGCATTAGCGCGGGTAGCTTATCATCATACCAGGTACGCATAGGTTGTTCGCAAAATTCTATGTCGTGCTCGGCTATGGCTTGCAGGGCAAAAACAGCCTCGTCGAAAGTCCAGCCCTGGTTGGCATCCACGCGGATCTTCATATCAGCACCAACGGCTTCTCTGATGGCTTTTATTCGCTCTGTATCGGTTTGGGCATTTTTACCGAGTTTAACTTTCAATATTTTGGCACCGTTTGCTTTAAATGCTACTGCCTGCTTAGCCATATCCTCCGGCGTGGATATGCCAATAGTAATATCACTCTCTACTTCGCGCTTTTCGCCACCAAGGAATTTGTATAAAGGCAAACCTGCATGTTTAGCGGCAATATCATACAAGGCCATATCAAACGCGCTTTTTATAGTGGTATTGCCGGCGGTAAAGCTGTGCAGCTCCTGCAACCTGGCCTCTATATCCAACGCGTTTTTCCCTTTCCATAACTCCGCGAAATCTTTTGCCATCACCAGGCAGGTATCCTGCGTTTCGCCAACGATCATCGGGAAGGCCGAGCATTCGCCCACTCCATAAAAACCGGCATCAGTATGCACCCTGATAAAAACATTTTGCGCATGATCCAGCGTTCCGGTAGCAATGGTAAAAGGTACCATAGGGATGCTAAAGCGGTAAATATCTATTGAGGTGATAATTGCGGACATTGTTATATTGCTTAATTGCTAAAATAGCAGAAATTATGCGCTAAACAGAATATTTGCATCTCAACACATTTACTGTATATTTGCATTACTACAAAGTATTCCATTTTAGTTCTCCGGTTTCCGCTTTCAGTCTGTGTAATCGTCCATGAGCTAAAAACATTTCACGAACTTATTTAATAGAAAAATATACATGGCATTAACCAACTTGCCTGGTCCGTTTGATTATAACTCAACCAGGAGCAAACTTTTACTTACAGAATACGGCCGCAATGTGCAAAACATGGTGAAATACATTGTTGCGCTGCCAACCAAGGAAGAACGTAACCGCTACGCACAGGTAGTTATTGACCTGATGGGTTTCCTTAACCCCCATCTGCGCGATGTGGCCGATTTTAAACACAAACTTTGGGATCACCTGCACATTATCTCCGGCTTCCAGTTGGATGTTGATTCGCCGTACCCCAAACCAACGGAAGAGGCTATCCATATTAAGCCGGAGCCTTTGAAATATCCAAATCAGCGCATCAAATCCCGCCATTATGGTAAAACCATTGAGCTGATGATACAAAAAGCTAAAACCATTGAGGAGCCCGAGCGTAAGCGCCACATGGTACAAGCCATAGCCAACTTCATGAAAATGGCTTACGTGCAGTGGAATAAGGATTCTGTGGCTGACGAGATCATCCTGAATGACCTTTACTCGTTATCAAACGGTGAACTTAAACTGGAAGAGAACATTAACCTTAATAAGGTGGAGTTCCGTACCAATAATAACAACCAGAATAATAACAACAATCGCGGCCGTCAGAATAACCAAAACAACCGTGGCGGTAGCGCTGGCGGCGGTCGTCAGAACAATAACAACCAAAACCGTAACAACAACCAAAATAACCGCAACCGCAATAACGGTGGAGCGAAAAAATATTAATTGAACATGTGTTCATAGTTAATGGTTCATAGATCGTAGAAATGAGCCAGACTGCCTGCGGCATTGCAATTATTTTATAATCTTTGCGAGGTACTGATGTTTCGGCTTTCTGATCCGAACCATGAACTATGAACCATCAACCATTAACTAAAGATGAAAAACGCATTCGAGATACAGGGCGGTAAAAAGCTTAAGGGTGAAATTATTCCCCAGGGAGCTAAGAACGAAGCCTTACAAATTATATCAGCCGTATTATTGACCGGCGAAAAAATGACCATCAGCAACATCCCTGACATACAGGATGTGAATAAACTGATAGAGCTTTTGGGCGACATGGGCGTAGAGGTTAACCGCATTTCGCGCGATACGGCCACTTTTGAAGCCAAGGAAATTGACCAGGACTTTTTTAATTCCGAAGCCTTTAAAACCAAAGGCGGCGGCCTCCGTGGCTCTATCATGATCCTTGGCCCGCTGTTGGCACGTTTCGGTAGTGCATCCATCCCTAAACCGGGGGGCGATAAAATTGGCCGCCGCAGGTTAGATACCCACTTCCTGGGTTTTGAGAAACTGGGTGCCCGCTTTGATTTTAACCCCGAGAACGGTTTTTACAATGTCGACGCGTCAAACCTGCAGGGTACTTATATCCTTCTGGATGAGGCATCGGTTACCGGTACGGCTAACATTGTTATGGCTGCGGTACTGGCTAAAGGCACTACTACCATATACAACGCAGCCTGCGAACCTTATTTGCAGCAGCTTTGTAAAATGCTCAACCGCATGGGCGCAAAAATTAGTGGCATAGGTTCAAACCTGTTAACCATAGAGGGGGTAACCGAACTGCATGGTACAGAGCACCGTATGCTGCCGGATATGATCGAGATCGGTTCCTTCATTGGCTTAGCCGCCATGACCGGTTCAGAGATCACCATTAAAGATGTACACTATGACGAATTAGGTATGATACCTGACGTTTTCAAACGCCTGGGTATTCAACTGGAGCGCCGTGGCGACGATATCTACATCCCATCGCAAGAACATTACGAGATAGATACCTTCATTGATGGCTCGCTGCTTACCGTGGCTGATGCGCCATGGCCTGGTTTTACGCCGGATTTGTTAAGTATCGTATTAGTAGTCGCTACTCAAGCAAAAGGTTCGGTATTGATACACCAGAAAATGTTTGAAAGCCGCCTGTTCTTTGTGGACAAACTGCTGGATATGGGCGCCAATATTATCCTTTGCGATCCGCACCGTGCTACCGTTATTGGTTTGGATAAACAAATCCAGCTGCGTGGTATTTCCATGACCTCGCCGGATATTCGTGCAGGCGTATCGCTGTTGATCGCGGCGCTATCGGCACAAGGGCAGTCGACCATCTACAATATAGAACAGATAGAACGCGGTTACCAGAATATCGACGAGCGCCTGCGCGCGCTTGGCGCGGATATTAAACGCGTTTAAATGGAGCTTAAAGCTAAAAGGCGAAAGGTTAAAGGTTTCTTTAATTTTTCGCCTTTTTATTTTTATAATTCTCACAGAATTGATCCAAAATCTTTACCCTTTATCTTTCGCCTTTCACCTTCAACAGCTTTTTACTACATTTATAGCTTCCAGTACAACTAACTGAGATGTCTTACAAAAACCGGAAATCTTCGTACTTCCCGTTTATCCTCATATTTGTAGCCCTTAAGGTTATCCTTAACCTCTTTGCCATCAAAAATTTCGGCTTTCACCGTGATGAATTGCTGCACCTTGTGCTTGGCGACCACCTTGATTGGGGTTATAAAGAAGTGCCGCCATTTATTGCCTTACTGGCTAAAATTACGCTAAGTGTGTTCGGCGACTCTGTATTTGCGGCCCGCATCTTCTCAACGCTTGCCAGCGGATTGATCATCTGGCTAACCGGGTTAATTACGGTTGAACTTGGCGGTAAACGTTTTGCCATTACTGTAGCTTGTTTGGCGCTTATTTTTTCTCCCGCGTTTGCGGCCAGCGGTTATTTATTCCAGCCTGTTGTTTTTGATCAGCTTTGGTGGGTGCTTACCGTTTGGCTTTTCTGCAAATACCTCAACACTGCCGATGTTCGCTACCTGTACTGGCTTGGCGCTGCCGTAGGGCTGGGTATGCTCACTAAATATACCATGGCTTTCTTTACCGGTTCGTTGATTATAGGCATCCTTATCAGCCGCGAACGAAAGCTGCTTTTTAACCGCCATGTATTGTACGCGGCATTAGTTGCTACAGTTATATTTTTACCGAATGTGATATGGCAGTTCGTGCACCATCTGCCGGTAATTACGCACATGAAAGAGTTGCGCGAAACCCAATTGGACTATGTGCATCCGATTGATTTTATTGAGCAGCAGTTACTGGTAAACGGCACCGCTTTATTTGTGTGGCTAAGTGGTTTTATCGCATTGTTTGTATCATTCAGGTTGCGCAGGTTCAGGTTTATGGCCATAGCCTACATCCTTATTTTCCTGTTTCTGCTGGAAATGAACGGTAAAAGCTATTACATATTTGGTGCTTACCCAATGCTTTTTGCCACAGGAGGTTTCGCGTTTGAGCGTGTTTTAAAGCGAAAAGCCTACCTATTAAGGAGCCTGGCGCTGGTTGTTGTGGTTGTTCCTAACATGCTTTTGCTGCCGTTGGTACTACCTATACTGCCATTACAGGATACCGTAAGTTTTATCAAGCGTAAAACAGAAAGCCTTCCTTTTATAAAATTTATAGTTACCTGGGAAGATCAAAAGCAGCACCCGCTCACGCAGGATTACGCCGATATGCTCGGTTGGGATGAAATGGCCAGAAAAGCGGCCGATGTTTATCATAACTTAACTCCCGAGCAGCAAAAGAATACACAATTATATGCTGATAATTACGGAGAGGCCGGTGCTCTGCATCATTATAGAAAAATTTATGGACTGCCGGAAGTAGCTTCCCTCAACAGCAGTTTTCAATTATGGGCGCCGGATAACCTTAACGCTAAATACATTATTTACGTGGACGATGATGATAATGTGGAGCGCCGCTTAAGCCCGTTGGTTGGTAGCTATCAACTGGTTGGGCAGGTAAAAACACCCCTGGCCCGCGAGCATGGCGTTAGAATATATCTCCTAACCGATCCATCGCCAAAACTGAACGAGATCTACCGCACCGAACTGGCACAAAAACGCCTGCAATAAAAAAGGGATGTGCTGTATAACCACATCCCTTTTTTATTATTTCGGTTAAGCTGTTTTATTCGCTTTTTTCAACCACAACAGCGGTGCCATAGGCCAGTACTTCGGTAATGCCCTGCATTACCTCGTTGGCATCATAACGCATGTTGATGATGGCGTTAGCGCCAAGTGCCTGCGCATGCTGTATCAACAGGTGGTAAGCCTCTTCGCGGGCGTTCTCGCATAGCTCCACGTAAACAGAAAGCCTGCCGCCAAATAATGATTGTATACCGCCGGCAAAGTTACCTACAACACTGCGGCTGCGTACAGTAATGCCACGTACAACGCCAAGGTGTTTAACAACTTTGTAGCCTTCCAAACCGGTGCTGGTAGTAATAAGTGAGGTGTCCATTTTATTGTTTTTAGTGTTTAGATGTTATTTTTTCAGAAATGTTACCAGCGCGGGGTTTACCACATCAGGCTGCTCCAGGTGTGGTAGATGGGCCGCGTCATCAACCGGCAAAAATTCTGTTTTTAAAACTTGTTGTATATCCTTACTATAGGTAAAAGGTACGGTTTTGTCGTCTTTTCCCCATATTAATAACACTTGTTTATGGGCATTGTTGAGCGCCGTGTAAATTTTGTTATTGTCGCTGCCATAATTATAGCGTGTAGAAACAAGCGCGTGCCTGAAACCTTTGTATTCCATTTGCGGGCGGTATTGGTCCACCCAGTTAGGGTGTTTATCCGGGTATTTAAAATCCTCCATTTGGCTCAGGGCCCTTTTTTCAGGGTCTAATGCCTCTAAAAAATTTTCTGCCAGTTCCGGTGTCGAGGGATGGTCAAAATTGTAAGCCGGGTCGATCAATACCACTTTATTTACCTTTTCCGGATAGGCAGCGGCATAATCAGCTGCCATCAATCCACCAAAAGAAACACCGGCAATATTAAAGGGTTGCTTTAAATGTAGCTGGTCTATCAGCTCATTCAGCTGTTCAAAATAAAGCTGTTTATTATAGGTAGCGTTAGGCCTGTCAGAAAAACCCCTGCCATACATATCATAGCGCAATACCCTGAAGCCGTGCGAGGTAAGGTATTCATAGGTGCCGTTCCAGATATAGTAGGGTACGCTGAAGCCATTGAGTAGTAATATTACCTTGCCGCTGTCAGGGCCATCCAGTTCGTAATGGGTAAAGCCTTTTTCCAGCTCGGCATAACTTCCGTTGGTGTTTTTGCGAAGCTCGTAGGTGAGCTCCTTTTTCTCGATGTTTTTAAAGTAATAAATGATCCATACGGCCGCGCCACCAAATACAATAACAATGAGTATGAACACCAGCAGCTTCCTAAGAAATTTCATTTTGTACAGGTTTATAAAATTGCTAATAAAAGTAACCTATTTATTTAATTTTGATGCGTTTATAATTACATTATATGCGCGTAACCATCGTCGGGTCTGGCAACGTAGCCACACACATTTCAGCAGCCATAAAAAATGCCGGTCATCGTATTGTACAGGTTTACAGCCGTAACTTGCAACATGCGGCATTGCTGGCCTACCATGTAGGTGCCGAGGCAATAGATGACCTTAATGCCCTCACCATTAATACCGACCTGTTTATTGTATCTGTAAAGGACGATGCCGTTTTATCGATGGTAGCGCAATTGGCCATATATGGCAAACTCATTGCTCATACTTCCGGGGCTGTAGAACTTTTACCCATGCTGGAGTTTACGCAGCAAGCCGGCGTTTTTTATCCCCTGCAAACTTTTAGTAAAACCAGTGAACTCAATTTTAGAGAAGTGCCCATGTGTATTGAGGGAGCCAATGAATCTATTACCAAAACTCTTGAGGACCTCGCACGTGATATCAGCAATAAGGTATATCGTATTTCATCGGCACAGCGTAAAGTGCTGCACCTGGCAGCCGTTTTTGCCTGTAATTTTACCAACCATCTTTACGGAATAGGAGAGGCCCTGTTGAAAGACAGCGGTATGAGTTTTGATATGCTTAGGCCTTTAATAGCCGAGACCGCCGATAAAATAAAAGAACGTTCTCCGTTTACCGTGCAAACCGGCCCTGCCGTCAGGAACGATGGAACTACAATGGCCGCGCACCTGCAATTGCTTGAACAACAGCCGCGTTTGAAGGAAATATATGAGGTGCTAAGTCAGGATATTATCAAAAACCACAACGGGGTTAACGGGGATGGGTAATTTTGTTACTTTTGCCAATAATGAATATTTTTAAAGTAAAGATAAACTTTGAGGAAGCCGACCACGAAAGCATAGAACTGCCGATAGCGGAGGGGGAATCGGTATTGGACGTTTGCCTCGAGAACGGTATAGAACTACAGCACAATTGCGGCGGCGTTTGCGGCTGCAGCACCTGCCATATCTACGTAAATAAGGGGATGGATAACCTACAGGAGATATCTGATAAGGAAGAAGACTTTATTGACCGTGCTGTTAACCCGCGCATTAATTCGCGTTTGGGTTGCCAGTGTGTGGTGATAGATGGTGACATTGAGGTTACCCTGCCTGATCAATCGGGCTTTATGGGCCATTAACAGATTATAATCAAGAAAAATAAATGAGTACAGATAAATTCGCACTGCCGATTCACTGGAACGACTACGAAGACATTGCCATGGGCCTTTATGAAAAATTTGGCGATGAATTTGGCGAATCAAAAATATACCGCATACGCTTCACCGACCTGTTGGAGTGGGTGTTGAGCCTGCCCAATTTTGTGGGCACCCGCGAAGAATCAAACGAAGGCCACCTGGAGCAAATACAAAGTGCCTGGGTTTACGAATGGCGCGATAATCAATAATTTAGTTGGCAGTTTTAGGTTTGCAGTAAGCAGTTTTACTAATGACTCAATGACCTAATGACTCAACGACCACCAAAAGATGGAATCCTTTTTAACCAAGCTTAACGACATTACCACCTTTATTTTTGATGTGGACGGCGTGTTGACCGACGGCTCTGTTTTTGTGACGGAAACAGGTGTGCAAAGCCGCGCTTTTAATATTAAAGATGGTTATGCATTGCAGTTAGCGGTCAAGAGCGGTTACAATGTAGCGGCCATATCGGGCAGCAGGTCAAAAAGCGCTTTGTATCGCTTAAACAGCCTGGGCATAAAGGATGTGTATTTGGGTACCCACACCAAGATAGACCGCTTTAAGTTGTATACCCAGGAAAAAGGCATTCATCCATCAAGGGTACTCTACATGGCCGACGATATCCCGGACCTGGCAACCATGCAACTGGTGGGCCTGCCCGTGTGCCCTGCCGATGCCGCCGAAGAAATAAAAGCCATTTGCAGCTATGTATCACCAATACCTGGCGGTAAAGGCTGCGTACGTGAGGTGATAGAGAAGGTAATGAAGGTACAGGGCACCTGGATGAATGAAAAGGCGTATAGCTGGTAGGCTGCGCCAAGTCAAAAGTTTAAAGTAAAAAGTCAAAAGTCAGTTCATAGTTCATGGTTGATAGTTCATCGAAGCTGCCATGAACCATGATCGATTAACTATGAACAATCTCCCATGAACCCAAAGATAATTCTCGCATCTAAATCGCCGCGCAGGCAGGAGCTTTTAAAACTGATGGATATTGATTTCCGGGTGGTTTTAAAAGAGGTGGATGAATCGTACCCCGATGGTTTAACACCTGCGGAGATAGCCGTTTACATCGCCTCCAAAAAAGCGGAAGCGTTTGATGAGGAGGTGAACGACGAGATTGTTCTGACTGCCGATACCATTGTTGCTATTGATGGCCTCATTTTAGGCAAACCCGAATCTCGCGAGCATGCTATTGAAATGTTGCAGCGCTTGTCAGGCAAGGTACATGAGGTTTACACCGGCGTTTGCCTCTATTACAAAGGCGAATACAATAAATTTTACGACCGCTCGGAGGTATTTTTCCGTCAGCTGACTGACGAAGAGATCATGAGCTATGTGGATGAATACGAACCCTACGATAAAGCTGGTTCTTACGGCATCCAGCAGCGCATTGGCCTCATCGGCATTGAGCGTATAAACGGCTCTTATACCAATGTTGTAGGCCTGCCTACAGAAAAGGTTTACCAGCAATTGAAGAGATTACAATAATTTGTCATTCTGAGCGGCAGCTAAGTATCTATTATTGAGTTATGTACGTCGTTTTATAGATGCTTCACATACGTTCGGTATGATAATTTCGTTTAATATAAATCATGTCATTTCGCGCGATAGCGTGGCCATCTCATAGGGCAAGCAATCGTAAACTGCCTATGAGATTGCCACATCGCTGACGCTCCTCGCAATGATACGATTACAGTTTTTTACTATTATTCTTCCTGTTCACATCCGGCAAAGCGTTGTCAGGATCCACCGCTACACTTTCAACTTCTTTTAAAACGGGCACATCATAAGTGGTCACTTTGTTTTGCAGCCATGTTTCCACCGGGAAATAAACGCGCTGCTTGCTGCCGTCCTTAAATTTCAGTTGTACGGTAAACGGCATGGCCATCATCTCTTTGTTGGCAATGGTAAGTTCTATAGCCTTTTTGTTGTCTTTGTACTTAGCATCTATCAGCGCAATATCCAGCTTGTAATTGTTGTAGAACCAGCCGTTCCAGAACCAATTTAAATCCTCTCCTGATCCGTTTTCCATAGCTCGGAAAAAATCGTCGGGTTGAGGGTGTTTGTAAGCCCATTTGTGAATGTAATTCTTAAAAGCATAATCAAACCTGTCGTGCCCCAAAATCTGCTCGCGCAACAAAACCAAACCAAAGGCTGGCTTAAAATAAGTAAGCGGGTGGCGATATTTTTCGGGTATGGCATCAGGCTGGGTCATGATGCTGGGCGAGTTAGGGTCGATGATATGTTCAATGATCTCATCGGCCGGATTACCACCGCCCGGCGCGTATTCACCATCTCGCTTAGGGGCATACTCGCCATTGTTGAACGCATCAGAGGCGTAAATATCAATAAAGGTGTTCAAGCCTTCGTCCATCCAGGCAAAACGACGCTCGTCGCTACCTACGATCATCGGGAACCAGTTGTGGCCTATCTCGTGGGCGGTAACCCAGTATAACTCGCTGCCTTTATCGTTAATGCCATCAAACACAATACCCGGGTATTCCATTCCGCCGGCTATCCCTGCCTCGTTAATGGCGGTTGGCCAGGGGTAGGTGAACCATTTTTCGGAAAAATACTCCATTGATTTTTTAAGGTACTCCGTAGCACGGCCCCATGCTGCATTGCCCTGGCTCTCCACCGGGTAAACAGACATGGCCAGCGATTTCTTGCCACCCGGTAGGTTAACCCTTGCAGCATCCCATATGTAAGCCTTTGACGCACCGAAGGCAACATCGCGCGTATTCAGCATTTTGTAATGCCAGGTAAGGGTGCCTTTATTTACCGGGCGCGATGCAGGCGAATTGATCTCATCCGCGGTGCGTATCATAACCGTTTTATCGCTGTTGCGGGCCCGTGCAAGTCGGTTGAACTGGGTAGTGGTTAGAACCTCTTTAGGATTCAATAGATCGCCCGGCCCGGCAACGATCATATCCCACGGCGCGGTAACGCTGTAGTCGATATCTCCATACTCGCAATAAAATTCGCCGCTGCCAAGGAAAGGCGCGGTAGCCCAGCCGCGGCTGTCATCATAAACACACATGCGCGGGTAAAACTGTGCTATCTCGTAGATCTTGCCGTTTTTGGTATCTACAAAATCGGTACGGTTGCCAAAATTACCCGGGATGATGTAGTGGTATTTAATGTTCAACACAATGCTACCTTTCGCTAACGCTTGCGCTAAGCGTACCTGCATACGCGTATCGGTTATTTTATAATCTGCCTTTTTATGGTTAGCGCCGCTGATGATCTCCACTGATTCTATCTCGTAACCACTGGTATGTTGTTGCGCCTGTACGCCGGTGACAAAATTTGAGCGGGCATCTTTTTTATAGGTGTTCTGGTCTAACTGCAGCCACAGGTACTGCAAAGCATCCGGACTATTATTGGTGTAATTAATGGTAACATTACCGCTGATGGTTTTGCGTACCGTATCTAAAGTAACCGCTATTTTATAGTCGACACGGTTTTGCCAGTATTTTGGTCCTGGCTCGCCATTGGCCGAATGGAATTCATCGCCACGGGTTTTGTAAGGTAGGGGCGAGAAAAGTACCGACGGCTGATAGTTGGATGTAATGGTATCAGTAGATTTTTTTTGCGCATTTGCAAAGCTGCCGGTAAGCAGCAATAAAGCAGCAACTGTGAGTTTTTTCATGTTGAAATGATAAGCACGGCAATATACAAATGCTATGGCGAAATAAGGGGCAAGGATACGTAATGATGTGGCTAAGAAAAAATATAAAAATGTTTATGGAATACGGTACTTGCCTGCATCCTAACTATAAAACCAAAACATTATGCAAGCCATCACCAACATAAGTATCCCGCAGCCTTGTCATGAAAATTGGAACGATATGACGCCCGCCGATAAAAGCCGTTACTGCCATTTGTGCCAAAAAAATGTAATTGATTTTACCCTGATGAGTAACCACGAAATTATTGATTATTTGGCGGGTAATCATAACGTTTGCGGAAGGTTTGATACCGCACAAATGGGCACGATAAACCGGACAATGGCCCTAAGTTCGAAAACGTGGTTTTCCTGGAAAAGATTAGCTTTAACCGCTGCCATAACCAGCCTGTTTGTTACGAATGAAGCCGCTGCTCAGCACGCTAAGCCAAGCACCCATCAATCGCCCATTAAAGGTAATAGGGCAAAGCTTATGGGCGACACCATAGCATACAAACTGATAAAGGGTAAGGTAATAGATGGAACAGACAACACATCACTGCCTGGCGTATTAATCTCAGTTAAAGGGACTAATTTATGTACTAACACTAACCCCGATGGTGAATTTAAATTGAATGTGCCTTTATCAGCAGATAGCTTAACAGTTTCGATGGTAGGCTATGAAAAGTACGAAACCAAAATTGCAGACCTTACAGACCAATCAAATTGTATCTCGCTAAAAATGAGATCCGTTATTTTAGGCGGTGCAGTTACAGTGGTGTGTGTGGAAAAAATGCCTTTTCATAAACGCTTATGGTATAAAGTAAAACACCTGTTTTAACGCATAGCTTTTACCATGGCTCCCTCTTTAAGCGACCAGGTAGACATACTTACATCGGCAATGCCGAGTTTCTGCATGATATATATAGTAAGCAGGCTCGCGGTCACGATCATGTCCACCCGTACAGGTATAATGCCTTTCATGCTTGCGCGAAGTTTGTGGTTTGATTTAATGAGCAGTTCTATCAACCCCAATAATTCATCAATGTCAAACTCGTAGGTTTTAACCTGTTTGATATTAAAGCTGCGCCCTTTTTTTAGCTCTATCACCTCGGCGAAGCTTTCAAAAGCACCCGATGAACCTACCAGTACTTTGGGCCGGTATTTGGCAGCGGCCATAAAAAGGTCGCCGAGTTTGCCGTTAAGGAACGTGGTAAGCTCTTTAATTGAGGTAACCGGGATAGGATCAGTTTTGTGGAACTTATCCATTAGCCGTGCCGCGCCTATTTCAAAGCTTTGCTTCCATAACACCTCGTCTTCATTAGCAATGATGAATTCAACACTGCCCCCGCCTATATCAACAACCAGGGCGTTATCATCGGTAAGTACCCCGCTGGCATCAATGCCCTCGTAAATGTAGGTTGCTTCCTGCTCGCCGGTGATCACTTCTATCACGATGCCGGTTTGCTGCATTACGGTAGCAATAAAATCCTGCCCGTTGCCGGCATTGCGCAGGGCGGAGGTAGCAATAGCTTTTATTTCATCAACTCCCGTTTCATCTATCAGCTTCTTGAAGTTTTGCATAGCCGCTATACCGCGCTCAAACGCCGCAGGCATAATGGTGCGTTTATTGATGCCACCCTCGCCAAGTTTAACAGCTATTGTTTCACGGAGTATCTCCCGGAAAGTTTCGCCTTGTTTTTCACCTATCAATAAATGGAAGGTGTTGGTACCAAGGTCCATCACCGCTACACGTTTCTGTTTGCTCATTGGCCGCAAAAATAAAAAATCCCCGCGAGAAAGGTTCTCAACGGGGATGTTATTATGATGTGGTTAAGGAGTTATTCTTTATAAAAGAACCATTTAGCCAGTTCCTTAAAACTGGCTTTTTTGCCATACATCAACACACCCACGCGGTAAATGCGCGATGCTACGTAAGTGGTGAACAGGAAGCCAAGTACCATCATGGCCATAGACAAATACAACTGCCAATCGGGCACGCCACCAAATGGCACACGTATCATCATGGCAACAGGGGCCGTAAACGGTATCATAGACAACCATACCGCCAGCGGACTATCAGGTGCCCTGAACAATACGGTTACCGATAGCAAATAGGTAAACAGCAGCGGCATGGTGATAGGGAACATAAACTGCTGTGTTTCGGTCTCGCTGTCAACCGCCGAACCCACAGCCGCAAACAGGGCGCTGTAAAGCAAATAGCCGGTAATGAAATAAAACAGGAAGCAGAATAAGATATACCCGAAAGGCAGGTTTTGGAGGGTTTGAAGCGCTCCCATAATACCTCCGGAGGTATTTGCACCTATTACCTTGGTCACTACTGCCGAAAGAACTATCCATGCACAGAATTGAGTTAATCCAACAAGCCCTACGCCGATGATTTTACCTATCATTAATTGGAATGGTTTAACGGATGAAATAATCACCTCAATAATGCGGCTCGTTTTTTCCTCAATAACGCCACGCATTACCTGTGCACCATATATAAACAATGACATGTAGATCAGAATAGCACAGGCTATACCAATCCCGATGCTCGCACCTACGTCTGCATCTTTTTCACCGGCATCGGTTACTTCAAGTGCGTTAACGCTTACTTTGTTTTTTTTAGCCTTGTTGAGCAGCGCGGTATCAATGTGGTTGGCCAACATCGTGTTATTTGACGCTATCTCGTTCATTTGGTTCTCTACCCCGCCGGTTAGTACCATTGATGGTTTCTTTTTTGAAAAGAACTGTACAGGCTTATGCACATAATCCTTAGATATGAGCAATACCGATAGGTCTTCATTTTCTTTTAAGCTTGCTTTAGCTTTTTCCAAAGATTCATTTGTAGCAATAAACTGAATGTTCTTGGCGTTTTTAAGTTTACCTTCAAAGAGATGACTCTGGTCAATAACCTTTACTGTTTGCGGCTTGCTTACCTGCTCACTGTCATGTGATACATAAGCAATTAATTTAAACATACCGGCAATGAGTAATGGCACAGCTATCGTCATTACCAGAAAGGCTCTTTTACGAACACGGGTAAGATACTCGCGCTGTATAATAAGTAAAACTTTTTTCATGTGATTTATGCGTTTAGATTTACTTTTTCAATAAATATCTCGTTCATGGTAGGTATCACTTCCTGCAACATGTTGATACGTGTTTTAGGTAACAGGTACTGAAGTACATCATTTGCGTTGTTACCGTTAAGTTTTATGCGGATGATGTGGCTATCGTCTTCGCCATCTGTTTCGGTAACGATGCTAAATGGCTCAGAGCCGTCAAACAAGAGCTTGTCGCCTGTGTACTCGATCATGTAGGTTTCGTTGCGGTAGGAGTTACGGATGGTTTTTACACGCCCGTCCAGTATTTTGTGTGACCTATTAATAAGCGCAATGGAATCACAGAGTTCTTCTACTGATTCCATACGGTGGGTAGAGAAAAGAATGGTAGCGCCTTTTTTATTCAGTTCAAGGATCTCGTTTTTGATGAGTTCTGCATTTACCGGGTCAAAGCCGCTAAAGGGTTCATCCAGGATGATCAGGTCAGGCTCATGTAGTACAGTTGCCACAAACTGGGCTTTTTGCTGCATACCTTTAGAGAGCTCTTCAATCTTTTTTTTCCACCAGCTTTGCATCTCCAGTTTATCAAACCAGTATTTAAGCCTGGCGGTGGCATCAGTCCGGCTAAGGCCTTTAAGGCGCGCCAGGTAGATCATCTGTTCGCCTATTTCCATTTTTTTGTAAAGCCCCCGTTCTTCGGGCAGGTAGCCTATACGTTCAATATGTGATTGGTTAAGGCGTTCGCCATTGAAGTAAACCTCGCCCGAGTCAGGCGCCGTGATCTGGTTGATGATACGGATAAGGGATGTTTTTCCGGCGCCGTTAGGGCCCAGGAGCCCGAATATTTTGCCGCTTTCTACCTCAAGGCTCACATCGTTCAACGCGCGATGGCCGGCGTATTCTTTAACAATGTTGCGTATGCTAAGCATTTGGTTAATAGTTTTTTATTGCTTTTAGATGACGGATGCCGAACATTGTTACAACTTCTTTGTTAGTGACGTAGATTTCTCCTAAGGAACAAAAAGAAATGTTAATAGAAATATTTTAATGTTGTTAGGTGGTTTCTGTAAATGTATACCAAATAAAATATAAGTTAAATAATCTTTAGTTAATATTTATTATAATTGCAGCTTTTATTTTTTAATCAATCTATTACTTTATGAAAAAACTATTTCTCTTATTCACAGTAGGTTTTCTTTACTTCGGTAATGCCGCCAAGGCGCAAACAGGCTCTACATCAGCCGGTTTATCTATTGATTTTGGCGACGGAGCAACTTTGGTAGGCCCTGCGCTTAGGCATGCTTTTACCCGTAACGATTATGGACAAGCAGAGCTTACCTTCGGCGGCGACAGAACTTACCTTGGTGCTTTTTATCAATACCAGGACAGGATACGTAATGCCGGTGGTTTAAACTGGTACTTGGGTATTGGCCCGCAGTTGGGTTTTGGGCACGGTAATACTGATTTTTATATCCGCCCTATGGCCGGTTTGGATTATAAATTAACAGGCGCACCGCTTGACCTGTCTTTTGACTGGCGCCCGGCATTCCTGGTTGGTGATAACTCTGACTTCACCGCTGCAAGGTTTGGCTTAGGTTTCCGCTTTGTATTTTAATAAATAAATACTTATAACAAGAAGCCGCTGTAAATACAGCGGCTTTTTTGTGGGGTAATTTTTGCGGATGTATTTATTAACTTTAAAACATGAACCTTGAGTTAGAAATTGAATTGAGTAAGGCGCCGATATTTGCGGAGCTTGATGCACTCAAAAAGCAAATTGATGACCAGCGACCACTACCGCCGGATGTGGAAGGCCGTGTGATGCAAAAATTACGCCTCGACTGGAATTACAATTCTAATGCTATTGAGGGTAACAAACTCACTTATGGGGAAACCGTGGCCTTTTTAATGGAGGGTATAACTGCAAAAGGTAAGCCTTTAAAAGACCATTTGGACATAAGGGGCCATAACGAAGCTATACACTTTCTTACAGAATTGATAAAAGATTCGAGAGGAATTACGGAGGCTGACATTAGAGCACTCCATAAAATGATACTGGTTGAGCGCTATAAAGTGGATGCACAAACATCCGACGGTAAGCCAACAACCAAATGGGTAGAGATAGGTGAATACAAAAGCATGGCTAACCATGTTCAGACGTCAACAGGAGAAATACATTACTATGCTTCGCCTGAAGAGGTGCTCATAAAAATGCCTGAGCTTATTGAATGGTATCGCGAGGCCATGGAGAATAAAGCAATACATCCCGTTGTGCTTGCCGCTCTATTTCATCATAAATTTGTTGCTATACACCCATTTGATGATGGCAATGGACGCTTGTCCCGTATTTTAATGAATTTAATTTTGATGCAAAATGGTTTCCCACCAGCGATTGTGAAGATGGATGATAGAAAGAATTACTATGCTTTATTGAGCAGAGCTGATAATGGCGATAGCTGGCCTTTTGTTGAGTATATATCAGAGCGGGTGAAGAATTCATTAAATATTTATGTTAAAGCTATTGAAGGAAGAGATATTGATGATGAAGAAGATATTGATAAAGAAATCGCTTTATTTAAGATTGAGCTTAATAACGATATTGACTTAAAGCATAAGAAATCTATATCAATAATTGGAACTACTATAAGAGATAGCATTTTAATAATGGTAGAAAGGCTATTGAAGAATCTTATTGAGTTTGATGAATTGTTTTTTAATAATCAGAAATTTATAAGATATCGATTTTTAATGAGCAACGGACAGCCATCATCATCAAGGTATAATTTTCAAAATGACAATATTAGTTCGGTAAGAATACCTACAGAGAATATCACCTCAATTGAATGTCACTTCATTTACAAGGATTTTAAAAAGTCTAAAAACATGTTTAGCACAGCAGTTGAACTGAAGGTTTTCTTTGAAGAGTATAGTTATACATTATTTAATTCTAACGGAAAAGTGACAAAATTTTACCACGAAAAATTAACAAATCAGGAAATTAAAGATATTGTTAAAAGTGTTGTGAAAAATATTATAAGTCAAATAAAGGAAAAAGTAAAGTCATTATAAAATAGTAAAGCCGCTGTGTCTACAGCGGCTTTACTATTTTTAATACTAAGTCTTATTCAAAATATTCCTTCATCCGTTCAAAGAAACTCTTTTCGTTTTTGCCGGGGTTGGGTTTAAAGTTTGGCGAACTTTGCAGCTTCTCCAAAGCTTCGCGTTCCTCACGGCTAAGCGCTTTTGGTGTCCAGATGTTTACGTGTATCAATTGGTCGCCTCGGTGGTAGGAGTTTACTTCCGGTACGCCTTTACCTTTCAGGCGTAATATCTTACCACCCTGTGTACCCGGGTCGATCTTTATTTTGGCTTTACCATCAATGGTTGGTACCTCAATGCTGGTGCCCAGGGCAGCGTCAACAAAGCTTACGTGCAGGTCGTAGATCACATTGTTGCCATCGCGTTTAAGCGTTTCATGCGGAACTTCCTCTATCAGGATGATGAGGTCGCCCGGAACACCGCCTCTTGGGGCAGCGTTACCTTTGCCGCTCATGCTCAGTTGCATGCCTTCGCTTACGCCGGCAGGTACGTTTATGGTGATGGTTTCTTCGCCGCGTACAACACCATCGCCATGGCAAACATTACATTTTGAGGTAATGGTTGATCCTTCGCCGTTACAGGTAGGGCAGGTGCTGGTTGTTTGCATCTGGCCCAAAATGGTATTGGTTACCCGGCGTACCGAACCCGCGCCACCACAGGTTTTACAGGTTTGGAATGAGGCCTTATCTTTTGCGCCGGTACCATCACAGGTTTTACAAAGCACCTGTTTGTTTACCTTAATTTTCTTTTCGGCACCATTGGCAATTTCCTCAAGGGTGAGGCGTACTTTTATACGCAGGTTGCTGCCGCGTACTACGCGCCTGCCGCCACCCTGCCTGCCACCACCGCCAAAGAAACCATCAAACGGGCTGCCACCGCCAAATATATCGCCAAACTGGCTAAATATATCGTCCATATTCATGTTGCCGCCGCCGTAGCCACCGCCACTTGCCGAGCCCGCGTTTGCCGCATGGCCAAATTGGTTATAACGCTGGCGTTTTTCGGGGTTGCTTAACACTTCGTAAGCCTCTGCCGCTTCTTTAAATTTTTCTTCCGCGTCTTTATCGCCCTGATTTTTATCCGGGTGATATTTAATAGCCATTTTACGATACGCCTTCTTTATCTCGTCGGCATCAGCACCCCGGCTTACCCCAAGCACATCGTAATAATCTCTTTTAGCCATTTTTAATTAGTGAGTTTTTGAATTAATGAATTATTGAGTAACCCCAATTATTATTAATTCTGTTAATCTTTTAAATTTAAATAGGATCAATGACCGTTACGCTCCAACAATTACTTTTGCGAAACGGATAACCTTATCGTTAAGCTCGTAACCTTTTTCCATTTCATCGATCACCTGGCCTTTTTGCTCATCGGGTACGGGTACACTGGTAACGGCTTCATGTATATCGGCATCAAAAGGCTGGCCTATAGATTTCATTTCTTTTAAGCCTTTTTGTGTAAGCACACCTTTTAGCTTATTTTGTATCAGTTCAACCCCCTCTTTTACTGATGCTACTTCTGTAGCTTTATCCATAGCACGCAGGGCACGTTCAAAATCGTCAAGTACAGGCAGCAGGGCAACTATCACATCCTTGCCCTCAGTTTTTCGCGCGTCTTCGCGTTCCTTAACAGTGCGGCGCCTGAAGTTATCGAACTCGGCGTATAAACGCAGGTATTTATCATTTGCCTGGGCCAGTTCATCTTTTAACTTATCTTCGGCAGATGGGGCAGGTGCAGCATCTGTGTTTTGCTCAGGCGCGTCAGGCTGTCCGTTTTCTGTCGTATTTTCAGCGTTGTTTTCAGGCTTTTCTGAATTTTCTTTATTTTTTTTCTTCAGCATATCGTTCAAATTCATAGCAAATAGTGCCAATCAAGTATCCTGCCATAGGGCAAAAACCGCCAGTGTGGCAGAGGTTATCAAAAAAAGATGTTAAAACTGGCAGTGTTTGTTTACAGTAATCAGTTTGCAGCGGCAAACTTTTAATGTTTGGATCGTAACTGCATACTGCCTACTCCAAACTGCAAACTCAAACTAAGCTATCTGTACGTCTTCCAGAACTTTACCGTTCTCGCACTTAATAATGCGTGATGGGAAAGTGCGGATGATATGATAGTCATGCGTAGCAACTACAACAGCAGTACCGCTCTGGCTAATCTGTTTAAGCAGTAATACGATCTCTTCTGAAGTGTCAGGGTCAAGGTTACCGGTAGGTTCGTCGGCCAGTATAATTTCAGGGTTATTTAAGAGCGCACGGGCAATCACTACGCGCTGCTGCTCACCGCCTGATAGTTCATGCGGCATTTTCTTCAATTTAGAGCGCAGGCCAACCTTTTCCAGCACGTCCAAAATTCTCTCAGATATTTCGGTTTTATCTGTCCATCCGGTGGCGCGCATTACAAATTGCAGGTTTTGTTCTACAGACCGGTCGGTTAACAGCTGGAAATCCTGGAAAACAATCCCCAGTTTACGGCGCAGATAGGGTATATCCTTTGTGGCAAGTTTACTTAACTCATAACCACATGCGTGGCCTGTGCCCGCGGCAATATTCAGGTCGCCGTAGATCACTTTTAGCAGGCTGCTCTTTCCTGAACCGGTTTGCCCTATCAGCCAAACAAAATCACCTTTATCAATATGCAGGTTAACGTTGCTCAGCACCAGGTGCTTTTGCTGAAAAATATCTATGTTGTTGAGTTTTATAATAGAATTTCCGACCATTTTATTGCAGCTCTAATTTTACGATTTTGCCAAAAGGCAATTCTTTAACAATATTCATTATATATTCATAATGGCCACCCAACCCAATTTTATCTAATGATTTTTCGGGCCTGTCTACCCTAAAGTAGGCCAGCAGCGTAAACTTATCGTCGCGCAGCTGTACGTAGTCGGGTATTTTGGCAACGCCTTTTACTTTTATGATATACATTATTTTTAAGCGCAAAGCAAAAAGCTGAAGGCTTAAAGCTTTAAGTGTCAAATTTATCGTTTTTTGTCCAAATGCTGCGCTACAATCCTAAAAAGCTTTAAGCTTTGATCTTTTCACTTTCTGCTTAAAAAAGCTTTTAGTTCAGGTGCGCCAAAAAATCCATCGTATCTATACCATCGGCATAATCCCATAAATTGGGGTGCTGGCTGCGGCCAAAACCTACCACCTGGTTAGGCACATCAACAGGGGCGTTAGTTACAATGCACTGTAACTGATCAGTAAGCGATTGTAATTGCTCCTGAGCATCCGAAAGCGACGAATAGGTATCATAAAAAACAACCGATAAGGGTGAGGTAAGCCTTTCATCACGTTTAACCATCAGAAAACCATTGTCGAGATGCTGATCGCGGTTTACCAGATAGATGGATTTGTTGTAATCGTAATTGTTGTTGTATTTATGGTGATGGATAATTTCATTTAAATGCTCAATAGCCTCAAAGAATTGCGTGAAGTTATACCCTTCCGGCACCAGCAGTTTAGACACGTTGCGGCAACCGAGCCCAAAGTAGTTCAATATGTCGTGCCCTAAAGCGGTTAGCTCCTCGTTGCTTTCGTTACCGGTAAGCAGGGCAATACTGTTACGGTTTTTGCGGATAATATGAGGCACTTTGCCAAAGTAATATTCAAAGTAACGGGAAGTATTGTTGCTGCCGGTAGCTATAATTGCCTCAAAGCCTTCCAGTTTTTCTACAAATGTATAACGGCCGGTGTATGCAGGATCTATTTCTATCAGTTTATCCAGCGCGTACCGGATAAGGCGGCTATCCTGTGATGAAGCTTTAATTAGGGCATGATGCCCGGCCACCAATACACAAAGTACATCATGAAAACCTACCATAGGTATGTTTCCGGCCAGTACCAGCCCTACCTTCTTTGGCTGTTGTGCGGGAATGTTATAGGCTGATAACCATTTTTCTAAGTCGTGCCTGTTTAGCATCTCTGCTGTAGCAGCTACCGCTTTGCGTACGCTTTCGGGCGTAAACCACGCATTGTAATAGCGTTCGGTTTCAATAAGATCGTTTAGTTGCTTATCCGGTTGGGAAAGCAAAGCACCCAATTGTAAAAAAGTATCTGTTATATTAATTTTTGACATATATGTGCAAAGGCTTTAAACCCTTAAAAGCTTTTTTTGTTATATTTGCAAGCCCAAATTTGGGGCAAAGTTAAACTAAGTACTTTAGAATATTTAAATATATGGCGATTATAATCACCGATGAATGCATTAACTGCGGAGCTTGCGAGCCGGAGTGTCCAAACAATGCGATTTATGATGCCGGTGCGGCATGGCGTTTCAGCGATGGCACTTCATTGAAAGGTGTAATAGATTTTGGCGATGGCAATACTTTAAATGCTGAAGAAGCGCAGGCTGCCTTGTCTGATGATATTTATTACATCGTACCGGATAAATGTACAGAGTGTGTTGGTTTCCACGATGAGCCCCAGTGCGCGGCTGTTTGCCCGGTTGATTGCTGTGTGGATGACGAAGATGTACGTGAAAGTGAAGAGGAATTGCTGGCTAAGAAAGACTGGCTGCATGCTAACGGCTAATTGCCTCATGTAAGAAATATCTTAAAGGGGGGAAACGGTTACGTTTTCCCCCTTTTTGTTTTTTAATGAAACATTATTGTTAACTTACCGTAAATATTATATATAATTAAGTAAATGGAATACGGGATCTGTAACCTCGCTGTAATACCCCTACGCGCTGAACCCAGTGACCGAAGCGAAATGGTTTCGCAGTTATTATTTGGCGAAGCCTTTGAGGTGTTGGAGTGGAAGGATAAGTGGGTTAACATTGTAACGGCTAACGACAGCTACAAAGGTTGGATTGACCGCCTCCATTGCAACTCCTTAGGGCATATAGCCTATAAAAGCCTGCAACAGAAACCAGCACCGCTTACTTACCGCGCGGTTACGCAGGCCTGGCGCATTGCTGATAATAGTGTTGCGTACCTGCCAGTAGGTAGTTCTCTGGCCTTCCTGGAGGGTACTACCTGCTATATCAGTAACCAAAGATTTGAGATCATAGGCGAAATAGGCGAAACGGATAGTTTGGTCAATATTGCCCAGTCGTTTTTAAACGCACCTTATTTATGGGGCGGGCGTACCCATTTTGGTGTCGACTGCTCGGGCTTTACCCAGGCTGTATTTAAGCTAAGAGGTTTACAGCTTAAACGCGATGCCTGGCAGCAGGCGGAACAAGGTGAAGAGGTAGATTCCGTACTGAAAGCCAAACTTGGTGACCTGGCCTTTTTTGACAACCCGGAAGGGCGTATCACCCATGTGGGCATAGTGCTTGGTCCGGGCCGTATTATTCATGCATCAGGCAAGGTGAAAATTGATCTGTTGGACGAAAAGGGGATCTACTCAGAAGATATGAAACGTTACACGCACAAATTAAAAGCCATCAGGCGTTATTTTTAAAACTCAATACCCCATATCTTAATGGTTTTATCGTCACCTGTTGATAGCAGATGGTCGCTATCCCAAGCCAGCTTGTTTACAGATAATACATGCGCGGGATAGCCTTTTTCTCTGCTGATGATCTTGTAAAGCTTAAAATCATCGGCAGCCCATATCTTAATACTTTTATCCATACTGGCCGTGGCAAAATATGGCCTGTTAGGATGGAAGAGTATATGATTAATGGCGAACATATGCGCCGGGATATTCTTTACCAGCGAGTAGGTTTTAGCATCCCATATCTTTAACTGCGCATCGCGCGAGCCCGACATGAGGTATTGCCCATCAGGCGAATATTGTAATGAGAAAACTGCCATGGTATGGCCTTCCAGATCGGTGATAAAGCTATAATCGTTCAGGTCGAATATCCTGATACGGTTATCCCGGCAACCAAATGCAACACGTTGTTCTGAAGGGTCAATGGCTATACAACGCACGGTATCATGAGATACGTTTACGGTGTGCAGTAGTTCCATTGTTTTAAAGCTCCAAACGGTAACTGTGCCATCTTCTGAAGCAACAAGCAGCTCGTCTTTTTTAGAGGATGATTTAATATCGAATACCGGTTTGATATGCTTACGTAAGCGGTGTGTGATCTTCTGCTCAATAAAGTCGAAAACCAATACCTCGCCGCTTCGCAGACCTGCAAACATTAAAGGATAACCAACCGGACAATGGATAGCATAGATAGATGTAGGCACAGGGAACATCACCTTTATAAAGGTGTTGTCCGCAAGGCTCCATTCAACCAGGCCTTTATCATTGCCACCAGTAAATAAAATGCCCGGCTTTTGCGAAAGCTCCAGGCTAAATATCGGGTTACTGTGGCCGGTAAGTTCTGCTATTTTTATGGCGTGCATTGTAGTAGTTTGCAGTAAATAGTCATCGGTTTGCAGTAATAAGCTGCAAATTGCAAACTTAAAACTGCTAACTTTTACTTGTGTCTTTCCTCTAAATTTTTAGCTATCTGCTGCAAACTTAAGCCTTTTTCGTGCAGCAATACCAACAGGTGGAAAACAAGATCGCTTGATTCGTCTATCAGTTCTTTATTGGTTTCGTGCAGGGCGGCTATTACTACCTCAACACCTTCTTCGCCTACTTTTTGGGTGATCTTTTTTAAGCCTTTATTGCGGAGCTTATTCACATAAGAACCTTCAACCGGGTTTTCATAACGATCGGCAATAATGTTCTCCAACTCGTTAATAAAGTTTTGGTTATATTCCGTTTGGAAACAACTACGCGAACCGGTGTGGCAGGAGGGGCCATCGGCTTTAACTTTTATGAGCAGGGTATCGTTATCGCAATCGATGTGCATGCTTTTTACATGCAAGAAGTTTTGGCTGGTTTCGCCTTTGGTCCACAAGCGTTGTTTGCTGCGCGAGAAAAAGGTAACTACATTCTCCTGCACGGTTTTATCATAAGCCTCCTGGTTCATGTAGCCCAGCATCAGCACCTCAAGCGTTTGCTCGTCCTGTATCACTACCGGCACTAAGCCGTCGGTTTTGTTAAAGTCGATGTTCATAAGTTCTATCTGTTCAAATCGTCATTGCGAGTAGCGGTAGTGGCGTGTCAATCTTCGACTTTATAGAGCCGCTCTGTATGCCGAGATTGCCGCGCTACGCTCGCTATGACACGTTGTAGTGAGGACGGGGCTTCTTACAACCTCACCTCAATGTTATTATCTTTTAAAATAGCTTTCAGGCCCGGTATCAGTATTTCGCCATAGTGGAATACTGATGCAGCCAAAGCCGCGTCTACATTGGTTTTATGGAACACATCTACAAAATGCTCAACCGCACCGGCGCCTCCCGACGCGATCACCGGGATGTTTACTGCATCGTTTACCTGTTTAAGGAGGCCGTTATCAAAACCACCTTTGGTGCCGTCATGGTCCATAGAGGTGAGCAGTATTTCGCCTGCACCACGGCTTTCAGCTTCCAGTATCCAGTCTAAAGTTTGTTTTTCGGTTGGCAACCTGCCCCCGTTTAGGTGAACGATGTTTTTGCCATCAAGCACGCGGGTATCAACCGCCACGATCACAAACTGAACGCCAAAGGCCTTAGCCAATTCATCGATCAAAGCCGGGTTACGCACTGCGGCTGAGTTGATGGAAATTTTATCTGCTCCGGCGTTCAGCAAGGCATCAGCGTCGGCTATCTCATTAATGCCGCCGCCAATAGTGAACGGAATATTGATCTGCCGGGCAACTGCTTTAACCAGCTCTACCATGGTTTTACGGCGCTCTACAGTAGCGGTTATATCCAGGAAAACCAATTCATCAGCACCCTGCTGCGAATAGTTCCAGGCCAGTTCAACCGGGTCGCCGGCATCACGCAGGTCAACAAAGTTCACACCCTTTACGGTGCGACCGTCTTTAACATCGAGACAGGGGATAATGCGTTTAGTTAACCCCCCCCGCCCCCTAAAGGGGGAGCTTAAAGCTTTCTGTATTGTAGTCAAAACTTTTTCAAGTTGAGTAAATATCTCATTGTTTGTAAATCTTAAAAACTTTCATTCCGTCAGTTTCAAGACTATTTTGCCTTTCTATATCGTTAGCAGCTATTGCAGGGTTAAGATGGATACCACCATCTAACTCTATAACTAATTTATGCTGATGACAATAGAAATCGGCTATGTAAATTCCTAATGGGTGTTGTCTTCTGAAACGTACACCAAGTTGATTTCCCTTTATATGTCCCCAAAGAGTTGTTTCAGCGGCTGTCATGTTATAACGCAAGGATTTTGCATTTTCAAAAATTTCCGGACCTGCGCCTAAAAAGAGTTTTTTGTTCATACTCTTCAAAAACTCCCCCTTCAGGGGGCTGGGGGGTTAAATCGATATCAGCGCGTCCAGATTCCAGTTTTTGATATCCTCAATGCTGATGTGGTTTTCATAAATTGCTTTACCCACTACGCATGATTCTACTTTGATCTTGCTTAGTTCCTCAATATCTTTCATCGAGCTTACACCTCCCGACGCGATCAGTTTGATGAACGGCGAGTGGTCCAGCAGTTTCTTATATAGCTCTACGCCTGCGCCGCCCAGTTTGCCGTCCTTATTAATATCCGTACACAGAAAACGGAAGAACCCTAATCTCAGGCACTTATCCACATAATCCATTAGTTTTATGGGTGAGCTTTCCATCCAGCCGGAGTATTTGATCACCTCGTCTAAAACGTCAATAGCTACCACCACCTGGTCGCTGCATTTTTCTTTTCCGCAGATCTCTTTGCTCAGATCTTCCAAAAAAGAGGGGTTGGTGATGGCCTGTGTACCCACGATAACGCGCGATACGCCTGCATCGATCAGCTCTTTTACTTTATCGATACTGCGGATACCTCCGCCGTACTGCACCTGCATATCGGTTTTTTTGATCACATCAAACAGGTATTGCTGGTTGCTGAAATCATTTTTTGCACCGTTAAGGTCAATGATATGGATGAGGTTGGTACCATTGCTCTGGTAACGTTCTATCATCTCTTCTAAGGTAACATCGTATTCTGTAACCTGTGCGTAATCACCCTCTCGGAGGCGCACCACTTTTTTATTCAGAATATCGATAGCCGGAATTATATACATGATTTCAAATTTTTGAAAAGTTTTTTAATAATGTTTCACCATACGTGCCTGATTTTTCAGGGTGGAACTGCACGCCATAAAAGTTGTTATGCCAAATTGATGCCGAAAATTTATTGACGTAATTTGTTGAGGCCAAAGTATATAACGGATTGTACTCAATAAAGTATGAATGTACGTAATAAAAGTGCGAACCTTCTGGAATATGTGCAAACAGCGGGTTGTCTTTCTCAGCGAACACCTGGTTCCAGCCGGTGTGAGGTACTTTAAATTCAGTATCTCCAGGGAATTTTAATGTTTTTATCGGGAAAATATTAAGCAGGTCGGCTTCACCCTCTTCGCTGTAGGCGGTCATGAGCTGCATACCTACACAAATGCCCAGCGTTGGTTTATTTAACGCCTTAATGGCAGGCACCAGCCCCGTGCTTTGCAGCTTTTGCATAGCCGCGCCTGCATGGCCAACGCCCGGGATGATGTAACGGTCAAAACCTTCCAGATCAGCTTCGGTATGGATCATGCCATAGGCAATGCCCAGCCTGTCTAAAGCCGCTGTAAGGGAGAATATGTTGCCTGCGCCGTAGCGAATTATGCCTATCATTCAGTTTGCAGTTAAGGGTTTGCAGTTTGCAGTAACACAGTATGCAAATCCTGCAAACTGCGAACTTTAAACTGCCAACTGTTACAAAAGTCCTTTTGTTGACGGTAAAACCATTTTTTCCGCGTCGCGCTTTACCGCCATTTTTATGGCTTTGGCAAACGCCTTAAATATAGCCTCAATTTTGTGATGCTCGTTCTGTCCCTCGGCTTTTATGTTGAGGTTGCATTTTGAGGCGTCGCTAAACGATTTGAAAAAGTGGTAGAACATTTCTGTCGGTACATCGCCTACTTTTTCGCGTTTAAATTCGGCATCCCAAACTATCCAGTTGCGGCCACCAAAGTCAATGGCTGCCTGTGCCAGGCAATCGTCCATAGGCAGGCAAAAGCCATAGCGTTCAATCCCCATTTTGTTACCCAGGGCAGTGGCAAATATTTCGCCAAGTGCAATGCCGGTATCTTCAATGGTGTGGTGTTCGTCAATATGCAGGTCGCCTTTGGCTTCAACGGTAAGGTCCAAACCGCCGTGGCGGGCTATCTGATCCAGCATGTGATCAAAGAAATGCAAACCGGTTGAAACCTTCGCGTCGCCTTTACCATCCAGATTAAGTTTGATGTAAATATCTGTTTCTTTGGTCGAACGGCGGTGTTCTGCCACGCGTTGCCCCAGTTTCAAAAACTCGTAAATATCTTTCCAATCGGTAGTTTCCAGCGCGATAACATCGGTTAAGGCCTCATCGTCTTTCGCTTCAAACTCCGCATTGCCCAAGCCACTTTTGTTGTTAAGCCAAATAGCTTTTGCACCCAGGTTTCGGGCGAGCAATATGTCATTCTTGCGGTCGCCGATGGTAAAAGAGTTGGCCAGATCATATTTATCAGTATCCAGGTATTTCATTAACAGGCCGGTGGCAGGTTTGCGGGTAGGGGCGTTATCCCTGGCAAAGGTACGGTCAATAGCTTGTTCGCTAAAGCGCACGCCCTCGTTCTCATAAGTTTTAAGAATAAGGTTATGTACCGGCCAGAAGGTATCTTCAGGAAATGACGCCGTGCCTAAACCATCCTGGTTAGTTACCATCACCAGCTCAAAATCCAGTTCGGCAGCAATGCGCGGCAGATATTGCAAAGCGCCTGGGTAAAACGTCAGTTTCTCAAATGAATCTATTTGCTCGTCAACCGTTTCGTTTATCAGTGTGCCGTCGCGGTCAATAAAAAGTACTTTTTGCAGCTTGCTCATGCGTTGTATTGCTGTAGGGTTTCAATCAGTTTATCGTTTTCCTGCGGGGTGCCAATGGTTATGCGCAGGCAGCCTTCGCAAAGCTCCACTTTTGAGCGGTTGCGCACAATAATACCACGTTCCACCAGGAAATTGTAGATGCCATTGGCATCGGTTGTTTTCACGAGGATAAAGTTGGCATCAGACGGATAGATGTCCAGCACAAAGGCCATGTTTTTCAACGTGAGCACCAGGTTGTCGCGTTGTTGCAGCGTTTCTTTTATCCATTCGTTCACCTGATCTATGTTAGCTAAAGCTTGCAAGGCCAGGGTTTGTGATGCCTCGTTAATATTATAAGGCGGCTTAACCTTGTTCATTACCTCAATGATCTCCTCGCTGGCGAAGGCCATACCCATGCGTAAGCCTGCCAGGCCCCATGCTTTTGAAAGCGTTTGCAGTACAACCAGGTTGGCGTATTCTGTCAGCTCCTGTATAAAGGTTTTTTGCCTGCTGTAATTGATATAAGCTTCATCAACCACCACAATGCCATTGAAGTTAGCCAGCAGCGTTTCAATATCGTCGCGGTTAATGGAGTTGCCCGTAGGGTTGTTTGGCGAGCAGATGAATATCAGCTTGGTGTTTTTGTCGATAGCTTCGGCAATGCCTTCCAGGTTCAACTGGTAGTCTTCGGTAAGCAGAACGCGTTTCAGTTTTATATCGTTGATATTGGCCGATACCTCATACATGCCGTAAGTTGGCGGTACAATGATCACATTATCCACACCTGGATTACAGAAACTGCGGAACAGGATATCTATAGCTTCATCGCTGCCATTACCCAGGAAAATATTACGTGCCGGAACCCCTTTGATCTGGCTCAGGCGCATTTTTACCTGGTACTGCATAGGATCGGGGTAGCGGTTGTAAGCCTGTACCAGCGGCGAGCCGTATGCATTTTCGTTTGCGTCCAAAAAAACACTTGCCTCTCCCTGGAACTCATCACGCGCTGATGAATAGGGGGTAAGGTTTTTGATATTTGGGCGAAGTATATTATTTATGTCGAACATTGTCTTCATTCTATATCTAAATATCATTGCGTCAGCCTCACCCTGCCCTCTCCAAAGGAGAGGGTCCCATTCCTCAAGTCCTCTCCTTTGGAGAGGATTTAGGTGAGGCCACCTCGCAATGAACGTTTATAATCCTATTTTATTTATTTATCCTTACACTCACCGCATTCCGGTGCGCGTGTAAGCCTTCCAGATCAGCCAGTATCTCAACAGACGGGCCGATGTTTCTGATGCCTTCCTCTGTCAGGTGCTGAAAAGTGATCTTCTTCACAAATGAATCTACAGATACACCCGAATAAGCCCTTGCATAACTGCTTGTGGGTAGGGTATGGTTGGTGCCTGATGCGTAATCGCCAGCACTCTCGGGCGTTAAATTCCCCAGGAAAACCGAGCCCGCATTAATAATGCTGCCGGTGATCTTCTGCCAGCTTTCCGTAGCCAATATTAGGTGCTCGGGTGCGTACTGGTTGCTGAAATCCATTGCCTCAGCCAGGGTTTGGGTAACAACAATGTAAGAATTATCCAGTGCCTGGCGGGCTATCTCCGCACGTGGCAATACCTGCAACTGCTTCTCAACTTCTGCCAAAGTTTGTTCGGCAATGGCTTTACTTGTACAAACCAATACCGACTGGCTATCGATCCCGTGCTCTGCCTGTGCAAGCAGGTCGGCGGCTATAAAGGCTGGGTTCGCGCTTTCATCGGCAATCACCAAAACCTCTGATGGGCCTGCGGGCATATCAATGGCGGTTGTGGTGGTGCTTTGGATAATGGTTTTAGCCTTGGTTACAAACTGGTTACCCGGGCCAAATATTTTATCCACTTTAGATATGGTTTCGGTACCGTAAGCCATGGCAGCAACCGCTTGTGCGCCACCGGCAAGGTAAACCCTGTCAACGCCAAGCATTAAAGCTACTTCGGCAATAAAAGCATTTACTTTACCATTTTTTTGCGGTGGTGAGCACACCACAACCTCCTTACAACCCGCGATCTTGGCCGGGATACCCAGCATCAGGAAAGTAGATGGTAAAACCGCGGTACCGCCGGGGATATACAAGCCCACCTTTTCAATAGGCCTTAATTCGCGCCAGCAGGTTACGCCGGGCATAGTTTCTACCTTGTCCTCAGCCTTTACCTGTGATTGGTGGAACTTATAGATGTTATCATAAGCCACTTTCAAGGCAGCTTTTTGGTCGTCCGTTACGGCTGCGGCAATTTCCTGCAATTCGGCTTTATCCAGGTAAAGCTTGCTTAGCTCAACTTTATCAAACTGGTGCGCGTAGTCAAACAAAGCGCGGTCGCCATGTTGTTTAACGTTTTCTATCACGTTCTCCACCAGTGTGCGTATCTCATTAGCCGGGTCAACGTTACGCTGAACCAGGGTTTGGATATCCTGCTTGTTTAAATCGCTGTAATTGTATGTCTTCATTATCGAGTTTGCAGTATGCGGTTGGCAGTTTGCAGCAAACATAACGCCAACTGCAAACTGGAACTGCGAACTATAGTATTATCTTCTCTATCGGCATCACTACAATACCTTGCGCGCCGGCTTGCTTCAACTGACTGATACGGCTCCAGAAATCGCGTTCGGGGATAACCGTATGCACCGCAACCCAGTCTTCTTCGGCCAATGGCACTACCGACGGGCTTTTTACCCCTGGAAGTAACGCCGTAACGGCTTCCAGGTTTTTGCGTTCTACATTGAGCACCACATATTTGGTTTCTTTAGCCCGAAGGACTGATTGCACACGTTGTATCAACTCCTGTACAAGGTCTTCGTTCTCGCTGCCTTTGCGGCCTATTAATACAGCCTCGCTGCTCATGACATCAGCAAAGGGTTTTAATCCATTGCTTTTTAATGTACCACCGGTTGATACGAGGTCGCATATGGCATCGCTTAAGCCCAGGCCCGGCGAGATCTCTACGGAGCCTGAAATGGTGCGTATATCTGATGTGATGCTTTTTTCTTTAAGGTATTTACCCAGTATAACCGGGTAGGTGGTGGCTATTGCCCTACCGTTTAATTCTTCAAGGCTGTTAATACTATTGTTATTAGGAACGGCAATTTTTAATGAGCATTTGCCGAAACCTAATTTTTGCAGATAGCTTACTTCAACTTCTGTTTCCTGTATAACGTTCTCACCTACGATACCGAGGTCGGCAATGCCATCCTGCACATATTCGGGGATATCATCATCACGCAGGAAAAGTATTTCTAAAGGGAAGTTTGATACGGGAGAGATGAGCGAGCTCTTGTAATTTTCAAAATTAAGGCCGCAATTTTTCAGTAATTCAACGGATTTTTCGTTGAGCCGACCCGATTTTTGGATCGCTATTTTTAATGTTTTCACAAATTGGAGTTTTAGTAACTATATAAACGGAGGTTGTTATTTCGCGTAGAAACATACATTATCTTTTCACCACAGCGTGGTGATGGTGCAGATGAAGATGATGTAGTTTATACTGTTCCATTTAAGTATAGTACCGGGTGGTAAGTGCTGCAAATATAGGTAGTCTATTATAAAAACAAAATTTAAAAATCAATAATTTGTAAAAAATATAATTTCAAAGCATGTTTTTTATAAAAATGGCAATTTATATAAGTGCTTATATAAATTAATCACTAACAAAAAACCCTCGCCATTTTACCGGCAAGGGTTTGGGTTTATAAACGGTTAACTATTACTGGCAATTTTAGGGCAGGTTATACCTGCTGATAAAACACCTGGTCAAACTGGTTCACGGCATCTTTACTTTCCAGGTTAGAGTGTCCCATTAAAAACTCGTCTACTTTACGGGCGGTTTCGCGGCCTTCAGATATGGCCCAAACCACCAGTGATTGTCCGCGACGCATGTCGCCTGCCGCGAATACTTTGCTTACATTGGTGCGGTAAACACCTTCGCGCGCCTTAACATTTTTGCGTTCATCAAGCTCAACGCCTAATTGCTCCAATGCTCCGTTAAATTGCGGGTTAACAAAACCCATCGCCAGGAACACACGTTGACAAGGGATCTCACGTTCACTGCCTTCAACTTCGGTAAACTTGATCGGGCGGCCCATTACATCTATTTCCCAGCTTACATCGGTTACTTTAAGGGCTTTTAGCTCGCCATTTTCGTCGCCAATAAATTCTTTGGTGTTCACGCCCCAAAAACGTTCAGCGCCTTCCTCGTGAGAACTGGTGGTTTTTAATAACATTGGGTAAGTAGGCCATGGCATGTGCGCGGTACGCTCGCTCGGCGGCTGTACCATCACTTCAAACTGCTTAACAGAACGTGCGCCCTGGCGGTTTGATGTGCCTACGCAGTCGCTGCCGGTATCGCCACCGCCAATAACTACTACATCTTTATCGGTCGCTAAAATATCCTCACCAGCTACAGCAATGCTGCTTACACGTTTGTTCTGTTGTTTCAGGAAGTCCATCGCGAAATAGATACCCTTCAGCTCACGACCGGGGATAGGCAGGTTACGCGGAATGGTTGAGCCTCCGGCAAGTACCACCGCGTCATAATTACGTACAATCTCATCGGCAGCAATATCCTCACCTACCTCAACGTTGCATTTAAATACCACGCCATCCTCTTCCATGATCTGGATACGGCGATCTATCACCCATTTCTCCAGTTTAAAATCAGGGATACCGTAACGCAGTAAACCACCCGGGCGGTCATCACGCTCATAAACCGTAACGCTATGGCCGGCCTTACTCAATTGAGCAGCGGCAGCTAACCCCGCCGGGCCAGAACCTACAACCGCAACGGTTTTACCTGTTTTGATAAGCGGTGCAACCGGTTTTACCAGGTTTTTAGAGTAGGCTATCTCAATGATGTGTTTCTCAATTTCCTCAATAGCTACCGGTGGTTTATTAATGCCTAACACACAGGCAGATTCGCACGGCGCAGGGCATATACGGCCCGTAAACTCGGGGAAATTATTGGTTGATGATAAAATCTGGTACGCTTCGTCCCAGCTTTTGCGGTAAACTGCATCGTTAAACTCCGGGATAACATTGCCCAGCGGGCAACCATTGTGGCAAAAGGGTATACCACAATTCATGCATCGTGCCGACTGCTGGTTAAGCTTTTCATCAGAATACAAACCAACAAACTCATTATAATTTTTTACCCTTTCGGCAACAGGCGTTTTTTGCGGGAGCTCCCTGCCATATTCCTGAAATCCTGTAACTTTTCCCATTTTATAATTTAGCTTACGGTTTGATACTCTAATTTTTCTAACACTTTTTTGTACTCTTTAGGGAATACTTTCACAAACTGTGATGAAGCTTTATCCCAGTTTTTAAGGATATCCTGCGCCACTTTACTGCCCGTTAAGTTGATATGCTTTTTAAGCAGGGCTTTAATTTGCTCCTCGTCTTTAACAGAAAGCGGGTCAAGATCAACCATCTCGGTATTGCAGTTAGCCTGGAAAGTTCCTTTAGGGTTATATACCCAAGCCAAACCACCGCTCATACCCGCGGCAAAGTTTCTGCCTGTTTCCCCAAGGATAAGAGCGCGGCCACCGGTCATATACTCGCAACCGTGGTCGCCAATACCTTCCACTACCGTAGTAGCACCTGAGTTACGCACAGCGAAACGCTCACCCGCCATACCCCGCACAAACAACTCGCCGCTGGTAGCACCATAAAGTGCTACGTTACCGATGATGATGTTTTCCTCCGGCGTAAACTTAGCGCTGGCATCAGGGTAGATGGCCAATTGCGCGCCCGATAGGCCTTTACCTACATAGTCGTTAGCCTCGCCTTCCAGCTCAAAGGAAACTCCTTTGGTATTGAAAGCGCCAAAGCTTTGACCAGCAGAGCCTTTAAATTTGAAATTGATAGTATTATCAGGCAATCCGGCAGAGCCGTATACTTTTGAAATTTCGTTTGATAACAAGGTGCCGATGGTACGGTCAACGTTTTTCACATCAAAGGTGCCAAACACCGGCGTTTTATCTGCCAGGGCAGGTTTCGCATGCTCCAGCAATTGCCAGTCGAGGATGGCATCCATGCCATGATCCTGCTTTTCGCTGTTATAAAGCGTGCTGCCTTTAGCGGTATTCACCGGGTGCAGAATAGCCGACAGGTTAACGGTTTTAGCTTTCCAGCTCTTGATGTTATCCCTAACTTTTAAGAATTGTACACGGCCCACCATCTCGTTAATGGTGCGGAAACCCAACTCAGCCATAATTTCGCGTAACTCCTCTGCCATAAAGCGGAACAAGTTCACCACGTGATCCGGGCTACCGCTGAATAGTTTTCTCAGTTCAGGGTCCTGTGTTGCCACACCTACGGGGCAGGTATTAAGATGGCACTTACGCATCATGATACAACCACCTGCAACAAGGGCAGCAGTAGCTACACCCCATTCCTCCGCACCCATCAGGGTGGCAATAGCCAGGTCGCGGCCGGTTTTTAACTGACCGTCTGTTTGCAACACCACACGGCTGCGCAGTTTGTTACGTACCAGTGTCTGGTGTGCTTCGGCCAAACCAAGTTCCCAGGGTAAGCCAGCGTGTTTTATGGAGCTTATTGGCGATGCACCTGTACCGCCGTCATATCCGGCAACCAAAATTACATCGGCATGGGCTTTAGCAACACCTGCTGCAATGGTACCTACACCGGCTTTTGAAACCAGCTTTACGTTGATGCGTGCTTCGCGGTTAGCATTTTTAAGGTCAAAGATCAGTTGCGCTAAATCTTCGATAGAATAAATATCGTGGTGCGGCGGAGGAGAGATCAAACCAACACCCGGTGTAGAGTGGCGGGTTTTAGCGATCCATTCGTCAACCTTATGGCCGGGCAGTTGTCCGCCTTCACCAGGTTTAGCACCCTGCGCCATTTTTATCTGTAACTCATCAGCATTGGTCAGATAATGCGAAGTAACACCAAAACGTGCCGAAGCGATCTGCTTAATAGCCGAACGCATCGAGTCGCCGTTTGGCAATTTCTCATAGCGCATCTCGTCCTCGCCGCCCTCGCCGGTATTGCTTTTACCGCCAATACGGTTCATGGCGATAGCCATAGTGCTGTGCGCCTCGTGCGAGATAGAGCCGAATGACATAGCACCTGTAGCAAAACGCTTCATGATGCTCTCTGCCGGTTCAACCTCATCCAGGCTTATTGATTCGCGGTGATGGGCGAAATCCAGCAAGCCACGAATGGTATAATGTTTCTCTGTTTGCTCGTTAATGGCAGCCGCATAGTTCTTGTAAACCTGATAGCTGTTGCTTCGTGTGGCGTGCTGTAATAAGTGTACTGTGGTTGGGTTAAACAAGTGGGCTTCGCCGCGGCGTTTCCACTGGTAAATACCACCTTCGGGCAACAAATGTGTTTCGGTTTTTGGCGCGTTGAAGCCGGTTTTATGTTTGCAAAGCGATTCTTTAGCGATCTCATCCAAACCTAAACCTTCAATACGGGTAACCGCGCCGGTAAAATAACGGTCAACAACTTCTTTGTTAATACCCAATATCTCAAACACCTGCGAACCGTGGTATGACTGTAAGGTAGAGATACCCATTTTAGAGAATATCTTTAACAAGCCATCATTAACCGATTTAACATAGTTCTTGTAAAGCGATTTGAGATCAAGGCTGGTTTCTAAATGGCCTTCATTTTTCAACGTTTCGATGGTGGAAAGCGCCAGGTAAGGGTTGATAGCTGTAGCACCAAATGCCAGCAAGGTAGCAAAGTGGTGTACTTCCCAAACGTCGCCGGTTTCGGCAACAATACCTACGGCGCCACGGCGGCCTTTCTTAATTAAATGGTGGTGAACGGCTGATACCGCCAGCAACATCGGGATAGGCGCGTGTTCAGAGTCGATAGCGCGGTCACTGAGTATCAATACCTCAAAGCCATCTTCAACGGCGTCATCGGCGTAGCGGCAAAGCCTTTCAATACCTTTCTCCATTGAGCCGGGGTTACCATCTGCTTTGTAATAGGTTTGCAGCGTTTTTGCATGGAACAGGCCTGTATCTATAGAACGCAGTTTTTCTAACTGGTGGTTCTTCAGTATCGGATGGTTAAGCACCACGCAATGGCAATGCATTTTATCCTCATCCAGCAGGTTACCATTGTTACCTATAAAGGTAGCCAAACTCATTACCAAACGCTCGCGAATAGGGTCGATAGGAGGGTTGGTTACCTGCGCGAAGAATTGTTTAAAATAGCTCGACAGATGCTGTGGCTTATCAGATAAGATAGCCAAAGGCACATCGGTACCCATTGAGCCAACCGGTTCTTTGCCATCCAAAGCCATAGGTTTGATAATGGTATCAATGTCCTCGCGGCTATAGCCAAAAACCTGCTGATAACGGTAAACAGCATCCGCACTTAAGCTCGCGAATGATACGCGTGGCTCGGGCAGGTCGCCCAGGCGTATTTTATAATTATCTAACCATGTACCGTAAGGCTGCTGGCTGGTAATTTCTTTCTTAATTTCTTCGTCGGTGATGATCTTGCCCTGCTCGGTATCTATCAGCAACATTTTTCCCGGCTGTAAACGGCCTTTGCGTACAATGGTGCTCTCGTCTAACTTAAGCGTACCGGCTTCAGACGCGGCAATTACGCGGTTATCGCTGGTGATGACAAAACGCAGCGGGCGCAGACCATTACGGTCCAACACGGCACCTACTTTTTTACCATCGGTAAAGCTGATAGCCGCAGGGCCATCCCATGGCTCCATTAACGTTGCATGGTACTCGTAAAATGCTTTTTTAACCGGGTCCATTTGTTCGTTGCCATCCCATGCTTCGGGTATCAGCATCATCATTACATGTGGTAATGAGCGGCCGGTGTGCAGCAAAACTTCGATGATGTTATCCAGGCAGGCAGAGTCTGATTGATTGTTATCAACCACCGGCAGCAACATCTCCATTTCCTCGTTAGTAAAATAGGCTGAGGCAAATGATTTTACGCCCGAGTAGAACCAGTTAAGGTTTCCGGTAAGCGTATTGATCTCCCCGTTATGCGCGATGAGGCGGAAAGGCTGCGCCAGTTTCCATGACGGGAATGTATTGGTGGAGAAACGTGAGTGGATCAAAGCTAAGCCCGAGGTTACCCGCGGGTCGGCCAGGTCTTTAAAGTATTTACGCAGCTGGTAAGTAGTTACCTGGCCTTTGTAAATAATGGTTTTGCAGGAGAACGACGTAAAGTAGAAGTGTTCGCCTGCGGCCGGAACCGTTTCCAGAACTGTTTTATTAATGTAACGGCGTAAAACGTAAAGTTTACGCTCAAAATCATCGGCATTGTAAATACCGCGAGGACGGGCAACAAATATTTGTTCGCAATCGGGCTCGGCCTGGCGGGCGGTTTCGCCAATTACTGATGAATCAACGTCGGGCTTGCGGAAACCGAGGATAGCAAAACCAAGCTTATCTGTAGCAGCCGAGATAATTTTGCGGCAGGCCTTTTTTAGTGAGGGTTCCTTAGGCAGGAACATCATACCCACACCGTATTCACCCGGTTCAGGTAGGCTGATCTCCAGATCAGAACATTCTTCCATCAGAAATTCATGCGGAAGCTGAATGAGGATACCGGCACCATCTCCGCTATCAGGGTCGCAGCCACAAGCACCGCGGTGTTCCATGTTCTCTAACATGGTTAAGGCATCGCTTACAATAGCGTGCGATTTATGGCCGTTTATATGGGTGATAAAACCTGTTCCGCAGGAGTCGTGTTCAAATTCGGGCCTGTAAAGTCCCTGCTGGTTGCAATCAGTCTGATCCATATCTTTTACACAAAGTTTATAATTAGCGTAATAACGAAGTTACTAAAATTACATTTTTTTCATAAAAATATCCATAATTTTTTTAAAATTTCTAAAACAGAGCCATTTTGATGCAAGAAATTTATTAAGTCGACAATTATCGTATACTTTAGCTATCAATTTGATAATTTTAAGAGGTTGAATAATATGCACACATAGTAAATTCCCTAATAAGTTTACTTTTGCGGAAATCTTGTTTTATACCTGATTATGACAGAAAAAAGAAAGGCGGTTTTTTTAGACCGCGATGGTGTACTGAATCGCGAAATGGGCGATTACGTATGTAAATTTGAGGATTTTCATGTGCTCGATAATTTTGATGCGCTTAAAGAACTGCAGGACCGTGGCTATTTATTACTGGTAGCTACTAACCAGGGTGGTTTGGCAAAGGGCTGGTATAGTGAGGAAGAACTGGCAAAAATGCATAGGCACCTGAAACAGGTTTACCATGAACGCGGGGTAGAGCTAACCGACTTTTTTTACTGCCCCCATCACCCAAATTTTACGGGCGATTGCGACTGCCGTAAACCCAAACCCGGCTTATTGTTGCAGGGTATCGAAAAGTATAACATCGACCCGGCCAAATCCTATTTCATTGGCGACCGCGATCGCGATGTTGAAGCAGGCGAAGCTGCCGGCGTTAAAGGTATTTTGATTGACAGCGACCAGCCGATAAGTACGGTTTTGGATTTGATAGAATAAATATTGATGTGCAGATATGCAAATTTCAAATATGCAGATGGTCTTTTTATTTACACATTTGATGGTCCATTTGCACATCTGCACACTTGAAATCTGCGCATGCGATTTAAAACATTTTGGAATGTCGTTCCTTTTTAAATCATCTAAGCATTAATGACGTTTACAGATAAATTAAAGAACTACGATACGCTTGTATTTTCAGCGATAGCTTTTTTCGCTATTTACCTGTTCTGCAGCTACAATGGTGTGGGCATATCACCTGACTCCATCATGTATACCAGCGCTGCACGTAACTTTGTGGCACATGGTAATTTGCATACGTTTAACCATGCCCCAATTGTAGACTTCCCGGTTTTTTACCCTACTTATTTAGGTATCGTCAGCTTTATTACCCGGCTTGATCCAACCGTTTTTGGCTGGTGGCTGGATGCTTTGATGTTTGCCGCGCTTATCTATTGCAGCGGCTATATCATGTCGCGGTTTGTGCCTACGTCGCGCGTTTACAAATGGCTGGTGCTGGCGGCTATTATCTTAAATCCCGGCTTATTACAGGTTTACACCTATTTATGGTCGGAGACGCTATTTATTTTGGAGGTGTTGCTATTCATGATCGTCTTTAGGCAGTACCTGGTTAACCATGCCGGTAAATGGCTGGTTTTCGCAGCGTTTATTGCCGCGGTTGCCTGCATTACGCGTTATGCCGCAATTACTATTGTGGGTACCGGAGGTTTAATACTCTTGCTTGACCGTACTTTGCCCATCCGAAAAAAAATAGGGCATATCCTCATATTCGGGTTCATTTCTATCTCCTTGCTGGTAGCCAACCTTTGGTTTAATGCGCTGCATACAGGAACGGTTACCGGTCCGCGCGAACCGTCTATTACACCTTTTATCAAAAACCTTTACTACTTTGGTACGGTGTTTTGTGAATGGCTGGGCTTTACGCCTACCATGTATTTTTTGGCTACGCCGCTTGCCATTGTTATTTTAGCGGGTTTTATTGCCGCGCTGGCCTTTAACTTTTACCGCCGTAAACTTAATAGTTACGAGAACCTGGCCATTGCTTTCGCATTGGTTTACGGCTTGTTTATTGTGCTTTCTTCTACCTTTTCGCGGTATGAGCGTATTAACCCGAGGCTGTTATCGCCTATGTATATACCCGCTTTGTGGGGCTATACCAGTTGGGGCCTGCTTTTTTTAAAGCGCTTAACCAACCCTAAATTACGTACGGCTGTAGCAGTAGTATTTATTGCCGCTATGCTGGGTTATATCACCAAAATATTTTTGGTAGACCGCGACCGGTATAAAGACCAAATAGCTGATGAATACGGTAACCCCGGTTATACCGATAACGACTGGATGGAATCGAAATTTGCCGCTTATCTTAAAACAATGGATAAAAGCATCTTTAAGCCAGGTATAACTATTTACTCGGACGCGCATGAAGCGGTTTATTTTTTCTCGGGCATGTCTGCCTACCTGGTGCCGCACAAATTCTTTAAAAAGGATGTAGAAAAGTTCTACCGTATCAAACGCTTTTATCTCATCTGGTTTAACAACCTGGAGAACCCGGAGCTGATAAACTTAAAGGATATAAAAGCCCGTAAGCAGCTAAAAACCATTAAGGATTTTGGTGAAGAAGGTGGGATATATGAATACGATGAAAGCGGTAAGTAGTTCACTATTTATCTGCCGGATTTTTCTTGCCCGCTAACAGCATCTCTACCATTTTGGTTATCCGGTTGGCGCGGGTTTGTTCCTGTTTGGCGCTTAATATCCAAACCACATACTCCTTACGGTGCGACCAGGCCATCTTCTCAAAATTGACGAAAGCAGCCGGAGCACCCGCCAATGCTTCTTGCAGATAGGAGGGAAGGGTAATTTGCTTTTTTACCGGGTCAATATAATCTGAGTAAGTGTTTTGCTGCTTCATAGCTTCCTGGCTGGTGTCAGACCTTTTGACCATATGCTCCGGCTTAAAGCGCAAAGCCGTCCAAGTATCGTTTATGGCGGCAGATGCTACCGGCCTTAGCTGGTATTTGGCAGGTTCGTCCCAACTGCTCATCATTTCCAGATCGGTAGCTATACCTGAGTTTTTCTTCGGATAGATCACCCACAGGATAGTATCATCATTAAGTATGGGTTTCAATTGTAATAATATTGCAGCCAGCTCGCTTTGGGTTTTGGCAAAGGCCTGTACACCGCTCACTTGCCTGTCTGGAGTAAAAAACAACTCAACACCATCAGGCAGGGGATCCAGGGCTGCCGCGTAATCTTCGGGAGGGCTAATAAGCAGCCAGGTTTGGCCGGCTTTCATTTGCAGTTTTTTAGCGAGCGCGCTGGTGGAAATCATATTCAATTGATCAGGTGCTCACTAAATTATAGAAAAATTTTCAAGGTCAATCCATCAGCCATGAACTATTTTGGCGTAGAAATCCCACAATACTATACCTGCCGATACTACAATATTAAAGGAGTGTTTGGTGCCAAATTGGGGTATTTCTATACAACCATCTATCAGCGCCATTACTTCATCGCTTACACCGTTAACCTCATTACCGAATATCAGGGCATATTTTTCACCGGCGTTGGGCTCAAAGTTGTTAAGCATAGTGCTGTTCTCGGCCTGTTCAATGGCAATTATTTTGTAGCCATCTGCTCTTAGCCGGCTTACGGCATCAACCGTGTTTTCATCATAAACCCAATCTACAGCGTTGGTAGCACCAAGCGCGGTTTTCTCAATTTCGCGGTGCGGAGGCTGCGCGGTAATACCACAGAGGCATACTTGTTCAACAGCAAACCCGTCAGAAGTACGGAATATGGAACCGATGTTGTGCATACTGCGCACATTATCCAGCACAACGGCTACGGGCAGTTTTTGCTGTTCCTTAAATTCGGCTATGGTTGCACGGTTAAGTTCGTCGAGTTTTAATTTGCGCATGAGCTTAAAAACATAAAACCGCTAAATTACGATTTTACCTGCTCTTTAAGTACGCCAACCCCATCACCAATAAGGGAACTATACACTGATGGTGCGTAACCGATTTTTTCGGTGTAATACGCAATTACATCACCGCTAAAGCGCTTAAAGGCATCACCCTTCACCAGGGCTATGGCGCAGCCGCCAAAGCCAGCGCCTGTCATGCGCGCCCCGGCAACATCTGGGTTAGTTTTAGCATATTCTACCACCGTATCCAGTTCTGTTCCGCTTACTTCATAAAGGTCGCGTAGGGAATCATGCGAGGCATACATCAACTTTCCAAAGCCGTTAAGGTCATTGTTATTCAAAGCTTCGGCGGCTTTTTTTACACGGTCGTTTTCTTCAACCACGTGCTGTGCGCGCTTTTGAACGGTAGGGTCTGTTATTAAATGTTTATGTTGGTTAAAGGTATCGCTGTTGATATCGCACAGGTAGGTAATATTGAGTTCCTGCTGTAAAGCTGTTAAGGCTGTTTGGCATTCCTGTACCCGCTCGTTGTATTTTGATTCGGCCAGTTTACGTGGTTTATTGGTATTGATGATAGCCAGTACATAGTCGCCCAGGTTGCTGTCAACCGCTTCATAGGCAAGCGTGTTGCAATCCAGTTTCAGGGCTTTATCCTTTTCACCGAATGCTACGGCAAACTGGTCCATAATACCGCAGCTAACGCCTATAAATTTATTCTCAACAGATTGGGCCAGCTTAACCAGTTCAAGCTTGTTATAACCGGCACTAAAAAGCTCATTTAAGGCAAAGGCGGTAACCACTTCAATAGATGCTGATGAAGATAAACCCGAACCGATAGGGATGTCTCCGAAAAACAATAGGTCTAACCCGCGCAGTTCTTTGCCGGATTGCTGGAAATAATTAATGACACCCAGCGGGTAATTATACCAGGTTTCTCCTGTTTTACGGTGTTCTGCATTTACGGAAACTTCCGTTTCTTCCTTAAAGTTCAGGCTCTTGAAACGAAAAACATGATCATTATTAAACGCTACTAAAAGGTAAGTACCAAAGGTAATAGCGCAAGGCATCACCAGCCCCCCATTGTAATCTATATGTTCGCCAATAAGATTAACCCTGCCAGGTGAAAAAAAGGTTTCATCGGCATGTTTACCATATTGTTCAAAGAATTGCTTTTGCAGATCGGCTTTCATTTTTTCCAGGTATAATAATTGGGAAAACAAATATTGTAAATTATACAGTTATTCCGATGTTTAACCGAAAAAATTATTTTAATGACCTCCGGGACTTATAAACACAAGACCACATTATTTGTTAATTTTAAAAAATGACGCATATGAACCAGTATCTCGTAACCGCATATGATTTTACCGACGAAGGCGCCTATGAACGCCGTATGAACGTTAGGCCGCACCACCTCGATGGCGCTAAGGAACTTAAAGAAAGTGGTAATTATGTTTTTGCCGGTGCTATGCTGGATGATGATGGCCGAATGATTGGTTCGGTAATGATATTACAGTTTGAGAGCGAAGAACAACTGGAGGCCTGGAAGCAGCGCGAACCTTACATTACTCAGCAGGTTTGGGAAACGGTTGATGTAAAACCTTTTAAAGTAGCTAATATTTAACTGCCCGGCGTATAAGACTGGTACTCCCAATATCCTTGCTGGTTACGGGCGTAAAATGCCGTGTAAGATTTTCCCTCTGTTCTGAAATTGAATGAGAAGTTTAAAGTAGCAGGGTCCGAGGGTAGGAACTGTTCAACAATACTATCGGCTATCAGCTTTATTTTATCACTTTCACTTACCTGGATTGGTTGTGCTGCGAGGCTTTCCTTATATTCTTTAAATGTTGGATATTGGTACTGCTGCTGTTGCATTTCCCGTGCGGCTTTAAAAGCCGCTTCTTCTGCTTCAAGGCGATATTCTTCCATCGCCTTAAGCAAGCCCGAATGATTGATCTCGGGGATGCCATCCGGTGTGTAGGTATAATATTTTTGCAGGATATCTTCTTTACTTTTCACGCCTGCAATTTAATCATAATAAAAAATGCCTCCGTTAAGGGAGGCATTTTTTATTTAAGAGTTGATTAGCCTACAGGTGGGGCTATGCCGTCCAATTGGTCCATATCCTCTTCATCTAACCTGATATTTGCCGATTGCATATTTTCTTCGAGGTGCGCCACGCTTGAGGTGCCCGGTATCAGCAATATGTTTTTTGAATGGTTCAACAACCAGTTAAGGGCAATTTGGTGTATGGTGGCATTGTGCTTATCCGCTATCTTTTGTAGTATTTCATGAGCGGTTACATTGCCGCCGCTCAACGGGTACCATGGGATAAAAGCAATATCATTATCCTCACAATAGTTCAATACGCCTTCCCATTTACGGTTATCCACGCTATACATGTTTTGAACAGATACTACTTCGAAGTAATCCTGCGCTTTTTTAATAGCGTCAACATCTACTTCGGACAGGCCAATATGCACTATTTTACCTTCCTGTTGTACTTCACGCAAAAATTCAAAGCTCTGTTCGGCAGGCACATTAGGATCTATCCGGTGTAACTGGTACAGATCTATCTGGTCAAGTTTCAGTCGCTTTAAACTGCCTTCTAACGCCTCTTTCAAATGTTTAGGGCTGGCATCAACAGGCCATTGGTCGGGGCCGGTACGTAGCAAGCCGCCTTTGGTGCCAATTACCAATCCCTGCGGATACGGATATAGCGCTTCGGCAATCAGTTCCTCAGAGATATGCGGGCCATAGCTATCTGCCGTATCAATAAAATTTACGCCAAGTTCAACAGCGCGTTTCAATACTCTTATCGCTTCGTCTTTATCTTTAGGAGGGCCCCAAATGCCTTTACCGGTTATACGCATAGCCCCATAGCCGAGGCGGTTAACTGTTAATTCGCCGCCAATGGTAAATGTTGACGGCAATGTTGTTGTGTTGTTGTTCATAAATATCTGCCAATGATAGATTTAAATAACGCTAAGCAACTATTATTGTTCGGTAATTGCTTCATTAAACTGTCATTTAATATTCGCGAAAACACATAACCATTATAGGCATATAATTATCGCCATAAGCCTGTAATTGCGCCCATCAGCGTGAGGGTAACTACACTATAGCCTCCATTGATAAAGATGAGTCGCCAGCTTTTTAGTTCAAAAAGGCTGTGTATGGCAATGGCGCTAAACGTCCATAACCCGGCAAGGAAGCCGGCGGTTGCGCCCCAGGTTACGGTGGTTTTATCATCGGCCAGGAACATGGCCAGGTTAATAGCCATTAGTAACGAAAAGAAGGCCGTAAAGCCAAATATTTTACCCTTGTTACCTTCTTGTATCTGTTCGGTTGATAGCTGGTTGTCAGCCATCCAGGCTTTCCCAAAAACAGGAGGGGCATACCACAGGCCGCCAACAGCAAAGCCCGATAACGCCGCCACCAAAATCGCGGGTACATTAATAAAAGCAGTGTTCATGATATTCAGGTTTAATCAACCTAAATATACCAAATTATTATTGCACCGATTATAGCCTATTTAACGGTGTAGCGATAAATGTAGCGCCCCAGATTACCATCAGCATCAAAGCCTTCTATAGTTGCCCTGTAGGTACCCCTGCCATCGGCATTGAAAAATTCAAGCGAGGTAGCGCCGGTTATTTTATCTGTTTTTACTTTAGGGTTCCAGTATATGGTGCTGCGCAGGTCGCCGCCAAAGGCGCCTTGCTTTAAAACATCATATTTAGGCGAATAAAACTCACGTGCAACAGCATATCCAAGCCCCTTAAAGGTGATAATATTACCTTTTGGCAGCATATCCTGTAATTGCTGATAAGTTACCTTTTGCCCCACGGGAGGTTTCTTGGTGATGATGGAAACGATACCATCGGATTGATATATCCTGTTTAGCGAGCTTACACCATCCGTTTTAAAAACCTCAATAGTTTCAACTTCTTTACCTGCTATGGTATTTAAAAAGCTGTAATCAACCGGTTGCCCGTTTACAAATATCTGCACAGGCAGCTTGTTGGAATTTGACATGTTTTTTGACAGGTACATATTATTATTCTCAACAAAAACGCCTAAAAACGCAGTTTGAACACATATGTACAGATTGGGGCAATCTTTAAGCCTTTCACCAGATATAGCCTGGTCTGCCATCATAGGCAAGCCGGTTAAAGCGCTGTAATCGGTGTGGCTTGGTTTCTTTACTATCGCTTTAGCCTTAATTACTACTTCTTTTAAAGTGTGCGTATTATCATATTGCTTCTTACTGTTGGCAAGCAGGTTTTTAAAGGCATTATCAATGTCCGGTACCTCATCGCCAGCGTTAACGTTTTTTGTAGCCGGTTGGTAGGGTTCGCCGTTCACGGTGATCACCAGGTTGCGGCTGTTAACGTTGCCTCGTGCATTAAGCGTAATATCAGCCGAGTCGGGGAAGTCCAGCTTTGTAAACCTGAAATTGCCATCCATATCAGTAAGCGTTTCGGCAAAATATTTTTTTATGGGTATTTGTATACGCAGGTTAGCCTTAGGCACGGGAACGGCCGATGTGTTGCGGATCATACCGCTGATCTGCAAGCCATTTTGCTCAGGCTGCAACATGATCTGGGGGAGTTTATTTAATATGATATTCCGGTATGATAGACGGCGATAACCCTGTGTAAGCATCAGGATATCCAGATCGGCTGCAGCATTGGCGTTTTTGCTCAGGAAGTAATAATTGGGCTTTTCAATATATCCCTTTATTTCTGATGTAAGCAGCAGGTTTGAAAGTATGGTATTTTCGTTATCCTCATCAAAAGGTACCTTACTTTCATCAACTACGGAAACTGAGAAGTTACCGCTTACAGGAGCCGCGCCCTTTTTGGCTAATACAACCAGGCGTACTTTTTGGCGGGTTGTAAAAACTTTTTTATCGGTGTTTAGTGACAGGTTAAGTTCGTCGTTATGTTGTATGAAAACGATACGCTCGGCCAGTATTACGCCTCGTTCGCTCATCAGGCTCAATTGTAATACACCTGTAGGGAATTTATCTTTAGGAATGTTGGCGCTGTAGCTTTGTGTGTTTAATGCCGTTTGCGCTGCAAAATATATAGCGCCGCCATTTTGTGCGATAATATAATATACCTTGTCTTTATTAGCGTTAAAGTAGGGCTCATTTGCGGATAGCTTTATACCAAGGTTATTGGCGTCGGCATCATAAACAGACATGCTTATTCCGGATGGTCTTATACGTGGCAGATCAAATACCTGGCTTGAACCGTCGGGAAAGGTAATATTTGCCTTATAGCTTTTACCATCTTCGGGCAATAAAACAAATGCACCCATGCCCAGGTGTTGTGGCTGTATATTCGCAATGGTTGCGCCGGTGTTATCTGTTACGGTTCCTTTTACATCAATACCCAGGCCATTTGAGTTGATCGCTTTATAAGCGATCCTGGAACGTACGCCCATGGTAAGTTCACCGCCCTCCGGGAAAAACTGAACATCATAACCCGCGCCCGCGCCTTTTAGCGAAAACCGGTCGAGCTTTTCCTTTTTACCTGTTTCCAGATTGGCAACAAGTGTAGCATTTTGCAGGTTAGTGGCATCGGTAAGGCTAACGGTATAATTACCGGTCGCGTCTGTTGTGCCTTTACCCTTGGCCAGTTCATCACCATTAGTATTTACAATGCTCCAGCTTATTTTTCTATTAATAACAGGAGCTCCACCGGTTTCCTTATAAGTGATAACCGCTACCGGTTTGTTGGCTGTTGAGGCATTCTTCTTAAAATCAATGGCAGAGTTGATGTTTTCCTGTATAGCGTTGCCAATGGTAATATTTTTATTAAAATAATAATCCGTATCAAAATTGCGCATCCATTGGGTGTATGCCCTCAAATGGTAATTTCCTTGTTTGTATACATCTGGCGGCAGCAAAATGTTACCGTTGGCCACGCCATTTACCACAGGTAATTTTAAAATTTTTACAAGTGAATCCTGCTCATTAGCAATATCCACATAAACAATATTGCTTAAAACGGTAGGTTGATGCCTGTCAATAGTTACATAGGCCTTAAACCAGATGGTGTCGCCAGCGGTGTAGTAAGGTTTATCTAAATGCAGGTAAACTTTTTCAATAGGGTAAGCATTTATATATTGAGCGGTTTTGGTTACAATGGTTTTAATACCTATAGTATCGCGCTGGGCAAATACTTTGGTAAATGAAGAAATAAAAATAAACAGAAGCAGGGTAAATCTTTTCGCGCTCATATTTTAATGATAGTAGGCTTGGCTAATATAAAAACATTTGTTTTATTGCGGGGTAACGAGGGCTGGTTTTAACATCTGTTAACTATTTTGAGAGGCATAACAACCATAACATAAACGATTTTTTTAAAATTTATTGCTGTAAAATAAACGCTACAATGGGGATAGAAATTGAACGCAAATTTTTGGTTAACCATGATAAATGGTCATTAGTGAATAAACCTGAGGGCGATGTATACCGACAAGGTTATATTGTAAATGATAAGGACCGTACAGTAAGATTACGCGTTACCGGAACAGCAGCTTATATTACTTTAAAAGGTGGTACCAAAGGTATAAGCAGAAGCGAGTATGAGTACGAAATACCTCTCGCTGACGGTATAGAAATACTGAAAGATTTTACCACATCGGTTGTTGAAAAAGTAAGGTACAACATATCCCTCAACGGGCATTTATGGGAGGTTGACGTTTTTGAGGGTGACAATACAGGACTTATTGTAGCAGAAATTGAACTGGACAGCGAAGAGGAGGTTTTTGAGAAACCTGAATGGGTTACTAAGGAGGTAAGTGATGATGGGAGATACACTAACGCTGCCTTATCTGTTAACCCTTATAAAAACTGGAAGTAGCATTAAACAAAATGCCCGCTTAAATCAAGCGGGCATTTTTGTTTGATTGCTGAATGATGATTATTCCCAGCCAGTACCTTTTTTGGCGTTGCCGTTTTTAATATGCTCTTCGGCAGTGGCTTTGCCCATAATAGCAGCCATTTTGTTGCCTTCGCTATCTTTACCGGTAGCAATGTATCTGCCTGATTTTACGTCAATAACAGGATCAATCATTGGTACGTTCTTAGTTTTTGTTTTTACTGAGTAGGCGGTAATAGCGCCTTCTTTTTTTGCTGCCATGTTTAAGTTTTTTGTTTTTTGTAAGTAACTGTATAATTAGCTTTTTGTTTATTTATGCGGTTATTTTGTGCATAAACAAGCATTTAAAGTTTTTCTGCGGCAATATATGTAATAATACTTAACTAACAAATTTAAACCAGCGTAGTTATAGTATTGTTACGTTTGATAAACACTATCAAGGAATTTAAAAAACAGTACTGCCGAAAAGTAAATACACCTTATGAAAAAGTATTTTTCCATTTGCGCCATAGCGCTTGCATCATGCACAAGCAATAGCAACAGTAATAAAGCAGCCGACTCTGTAAAGGTAGATACGGAAAACAATGCTGCCATGAAAACACCCGTTCAGGATATGGAATATTGCTTCATGCGTACTGATGGTACAGATAACCAGGATACTACTGCTATTCACCTGCTGCAGAAGGGGAGCAAAATTACCGGGGAGATGAAATGGCTGCCAAAAGAAAAAGATAGCCGTAAAGGCACTTTAACAGGAACAATTTCGGGCGATGAGATAACCGCTGTTTGGAACTTTATGCAGGAGGGTACAAAGGATTCTACTCAATTGGCTTTTAAGCTAACCGCACAGCAACTGGCCCAAAAGCCATTGAAGGTTAAGGCTGCTGATGGCAGGCAAACTACCGATACCAATGCCGGCTATACCTTAATATATCAGCTGGATAATTGCAGCCAGTTTAAATCAGGTAATAAGCCTGCTTTATAATAACTGTTTTTGAAATTATACCGATTTTTAGGAATTATTTAATGATGCCTCGCGTAAAAGCCGGGGCATTTTTTATACAGATACGGTAACTAATCGGCAGTACCTATAGCGGCCGGATGTCTATCAGCCACGTTTTTGCCGGTAAAGTCATTGCGTATTTCTCTGTTATCCGGCTTATAACCTATAGATGTGGATTTTGCCGCCAGGCAAAATGCGGTAACAGCAGAAGATAAGATGATAAAAGTAATAATTATCAGTTTTTTCATACAGATCAGAAACTTGTATTAGTCGGCAGTGCCAATGTCTTTTTTAGTATCGGCGGTTCCAATGTCTTTCTTGGTGTCAGCAGTACCGATGTCTTTTTTGGTGTCGGCGGTTCCAATGTCTTTTTTGGTATCAGCGGTACCGATATCTTTTTTAGTGCCTGTTGCTGCGTTAGCTACTGAAAAACCTGTTGAAAGAACTACTGCTGCTGCTATGATGAATTTTTTCATGATCGTATTTAATATGCGTTGATGGTTGTTGTCTGTTATGTTGTTATGCTCTGAGGTAGAATAGGTTATGCCTTAATGGTGCAATTAGTCGGCAGTACCAATGTCTTTTTTAGTATCGGCGGTGCCAATGTCTTTCTTGGTGTCAGCGGTACCGATGTCTTTTTTAGTGTCGGCAGTGCCAATGTCTTTTTTAGTATCAGCGGTACCGATATCTTTTTTAGTGCCTGTAGCAGCGTTAGCTATTGAGAAACCTGTTGAAAGAACTACTGCTACTGCTATGATGAATTTTTTCATGATCGTATTTAATATGCGTTGATGGTTGTTGTCTGTTATGTTGTTATGCTCTGAGGTAGAATAGGGTATGCCTTATGGTGCAATTAGTCGGCAGTGCCAATGTCTTTTTTAGTATCAGCGGTTCCAATGTCTTTCTTGGTGTCAGCGGTACCGATGTCTTTTTTGGTGTCGGCGGTTCCAATGTCTTTTTTGGTATCAGCGGTACCGATATCTTTTTTAGTGCCTGTTGCTGCGTTAGCTACTGAAAAACCTGTTGAAAGAACTACTGCTGCTGCTATGATGAATTTTTTCATGATCGTATTTAATATGCGTTGATGGT